>Ga0209674_100037_pt1 | contig 404339 bp, 350 predicted proteins | sample AraplaCvi_mMS_r2_FD_184279 | JGI IMG/M metagenome (GOLD analysis project Ga0209674, IMG submission 184279) | Arabidopsis root microbial communities from North Carolina, USA - plate scrape CL_Cvi_mMS_r2 (SPAdes) (version 2) | ecosystem: Host-associated > Plants > Roots > Endosphere | place: USA... | reverse complement strand
ATTGACTCTTAGGTTAGACGCTTGCATATGTTTGACATTCAGTCATCCACCGCAAGGCGCCCACACAAGTCACCTGCGCACACTGTCAAAGATCTCAATCACTTGCCGAACGTTGCCGTTTCAGCGCTGGAACATTTCGTTCCGAGTGAGCCGCTCATCTTACATCGTTTTTCCTGTCCGTCAACACCTTCAGCGAAGAATTTTTGCTGTCGGGTTTTAAGAGGAACCCCGCATCGGAGAGCGTCTCGACGGGGGAGGAAAATAATAGCGCCCCCAGGAAATTCTGTGAAGGGGTGCGAGCGAACTTTTTTTCATTGCGATGACATGGCGGATCGTCATCAATCGCGCCGACACCTTGTTTAAAGGTGTTTATCGGCGAAATGGCAGCTCTCGCCCTTGGCCGCTTGGCGCTATGGCGTCTACTGAAACCGCGCCAGAGGCACTTGCTCGCTGAGACAACTCGGCCGGAATGACGCCGGCCATCTTCGCTGGGCGTATAGGGTCGCCAAGCGGGCGACCGAACTCACCAGATTGTCTGCGTCTCTCTGGTGAGGCTCCGTTGCTTCCGGGTGATTAATTGCGCCGGCCTCTGGCAGCGACGGCGGTTAGAGGGAATTACCGCATAGGCGAAGGCCGCCACTCCTGGCCCGGCCATCTGCACTTGCTACGTCGCGGCAGGTCCCGGCGGCATCACTGTGAAAACAGGGGTTACGGCAGGCGGTGCATGGGGCAGCGAGGGCGTGGCGGGCGCGGGGCAATGATTCGCGGCGGCCAGGTCGTGCCGGCAGGGGACGCCGACGTGGTAGGGAACGAGCATGTCGGGACGGAGGTTTTCCAGGGCGTCCCAGTCGTCTTCGAACGGAATGAACTGCTGCATGGTGCTGCTCCTGCGTGGTTGCGCGCCATCGTTTCCGGCGTGCAGGAGCTATCTAAGCAAACGGCCCGGTCCGTACGATGACGGAATCGGGCCGTTTGCGGGCAGCGCGGTGAGCGAAATCAGTCGATTTCGATCATCTCGAAATCGTCCTTGGTCGCGCCGCAGTCGGGGCAGGTCCAGGTGTCGGGCACGTCCGCCCAGCGCGTACCGGGTTCGATACCTTCTTCAGGCACGCCCAGCGCCTCGTCATAGATGAAGCCGCAGACGACACACATCCACTTGCGAAAGGTCCCGGTTTCGTTGGTGCTCTGATTCATCGCTGGACTGCTTGATATGGAGAATAAGAGGCGCATTCTCGCAACTCCCCCGCCGATGCGAAAGCGTATGGCCCCGTTTTTCAGGATGGAACCGATGCATTCCCAACTTAAGGGCCGCGGCCTGTATGTGATCACCGACGGTCCGCGTCCGGACTTGTTCGAAGTCGTGGCGCTGGCCCTGGCCGGCGGTGCCCGCCTGCTGCAGTACCGCGACAAGACCACCGATCAGGCACGCCGCCTCACCGAGGCGAGGGCGATCCGGGCGCTCTGCGCCGCGCGCAATGTGCCAATGATCGTCAACGACGACGTGCCGCTGGCCCTCGCCGCTGGCGCTGCGGGCGTCCACCTGGGCGAGGATGACGGCGATATCGCCGCGGCCCGCGCGGTACTGGGGCCGGAGGCGATCATCGGCGTGTCGTGCTACGACTCTGTCGATCGCGCGCATCAACTGGCTGCGGCCGGGGCCGACTACCTCGCGTTCGGCGCCTTTTTCCCTTCGCCCACGAAGCCGCATGCGCGGCGTGCTTCGTTCGATCTACTGCGACAGACGGCCGCGCTGGGATTGCCTCGGGTGGCGATCGGCGGCATCACGCCGGACAATGGCGGCTCCCTGATCGATGCCGGCGCGGACTATCTCGCCGTGGTTTCGGCCGTATTCGGCGATCCGGACGTACGCGGCGCCGCCGCGCGTTTCACCCAACTTTTCACGACGCATTGAGTGCCACGATGACCACCAACCATGAACTTTTCCAACGCGCGCAGCAGCTGATGCCCGGCGGCGTGAATTCGCCGGTGCGCGCCTTCAAGTCGGTGGGCGGCGAACCGTTCTTCACGGCACGTGCCGATGGCGCCTATTTGTGGGATGTGGAAGGCAAGCGCTATATCGACTATGTGGGCTCGTGGGGCCCGATGATCGTGGGTCATAACCATCCGCATGTGCGCGAGGCGGTGGAGCGCACGGTGAAGAACGGCCTTTCCTACGGCACGCCCTGCCCGGCCGAAGTGACCATGGCCGAGACGATCACGCGACTGATTCCGTCGATCGACATGGTGCGCATGGTCAATTCCGGCACCGAAGCGACGATGTCGGCGATTCGCCTTGCCCGCGGCGCCACCAACCGCAGCCTGATCGTGAAGTTCGAAGGCTGCTATCACGGTCATGGCGACAGCTTCCTGGTGAAGGCGGGCTCCGGCGCGCTCACCTTCGGCGTACCGACCTCGCCGGGCGTGCCCAAGGCGAATGCCGACCTCACGCTCACCCTCCCCTACAACGACATCGATGCTGCCGTGCGCCTGTTCGACGAACACGGCCACGACATCGCCGGCCTGATCATCGAGCCGGTAGCCGGCAACATGAACTGCATTCCGCCGAAGGACGGTTATCTGCAGGCCTTGCGCGAGCTGTGCACCAAGCATGGCGCGTTGCTGATCTTCGATGAGGTGATGACCGGTTTCCGCGTCGCGCTGGGTGGCGCGCAGGCCTACTACGGCGTGACGCCTGACCTCACCACGTTCGGCAAGATCATCGGCGGCGGCATGCCGGTGGGTGCATACGGCGGTCGTCGCGACCTGATGCAGCAGATCGCGCCGGCCGGCCCGATCTACCAGGCGGGCACCTTGTCCGGCAATCCGGTGGCGATGGCCGCGGGCCTGGCCATGCTTGAGTTGATCCAGGCGCCGGGCTTCTACGATCAGCTTGCTGCGCGCACGCGCCTGCTCGCCGACGGACTGCAGGCGATTGCGGACGGTGAAGGCATTTCCTTCAGCACGAACCGCGTGGGCGGGATGTTCGGCCTGTTCTTCACGGGCGAAAAAGTGGAGAGCCATGCACAGGCGACCGCGGCGGATACGGCGATGTTCAGCCGTTTCTTCCACGGCATGCTGGAGCGCGGCGCGTACCTGGCGCCGTCGGCGTTCGAGGCCGGTTTTGTCTCTAGTGCGCATAGCGAGCAGGACATTGCCGACACGCTGGAAGCGGCACGCGGCGCGATGAAGGCGGCGCACGCGGGATAAGCTCATGCTCCGCTGCGTGCTGTTCGATCTGGACGACGTGCTGGTCGACTATGATCGTTCGATCCGCGTCGGCCGCCTTGCCCAGGCCATCGGCAGCACGCCGGAAGCGGTCCACGCCGCCATCTATGAATCGGGCATCGAGGATGCCGCCGATCGTGGCGAGTTGACGCCACCGGCCTACCTCGATGCACTGGGCACGCAGTTGGGGCGAACGGTCAGCATCGACGCCTGGACCACGGCGCGGCGCGCGGCCACGCAGGTTCGTCCGGATGTTCTCGCCCTGGCGCGCCGGCTTGCCTTGCGCATGCCGGTGGCTTTGCTCACCAATAACGGTGTGCTGATGGCGCAGCAGTTGGCGCAGGTGGTGCCGGAACTCTTCCCGCTGTTTGCAGGCCGCGCCTTCGCCTCTGCCGAATTCGGCGCGAGCAAACCGGATCCGCGTGTCTACACCGCCTGCCTCGAACGCCTGGGTGCATCACCGGAGGCGACGCTGTTTGTCGACGACAGCGAGGCCAATGTCCAAGGGGCCTTGCTGGCCGGCCTGCAGGCGCACCACTACCGGGACTTGGCCGGGCTGCGCGGTGTGCTCGGTCGATTCAATCTACCCTGAGTCCTTTGATGTGCTGCAACGCGCCCGCCGACCGATCGGATGGCGGGTGCGAAGGCTTTGCGCCTTGTTCGGCCGCGACGGCGCTTTGCGTCTGTTCGGCTGGATGCTCAAGCGCACGGCAACCGTGCGGCGCTGCGGTCGCGCACAGGGTGCGCTCCCACAAACGTTGGGGCTCACGCGGCGAGGTAGGCTCGCAGCGCGGCTTCGAGGCGTGCAAGACCTTCGGCGAGATCCTCGTCGGTGAGGTTGAGCGGCGGCACGAAGCGCAACACGTCCGGGCCGGCCTGCAGCACGAGCAGACCGTGGGCGGCAGCGAAATCGAGAACGCTGCCGGCCTTGCCCTTGTGGGCGTCCTTCAGCACCGCGCCCAGCATCAGGCCGCGGCCGCGCACTTCATCGAACAAGTCGAGCGATGCATCGATGCGCAGCAGACCTTCGCGCAGCGTTTGCGATTGACGCGCCACGTTCGCCAGCAGTTCGAGGGAGGACAGCTTGCGCAGCGCGACGCGCGCCACCGAAGCCGCCAATGGATTGCCGCCGAAGGTGGTGCCGTGCGCGCCGAATTGCATGACCTGGGCGACCTTGGGGCCGGCCAGCATGGCGCCGATGGGGAAACCGCAGCCCAGCGCCTTCGCCAGCGTAACGATGTCCGGCCGGACCTCATCCTGCACATGCGCGAACAAGGTGCCGGTGCGACCCATGCCGCATTGGATTTCGTCCAGCACGAGCAAGGCGTCGTGCTGGTCGCACAGCTCGCGCACGCGCTGCAGGAAACCCGGCGCCGCCGGCAGCACGCCGCCTTCGCCTTGCACCGGCTCCAGCATCACGGCGGCGACATCGCCTTGCCCGAAAGCGGCCTCCAACTGCGCGACGTCGTTGAAATCGAGGTAGCGGAAACCGCCTGGCAGCGGCTCGTAGCCTTCCTGGTACTTCGGCTGCGCGGTGGCGGTGACGGCGGCCAGCGTGCGGCCGTGGAACGAACCGCGGAACGTGACGATGACGCGCTTGGCCGCCTCGCGGCCCTGCGCGGTGGCCCACTTGCGCACGAGCTTGATCGCGGCCTCGTTGGCCTCGGTGCCCGAATTGCACAGGAACACGCGTTCGGCAAAACCAGAGGCCTGCACCAGTTCTTCGGCGAGGCGCAGCGGCGGCTCGCTGTAGAACACATTGCTGGTGTGCCACAGCTTGTGGGCCTGCGTGGTCAGTGCTTCGAGCAGATCCGGATCCTGGTGACCCAGCGCATTCACGGCGATGCCTGCGCCCAGATCGATGTACTCGCGTCCTTCCGTGTCCCACACGCGCGAACCTTTGCCGTGGTCCAGCACCACATCGCGCGGTCGATACACCGGCAACCAGTAGCGCTTGCCGAGATCGATCAGGGATTGGGCGGACGGGTCGTGCGCGTGCATGTCGTACTCCAGGCATCGTCCAGGACGCTGCCATGCGGGGGATGGGGACCGGAATTAGGGGAACGCCGCAGCGTGGTGCGGCGCGTCACGCATCGTAAGGCTTGCGCTCCCGCTTTGCACGGAAGCCCGCCGGCAATCACCGGCCGTCAGGTGTCAACTTTCCCCTGTTCGCTATAACTCATGTGTTACACATGGCCGGAAACCGCACAACGGTGCGGGCTGCCAGCCATCACGGAGCTGCCGCCGCCCTTGTCATGTAACGCGCACAAGACGCCCCTGAACACGCGCTCATGCCGAAAATGGCCAATGAAGCCGCTTTATCGCGCCATTCGCGCGATTGGCACGGCGCTTGCTGCGTTTGTCGTGTACAGGTGGGAAGCCAGCTGCGACGACGCACCGGGCACCGTGGCAAGGAAACCACGGCGGCGGACAGGCGACGCTCCTGGATGGCCCGGGGCACCACCGGCGCAGCCATCGCAGCTGGCAAGGGAATCTCCTCTTCCACCAGGGTTCGGACGGCACGTGGTTCGACGATCTTCCGCCGCAAGGCGGTAACGAGGGCGGTAACCCGGCAACCCCTGTGGCCGGGGCACCAACGGAAGCCCCCGGCCCGACCCCTGCGGGCCGGGGGCCTTCCTTTCTGCCGTGACGTTTCGATGCGGAGTGAGCGGCGGGTGCTTGCGGGTCAGGTGGCCGGGCAGGCGCCCAACCAGCCACGCTGAGCGAGCATCCGCCGCTCACCCCGCGCGGACACGGCCATCAACATCCGGTTTGGATTCAACGCAGCTCGTCGAGGGCGAGCTGGTGCTTCTTGCACAGCCGGTAGATGGTCACGCGCGACACCTTGAGCCGACGCGCGCATTCGCTGACGTTGAAGCGACTCTCGCGCAGGCACGCGATCACCGCGTCGCGCTCGGCCGCGACCCGTGTGCTGCCGAGGCTGGAACGGGCCGCCTGCTTGGTGAGCACATCGGCGAGATCCAAGTCGCTCACGCTGATCAACGGATCCTCGGCCACCACGGCCGCGCGCTGCACGCGGTTGAGCAATTCGCGCACATTGCCGGGCCAGGCGAAATCGAGCATCGCCCGGCGCGCGCTCGCGCTGAAAGCGCGGGCCCGGCTGGGATGCAGCTCGCGGAAGGCATCGAGGAAACGCTGCGCCAACAGCACCACGTCGTCTTCGCGTTCGCGCAACGCCGGCATGCGCAGGCGCAGCACGTTGAGGCGGTAATACAAGTCTTCGCGGAAGCGTCCCAGCTCCACCGCTTTTTCCAGGTCGACATGCGTGGCGGCGAGCACGCGCACATCGAGCTTGATCAGCTGGCTGCTGCCGACGCGCTCGAGCGTGCCTTCCTGCAGGAAGCGCAGCAGGCTGGTCTGCGCATCCGGCGGCAGATCACCGACTTCGTCGAGAAACACGGTGCCACCGGCCGCCGATTCGAAATGGCCGATACGCCGGGCGTTCGCGCCGGTGAAAGCGCCACGCTCGTGGCCGAACAATTCCGACTGCACCAAGTTGGGCGGCAACGCGCCGCAGTTGATCGCCGCGAACGGGCGATCCGCGCGCGCCGACAGGCCATGCAACGCCCGCGCCGCCACTTCCTTGCCAGTGCCGGTTTCGCCGGTGATCAGCACCGGCAGCTCGACCGGCGCGTATTTGCGGATGCTGGCCACCACGGCGCCGATGGCGGCGCTGCGCCCGGTCACGCCGATGTCGCTGGGTTCGGCCGCGCGCGGGCGGTCGCCGCCAATGCGGTCCAGGGCCTCGACGAGGCGGTCGACGTCCACGGGCGTAGCGAAATACTCGATGCTGGCTTCGAGGATGCGGTCGATCAACGGCTCATGGCCGGGCATCTCGGGGGGAATCAACGCCACCCAGGGCAGCCAGGGGTGATCGGCCATCAGCTGGGCCATGGCCTGGAACGAAGCGGGGTCCGCCTGCCTGAGATCGGCCAGCGCCACCACCGTGTCGTTGTTGCGCATGCCCACGCCGCCCTGCGTGCTGGCGTCGGCGACACGAATGATCCAGCCCGCTTCGGCCAAGCCAGCACGTTCCTCGCTGGCAGGCTGTCCGAACCAGACGACGCATCGTCTGGCTTCCTCCCTCAACACAGCCATGGCTTCCTCCCCTTCCCCTTGCAAGGGTTACAGGTTCCGGCCGGTCGCAGCCCTTAGCTGGCCACCCCCCGGTTACCACGCCGTCGCGCAACGCTAATCCGCGACTGCTACAGAAATGTGATATGGATCACACAATATACAACTGCGACGGCGGGAGTCACCCCACAAACGATGCAGGGGCGTTCGAACAGAAGCGGGAGCCTAGGCCGTCGGCTAGCACCTATGGCCTAGGGAGGCGCCGGGGAGAGGGGCGCCGTCCGGCGCTTACCAGACGCCGGTGTTGGGCATCGACGCCCATGGATCCTGCGGCGGCAGATGGCCATCCTGCAGGAGTTCGACCGAGACCAGGTCCGGTGAACGCACGAACGCCATGTGACCGTCGCGCGGCGGACGGTTGATCGTGTAGCCCATCGACTGCAGGTGGGCGCAGGTGGCGTAGATATCGTCGACCTGGAACGCCAGGTGGCCGAAGTTGCGGGCGCTGCCGTAGTCCTCGGTGGAACCCCAGTTGTAGGTCAGCTCCACCTCGGCGTCCGGCGAACCCGGCGCAGCCAGGAAGATCAGCGTGAACTTGCCCGCCGCGTTTTCCATCCGGCGCATTTCCTTCAGGCCCAGGCCTTCGCAGAAGAAGCGCAGGCTGGCGTCGACATCGCGGACGCGGATCATGGTGTGGAGGTATTTCATGGTGTGCTCCTGGCGCCGGGGACGCGCCGTCAAGGGGAAAGAGAAGCGCGGATGCGCCCGGCCAGATCGTCGAGTGTTTCGCGCGACGCAGGCGCCGGCGGTCGGCCGGGATAGACGCGAAGCAGGCCATCGCCGACGCGCCGCGGCTGCACATGCAGGTGAAAATGCGGCACTTCCTGCCCGCCGGCCGCGCCGTTGGATTGCCACAGGTTGAGTCCGGCCGGACGAAGCGCGGCCTGCAATGCCTTCGCCACGCGCACGCCGCATTGCATGACCTCGCCGGCCAGTTCGGGATCGATCTCGAAAATGGTCTCCACGTGCTGGCGCGGAATCACCAGCACATGGCCCTCTGTCGCCTGGCGCAGGTCGAGGAAGGCCATGACGCGATCGGTCTGCGCCACCACGCTGGCGTGCAGACGGCCCGCAGCGATCTCGCAAAAGGGACACGGCGCCACGGTCAATCCAGGAACAAGTCGGGCAACGGCGACTTCGCCGGATCCATCGCGTAAGGCGACAGATCAGTGATGCCAGCCTCGCGCAGCACGTCTTCGTCGATCAGGAACTGGCCCGAAAAGCCCTTGGCCGGCCGCGTGAGTACTGCATGAGCGGCATCGGCGACGATCGTCGGCTTGCGGCAACGCTCGATCGGCACGCCGGGAATCATGTTGAGCGCATCGGTGGCGATGATGGTGCGCGGCCACAACGCATTCACCGCCACGCCCTGCGGGCCGAACTCGCCGGCGAGGCCGAGCGTGACGAAGCTCATGCCCATCTTCGCGAGCGTGTAGCCAGTGTGGGGCGCCCACCACTTCGGATCGAGCGACGGCGGCGGGGCCAGCGTGAGGATATGCGGGTTGGCGGATTTCAGCAGATGCGGCATGCACGCCTGCGCGCACAGGAAACTGCCGCGCGAATTCACCTGCTGCATCAGGTCGAAGCGCTTCATCGGCGTATCCAGTGCGCCCGCCAACCAGATCGCGCTGGCGTTGTTCACCAGGATGTCGATGCCGCCGAAGGCTTCCACGGTGGCGGCCACGGCGGCGTGCACTTCGTTTTCTTCGCGGATGTCGCACTTGATCGGCAATGCCTTGCCGCCCGCCGATTCGATCTCCGCCGCAGCGCTGTGGATGGTGCCGGGCAACCGCGGATTGGGTACGTTGCTCTTGGCGGCGATGGCGATGTTGGCCCCGTCCCGCGCCGCGCGCAGCGCGATGGCCAGGCCGATGCCGCGCGAAGCGCCGGTGATGAAGAGGGTCTTGCCGGCCAGGCTGGTCATGGGGTGTGCGCCTTGTTCGAGGAACATCCAGTGTAGGAGCGCGCCCAGTGCGCGAAAAGCCTGCGGGAGTGTGGCGCTGATGCGGGTCCGTGTCGCGAACAACCTGGTCTGAAATACACCTCAATCTCCTCGGCCGCGCACGAGGCGCGCTCCTGCAGGAACGGGGCGTGTGGATCAGCCGCGCTGGAAGCGAGGCAGGATATCGCGCAGTTCGGCCAGTCGCCGCAGCGGGTCGGTGATTTCCAGCATGCGCTGGCGCTCGTCATCATGCAGCGGCAGCAGTTCGGCCAGACGGAAGCCGACCCAGCCCGCGTCGTCATACCGCTGACGCGGTGCGTTGCGCCATTGCGGCGCCATGGAATCGATCAGCCGTTCGAGAATCGACGGAAGCAACGCAAGCTCCACCGGTACCTCGTGGGTGGGTTCGGCGGGCCACAACTCCACGTCGCCACGCACCAGCCCATCGGCGCGCACGCGCGTGCGCGCCACGCGGAAACGCTCGGTCCCTTCGATGAGAAGGCCGAGCAACCCGTCTTCGCGATTATGGAAATCGATGATGCGCGCCAGCGTGCCCACCGCCGCGGGCGTCGCGGGCGCGCCGGCCTCTTTGCCTTCGAGAATCAGGCACACGCCGAACGACGATCCCGTACGCGCGCATTCGCACACCATGTCGAGATAGCGCCGTTCGAAGATGCGCAGCGGCAACTGTCCGCCGGGATAGAGCACGGTGCCGAGCGGAAACAGCGGCAGGTCGAGGTAAGGCGTCTGGGCTGCCATTCGGCAAGTCTAACGGCAAGCCTTTTGTAGGAGCGCACCAGTGCGCGAAAAGCCTACAGCGCGGTGACACGGTGACTCTGCGGTCGCGTACTGGGTGCGCTCCTACAGTGGAACGGTGAGGACACCTCAGGATTTGAGCGCTTCGGCGAAACGACGCGGCGCGCCTTCGAAACCGCCGTTCGACATGAAGACGACGTGATCGCCAGAGCGAACTTCGCGGCGCAGCGCCGTGATCAACGCATCGACGGTGGGCACGGTGCTGCCACGACCGTTCAATGCGCCCGTGACGCGGCTCGCATCCCACGAGAGTTCCGGCCGGTGCAGGAACACCACCGCATCGGCATCGGCCAGCGACGGCGCAAGCGCTTCGGCATGCGCGCCCAGGCGCATCGAATTGGAACGCGGCTCCAACGCCACCACGATGCGCGACGCACCGACCTTGGCGCGCAGGCCCGCTAGCGTGGTGGCGATCGCGGTGGGATGGTGCGCGAAATCGTCGTACACGCGCACGCCGCCCACCTCGCCCACTACTTCCATGCGGCGCTTGACGCTCTGGAACTCGGCGAAGGCCGGCAGCAACGCGCGCGGGTCGGCACCTGCCGCCGCAGCCGCCGCGAGGGCCGCCAGCGCATTCATCACGCTGTGGTTCCCCAGCAACGGCCAGTGGATCTCGCCGAGCAGCTCGCCCTTGCGGTGCACGCGGAAAGCCGAGCCATCGGCCGCCAGCAATTCGGCCTGCCAGTCGCCCTGCCCGATGCCGAAGGTTTCCACCGGCGTCCAGCACCCCATGGCCAGCACTTCGGCCAGGTGATGATCGTGCGCATTGACGATCAGCCGACCGTTGCCCGGCACCGTGCGCACCAGGTGGTGGAACTGGCGCTGGATGGCCGCCACGTCGGGGAAGATGTCCGCGTGGTCGTACTCGAGGTTGTTGAGGATGGCGATGCGTGGACGGTAGTGCACGAACTTCGAGCGCTTGTCGAAGAAGGCGCTGTCGTACTCGTCGGCTTCGATCACGAAGGGCTTGCCGTTGCCCTTGCGCGCAGAGACGTCGAAGTTGCCCGGCACGCCACCGATCAGGAAGCCGGGCGACAGGCCGGCGCTTTCCAGCAGATGTGCCAGCAGGCTGGTGGTGGTGGTCTTGCCGTGCGTGCCGGCCACCGCCAGCACCTCGCGTCCGGGCAGCAGCGTTTCGCCGAGCCACTGCGGGCCGGAGATATAACGCAGCTGCTCATCGAGCATGTATTCCACCGCGGGGTTGCCGCGCGTCATCGCATTGCCGACCACCACCAGGTCCGGTGCGGGCTGCAGATGTTCGGCCTTATAGCCGTCCATCAGCCGGATGCCGAGCGATTCCAGCTGGGTGCTCATCGGCGGATAGACGTTGGCGTCGGAACCTTCGACGGTGAGCCCGAGCTCGCGCGCCAATGCGGCGACGCCGCCCATGAAGGTGCCGCAGATGCCGAGGATATGGAGACGCATGCTTGACCCGTTCGCTGAAGCGGCGCGCGTGATCGCGGCCCTGAAACCATCGGGCCGCCTTGCGGCGGCCCGGAAGATCAACCGTTGGCGGCAGCCGACTCGTGGGCCAGCGCGCGCTTGACGCGGGCGGTGACCTCGTCGAGCTCACCCACGCCGTTGACCACCTGCAGCTTGCCGCGGCGCTCGAAGAAATCGGCCACCGGCGCGGTCTGCTCGGCGTAGACCTTGAGGCGGTCACGCACGACCACCGGATCGTCGTCCTTGCGGTGCTCCGCGGCGAAGCGGATCTCGCAGCGGGCGATGATCGCCTCGTTCGGCACGTCGAGCTTCACCACCGCGTCCAGCGGCTGGCCGATCTTGGCCAGCAGGTGGTCCAACGCATCGGCCTGGGCCAGGTTGCGCGGATAACCGTCGAGGATGAAACCATTCTTCACGTCGTCCTGCGACAGACGCTCTTCCAGCATGGCCAGCAGGATGTCGTCGGAAACCAGCTTGCCGGCATCCATCACCGCTTTCGCCTTCAGACCCGTGGGCGTGCCGGCCGCCACGGCCGCGCGCAACATGTCGCCGGTCGAGATGTGCGGAACGCCGAGTTCCACCTTCAGACGCGCAGCCTGGGTGCCTTTGCCCGAACCGGGCGGACCGAGTAGGACGAGTCGCATAGTGCTCCAGAGGTGATCGCGGCCGCCGGTACGCTGCGGCCTGCGAAAAGCAGGAAAAGTAGCGTGCAAAGTAGCTTCTGGAGCCGGTGGCGTCAAACAAGACCGCCGGCCAAATGGCGGCAAGTCACTGTTGCGAAAGAAGTTACCTTTGACATCCGGATGTCACCGAAACCGCGGCACGGGTCGGATTAAGCTTCGAAGCCCACTCCATCGGACGGAAACATCATGACGACCCCGCGGATCCACATCGTGACACTGGGCGTGAGTGACTTGCCCGCCTCCCGTCGCTTCTACGAAACGCTGGGTTGGAAGGCCTCCTCCGCAAGCAACGATCACATCGCTTTCCTCAAGGGCGGCGCCGGCGTGCTTGCGCTCTACGGCCGCGGCGCCTTGGCCGAAGACGTGCTCGCTGACGACCAACCGACCGGCTTTGCCGCCGTCACCCTTGCGCGCAACGCGACCTCGAAGGCGGAAGTCGACGCCTGGTTCGCCGCGGCCGTTGCAGCGGGCGCCCGTGCGGTCAAGCCGCCGCAGGAAGCATTCTGGGGTGGCTACTCCAGCTACATCGCGGACCCTGATGGGCATTTGTGGGAGTTCGCATTCAATCCGTACTTCGTGTTTGATGAGCACGGCAACCTCGCCCTGCCGGATGAAACCCCATGACATCAGCATCCAAACCCCAAGGTCGTTTGCTCTATGCCCAATCCGGCGGCGTGACCGCCGTCATCAATGCCACCGCGGCCGGCGTGATCGAAGCGGCACGCGCGAAGGGCGTGCAGGTCTACGCGGCGCGCAACGGTATTCTCGGCGCGCTGCGCGAGGAACTGATCGACACCGGCAAGGAAACCAAGGCCGCGATCGCGGCGCTTCGCCATACGCCAGGTGGCGCATTCGGTTCGTGCCGCTACAAGCTGAAATCGCTGGAGGCGAATCGTCCGGAATACGAGCGCCTGATCGAGGTGTTCCGCGCACACGACATCCGTTGGTTTCTCTACAACGGCGGCAACGACTCGGCCGACACGGCGCTGAAGATCTCGCAACTCGGCAAGGCGATGAACTATGACATCCGCTGCATCGGCGTGCCGAAGACGGTGGACAACGATCTCGCCGTGACGGACTGCTGCCCGGGCTTCGGTTCCGTCGCGAAGTACACGGCGGTGTCCACGCTGGAAGCGAGCCTTGATGTCGCCTCGATGGCCGATACCTCGACCAAGGTATTCATCCTCGAAGTGATGGGTCGCCATGCGGGCTGGATCGCCGCTGCCGCAGGCCTTGCCGGTGAAGGCGCGGATGCGCCGCCGCACATCATCCTGTTTCCCGAGCGCACCTTCGACGAAGCCGCCTTCCTCGCCAAGGTGAAGGCGACGGTGGAGCGCGTGGGCTGGTGCACCGTGGTGGCCTCCGAGGGACTGCTCAACGCCGAAGGCCAGTTCCTCGCCGAAGCAGGGACGCGCGATGCGTTTGGCCATTCGCAGCTGGGTGGCGTCGCGCCGGTGCTGGCCTCGCTGGTGAAGGAAAAGCTGGGCTACAAGTACCACTGGGCACTGCCTGATTACCTGCAACGCTCGGCGCGCCACCTCGCCTCGAAAACCGATGCCGACCAGGCGTATGCCGTAGGCAAGGCCGCCGTGGAGTACGCATTGGCCGGCATGAATGCGGTGATGCCGGTGATCGTGCGCACCAACGATGCGCCCTATCGCTGGAAGATCGAGCCGGCGCCGCTTTCCAAGATCGCCAACCGTGAAAAGAAGATGCCGGCGAGCTTCCTTACCCGCGACGGCTTCGGTATCACGGCGGCGGCACGACGCTATCTCGCGCCACTGATCCAGGGCGAAGCGCCCCTGCCCTACGGGAAGAACGGCCTGCCGCAGTACATCGCGTTGAAGAACACGGCGGTAACGCGCAAGCTCGAGCCGTTCGCGCGCTGAGCATCAGCGCAGGAAGCGATCCAGGCTCACGCGGTAGTCCGCGTAGTCCTGGATCGTGTTGTGTCCCGCATCGGCCACCACCTGCAACGCAGGTGGCTGGCCGAAGGCACCGACGAGCGCCTTGGTTCGCGCCGCCGGAATGACCCCATCCTCTTCGGCCTGGATGACCAGCACCGGGCAACGGATAGCGCCGACGTAGCGCCACGACTCGAAACGCTCGCGCATCAACGCGTTCACCGGCACCCACGGAAAATACCCTGCCGCGACCCGCACCAGGCTGTCGAACGGTGTCACCAGCACCAGTCGCTCCACCGGCCGCTTCGCGGCCAATTGCACGGCGACGCCGCTGCCGAGGCTGCGTCCGAGCACCGCGATGGACGCGTACTGCGGCGCAACCTGGTCGAACAAGGCAACGGCATCGCCGACCAAGGCCGCTTCACTGGGCGTTCCCTCGCTGGCGCCGTAGCCTCAATAAGCCACGAGATAGATCGCGCGATCAGGCAACCAGCGTGCGAGATCGGCCCGTGAATCCTCCACGCGTTCGCCGTTGCCGCCGAAGTACAGCAGCGCCTTGCCGTGGCCGGGGTTCATCACCCAGCCGCGCAGCTTCACGCCATCGTGCAGCAGCTCGAAATCCGGCGCCTGCCGCACTTGCCATGATGCCTCCGGGTGATAGACCTGCTGGCGCTGGCCCAGATACAGCGACACCCACAGGCCGCCATAGAGCACCACGAACAACGCCACCAACACCAGCACGACCCGCACGAACATGAGTCTCTCCCTTCGCTAGCTGACTGGCCGGTTCACCTGGATGAGCGATGGCTGAAAGCCCGCCGGGCGTGAACGTGAAATCACGCCCGGCGTTCAGACGCATCTTCCTACGATGCGCTCGCCTGACCAACGCCCATGGCGCTGACGGCACCACCGAGGAGGTTGTGATGAAGACCCTTACCAGCGTGCTCATAGCCCTAGCCCTGCTTGTCGGCAGCGCCGCCGCCCTGGCCGACCCGGGGCATGACCACGATCGCCGGGGACATGATCGCGACGATCACCACGATCGCGACCGCTGGCATGGCCGCGACGAAGGTCGACGCGACCGCGATCGCCACGACCACTGGGATCGCCGTTACTACAGCGACCGCCACTACTACGGTCGTCCTCGTTGGGAGCGCGGCTATCGCTACGACGGCCCGATGTACATCGTGAACGACTACAGCTACTACCGCCTGTCTCCGCCGCCGTACGGCTATCGCTGGGTGCGTGAAGACAACAACTACCTGCTCGTCTCGATCGGCAACAACCTCATACTGGACATGGTCATCCGCTGATCCGCGGGCACTGAGTCAAACCGGGGCGGCACCGCGAGGTGCCGCCTTTTTTGTGCGCCAATGCCGCAGCGCGTTGCGTCGCACAACACGACTGTCGTGATCCTCTGCCTATACTCGCCCATGACCGCCCGCAAGGGCGGCCGCCGTGTCGGGATGCCGGTGGCGGGTCCCGACGATGAGGTTTCCACCCATGGGGAGGCTCCGATGCTGCAGCAGTATGGCTTGTGGATCGTGCTGGCATGTGCGGTCCTGGCGGTTCTTTACGGCGCACTGTCCGTGCGCTGGATCTTGGCTAAATCGCCGGGCAACGCACGCATGCAAGAGATCGCTTCCGCGATCCAGGAAGGCGCGAAGGCATATCTCAATCGCCAGTACGCCACCATCGGCGGCGTCGGTGTGGTGTTATTCCTGATCATTGGCTTTGCACTGGACTGGGGCACCGCGATCGGTTTCGCGATCGGCGCCATCCTCTCCGGCGCTACCGGTTACATCGGCATGAACGTGTCGGTGCGCGCCAACGTGCGTACCGCTGAAGCCGCACGTAGTGGACTGGCGGCGGCGCTCAACGTCGCGTTCCGTGGCGGCGCCATCACCGGCATGCTGGTGGTCGGCCTCGCCCTGCTCGGCGTTACCGCGTATTACGCCGTGCTCATGCATTTCGGCTACGAAACCATGCATGCGCTGCATGCACTGGTGGGCCTGGCCTTCGGGTCGTCGTTGATCTCGATCTTCGCTCGCCTCGGCGGCGGCATCTTCACCAAGGGTGCCGACGTCGGCGCCGACCTCGTCGGCAAGGTGGAAGCCGGCATTCCCGAGGACGATCCGCGCAACCCGGCGGTGATCGCCGACAACGTGGGCGACAACGTGGGCGACTGCGCCGGCATGGCCGCCGACCTGTTCGAGACCTACGCGGTGACGCTGATCGCCACCATGCTGCTGGGCGGCGTGATGGCCGAGCAGACCGGCAGCAATGGCGTGCTGTTTCCGCTGGTGTTGGGCGGCGTGTCCATCGTGGCGTCGGTGATCGGCACCTTCTTCGTGAAGGCGCGCGGGCCGAAGATCATGAATGCGCTGTACGCCGGTGTTGCAGTCTCGGCGGTGCTCGCCGCGATCGCGTTCTGGCCGATCACCAGCCAGCTGATGGCCGACTCGTCCTACGGCGTAAGCCATCTCTACGGCTGCGCCTTGATCGGCCTGGTGCTCACCGGTGCCATGGTGGTGATCACCGAGTACTACACCGCGACCGAGTACGCACCGGTGCAGCACGTGGCCCGGGCGTCCACCACGGGCCATGCGACCAACATCATCGCGGGCATCGGCGTGTCGATGAAGTCCACCGCGCTGCCGGTGCTCGCCGTGTGTGCGGCGATCTGGGGTGCGTACCAACTGGCCGGCCTCTACGGCATCGCCATCGCCGCGACCGCCATGCTCAGCATGACCGGCATGATCGTGGCGCTGGATGCCTACGGCCCGATCACCGACAACGCCGGTGGCATTGCCGAAATGGCTGAGTTGCCGCCCGAGGTGCGTGGCGTCACCGATCCACTCGACGCCGTGGGCAACACCACCAAGGCGGTGACCAAGGGTTATGCGATCGGCTCGGCTGGCCTCGCCGCGCTGGTGCTGTTCGCCGACTACACGCACAACCTCAATCAGCACCTGAATCTCACCGACTTCCGCTTCGATCTGTCCAACCCGTACGTGATCATCGGCCTCTTGATCGGCGGCCTGATCCCGTACCTGTTCGGCGCGATGGCGATGGAAGCGGTGGGTCGTTCGGCAGGTGCGGTGGTCGAGGAAGTGCGCCGCCAGTTCCGCGAGATCAAGGGCATCATGGAAGGCACTACCAAGCCCGATTATTCGCGCGCGGTGGACATGCTGACCAAGTCGGCGATCAAGGAAATGCTCGTGCCCTCGCTGCTGCCGGTGCTGGTGCCGGTCGTGGTGGTGTTCGGCTTCAAGTGGCTGGGCGGCGCGGAAGCCGGCGCGCAGGCACTGGGCGGCGTACTGATCGGCACGATCGTCACCGGCCTGTTCGTCGCCATCTCGATGACCACCGGCGGCGGTGCGTGGGACAACGCCAAGAAGTACATCGAGGATGATCACTTCGGCGGCAAGGGCTCCGACGCGCACAAGGCGGCGGTGACCGGCGATACCGTCGGCGATCCGTACAAGGACACGGCGGGCCCGGCGGTGAATCCGCTGATCAAGATCATCAACATCGTGGCCCTGTTGTTGATTCCCCTGCTGTAAATCGAAAGAAGCCAGGGCAGGATTCATCCTGCCCTGGCGAGTCCACTCGCTACGATCGCCGGGGGAACATCGCGTGTCGCGATGACTGCGTCGTTCAGGGGACCAAGGACGCCCGGTCGAGCTTCAGGCGACGCAGAAGCTGCGTGCGCATCGCATCCGGCATGGCCACATCGGGGATCGTCCGCGCGCTCGAGTGATAGCCCGAACCACCATTGACCGGCCTGGCCACAAAGGCCACCTGCTTGCCGCTTGCCGCATCCACTGCCAGGCCGGTGATCACGCCCTCGTCGTTGATGTCCAGGGCCTGCGCCAGCAGACCGTCATACCCGGTCATCAGTGTGTTGAGATCGGTCATCGCGCCGTTCTGCCAAAGGAAGGCATGGCAGCTGGCGAAATGCGCGGTGCAGGAAAGACCCACCACCTGGTCGCGTGCATTGATGCCGGTAGCCTGGCTGTGCACGTCGTCGGGATAGAGTGTGCCCAGGTCCTGCATGCCGCTGCCGGGCGTCCACAGGAAGGCGTGCTCGTGCAAGGTTCCGCCATCGCTGGCCGACACGTTGGAGAAACCTGCCACGTGGCCCTGCAGGTTGATCGCCATCGGCGTATGCCAGGCCACGCCGCCGAGATTGCCCAGGTCGATGACCGCGCCGCGTTGCCACAGCACGGCATGGCGGGCGGTATAGCGTCCCACTGCCTGATCGCAGATGCCGGAGATGCCGACCGCCTGGCCGCGATCGTTGATGGCGGTGGCGGCACCGGAGGTATCACCGACCTCCAGCGGAAGTTCGCGCACCTGGTTCGGCCCCGGTCCCCATATGACTGGACGGAACTGCAGCACCTGGCCGCTGTTGGCGGTATCGCAGGTCGGATCGTGAAAAGCGTTTTCCGCCCAACCGGTGACCTGCCCCAGATCGTTGGCGCCTGCGGCAAAACCGTTGTTGCCGCCCAGCGTAGGCAAGGCACGCATATGACCCCAGGTCCACACGAAACCCAGGCAGGTACTGCTGGCGGCCGTCGCGCCTGGGAAAAACCCCGAGCAGCTCCAGCTTTCGCCCAGCGGATCGGGCTTGCCGGTCTGCGCGATGCCTGCCAGCACGCCGGTGTTGCTCTTTACCGGCCACTGGATGTCGCTGTTGAGCCCTCCCAGCGTGCCCAGATCATGCACGCTGCCGTTCAACCAGAGCGCCGCGTGGCCATAGGTATCGCCCGGGAAATTGGAAACGCCGCTGACCAGGCCCAGGTCGTCAACGCTGTTGCCGGAACTGAACGTGCCACCTAGCGCCGGCAACGGGGACACGCTGTAGTGCGACTGCCCCCATGCCGCCATGGACGGCGCGGCAAGGCACAGGGCGGCGATGACCATGCAGGAAAGTGAACGCATACGACCCTCCAGGTAGTGGTGCGGAGTTCGCAGCCTGCGGCTGGCCGGGCCCGGCCGGGAGCGCCACTTCCGAGATTTCCCCTGGTCCAGTTGTGCTTACAATCGCGACATGCGCCGCTGGGAGCTTGCCATCGCACTGGACCCCGGTCGCGGGCTGCCGTTGTTCCTGCAGCTCGCGGGCGCCATTGCCGATGACATACGCGCCGGTCGGCTGAAACCCGGTGAACCGCTGCCCGGTTCACGCGAACTCGCCGCCCACCTGGGCGTCAATCGCAACACCGTGGTCGCGGGCTATGAGGAGCTGATGGCCGAAGGACTGGTCAGCGCGCGCCAGGGCGGTGGCACCTTCGTCGCCATGCCGGCGCCGTTGCCGCCACCACCGCCGGTCGCGGCCGCGCAGACGCCTACGTATGCCTTGCTGCCACCGCTGCCATTGCCCGCACTGGCCGCTGCGCCGGCGTCGGGCACGCTGATCCTCTCCAACGGTGCGCCAGACGCGAGGCTGTTCCCCGCTCGCGCATTGGCGCGCGCCTTCCGCCGCGCGATCGAGCAACGCGGGCGCGCCTTGTTCGCCGACGCCCATGTCTGCGGGCATATGCGCCTGCGTACCGAGCTGGCCAGCATGCTGTCGCGCACGCGAGGGCTGCCGGTGACGCCCGAGAACCTGATGGTGACGCGCAGCATCGAGCAAGGCATCGACCTGGTGGCTCGCACGCTGATCGCTCCGGGCGACACCGTCGCCGTGGAGGCATTTGGCTATCCGCCGGCCTGGAGCGTGCTCAGGCTGGCCGGCGCGCGCTTGGAGCCGATCGCCGTGGACAGCGACGGCCTCGACGTCGACGCGCTGGAAGCGCTGCTCGCCAGGCAAGCCATCCGGGCCGTTTTCCTCACGCCGCATCACCAGTTTCCGACGACCACCGTGATGTCGCCTGCGCGACGAGCGCAGCTGGCGAAGCTGGCATTGACGCATGGCTTTGCCATCATCGAGGACGACTACGACCACGAATTCCACTATCAAGGCAAACCCATCCTGCCCATTGCGGCGGGCCCCGGGCGCGCCAATACGGTTTATGTCGGCTCGCTCGCCAACCTGCTGGCGCCGGGCGTAAGCACTGGCTTCGTGGCGGCTCCCGCCTCCGTATTCGCGCGGCTGCAGAGCATGCGCGCCGCCAGCGATGCGCGCGGCGATGCGGCGATGGAGTGCGCCGTGGCGGAGTTGTTCGAGGACGGCGAGTGGCTGCGCCATGTGCGCCGCATGATGCGGGTGTACGAGGGGCGCCGCGATGCGCTTGCCAGCGCGCTGACCCGCCATCTCGGTGGCGCACTGAGCTTCCATCTGCCCGAAGGCGGCATGGGCCTGTGGGCTCGCGCCGACGAAGGCATCGACGTGGCGCGCTGGGCACATGCCGCCGAACGTGACGGAGTGAGGTTCTTCGACGCGAGTCGCTACGACTTCCATCAGCGCGCCCAGCCCTTCATGCGCCTGTGCTTCTCCTACCATGACGAGGCGGAGCTGGATGAAGCGGTACGTCGCATGGCTGCCGCTCTTCCCAACGGCAGGCGGATGCATTAGCCGCTCCTCCCGAGGCGCCATGGGTTCATGCAGGTGACGTTTCCCGCGCCAGCTGTTGAAATGGCTGGACCCTTCCCGCGACCGAGAGAGCTGGCAAGTGAACAAGCATCCGCTCGTCCTTTTCCTTGCCCTGGCCAGCGCCGGCATGACACACGCAAGCACACCCACACCCACACCCGCCAACATCAACGACCACGCCGCCGATCCCAACCTGTGGCTCGAAACCATCGACGGCCCCAAACAGCTCGACTGGGTCAAGCAGCAGAGTGCGCAAACGGTGAAGCAATACGCCGACAGCGCGGAGTTCAAGCAGCTCGACGCGCGGATCCTGGAAGTGCTCGACTCGCACGATCGCATTCCGATGGTCACGAAGATCGGTGATCAGTACTACAACTTCTGGCGTGACCAGGACCATCCGCGCGGCGTGTGGCGACGCACGACGATGGAGGAATACCGCAAGGATCAGCCGGCATGGGAAACCGTGATCGACCTGGACGCGCTCGGCAAGGCCGAGAACGAAAACTGGGTGTGGCACGGCGCCTATTGCCTGAAACCCGAAAACCAGCGCTGCCTGGTCGCGCTCTCGCGCGGCGGCGCCGATGCCAGCGTGATCCGCGAGTTCGACTTGCCAACCGGGCAATTCGTGAAGGATGGCTTCGTATTGCCCGAGGCGAAGACCGACATCGCCTGGATGGACAAGGACCACATCTACGTCGCCACTGACTTCGGCCCAGGCTCGATGACCACTTCGAGCTATCCGCGCATCGTGAAGGAGTGGAAGCGCGGCACGCCGCTCGCCAGCGCCGTGACGGTGTACGAGGTGAAGAACGATGACATGAGCGTCTCTGCGTTCCGCGACCAGACGCCCGGTTTCGAACGCGATTTCGTCACGCGCCAGATCGCCTTCTACGACAGCGAGACCTTCGTACGTGGCAAGGACGGCAAGCTCACGCGTATCGACGTGCCGACGGATGCCAGTACCGGCGTGCACCGCGAGTGGCTGCTGATCGAGCCGCGCAACGATTGGAAAGTCGGCAACAAGACCTACAAGTCCGGCTCGCTGCTGGCGTCGAAGTTCGACGACTACATGGCGGGCAAGCGCGACCTCACCGTGCTGTTCGAACCTACCGACACCACGGCGCTGGACGGCTATTCGTGGACGCGCCACCAGTTGATCCTCAATGTGATGGACGACGTGGTGAACAAGCTGGAAGTGTTGACGCCTCAGCCCGGCACGTGGAAGCGCGAAAGCCTGGGCGGTGCGCCCAAGCTCTCGACCATCGCGGCGGCCGCGGTGGATGAGGACCACAGCGACGATTACTTCCTCACCGTCAGTGGCTTCCTGCAGCCCACTACGCTGTATTTCGGCACGCTGGGCCAGGGCGAGGCACAGGCGATCAAGCACAGCCCGAGCTTCTTCGACGCCTCGAAGTACGACGTAAGCCAGCACTTCGCCACTTCGAAGGACGGCACGCGCGTGCCCTACTTCGAGATCGCACCGAAGAACCTCCAAGCCAACGGCAAGAATCCCACCCTGCAATACGGCTATGGCGGCTTTGAAGTCTCGTTGCAGCCGGCATACAGCGGCAGCGTTGGACGCGCATGGCTGGAAAAGGGCGGCGTCTACGTGGTCGCGAACATTCGTGGCGGCGGCGAATACGGCCCGCGCTGGCACCAGGCGGCGCTGAAGGCCAACCGCTTGCGTGCTTACGAAGACTTCGCCGCCGTGTCCGAAGACCTGTTCGCCCGCAAGATCACCTCACCCGCGCACCTCGGAGCAATGGGCGGCAGCAACGGCGGCCTGTTGATGGGCAACATGCTCACGCTGTATCCGCAGTTGTACGGCGGCGTCGTGAGCCAGGTGGCGCTGCTCGACATGCAGCGCTACACGCATCTGTCGGCGGGTGCGTCGTGGATCGCCGAATATGGCGACCCCGACAAGCCGCAGGAGTGGGCATGGATCAGGACTTTCTCGCCCTATGCCAACGCCACGGCCGGCAAGAAGTATCCGCCGGTGCTGTTCACCACCTCCACGCGCGACGACCGCGTAGGCCCCGTGCATGCACGCAAGATGTTTGCCAAGCTTCAATCATTGGGCTACGACGCCAGCTTCTACGAGAACATCGAAGGCGGCCATGGCGCGGCGGCGGACAACAAGCAGGCGGCCTTCATGAGTGCGCTCGGCTATACCTACCTTTGGGATCACGTGAAGTAATCGCGCTCCCTGCGTAACATGGTGCGCCAGCCTGAGCTGGCGCACTTTTCTGTCCCGATGAGCAACCACACGATTCGTCCCGAGCTCCGCGAGTGGATCCTCGCCACGGCCCGTTCCGGCCATAGCCTCAGCGACCTGCTGAAGCTGATGAAGGACGCCGGCTACGGCGGCGAACAGAGCCGGCAGATGGTGGCCCGCGTGCTCAACCTGCCGTTAGCCACGGTGATGGCGGCGAGCAAGCCCGGTGCCAGCGGACGGCGGACGCGTCATCCCGAACCGCCGCAGCAAACCGTCGATGGCCACACGCTGCGTGTCACGATCAGCACCGACAAGCCCATCGTGCGCGTGCTCGAAAACATGCTCACCGCCGACGAGTGCGAGAACCTGATCGCGGAGGCAATGCCTCGCCTGCAGCGCTCGCAGACCGTGGATGTGGAAGGCCGCCACCAGACCGACGAGCGCCGCACCAGCCAGGGCATGTTCTTCCGCATCGGCGAAACACCGCTGGTGCAACGCATCGAGCAGCGCATCGCCGATCTGCTCGCGATACCGGTGAGCCACGGCGAAGGCCTGCAGATCCTGCATTACCTGCCCGGCCAGGAATACGAGCCGCACTTCGACTGGTTCGATCCCACGCAGCCCGGCTTCAGCGCAGTGACGGCACGCGGCGGCCAGCGTATCGCCAGCGTGGTGATGTACCTCAACACGCCCGACGAAGGTGGCGGTACCGGCTTTCCCAACATCGGCCTGACCGTGACCGCGATGCGCGGTTCGGCCGTCTATTTCGCTTATGAGACCGGCGACCAGGCCTCTTTGCATGCCGGCCTGCCCGTGATCAAGGGCGAAAAATGGATTGCCACCAAGTGGTTGCGCGAGCGGCCTTACCAACCCTGATCGCTCCGCCGGCCCCAGCCAGACGCTGAATTGCCGCCCGTCGCTGCTGCGACGCACCAGTGTTTTGCCGTATCCTTGCAAGTCTTTGCTTTTGACTACGCCAAGGATCAAGCCCATGGGTCTGCACCTCGTCTCCGCCGGCCGCAAGGTTCCGGACGAAATCAACGTCATCATCGAAATCCCCAAGGATGCCGAGCCCGTCAAGTACGAGGTGGAGAAGGAAAGCGGCGCGATCTTCGTCGACCGCATCCTGTCCACGCCGATGCGCTACCCGTGCAACTACGGCTACGTGCCGGGCACGCTGGGCGGCGACGGCGATCCGCTGGACGCACTGGTGATCCTGCCGCTGCCGCTGGTGCCCGGCTCGGTGATCCGTTGCCATCCGGTCGGCATGCTGAAGATGACCGATGAAGCCGGCAGCGACGAGAAGCTGGTGGTGGTGCCGGTGGAGAAGATCTTCGCGGGCTACGCGCACATCAAGGACATCAAGCAGGTGTCCGGCCACTGGCTGGAGCGCATCGGCCACTTCTTCGAGCACTACAAGGATCTGGAGAAGGGCAAGTGGGTGAAGGTGGAAGGCTGGGTCGGCGCCGACGAGGCCAAGGCCGAGATCAATAGCGGCATGGCCCGCTACGAAGCCGACAAGAAGGCCTGATCGCTCTTGTGAAACGCGCCACCTTCGGGTGGCGCGTTTTTTTGTGCCTTATTCCGACCCACTCGCCTTCGCGGTCGCGACGGCCGAGCCTTGCGTATCTGCGGACGACGCAACGGGCTGCGGCGTGTCGAACATCGTCATCCACCACATCAGCACGCATGCCAGCAGCACCGCGATGGACAGCACCGTCAGCACGGTGCGCAGGATCACATGGCCCGGGCGGGCCGCAGGGCTCGACATCGGCATGATGCCTCTCCGGTTGGACAGCTCGCACCGATAACGCGGCTGCGCGCGATCCGCTGACTAATGCTTCGTGCGCTTCTCCGGCCGCGCCTTCGCAGGCTCGCCCTTCTTGCCCAGCTCATCCAGCAGCGTCGCAAGATCCTCCGCGTGTTCTTCCTCCATCGCGAGGATGTCTTCCATCATGCGCCGCGTCGTGGGATCGGCGGCGCCGATGTAATTGATGATCTCGCGATAGCTGTCGATCGCGATGCGTTCGGCCACCAGGTCTTCCTTGATCATGTCGACGAGATCGTCGCCTTCCACGTAGTCGGCGTGGCTGCGCGAGAGCAGTCCGTCCGGCGAAAAATTCGGCGCGCCGTCGAGTTGCGTGATGCGCTGCGCGATCTGGTCGGCATGGGATTGCTCCTCGTTGGCATGCTCGAGGAACTCGGCCGCCACGCTCTTGGCGTGAATGCCCTTGGCCATGTAGTAGTGATACTTGTAACGCAACACGCACACGATCTCGGTGGCCAGCGCTTCATTGAGCAGCTTGATCACGGTCTCGCGATCGGCGGTATAGCCGGCCGTTATCGCACCCTGATCGATATGTTCGCGTGCGCGTTTGCGGATGGTTTCGATGTCGCTGAGAAATGGCTTGGCTGCCATGACGTGGCTCCCTATGGACTGGCTGGGCAATAGCCGGACCGTAGGCGGCAGCGTGCGAAACGCAGGTGAAAGCGGATGACAACGGTTCAGGCCGCTGTTCCCGACACCACGCATGCGTGGCGCCGTTTTTTTGTGGGCGCGCACCCTGTGCGCGACAGCCTGGCGAAGCGACAAGCCGCAACGCCGCGGTCGCGCACAAGGTGCGCTCCCACAGTTAGACAAGGTGTTTATGCCTTGTGGTAGACCTCGGAACCTTCGGCACGGAACTGCGCGGCCTTCTCGGCCATGCCTTCTTCCAGCGCCTGCTCGTCACCGGTGCCATGCTCAGCCGCGTAGTCGCGCACGTCCTGCGTGATCTTCATCGAGCAGAACTTGGGACCGCACATCGAGCAGAAGTGCGCGCTCTTGTGCGCGTCCTTCGGCAACGTCTCGTCGTGGAATTCCTTCGCCTTCTCCGGATCAAGACCGAGGTTGAACTGATCTTCCCAGCGGAATTCGAAGCGCGCCTTGCTGAGCGCGTTGTCACGCACCTGCGCGCCTGGGTGGCCCTTGGCGAGATCCGCAGCATGCGCGGCGATCTTGTACGCGATGATGCCGTCGCGCACGTCCTGCTTGTTCGGCAGGCCCAGGTGCTCCTTCGGCGTCACATAGCAGAGCATGGCGGTGCCGAACCAGCCGATCATCGCCGCGCCGATGGCGGAGGTGATGTGGTCGTAGCCCGGCGCAATGTCGGTGGTCAGCGGCCCCAGCGTGTAGAACGGCGCCTCGTGGCACTTCTCCAGCTGGCGGTCCATGTTCTCCTTGATGAGCTGCATGGGCACGTGGCCGGGGCCTTCGATCATTACCTGCACGTCGTGCTTCCACGCGATCTGGGTGAGTTCGCCCAGCGTGTCCAGCTCACCGAACTGCGCCGCGTCGTTGGCGTCGGCCACGCAACCCGGACGCAGGCCATCGCCGAGACTGAAGGACACGTCGTACGCCTTCATGATCTCGCAGATGTCTTCGAAGTGCGTGTAGAGGAAGTTTTCCTTGTGGTGCGCCAGGCACCACTTGGCCATGATCGAACCACCGCGCGAGACGATGCCGGTCACACGCTTGGCGGTCAGCGGCACGAAGCGCAGCAGCACGCCGGCATGGATGGTGAAGTAGTCCACGCCCTGCTCGGCCTGCTCGATCAGCGTGTCGCGGAAAATTTCCCAGGTGAGGTCTTCGGCAACGCCGCCCACCTTCTCCAGCGCCTGGTAGATCGGCACCGTGCCGATCGGCACCGGCGAGTTGCGGATGATCCACTCGCGCGTTTCGTGGATGTGCTTGCCGGTCGAGAGATCCATCACCGTGTCGCCGCCCCAGCGGATCGACCACACCAGCTTCTCCACTTCCTCGGCGATGCCCGAGCTCACCGCGCTATTGCCGATGTTCGCGTTGATCTTGGTGAGGAAGTTGCGGCCGATGATCATCGGCTCCGCTTCCGGATGGTTGATGTTGGCCGGGATGATGGCGCGGCCGCGCGCCACTTCATCGCGCACGAATTCCGGCGTGATCAGCTTGGGCAGCGCCGCGCCGAACGACTGGCCGGGATGCTGGTTGAGCAGCGCGCTGCCCTGCAGCGCCTCGATCCGCTGGTTCTCGCGGATGGCGATGTATTCCATCTCGGGCGTGACGATGCCCTGGCGCGCGTAGTGCATCTGGGTGACGTTGGCGCCGGCCTTGGCGCGACGCGGCGCGTGGGTCGCAGTGAAGCGGAAGGCGTCGAGCTTCGGATCGGAAGCGCGCTCGCGGCCGAAAGCTGAGCTCAGCCCGGCGAGCTGCTCGGTGTCGCCTCGCTCGGCGATCCAGGTGGCGCGCAGCGCCGGCAGGCCGGTGACCAGATCCACCTTGTAGTCCGGGTCGGTGTACGGGCCGGAGGTGTCGTAGACGGTGATCGGCGGGTTCGCCTCGCCACCGAACAGGGTCGGCGTCTGCGCCTGGCAGACTTCACGCAGCGGCACCTTCAGGTCAGGACGGCTGCCCTGCACGTAGATCTTGCGCGAGCCCGGGATCGGGCGCGTCACGGCTTCGGAGAGTTCCTGCGCGGCGCGCGCGAGGTCGGTGGGCAGGGCATTCATCGGCAAGTCGTCCGGGGTCGAAGCGATGTCCCCGAGGGGACGTGCTTTTGTTGGGGATTCCGCACAGGAACGCGCGGGGTGTTGCGAACGGATTCGCATACCAGCAACAGAAGCGACGGCGCCGGACGCACGGGTTCTATCCCGTGCGGCGAAGCTCCCTACAGCGGTACTAGCCGCATCAGGTTCGAAGGGACTCTCTCAGCCGGCTGTTGCCGGCACCCCCGCTTCAAGGGGCCTATTTGAGCACGAAGCGGGGTTGGTCGCGAGTGCGACGGGGCAAGCGGCCGGAGACGGACGCGGCCGTGAGCGGATTTCAGCGCGGCAGGTAGGCGCGCAGGAACATGTCCACGCCATCACGGGCGGTCTGTTCCAGCTCGACGGCATAGGACTGGGCGCACTCCTCGCAGCCGAACATGCGGCGCAGGAGCATTTCACCCTTGATCAGGGAGGTGAACTGACCGGCGGCGCGCGAGACGTTGGCGATGTCCAGCTTGCCGTCGTCAACCGCCTGTTGCAGCAGGCGTTTCATCAGTGCGTGGCCACGCTCCGGGCCTTCCTCCCACAGCAGCCGGCCGTAGCGCGGGTTGCCCTGGCGGCAGTCGCTGAGGATGGCGCGGAAGGTGCCGACGTTCTGCACGTCGCAGTCCAGCCGCACGTGGTGCAGGGCGATGCGCTCCAGCGTCACGCGGATGTCTTCGCTGGCGACGTATTGATAGGTGTCTTCGGGGAGGATGTCCTGAATGCGCGCGCGGATGACCTCGCGGAACAGGTTGTCCTTGTCGCCGAAGTGGCTGTAGACGGTGAGCTTGGAAACGCCTGCCTCGGCGGCCACGGCATCCATGCTGGTACCCGCAAAGGCATTGCGGATGAACAGGGCCTTCGCGGCCTCCAGGATCGCCGCGCGCTTTTCCATGTCCTTGGGACGGCCAGGTCCCTGGGGCTTGGTCTGCGGGATCGTGCTCATGGCTATACCTTCGAAAATGGCTTCACAAATGAATAACTGCCGTTTAGTATACGGGACGGTTTAGTTATTTTCCACGGCCACGATACACGGCTTTCCTCATGTCCTCCACTATCGCAGAACTTTCCCTCAGTCCGGCATACCGTCTCGCCCAGCGTGCGATGGCCTGCTGGCTTGAGCGCGGGCAGGTCGGCGCCCGCCAAGCGGCCTTTGCGGCCCGCTCGGCACTGGCCGGCCTGGATGCCACCGAACGAGGCCGGCTGGCGCGCTGGCTGGCCTGGCTCGCCGTCGCCGCGCAGAGTCGCGGTAAGGAGTCGCCGTTGGGGCGGGTGCGTCGCCTTGACGCAACCTTGCATCAGACGGTGGAAGATGCCCTCGCCCGCTTGCCGGCGGACGTACTCGGGGCACCTTTCCAATTTCATCGCCGCAGCGCGTAAGTGTCCGCGGACACCGCGCCACGCATGACTTCCGTCAACCGAGCGCGATGACTTCCGGCACTTCGTAGCATCAGGGGCAGGCCGCAGGCTTTGCACATTGTCGGAAAGTGGCTAAGCGCTTATCCTTTTTAGCCTTTTTTTCGATCCGATCAGGACGTAAGCAAGATGGCAATGAACTTCGATCAGGCGCGGGTCAACATGGTGGAAAACCAGGTGCGCCCCTGGGAGGTGCTGGATGCACGCGTACTCGACGTGCTCGGCAACGTGCGCCGCGAGGATTTCGTTGCCGCCGAGCATCGCCAGCTTGCCTTCGCCGACCTTGCCCTTCCGCTGGGCCACGGCGAAGTGATGATGAAGCCGGTGGTCGAGGGCCGCGTGCTGCAGGCGCTCGAACTGCTGCCGACCGACCAGGTGCTGGAAATCGGCACGGGTTCGGGTTTCCTCACCGCCTGCCTCGCCAAGCTGTCGGCAGGCGTCACCAGCGTGGACATCCATGCCGATTTCATCGCCACTGCGGGTGAGCGCCTTGCGCGCGCCGGCATTGCCAACGTGAAGCTCGAAGTGGGTGAAGCGGTATCGGCATGGCAGCCGAACGGCGTGTTCGACGCCGTGGTGGTGACCGGCGCGGTGTCCCAGATTCCGCAGCGTTTCCTGTCCTGGCTCAAGCCTGGTGGCCGCCTGCTGGTGGTGCGTGGCGAGTCGCCGGTACAGCATGTGCTGCTGCTTACCCACGAAGGCAACGGCCGCTACCGCGAAGAGTCGCTGTTCGAAACCGACCTGCCGTATCTGAAGCACGCCGAACCGCCGCGTCGCTTCGTTTTCTGACCCATTCCCCAAACATGAGGCAACCCATGCGCTTGAAGCTTCTGACCCTTGCCCTGGCCCTGTCGGCGCTCCCGCTGGCCGGCCACAGCGAGGACTTGCTGGATGCATACCGAGAAGCCCGCGCCAATGATCCGGTGCTGTCGCAGGCGGAAGCCACTCGCCTCGCCACCGGAGAAAACGTCAACCAGGCGCGTGCGGTGATGTTGCCTCAGCTCAACGGCACCTTCAGCCTGACCCAGCAGTCCACGGGCAGCAATCTGGCCAATGGCACCATCCAGGGCCAGGGCCATTCGCGCACTCGCGCGCTGTCCGCCACGCTGGATCAGTCCATCGTCGACCTGAGCCAGTGGGCCAACCTGTCGGCGGCCCACTCGCAGGCGTCGGCGCAGGACTCGACCTATGAGGCCTCGCTGCAGAACCTGTATGTGCGCGTGACCACCGCCTACTTCAGTGTGCTGACCAGCCAGGACGCACTGGTATTCGCCAAGGCCAACGAAGACGCCTACAAGGAGGCCTATGACCAGGCCGATCAGCGCTTCAAGGTGGGTCTGTCGGCGGTGACCGACGTGTACCAGGCCAAGTCGTACTACGAGTTGGCCAAGGCGCAGACCATCGCTGCCCAGAACACGCTCAATGACGCCAAGGAAGCGCTCACCCAGATCACCGGCAAGCCGGTGACTGACCTGAAGAAGCTGCGTGAGGACCTGCCGCTCGCCCCGCCGAACCCGGCCGATCCGGACGCCTGGGTGCAGTCCGCGCTGAAGACCAACGCCACCGTCCAGGCCGGCCAGTACAACGTGCAGGCCGCCGAGCACACCATCGACGCGGCACGCGCCGGCCATCTGCCGACGCTGAGCGCCTCGGTGTCGCGCGGCAAGGACACCACCTGGCTCGAGAACGGCAGCTCCAACGTGCGCGGCAACGGTGACTACGGCACCACGGTCGGCCTGCAGGTGAACATCCCGATCTTCTCGGGTGGCGCCACGCAGTCGAAGGTGCGCCAGTCGATCTACCAGCGCGACGAGGCCCAGGACTCGCTGGAGTCCACCCGCCGCCAGGTGGTCCGCGACACGCTGAACTTCTATCGTTCGGTGCTCGCCGGCATCAGCCAGGTGGAAGCCAACAAGGCCTCGGTGGATTCGGGCCAGAAGGCGCTGGAAGCCACCCGTGCTGGCTTCGACGTGGGCACCCAGACCATGCTGAACGTGCTCAACGCGATTCAGACCCTGACCCAGGCCGAGAGCAGCTACTCGCAGTCGCGCCACCAGTTGGTGCTCGACCAGCTGCAGCTCAAGCAGTCGGCCGGCTCGATCGACCTGAAGGATATGGAGATGGTCAACGCGATGCTGCAGTAACGGGCATCGACGTATCCCATGAAAAAGGCCGGGCATTGCCCGGCCTTTTTTATGCGGACGGATGGACGTCTATTCCTGTAGCAGGCGGTCGATCATCCCCATTACGCGCTTCACCGCGCCACGCTCGCTGTCGAACACGATGCGCGCCACCATGCCCATGCGGTCACGGCGCGGCTCGTCACGCAACAGCTGCAACACCTGCGTGCCGAGTTCTTCGGCGCTGTTCACGCGGGTGGCGCCGCCTTCCTGGATCAGCGTGAGGGTGATTTCCTCGAAGTTGAACGTATGCGGCCCGACCAGCACTGGCGTGGAGAGTGCCGCAGGTTCCAGCACATTGTGGCCACCGATCGGCACCAGGCTGCCACCCACGAAGGCGAGATCCGAGGCCGCGTAGAACGGCATCAGCTCACCCATGGCATCGATCACGAACACCTGGTGCGATGCCGATGGCACGCGATCGGCGCTGCGCGTGCCTACCGTGAAGCCGAGGCTGCGCGCGGAGTTCTCCACCAGCTTGAAGCGCTCCGGGTGGCGTGGCGCGATCAACAGCAGCGCATCCGGCCAGCGCGTGAGCACTTCCAGATGCGCTTCCAGCACCGGCAGCTCTTCGCCTTCGTGCGTGCTGCCAGCGATCCATGCAGGGCGCAGACGGCCCCACTGGTGGCGCAGTTCGTCGCCCTTGAGCTCGGCGTCGTAGGGCACCGGCATGTCGAACTTGAGGTTGCCGGTCACCACGATCTTCTCGGGATCGGCGCCGAGCTCGCGATAGCGCGCAGCGTCGGTGCGCGACTGCGCAGCGATCTGGCTCACGCAACCCAATGCACGGGCCACCAGACGGCCCATCGGCTTGTAGCCGCGCAGCGAACGTTCCGACAGCCGCGCGTTGACGATCATCAACGGGATGCCGCGATTGCGGCAGGCGAAGTAAAGATTCGGCCAGATTTCCGTCTCCACGATGATCGCCAGGCGTGGACGCACGCGGCGCATGAAGCGCGTCACTGCGAACGGCAGGTCATAGGGAAGATAGACGTGGAACACGCTGTCGCCGAACAACTGGCGCACGCGCTCGGAGCCCGTGGGCGTCACCGTGGTGACCACCAGCGGGGCGTTCGGATAGTCGTTGCGCAGCGCCTTGATCAGCGGCTCGGCCGCATTGACCTCGCCAACGGACACCGCGTGCACCCATAGGCTGCCGGCAAAACCCGGGGCTTCGAAGAAACCGAAGCGCTCGCGCCAACGCTTGTGGTAATCGCGGTAACGCACGCCACGCGCCAGCAGACGCAGCACGATGATCGGCGTCACGAGGTACATCGCGAGGGTGTAGAGATAGAGCAACGGCTGGCCCTTGGACGCGGTGCGCCAGTATATCGGCTAGTTGCTGCGCACCGGTCTCGCTTCTTTTCGGCTCCTGCCTTGATCTGCGCGGCTCGCCTCGATTTGGCTTGTTCCCTACAATCGCGCGATGCCCGGCATGTCCCGCCCCTCTTTCACTCGCTCCCTGCTCGCTCCTCAGCACTGGCCAGGCTGGCTCGGCGTTGGCGTGGTGTGGCTCATCGCCCGCCTGCCCCGCCCCTGGTTGATGGGCCTGGGCCGATTCCTCGGCCAGCTGGTGCAACGCGTACCCTCACCACGCCGGCATATCGCCGAGGTGAACATCGCGCTGTGCTTTCCGGAATTGTCGAAAGCCGAGCAGGCCGAGCTGGTGAACGCGCACCTGCGCGACATCGGCCTGATGATGGTCGAGTTCGCGCTGGGCTGGATGGGCAGCGAGCGCGCCATCACCGAAGTGCCCGTCACCGTCGAGGGGCTGGAGCACCTGGAAGCGGCGCGCTCGCAGGGCAAGGGCGTGCTGCTGGTAGGTGGCCACTTCTCGCATCTGGAGCTGTGCGCGCGGCTGGTGTCGCAGCGCATCCGCATTTCCGGCATGTATCGCAAGATGGATTCGGCGGCGTTCGAATGGGCCGTGCTGCGCGCACGGCTGGATTACGCCGAAGCGATGTTCGACAAGGACGACATCCGCGGCACGGTGAAATACCTGCGCAGCGGCGGCACGCTCTGGTATGCGCCCGACCAGGACATGCGCAGCAAGGACAGCGTGTTCGTGCCGTTCTTCGGCATACCGGCGGCGACCATCACCGCCACCCATCACCTGGCCAGGCTTTCGGGCGCACGGGTGATTCCGTTCTTCCATCGCCGCCTACCCGGCAACGCCGGCTATGCGCTGCGACTGGGGGCGCCGCTGGAAGAATTCCCCAGCCGCGATCCGACGGAAGACACCGCGCGCGTCAACGTCGCGATCGAAGACATGGTGCGCGCGGCGCCCGAGCAGTATCTGTGGGTGCACAAGCGCTTCAAGACGCGGCCGGAAGGAAGTGTTTCGGTCTACTGATCGGCGATAGAGCCGAGCGCGTGGGCCTTGCGTCCTTATCATCGGCGCGCAGTGACACCGTCTCGCGTCACGACTTGTTGCCGGAATCCTCTTTCGAACGACGCGCCGCATGCTCACGCGCCTCGTGCAGCTTCGCGTACTTGAGGAAGGCATAGAACGCGCCGGTGACGCTGGCAATGAAGCCGGCCCAGCCATTGAGGAAATAACGCTTGCCGATGTACTGCCGCAGGAAGAACACCGGCGGATAGAACACCATGCGCAGGCCGGTGAAGCGCTGCCGCTTGCGCAGCTTGTAAGCCACCATGCCCGTCGTATAGCGATTGATCTTCTCGACGCGGGTCGCGATGTCACCGTCGCCATCGTTGACGAAGTCCGCACGCCACAAGGTCCTTACCGGACCGCGCACTTCCACGGCGGAGTGCACCTCCACGTTGTTCATGCCGCCGCGTCGCCGATCGAACAGGCGCAGGTGGCCATTGCGCCAGCTCCAGCGGTGCTGCACGGTCCAGAACATGCGTTCGCGGCGCGGCAGGCGGAAGCCGGCATGGCGTGGTGCAGTCAATGCCCGCTCGATCTGCTCGCGCGTGCCCGGCGAGAGCATCTCGTCGGCGTCGAGGTTGAGGATCCAGTCGTGGCTCGCCATGTTGTAGGCGCGCTGCTTCTGCGGTCCGTAATCGTCGAACGGATGGACGGCCGTACGCGCACCGTGCCTGCGGGCGATGGACAGCGTGTCGTCGGTGGAACCCGAGTCGAGCACGACGATCTCGTCCGCCCAGTCCACCCGGCTGAGGCAGGCGTCGAGCGTATCGGCGTTGTTGTAGGTGATCACCACTACCGACAGTGGTTCGCGCTTCATGCCTGCGTCCCGTCGCTACGCGGAAACACGTACAGAGCCGCGCACCACAGACTCAGCAGCCAGGCGAACAGCAGGCCCCACCAGGCCGAATAGAAGGCCAGGTGCGTGTTAAGGGGAAACAGCATCACGGCCAGCGCGAGCGTCGCCGGGAAGGCGCGCTCCCGCGCGTCGGCGCCGACATGCCACCAGGCTCTTACCGCCAGCGCGATCGCCACGAGCCAGCACAGCAGGCCCAGCACGCCAGTTTCGGTCAGCACTTCCAGTACCCATTGGTGCGCATGGCAGGCGCCCTCGCCCACGCCGCAGGCTTCTTCGCTCACGACAAAATGGTCATTGGGCGGTGCGTACCGCGGGTACGCGTTGCGGTAAGCGCGCACGCCAACACCGTTGACCGGGTGGCCTTCGAACATCGCGATGCTGGTGCGCCAGATATCCAGGCGGCCGCTGGTGGCCCAATCGAGCGACTCGCCGGTGCCGTGCACCGCCTGCAGCGTGCGATCCATGCGCTCGTGAAAACGCTCGGAGGTTTTCCACGCGACGCCGCCGGCTGCCAGCAACACGGCGAGACCCACGCAAGCCACGGCCAGGAAGCGCCCCGGCGACCGGACGACATGCCACGCATAGCCCACGCCCACCAGCAGATAACACAGCCAGGAGGCGCGCGAGCCCGACATCAGCACCGGCCCCAACAGCAACAGGAACGCGATCAGCAGCCCCTTGGTACTCCATCGCTGGCGCGCGGCCCACAGCGCGAACGGCGACAGCACCGACAAGGTCGGACCGAGCTTGAGGTTGGCCGCGCCGAAGATGCCGGAGATGCGCTCGGGTTCCGCGCGCCCCGCCAGGCTCCAGCCGGTCAACGCCTGCATCCAGGCATCCACCGCCCAGAACGCCACGACCATGGCGACGGCGACATACAGCGCATCAAGCTTTTCCGCGCGACGGATCGCGAAGCACGCGTAGAGCCCCAGCGGTACGTAGCGCAGCAAGGCCGCGACGGTCGTCCAGCTCTTGCCAGGCGCCAGTGAATCCACCGCGGACAACAAGGCCGCGCCGACATAGGCGGCGAGCAGCCACAGCAGCAGTCGTGCGCCCGCATGCTCGCGCAATGCGGAAGGATGCCGTGCGAACAACAGCACCGTGCCGACCAGACACAGGAAGGTGCCCAGTTCCGAGCTGCGCCCGAACGGCAATAGCGCGATGACCAGCCAGAACGGCAGCAGGGGTGAACGCAGGGCGGCCTTCAGGGAAGCGGTGAATGAACTCATGCAGGCATCGGCTGGTTAAGGCAACACTGATCAAGTATCACCGTCGTCACCCGCCCCGTCTGTTCGCAGGTCACAGGGCCGATGGCGAAGGCAGACTGGCCGTCTGTCGAGCCAGCGGACAGAAGACCTGCGGACAGACAGGGCGGGCCCCACAGGTTAAATGCAAATGACGGGGTGATGTCTGAAAGGCCCGACGGCGATACTTGATCAGTGTCGCCTTTGGGCTCACGCATTGTAGGTGTGCTGTACGCCGATCCGGCCGATCAGGCCGCGGTGAGTTCGTCGTAGAGGGCCAGAGTGGCCTGCTGCATGTCGCTGAGGCGATAGCTCTGCAGCATGGGAATGGGCGGCGCCACGCGCAGCAGTTCGGCGGCGCGCTCGACCAGCCGCTCCTGATCCGACGGCGGCACGCGGCCGGCGGGGTAGAGCTCGGCCAGCAGTTCGCCCACGCCGCCGTGCGCATAACCCAGCACCGGGCGGCACAGCGACAGTGCCTCGATGACCGTGCGACCGAACGATTCGGGCTTGTTCGACAGCTGCAGCACCAGCGAGGAAATGGCGTAGATGTCGCGCACGTCCGCACGGGGCGGCGTAAGAACGACCTGCGAATCCAGCCCACGGCTGTGGATCAGCTCACGCAGCTCCGCCACGTAAGCCTCACGCCCGGGCTCGATCACGCCCAGCAGCAGCAGCCGCACGTCGATGCCGCGGCGCTTGAGCTCGGCCACCAGCTCGATGGCGTCGTGATGGCCTTTCAGCCGCGTGCCGCGACCCGGCAGGGTCAGCAGCGGCGCGCCCACCAGCGCAGGGAATTCGGCGAAGAAGGCCTTGTGCCAGCCGTCATCGGGGCGGTGACCGTACGGGAAGGCGTCAGGGTCGATGCCGCGGGGAATGACGCGCACGCGCGACGGCTCCAGCCATGTGTAATGGCTCAGCATGTAATCGCGCAGGGTCTGCGACACGGCGATCACCCGTTCGCCGCGCAGCAGGATGGAGCTGTAGCGGCCTGGCGTATTGAGCCCGTGCACCGTGGTCACGAAATGCGGCGAAGGTTTCAGGCCTTTGATCGCCCACCAGCCCACCCAGGCCGGCAGGCGCGAACGAGCGTGCACGATATCGGGCTTGAGCTCACGCAGCACGCGGCGCAGCGCACCCACTTTCATGAACGTGCCCAACGACTTGCGGCCGATATCCAGGGTGATGTGCCGGCTGCCCTCGGCCTCCAGCTGCGACACCAGACGGCCACCGGCGGAAATCACCACGGACTGATGACCGGCCGCCACCAGCGCACGCGCGATTTCCAGCGCGGAACGCTCAGCGCCGCCCGATTGCAGGGCGGGGATCAGCTGAACGACGGTCAGTGACCTCGCTGGCGTGGCGACTGCAGACATGATGGGTTCGTAAGGTGCCTTCATCCCTAGAGGCAAGCAGCAATCGTGCCTAAACGCACGCGAGCGACAGTTTCAAACGAAACCATCCGGGGAAAAATCAGTCCCGCAGCACGTAATGCGCGCCGCAATAAGGACAAGTGGACTCGCCGCCGTCTTCAACGACCGGCAGATAGACCTTCGGGTGGGAGTTCCACAGCGCCATGCCGGGCATCGGACAGGACAACGGAAGGTCCGCGCGCGTCACTTCGTAACGATTTTCGGCATTCGCGGGGATCAGCGGGGCAGCCGCAGGGGAAGGCGACATGGGGGTCAAACTCCATCAGGACACCGGATCGAATATGTTAACAGGCGAACCCTTCGCAGCGACGGCCCGGCTCCCTTTCCCTTGGTCGTAGGCAGGCCCATGACGTGGTCCGCCCGTTCCCCTGATGCCGGCGGGAGTCGGCTGCATGCTGCCCTCCACGCCGGGCAATCTACGCCGCTGCCGACACCGTCCGCGCCACCAGAACCAACCGCCGCGCATGAAAAAGCCCGCGCCATGACAGCGCGGGCTTTTCGTCGATGCCGGCCGAACTTACTTGGCGGCGTCGGCCTTCGGCACCGAGGCCTCGGTGGTGATGCGGACCTTGAGCTCATCGCTCACGTTGGGCACATACGCGCCCACGCCGAAATCGGAACGCTTCAGCGTGGTCACGGCATCGAAGCCCACGGTCGGCACCTTCAGCATCGGATGCTCGCCGCTCTTGTTGAGCGTGGCGTCGAGCACCACCGGCTTGGTCACGCCATGCACGGTGAGGTCGCCGGTCACCTTGTACTTGTTGCCGCCCACCGCCTGCACCTTGGTGCTCTTGAAGGTGATGGTCGGGTACTTGTCGGCGTCGAGGAAGTCGGGCTTCTTCAGGTGCTCGTCCAGCTTGGACACGTGCGTGTCCAGGTCGGCCAGCGGCAGCGTCACGTCCACCGACGACTTGGCCGGATCCTTCTCGTCGAACACGAGGGTGCCTTCGCCCAGGCCGAGGTTCGCGGTCGGGTTGGAGAAGCCGAAGTGGTTCCAGCTGAAGAGCACGAAGGTGTGGCTCGGATCGAGCTTGTAGGTGACCGGGGCTGCCTGGGCGGTGACAGCAGCGCCGAGCAGGCCGGCGAGAACGAGGTAACGAAGTGCACGCATGTAGAACTCTCCTAGGGTTTTGTGGGGACTGCGCGGAACGTTCGAGCCGATGAGGCTCAGGCGATGCGGCAGGCCTCGTCGAAGCTGAGACGCGGGCTGCGCGGGAACAGGTCACGGCTGGCATCGCCGTAGCCGATGTTGATCAGGAAGTTGGACTTGATGGTGGTGCCGGCGAAGAACGCCGCGTCCACGCCGGCATTGTCGAAGCCCGACATCGGGCCGCAATCCAGGCCGATCGAACGCGCCGCCATGATCACGTACGCGCCTTGCAGCGTGCCGTTGCGGAAGGCCGTGGTGTCGATCAGCGGCTGGTTGCCGAAGAACCAGCTGCGCGCGTCGGCGTGCGGAAACAGCTGCGGCAGCTTTTCGTAGAACTCGTGGTCGGTCGCCACGATGGCGGTGACCGGCGCGGCCATGGTCTTGGCGCGGTTGCCTTCGGAGAGGAACGGCGAAAGTTTGGCCTTGGCCGCCTGCGACTTCACGAACACCACGCGCATCGGCGAGGAGTTGGCGCTGGTCGGCCCGAACTTGGCCAGTTCGTAGAGCTGGTGCAGTTGCTGGTCGCTCACCTCTTTCGGCAACCACGCGTTGAAAGTGCGTGCGCTGCGGAACAACTGGTCGAGGGCGGCCTCGGAAAGCATCTCGCTCATGGGTATCCTTCAGTTCAGGACGCGCCACCGGTGGCGCAACAACCTCCAGTGTAAGCGCGGGCGTGGCCAAACAGGACCCAGGCAAATGAAACGAACTGTGCTGCCCAGGGAAACAATGGCACCGGTCACATCACCATGCTGAAGTTGCATGGCGATTGCTGGGTGATCACCGATGCGGCCGCCGGCAACCAGCGCCAGGCGCTAGCGCTGGCGCAGCGGCTGGAGATGCCGGCGCGCCATTTGCAGTTGGAACCACGCGCGCCCTGGTCGTGGCTGTCGCCGCGACTCACGATCGGTGCGCTATCGGCGCTTTCATTCGCGCAACGGCAACAATTTGCAGCACCGTGGCCTGCCGTGGCCATCGGTTGCGGTCGCATGTCGGCGCTTTACACGCGACTCCTGCGCAAGCTGAGCGCGGGGCGTTGTTACACCGTGCAGATCCTCGACCCGCGCATCGATCCCGCGCATTGGGATACGGTCATTGCGCCTCGCCACGATCAACTGTCAGGCCCCAACGTGCTGCAGCCGCTGGGTTCGTTGAATCCTGTGGATGATGATTGGCTTCAGGACGGCCGCGATGCGGACCCAGGCTTTGCCGAGCTGCCGCGCCCGCGCGTCGGCGTGCTGTTGGGCGGCCCTCGCAAGGGCGTGGTGTTCGACGAGCACTCCATCACGCGGCTGGCGGATCGCTTGCTCGCGCGTCAGCGGCAGGAAGGAGGCAGTCTGCTGGTGCTCGCTTCGCGGCGCACGCCTCGGTCCCTGATGACGTTGATGCGCCAGCGTCTCTCGGGCATGCAGGGCCTGGTGTGGTCCGGCCAGGACGACGGCAGCAACCCGTATCCCGGCGTGCTGGGCTGGGCCGACCGCCTGGTGGTCACGCCCGATTCGGTGAACATGCTTTCCGAAGCCTGTGCCGTCGGGTGTCCCGTGCAGACCGACGTCGTGGGCGACCTGCCCGCGAAGCTGGAACGGTTTCACCGTGCGCTGCGCGATGAAGGCCGACTGCACGATCTCGATACGACGGTGTTCCCTCAGGTCGAACCTTTGCGCGAAACCGTCGCCATCGCCGCCCTGTTGCGCGAGCGCATCACGGCGCGTCAGCTGCAAGGCTGATCGGCGATCGCACTCGTCAGAAGTCGAAGCCCAGCTCGGTCGACACGTCCTGCACCTGTACCGACAACCGCTCCAGCTCAGCATCCCGCGGAGCGATCCGCGAGCGGAGATCCAGTGTGCAGGCTAGCGCGCGGTGCAACAGCACGGCGTGCGCCTCGGCGAGCAGGCCCGCCTGCCGGCCGTCGAGCAGGCCCACGTTGCGGCACGCTTCGATCAAGGCCGCGTTGGCGGTGGCGTTGAGCAAGGAAGGATATTCGGAAGCATGCGCGAGCACCAATCCTTGCAACGCAAACTCGATATCGAGCAGGCCACCCAGGCCCTGCTTGATATCGAACTGGACGTCGTCCGAACGGTCGCGCTCCGCGCGCCAGCGCTGGCGCATGCTGCTGACTTCCCGCAGCACCGATGCGCGATCGCGTGGCACCGCCAAGACCTCGCGTCGTACCGTGGCGAGTTCGGCATGCAACGCACCGTCACCGGCGATCGGACGCGCGCGCAGCAAGGCCTGGTGTTCCCATGTCCATGCGCGGCTCTTCTGGTAGCCGGTGAACGACTCGAGGCTGCTCACCAGCAGCCCCTTGGAACCGTCCGGACGCAACCGCGTATCCACTTCATATAGACGTCCCGCACGGGTGAGCACGGTCAGCCAGTTCATCACGCGCTGCGCGAGGCGCTGATACCAGCGCGAGCCTTCCAGCGAACGAGCGCCGTCGCTCATCGCATGCGAACGCTTGGTGTCGTAGACGAACACCAGGTCGAGATCGGAAGCGAAACCCAGCTCTTCGCCACCGACGCTGCCATAGCCAAGCACGGCAAAACCGGAGCCTTCGCCGGGCAGGCGCCCGTGCTGCGCGGCCAGTTCGCGCTCCGCCAGCGCGGTAACGGCGATCACGATGGATTCGGCAAGCACCGCGAGCCTGCGCGCCGTCGCCACCGCGTCGGCACGACCGTCGATGAAGGCCAGGCCCAGGCGAAACGCCACGCTGGCCTTGAACTCGTTGATCCGTTCGAGCTCCGCCTCGGCTTCGCGCTCATCCAGCGTGGCCAGCACGCGGGCGATCTCGGCGCTGATGTCGGCGCGCTTCAGCGGCAACTGATCGATGCGAGGATCGAGCACGTCATCGAGCAGCAAGGGTTGCGCGATCACGCGCTCCGCAAGAAACGCGCTCTCGCCGAACAGGCGCGCCAGGCGCAGCCGTGCCGCTGGTTGCTCTTCCAGCAGGGTGAGATACGAGGAGCGCCGCGCCACCGCCTGCACCAGCCGGCACAGGCGCAGCAAGCATGGCACCGGCGCCACGCTGTCGCGCGCCACGGTAAGCAACTGCGGCATCAACCGGTCGAGCTGCTCGCGCGAACGCTGGGACATCGCACGCACCGATGCGGCCTGCGAAAGCTTCTGCAGCGTTTCGGCCACTTCGCCACCCGGCGCGAAGCCGGAGGCCTCCATGGCGGCGGCGTCCAGCGTCTCCAGGCAGGCACGCTGCCAGAGCGCGACGCCTTCCACCGGCGCGCTCGCCGTTCGTCCGCCCTCGGGCATCAGCACTTCGGCGAACTCCTCGCTGACGTGCGCGCGATGCATGGCGAGCTGCGCTTCCAACTCTTCCCACGACGCATGACCCAAGCCGAGCGCAATGCGCTCACGGCTGAGCGCGTCCTCGGGAATGTCGTGAGTCTGCGCATCGCGCAGCATCTGCACGCGATTTTCAACGCGACGAAGGAAGACGTACGCCTCGCGCAACGCGCGTGCACGCGCCGCACTGATATGGCCGCGCGCCTCGCAGGCGGTCAGTGCCGGCAGCAGGCCGCGCACGCGCAGCGACGGCTCGCGGCCGCCGCGGATCATCTGCATCAGCTGCACCACGAATTCGATCTCGCGGATGCCGCCCGGTCCCAGCTTGAGGTTGTCGGCCAGGTCCTTGCGCGCGACTTCGGCGTCGATCAGCGACTTCATCTCCCGCAGCCCGGCAAACGCGGTGTAGTCGAGGTATTTGCGGTAGATGAACGGTCGCAGCAGATCCTGCAGTTCCTTGCCGGCGTTGCGATCGCCCGCCACCGGTCGTGCCTTGATCCACGCGTACCGTTCCCAGTCGCGTCCTTCGCTCTGGTAGTACTGCTCCATCGCCGAAAACGGCAGCGCGAGCCGGCCGGCATTGCCGAACGGGCGCAGGCGCAGGTCCACGCGCGCGCAGATGCCATCGACGGTAGGCTCGTTGAGCAGACGCACCAGCTGGCGCGCGAGACGCACGAAGTACTCGCTGTTGTCGAGCGAACGCGTTCCGTCGCTCTGGCCGCCATGCGGATACGCCAGCACGAGGTCGATGTCGGACGAGAAGTTCAGCTCGCTGCCGCCGAGCTTGCCGAAACCCATCACCACCATGCGCTGCAGCTCGCCTTCGTGGCTGCGGCTGTGACCGTAGCGCACCGCCAGCGCCCGCTCGGACCAGCCGAGCGCCGCGCCCAGCAGCATTTCGTAGAGCACGCTGGTGGCCGATAGCGTTTCGGGCAGTTCATCCAGCCCGTTGATGTCGCGGAACACCAGACGCAACGCCTCGGCGTGACGGAACTGTCGCAGTTCGGTGAAGCACGCGGCTTCGTCCTCGGACAGCTTCAGCGAATCGATGCGCGCGCTTGCATCGCCACCCGAACGCAACCGCTCCAGCCCCTGCGGCGCCAGCAGGTGCGGTTGCCGGAACCAGACGTCGAACGCGAAATCGCTGGCGAGCAGCGTGCAACGGATGCGTTCGGCAACGCCGGCGTCGTCATGCAGCGGCACACCGAGCGCGCGGCAACGCGCGGCCAGTTCACTGTAGCGATCGTCGATCAGCGCACGCAGCGCCGGGGATTCCTGAGGCCTGTGGGGAACGGTCATCCCGCGATTGTGCCGTACTGGCGGGCCTGCTGCCGACTGCTTGCCCCACCCAAAATGACGCCACGATGACCACGAGCGACGCTGGCTGTGCACCGCCGCAGGGCGCGACACGTTGGCCAAGGCATGCCCGCGCGGGCAACTGCCCGCCACCACACAACAATTGGTTCATAGCCGGACCATTACAGTCCGATGTCCGAGCCATGACAGCCATCTGCAGGATGCCATGACGATGTCTGCGACTCCTTTAGCACCGTCGGCGCGATCCATCGCCTTTCGCCTGGCGTACATCGCGTGCCTGGCGGTCGTCTTCACCCTCGCCACCGGCCTGGTCGATGGCGGCGCCGGCGTGGGTTCCGCGCAGGCCTTTGCCCAGCCGATCTTTCCGATCGCCAATGCGCTGCCCGGCCTGCTGCTGGCCACGCTGCTGCTGGTGCTGTCGCGACGCCCCCTGCTCTCGTTCGGCATCGCCTTCGTGATGGAAGCGCTGATCTATGCGGTCAACGCGCTCAAGGTGAGCAATCTCAACACGCCCCTGATGCCCGCCGATTTCCGCATGCTGGGCCAATTGCGGCGCGGCGGCCTCAAGCTGCTGGGCAGTTATCTGCCGGCCAGCCCCTGGCCGTATCTGGCGCTGCTGGTGGCGGTGGGCATCATCGCGCTCGCCTGGCACAAGGAATATCCGCTGTTCGCGCGCCGCACGCGCGGCCGGCGCCTGGCCTGCGGCACGGCGCTGGCGCTGCTGCTGGGCACGCTGCTGGCCGGCACGCCTGGCTGGACCAAGATCTACGGCAACCGTCACCTGTGGCTGGAACCGTGGTCCGCCCAGGCCACGGCCGAACACTCCGGACTGGTCAGCTCGCTGGTGATGTTCCACCTGCACCAGGGCCATGCGCGCAAGAAGCCCGACGCGGCAGCCGCGCAGCAGTTGATCGAGCGCGCGGATCCGGATCTGCGCCAGCGTCTGCAGGCCAACACCACGAACCAGGGCGAACGGCCCGATATCGTCGTGGTGCAGAGCGAATCGTTCTTCGATCCGTCGATCATGAAGGGCTATGAGAACACCGACCTCACGCCCAACCTGCACCGCCTCGCGGCGCAAGGCGAGAGCGGCGCCCTGCACGTGCCCACCTACGGCGGCGGCACCATCCGCACCGAGTTCGAAGTGCTTACCGGCCTTTCGCTGCGCTACTTCGACGACCTGCAGTTCCCCTATCTGCAGATGAACCACAAGGTGGTGCCGAGCCTCGTGCGCACGCTGCGTTCGCACGGCTACGAAACGATCGCCCTGCATGGCAACGACCCGGGCTTCTGGAACCGCAACACGGCGTTCCGCGCGATCGGCTTCGATCGTTTCGTCTCGCGCTCGTCCTTCCCCACGCATGCGGCGATGGATGGCCAGTACATGGCCGACAGCGCGATGACCGACGAGATCATGGCGCAACTGAAGGACGTGGGGCCGCCGCAATTGCTGTTTGCCATCAGCATCGAGGCGCATGGTCCGTATGACGTGCCGCCCGCCGATGCCGCGCAGCGCGATGCGATACCGGTACCCGAAGGCATTACCGGCAAGAACAAGCTGGAGCTGCAGAACTACCTCTACCACATGCAGCACGCCGACCAGGAACTGGGTCGACTCGCCGAGCTGCTGGCCCACCGCGAGCGTCCCACGCTGCTGCTGTTCTACGGCGACCACCTGCCGGCGCTCACCGATACCTACAACATCACGGGCTTCGTGGACGGCAAGGACATGCTGAGCCAGGCCGGCGTCTGGCTGTTGGTGAACCCGCGCAATCCGACGGACCCGAAGCGGGAGTCGCTCGCGTCATGGATGCTGCCCGGTCGACTGCTGGAGCAGGCCGGTGTGCGCGACGATGCATATTTCGCATTGACCCAGGTGATCGCTCCGCAGCTGGCGGCGCTAACCCGCGCGCCAGGCGCGCCGCCGGCCGGCGAGGACCACGACGAACAGACCGCCGACCAGGACATGGCCAACGTCGCCCTGCTGCGCATGAAGGGCAAGCTCGATTCGCTGCTGCCGCATGCGGAAGTGCAGACCGCCCAGACGACGGACGTGCAACTCGACAGCTTCGAGCAAGCCGAGCCCGCCGGTGTGCAGCAATAAGCGTATGGACGTCCAAACGAATCGAGACGGGCGGCCGTTTTCCGCGGAAAACAAGTAGGCAAACCTCTCCAGGATTCGCGTCGCGTAGCGCGGATTCAGCGATCTGTCTGCCGGCTTAAGGGAGCCAGTTTCGTTCAGGTTCGGTAGAGCGGATGCCGTCTAGCTTGGATCCCAGCCGCGAAGCAACGCCTTCGTCGGCATTCCCACACTGGAGGTTTTCCTCATGCGTAAGACCATGCTTGCCGCTCTCATCGTCACCGCTGCTTCCGTCCTGACCGTGCCCGCGTTCGCCCAGAGCGCCGCTGCCTCGGCGAAGGTCGAAGCCGGCGCGAACACCGCGGCAGCGCAGGACGCCGCCGGCAAGACCGTCGACCAGACGGCCGCCATGACCAGCAAGGTCGCGGACAAGACCACCGCCACCACCGAGAAGACGGCCGACAAGGCCGCCGCCACGGCGGACAAGGCGACCAGCAGCACCGAGCATGCAGCGCACAAGGCCGGCAAGCACGCCTCGCACAAGGCGAAGGCTGCTACCGATGCCAAGGTCGAAGCAGGCGCGCAGACGGGCGGCTGATTTTCAGCGGCAGTACGCAATGAAGATCCCGGGAGCTTCGCTCCCGGGATTTTTTTATCCGTGGACTCCAAAACTACGCAGCGAACCGCTCAGAAGTCGTAGCTGCCCGACAACAGGTAGCTGCGTCGCGTGCGCAGCGGCACGAACGTCTCGTTGAAGTCGTCGGCAATGAGGCGTCGCGCGAAAAGATTCTTCACGCCGAACGTCACGCTCCATCGATCCGCGCGATAGGAAACATTGGCGCCCACTTCGGCCTGTCCCGGCGTGGTGTAGTAGGTGGCGTAGTCCAGGCTTTGTCCGAGCGAACGCCCGCGCGCCATCACGCCGCCGGCCACGCCCCAGCCGCGCAACGCACCACCCTGGAACCAGTAGCTCGCCCACAAGTTGAAACGCTGGCGCGGCGCACCGGTGGGCATCGAGCCATCGTGGTTGCTGATCAGCGCGTTCGTGTAGCTGCTGCTGAGTTCCAGCCCCGGCGCCACTTGCCCGGCGAATTCCACTTCCACGCCGCGATTGGTCTGACCGGGGCCGAAGGTGGCGAAATTGGGCGGCTGCTCGTCGACCAGCAGGTAGCTGTGGTCGAGCGTGATGCGATACAGCGACACGGTGAGTCGCGCGCGCTCATGGAACAGGTTGAACTTGGCGCCCGCTTCCAACTGCTTCGAAAGCGCCGGCACCAGGGGGCGGCCGTTCTCGCCGAGATAGGACACCGGCTGGAAACCGTTCGAGGTGCCGCTGTATAGGGCGATGTCCGGCGTGAGCTTGTAGACCAGGCCGATGTTGGGCACCCACTTGGTGCGGCGCGGCGTCCACGGGTTGCCTTCGACATCCTCGGTCGACACTTCGTACGCGGCACGTCGCAGCGCCAGCAGCATCTCCCAGTGTTCGCCCCAGCTCAGCTGGTCCTGCAGAAACAGGCCGCTGTCCACCGACCACGGCGTACCGCCCAGCGGTGCGTTGTCCTGCGGCTGGATCACCGAAGCGACGATAGGCAGCTGGCGGCTGCTGAACAGGTTGTATGTGCCGTTGTCGTAGGCGTGGACGTAGTCGTCGGAATGGCCGATGCGCGAGCGCGCATAGTCGGCGCCCAGCGTCACCGTGTGCTGCAGCGAACCCGTGTCGAAGGTGCGGATCAGGTCGTTCTGCAGCGAGTAGTAGGTATCGTCGTAGCGATACGCCTCGGCGATCGCCGTGGCATCGCCATTGGCCATCGGGTTGTACAGCGTCCAGCTGTGCTGGTTGTTTCGCTGGCGCACGTATTGGCCGCGGCTGCGCCATGTCCAGTCGCTGCCGAGCTGCTGGTCGAGCAGGTAGTAGAGACGGTCGGTCTGGTAGTTGGCGAAGTCGCGCGGGTTGCCCGGCAAGATGCCGTCGGGCGACGCCGTGGACAAGGTATCGCCCAGCAGCACGACGTGATCGGGTATCGGCAGGCGATTGAGGATGCGCTGCATGCCGACCACGAGATCCGTGGTGTCGCCGCGCCAACCGAAAGCGGGCGCAATGTAGGCACTGCGCCGGTTGAGATAGCCCTGCGGCGAGCGATAGCCGTAATCGCCCGACAGCACGAGGCGATAGGTGAGCCCTGGCGTCTGGCCCAGCGGACCGGCCATGTCCAGGCCGGCCTGCAGCTGGCCTTGTTCGCCGATCATGGCGCTCACCTGCTGCACCGGTTCGTTCTGCGGCTGCTTGATGGTGACGTTCACCAGGCCACCGAAATTGCTGCCGGTGGTGTCGCCCAGCACGGATTGCGGACCCTTGAGCACTTCGACGCGCTGTACGCCGATCAGCGGCGGAAAATCGCCCGACCCCGCGATGCTGTTGGGCATGCCGTCGGTGAGTCCGTTGCCGGTATAGAAGCCGCGGATCTGGAACAACGGCAGGCCGTCGGAACCTTCGACGTACTGCACGCCCGCCACGTTGCGCACCGCGTCGGCCACGGTGAGCAGTTGCTGCGAGTCCATCAAGCCGCGCGTCACCACGCTGACCGACTGCGGTACGTCGATCAGGTCGGCGTCGTTGCGCGCCGCCATGCTGTTGGACGAGCCCATGAACCCGACGTCGCGCCCGACCAGCGCAAACGCCTCCACCGGCATCAGATCCGTCGCGGTCGACGGGGCCTTGGACGTGTCGGCGCCAGCGCGTGCTTCGGGCTTCTCGCGGGGCTTCACGACGACGGTGCCCGCCTGCGTGAAGCTGTACTCGAGGCCAGTGCCCTGCAACAGGCGCTCGAGCGCGGCCTGTGGCGTCATCGCACCACTGGCGCCCAGCGAGCGAAAGCGAGCAATCGCACACCCCGAGGTCAGCACCTGCACGTTGGCCTGCTTGCCGAAGGCGATCAGCGCGGTGGCGAGGGGCTGGGCGGGTATGACGAAGACAGTACGCGCGTCGTCATCCACCACGCGTGCGGCGGCGAAGGCGGCGCCTGGCATGGCCAGGTTCGCCGACATCACCAGGCTGCCCGACAGCAGCAGCTTTACGCACGCCTTCATGGCATTCGCTTCCTGCGAGCGAAAACCACGAGTGTGACATGGCCTCAAGCGTTTGTGTCGCCGAGGCCACGGACTGAACGCAATCTGACGCGAGCCTTGCCCGAGCGCCTCGCCACGTCAGCCGGCGCCGTGCCTGCCTCGCGTATCCGAGAGCACCGTTTGGCCGCCTATTTCACTGACCGTCAGCGGCAACACCTGCGGCAATGCCTGCAGCCAGTCGTCGATGGCATTGGTCTTCACCGTACCCGTGAAGGTCATCGACTGCAGCCCGGGGTCGGCAATGCGCACGGGGTGCGTGCGATAGCGGTTGATGTTCGCCACCACCACCGACAAGGGCTCGTTGTCGAACTCCAGGCGGGCGTGACGCCATGCTGCGGCCTGCGCGGGATCGGTAGTGGTCATGCTGAGCGCCGATCGCGACGGATCGTACGACACCGCCTGGCCGGCCACCGCTTCGAGGCTGCGTCCCGGGCCGGAAGCACTGTCCTCGATGCGCACGCGCCCTTCGGCCATGCTGATGGTGACGTGGTCGCCGGTGCGGCGGACGTCGAATGCCGTACCGATGTCTTCGATGCGAAGCTTGCCGGCGTGCACCACGAACGGGCGGCTGGCGTTGTGCACGACCTCGAAGTACGCCTCTCCCTCGGCGAGATCGACCTCGCGATGGTTGCGGCTGAAGCGCGCCGTGAGCCGGGTGGCGCCACCCAGCGCCACGCGCGAGCCGTCTTCCAGCGTGACATCGGTTTGCGCGCCGATCTCGCTGGTGTACAGCTGCGGCTCGGAAGACTGCCCCAGCATCGACCAGCCGAGCATGCCGCCCGCCACCAGCAGCACGGCAGCCGCGGCGACACCCAGCGTCCACCATCGCTGCGACACGACGGCGGGTGCGAATTCGGCCATCAGGGTCGCGTGTGAAATCTCATCCAGAGAACCCAGCTGCGCCGCCAGGGCGGTGATGCGCTCGAACGCATCCAGGTGTGCAGCGTCCTCGTCGATCCAGGCCAGCCACTGTTCGGTCGTGTGCTCGCCAGCCTTGGCGTCGCGCAACCGCACCCACCAATCGGCGGCGACGCGGAGATTCTGTTGGTTCGAAGTGTTGGCCATCATGGCGTCTCCGGTTCATCCACCCGCGCCCGGCAATGCGCCAGGGCGTTGGCCACGTGATAGCGCACCATGCGCTCGCTGATCTTCATGGCCCGCGCGATAACGCCGATCTCGCAGCCATCGATGACATGCATGACGAAGGCACGGCCCGTCTTTGCCGGCAATTCGCGCAGCGCGCTCTGCAGGGCGTGCAGTTGTCCGGTCGCCGCCGCGTGACGTTCGGGGATCGGCGCAAGGTGCAGGTCCTCGTCGGGCGGCTGGATCGGGTTGTCATCGCGCACCTTGCGCATGCGGAGGCGATCGACTGCCAAGTTGGACGCCACGCGATACAGGTACGCGCGCAGCGAGTCGACCTGCTCGGGACGCTCGAGGGCGATCAGGCGCATATAAGCCTCCTGCGCGACTTCCTGCGCGTCGGAGAGTGAATGAAGTCGGCACTGCAGGAAGGCCACCAGCGCGCGGTTGTGCTCGCGGAACAATGTCGCGATGCGCAAGGCGTGGGCTGGATCGGGGCCTGCCGTGTCGGACAGGTCGGCTGGTTTGTCCACTAGGCTTCCTCGGACACGTCCGGAAGCGGAAACGTCGATTCTACCGCCGCGTCTTCCACCGGCGTGTCGCGCCACCACGGCACGGGCCGCAGTGCGCCGGTCAAGAGACGCACGGCCTGCCAACGCAGCTCCGCACGGCGCCGAAAGGCGGCGCGGTGCTTGCTCTCCACGTCGGCTTCGCTGCGGTGATGCAAGGTCGACGGCAGCACGAACCAACCGTCACCGGCGGAACAGCCACCCTGTTCGCGCCAGAACGCGTCGTAGTCGGCCATGAAGCGCGTGCGGCCGTGCAGCGGATGCGCATCGTTGCTGATGCCCAGGACATGGCGGATGCCGCACTGCCCAGCCAGCGCGTAGGCCAGCTCGAGCAGCAGCTGTTTGGGCCGCATCCCATGCATCTGCCGCGTGAGCACGCGCACGTGGTCGCGCGCCAGTTCGCCGTCCGGCCCCTGGATGCAGCCGATGGCCATGGTGTTCTCATCGATCACGGTCAGCACCAGCCGGTACAGCGCGCGCCCGTCCGCATCGCCCAGCTCGATCGACAACTCGCCCTCGCATCCCATGGTGATCGGCGGACGAAGGTGGAGCTTCAGCACGCTGCCGTCCTTGAGCTTCAGTTCGCCCAACGTCGCGCGACCATGGACGTATACCGATTCGAACAACGACTCGGGCCAACGCTGCAGCAGGATGCGGTAATGGTTCTGCACGCTGCGCAGGCGCATCGCGCGGTGCCAGCCCCGGTGGATGAAGCGATGCAGGTGGCGCTCGAGCAATCGCGGATCGCAGGCCACGCACGCGCGCATCAGCGGATGCGAAGCGAGGAACGTGAGGTAGCGTTGATGCTGCACCGGCAGGCTGGCGGCCCGCACCAGGTATTTGGCGGCCATGACGGCGCGCTGCCCGGGGTGTCCCACCCAGTCGTTGCGGCCGCGCAATGAGCGCCACCACAGCGAGGTATAGGCGCCATCCCTGGCGGTTGTCTCCCGTTGTCCAGTCACCTGCGGGCGCTCGGGCCTCGCCAGATGCAGTTCGCGCTCCAGGGAGCGTTGAGCCGCGTAGGCACAACCGCTAGCCGCGAACACCAGGTCGGCGTCCAGAGGGTCCTCCCCCGGCAGAAGATTCCGTTCGTTCAAGGCGCGCGCGTCCCGCGTGGTGGCTGTGACAAGAGCCAAGACGTGCGAGATGGCGAAAACGGAAATGCCCGCGGAAAAGTTTCGTGGTTTGGTAACGCCACGGCAGTGCCACGCTCGCCGGGCATGGTACTAATGACCCGCGCCCTACCGGCGTTTGCCGTCCATCTGTCAATCGAAACGCAACGTCATGGTCGTGATGCCACCCGCTCCATCCCTTCCCTTCAATTTCGTCGGTCGTCTGGCCGAATCGATCACCCAGGCGCGCTCGCTGGAAGAGCTGGTGCGGCCACTGCTCGAACTACTGCAGGCGGTCACCGGACTGGAATCGACCTACCTGACGACCATCGACCTGGTCGCCGGCGCGCAATACATCCTTTATTCCCGCAACACGCAGCGCCTGCAGATACCCGAGGGGCTGTCGGTGCCGTGGGAAGGCACGCTGTGCAAGCGCGCGCTGGAGGAAGGTCGCAGCTACACCGATGACGTCGCCCAATGCTGGGCCGATTCGGCGCCGGCGCGTGCCCTCGGCATCGCCACCTACGCCAGCACGCCGGTACGCATGGAGAACGGATCGCTCTACGGCACGCTGTGTGCCGCCAGCAACGAGCGCAAGCCGTTGGCGGAAGGCGCCGAACAGGTGCTGCAGATGTTCGCGCGCCTGATCGGCCAGCAGATCGAGCGCGAGCAACTGGTGAATTCCTTGCGCCAGGCCAACGATTCACTGGCGGTCAGCGCCCTCATGGACGCCACCACGCACCTGCCCAATCGACGCGCCCTGATGGCCGAACTCGGGCGCCGACGTTCCGCGCTCGCGCAGGATGGTCGCGCCCTGGTGGTGGCCTTCGTCGACCTCGACAAGTTCAAGGACATCAACGACCGCTACGGCCATGACGCGGGCGATCAGTTCCTTCGCGCCATCGGCGGCCGGCTGCAGGGTGCGATGCGCATCGATGACTTCGTGGCGCGCATCGGCGGCGACGAATTCGTCGCGCTGTCGAGCCCGCCGCGCGCCGACGCGCAAGCCGTGAGCAGCATCATCGAGGAACGCCTGCAGGCGGCGACCACAGGAAACTTCCACCTTGCCGGCACGGTGATCGACTACGCCGGGCCGAGCATCGGCGTGGCCGTCGCGCTGTCGGATGCCCTCGATGCCGAGGCCATGCTGGCCCAGGCCGATGCGGCGATGTACGCCGCCAAGCGCGAACGGCGGGGAAGCGACGCACGACGCTGAGTTTTCTCGCCGTTCGCAGGTCCGAGTCAGCGGGCGCGCCAACCAAGGCCATCATCGTTTGGCCGTCCAAAAGAAAAACCCCGCACAAGGCGGGGTTTTCCGTTTAGCGATGCCGGAAGGCGTGGACTTAGAAGTCCATGCCACCCATGCCGCCCATGCCGCCCGGCGCACCGTGCGAATGGCCTTCGTCCTTCTTCGGCACTTCGGTCACGGCCGCTTCGGTCGTGATGATCGAGCCGGCCACCGAGGCGGCGAACTGCAGGGCCGAACGCGTCACCTTGGTCGGGTCCAGGATGCCGAAGGCAATCATGTCGCCGAACTCGCCGGTGGCCGCGTTGTAGCCGAAGTTGCCCTTGCCTTCCTTCACGGCGTTCAGGACGACCGACGGCTCGTCACCGGCGTTGGCGACGATGGCGCGCAGCGGGGCTTCCAGGGCGCGACGGGTGATGGCGATGCCCAGGTCCTGGTCAGCGTTGGCACCCTTCAGGCCTTCGACGGCCTTGAGCGAACGAATCAGCGCAACGCCGCCGCCCGGGACCACGCCTTCTTCAACGGCTGCGCGCGTAGCGTGCAGGGCGTCTTCGACGCGGGCCTTCTTTTCCTTCATCTCGACTTCGGTCGCAGCGCCAACCTTGATGACGGCCACGCCGCCAGCCAGCTTGGCCACGCGCTCCTGCAGCTTCTCGCGGTCGTAGTCCGAAGAGGTCTCTTCGATCTGCGCCTTGATCTGGCCGATGCGCGACTGGATGCGCTCGGCTTCGCCGGCGCCGTCGATGATGGTCGTGTTTTCCTTGGTGATCACCACGCGCTTGGCGCGGCCCAGGTCCGTGATGGTGGCCTTGTCGAGGGCCAGGCCCACTTCCTCGGAGATCACCACGCCGTTGGTCAGGATGGCGATGTCTTCCAGGATGGCCTTGCGACGGTCACCGAAGCCCGGTGCCTTCACGGCGGCGACCTTCACGATGCCGCGGATGGTGTTGACCACGAGGGTGGCCAGCGCTTCGCCTTCCACTTCCTCGGCGACGATCAGCAGCGGCTTGCCAGCCTTGGCGACGGCCTCGAGGACCGGCAGCAGCTCGCGCACGTTGGAGATCTTCTTGTCGTGGATGAGGATGAACGGGTCGTCCAGTTCAACCTGCTGCGACTGCTGGTTGTTGATGAAGTACGGCGACAGGTAGCCGCGGTCGAACTGCATGCCTTCGACGACGTCCAGTTCGTTTTCGAGACCCGAGCCTTCCTCGACGGTGATCACGCCTTCCTTGCCGACCTTCTTCATCGCGGTGGCGATGATTTCGCCGATGGCGGAGTCGGAGTTGGCGGAGATCGTGCCGACCTGGGCAATGGCCTTGTCGTCAGCGGTCGGGTTGGAAAGCTTCTTGAGCTCGCCCACGGCGGCGGTGACGGCCTGGTCGATACCGCGCTTGAGGTCCATCGGGTTCATGCCGGCGGCAACGGCCTTGAGGCCTTCCTGGATGAACGCCTGGGCCAGCACGGTGGCGGTGGTGGTGCCGTCGCCGGCGACGTCGGAGGTCTTGGAAGCGGCTTCCTTGACGATCTGCGCGCCGATGTTCTCGTACTTGTCGGCCAGTTCGATTTCCTTGGCCACGGACACGCCGTCCTTGGTCACGGTCGGGGCGCCGAAGCTCTTCTCGAGCACGACATTGCGGCCCTTGGGACCGAGGGTGACCTTCACGGCGTTGGCCAGGGTGTTCACACCCTTGAGCATGCGGGCGCGGACGTCTTCGCCGAAGCGGACTTCTTTAGCTGCCATTTCTGTAATTCCTTAGATTCGTGTGTTGATAGGGGAAGAGGTGCGGGAGAGGCGCTTAGCCTTCGATCACCGCGACGATGTCGTCTTCCTTGAGGAAGACCAGCTCTTCGCCGTCGATCTTGATTTCCTGGCCGGCGTACTTGCCGAACAGCACGGTGTCGCCTTCCTTGACCGACATCGGACGGACCTTGCCGTCTTCCAGGATGCGGCCCGCGCCGGCAGCGATGACCTTGCCGCGGGTCGGCTTCTCGGTGGCGCTATCGGGGATGACGATGCCGCCAGCGGAGACGCGCTCTTCTTCGAGACGCTTGACGATGACGCGATCGTGCAGCGGACGCAGTTTGCTCATGGGATGGGCTCCAGCTTGATTGATGGTTGGAACAAACAAAGGGGTTACCCCGGAGCGGCGCCGATTAGGCTGGCGCTGTTAGCACTCCCGGTAGGTGAGTGCCAATAATAACGACGCAAAGCCCCCCTGCAAGAGGTGCCGGTCCGGTGGCTGACCACTGCAATGGGGGAATCGTTCAGGGCTTTCAAGGGCGCCGAGGCGCTTTTTTGCCTTCCTTGTAGGAGCGCGCCCAGTGCGCGAAGAGCCTACGGAGGAAGGCGCCCAATACCCGCCAGGACATATCTTGGCGCCGATCGCGCACTGGGTGCGCTCCTACAAAGAGGGTGAGGGATGCCCTGACCGACGGGGCGCGCTAGGCTGACCCCATGTCCGACCCCGTCCTGCTCTGCTACTGCACGTGCCCCGACCCGGCCAGCGCCCAGGCCCTGGCCGAGGCACTGGTCGGCGAGGGTCTGGCGGCCTGCGTCAACCGCATCCCGGGCATCCGCTCGACCTACCGCTGGAAGGGCGAGGTCGTCACGGACAGCGAGGAGCTCTTGATGATCAAGACCACCGGACAGCGCTTCGCGGCTCTCAAGGAGCGGCTGCTGGCGCTGCACCCCTATGAGCTGCCGGAACTGATCGCCGTGCCGGTGGCGCAGGGGCATGAGGCCTATCTGGACTGGGTGCGCGATCCGGGTTGAAGCGTTCACGCTCTTTGTAGGAGCGCACCCAGTGCGCGAAAAGCCTACGAAGCGGTGATGCGACCACAGCTATCGAGGCACTCCATCGCCTTGATCGCGCACTGGGTGCGCTCCTACAAGGGGAGCGATGCTTTGTTCACATCCTCCGCCCGCTTCAGCACCTTCCCCTGCCCATCGAGCACGATGACGGTGGGCACATGCATCACACGGAAGCGACGAAAAAGCGCACCGCTGTCGTCCAGCGCCAGCGGCATGGCGATGTGGTGCTCGCGCTGGTAGACCGCCAGCTCGTCGCGGTTGGCCCACAGGCCCGAGGCGATGCCCAGCCAACGGGCGCCTGACTGGCGGGCCAGCACCTCGGCCCGTTCGCGCGCCGCACGGCAGCTTTCCGCCAACGCCGGCCGGCTCTTGGCGAGGTAGGACTCGCACCACGGCGAGAGGAACAGCAGCACCGTCGGTTGTCCCGGCGCCGCGCCGAAGGCGGGCACCGACTTGCCGTCCAGCGTGTGCACATCAAAGGCGGGCACGCGATCGCCGACGTCGTAATGCGGCTCGTCCTTGGGCACGGCCGCGGCGACGGTGACGGGTGAGCTCGTGCGCGCCTGCGCCAGCGCGGCCTCCAGCTTGTCGTTCGCCTCGTGGCCGATATAGAGGATGCGCCCGTCGCGCCCGATCACCACGTGCTGCGGCGTCACGCGCAGGTGGAACGCCTCACCCAACGTACCGTCGTCGAACACGATGGGCATGCCCAGGCCCACCGCCTGCCGGTACTTGCGCACTTCCTCGACGCTGTCGTCGAAGCCCACGTCGATGGCGATCACCGCCATGTCCGGGCCGGCCTGCTCGAAGGTGCGCTCGAAATGTGGCATCTGTTCCCGGCAGGGCACGCACCAGGTGGCCCAGAACTTCAGGTAGACGGCCTTCTTGCCGTACAGCGCGCCCAGATCGATGGTCTGCCCGTCGATGGTTTTCACCACCATGCGTGGCGCCGGCTGGCCGATCAGGCTGCGTCCGGCGGACTCGGCGCGCGCCTGACCGGTGTCGGAGGCATGCGCCAGAGCGCAGGACAACAGCAGGCATAGCAAGACGATGTAACGCACGGCGGGCTTCCTTGAGGGGGAGGCGCCATGCTCCGCCGAGCATCGGCCGCCGGACAGGACCAGTTGCCGGAGATTCGAAGGAACCAGCCTCAGCGGCCGGCCTTCAACAGCCGACCCAGCGCCTGCGTGGCCTCCTCCATGCGCGCCACCGGCAGCATGCCCAGACCGAACACCAGGCCGTTGGGAGGCGCCGCGCCGATGCTGTAACCGGCCAGCGCCTCGATGCGCATATCCTGTCCTGCGGCTCGCTGCACGAGGTCGTCGGCAGGCAAACCGGCCCGCAACAACGTGGCCACGTGCAGGCCCGCATCGGACGCCTGCAGCGTGAGCAGATCGCCCGCATGGCGCGCGAGGCCATCGATCAACGCCTCGCGGCGCTCGGCATAGATGCGCCGCATCTTGCGCACATGCCGCGCGAGATGGCCTTCGGCGATGAACAGCGCCAGCGTGTCCTGCGCCAGCACGTCGCAATGCCAGTCGCTGATCTGCCGCACCTGCGCCAGCGCGGCCATCGCCCACGGCGGCGCGACGACATAACCCAGTCGCAGCGCGGGAAACAGGCTCTTGGAGAAGGTGCCGACGTAGAACACCAGGCCCTCGCGGTCGAGCGTCTGCAGCGCATCCAGCGGACGGCCGCCGTAGCGGAATTCGCCGTCGTAGTCGTCCTCGATGATCACCGCGCCGTGGCGGCGCGCGAAGTCGAGCAGGGCCATGCGCCGCGCGGGCGACATCACCATGCCGAGCGGGAACTGGTGCGAGGGCGTCACGTAGATGACCCGGGCCGTCGGCGGGATCTGCTCCACGATCAACCCTTCGGCATCGACTGGCACTGGCACCACGCTGGCGCCTGCCGCTTCGAAGGCAGCACGCAAGGGCGGATAGCCCGGATCCTCCACCGCAATGACCGTACGGCCCGGCGTGACCAGGCAGCGCGCCAACAAATCGAACGCTTGCTGGGCGCCGCTGGTCACCACGATGTCGTCCGCGCCGCAGGTCACCGCGCGGGCGAAGGAAACGTGGCCGGCGATGGCCTCGCGCAAGGCCGGCCGGCCAGCGGGCGCGTCGTAGACCGCTGGCGTGCGCGACAGGCTGCGCAGCGCGCGTGCCGACAGGCGACGCCAGGCATCGAAGGGAAAGCGCGAGGCATCCGGCAGGCCCACGCAGAAGTCATAGCGCATGGACACCTTGCCGCCACTGCGGACCGGCCTGGCCAGGTGCCGCCAGCGCGCGGCGAGTCGGCGATCGCCCTCATCGGCGGCCGGCGTCGTCACTTTTTTCTTTGCCAATCCCTCGGCGACCGCGTAACCGGAGCCATGGCGCGCGGACACGTAGCCCTCGCTGAGCAGTCGGTCGTACGCGGCGACCACGGTGTTGCGCGAGATGCCCAGCGAACTTGCCAGCGCACGGGTGGAGGGCAGCCCCTGCCCGCCCGCCAGGCGTCCGTCGAGAATGGCCGCACGCAACTGGCCGTGCAGCGCCTCCAGGCGACCGCGGGCGGGGATGTCGAGCGGAAGGGCGAGCGGCTGATCCATGGTGCCGGTGTCCGGGTATTGACTGGTCCCAAAGATTTCCCCTGATCTGGATCTTTTTCAAGACCAGTGAGGCACCCACACTAGGCCTACCGTCCCCTCCGGAGCGTTCCACATGATCGAGCTCTACTTCGCCGCCACCCCCAATGGACTCAAGATCAAGCTGTTCCTCGAGGAAACCGGGCTGCCCTACTTCATCACCCCGGTCAGCCTGAGCAAGGGCGAGCAGTTCCAGCCGGCCTTCCTGGCCATCTCGCCCAACAACAAGATCCCCGCCATCGTCGACCACGCCCCCGCGGGCGGTGGCGCGCCCATCACGGTGTTCGAATCGGGCGCCATCCTGCAGTACCTGGCGGAAAAATCCGGGCAGCTGATGCCCACCGGCCTGCGCGACCGGCTCGAGGTGCTGGAGTGGCTGTACTGGCAGGTGGGCGGCCTCGGGCCGATGGGCGGACAGGCCGGCCACTTCCGTGTCTATGCACCCGAACCGGTGCCCTACGCGATCGACCGCTACACGCGCGAAGTGACCCGCCTCTACGGCGTGCTCGACCGCCGCCTGGCGAATCGCGAGTTCATCGCGGGGGCGTTTTCCGTCGCCGATATCGCGTGCTATCCGTGGATCGTGCCGCACGAGGCGCACGGGCAGACGCTGTCCGATTTCCCAAACCTGGAGCGCTGGTTCATGGCGATCTCGGAGCGACCGGCCACGCAACGCACCTATGAAGGCGTGGAGAGCAGCTACGCGCCCAAGCAGCCGCTGTCGGACGAAGAACGGCGCGTGCTGTTCGGCCAGGGCAAGCGCTGAAGTCTGCTGACAGGTTCTGACACTATGGACGGCTAGCCTTCTTTATGAAGACCGATCTTCAAGACCGACGTAAAGAAGCCGACACCTCCACGCCCGTCATTCGGGCTTAGACCGGGATCCAGTGGCTACATAGGCAGGTTGTCGCGAAAGGCCCTCGCGACAACCTGGCGATACCGCTACTGGATTCCTGCCTTCGCAGGAATGACGAGCAAAACCGACGAGTCCTGCCCATGAAAACCTCCGACACCGTCGCACTGCTGTTGCTGGGAGCCATCTGGGGCGCCTCGTTCCTGTTCATGCGCATGGGTGCGGACGAATTCGGCGGCATGGCGCTGGCCGGCATGCGTGCCATCGGCGCGGCGATCTGTTCGGCGCCGTTGCTGCTGTCGCGCCAGCGACTCAAGGAAATGGCGACGAACTGGCGCCCGATCCTCATCGTGGGCCTGGCCAATTCGGCGCTGCCGTTCGTGCTGTTCTCCTTTGCGGCGAAGAGTCTGCCGGCCGGCGTGTCCGCCATTTCCGATGCCATCGCACCGCTGCTCGTGGCGCTGTCGGGCTGGATGCTGTTCTCCGAGAAGCTCAACGCCACGCAGGCCAGTGGCCTGGTGATCGGTTTCACCGGCGTGGTTTGGCTGGTCGCGGGTACGGTGGGATTCAACGGTCATGGCGCGGGCGCGTCGGGCTGGGCCATGGCGGCCTGCGTGGGCGCGAATGTCTGCTACACCGTTGGCGCCCATGTCAGTCACCGCACCCTGCGTGGCGTGACGCCGTTGAGCGTGGCCACGGGCAGCCAGCTGGTCGCTGCGGCGGTGCTGCTGCCCTTCACCGTATGGATGTGGCCGGCGCGCATGCCGGGCGTGTCGGCGTGGCTGGCGATGTTCGGCCTGGCCGCCATCTGCACCTCGCTGGCCTACGTGTTGTTCTACCGGCTGATGGCTCGCGTGGGCGCCTCGCGCAGCATGGTCGTGCTGTTCCTGATCCCGGTGTTCGGCGTGGTGTGGGGGCTGCTGTTCCTGCATGAACCGATCACTCTGGCCATGGCCGGTGGCTGCGTGGTGATCCTGCTGGGCGTGGCCCTGACTACCGGGATGCTGCGTCTCCGTAACCGCGGGACAGGCTTGAGCGAAGTCATGTCGGAACACGCCTGATTCTGGATGGTCCATGTTCGACCCGGCCCTGTTCCCCAAGCTGGGTCATAATTCCCTTTCGCCTGCGCCACGGCGCGGGTCTCTCCATGCTGGAGCTGCAATGCGCCTGATTCGTCCCGGCCGCCTGGCCGCCTGCCTCAATGCCCTGCTCTGCCTGCTGTCGATCGCGCTGCCGGCCCTCGCCCAGGACGACCTCGACGGCCTGCTGCCGGTGACCGAGGCGTACAAGCTCAGCACCGACGCTTCCACACCCGGCGTGCTGAAGCTGCACTGGACCATTGCGCCCGACTACTACCTCTATCGCGGCCGCATGAAGCTCAAGGCCGGCGATGGCGTGACGCTGGGCGAGGCGCAGTTCCCCGACGGCGAGAAGCATCACGACGAGTATCTGGGCGACGTGGAGACCTATCACCACGGCGTCGACGCCACCGTGCCGTACACCGTGGCCGCCGGCACTTCGCGGCTCAAGCTGAGCGTGCAGTACCAGGGCTGCCACGAGGTCGCCCCGAAGATCTGTTATCCGCCGCATACCGAGCAGCTGGACCTGCCGCTGCCCGCGGGCGCCGTGCAAGCCAGTGGCGACGGTTCACTCGGCGCCGCGCTCGGCAAGCTCGGTTCCAACCGCGCCAGCAACGGCGGCGCGCTGCCTGCGGAACAAGCCTTCCACCTGGAAGCGCTGGCCAAGGACCACCAGCATCTGCTGCTGCGCTGGACCCTGCCCAAGGGCTACTACCTCTACCGCGACCAGACCGTGCTGAAGCTCAAGGATGCCGAGGGTCTGAGCCTGGCCAAGCCCGAATGGCCGGCCGGCGTCGAACATGAGGACGCGCATTTCGGCAAGACCACGGTGTATTTCGACCAGGTCGAACTGCCGGTGACCATCCAGGGTGATGCGTCGAAACGCTCGTCGGTGAACCTGGAAGCCAGCTTCCAGGGCTGCCAGGACGGCGGACTGTGCTATCCGCTGATGACCCGCACGCTCGCCATCGACCTCGGCGGCGCCGCGCCCACTTCGGGCACGGCCACCGAGCCCGCACCGGAAATGCCGCCTGCCGAACTCGCCGGTGGCGCGTTGCAGGGCAGCCTGATCTCCGCGCTGCTGCTCGCCCTGGTCGGCGGCCTGGTGCTGAACCTGATGCCGTGCGTGCTGCCGGTGCTGTCGATCAAGGCCGTGGGCCTGCTCGAAAGCGGCGAGAGCCACGCCAAGGCGCGCTCGCACGCGCTCTTCTATACCGCAGGCGTGCTGTCGACTTTCGCGCTGATCGGCATCGCCATCGTGGCGTTGCGCTCAGCCGGCCATGCGCTGGGCTGGGGCGCGCAGCTGCAGCAGCCGCTGGTGGTGGGTGCGCTGGCCTGCGTCATGTTCGCGGTGGGCCTGTCGATGTCGGGCGTGGTGCAGTTCGGCACCTCGCTGGGCAACGTGGGTTCGTCGCTGGCATCGCGCTCGGGCCACGCGGGCGATTTCTTCACCGGCGTGCTCGCGGTGGCCGTGGCCAGCCCGTGCACCGCGCCGTTCATGGGCAGCGCGCTGGCCTATGCGTTCGCCGCGCCGATGGTGCATGCGCTGCTGGTGTTCCTGACGCTGGGCATCGGCCTGGCGCTGCCGTTCCTCGCCATTGGCTTCGTGCCGGCGCTGGCGCGACTGCTGCCGCGTCCGGGCGCATGGATGGAAACGCTCAAGCAGGTGCTGGCCTTCCCGATGTACCTCACCGCCGTGTGGCTGGTATGGGTGCTGGCGCACCAGCGAGGCGCCGACGCGGTCGGCCTGGTGCTGGTAGCCGCGGTGCTGCTGGCGGCCACGCTGTGGTGGTTCGAGCGCAGCCGTTCGCGCGGCGGGTTCAGCAAGGTATTCGTGGCGCTGCTGGCCGTGCTCACCGTGGTGCCGCTGTATTACCTGGCCCATGTGCCGCCGCAGGCCCAGGCCGCGACGGTCGCCGAGGGTGTGGTGGCGTATTCGCCCGAGAAGCTCGCCGAACTGCGCAAGGCCGGCACGCCGGTGTTCGTGGACATGACCGCCGACTGGTGTGTCACCTGCAAGGCGAATGAGCACGCCGTGCTCGACACCGAGGCCTTCCGCGAGCTGCTGAAGAAGACCGGCGCCGTCTACATGAAGGGCGACTGGACCGACGTGAACCCGACCATCGCCGCCTTCCTGGCCCAGTACCACTCGCCGGGCGTGCCGCTGTACGTGGTGTTCCCCAAGGACGGCGGTGAAGGCCGCATGCTGCCGACGGTGCTCACCACCTCGCTGGTCGAAGAGGCGCTGACCAAGGCCGCGGGCACGCCGGTCGCCGCCAACCCATGATGCTGAGCCGCAGCAACTGGATCATCCTGGGACTCGCCGTCGCGGTCGCCGCCGCCGGCGGCTGGCTGCAGCACGCGAGCCAGCGCACTCACGCACCGGCCGGTGGGCCGGTGCTCGAAACGGGATCGATGGCCCCGGATCTGTCGTTGCCCGGGATCGACGGCAAGCAGCACCGGCTCTCCGAGTTCCGCGGGCGCCGCGTATTGCTCAACTTCTGGGCCACCTGGTGCGCTCCCTGCCTGACGGAGATGCCCGCTCTGGTGCGCGCGCAGGCGAACGTCGGCGAAAAGGGAGGCATCGTCGTCGGCATCGCCATGGACGATCCGGCACGGGTCAAGGCCTTTCTCGCCAGCCATCCGGTGAACTATCCGGTGCTGATCGGCAGCCTCGAAAGCCCGAGCACGTCGCTTCAATTGGGCAACGTCGGCGAACTGCTGCCCTACAGCGTGCTTCTGGACGAAAACGGCCGCGTGCTGGCTACGCGCCGGGGCGTGCTGGACGGCGATCAGCTGCAGCAGTGGCTGGCGCCAGCCGCGCCCTGATGCGGTTTCGGTCGCCATACGACTCCGCACGGTGAAACGTTAACTTCTCCTTCAAACATCGCCGAACTGCGCCGAACTGGACAAGAACGGTCGGCGCGCGCACACTCCGCGCCGGACGTCGGCCCCGCCGGCGCATTCCAGGGTAGAGGCGTGGCGAAGATCCTGGTCCTGCACGGACCCAATCTCAATCTGCTGGGCGTACGCGAGCCGGAGGTTTACGGCCGCGACACGCTGGGCGATATCGACGCCTTCCTCGTGCAACGTGCGCAGGCCGCGGGCCAGGAGCTGGAAACGTTCCAGTCCAACGCCGAGCACGCGCTGATCGACCGCATCCACCAGGCGCGCCTGGACGGCACAGCCATCGTCCTGATCAATCCCGGCGCCTTTACCCACACCAGCATCGCCCTGCGCGACGCGCTGGCCGGCGTGGCGATTCCCTTCATCGAGCTGCACCTGTCCAACGTGCATGCCCGCGAGGAATTCCGCCGCCATTCGTACCTCTCGGATATCGCCTCGGGCGTGATCTGCGGCTTCGGCGCGGACAGCTACCGGCTGGCGCTGGATGCCGCCCTGCTGCGCCTTGACCGCAGCGGATCCGCCTCCTGACCGGCTTCGGCCGACCCTCATTCCCATCCGGCCGCCACCACGGCCCCACGAACGAAAAAGGTTTGAACCATGGACCTGCGCAAGATCAAGAAGCTCATTGACCTGCTCGAGGAATCCAACCTCGCGGAACTTGAGATCAAGGAAGGCGAAGAAGTGGTCCGCTTGTCGCGCGTGCCCAAGGGCACCGTGACGGTGGCTGCCGCGCCCGTCGTGCAGGCCGCCCCGGCGGTTGCCGCGCCCGTGGCTGCCGCACCCGCCGCCGAAGCGGCACCGAGCGCCCCGGCCCTGCCGGCAGGCCACGTGGTGAAGGCGCCGATGGTCGGCACCTTCTACGCCTCGGCCAGCCCGGGCGCCGCTGCGTTCGTGAAGATCGGCCAGCAGGTCAAGGCCGGCGAGACGCTGGGCATCATCGAAGCGATGAAGATGTTCAACCAGATCGAGGCCGACGTGGCCGGCACCGTGCAGGCCATTCTGCTTGAGAACGGCCAGCCGGTGGAATTCGACCAGCCGATGTTCGTGATCGCCTGAGCGCGGGCTGACCTCTATGCCCATGCTCGAAAAAGTCGTCATCGCCAACCGCGGCGAAATCGCCCTGCGCGTGCTGCGCGCTTGCCACAGTCTTGGCATCAAGACCGTGGCGGTGCACTCCACCGCAGACCGCAACCTCAAGCACGTCGGCCTCGCCGACGAGTCGATCTGCATCGGCCCCGCGCCGTCGGTCGACAGCTACCTAAACATCCCGCGCATCATCGCGGCTGCTGAAATCACCGACGCCCAGGCCATCCACCCGGGTTACGGCTTCCTCTCCGAGCGCGCCGACTTCGCCGAACAGGTGGAGCAGTCGGGCTTCATCTTCATCGGCCCGACCGCGGACGTGATCCGCCTGATGGGCGACAAGGTCGAAGCCATCCGCGCGATGAAGTCCGCCGGCGTGCCATGCGTGCCGGGCTCAGGCGGCCCGCTCGGCGACAATGTCGACGAAAACATCCGCATCGCGCGCGAGATCGGTTACCCGGTGATCATCAAGGCCGCCGGTGGCGGCGGCGGCCGCGGCATGCGCGTGGTGCGCACCGAGGCCCACCTGGGCAATGCCATCACCATGACCAAGCAGGAAGCGAAGGCCGCTTTCGGCAACGATCAGGTGTACATGGAGAAGTTCCTGGAAAATCCGCGCCACGTGGAAATCCAGGTGCTGGCCGACGGCCAGGGCAACGCCATCCACCTGGGCGAGCGCGACTGCTCCATGCAGCGCCGCCACCAGAAGGTGGTGGAAGAAGCGCCCGCGCCGGGCATCACGCCGGAACTGCGCGAGCAGATCGGCAAGGTGTGCGTGGATGCATGCATCCGCATCGGCTATCGCGGCGCCGGCACCTTCGAATTCCTGTTCGAGGACGGCCGCTTCTACTTCATCGAGATGAACACCCGCATCCAGGTGGAGCATCCGGTGACCGAGCTGATCACCGGCATCGACCTGGTGCGCGAGCAGCTGCTGATCGCAGGCGGCGAGAAGCTCTCGATCCGCCAGGAAGACATCAAGATCCAGGGCCACGCGATCGAGTGCCGCATCAACGCGGAGGATCCAGACAACTTCCTGCCCTCGCCGGGTACGGTGAAGCGCTTCGAGGCCCCGGGCGGCCCGGGCGTGCGCGTGGACACGCACCTGTACGACGGCTACCGCATCCCGCCGAACTACGACTCGATGATCGGCAAGCTGATCGTGCACGGCCCGGATCGCGAGACAGCCATCGCGCGCATGCGCCTGGCGCTGGCCGAGACGGTGATCGAAGGCGTGAAGTGCAACATCCCGCTGCAGCAGCGCATCATGGCCGACGTCGGCTTCCAGCACGGTGGACAGAACATCCACTACCTGGAAAAGCGCATGGCCGAACAGAAGGAAAAAGCCGCGACCGGCGGCTGAGGTTTGCCGGCGAGCCGCACACGCGGCTCGCCGGTGTCGTATCGACATGTCCGAACTGCTGACGCTTCCCGACGCGATCAACGCGATCACTTCCGCCTTCGACGAAGGCGATGGCTGGGACCGCTACGCATGGGTTTATATCCGCGGCGAGATCACCTCGCCCGATTGCCGCCTGTACCTCTCGCACGTCGCCGATGAGGACGACGCGCTGATCGATGACAACGGCGAAGCCTTGCCCGCGTTCGCCGCGCAACATCATCTGCATCACTTTCTTGAAGCGGCGGATTTTGTCGAAGTGCTGTTCGTGCAGCGCCGGCACAAAGCGGAATCCAGCCTCGCCGACTTCGTCCGAGCACTCGATCATTACCATCGCCACGACGCGTTCCTCTCCTCCTTGTAGGAGCGCACCCAGTGCGCGATCGGGGCATCAAAATCGCCTCGCCAGCCAGTTGTCGCCACGTTCGGATTCGTGCGAAAAGCTGGAACAGGCGTACACCGTCGCCCCGCGGTCGCGCACTGGGTGCGCTCCTACAGGGGAACCTGCCGATCATTGTGGGAGCGCACCCTGTGCGCGACAGCACCGTTGCAACCCGCTGCTCGACATATTTCTCTGCAATCCATCGCTCTTCGACACACCACCCACTGGACAGCCCGAAGGTCTGCGGTCGCGCGCGGGGTGCACTCCCACAAAGGCAGAGCCCGATTTCGCGCCCGACTTCCACATCGGCGACAATGTCCGCCTCACCCGCAGGAACCCGCCATGCCCTGGCTCGAACTCATCCTCACCGTCCGCTCAGAACAGCAGCCCCGCGTGGAGGAGGCGCTCGACGAGCTCGGCGCGCTGTCCATCACCATGCAGGACGCGGATGCGGAAACGCCGGACGAGCAGGCGATCTTCGAGCCCGGTGTGGGCGAACTGCCGTTGTGGCCGACCATCACGCTCAATGCGCTGTTCGAGGCCGACGCGGACCGCCGCGGCCTGAGCGAAGCGCTGGGCGACCTGCTGCCATGGCTGGAGCCGGACCACATGCAGTTTCGCGACGTGGCCGACGAAGACTGGGAGCGCGCCTGGATGGACCAGTTCAAGCCGATGGCCTTCGGTCGGCGGCTGTGGATCTATCCGTGGAACATCGAGCCACCCGCCGATGAGGACATCGTGGTGGTGCGGCTTGATCCCGGCCTGGCCTTCGGCAGCGGCACGCACCCGACCACGGCGCTGTGCCTGGCCTGGCTCGACAGCCTGGACCTCAAGGGCAAGACCGTTACCGATTTCGGCTGTGGCTCGGGCATTCTTGCCATCGCCGCGCTGAAACTCGGCGCCGCCAGCGCGGTGGGCGTGGACAACGACCCGCAGGCGCTCACCGCTTCGGCCGACAACGCCGAGCGCAACGAGGTGGCCGAGCGCCTCGCCCTGTTCCTGCCCGAAGACGTGGAAGCCGAACCCGCGGACGTATTCATCGCCAATATCCTCGCCGGCCCGCTGGGCGAGTTGGCGCCGACCTTCGCCGCCGCCGCGAAGCCGGGCGCGCCATTTGCGATCTCCGGCATTCTGCAAGGCCAGGAAGAGGAACTATTGCAGCGCTACGCAGAGTGGTTCGATGACTTGCGCGTGGACACGCAGGAAGACTGGGTTCGTATCAGCGGACGCCGCGCATCGGGGCGATGACTGCGCGACGATGCATGCGCAGCTGAGCGCTCGTTCACGATCCACGCATGCACGCGCGTGATTTGTCGGCACGCCTGCACTAGGCTTGCTTCAGTTCGATACCCGCGGATCGCATGTACGCCCAATGCCCCGACTGCCTGACCGTGTTCTCGCTGAACACGGAAACGCTTGCGCAAGCGCGCGGCGAAGTCGTGTGCGGCCATTGCCATGCGCAGTTCGACGCGCTGGCCAGCCTGAGCGAGCAGCTTCCGCCCGAACCGTTCCAGCACTTGCCGGCGCGCAACGAATCCGCGCCGCCACGCTTGGACCTCGCGGTGTATCGACCACCCGTCGAGATTCCCGCCGTGGCGGAACAAGCGGTTCTGCCAGGGGCCCCGGAGGATTTCAGCAACCTGGTGGTGGCGCCTCGCTTCGCGCGGCAGAAGGAAAGGCGCGGCCGCCGTTGGCCCTGGGTGACGGCCTGCGCCCTGTTGCTGCTGGCCCTCGGCGCCCAGGTGGCCTGGGCCAAGCGCGACTTCCTGATCAGCGACGCCACGATGGGCCCCGTGCTGCGGGATGCCTGCTCCACCCTCGGCTGTCGCCTGCCGCTCGTGCAGGACACGGCCAAGCTGAGTCTGCTTGCGCGTGACGTGCAGGCACATCCCTCGGTGCCGGGTGCCCTCATGATCACGGCCAGCCTGCGTAACGATGCCGATTTTGCGCAGCCCTACCCGGTGGTGTCGGTCACGTTGTCCGACGCGAACGGCAAGCGCCTCGCCATGCGGCGGCTGCGCCCCGGCGAATACCTGGGCGATGCCAACGTGATGCAACGCGGGCTCGCACCTGGCGCCACGGCCGCGCTGATGCTCGAAGTGGAAGATCCCGAAGGCAAGGCGGTCGCGTTCGAGTTCGGTTTCGAATAGCCGTCTATTTGCCTGCGCGATCCGCCGATGGGTGGTGGGCCGCCCAGGCACAGCCCGTGCCATCGACCGTGAATTTTGTCCATAGGACATTTCCCTGATGGTTGTAGGGAAACATCTATCCGACAAATAGGGACTTAAAATTGTCGGCCCGCGAGGGTAAACTCGGTCCTTCGTCCTTACTGCTGCACCCGGCGTTCCATGCGAGCCGCCGCCCGCGGTATTGCCATAACCAATTGCAACGGCCTATGTAGCCGGCGCGTTAGAGCGTGAGGGGAAATGTCAGTGAATGCCGTAAGACTGCCTGCCAACGAATCTCCCAAAGAGCATTCGTCGCAGAGCGCGTTGAGCGAATGCGTCACCCGCACCGTGCGTCGCTATCTCGCCGACATCGGCGATACCGAGTGCGACGAGGGCCTGCACGCGCTCGTCATTCGCGAAGTCGAAGGCCCACTGCTGCGCGAAGTACTGGCCTGGCATGACGGCAACCAGAGCCGTGCCGCCGCGGTGCTCGGCATCAATCGCGCCACGCTGCGCAAGAAGCTGGCCGCGCACGGCCTGCTGTAATCCGGCCCACGCAACACCCCATCCATTGCTTATCCCTCGCGGACGGCCACCGGGCCGCGGCGTTTGGCCGTCCATCCGCTGACGGCCGCCCATGCCGACGACTCTGCTCCAGACGGCTATAATGTGCGGCTTCCCCGTTATGGAAGCTGCCATGTCTGCCTCTGCTGTGACTCCCATTCGCCGCGCGCTGATCAGCGTGTCGGACAAGACCAGTTTGCTCGAACTGGGCCAGCGACTCAGCAAGGCCGGCATCGAGCTGCTTTCCACCGGCGGCAGCGCCAAGGCGTTGCGTGACGCCGGCATCGCAGTGAAGGACGTGAGCGAGCTCACCAGCTTTCCCGAGATCATGGACGGCCGCGTGAAGACCCTGCACCCGAAGGTTCACGGCGGCCTGCTCGGTCGCCGCGGCACCGACGACGCGGTCATGGCGGAGCTCGGCATCCAACCGATCGATCTTCTCGTGCTCAACCTCTATCCATTCGAGCAGACCGTGGCCAAGCCCGATTGCACACTGGAGCAGGCCATCGAGAACATCGACATCGGCGGCCCGGCCATGCTGCGTTCGGCAGCAAAGAACTGGAACGACGTGGGCGTGCTCACCTCGCCCGACCAGTACGAGGAGGCGCTCGCCGAGATCGAGACCCAGGGCGGACTCAGCCGCGCCACGCGCTTCAAGCTCGCCGTTGCCGCGTTCAATCGCGTGTCCAACTACGACGGCGCGATCAGCGATTACCTCTCGGCGCTCAAGCTCAACGACAGTCTCGACGGCATCGCTGGCCACGAGGCCTTCCCCGAGCAGGCCAATGGCCGCTTCGTGAAGATGATGGACTTGCGCTACGGCGAAAACCCGCACCAGCAGGCGGCGTTCTACCGCGACCTGTACCCGGCGCCGGGCACGCTGGCCACGTTCCGCCAGCTGCAGGGCAAGGAGCTTTCGTTCAACAACATCGCCGACTCCGATGCCGCGTGGGAATGCGTACGTAGCTTTACCAAGCCGGCGTGCGTCATCGTCAAGCATGCCAACCCGTGCGGCGTAGCGGTGAGCCTCGAAGGCATCGGTCGCGCCTATGACCTCGCCTACCAGACCGACCCCACCTCGGCCTTCGGCGGCATCATCGCGTTCAACCGCATGGTAGACGCAGCCACCGCGAAGGCCATCGTGGATCGCCAGTTCGTGGAAGTGGTGTTGGCGCCGGGCTACGAAGATGAAGCGCTGAAGGCGTTCGCCAAGAAGGCCAATGTGCGCGTGCTGGAAATTCCCGCGCCGGCGGATGGCGACCTCAGCAAGGCGCATCCGGGCAATGACGTGCGTCGCGTGGGCTCGGGCCTGCTGATCCAGACCGCCGACCGCGCCATGGTGAAGGCCGAAGACCTGAAGATCGTCACCAAGCGCGCGCCGACGCCCGCCGAGATCGACGACCTCATCTTCGCCTGGAAGGTGGCCAAGTACGTCAAGAGCAACGCCATCGTCTACGCGAAGAACCGCCAGACCATCGGCGTGGGCGCCGGCCAGATGAGCCGCGTGTACAGCGCCAAGATCGCCGGCATCAAGGCCGCCGACGAAAAACTGGAAGTGCGCGGTTCGGTGATGGCCTCCGACGCGTTCTTTCCGTTCCGCGACGGCATCGATGCGGCAGCGGCCGCCGGCATCAGCGCGGTGATCCAGCCGGGCGGCTCCATGCGCGATGCGGAAGTGATCGCCGCGGCGGACGAGCACGGCATGGCGATGGTGTTTACCGGCATCCGCCATTTCCGCCATTGAGGCGATGAGACAAAAACGGGGCCTCAGGGCCCCGTTTTTTTGTTTGGCTGTTTGTAGGAGCGCACCCAGTGCGCGAAAAGCCTACGGAGCGTAACCGTCCCATCGCCGCGATCGCGCACTGGGTGCGCTCCTACAAACAAGCATCGCGCTCACCGGGATGTTTCCGCCAACGAGCGATTCATCTCCACCGGCTTCGCCGCATACTTCCGCGCCAGCACCGCACATGTCATCAGCTGGATCTGATGAAACAGCATGATCGGCAACACGATCGCGCCCAGCGGATGACCTGCGAACAGCACCTTCGCCATCGGCACGCCACTCGCCAGGCTCTTCTTCGAACCACAGAACACGATGGTGATTTCGTCGGCACGCTTGAAGCCCAGCAAACGGGCTCCGTAACGCGTCGCAAGCAGGGCAATCGCCAATAGCACGGCATTCACCACCAGCAGGCCGCCCAGCACGGGCAATGGCATCTGCTTCCACAAGCCTTGCAGCACGGCTGCGCTGAAAGCGGTGTAGACCACCAGCAGGATCGACCCCTGATCCACGTAGGAGAGCATGGCGCGGCGACGCTCCACCCAGCGCCCAATCCAGCGCTGCGCGACCTGGCCGGCCACGAACGGCACGAGCAGTTGCAGCACGATGGCGCCCACCGCATCCCAACTCATGCCGGCCTGCCCGTGCGACTCCAGCAGCACGCCGACCAGCAGCGGTGTGATGAAGATGCCGAGCAGGCTGGAAGCCGAAGCCGCGCAGATGGCGGCAGGAATATTTCCGCGCGCCATCGAGGTAAAGGCAATCGACGATTGCACCGTGGAAGGCAGCGTGCAAAGGAACAGCACGCCAAGGTAGAGATCGGGCGTCACCAGTGGCGACAGCAGCGGACGCAGCAGCACACCCAGCAGGGGAAACATCACGAAAGTGCTGGCCAGCACCGTGAGGTGCAGGCGCCAATGCGTCATGCCGGCAACCACCGCTTCGCGTGACAGCTTGGCGCCATGCAGGAAAAACAGCAGCGCGATGGCCAGGTCGGTGAGCACGTTGAACGCACTTGCGGTGGCCCCGCGGCATGGCAGCACGCTGGCGAGCGCGACGGTGACGATCAGGGCGCAGGTGAAGCGGTCGGGAAGGAAGCGGCGCAGGAACATGACGGCACGGGCGAACGAGGCAGGACGCCATTTGACCCGCGCCGCATTGATTATTCAAATCGTATTATCTGATCCACTGATATGCTTTTCGTATGAATATCAGCCTGCGCCAGCTTCGCGTCTTTCTTGCCGTCGCCCGGCAGCAGCATTTCCGGCGGGCGGCCGAAAGCCTGCATTTGAGCCAGCCGGCCGTGAGCCGGCACATCGCCGAGCTGGAAAGCGAGCTGGGCCTGAAGCTGTTCGACCGCAATACGCGCGAAGTCGTGCCGACCGAAGCCGGGCGCTATCTGGAAAGCGCGATCGGCCGCGTGCTGGACGAACTCGAAGGCGTGCTCGCCCATGTGCACTCGGAAAGCGAGCGCCGCCGCGGCAAAGTGCACGTCGCTTCCGTGCCCACGCTTTCTGCCGGCCTGATGCCGCAATGCATTGCGGAATGCGCGCGTCGCTATCGCGAACTCGTCATCCAGCTGCACGACCAGGCGCAGACCATGGTGCTGGATAGCGTGCGCGGCGGCGAAGTGGACTTCGGCCTGGCCATCGAGCCACCGGATACCGGCGAGTTCGACAGCGAACTGTTGCTGCGCGATCCGTTCATGCTGGTCTGCCGCCCCGACCATCCGCTGGCTTCGCTGGATCGCGTGCCATGGCGAAAGCTGCAGGGACAGCCGCTGATCCTGCTGGACTATTCCTCAGGCAGCCGGCGGTTGATCGACCAGGTGTTCTCGCGCCGCGGGATCGAGCCGATCGTGGTGCAGCAGACGGGACATACGCACACGGCTTTCCGCATGGTGGAGGCCGGCCTTGGCATCAGCGTGAGCCCGGCCTTGTCGCCACCGCCGCCGACACTGGTGGCATGCCCGCTGACGCCTCAGGAGCATCGCGACGTGGTGTTGCTCAAGCGCAGGCAACGTTCGTTGTCGCCGCTGGCGGCGGTGGTGTGGGAGGCGCTGAAGGGAGTTGCGGCGGGGCGATAAGCCTCGACTGTGGAGGCGGGTGGCGTTGCGGTCGCGCACAGGGTGCGCTCCTACAGAGGATGACGCGGTGCTGAGGAAGATCTTTTGTGGGAGCGCACCCTGTGCGCGACAGCCCGGCCGTGCCGATACGCTGCGACGTTGCAGTCGCGCACAAGGTGCGCTCCCATAAATACTTTCGCGAACGGCATTGCCATTCGGCCTTCTATACGCGCCGTTGAACGCGCACCGTTTAGCCTTCCGCCTTTACCGAGGAGCCGCCCATGCGATACGAACTCTATTACTGGACCGGCATCCAGGGTCGCGGCGAATTTGTGCGACTGGCGCTGGAAGATGCCGGCGCGGAGTACAGCGATGTCGCGCGTGAAAAAGGCGATGAAGCCATCATGCCGTTCCTGCGCGGCCAGCAGCCGGGCGCGCAGCCGTTCGCGCCGCCGTTCCTGCGCGCGGGCCGGCAGGTGATCGCGCAGACGGCGAACATCCTCGCTTTCCTCGCGCCTCGACACGCCCTGGTTCCCGCTTCGGCGGCCAGCCAGACCTACGCGCTGCAATTGCAGCTGACCATCGCCGATATCGTTGCGGAGGCGCACGACACGCATCATCCGGTGGCGGTCGAGAAGTATTACGAGGACCAGCGGCCGGAAGCCCGCAAACGCTCGGCGTCCTTCCGCGAGGAACGCATCCCGAAATTCCTCGGCTACTTCGAGCAGATCCTAGACAACAACGACGGACGCCACGCGCTTGGCCGGCGCCACTCCTATGTGGATCTTTCGCTGTTCCAGTTGATGGCCGGCCTGGAATACGCCTTCCCCCGCACCATGAAAGGACTGCAACGCCGCACGGCGCGCCTGCGTGCGCTCCGCGAACGCGTCGCCGAACGACCGCGCATTGCCGCTTACCTCGCCTCGCCGCGGCGACTGGCATTCAACGAAGACGGGATTTTCCGGCATTACCCGGAGCTGGACGAGGCGTAATACGTAGCGATTCAGAACACCGCGATCACGATGGCGCCGGCCACGATCAGGCCTCCACCGATCACCAGCGGCCAGCTCAACGATTCACCCAGCAGCAGCACGCCGAGCACGATGGCGATGGCCACGCTCAGCTTGTCGATCGGCGCGACCTTGCTCACCGGCCCCAATTGCAGCGCGCGGTAATAGCACAGCCACGAAAGTCCGGTGGCGATGCCCGAAAGCACGAGGAACACCCAACTGCTCGCGGGCAGCCCGGCAGGCTTTACCCATTCGTTGCGCAGGCTGAGGATGCCGGCCGTCACCAGCAGGATGACGATGGTGCGGATGAAAGTGGCGAGGTTGGAATTGATACCCGCTACGCCCAGCTTGCCGAACAGCGCGGTGAGTGCGGCGAAGAACGCCGAACCCAGCGCGAAGAGCAACCAGCTCTCGCGCGGGTTCATGCAGGCGTTCCGGTGCGCAGGTTCAAGGCGGCGGCCTACTTGCCGCCGTTGTCCTGGTCTTCGGCGGACTTGCTCTTGCCCCACTCCATGACCTTGTACATCACCGGCTTCACCGGTTCGCCCGCCTGGTTGGTCCACGCACCCTTCTGGTCAACCATGTAGGTCTGCGTGATGCCGGCGCGCGAGGTCACCACGACCATGTAGAGCTGGCCGCTGCGGCGGTATTCCTGGATGGTCTGGTCACCCTCGCTATGCACGGTGACCTGCGGCGGTGCCTCGCCACGCGCATCACGCGGCTGCGATGACGGCGAAGATGTCGCCGGCTGGCTCAGCGTGGCCGAGGTGTCGGCGGAGGTTGCCGGAGAGGTCTGCTTCGTCGTCGGCGCAGGGGCCGGCGGTGCGACGGCCTTTACACCCGGATCGTTCATTCCCGGCGGCGGCGGCGCGGGCGGAAACTGGCTGGCGGATGATTGGGCCAGCGCACTCGATGCGGCCGCCATACCAAGCACAACAAGCCATGTGACAGATTTCATGGGACGGCCTCCTTGTAGGGTGTGAAGCATAGCAGCGGGCAGCGATGCGGCTCGTGAACCGAAGGCCCGCAGACCATGCGCCAGCCTCCATGGCAGACAGCACTCCAGGGCATAGGTTTCCTCGCCCTAGGCCCCAGAACGGCACAGTCCACCCCGTGCGACAATCCCCCTTATGCCCAAGCTCATCCTCATCGACGGTTCGTCCTACCTCTACCGTGCGTTCCACGCGTTGCCGCCGCTCAGCAATTCGCAGGGCGAGCCAACCGGCGCCCTGTTCGGCATCGTCAACATGCTGCGTGCCACGCTCAAGGCGAAGCCCGATTACGTCGCCTTCGTGAGCGACGCACCGGGCCCCACCTTCCGCAACGCGATGTACGAGCTGTACAAGGCCAACCGCCCGCCGATGCCTGACGATTTGCGTGCGCAGGTCGAACCGATGCTGGCCATCGTGAGCGCACTGGGCTTTCCGATCCTGCGCGTGGACGGCGTGGAAGCGGATGACGTTATCGGCACGCTGACCGAAGAAGCCAGCGCGCAAGGCATCGAGGTGGAGATTTCCACCTCGGACAAGGATCTCGCGCAGCTCGTGCGTCCCGGCGTGCAACTGGTCAACACGATGACCAACACCACCACCGACACCGCCGGCGTGGTGGACAAGTTCGGCGTGCAGCCGTCGCAGATCATCGATTTCCTCACCCTCACTGGCGACACGGTCGACAACGTGCCCGGTGTGCCCAAGTGCGGCCCGAAGACAGCGGCGAAGTGGCTGGCCGAATACGGCAACCTCGACAACCTGATCGCGAACGCCGACAAGATCGGCGGCAAGATCGGCGAGAGCCTGCGTGCGGCGCTGCCGCAGCTGCCGCTGTCGCGCCAGTTGGTCACCATCAAGACCGATGTCTCGCTCGACCTGCCCGTCACCGAACTCAAGCAGCGCGACAAGCACGTGGACGACCTGCGCGAGCTGTTCAGGCGCTACGAGTTCAAGGCCGCACTCAAGGACCTGGAAGCCGAAGCGGCTGCTTCCTCCGGGGAAAGCCCTGCCGCTGAGGCGCCTGCCAGCCCACCGGCCGCGGCCGTCGTGGAGCTGGAAGCCGATATTCCCGCGCTGAACATGCAGGGCCAGTACGAGCTGGTCACCACGCAGGCGCAACTCGATCATTGGCTGGCAAAGATTGCGAATGCGCCGCTGATCGCGTTCGACACCGAGACCACCTCGATCGATTCGATGCAGGCCGACATCGTCGGTCTCAGCCTGTCGGTGGAACCGGGCTATGCCTGCTACGTGCCGCTGACCCACGATTACCCGGGCGCGCCGGCGCAGTTGCCGCGCGATCACGTGCTCGCCGCGTTGAAACCGATCTTCGAAGATCCCAACCGTCCCAAGCTCGGCCAGCACGCCAAGTACGACATCAATATCCTGTCGCACTACGGCATCGCCGTGCAGGGGCTCAAGCACGACTCCATGCTGGAGTCCTACGTGTGGAACGCGACCGCCACGCGCCACGACATGGATTCGCTGGCCAGGAAATACCTCGGCTACGAAACCATCAAGTACGAGGAAGTCGCCGGCAAGGGCGCCAAGCAGATTTCGTTCTCGCAAGTGGATGTCGATACCGCGTGTCGCTACGCCGCCGAAGACGCCGACATCACGCTGCGCCTGCATCACGCGCTGTGGCCCAAGCTGGAAAGCGAACCCACGCTGCGCTCGGTGTACGAGAACATCGAGATACCGCTGGTGCCCGTGCTCGCCTCGATGGAACAGCGCGGCGTGCTGATCGACGTGAACAACCTGCGCGCGCAGAGCCAGCAACTCGGCAAGCGCATGCTGGAACTGCAGCAGGAAGCATGGAAGGGACTCGGCCGCGAATTCAGCCTCGACTCGCCCAAGCAGCTGCAGGCGATCCTGTTTGACGAGCTCGGCCTGCCCGCCAAGCTGAAGACGCCGACGGGCCAGCCATCCACCAATGAGGAAGCGCTCGAAGCGATTGCGGACGACCATCCGCTGCCGCGATTGATCCTGGACTATCGAGGCCTCGCCAAGCTGCGTTCCACCTATACCGACAAGCTGGCGGAGATCGTCAATCCGCGCACCGGACGCGTGCACACCAGCTATCACCAGGGCGCGGTGGCGACAGGGCGCGTGTCGTCCTCGGACCCCAACCTGCAGAACATTCCCGTGCGCACCGAAGAGGGCCGGCGCATCCGCCAGGCCTTCGTGGCGCCGGAAGGCTGGTTGGTGCTGGCGGCGGACTATTCGCAGATCGAGCTGCGCATCATGGCGCACCTTTCGGGAGACGAAGGCCTGCTGAAGGCGTTCCACGAAGGCGGCGACGTGCATCGCGCCACCGCCGCCGAAGTGTTCGGCCTTGCGCCGGAAGAAGTAAGCGCCAACCAGCGCCGTGCCGCCAAGGCGATCAACTTCGGCCTGATGTACGGCATGAGCGCGTTCGGCCTGGCCCGCCAGCTCGGCGTGGACCGCGGCGAGGCCAGCGACTACATGGCGCGCTACTTCTCACGCTACCCCGGCGTGCATGCCTTCATGGAGGCCACCCGCCAGCAGGCGCATCGCGACGGCTACGTGGAAACCCTGTTCGGCCGCCGCCTGTACCTGGAAAACCTCACCTCCCGCAACCAGGCCCTTCGCGCCGGTGCCGAACGCGCCGCCGTGAACGCCCCGATGCAGGGCACCGCGGCCGACATCATCAAGCGCGCGATGATCACCGTGCATGCCTGGCTCGGCCAGCGCAACGACGACGCCCACATGCTGATGCAGGTACACGACGAACTGGTGTTCGAAGTGCGCAGGGATGCGGTGGACGAGGTGCGGGCCGGGGTGATCGAACGCATGTCCGGCGCGGCGCAGTTGTCGGTGCCACTGCTGGTGGAGGCAGGTGTGGGCGCCAATTGGGATGAGGCGCACTGAGCACCGTTACTGGGGCTTCTGCGTCTTGAGGCCGCGGCTGTCGCAAGGCATCACGCCTCGTCACCCTCACCCCATGTGCGCGACAGCCTTTCGCGTCGGTTTGCATTGCTCGTCGTCCCGGCGTAGGCCGGACGGAGCGCGAAGCGCGCAGAACGCCCGGAGGGCGGCCCCGCAGGGGCGAGCGAAGCGAGTCACCAGTTTCCTCAGTCTTCTTTGTCGTTTCCGCCAGCCTGCTCGCCTGCGGCGGGCTTCCGGACCGCTGCCGCGGCCCGGGTCACTTTCTCTTGCTTGCCCAAGAGAAAGTAACCAAAGAGAACGGCACCCCGCGCGGCGCTGTCTGGGCTGCGCCCAGCCAGTGCGTGAGGGGCGGCCGGGCTTTTCGACCGGGCTCCTGCCCGGACGAAAAGTGCCCGACGTCCTGTCGGGCACCCCTGCGGGGCCTAATCGTCCACCCCTCACCGCCAGACAGGGGCCCCTCGATTTGCTCGTGCCGCTGCGCGGCACATCGTGTTGACGGTTCTCTTCCCTGTAGGAGCGCACCCAGTGCGCGACTGCGGCGTATCTATCGCCTCTGCGGTCGCGCACTGGGTGCGCTCCTACAGGGAGAAGCCCTGCTCTTCAGCTCTGGCCTTTAACTTCCCCTCCCCTATGCCGCGAGCAGGCGGGAGGCGGAACAGCCCGCAGGGTGGCCGGCAGGACGCCGGCCAGTGGATCGTCAGGGCAGGACGCCCTGTCGATCCACCCCGCCTTCCGCCTGCGACCCCGCAGGGGCGCGGCATCGGGGTGGCCTTTCTCTTGGCATTGCCACCATCTCGGTGGTTACTTCTCTTTGGCCATGCAAAGAGACGTGACCCGGCCTCCGGCAGGAGGACGGAAGCCCGCGGCAGCGAGCCAGGTCGCCACATCGACACAACCGAAGACCGACGCCACTGGGTGACTCGCTTCGCTCGCCCTGCGGGGCCACCCCCGGGCGTTCTGCGCGCTTAGCGCTCCGTCCGGCCTACGCCGGGACGACGAAACCAAAGACCGGCGCGAAAGGCTGTCGCGCACAGGGTGCGCTCCCACAACGGGGAACGGAAATCCATTGCGATAACGCCTCCATCGGAAACCGATGTCATGGGTCCAGCCCCGTCCCAGGCGACAAAACACGAGCGCATCCGAAAATCACAGCACAGCAACACCAAGCCAGAACCGACGTTCTGGACGCCTCGTCCCCATTCGTTTGATTTTCGTCAAATGAATCCCACCCAAACAAATTTCTCCTCCCGCGTGCAACTTTTGCCGCGTCGCGCGTTCTTAATCCTCGGATGCACGCAACGGCGTCCGACCGGCTCACCCACCTCCCTGGATGAGCCAACCCGGTAAGCGAACCTCTCCCCTGGGTTTCGCTTCCACCCGGCCCCGAGGATTCCCCCCTAATCCTCGGGGCATTTTTTTGCCCGCCGTCCGCCGAACCCGACGAAAGGACAGCGAGCACACAAGCCGCTAGGATTTGCCATCCAACCGTCTGGCCACAGGGATCGCGGCCGGTATTGCCTCCAGGGGTCATGGCCGCGTGCAGATCAAGGGAAAAGTCACCTCATTCGATATCGCCCACCTGGCCGGCGTCTCGCAGTCCACGGTCTCGCGCGCGCTGCGCGGTAGCCCGCTGGTGAACGAGGAGACGCGCCGGCGCATCCAGGCGGCGGTGGACGAGCTGAACTACAAGGTCGACAAGAACGCATCCAGCCTGCGCGCGCGCCACACCGGCACGCTGGCGCTGCTGTTGTTCGAAGACCCCACGGCCGACGACTCGCACATCAACCCGTTCTTCCTGTCCATGCTGGGCTCGATCACGCGCGCCAGTGCGCAGCGCGGGCATGACCTGCTGATCTCGTTCCAGCAGTTCTCGCACGACTGGCACGCCGATTACGCGGACAGCAAGAAGGCGGACGGCATCATCCTGCTCGGCTACGGCGATTACCTCGCCATCTGCGACAAGCTGAAGAAGCTGGTCGACCAGGGCACGCACTGCGTGCGCTGGGGCGCGGTGCTGCCGGACCAGCCGGATATCTCCGTAGGTTGCGACAACATCAGCGGTGGCCTGGCGGTCACGGCGCACCTCATCGAACAGGGCTGCCGTCGCGTCGCGTTCCTGGGCGATGCGTCCAGCCACTATCCCGAGTTCTTCGATCGCTATCGCGGCTACACACAGGCGCTGGGCGAAGCCGGCCTGGACGTGGAATCCGTGCTGCAGGTGAACGCCGAGAGCACCGAACGCTCCGGCTACGACGCGCTGGAAACGCTGCTGTCGCGCGGCGTGGCCTTCGACGCCGTGTTCGCCGCCAGCGACCTGATCGCGATTGGCGCCATGCGCGCGCTGGCCGATCACGGATTGAAGGTGCCGGACGATGTGGCTCTGGCCGGCTTCGACGATATCCCGATGGCGAGCTTCGTCAATCCGCCGCTGACCACGGTGCTGCAGGACACCAAGCAGGCCGGCGAGATCCTGGTCGACAACCTGCTGCGTTTGATCCGCGGCGAGCCGGCGGAGAGCGCGATGATGCCGGCGAAGCTGGTGGTGCGTAAGTCGAGCCTAAGGCCGCGCTGAGCAGCCAGCCCAACCTACTGTTGTAGGAGCGCACCCAGTGCGCGATAAGCCTACGAAGCGCTGACGCCGAACCTTCGCCTCGCGGTGGAGACCTGATACATCGGTGAACCTCATGCGCAGCGGTCGCGCACTGGGTGCGCTCCTACAAAAAGCAGGAAGCGCAGGTGCGAATCAGCGTGCCGGTGCGGTAGACAGCTGCGCCGCCGGCTCCGCCACACGCAACGTGCACAGCCCCGCGATGATCAGGCTCGCGCCACCCATCGCCAGCGCCCAGATCGCCTGCCCGTGGAAGAACAGGCGCAGCAGCAGACCCAGCACGCTTGCAGCGAGCAGCTGCGGGATCACGATGAAGAAATTGAAGATGCCCATGTAGACGCCCATCTTCGCCGCCGGCAGGTTGTCCGACAGCAGCGCGTAGGGCAGCGAGAGGATCGAGGCCCACGCAAAGCCCACGCCCACCATCGACAGCAACAGCCAATGCGGATCGCGGATCAGCAGGAACGACAGTAGCCCCGCGCCGCCCAGCCACAGGTTGACCAGGTGGCTCGTGCGCAGGCCCATCTTGCGCACCATCCACGGGATCGCCACGGCCGCCACTGCTGCAAACGCGTTGTATGCGGCGAACAACACGCCCACCCAGTTGGCGCCTTCGTTGTAGAGGGCTGAATGCGTGTCGCTGGTGCCGTAGTGCACTGAAGTGACCGCAGCCGTGGTGTAGATCCACAGCGCGAACAGCGCGAACCACGAGAACAGCTGCACCCAGGCGAGCTGGCGCATGGAAGCAGGCATGCCGTAGAGATCGCCCATCACCTGCCGCAACATGCCGCCGCTGCGCGTGATCGACAGCCACGCAAACAGGCCACCGAACAGGATCAGGCCGCCGGCGAGCAGGTAGAGCTCCTTTTCCAGCGTGTAGTAGCGAATGGCCGCCAGCAGCAAGGCGCCCATCACGCCCAGTACCAGGCCCACGCGCCAGCCTCGCGATACGTCGCTGGTGGTGTGTGCATCAGCAGGACTGTCGGCGAAAGCGCTCAATTCCTCAGGCGGGTATTCGCGCGTGGAAAGCACCGTCCACAACACCGAACCCAGGAGCACGGCGCCACCGAGGTAGAACGCGTATTTCACCGTGTCAGGTATGCCGCCCTCGGCCGCCACATTGCTCACACCCAGCTTGGCGAGCAGCCACGGCAGCAGTGACGCCACCACCGAACCCACGCCGATGAAAAAGCTCTGCATGGCGTAGCCGTTCGGACGCTGTCGCGGCGGCAGCTGGTCGCCCACGAACGCGCGGAACGGTTCCATCGAAATGTTGATGGACGCATCCATGATCCACAGCAGCCCTGCCGCAATCCACAGCGTCGGCGAGTTGGGCATCCACAGCAGGGCCAGCGTCGACAGCACGGCGCCGATCAGGAAATAGGGGCGACGGCGACCGAGCCGCGTCCACGTGCGATCGGACAGGTAGCCGATGATCGGCTGCACGATCAGCCCGGAGAACGGCGCGGCCACCCACAGGATCGGAATGTCGCCGACGTCGGCGCCCAGCGTCTGGAAGATGCGGCTGACGTTGGCGTTCTGCAGCGCAAAGCCGAACTGGATGCCGAGGAATCCAAAGCACATGTTCCAGATCTGCCAGAACGACAGTTCGGGCTTGCGGCTCATGGCGCGGACTTCCCATCGGCCTGAGGTGCGATCAGCAAGGCCTCGACGTTCGCCTCGTTCAACGGGCCGCTGGCACCGCCCTGTCCGCCGGTGTAGTGCGCGTTGTGGCGCAGATAGCTCATGTTGAAGCCCTGTTGGAGGCTGATGTGGCACGTGCTGCCGGCATGGGCTTCGAAGGTGGCCGACGTGGCGCGCTGCGTACCCGCGCTATGTGGCATCACGACCGGCAGACGTTGCGCCGCCATGCCATCGCATTGCACGTCGAGGAACTTCACCGCCGCCGTGACACCCGTATTGATCGGCCCATGGTCGTTGGCGTAAGCGAGCGTGACGCTGAAACGGCCATTGCGCGGTGCGCGCCATTCCCAAGGCCCCTTGCCCGAAAGCCTGGTCTCATCGCCCTTGCATGTCGCCGCGCTGGGCAGCGACTCCAGCCCGCCGTCGCCCAGCCGCGTGAGCTGGAAACACTGGCGTGCATCGGCCTTCGGTACGACGAGGCTGCCATCGATGTTGCCGGTACGGCGACCATCCACGTACAGCACGCCTTTCTCCGCAAAGCTCACCTGCCAACCCTTGTCGGTGTCTTTCACGTCAGGCGCATCGGGAATCGCCGGTGCGTAGAGCGTCGCATCGGTGCGCACGGGTTTGGCGCCGGACTGGATGGCCTTGAGCTCGACCACGGTCTCATTGCCCTGGCGCTGCTGCTTGGCGGCAACCAGCAAATCGCCATCCACCTTCGCGGGACGCACTAGCGTGATGCGTTGGCCACCCATGTCCAGCGTGATGCGCGGCTTGTCGCCGAACAGCGTCTTCATCCACGACACGGGCAGCTTGGGTTCGATGCGCCCTTCGCCGCCAAGACCGAACACGCCGCCGATCACCATGTCGAGATAACCACCCACCGACCACAGCTGCGCCGGCGAATCGACCACGGGACCGCTGAGCGGGCCTTCATCGACATGCACGGCCTGCGAGGCCAGCTCGAAGTTCTCCATGTTCGAAGCCGACAGCGCGGCGCCACGCAGCATCGAATCGAGCTCATGCGCGATGCGCGGCGCATCGTTCACCTCGCGCGCGGCGCGCAGCGAATACGCACTCACGAACGGCCAGATCGCGCGGTTGTGGTAAATCGGCTGGTTTTTGCGCTCCGGCCAGATCACAGGGCTGCCGGCGGGCCACGCGGGATAGTTGGCAAGCGTCTGCTTCGCGCGCGCCTCGTCGGCGACGCCACTGGTCACCGCGAGCGCGATGCCGAGCAGGTCATACGTATCCATCGGCATCGCGGCGGGGCCGATGTAGCTCATGTACATGCCACGGTCATCGCGCCAGAAGTGCGCATTGATCGCGTGCTTGAGCGCCTCGGCCTGCGTGCGGAAGTCCGCGGCGGAAGCGTCGTGACGCTGCTCGGCCATCGACGTGGCCAGCTGCAGCGCCTGGTAATGCAATACGTTTGTGGACAACGCGAAAGACTCGCCGATGTAGCGCACGTCTTTGGCCGTCCAGTCCGGGTAGGTCTGCTCGCGCCAATCGAGGAACGAGGTCTCGCCCCGATAGAGGCCCAACGTGCTGTCGAACACGTAAAGGCGATCCTGCGAGAGCGTGTCCTTCAGCGCGCGGAACACGTCGTCGGCGAAGGCCTTGTCGTCCAGCAGGTGACGCGCGCCGAGGAACCACACGATGCGGTCGGTGCTGATCGGCCAGCTGCCGCCCGAGCCCGTATCCTGCATCACGTACAGGCCCTGCGGCGCGTAAGACTCGCGCACGTCGGACAACTTGAAGCGCAGCGACTGGCGCGCACGCGCGGGATCGAAGCGCCACAGCGCGAGATCGACCGAAAACGACAGGTCGCGCGTCCACACATAGGGCCAGCGATCGCCGGTCTTGAAGCACTCGCAGGGAATCGGCTTGCCGTGGTCGAACGCCGGATCCTGGATCGCGCTCACCGAATCGTGGTGCAGGTCGTCCTGCGCCATCGCGAACAGCCCATCGAACAGCGGACTCGCCGTGTGCACGACGGCCTTCTGCGCGGGAATGCTGCGCTCGCCGGCGGTCGCATGCAGTACGAAACTGCCGTCGCCGTTCGCGCTCATGCTGGCCGTCTTGCCCTGCCAGCTCAGCTGGTCGGCGCCGATCGCATCAGCCCGCGCGACACCTGCGAAGAACAACGCCGCACAAGCCAGGGCCAGCGGCAGCATGCGACGCCCGGCGCGCAAACTCATTGCTGCACCGCCACAGTATCGAGCTGGATATCGTGCACCTTGCCTGCTTCGAGCTTCACGTAGGTCACCTCGCCAAAACGATCCTTCCCGCGCGCCCAGCCTTCCGTCGTGGCATTGCGCAACGCATCAATGCTGTCGAACGTCGGCAACGACTGGTCGCCATGGTGCACCGAGTTTGCCACGGGTCCATGCACGGCGAGCACGTAGTCGTGCAACGCCGGCGTGAAGCTGCCCTTCGGCGCTTCCGTGCGGACGGTTACGCGAGTGCCCTCGCGACGCACGACCAGCGGTTGCACGAAGTACGCACCCTTCTCGTAGGCATAGGTTTCGCCGTCGTCGTCGTAGACGTCGAAGCGGGTTTCGCCGTCGGCGGGAAACACCTGTACGTCCAGCGAAGTCACCGGATGCTGCCCCACATAGTCCATCACCGGCTGCTGCGGGATGATGGCGCCTTCGCGGATGAACAGCGGGATGTCACCCCAACCCTTGGCGTCCACGGCGAGCGTGACCTCGCGTCCGCCTTCGTAGGCCTTGCCGTCGAACCAGCCGATCCAGCGACCCTTCGGCAGCTTCAGCCGTTTGGACGTCTGTCCCTGCTCCACCACCGGCGATACCAGCAGGTAGTCGCCGAACATCCAGGCATCGATGCGGTCGCGCTGCGCCGGATCGTCGGGATAGGCGAACTGCAGCGGACGCACCAGGCCCACGCCGCTCACGTGGTTCTGGTACTCGTAGCCGTAGATATAGGGAATGAGCGAATAGCGCAGGCGGATCGCATCCGTCGCGGCCTTCTCCGCGATGGGGCCGTAGACCCACGGCTGGCGCTTCTGGCCGAAGTCGGCGTGCACGCGGAACACCGGCGTGAATGCGCCGAATTCGATCCAGCGCGCATAGTTCTCGTCACTGGGCCGCGGCGCCTTGAAGCCGCCTCCGTCCATGCCCCAGTGCATCGCGCCCACGTCGAACGCGGCGAGCATGCGCTGGCGCTGGTTCGCCATGCTGGCAAAACCACTCTGGATGTCGCCTGACCACACGCCATAGGCGTAGCGCTGCGAACCCAGGTAGAAGTTGCGGTTGATCGACCATACGCGCTGATCGCTGTGCGCGCGCTGGCCGTCGTACATGGCGCGCTGCATGTTGAGGAACTGTGTGTCGACGCCGCTGTCGTCCGCTTCGTCGTTCCACCAACCCACGATGCCGGTGTCGAAAGACTGCTTGAGTGCGTCGTTGAAGAACCATGCGCGTACTTCGGGCTTGTCGAAGTCTACGTCGCGCACCGGCTTGTGCGAGAAGTAGTCCGGCGCCACCTTGGACTGCGCCAGCCAGTAGCCGCGCTGCGTCGCCTCGCGTCCTTCGACCGTATCCACGTGCAGGCGCGGCTTCATGATGCCGGTCATACGCATGCCGCGCGCGTCCATCCACTGCTTGAGCTTGCCGTCCGGCCCATCCGGGAACTTGTCGGTGTTCCAGCGGAACTCGCCCATGTCCTCGCCCCACGCCTTCCAGTCGAAGTCGAAGGTGAAGTTGTCGATCGGGATGTGCTTGGCGCGGTAGGTCTCCACCAGCGCCTGCGCTTCCTTCTGGTCGATGCCCCACTGACTGTTGGTGAAGCCCATGGCCCACTTGGGGAACATCGGCGCGGCGCCGCTGATCAGGCGCAATTGGGCGAACAACGCGCTCGGCTGGCCGGCGAGCAGGTAGATCGTGCGCACCGGTGAATTGGCATGCACGGCGATGTCGGTTGGCGTGAGGTCGAACTGGGCAGGCTCCGCGTCGGCCAGCACGCCGTAGCCCGCGGTGCTCCACACGAACGGTGCTCCCGTGTGGCCCTGGTTGCCGGCCGTGGCCAGTTGCTTGCCCTGCCGCAGCAGGTCGTCGGCCTTCGGGTCGAACGCATTGAGGCCACCGATGCCGTATTGCGGATCGCCCTTGGCGTGGCGTATCGACCAACGGCCCTCGAACGCGTGCGCGACATTGGCGCTCATCAACAGGCGACCATCCGTCGACTCCACGCGCAGCTCGGTGCGCTGCGGGTTCCAGCGCAGGGTCATCTGCTCCGAGCGCATCACCTGCTCGCTGCCTTGCTGCTCACGCTTCACGTCGACGGGATCGAAGCTCGCTTCCGGATCGATCACCGGCGTGGCCGGCTCGCGGGTGCCGTCCATCCGCAGCTGCACGATGCCGGGCGCCAGCAGGCGCAATTCCAGCTTGCCCTGCGGTACCGCCAGTTCCATGCGATCGGCACTGGCGTCGACACGCGCGGCCATCGCCCCGGGAACGGCACTGGTCGCGCCGAGCAGCGCCAGTGCCAGCAGACGCGCCCGCATCAGCGAAGCACCACGGTGCTGTAGGCAGGCAGGTTCACATGGCCGTCCTTGAGGGACGCTTGCGTCTGGGTGGTGAGCAGCACGGTGGCCTCCTTGGGCAGCAGATCGCCCTTAGGCTTCCACATCACGCTCTTGCCGGAAAGGTTATGCACCACCAGCAGACGCTGCTTCCCGTCGTTGCGCCAGTAGGCAAACAGATGCGGATTGCCGGTGACCACCGCCTCCAGCTTGCCGTCGCGCAGCGCGCTGTTGTGGGCGCGCCAGCCGATCAGGGTGCGGTAGGTATGCAGCAGCGAATTCGGATCATCCTCTTCGGCCTGCACGGACACGACCTGGCCCTGGTTCACGCTGGACGGCTTCCAGCGCGATTCGCCCGGGCCCGCTTCGCGCGTCCAGCGCATCGGCTCGCGCAGGTTCGGATCGGGCTTCTTGCCCTCCATGCCCAGCTCCTCGCCGTAGTAGATGTACGGACGGCCGGGCAGCGTCAGCAGCATCGCCGCCGCCACGCGCATGTGTTCCACGTTGCCGTCGAGGCGGCTCATCACGCGTTCCTGGTCGTGGTTGGAGAGGAACGTGGAATCGATGAATGGCGCGTCGCCCGCGAGCTTGTAGGCATCGTAGGTGGACTTGAGCAGCGACTCGAGCTTGGTCGCGTTCTCGCTCTTGGCGCTGACGATCAGCTGTTCGGCGAGCGGAAAATCGAAGATCGAACCCAAGGGCTTGAGATACGGCGCCAGCTCCTTGGGCGACTTCGCGCTCACTTCGCCCACCAGGGTCACCTTGGGGTTCACCTTGGCGAGGGCGTCGTGGTACTCGGTCCACCACTGCGCGTTCTTCTGCACCGCTTCGAGACTGTGCTCGTCCGACTTGAAGTCGACGTAGATGTGCTTGGCTGCATCGAGGCGGAAACCATCAACGCCCTTGCCCAGCCAGAACTGGCCGACCTTGATCATCTCGGCGCGCACGGCCGGATTGTCGTAGTTGAAATCGGGCATGTGGCCGCCGAACACGCCGATGTACCAGCCATCGTCGCCCGCATGCCAGATCGGCGTGTCGGTCGCGCTCATCGCGTCGAGGTTGGGACGCTTGGTGGCCCAGGTGTACCAATTGCGATGCGGATCGTTGGCCTTCTGCGCGGCCACGAACCACGGGTGTTCATTGCTGCTGTGGTTGATCACCATGTCCATGGTCACCGCAATGCCGCGCTTGTGCGCTTCGTCGACGAGGTGCTGGAGATCGGCGGTGGTGCCGTACTGCGGGTTGATGCCGTAGTAGTCGGTGATGTCGTAGCCGTGGTAGCTCGGCGAGTTGTTGATCGGCATCAGCCAGATGCCGCTGATGCCCAGCGACTTGAGGTAGTCGAGCTTGGCGGCGACGCCATTGAGATCGCCGATGCCGTCGCCGTTGGTGTCGTACCAGGCGCGCACGAAGATTTCGTAGTAGACGCCGGACGATGGCGTGTCAGTGGCCGGCGGCGTGGCGTCAGCCGCGCGTGCACCGGACAGGTAGCCCGCGCCGAGCGCGAGGGCGGTGGACAGAGCGAGGGACTTCAACATCCGATTGCGCAACATGCCGTTCTCCATGCAAAGGCCGCTGGCCTTCGACGGGGAACAGTACACCGGAACGCAAACATCGCTTCGGACCGGTGACCGCTACGCCGGGCCTCGCGGTGTATGGGTGCCATGCGAACGCATGGCCCCTGAAAGCATCGCGCCGGCCCCTTGCGGAGGCCGGCGCGATCGTGACTTACAGCTTGAACTCGACGCCGAGGTAGGTGGTACGACCGAAGTACTGGATCGTGCCGGTCTGCGACGGGTCGGAGCCGAAGTAGGTACGGGTCGGCTGGTTGGTCAGGTTCAGTACCTGCATCACCGCGCGCCACTGCTTGCTGATCTCGTACGACGCCTGGAAGTCGTACACCGTTTCCGCAGCGAAGGTGACCATCTGGTTGTTCACCGACATCTGCGTATCGGAGGCGAACTTCGAACGGTAGTTGCCGGACACGCGGGCCGAGAACGGACCGTAGTCGTAGAACACCGCGGCACTCGCGACGCGCTTGGACAGGCCCGGCAGGCTGAGGTTCGCTTCCGCACCGCCCAGGTTGTTCGGGTTGCGCACGTTGCTGGTGGTCAGCGCGAAGTTCGCCTGCACGCCCAGACCTTCCCAGATGCCCGGGAAGATGTGGTTCTTGGAGAGCGACATCTCCAGGCCCTTCACACTGCCGCCGGTGGCGTTGTACGAGGTCTGGTACTGGCCGTTGAGATAGGGCTTGCCCGTGCTCGGATCGGTCGGCACCGGAATGCCGGCCGCGGCGAAGTCGAAGTTGTTGTAGGTGACGTCCTGCACGAACGAATCGATGTGCTTGTAGAACACACCGCCGCTGATCACACCCGACGAATCGTCGAAGTAGTGCTCATAGCCAAGATCCCACTGGAACGCGCGCAGCGGATCGAGCAGCGGGCTGGTGCCGCCCCACACGTTGTACTGGCCGTTCGACACCCACGAGCCCGAGCCCGCCAGCATCTTGTTGATCGGCGGACGCGCCAGCACCTTGGCGGCCGAGAAGCGCATCTGGTCGTCTTCGGTGAGGTGGTAGACCAGGTTCACCGACGGCAGCCAATCGGAGTAGGTCTTGCCGACGTTGAGCGGTGCGTAGTCGTTGCTGGTGTAGCCGTTGCCGTCGGTGATCGGCACGCCGGCGCCGTTGCCCACCTGCTGCAGGCCATTGCTGTACTGCTTCTGGTGCGAGTAGCGGATGCCGATGTTGCCGGTCAGCTCGTGGCCGAACACACTCTGCGCGTCGATGTCGCCCTGGAAGTACAGGTCGCGGGTCTGCTCATCCACCGAGCCGCTCTGGATCATCGACCAGCTGTTGTTGTGGATGTCCTTCACCGGGTTGGCGGTGATGCCGTGCGCGGCGAGGATGGCCGGGCCGTCCAGCTGCAGGAAGCACGGCATGCCGGAGAACTTGCCCTTCCAGCAACGCACGCTGGCGGCGCTTGCAGGAATCGACAGCGCACCCTGGCCGTAGCCGGCAGAGCCCTTGTTGTTGAAGTCGGTGCCCCACTCCGAACCGTAGACGTAAACCTCGCGGTCGGCGTTGTACGTGTGGTTGTTGAGGTACACGCCGGCTTCAACGGCGGAGAACCACGCATTGTTCGGCAGATCGTACTTCACGTCGGTGCGGAACGCCTTCATCTTGTCGTGATAGATGTAGGGGTACACGCCGTAACGCGACAGGCCCATGTCGTTGAGGTTGGTGTAGACGCCCGGATTGCCGAACGACACCGAGCCCACCTGGCGGCCGGCCAGCTGATAGGTGGTCGACTGCGCCATCAGCGACTGGTTAGCGGCGCCCAGGTTGTTGTACGGATCAGCCGTGGTGTCCACGTTGATCTCGTTGCTGGTGGCGCGCGACATCGACAGGTCGGTGTCCACATGCCACGGGCCGTGGTTCCACTTCATGTTGAGGCCGCCCGAGAACACGCTGGTGTTCGTCGTGTAGTTGTCGGCGGTGGTCTCGTTGGAGAAGTTGTTGCCACCCGGGCTGGTGATCGTGCCGCCCGTCATGGTGCCGTACGGGCCGAGCACGGCATTGGAGACCATGCTCTGGTTGCCGTAGATGTTCTGCGAGCGGAAGCCGTAGCCGAACGAGGTGTCCTTGAACTTCGAGTAGAACGCGTCGGCGCCGAACTGCAGTTCGTCGGTGGCCTTCCACACCACGGTAGCCATCTCGCCGGTACGACGCTCGTTGCCGCCGTTCTGCTGCACCTGCAGGCCCTGGGTCAGGTAAGCCTGCTGGCCGCTCGGCAGCGTGACGAGATTGCCGTCGGAGGCTTCGCCCACGAACTGCTCGGCCACGTGCGGCTGGTACATCTGCGCCACGCCCAGGCCGACGCCCAGCGTGTCATTGAGGAACTTGCCCTGCCACGCGGCGCTCAGGCGATAGCCGGTGGAGTTCGCACCCGCCACATCGTTCGCCTGGCTGTTGTAGCTGCCACGCGCATCGATGTTGAGGTTCTGTTCCTTCGGCGCGTTGAGCGGGTTGGCCGTCTCCATCGCGATGGTGCCGCCGACGCCGCCGGTGATCAGCGACGACTGCGAGGACTTGTACACCGTCGCCATGTTGATCAGCTCGGACGGGTACTGGTCGAACTGGATGTAGTTGCTGCCGCTGGTGGACGGCTGCTCGCGACCGTTGAGCGTGGTCTGGATGAAGTTGCCCGACAGGCCGCGGATGTTGATCTGCGATGCCTGGCCGGCGATGCGCTCGGCGGACACGCCCGGCAGGCGGGTCAGTGCGTCGGCGATCGACTGGTCAGGAAGACCACCGATGTCGGCCGCGGTGATCACGTTGGTGATGGTGTCGGAATAGCGCTGGTAGTCGACCGCCTTCTCCATGCCCTGGTTGTAGCCAGTCACGGTGATGGTCGACAGGCTCTTGGCCAGCTGCTCTTCCTGCTTGGTCTTGTCGCCGGGCTGCGCGGTGGCAGTCTGCGTCGACTGGTCAGCCGGCGCGGCATTGCCGGCGGCAGCGCCATCGGCCTTTGCGTCCGTATCGATCGGTGCCGCGTGAATGCCGGCAGTCAAGCAGAGGCCGGAAGCCAGCGCCAAGGCCAGCACGTTACGTTTCAGAATCACCGTCTTCCCCTCCCACGGGTATGCACATCATTTGGTTTTGTAGTTGCCGCGACAGTCCCCACAGACCGCCGCGGGCTACGCGCCAGTGCATGCCGAATACTCGGAGGGCCCCGTCGCGTGGCGGCCATGGTAGGGCTGCGAAAAAAGGGAAACAGGCCTATGCATACGTATTCATGGCCCGGTTTTTTTGTGCACCTTTGACAAAATTCTAATGGGCCGCTGTCGCGCATCGCCTGCGACCGATAGCAGGTCATGCACGTCGCTTATCGACGTTCTGGCCTTGGCTGATGCGGTTTTCCACGCCCAGGCCCACCTCACAACGCGCTCCGTTTTTTGGTGACGCACGTCACTTGCTGCAACGCAATATCGCGTTTTTTTGAATACGTATGCAGTCAGAGCGTTGCGTCGCAAATCTGCCTTTAAGCTGCCCCCCGCGCTTCGCTCTGGCCACGTGTCTTTCGCGACATGCGCACTGCATTGGGCGGGAACGGGACATGCGAATGAGTGAAGCACCGTGGTGGCGCGGAGCCGTCACCTATCAGATCTATCCACGCAGCTTCATGGATACCAATGGCGATGGCGTCGGCGACCTGCCGGGCATCATCGACAAGCTCGACTACATCGCGAGCCTGGGTGTGGACGCGATCTGGATCGCCCCGTTCTTCCGTTCGCCCATGGCCGACTTCGGCTACGACATCGCTGACTACCGCGAAGTCGATCCGCTGTTCGGCAGCAACGACGATTTCGATCGCCTGCTTGCCAAGGCGCACTCGCTCGGCATCAAGGTGATGATCGACCAAGTGCTCAGCCATACGTCCGCCGAGCATGCATGGTTCAAGGAAAGCCGCGAGAGCCGCGACAACCCCAAGGCCGACTGGTACGTGTGGGCCGACGCGCGCGAAGACGGCACGCCGCCCAACAACTGGCTGTCGTTGTTCGGCGGCTGCGCGTGGCAGTGGGAGCCGCGCCGCGGCCAGTACTACCTGCACAACTTCCTGACCTCGCAGCCGGATCTCAACTTCCACAACCCCGACGTGCGCCGCGCGGTGCTCGACGCGGTGAAGTTCTGGCTGGACAAGGGCGTGGACGGCCTGCGCCTGGACGCGATCAACTTCTGCTTCCACGACCTCGAGCTGCGCGACAACCCGCCCAAGCCCGAGGACAAGCGCGTGGGTCGCGGCTTCAGCCCGGACAACCCGTACGCGTTCCAGTACCACTACTACAACAACACGCGCCCCGAGAACCTCGCGTTCCTGGAAGACCTGCGCGCGCTGATGGACCAGTACCGCGACGTGGCGGCGATCGGCGAGATCTCCTCGGAGGATTCGCTCGCCACCACCGCCGAATACACCAGCGGCCGTCGCCTGCACATGGGCTACAGCTTCGAGCTGCTCACCGACGATTTCAGCGCGGCCTATATCCGCGGCACGGTGCAGAACCTCGAAGCACAGATGCTGGAAGGCTGGCCGTGCTGGGCCATTTCGAACCACGATGTGGCGCGCGTGCTCACGCGCTGGGGCAACGGCGATGCCTCGCCGCGCCTGGCCAACCTGCTGAGCGCGATGGTGTGCTCGCTGCGCGGTTCGGTGTGCGTGTATCAGGGCGAAGAACTCGGCCTCACCGAAGCGGACGTCCCGTTCGAGTCGCTGCAGGACCCTTACGGCATCACCTTCTGGCCGACCTTCAAGGGTCGCGACGGATGCCGTACGCCGATGCCGTGGAATGGTGGCATCAACGCCGGCTTCAGCGTGGGCGAACCGTGGCTGCCGGTACCGGCGGAACATCGCGCGCTGGCCGTGAGTCTGCAGGAAACCGTCGGGGATTCCGCGCTCAGCGGCTTCCGCGCCTTCATGGCCTGGCGCAAGACGCAGCCCGCGCTGCGCTGGGGCAGCATCCGCTTCATCGACACGCCCGAGCCGGTGCTCGCCTTCACGCGCCAGCACGGCGAGGAAACCGTGCTGGTGGCATTCAATTTGTCCAAGCAGGACGTCAGCCTGCCGTTGCCCGGCGCAGGCACCGCGACGGCGATCGAAGGCCATGGCCTTGCCCAGGGCACGCTGTCCAACGACGTGTTGACCCTGCCTGGCCACGGCGCGCTGTTCGCACGCGTCAGCTGAACGAAACCCTTTCTCCCCGACGGCGGATGTGCCCCGCCACACCGCCGTCGACTTTTTTCACACATCCGCGCCACCTATGATCGGGCCTCCATCCGATCCATAGGGAGCGTTCCATGCGTGCAGCGTTGATCATCATCGGCATCATCCTGCTGGGCGCCGGCGCCTGGGTCGTGTTCGGCCACGGCAGCTACCAGACCACCGACACGCTGGTGCAGATCGGCTCGGCCAAGGTCACGGCGACGCACGACAAGGCCGTGCCGGAATGGATGGGTATGGCGGGCATCATCATCGGTGCGGTCATCGCGATCGGCGGGTTCCTCAAGAAAGGCTGAGCACCGCCCTGCCCTTGCCCGCCGACCGAGCGCATGCTGGCTGATCGGATGGCGAGGGCCGTCCGACCATGGGAGAGAAAACGATGGAACGCCGCCAATTCCTGCGCCAAGCCGGCGCGACGCTGGCCGTGGCTTCGACGGCCGGCCTCGCCGCCTGCGCGCAGCAACCATCGAAATCGGCGGGAACGGCTGGCGCAGGTCTGGCACCCGACGCCACTCAGCTTGCGCCCATCCGCGCCAGCGTCGACCGCATCACTGGCGTCTACGTGTGCACACGCCCGTTCCGTGCGACCGGGCCGCGCATCGAGATGCAGAAGCTCGGCGCCAAGACCATCGTGCACAACTACGGACATGGCGGCAGCGGTTGGTCGCTGTCGTGGGGCTCGGGCACGCTCGCGCTGCAGATGGCGCAAAGTACCGGCGCGCGCGAGCTCGGCGTGATCGGCTGCGGCGCGATCGGACTCACCACGGCATTGCTCGCGCAACAGGCCGGCCTGTCCGTGCGCATCTATGCCAAGGCCTTGCCACCGGATGTGTTCTCGATGCGCGCCTCGGGCCTGTGGACACCCGACTCGCGCATCTGCGATGCCGAACATGCGGCGGGCCTGGCGGATCGCTGGGAACTGATGACGCGCATCTCCTATGCGCGTTACCAGAGCCTGCTGGGACTGCCGGGCAAGCCGATCGAGTGGATCGATGGCTACTCGCTGGCCGATGCACCGTTTGGCTCCTTCCACGGTGAAGTGGCCGACGAACCCGAGTACGGCGAATTCGCTGATCGCGTGCGCGACCTCACGCCGCGATCGGTCGAACTTTCACCGGGCACGCATCCCTTCCCGGAACCGTACGTGCGCCGCTATACCACCCTGATGTTCAACATCAGCAGCTACGCCAACCTACTGATGTCCGAGTACCTCGCCGCAGGCGGCAAGATCGAGATCCGCGAATTCAGCCATGCCGAGGAACTGCAGAAGCTGCCGGAGCACACGCTGGTCAACGCCACCGGCTATGGCGCGCGCGCACTGTTCAACGACGAATCGGTGATTCCCGTGCGCGGGCAGACAGCGCGACTGATACCGCAACCGGAAGTGACCTATGGCCTGCGCATGAAGGACATCAGCGTGGTGCCGCGCAGCGACGGCATCATGGTGCAGGTGATCGGCGATGCAGGCAATTTCAACAACGCCGACGTCACGCCGCGCCGCGCGGATTCCGAAGCCGCCGTGCGCGAGTTGGCGGATTTGATGACAAAAATGCGTCGCAGCTGAAAAACCGCTGACGCGTTGGCAGCGCACCAACGCGAAAGCGACATCCCGCGCGGCATACTCGGCATCCGCCCGATCGAACCGATGCCGAGGGAAGCCCACGATGAAAACCATCGCGCCAGTCGTCGCCCGAGGCTGCCAACTTCTCCTGGCGACGGCATTCGCCGTGTGCTCATCACTGTCCCACGCACAGATCCAGATCAACCCGCTGCCCGAACCCAAGGCCGCCACGATCACGCAGCTTGGCGCGCACGAGCTCACCGCCGGCGACGTGCAACCGTGGCTCGACGAGCAGATGGCCAAGGCGATGTCAGCCGGCAACATCGCCGGCGCGGTTGCGGTGGTGGTGAAGGACGGCAACGTCGTCGTGTCGAAGGGTTATGGCTATGCGGACGTCGCGGCGAAGAAGCCGGTCGATCCGGCGAGCACGATGTTCCGCGTAGCGTCGATCTCGAAGCTGTTCACCTGGACGGCGGTGATGCAGCTGGTGGAACAGCACAAGCTCGAACTCGACGCGGACATCAACCGCTATCTCGACATCCGCATCCCGCCGCGCGACGGCAAGCCGGTGACGCTGCGCGATCTGATGACGCATACCGCTGGCTTCGAAGACGTGCTCCGGGATCGCTATGCGACCGACACGGCCTCGCTGATGAGCAACGAAGCATGGGTGAAGCGATGGGTGCCTGCGCGGATCTATCCCGCGGGCGAGGTCCCTGCCTATTCCACTTATGGCACCGCGCTTGCCGGTTACATCGTGCAGCGCGTTTCCGGCATGCCCTTCGACACCTATGTCGAGCGACACATCTTCACGCCGCTCGGCATGCAGCACGCCAGCTTCCGGCAACCGTTGCCCAACGAGATGCAGGCCGATGCGGCGCCGGGCTATCACAGCGGGGCAGCGCCACAATCGTTCGCACTGCGAACGGCGGCGCCTGCGGGCGCGCTGTCCATCAGCGGCGAAGACATGGCGCGCTTCATGATCGCGCACCTGCAGTTCGGTCGTGCCGGTGAAGCGCAGCTGCTGGAACAAGCCAGCGTGAAGGCGATGCACGGCTATCTGCGTGCCGCCATCCCAAGCTTGCCGGGCATGGCATTGGGCTTTGCGCGCATGGATCGCGACGGCCAGGTCATCCTTGGCCATGGCGGCGATATCCAGGACTTCCATAGTCTGGTAGCGCTGTTTCCGGAGCAGCACGCCGGTCTCTTCATTGCCGTCGACGGCAACCCCGATGGCCAATGGCTGCGACGGCAGGTCGATGATTTCGATGCCCGCTACTTCCCGCCGCTGCCGCAACTGAAGTTGCCGACGCTGGCGACTGCGAAGCAGCACGCCGGCCAGCTTGCCGGCCGTTACACCTCCAGTGTTACCTCACAGAGCAACGTGCTGGCCTTGCGCGATCGTTTCCGCGAAGTGCAGGTGAGCGTGGCGGCCGACGGCACGCTGCGTGTTCCGCAACTTGGCGCTGAAGCCTGGCGTGAAGTGAAGCCCTATGTCTGGGTCGACGATGCCAGCGGGCACCAGCTGGCCGCACTGATGCGTGACGGCAAGGTACGCATGTGGTCGACCGATACGCTGTCGCCGACGCAGGTGTTCCTGCCTGCCACCGGATGGGACCCGGCACGCCTGTGCGCTGTGCTGACGAGCCTGCTTGTGATCCTCGCGCTCGTGGCCTCGTCGTGGCCGGTGGCGGCACTGTTGCGTCGTCGCGGCATCGGCCCGGTGCTGCCAGAGGGTGACGAACGGTGGTATCGCCTCAGTCGCATCACACCCCTCTTCTATCTGGCGTTTGCCGGCGGCTGGGCACTGATGCTGCCGCGGCTGGGCGCGCCACATCTGGAGATGCGCCTGCTACTGCTGCAGATCGTCGGCGTGCTCGCCGTGCTCGGCACGATTCCTGTCGCCATCGAGACCTGGCGCGCCTGGCGCACACCGGACGCGTGGTGGCGGCGCATCAGTGGCGCGGTATTGCTGATGGCCTGCCTTGGCGCGATAGCGGTCATCGTGAATTTCCATCTGCTGGGGCCGAGCTACAACTACTAGCGACGGCGTTTCCCCTGTAGGAGCGCACCCAGTGCGCGAAAAGCCAACAGAGCGGTGACGCCGGTGCTCTGCGGTCGCGCACTGGGTGCGCTCCTACAGGGAGAAAGCCCCTCGGCGCCGGGCCCGCTACAATGGTCGGATGGATGTCTCCCACCTGATCGACAAGCTCAACGATGCGCAGCGCGAAGCGGTCTGCGCGCCACCCGGCAACTACCTCGTGCTCGCTGGCGCCGGCTCCGGCAAGACCCGCGTGCTCACGCACCGCATCGGCTGGCTCACGCAGGTGGAACACATCTCGCCGTGGGCGATCCTCGCGGTGACCTTTACCAACAAGGCCGCCGGCGAGATGCGCGCGCGTCTGGACCAGTTGATTCCGGGTGGAACGCAGGGTCTTACCGTAGGCACCTTCCACGGCATCGCCCATCGCCTGCTGCGTCGCCATTGGCGCGAAGCGGGGCTGCCGGAAGGTTTCCAGATTCTCGATGCGGACGACCAGCAGCGCATCGTCAAGCGCGTGGTCACCGGGCTGGGCCTGGACGAAGCGCGTTTTCCGCCGCGCCAGGCCACGTGGCAGATCAACCAGTGGAAGGACGAGGGCAAGCGTGCCGACACCATCGAGCACCGCGATCATCCGATGACGCGCACGCTCGTGCAGATCTACCAGGCGTATGAAGAAGCCTGCCGTCGCGCTGGCCTGGTGGATTTCGCCGAGCTGCTGTTGCGCGCGCACGAGCTGTGGTTGAACAACCCGCAGATCCTAGATCATTACCGTGATCGCTGGCGCTACCTGCTGATCGACGAGTTCCAGGACACCAACACGCTGCAATACGCGTGGATCCGCGTACTTGCCGGCAAGACCGGCCAAGTGTTCGTGGTGGGTGACGACGACCAGGCCATCTATGGCTGGCGCGGCGCCAAGGTGGAGAACGTGCAGCAGTTCCTGCGCGATTTCCCCGGCGCCAAGACCATCAAGCTGGAACAGAACTACCGCTCCACCGCGACTATCCTCAAGGCCGCCAACAGCGTGATCGCGCGCAACGGCGGCCGCCTCGGCAAGCAGCTGTGGACCGATGGCGGCGATGGCGAGCGCATTGCGCTGTACGCCTCGTACAACGAACAGGACGAAGCGCGCTTCGTGGTCGAGCGCATCCGCGAGTACGTCGCCGAGCACGGCGAGGCACGCGACATCGCGATCCTCTACCGCTCGAATGCGCAATCGCGCAACTTCGAAGAACAGCTGATGCAGCGGGACATCCGCTTCCGCGTGTACGGCGGCCAGCGCTTCTTCGACCGCGCCGAAATCAAGGACGCACTTGCCTATCTTCGCCTGGCCTCCAACCGCCACGACGACGCCGCGTTCGAGCGCGCGGTTAACACGCCGCCACGCGGCATCGGCGATCGCACGCTGGACGTGTTGCGACGCCGCGCGCGTGTCGAAGGCAGCTCGATGTGGGAATCCGCGCTCAGCGAGTTGAGCGGCGGCAAGGAACTGGCCGGTCGCGCGAAGAACGCGGTGAAGGCCTTCCTCACGATGATCGAGGACATGGCGCGCGCTTTTGCCGGCGCAGAGGCGGGCAACGCGCTCGCCCTGGCCGAGCAGATCGACCATGCCATCACCCACAGCGGACTGCGCGACTTCTACGAGAAAGACAGTCGCGGAAACGCCGAGTCTCGCGTGGAGAACCTGGACGAACTGGTCAATGTCGCCAGCCGCTTCGAGCTCACGCCTGATGATGTCGAAGCGGGCCTTAGCGAACTTGCCGCGTTCCTTTCGCATGCCGCGCTCGAAGCAGGCGAAGGCCAGGGCGAATCCTGGGACGACTGCGTACAGTTGATGACGCTGCATTCGGCCAAGGGCCTGGAATTCCCCGTGGTGTTCCTGGTCGGCATGGAGGAAGGCCTGTTCCCCAGCCAGCGCTCAGTGGAAGACGAAGGCCGTCTCGAAGAGGAGCGCCGCCTCGCCTATGTCGGCATCACCCGCGCCCGCGAGCGACTGTTCATCACGTACGCCGAATCGCGCCGCATGCACGGCGTGGAAATGCTGGCGCGGCCGTCGCGTTTCCTTTCCGAGATCCCGCCCGAGCTGATCGACGAAGTGCGCCCGCGCGTACAGGTTAGCCGCCCTCTGTATGGCGCGCGTCCGACCGGCGGTTCGATCTCGCTGGACGAACCCATGCCGCTCAAGCTGGGGCAACGCGTCAGCCACCCGAGCTTCGGTGAAGGCGTGGTGGTGAGTGCCGAGGGCAGCGGTGCGCATATGCGCATCCAGGTCAATTTCGCCTCGGCAGGCAGCAAGTGGCTGGTCTATGCGTACGCCAATTTGACGCCGGTGTAATGCCGACGGCGCGGAAGACGCCGTGCCCGGGAGTATGATCAGCCCGCTCCATCGGGTGGCGACCGGAACGTCCGCGAGTAGCGCGGCGTTTCCTACTGCAGGTCCAGCGATCGGGACGGCCATGACCTTCAACGTCGAAGAGGAAATCCCCGCCGCACGCCGCCGTCGCCTCGACGACGACATCTGCGTCCACATCTTCACCGCGTCGGCCACCATGGTCGGTGTCTGCCTCACCGTCATCGGCATCCTGCGTGTGGTGATCTCGCTGCGGCGCGAGGACACCCTCGCCGACGACATGCTGGCCGTCAACTCGCTGCTCTACCTGGCTTCGTGTCTGCTGTCGTACTGGGCGCTGCGCACGCGAAGCGTCAGACGCAACTATCGGCTGGAACGCATCGCGGATGTGATCTTTCTGCTCGCCATGGTGTTCACGGCGATCAACGCGGGTTTCATCACCTGGGCGATTTCGGTCGGCTGAGCCGATTCCGCTTTCGCTTGTTGTAGGAGCGCACCCAGTGCGCGATATCAACCTCGCGACACCGTGCAGGTCCATCGCGCACTGGGTGCGCTCCTACAAAAAGCCGAGCGTCGTTACTCCGGCAACCGCGGCACGCCGTGCTCGCTGCGTTCTTCCATCGCGATGGGGCGCGTATCCAGACGCGAACCGCGCGCGCCTTGCGGCAATGAGGTGATCGGTTCGCCACGGGCGAGCGCAAGTGCGTTGCGATAGCAGCGCTGCGCCATGGCCGCATCGCTCTGGCCCGCGTAGACATCGCCCAGTGCCTCCCACGCACCGCTGCTGGGCGACAGCGCCAGCGAGCGTTCGAGGTATTGCGCGGCCTTGCCCCAAAGGTTCAGGCGCACGCACATGCGGCCCAGAGTGAGCAGCAATGCGGCATCGTTGGGATGCGCGTCCAGCCAGGATTCGGCGCGACGCAGGCGTGCTTCGATATCCTCCGCGCCGAGTGCACCGTAGGTTTCGATCAGCAGCGGCGACCATTCGCGACGCAGCGCCGACTCCACTTCGTCCATGGCCGGCAGCACCATGCCGAACGACGCCGCCTGTCGCGCATAGGCGTCCACGGCAGCCGGCACGCGGCGCTGTGTCTTGGGCAACTGCGTCCACAGTGCGTTGAGCGCGGCGGCATCCGAAGCGCCGCGCAACGAAGCGGCCAGCACCTGCGCTTCGAGCGCAGCGTAACCGCGCGTACCGAGGGCACCGCCCTTCTGCAGGGGATCCAGCGCCATGCGGGCCCGGCGCGTATCGCCCGCGGCCAGCGCGGCGAGTGCGAGTTCGCGCCAGCCGCCCGGCGTCAGGTTGCCGCTGTCGGCGTCGGCCGCAAGCAGGTTCACCGCTTCGGTGGGCTTGCCTTCGCGACGCAGCACACGCGCACGCAATACGCGCGCAGCGCGCGGCGCCACCTGGCCCGCCTCATCCAGCGTGGTGAGGGCGCGGGTATTTTCGCCGCGCCGCGATGCCGCTTCGGCCGCGGCGAGCAACGCAGGGCCACGCAAGGTATCCAGGCGCGAGGCGCGATGCAGGTCGCGCTCCGCATCGCCATGGCGGCCCTCCATCAATGCCACCAGGCCCTCGCCCATCTTCTGCCGGCTGAGCCGGCGATGACGGCGCGTGAGTGCGCCGAACGGCCAACGCGCGGCGAACCACACGGCGCCGAGCACGGCCCACGCAAGAAACAGGATGACCACCGCGGCGACCACGGTGGTCTCCGCCTGCCAGCCGCGCAACTGCACCAGCACGTAACCGGGATCTTCGGCGACCCAATGCCAGCCGAACGCAGCCAGCGCCGCCACGATCACCAGCAACAGAATCCAGCGCCACAACTTCATGGCTTGGCCCCGTTGGCGCTGGCACCGGCGGGCTTGAGCGCATGCACCGCACGCAGGTTGCGCAGTTCGCTGAGCGCGGCGCCCAGCTGTACCGGCGCGGATGGCTGCTGCGCCTGCAGCGTGGCCAGCTGGGTGCGGGCCTGCTGCACGGCGGGAGCATTCGTGTCGAACTGCGCGGCGATGCCCGTGTCCGCGCGCTTGAGGGCGGCGGTATAGGCGTCGCGATCAGCCGCCAGCAGCGCGGCCTGCGCCTGCGCCAGATCGATGGCGGTGAGTTCGCGTGCGAACCGCGCGTCGGCCACCGAGAGCGGCGCGCCGTTGGTGCGCTGTACCTTCACCACGTTGCCGATGGCCGCGGTGATGCGCGACCAATGACTGGTCGACGCGTCAGCGCCGGCGGTGTCCAGTGGCTTGAGCGGAAGGTCGAGCACCGCGGTGCGCAGCGCGGAAAGCGCGGTCAGCGAGGCGTCGAGGGATGCGGGCTGGGTCTTGGACAGTGCTTCGCGTTCCGCGCCGATGCTCTGGCGCAGGCCGGAGAACGCACCGTCGTTCACCGCCGCCAGCGCCTGGTCGGCGAGCGCGTAGGCCGCCGCGGCGCCCTGCGCGTCATGGAACAGGTCGTAGCGTTCCTTGGCCATGCGCAGCAGCGACTCGGTTTCGTCGAGCAGCATGGCGTCGTGGCCGGACAGCGTCTTCTCCGACAACTTGGCTACGGCGTCTTCGAGGTTGCGCGTGCGCTCGGCCTGGCTGAGCAGTTCTTCGCGCAGCGAACGATTCACCTGGTCCGCGTCGCCCAGGCGCTGGCGCAGCAGGTTACGCTCGCTGTCGCCGGCCTTCGCCACGTTCTCGAGGCTGTCCACCCGCTGCTGCAATCCCTGCAGCACCGCGTTGCCTGCAGCATTGCCTTGTTCCTGCTGCCACTGGCGCCAGCCCACGTAACCCGCGCCACCGATGGCCACCAGCGACAGCAGCAGCGCCACCGCCAGGGTGCCGCTGCCGCGGCGTGCGGGCGTGCTGCGCACGCGGGAGGAACCGGAGGGTGCGCCTTCCGGCGCCTCGGATCGGGGGAAGGAGTCGTCTTGGCTCATGGGCGACATGCTAACAGCCCGCAGCAGGGGACTCGCATCAAGCGGGCGTGAAATGAGCCATCGACGAAGCAGGTATTTCGACCCTTGAGCTGTCGCCGATCGGTCAGCGTGCCGCGGCGGCGAGCAGATCGGCGGACAGCGCGGACGCCGCCAGCCGCACACGGGAGAATCCCGCGCGGCGAGCGGCTTCGGCCAACCGCTCGCTGCTGGCCACCGCCACGGCGCCTTTGAGCTGTGTCCATGCCTCCGCGGGCAGGCCTTGTTGCAGGTTGCCCAAGGCCTCGGCGCTGGAAAGCAGCACGCACGTGTCGATGGGCAAGTGCTTCAGCGCCTCGGTGTGCCGCGCTTGCCAGCGTGGCGTGCCGCGCTGGTAAACATGCACTTCGCGCAGACGTGCGCCGCGCTCCACCAAGGTCGCGCGCAATACGCCGCGACCGCCGGGGGCACCGACGAGGGCCACGCGTCGGTCATGCAGTTCGGTCAGCAAGGGATGGTCCAACAGGCCTTCGCTGTCCTGGCGAAGCGAAGGCGCCAGCGGCGCTTTCACACCATGTCGCCGCAGCGCGCGTGCGGTGCCCTGCCCCACGGCAAACACCGTGGCGTGCGTCCGCAACGGTGCCAGGCGCGCGGCAAAACGCACGGCGGCCGGGCTGGTGAAAACAAGCAGCTCGTCGCCGAGCGCTGCCTGCAGGGCGTCCGCGACCGTGGCGGTGTCGCCCATGGCGCGCAGCGACAGGCCGGGCAGCAGCACGGGTGTTCCGCCACGCTGCCGCACTTCCCGCGCCAGCGCCGAGCCGGTGCCCGCCGGCCGCGTGATGACCACGGTGCGGCCGTGCAGAGCGGGCTTGGCGGCGTTCGGATGCGGCGCGGTCATGAACCTCTCCATGGAAACCCCGGCAGTGTACCGGCGCGTTCCCCACGTGGTGCGTAAACTACGCGTTCCCCGATTCGACACGACCCCGATGAGCACGACCGAACGACAGACCCTCGCGCGCAAGCTGGTGACCTTCATGCGCGACGAAATTCCCCTCGCGCAGAACATGGACCTGAGCCTGCACGGCTGCGACGAGCAGCAGCTGTCGATCGCCGCGCCGCTGCCGCCCAACGTCAACGACAAGGGCTGCGCGTTCGGCGGCAGCCTGGTGAGTGCCATGACGCTGACCGGCTGGGGCCTGGTCGAACTGGAACTGCGCATGCGCGGCCTCGATTGCGACGTGTTCGTGGGCGAATCCACCGTGCGCTACCTGGAGCCAGTGTGGACCGACTTCGTCAGCGAGGCGCGTCTCGCCGACGGCGCGGACTGGACGAGCTTTTTCGACACGCTGGCCGCGCGCGGCCGCGCCCGCATCGAAGTGACCTGTCGCGTGCCAGGCACCGGCGACAAGCCGGCGGCCACGTTGGAGGCCCGTTTCGTGGCCAAGCGGCGTTCTCCCGACGCCGTATGAAAACGCTCGCGAGGTTGGGCAGAATGAGGGCCTGCCCCGGGGGAACTGTCATGTGCCGCATCCTGACCACGCTCACCATTCTCGCCACGCTGTCGCTTGCCGGCTGCGCCACCGACCAACGCAACGACGCGCTCACCACCACGCTCAACGCGTATGCGAGCACGGTGCGCTGGGGCGATTTCACGACGGCGCAGCAGTTCGTCGACCCGAAGGTGCGCGAGGCGCACCCGGTTTCCTCGCTGGAGATGGCCCGCTACCAGCAGTACAAGGTCAGCGGTTATGACGAGGGCAAGGGCCCCACGCCCAACGGCAAGCTGGAAGTGACCCAGGTGGTACAGATCAACCTGGTGAACGTGAATACGCAATCCGAGCGCACCGTCACCGATCACCAGACCTGGCACTACGATGCCGAAGGCAAGCATTGGTGGCTGGTGAGCGGATTGCCGGATATCAGCCAGCAGTGATGCCGGGCCCGGGGACGGGTTGCACGCACCGGCGTCCGCGATGCCGCCGGGGATGACCGCTCGAACAGAAGCACCCCGCGAGCTGTCGCGGGGAACGGCGCCCCTCTCCGCGGCCGGCTTTCCGTCGGCGCCGCCCATCCCGGCCGCCCGCCTGCCCTATAATCCCGGGTTCCATTGACCCCGCGCGGCTGTCGGCCGCGCCTGCGGAAGCTCTTTCATGAACGATGTCCTGCACAAGCTGCCCGAGTTCGTCGGCAACCACCTCGCGCTCGTGGCGCTGTTTTTCGTCCTGTTGCTGGCCGTCGTGGTGATGGAAATCCTTGCGCTGTTCCGCAAGTACAAGGAACTGACGCCCGCCGGCCTCACCCTGCTGATCAACCGCGAAAGCCCGCTGATGGTGGACCTGTCCGCCTACGCCGATTTCGAAAAGGCGCACGTGCCGGGTTCGCGCCATGTGGCGATGAGCCAGTTCGATCCCGAGCAGAAAGACCTGGCCAAGGCCAAGGATCTTCCGGTGGTGCTGATCGACAAGGACGGCCGCAACACCGGCAAGGCTGCGCAGCGTCTGGTGAAGGCGGGCTTCTCCAAGGTCTTCACGCTCGGCGGCGGAGTGCTGGCGTGGCAGCAGGCGCAGCTGCCGGTGGCGAAGGGCAAGAACTGATAGCTCGCTTGCAGAACCTTTGTAGGAGCGCACCCAGTGCGCGACCGCGGCGCATCGGCATCATCGCTTCGTTGGCTTTTCGCGCACTGGGTGCGCTCCTACAAATAGACGGGTGGCTCAGGTCTCGATGGCAATCCCTGCGCGACTGCCCAGGATCTGCGCCAGCACATCCGGCGCGTAATCGAACGAGTCGTAATACAAGCGGTCTTCGGGCAGGTTCGCGTTGACGAACAGCTTGCGGCCGGCGTCGATCATCGCCGGCGGGCCGCTCATGTACACGTCGTATGCCGCGAGGTCGGGCTGGTCTTCCAGCACCGCCTCGTGCACCAGGCCCACGCGTGCGCCGTGGCTCGCGGCCTCTTCCGGATCGGAAATCACCGCGTGGAACGCGAGGTCGTGCGCCTTGCCCGCCCAGCTTTCAGCCATCTCGCGCAGATACAGGTCCGCCGCGCTGCGTGCGCCCCAGTACACGCGCATCGGCCGGCGCGTACCCAGCGAGAGGAAGTGTTCGACGATGGCCTTGACCGGTGCGAAGCCGGTGCCGCCGGCCATGAAGACCATCGGCCGCTCGGAATCCTCGCGCGGCACGAAGGTGCCCAGCGGGCCTTCGATGCGCAGCGTATCGCCCACCTTCAGCATGTCGGCCACCCATGAGGTGAAGCCGCCACCGGCCACGTGGCGCACATGCAGTTCGATGGTGCCGTCCGCCTGCGGGTGATTGGCGATGGAGAACGGTCGGCGCCGCCCTTCGTCCAGCAGCACGTCCAGGTATTGGCCCGGCAGCCAGTTGAGGCGTACGTCGTCCGATACGGGCTTGAGGTGCAGGCCGATCACGTCCGGCGCCAGCATCCATTTGCGCGACACCACCACGTCGAGCTGGCGGCGTGCAATGTCTTCCACCGAGGTCACTTCGCGCGCTTCGATCACCAGGTCGCTGCCCGGTACTGCCTGGCACAGCAGGATCGCGTGCTGCGACGGCGCCGTGCCGCTCAAGGCCAACGGCGGGTTGCGCGGATAGTCGCAATGGCCTTCGACCAGCGTGGCCTTGCAGCTGCCGCAGACGCCGGCACGGCACGAGTACGGCAGCGCGATGCCGGCCCGCTGAGCGGCTTCCAGCACGGTTTCGCCCGGCGCGGCAGTGAAGTGGCGACCGGTGGATTGGATGGTGACGGTAAACACGGGGTGCATTGTCGCGGCGACAGCAGTCAGCCGACAATGAGGGTCCTCGCGTCCGTTCACAAGTTTTTTGCCCGGAGAATCCCCCCATGGCGATCTGGAAACAGGATATTTCGCTCGAGCGCATCAATGGCTGGAGCGCCAACACCATGATGGAGACGCTGGGCATCCGCATCACCGAGGTGGGCGACGACTGGCTGCGCGGCACCATGCCGGTGGATCACCGCACCCATCAACCGTATGGCCTGCTGCACGGCGGCGCTTCGGTGGTGCTCGCCGAAACACTGGGCAGCACGGCGGCGATGCTGACGCTGGACCCCGCGCAGGAAGTGGCCGTAGGCCTGGACATCAACGCCAACCACGTGCGCGGCGTGCGCAGCGGCACCGTCACCGGCACCGCGCGCGTCATCCATATCGGGCGCACCACGCAGGTGTGGGATATCCGCATCGAAGGCGAAACCGGCGAGCTGGTGTGCATCTCGCGCCTCACCATGGCGGTGATTCCCTCGCGCGTGGTGGCGCCGCGTTGAGCCTGGAAGCGCCCTACCACACGCTCGATCCCGATTGCGTGCTGGAGGCCGTCACCGCCTGCGGCCTGTGGCCGGACGGGCGCCTGCTCGCGCTCAACAGCTACGAAAACCGCGTATGGCAGGTAGGCATCGAAGATGCCGCGCCGGTCATCGCCAAGTTCTATCGCCCGCATCGCTGGAGCGATGCGGCGATTCTCGAAGAGCATGCATTCGCCCAGGAACTCGCGGCCGACGACATTCCGATGGTGGCTCCGCTGGTGTTCGGTGGGCGCACGCTGCTGCACCATGCGGGCTTTCGCTATGCACTTACGCCCCGTCGCGGCGGGAGGGCGCCGTCGCTGGAATCGGCCGAGCAGCTGGAATGGCTTGGACGTCTGATCGCGCGCATCCATGCGGTAGGTGCACGGCGGCCCTTCCAGCATCGCGGACGCATCGATCGCGCCACGCTGATCGAACAACCGATGCATGCCGTGCTCGCCTCTTCGTTGCTGCCGCCTTCCCTGCATGCCGCCTACCGCACGGCAGCCGAGCGTGTGGACCAGGCCGTCGCCGCGCGCTTGGAAGCCGTGGGCCCGGTGCGTTCGTTGCGCCTGCATGGCGACTGCCATCCGGGCAACGTGCTGTGGACCGACCATGGCCCGCATTTCGTCGACCTCGACGACGCCCGCATGGGTCCGGCGGTGCAAGACCTGTGGATGCTCGCCAACGATGACGCCGGCATGCAGGCGCTGCTCGAGGGCTACCAGCAGATGCGCGAGTTCGACTTCACCGAGCTCACCCTGGTGCCCGCGCTGCGCGCCATGCGCCAGCTGCATTACGCGGGCTGGATCGCCGCGCGCTGGCACGACCCGGCCTTCCCCATCGCGTTTCCCTTCGCAGCCGAGGCGCGCTGGTGGGAGCAGCACATCACAGACCTGCACGAACTGGCAGACGATCTCTAGACCCCATCTTGCCCATGCAACGGCGACTTGCTATCAAAGGCGCCGGGGAACCAGGGGGACAACCAGATGAGCGTGCTACCGGTTACGCACAGGCTTGTGCGTGCGCTTTGCATCGGCCTGGGTTTGGGGGCCATCGCGGGTATCGTGGTCTGCCTGATGCTGGCGGCGCAGCCGTCCATCCTGGCCCGGCTGTTCGCCGGCATGGCGGCGATCCTCTATGGCGGCATCGGCCTCGCCGCGTACGAGCTATGGCGTGGACATCGCCTGGGCCTGCACTGGACCCGGTTGCTGCTGCTTCTCCAGGTGCCGGTGATCCAGACGCCGTGGTTGGTCTACAACCTGTTCGCGGGCGCGGCGCTGGATGTCTATGTCGGCACCACGTCCGGCGTATGGGCGAACGTGGGGGCCAGCTTCAACTGGTTCTTCGGCAACTCCGGTCGTAGCGGCCACATGGCCGGCATCAACGTCGTGGCGCTGATCGCCTTCCTGCTGCTCGGCCGCGTACGTGTTGAACCGAAGCGGAACCACGTTTTCGCCACACCGCTGGAAGTGCTGGCTGCACAGGATTAAGCCGGCACGCCTTCCGCTATGCTCCGGGCTTTTGGGCGAGTACGCACGTGCGCAATTTCCTGTTCCGACTGATCGGCATCCTTGAAGTGGCCGGCGGCTTCTTCGGCATGGTCAACATGCTGCGCCGGCTGCTGCCCTTTGGTTCGCACGATTCGATCGTCGCGGTGATCGGGCTCATCCTCTACGCGTTCGTGCTGGTGGCCGGCGTGTTGCTGCTGGAAAACACCGAGCGCGGCGTGACGTTCTCCAGCTGGGCGCAGCTGCTGCAGCTGCCGCTGGTCGCCACGCCGGTCTTCAGCTATGCGCTGCATTGCGGCGGCTACGTCAACGTGTTCGCCACCCTGCACCTGCCGGCAAGCCTCGGCCTGGATTGGCATTTCGGCAGCGAGGGCTTCCTGCTTGCAGTGGCCGGGCCCGGACTTTCACGCATCGGCATCAACCTGCTGGCGCTGCTCTCCTGGCTGGCGCTGCGCCTGCGCTGATGCCGCCAGCGCTCCCTCTCCCCCTTCGGGGAGAGGGTTGGGGTGAGGGGCGGTTCTTGCCTCGCGCTCCGAGGTTTGTAATCGGCCAATTGCTTTCCGTTTTCGAACTGGACGAAACGACGTTCCCGCAAGATTGCCCCCTTACCCCAGCCCTCTCCCCGCCGGGGAGAGGGAGTAAAAAGCGGCTACTTCCGCGCACCAGCTATCATGTGCGGATGAATACCCCCGCTTCCCTCCCCGTCATCCGCCTCAAGACCGATCGCACGCCCGGCCACCCCTGGGTGTGGTCCGCCCAGGTGCACAAGCCCGAGGGCCGCCTGCCGCCCGGCAGCGTGGTGGACGTGGAGGACGCCAAGGGGCGTTTCGTGGGTCGCGGCTTCTGGAACGGCCACGCGCGTATCGCGCTGCGCCTGCTCACCACCGAGCCGACCGAAACCATCGACGCCGACTGGATCACCGCGCGCATCGACCGCGCGATCGCGCTGCGCCAGGAGCTGCTGCAGCTCGACCGGGTGAGCGACGCCTGGCGCGTGGTGCACAGCGAAGGCGACGGGCTTTCCGGCCTGGTGGTGGATCGCTACGCCGACATCCTGGTGATCGAATACTTCGCTGCCGGCATGTGGCGCTTCCGCGAAGCCATCCACGCCGCGCTGCTGCGCCACTTCCCCGGCGCGCGCCTGTACTGGTTCGCCGAGACCCACGTACAGAAGCAGGAATCCTTCGACTGCCGTTCGCCGGAAGCCCCGGCGCCGGTGGAAGTGCACGAGCACGGCCTGCGTTTCCACGCGGCGCCGGGCTACGGCCACAAGACCGGTTTCTTCGCCGACCAGCGCGAGAATCGCCATCACTTCGCGCGCCTGGCCAAGGGCCGACGCGTGCTGGACCTGTGCTGCAATTCGGGCGGTTTCGCCGTACATGCACTCGCCGCCGGCGCGCAGTCCGCCGTCGGCGTGGACATGGATCCGGGCATCCTGGAAATCGCCCGCGCCAACGCGGCGGCCAACGACGTACCAGCCGTGTTCGAAGCCGCCGACATGTTCGACTGGCTGCGCAACGCGGTGGAACGTGGCGAGCAGTACGACGCGGTGATCCTCGATCCGGCCAAGCTCACGCGCGACCGCAACAAGGTGTTCGACGCGCTGAAGAAGTACTTCGCGATGAACCGCCTTGCGCTCGACGTGATCCCGCCGGGCGGCCTGCTGCTGACGTGCTCGTGCACGGGCCTGGTCAGCGAGGCGGATTTCCTTGAGATGCTGCGCCGCGTGGCGCTCAATGCAGGTCGCGAGATCCAGGTGCTGCACGTGGCCGGCGCCGGCGCCGATCATCCGTTCCGCAGCGACGTGCCCGAAGGCCGTTACCTGAAGGCCGTGTTCTGTCGCGTGATGTAACTGCAAGACCGTGGAGGGCGTGACATGACCGATGTCGTCGAATCCATCCGCAACTACAACGCCAAGCGCGATCCCGAACGCCTGCAGCGCAAGTACGTGGCCATGCGCCACGACCCGTTCACCTTCCTGCGCGGCACCTGCCACCTGTTCTACGAGCGCCTGCCCGAGCCGAAGTGGCTGGGCAAGGCGCCGCCGGTATGGGTCTGCGGCGACCTGCACCTGGAAAACATGGGCAGTTACAAGGGCGACAACCGCCTCGTCTATTTCGACCTCAACGATTTCGACGAAGGTGCGCTGGCACCCGCTTCATGGGAACTGGTACGCCTGCTGACCAGTGTGCACATGGCCGCCGGCAGCCTGCACCTGAGCAGCGCACAAGCCGATCACCTGTGCCGCGATTTCCTGGATACGTACGCCGCCGAGCTGCGCACCGGCAAGGCGCGCTGGGTGGAGCGCGACATGGCCAGCGGCATGGTGGGCGATCTGCTGGGCAACCTGCGTGGTCGCCTGCGGCCACCTTTCCTGGACAGCCGTACGGTGCGCAAGGGCAAGCACCGCACCCTGCGCATCGACGGACGGCGCGCGTTGCCGGTCACCGACAAGCAGCGCGAGAAGGTCACCGCGCTGATCGAAAGCATCGCCACCAGGGAAGAGAAACCGCGCTTCTATCGCGTGCTGGACGTGGCACGCCGCATCGCCGGCACCGGCAGCCTGGGCGTCGACCGTTATGCCATCCTCGTCGAAGGCAAGGGATCACCCGACGGCAATTACCTCCTCGACCTCAAACTGGCGCAGCCGTCTTCGCTCGTGCCGCATCTGGACATCCGGCAACCCGAATGGCGCACCGAGGCCGAGCGCGTGGTGGCGGTCCAGGCGCGCATGCAGGCGATCAACCCGGCCTTCTTCCGCGCCGTGACCATGGGGCGCAAGTCCTATGTGCTGCGCGGCCTGCAGCCCACCGAAGACCGGCTGGCGCTGGCCGACTGGCGCGGCAAGCTGGAGCGGCTGGAAGGCGTGCTCCAGACCATGGGCAGGCTGGTGGCGTGGGCGCAACTGCGCAGCAGTAGCCGGGATGGTTCCGCCAGTGCGGATCAACTCATCGCGTTCGGCGGGAAAAATCGCTGGCAGGCGCAGTTGCTTCGACTGGCCAAGGAGTGCACGAAGCAGGTGCAGCGCGACTGGAAGACCTACGGCAAGGCGTTCGACCAACGCGCGTTCCGTCTCCCGCCGCGGGCATAACCCGCCGCAATCCCGGCTCCTGAGACGACAACGCGTACACTTGGCACCCTGTACTGCCGGGTGCCGCCATGTCCGTGACTGAAATCCTGTTGATCGTCCTCGTCGTCGCCGTGCTGGTGGTGATCGTGTTGCAGGTGATGAATCTGCAGCGCCAGCGCGACGATGGCAGCCTGACGGCGCGACTCGACGCGCTGAAGGACGACAATCGCCACCTGCGCGAAGCGCTGGCGCAAGAGCAGCGCGCGGGTCGCAGCGAGATGAGCCAGACGCTGGGCCAGTTCCGCTCGCTGGTGCAGGAGCAACTGGGCGGCATGAGCGCGCAGCAGCACGAGCGCATCGTCCAGTTCGGCCAGCGCCTGGACGTGCTCACCGAACGCACTGACACCGGCCTGCAGGCGTTGGCTCAGCGCCTCACGGAAGACGCGCGTCGCAGCCGCGAGGAACTCACGCTCGCCCTCAACCGTTTCGGCGAACAGCAGCAGCAGCGCCTCGCTGCTCTCACCGCCGACAACGAAAAGCGCCTCAACGAAGTGCGCGCCACGCTGGAAACCAAGCTCAAGGCGATCCAGGACGACAACGCCGCGAAGCTGGAGCAGATGCGCGCCACCGTGGACGAAAAGCTGCAGACCACGCTGGAAACCCGCCTGGGCCAGTCGTTCGCACTGGTGTCCGAGCGACTGGAGCAGGTGCAGCGCGGCCTCGGCGAAATGCAGAGCCTCGCCACCGGCGTGGGCGACCTGAAGCGCGTGCTCACCAACGTGAAGACGCGCGGCATCCTCGGCGAAGTGCAGCTGGGTGCATTGCTGGAACAGTTGCTCACCACCGAGCAATACGACTCCAACGTCATCACCATCCCCGGCAGCAACGACCGCGTGGAATTTGCCGTGCGCATGCCTGGCGCGGGCGATGGCGCACAGCTTTACCTGCCCATCGACGCGAAATTCCCGGTGGAGGATTACCAGCGCCTGCTCGACGCACAGGAGCTGGCCGACGCCGAAGCCGCAGCCGTCGCCGGCCGCGCGCTGGAACTGCGCGTGCGCGAGGAGGCCAAGCGCATCCGCAGCAAGTACGTGGCGCCGCCGCATACCACCGACTTCGCCGTGCTGTTCCTGCCCACCGAAGGCCTGTACGCCGAGGTAATCCGCCGCCCCGGCCTGTTCGAAACCCTGCAGCGCGACCACCACGTCACCGTGGCCGGACCCACCACGCTCACCGCGCTGCTCAACAGCCTGCAGATGGGCTTCCGCACGCTCGCCATCGCCAAGCGCAGCAGCGAAGTGTGGACGCTGCTGGGCGCGGTGAAGACCGAGTTCGGCAAGTTCGGTACGGTGCTGGAGAAGACGCGCAAGAAGCTCACCGAGGCCAGCAACGTCATCGATCAGGCTAGCGTGCGCACGCGCGCCATCGAACGCAAGCTGCGCGGGGTGGAAACGCTGCCCGGCGAAGAAGCGCAACAGCTGCTGGGCGACGCGCCCGCGTTGGAAGAAAGCAGCGAGGACGACGTCGAGGTCTAAGGCGGCATCAGGCCGATGCGCTGACCAGTGCACCGCTGTTGCTGCTGCCTTCCTCCAGCAATGCTGCGGCAAGTGCCGTGACCGCTGCCTCGAGCTGACCACTGGTCGTTGCCACGGCCGACTGCAGCGCGGAAATGCGCGCCATGCTTGCCGGATCCGATGCGTTGCCCCGCGACATGGCCGCATGCAGCGCCTGCTGCTCCTGGGTGAGTTGCTTCTGCAGTTGCGCGATTTCGCGCTGCAGGGCCTTCACGGTGGCGCTTTCGGTGCTGCTGTCGCTGGAACCGCCGGATGCGGCGTCCGCTGCACCCTTGTTGCCCGTGCTCTTCACCACCGCCGTCTTGCCTGTCGCCGACGCTGACGGCGTCGACGAACCGGAAGCCGTCGTGGCCGGCGCGCCTGCGATGGTGACGGGAATGGCGGATGTGTCCAGATGAATGCCAATGCTCATGCGAGATCCCTTCGAATGGTCGCCCGTAGCATCGGCCATCACCCTGGAAACTTGAGCCGCACCGGCGCTTAACCCCATTTATGCGCGCGCACCGTTCCAACCTGTGCATCGGTCGTCGATGCCAGCCGGAGTGGTCGCATGAACACCGTATGGAAAATCGTTCTTGGCATGGCCACGCTCACGGTCTGGGCACCCGCCGGCGCCGTCGGCCGCATGGTGGATCTCACGGTCTACGACCGGACGTCGCAGCAACCGCTTCCGATCTATCGTCATGACGGCCGTTACTACGTCGCAGGACAGCCTGGCCATCGCTATCAGATCCAGCTGCGCAGCCGCGAAGGCGGACGCACGCTGGACGTGCTCTCCGTCGATGGCGTGAACGTGCTCTCCGGCGACACCGCCGATTGGTCGCAGACCGGCTACGTGCTCGATCCTTTCGTCGCGACCGATATCCGCGGCTGGCGCAAGAGCCTTTCCGAAGTGGCCGATTTCGTGTTCTCCGATGCTTCACGCAGCTACGCCGCGCAGACGGGAAGGCCAGACAACATCGGCGTGATCGGCATGGCCGTGTTCCGGGCAAGGCCGCTGCCGATGCCCATGCCGGTGCGACCCATGGTGGAAGAGTCGTCCGGCGCGCCCGCTGACCAGATGCGCCAGGCACCGGCCGCGCCCGCACCGGCCGCGAAGGCGCTCTCAGCGATGGGAGGCCCGATCGGCACCGGCCACGGCGCGCGTGAAACCTCGGTGGTGAGCTACACCGATTTCGAACGCGCCTCGGCGACGCCCGACGACGTGGTCACGCTGTACTACGACACGCGCGAACGGTTGATCGCCCAGGGCGTCATTCCATCGCCGGAACGCTCGCCCACGCTGCCCGATCCCTTCCCTGGCCACTTCGTACCTGACCCGCATTGAGGGCCTTGTTTCCACGACGCAGCGGTGCGTGGCAGCATGCGCACGCCATGAGCGAAGCGTCCCAGACTTACATCCACGCGATGATCGATGCGTTCGAGCGCGATGCTTCGCTGCAGGAACCCATGCGATTGCGTGAGCGCATCCACGCACTGGAGTGGCTGGAGGAATGGCTCGACGAGCCGCGCGATGACGATTCGCTGCGCATCCGCGCGCGATCACTCCACACGCGGCTCGCCGAAGTGCAGGCACGCATGTGCGAAGGCCTGCGCAGCGACATCCGTGCGGGTAACGGCGCAGCCTCTCTCCAACGCTGGCGACCGGCGCCTGTCGACGGCTCGGAGGGCTACGACCATCTCGACAGCCTGCTGAGCGATGTGTTCGCCTTCGACGAGCCCACGGACTCGATCGCGCCGCTGGAGCCGGACATGGTGTTCTACCAACCCACGCCGATGCGCCACGTGTTCGACCTAGTGGAACGCGCCGGCATCGACGCGAACGATGTCTTCGTCGATCTGGGTTCGGGCATGGGGCACGTTCCCATGCTGGTGGCCATGCTCACCGGCGCGCGTTGCATCGGCATCGAGCGCGAGCAGATCTACGTCGATGCCGCGCAGAAGAGCGCCGAGGCCCTGCGGCTCGACGAGATCTCCTTCATTGCACAGGATGTGCGCGTGGCGGATCTCTCGTCAGGCTCTGTGTTCTACCTGTACACGCCGTTCACTGGCAGCATTCTTCGCACCGTACTGGATGGGCTTCGCCGTGAAGCGCAACAACGTGACATCCGGCTCGTCACGTTCGGACCATGCACAGCCAGCGTGGCGGCCGAATTCTGGCTACGCCCTGTCGGCGACGTCCGCGACGGCCGAATTGCCGTGTTTCGCCCAGCCGCAGACTGAGCCCTCGCTCAGCTGCCACCCAGCGGCGTGGCGAGACGCAGCAATGAGTTGCCGGCGTGCAGACCATCTCCAGGCATGGCGTCCGGTGCTTCGCTGAGCAAAGTCTGGCTGATCCACGACGGCGTCTGGCGCGGGCCAGGGATATAGCCGTGCCAATGACCGTAGTCGTCCTTCGGCCGTTCGCCGAACGGCAAGAGGTTGAACTGCACCGGCACGCGCACCTGCCAATAGGGATCATTGACGCCCTTGCCGCGCGTGGGCGGGTTGTATGTCCATTTCTGCCCTGCCTGAAGCGCCGCGTCGGCAAGCAGCTGGCGATACAGGCGCTTCTCGTTGGCGGTGCCGTACTGGTCCAGGTTCACCTGCTCGGCCACGGCCTCCTGCACCAGGCCATCGCGACCGATGCGCAGCAGCAGGAATACCGTGCCACTGACGCGCGCATCGATGGCGGCCCTCGGATAGGCCGGCAGCGGATCATGCGACTTGTAGCTGACCGTTTCGCCGTTGTGCCCATCGTTGTCGCCGAAAGACGCGCCGGACACGGCGACGGCAAACTTGCCCTCGCCTGCGGGCTTGGCCAGCAAGAGCAGGCTCATCTTCGTATGGACCACCTCGGTGACCGGCGCGGAAAGGTTGAATGTCCAGCGCGTGATGTTCTTGTCGACGATGGCGACGATTTCGGGCGGCACCTTCTCGCTCCGGTCGATGGTGTAGCCATGCAGGCTGCCATCGGGGTTCACGTCCACCGTGCCGGTGAGGACCATGCTGGCTTCCGCGTCCTTGCGGACGCTTCCGGCGTGTACGCCACCGGCCAGAACCGCCAGCAAGCCCCATCCCATGATGCGTCCCAGCTTCATGTCCATCCCTCCGGTTGATGTCCGGGCGAGTCTAACCGGCCCGGATGGCCGCCGTAAGCACGACGCCAAGTCCTTGATCCGGCGGCGCAAGCGCGCTGCTTGCGGTCGAAAGCTTGACGGTCGCGTTACACTGGCGCGTCCGAAAGAGGTACCGAAGGAACCCGCATGACCGAGCGCAACGAGCCGACCGAAGTCACCCGCGAACAGGCTGAAGAAGCCGTACGCGTACTGCTGCGCTGGTCGGGCGAGGATCCCAGCCGCGAAGGCCTGCTCGATACGCCCAAGCGCGTGGTCAAGGCGTACAAGGACTGGTTCTCGGGCTACGACATCGACCCGGGCGAATACCTGCGTCGCACCTTCGAGGAAGTGGCCGGCTACGACGAGATGGTCGTGCTGCGCGACATCGAGTTCGAAAGCCATTGCGAGCATCACATGGCGCCGATCATCGGCCGCGCGCACGTCGGTTACCTGCCGACCAACCGCGTGGTGGGCATCAGCAAGCTGGCCCGCGTGGTGGACGCCTACGCGCGCCGCTTCCAGGTACAGGAAAAGCTCACCGCGCAGATCGCGCAGTGCATCCAGGAAAACCTGCATCCGGCCGGCGTGGCCGTGGTGGTGGATGCCAGTCATGAATGCATGACCACGCGTGGCGTGCACAAGCGCGGCGTGTCTATGGTCACCAGCCAGATGCTGGGCGCGTTCCGCGACGACGCACGCACCCGCGCCGAGTTCCTGCAGTTCATCGGCATCCACGGCGCTGGCCGCTGAGCCCTCGCGCTTGATGTTGCCGATCGATAGCGCCGACGCCGACGAGCGTCTGCAGGACGTACTGCGCGAAGGCGTCACCGCCGAAGACCTCCCTGCCGTCTTTCCGCTACTGCGCGGTCGCGCGCTGCTGCGTGCCTTCAGCGCGCTGTTCCACGGCGGCGAGGCGCAGGTGCTGCTGCGCCTGCTGGTGCTGCGCACATTGGGCGCACGCGCGCACGCGCCGGAATGGACGCCCGCGGAAATCCGCGACCAGCTCGCCTTCGTCGAGCCGGTGAAGCTGGAAACCGTGGTGCAGCGCCTGAAGGAACACGAGCTGCTGGCCTGGGACAGCGAGACGCTGCGCTATCGCGTGAGCCCTCTGGGTCGCAAGGCGCTCGCTGCCGTGTCCACCTTGCTGGAATTCGAGCGCGACGACGAGGACGGCCTCGGCTACCTCACCGCGCAGCTCGCCGCGGGCCAGGCGGTGGGCCGCATCTCGGCCGATGAGCTGGGGCATCTGCTCTCGCGCCTGTCCGAACTGAAGGAAGACTTCGACCGCGCCGTGCTGTCCGGCTCCGAGTACCGCATACGCCGCGCAGCGCAGCGCCTCGAATCGGTGTGGACATGGGTGGAGAAAGGCACCGAGGTGGTGCGCGCCATTGCCGACAACGAAGACCTCGACCCGACCGCGCATCGACTCGCCCAGGCCGTGGGTCGCGCGCAAAGCGCATTGCTGCGTCAGGCCGGCGTGTTCCAGCGCGAGCTCAACAAGATCGACCAGCACCGCGTGCATCTTGGACGCACCGGTCTTTCGTCTTCCGACCTCGTCGCCTGGCTGCGCTCGCTCACGTCGGAAGCGTTGGAGCAGCACGCGGACGAAGCGCACCTGCTGCCGCTGCATCCGCCGTTCCTGCAGGACCAGATCGCACTCGACGTCGCCGAATACGAACTGCTGGAACGCGAGCGCGCCGCCGCCGAAAGCACCGAGCTGCCCGGTGCAGAAGCCACGCCCACCACGCACGACCTGCCCATCGACGAGGAAGATCTCTCGCCGCTGCTCGACTGGCATGGCGAACTCGCGTCGGTGATCAGCCCGCTGGAACTCACCGATGCGCTGCGTGGCGACGACTACGCATTGAGCGCGTACCGCCTGTCGCTGCTTGGCCTGCTCGGCGATCCTGAATCCTCCGCCCTGCAGGGCCCCACCGCCGATCTCGCGCGGTTGCCGCTGCAGCTGGAAATCGAACCCCGCCTGGTGGATCCGGGCCTGGCGACGATCGCGCTGGTGAGCGCGGGCCGCCTGCATCCGAAGGACAAGAAACATGCATGACGAGATCGCCGCGCTGATCGCGCGCCTGCTCTCGCAGCGCTGGCTGCCGCGCGACGACGTGCAGGCGCGCAAGGCGCTGCTGGACGAAACCTTCCGCGAAGACCTGGACCGCCGCCTCGCCGCAGTGGGCCTGGAATTGCGCGAACACCCCTATTCCGCCTATATCGGCGTGGCCGTGGCACGCAGCGCCGAGCGCCACGTGTTTGGCGGCAGCGACAGCTGGATCTCCAACACCTTGCAGCTCGATCGCGACGCGGTCGCCTTGCTGGTGGTGCTGTGGGCGCTGATCGTGCTGCCCAAGCGCCAGCGCCAGCTGGAGCGCCAGCAGGCCGAAGCCGATGCATCGCAGACGCTGATGTTTGCCGAAGCCAAGCCGATCTCGCGTGATCCCTCGCTGTCGCCCGTGCTGGCCGAACGCACGCTGCTCGCCGACTTCGGCGATCGCCTCGGCGGCAAGACACGCGTGAACTTCAACCTCGGCGTGCTGAGCCGCCACGGCTTCATCATCCGTCGCAAGGGCGAGCTGGCCGAAGGTCCGCTGCTCGATCTGGTGTTCGATTACGAGCGCACTGCGCGACGCATTCTCGACGGCGCGCTCGGCGACCTGCTCGCCGGACTCACGCCGCGTGATGACGCCGAAGGCACCGACGAGCCGCTGTACGACGAGACCGACGACGCCGAAGACGGCGAGGTGATCCACGATGTTTGATTTCCGCAGCCTCGAAGTCATCCATTGGGATTACTGGCAGCGCTTCAGCCTGCCGCTGGATACCAACATCGTCACCGTGGTCGGCCCGAACGGTTCGGGCAAGACGACCTTGCTCGATGCATTGCGCACGCTGCTCACCATCGACTGCGCCGGCAACCGCGACTACAAGAGTTATCTGCGCCACAACGGCAAGCCGTTCGCGTGGCTCCGCGCGCGCGTCGGCAACCTTCCGGGGCCGCGCGGCGAGCGTCCGTTCTTCCCGATCATGGACGGCGAAGTGACGCTGGCCGTGCGCATCCAGAAGAAGGGCGGCGAATGGCAACGCCAGTACGCCGTGCTCGGCGGTGACGTCAGCATCGACGAGATCGAGGCACGCAACGACTGGTTGGGTCTGCGCGAATATCGCGTGCGCCTGGAAGGTGCCGGCCTGTCGCAGGCGATCCGCCGCGTGCTCACGCTGGAACAGGGCGCCACCGACAAGCTGTGCCAGCTCGCACCCAAGGCGCTGCTCGACCTCGTGTTCGACGTGTTCGGCGACAAGACCGTGCTGGAGGATTACCAGCGTGCACGCAACGAACATGTCGAAGCCGATCGCGAACTGCACGGCCTGGAGCACCAGCTCTCGCTGATCGGCGTGAGCTTGCAGGAAGCCGAAGGCCGCGTGCGTTCGTGGCAGGAATGGGATGCGCTCAAGCACGAGCACACCGACCTGGTGGCTGAAACGCTGCCGCGCACGGAGCTTGCGGAACTGCATGCCGCGATCCGTGGCGCCCGCCCACAGCTGCTTGGACTCAAGCGAAAGTGCCGCGATCTCTCCGCACGCGATGTGGAGTTGCAGCTGCGCCTGCAGTCGCTCGACGCGAGCGAGGAATCGCTGCGCGGCGACCAGCACACCGCCGACCAGGCGCGCCAGCAGGCCAAGCAGCAACTGGACGAAGCGCGCCGCGCCGAGACCGAGAACGCCACGCTGCTGAAGCAGGAGCAACACCTGCGCAAGCTGGTCGCCGAACAAGATGGTGCGGACCATGAGAAGCAGGGCAAGGTGCTGGTCGAAGCCCGTAGCCAGCTCGGCCGCCTGCAGAACGACGAATCGCGCCTGCGCGACCAGCTGAGCACGCTCACCGCGCAGCTCGGCGCATGGCGTCGTGGCCAGCGCTACACGCCGGAATTCGAGCAGTCGTTCCGCCGCGCGCTGGATGACGCCGGCATCGGCCACAGTATGCTGAGCGAGATCGTGGAGATCGCCGAGCCTCGCTGGCAGGCCGCCGTGGAAGCGGTGCTGGCCGGCTATCGCCATGTCGTGCTGCTCGATCATCCACGTGATCGCGAAGCGGCGTGGCGCCTGGGCGAACAGCATCGCTACAAGCACTTCGTGGTCGCCGAGCGCGCACCCGCCACGCCACCGACGCGCGGCTCGCTGCTGGAAGTGGTGGACTTCACCGCCGCCGCGCCGGAATGGCTGCTGCGCCAGCTCGACCGCATCCGCCGCGTCGAAGACGTCGCCGAAGGCGCCAAGCTCGCCAAGGACCAGGACTGGATCACGCCACAAGGCTATTTCCGCGAACGCCGCGGCGGCCGTCATCTCGGCGTGGACGACGTGTATTTCGGCAGCGCGGCGCGCGAGCGCCAGCTGCGCGAGGGTGAGGCGCGCCTGCAGTCGATCGAACAACAACTGCGCACCATCGCCGAGCAGCGCAAGCAGTGGCAGCAGCAGGCGACCGATGCAGAAAGCCTGCTGCGTGGCGCCAACGCCAGCGGCCAGCTCGCCGACCGTGCCGACGAATTCGCCGAGGCGCATGAGGCCCAGGCCGCGTTGCAGGACGACGTGCAACGCTGCGCCGACAGCTACGCCGCTGCCGAAGCCCACTACGAAGGCGTGCGAGAGAAGCGTCTGCAGAACTCGCGCCTGCGCGACAACGAAGCGCGCGAGCACAAGCAGGTGCAGCAGCAACTCGCTGATAGTGCGCGTCAGTTCAACCAGTTCCGCAATGAACAGGTCGATCGACTCAAGGCGTTCCGCCATAAGCGCAGCCACGTGCGCCCTGCGCATCGTGGCCGTCGTGCCATGGCGGCACTGCGCGAGCGTTACGAATCACCGGCTGCCGTGCGTCGCGAAATCGAGCGCATCGAACGCCGCCTCAACGAAGGCCATTGGGAAACCGACGAAGGCTGCCTGCCGCTGCGCGACAAGTACGCCAACGACCACGACGGCCTGAAGCAGGACCTGCAGCGCCGTCGCGTGCATCTGGAACGCGCCGCACGCATCACCCACGAGGCGCGCGCTGCGTACCTCAACGTGCTGCGCAACACGGTGAAGCGCTACGCGCGCAACCTCAAGTCGCTGGCTGACCTGGCCGGCATCGGTGTTGAAGTGGATCTGCCCGAACTGTCCAACGAAGACCTGGCGCTGGCGCAAGCCGGCCTCACCGTGCGCTTCGAGTTCGACAAGAAGGGCTGGATCGGCATGGACGACGGCGAAGCATCAGGCGGCCAGCAGGTGATGAAGTCGCTGCTGTTGCTGGTGGCACTGATGCGCGATGAGGACCGCCCCGGCGGCTTCGTGTTCATCGACGAGCCGTTCGCGCACCTGGACATCTTCAACATCGACAAGGTGGGCGCGTTCCTCAAGTCCACGCGCGCGCAGTACATCCTCACCACGCCGGCCACGCACAACATCAACGTGTTCCAGCCCAGCGACCTCACGCTCGTCACCAGCAAGCGCCGTCCGGGCGCGACCTGGGCGCAGCCGCTGGCCGTTCTTCGACGCCGCACCGAGGCGGCGTGACGATGCGTCGACTCGGCCTGCTCTTGCTCGTGCCCATGCTTGCGCATGCGCAGAGCACGCCGGCCGAGTACCTGCGCATGTTCGACGCCGACGGCGACGGGCGCGTGAGCGAGGCCGAGTATGTGGCGCATCTCAGCGAGGGCTTCCAGCGGCTCGATACCAACGGCGACGGCGTGCTGGAAGTCGATGAGCTGCCGGGCGGGCATGGCAAACCCGTCACACTCAAGCAGTACCAGGACAACCTGCGTCGCCAGTTCCACAAGCTGGACCGCAATCACGACGGCTATCTCGACGCGCGTGAGCTGACCCGGCCGCCGCAAGGCTGACGTAACTTTTCACGGGAACCCGATCCCCCCTTGTAGGAGCGCACCCAGTGCGCGACCGCGGACTATCGGCATCTCCCCCTCGTCGGCTTTTCGCGCACTGGGTGCGCTCCTACAGGCATAGCCAGCGCCCCATCTCTTCCTGAGGAGAAGGGAAACGCATACTGCAGTGCACGCGCCTCGTCACACGCAATCGGCTATGGTGCGAGCTTCGCCGCGACGCCATCCCCCATGGACCAGCCGACCCTCAACGAACTCCATCCGCGCCGCCGCGCCGCGATCGCGTTCATCTTCGTCACCGTCGTGCTGGACATGCTCGCGTTCGGCATCGTCATTCCGGTGCTGCCACACCTGATCGAACAACTCGCCGGCGGCGGCATCGCCAAGGCCGCGTGGTGGGTGGGCGTGTTCAGCACGGTGTTTGCGATCGTGCAGTTCGCGTTTTCGCCGGTGCAGGGTGCACTGTCGGACCGGTTCGGACGGCGACCGGTGATCCTCATCTCCAACGCCGGCCTCGCGATCGACTTCTTCGTGCTGGCGCTCGCGCCCACCCTGTGGCTGCTGTTCGTCGCGCGCGTGGTGCTGGGCATGACGGCGGCGAGCTTCACCACCGCCAATGCCTACATCGCCGACATCACGCCGAAGGAGAAGCGCGCCGCGGCCTACGGCATTCTGGGCAGCGCATTCGGGCTGGGCTTCATCATCGGTCCGGGCCTGGGCGGCTTCCTGGGCGATATCCACCTGCGCCTGCCGTTCTGGGTGGCGGGTGGGTTGGCCGCGTGCAATTTCCTTTATGGCCTGTTCGTACTGCCCGAGTCGTTGCCGAAGGAGAAGCGCACGCATCGTTTCGAATTGCACAGCGCGCATCCGCTTGGCTCGCTGAAGCTGCTGCGTCGTTATCCGCTGGTGATGGGACTCGCGGTGGTGATGTTCCTGGTGTATCTCGCGCATTACGTGCTGCAGACCACCTTCGTGCTCTACGCGGATTACCGCTACAGCTGGGGCCCGCAGGCTGTGGGCTATGTGCTGATGCTGGTCGGCGCTTGCGACGGCTTCGTGCAGGCGGTGCTCACCCGCAAGCTGGCGCCGAGGTTCGGCGAACGTCGATTGATGCTGGGCGGCATGCTGTGCGGCATCGGCTCGTTCCTGGTGATGGGCATGGCCCACACCGGTACGGTTTTTCTGCTCGGCATCCCGCTGATGGCGCTGTGGGGACTCTCGCAACCGCCGATCCAGTCGCTGATGACGCATCAGGTGGATCCTTCCGAGCAAGGCCGCCTGCAGGGCGCGATCAGCAGCCTCGCGAGCTTCGCCGGCATCTTCGGCCCGTTCCTGTTCGCCCAGGTGTTTTCGTTCTCCATTTCGCCAGCCTCGCGCATCCATGTGCCGGGACTGGCCTTCCTTCTGTCGGCGATCCTGTTGGCCGTCGGCGCCATCATTGCCTTGCGCGTTACCCGTCATGCGGGCGACCTGGCCAGGACCGACGCCCCCGCAGATACCAGCGTGACGGGCGAGCTTTCCTCGGTCGTCACGCTCCAAGGCACGGTTACCACCCCCGAACCACCGGAGCATTCCCCATGACTTTGTCGATGTACCAGGCTTCCGTTCCCGTCTTCCTGCGCGCGCTGAGCAACCTGCAGCACGTGCTGCGCAAAGGCGAGGCGCATGCCGAGGCCCGCAAGTACGACCCGTCGCTATTGCTGCAAGCCCGCCTTACCGCGGACATGCTGCCGCTCACGCGCCAGGTGCAGATCGCCACCGACATGGCGAAGAACGGAGCGGCGCGCCTCGCCGGCGTGGACCCGCTGAAGTTCGAGGACAACGAAACCAGCTTCGCCGAACTGCATGCGCGCATCGACCGCGCGCTCGACTACATCAAGAGCTTCAAGGCCGACCAGATCGACGGCAGCGAAACCCGTGCCGTGACCATCAAGACGCGCAGCGGCGAGCAGCACTTCGAAGGCGAGGGTTACCTGCTGCATTTCGTGCTGCCGAACCTGTTCTTCCACTGCACCACGGCCTACGCCATCCTGCGGGAGGCCGGCGCGGACCTGGGCAAGACAGACTTCATCGGCAAGCCCTGAACCCGGTACAGGGCGAGGAGCGGCGCCACTGCGCCCTCCTCGCCCTTGATTGTGGGGTTTCCCGCACCTATTGAAGACGGACCCGTTCAGAGGATTCGTCCATGTCCACCCCCGCCAACCTCAAGATCGATTTCGTCTCCGACGTGGTGTGCCCCTGGTGCGCCGTCGGTCTGAAGTCGCTGGAGAAGGCGCTCGCCAACATGGGCGGCGATGTCACGGTCGACATGCATTTCCAGCCGTTCGAGCTCAACCCGCAGATGGCGCCGGAAGGCGAGGACGTGGTGGAGCACCTGGCGCGCAAGTACGGCAGCACGCCCGAGCAAATGGCGCAGAACCAGGAGGCGATCCGCCAGCGCGGCGCCGACGTTGGCTTCACCTTCAACATGGACAAGCGCAAGCGCATCGTGAACACCTTCGACGCGCACCGCCTGCTGCACTGGGCCGCCTTGCAAGGGCGTCAGCCCGAGCTGAAGCAGGCACTGCTCGCGGCCTATTTCACCGACGGCCGCGACGTGAGCTCGCGCGATGTGCTGGTGGATGTGGCGGCGCAGGTGGGGCTCGATCCCGTCGAGGCGCGTCATGTGCTTGCGGAAGGCCGCTATGCGCAGGACGTGCGTGCGCAGGAACAGTTCTATCAGTCGCAGGGCGTCCGCGCGGTGCCTTCGGTGATCATCAACGATCGCTACCTCATCCAAGGCGGTCAGCCGCCCGAAGTGTTCGAGCAGACGCTGCGCAAGATCGCGGCCGAAGGGTAGTCCAGCCGGTTTCCGTCGCGCACAGGGTGCGCTCCCACAGATCCATATGCCTTTGTGGGAGCGCACCCTGTGCGCGACTGCGGCATCTGCCCCGCCCCGCGGCCTGGACATGCGAAAATGCGCGACCGACCCCGGCTGACGCCCCCCGCATGATCCGACTCACCGACATCAAGCTCCCGCTCGACCACCCCGAAGGGGCCATCGAGTCTGCCGTGCGCTCGAAACTCGGGCTCGGCAAGGACGCGCTTCGGCAGGTCGACGTGTTCCGCCGCGGCTACGACGCGCGCAAGCGGGGCGCCATCCAGCTGATCTACACGCTGGACGTGGAGGTGGCCGACGAAGCGGGCGTGCTCAAGCGCCATGCCGACGACAAGCACGTGCAGCCCACCCCCGACACCAGCTACCACTTCGTGGCGAAGGCGCCGGAGAACCTGGCCCAGCGTCCCATCGTGATCGGCATGGGGCCGTGCGGCCTGTTCGCCGGCCTGTTGCTGGCGCAGATGGGCTACCGGCCAATCATCCTCGACCGCGGCAAGGCCGTGCGCGAGCGCACCGTGGACACCTGGGGCCTGTGGCGCAAGCGCAAGCTGGAGCCCGAATCCAACGTGCAGTTCGGCGAAGGCGGTGCGGGCACATTCTCCGACGGCAAGTTGCACAGCCAGATTTCCGATCCGCACCATCACGGCCGCAAGGTGCTCACGGAATTCGTGCAGGCCGGCGCGCCGGAGGAAATCCTCTACGTCAGCAAGCCGCACATCGGCACCTTTCGCCTCGTCACGATGGTGGAGAACATGCGCGCGACCATCGAGTCGCTGGGCGGAGAAATCCGCTTCTCGCAGCGCGTGGATGATTTTCTCATCGACACCGATGCCAGCGGCACGCGCCAGATTCGCGGCGTGGTGCTCGCCAGCGGCGAACAGCTGCTGAGCGATCACGTGGTACTCGCCGTGGGCCACAGCGCACGCGATACCTTCTTTCAGCTGCACGAGCGCGGCGTGTACATGGAAGCCAAACCGTTCTCGATCGGCTTCCGCGTGGAGCATCCGCAGTCGATCATCGACCAGGCGCGCTTCGGTCCGCAGGCGGGGCATCCGATCCTGGGCGCGGCCGACTACAAGCTCGTGCACCACTGCAAGAACGGACGCTCGGTGTACAGCTTCTGCATGTGTCCCGGCGGCACGGTCGTGGCAGCGGCGTCGGAGCCCGAACGCGTCGTCACCAACGGCATGAGCCAGTACTCGCGCAACGAACGCAATGCGAACGCGGCCATCGTGGTCGGCATCGATCCCAAGGATTTCGCCGCCTTCGACGACAGCGGCAGCCCGCTCGCCGGCATCGCCCTGCAGCGCGCCCTGGAGTCGCGCGCCTACGAACTCGGCGGACGCGACTACAGCGCGCCGGGTCAGCTGGTCGGCGATTTCCTTATGGGCAAACCTTCGTCGGAGTTCGGCAGCGTGCAGCCTTCCTACAAGCCCGGCGTGCACCTCACCGATCTCGCGCCGGCCCTGCCCGACTACGCCATCGAAGCGATCCGTGAAGCGCTGCCGGCCTTCGACCGGCAGATCAAGGGCTTCGCCATGCGCGACGCCGTGCTCACCGGCGTGGAAACCCGCACTTCCTCGCCGGTGCGCATCCGCCGCGGCGAGGATTACCAAAGCCTCAACACGCACGGCCTGTATCCGGCGGGAGAAGGCGCGGGCTATGCGGGCGGCATCCTGTCGGCCGCGGTCGATGGCATCCGTGTGGCGGAAGCGGTGGCGCGCCAGATCAACGCTTCCCGTTGAGCGGCGAACCTCATCAACCATCGCTTACACGCCTCATCGCGTTCTGCCACGCACTTCAGCTCCGCCGCGTGACTTGACCCTCCCACGAAAAGAGACAGCGCTGTCGTCAGCGTGCCGACAGCGGCTTGTGATCGAATCGTAAAAACTTGTTGTTACCCCGCAGCAAGTTTCGAACCCACATGGCCGACTCCGCTCACCTTCCCCAGGTGACGTCCGTTCACGTCGGCTCAAAAAAACCCAACCGTAGGGAGGCGGTATGAAGATGTCTTTTTCTTTCTCGCGTAATTTGCTCGCGTTGGCCTGCATGGCGGCGCTGGCTGGTCCTGCCATGGCGCAGGAGGCTGCAAACAGCGATGCCACGGCGGCGGACGCCAAGAAGGCAGCCAACCTGGAGACGGTCACCGTCACCGGCACGCGCATTTCCAACCCCAACGTGATTTCGCCCACTCCGATCAGCGTGCTGACCGCTGCTGACATCAAGGCGACGGGCGCGATCAACATCGGCGACCTGATGACGACGATGCCGCAGTTGGCGACGACGTTCACCATGGGCAACTCCAACCGCTTCATCGGCACCGCCGGCGTGGCCCAGCAGGATCTGCGCAACCTCGGCACCAGCCGCACGCTGGTGCTGGTGAATGGCCGCCGTTTCGTGGGCTCCAGCGCGGGCGACACGGCCGTCGACGTGAACCTGATTCCCGCCGACTGGGTCGAGCGCGTGGAAATCATCACCGGTGGCGCGTCGGCCGTGTACGGCGCCGACGCCGTGACGGGAGTGGTGAACTTCATCCTCAAGAAGAACTACCAGGGCGCGAATCTGCACGCGCAGTACGGCACGTCCGAGCATGGAGGCCTGGACAAGAAGCTGATCTCGCTCACCGGTGGCATGAACTTCGCCGACAACCGCGGCAACGTCGCCGTGTCGGTGGAGCACAGCGACCAGAGCAACCTGGAGTTCCACGACCGCTTTGGCAACAAGGCCTACGCCACCATCCTCACGCCCGATGGCCCGACCGACTCTGCGCTGTTCAGCAACGGCGGCGGCTACACCAACTACGCCGGCGGCACCTTCTCCACCGGCAGCGCCACGGCCATCGGCAAGCGGTATGTCTTCAATCCGGATGGCTCGGTACGCCATCAGAACTTCAACGGCCCCTACGACAACACGGGCCGCTGCGCGGATTGCGACCGCACGGACGTGAACCAGGTCCTGCAGCTCGAGCCGCAGTACAGCCGCACCACGCTGAGCAGCGTAGCGAGCTTCGACATCACGCCCGAGCAGCACCTGTATGCCGAAGGCACCTACAGCCACATCGACGTGAAGAAGTTCGGCCAGCCCGCGTTCGGCAGTGGCGGCAGCGCCTATATCATCACCCGGGACAACGCCTATATCGATCCGTCGCTGGCCGCGGTGATGGACGCGAACAAGCTCAAGAGCATCAAGGTGTCGCGCTTCGATACCGATACCGGTCGCCGTGGTGAAGACACCGGCCGCGACACCGCGCGCATCGCACTCGGCGCGAACGGCTTGATCGCCGGTGATTGGGAATACGACACCTCGCTGGTGTACGGCGTGATGGATGAAACGCGCCACAACCTCAACAACCGCATCAACGATCGCTTCTACGCGTCGATCGATGCAGTACGTGATCCGAAGACCGGCAACATCGTCTGCCGTTCGACGCTCAACCCGAACGCCACGAACCCGAATGCGGGCGGCGTGCTCGACCCGATCGCGCTGGGTGGCGGCTGCGTGCCGACCAGCATCTTCGGCGTTGGCGCGGTGAACCCGGCGGCGGCTCAGTGGTTCAACACCACGACCACCACGACCTCGCGCCTTACGCAGTTCGTGGGCGGCGGTACGGTCACGAACAACAACCTGTTCCAGATGCCGTTCGACGCGGGCGCCGCGAGCCTCGTGGCCGGTGCCGAGTTCCGCCGCGAAACAAGTCGCCAGGTCACCGACCCGCTGGATGTGGCGGGCCTCACCTTCCTCAATGCGATCCCGCCCTCGAGCGGCGCGTATGACGTGAAGGAAGGTTATGTCGAGACGGCCATGCCGCTGCTGTCAGGTCGTCCGTTCGCGCAGAACCTTACCTTCGACGCCGCCGCGCGCTTCTCCGACTACAGCACCATCGGCCATACCAAGGCATGGCGCTGGGGCCTGGACTGGTCCATCGACAGCAACATCCGCCTGCGCGGCACTATGTCCAGCGCAGTGCGTGCACCGAACATCGGCGAGCTGTTCGGCGGGCAGTCGGAAAACTTCTTCACCATCACGGACCCGTGCTCGGTGAAGCAGTTGAAAAACGCCCCCGATCCGTCCGTGCGTACAGCCAACTGCCAGGCACTGGGCGTTCCGGCCGGCTGGACGTCGACCAATACGGCGACCATCCGCGGCCTGTCGGGCAGCAATCCGGACCTCAAGCCTGAGCAGGGCCGCACGTGGACCGCGGGTCTCGTGCTCACGCCGGAATTCCTGCCGGGCTTCGGCGTCACGGCCGACTACTGGAACATCAAGCTGACCGATGCCATCAGTGCTCCCAGCGGTACCGACATCGCCAACCATTGCGTGGATTCCACCACCGGCATCAACAACCCGTATTGCGGTAACGCCCTGCGCGATCCGGTGACGCATGAGCTGGTCTACATCAACTCGGTGAACCAGAACATCTCCTCGCTCAGCACCTCGGGCGTGGATATCGGAGCGTACTACTCGCACGAAATCGGCAGCGGCAAGTTGCGCCTCGACCTGGATCTCACCAAGGTCATCGCCTACACCGAGCATCCGTTCCAGGACGATCCCAGCAACACCGTACAGGACAACGGCACGCTGGGCTTCCCGAAGTGGAAGGGCATGCTGCGCGCCTCGTACACGTGGAACGGCTGGTTGTTCAACTGGAACATGCGTTACTTCTCGTCGATGTTGCGCGTGAGCAACGAGAGCTACCAGTCGAACCCGACCCAGACCACGCCGATCAAGGCGGGCGCCGGCTTCTTCAACGACGCCAAGGTCGGTTACACGTTCGCCAACAGCGGCTGGCAGGCCTACTTCGGCGTGACCAATGTGTTCGACCGCGATCCGCCGGTGAACATCTTCGGCAACAGCTTCGGCGGCGGCCTGTACGACGCCATCGGCCGCGCCTACTACGCGGGCTTCAACTACAACTTCTGACCTGGGTGGCAGCCCGGGAGTTTGGGGTGGAAGGGCCGGCCTAGCCGGCCCTTCTTTTTTGCGCAAGACCGTGCCGGACCTGGGTTTTCCGTACGATCCGGCAGACCCGGCCCGGGCATGAGAGAATGCCCGACCGACGCGACACCACGCGCCCATTCGCCGCATGCTCACCGACGCCACCAAAGACGCGATCCGCGCCGCCTATACGCGCCTGAAAGAAGGGCTGCCAGGTTTTCGTGCGCGCGCGTCGCAGGGAAAGATGATTGCCGAGGTGGCCAAGGCGTTGGCGCAAGAAGGTGGTGCCGCCGTGATCGAGGCGCCGACCGGCACCGGCAAGTCGATGGCCTACCTGATCGCAGGCGCCGAAGTGGCGCGCGCGCAGAAGAAGAAACTGCTGATCGCGACGGCTACGGTGGCGCTGCAGGAACAGCTGGTGCAGCGCGATATCCCGCTGTATCTCAAGCTCAATGGCACCGAAGCGAAGGTGGCGCTGGCCAAGGGCCGCGGGCGTTACCTGTGCCCGCGCAATCTCGCCATGGCCAGCAACAGCCTCAACGAGACGGCGCAGATGGGCCTGGGCTTCGACGCCGACTTGGCGCTGTGGACCAAGCCGCCGCAGGAGCGCGACAAGAAGGCATTGTCCAAGCTGGCCGACCTGTTCGATCGCCACGAATGGGACGGCGATATCGATGCTGCGCCCGAACCGATCAGCGACGTGCTGCGTCCGATGATCACCACCAGCGCGGGCGGCTGCACGGGGCGCAAGTGCGGCATGTTCATGAACTGTCCGTTCTTCGCCGCGCGGCGCGCCGTGGGCGACGCCGACATCATCGTGGCCAACCAGGACCTGGTGCTGGCCGATCTCACCATGCCTCGCGAAGAGGACGGCTTCGGCGGCGTGATCCTGCCCAAGCCCGACGAGACGCTGTACATCTTCGACGAAGGCCACCATGTGCCTGGCAAGGCGATCGATCGCGGAGCCGCCGAGGTCTACATGAACGCCGCCGTGCGCCAGCTGAGTCGGCTCGGCCGGCAGATCCACGCCGCGTATTCGCTCACCGACAAGGAAGTGATCGGCAAGCTCGCGCTGGATGCCGGCGACCAGAAGCTGCAGGAACTCAGCGACGCGCTGGAAGAATTGGAAAAGGAAATCCGCCTTGGCTGGCTGCCTTCGCCCGATGACGACGAACCGATGTATCGCGGCTCGCTCGGCCAGTTGCCGGAAGCCTGGGTGGAACACGCGCGCGCGCTCTACGTATTCACCGGCGAGATCGAACGCTGGGTCGGCGCCGTGCGACGCGCGGTGCTGGAGATGACCGAGAGCGGTCCCACGCACGAAGCGCTTTCGCGCGAACTGGGCATGGCGCTGGAGCGCATCGATCGGCAGCTGCGCACCTGGCGCGCGTGGTCGGCCTCGGATGGCGAGAACGCGCCGCCACTCGCGCGCTGGGTCACCATGAGCGCCGATCAGCAACTGGTCTGCCACGCGTCGTCCGTGTCGGCCGGCGGACTGCTGCGCAGCGTGCTGTGGGGTAATGCGAGCGCGGTGGTGATGACCTCCGCCACGCTGAGCGCGGGCGGCAACTTCCGCGGCTTCGCCGACGCGGTGGGCCTGCCGGACGAAGCCGTGACGCTGAGCCTGCCTTCGCCCTTCGACCTCGCCACGCAGGCGCGCCTGGAAGTGCCCGCCCTGCGCGCCCTGCCCGATGCGCGCGAAGAGCACGTGCAGGAAGTATGCGACTGGCTCGCCACGCATCTGGATTGGTCAGCCGGCAACCTGGTGCTGTTCACCTCGCGCATGAAACTCGATCGCGTGCTGCAGAAGCTGCCGATCGAATACGTGCGCAAGGTGCGCGCTCAAGGCTCGCTCGGCAAGGCGCAACTGGTCGCCGAACACATCGCCGACGTGGAAGCCGGCAAGGGAAGCACACTGTTCGGCCTTGCATCGTTCGGCGAAGGCCTCGACCTGCCGGGCAAGCTCTGCGAAACCGTGGTGATCACGCAGTTGCCGTTCGCCGTGCCCACCGATCCCGTTGGCGCGACCTATGCGGAATGGCTGGAATCGCGCGGCCGGAATCCCTTCATCGAAGTGACCGTGCCGGAAGCGACGCGCCTGCTCACGCAGTACTGCGGCCGCCTGATCCGTACCGAAACCGACCATGGCCGCATCGTGCTGCTGGATCGCCGCGTGGTGCTCAAGCGCTACGGCGAACGCATGCTCAAGGCGCTCCCGCCCTTCACCCGCGTCATCGAGAAAGTGGCATGACCTTCCACATCATCCGCGCTGCCGACACGCAACCGCAGCCGTGGAAGAACGGCATGGGCACCACGCGCGAAGTCGCGCGCTTTCCCACCGACGCAGGTAACGACGATTTTCTCTGGCGCGTGAGCGTGGCCGAAGTGAACAGCGCCGCGCCGTTTTCCGCGTTTCCCGGCATCGACCGCCAGATCGTGCTGCTGGAGGGCGACGGCTTCACCATGACGCTCGATGGCGCGCGTGAGCACGCACTGGTGATTCCGTTCGAACCGTTCGCGTTTTCCGGCGAGGCGCGTGTGGAAGTGACGATGGCCGGTGGCGCGACGCGCGACTTCAACCTGATGATCCGCCGCGCATGGGGACACGGAGAGGTGCGCGCGCTTGCCCAAGAAGGAAGCCACGAGACGAATGCATCTTGCGTGCTGCTGTACGTCGCGCGCGGCACGGTGACGACCATCGACGGCGAGTTGCAGGCAGGCGATGCGTGGCTACCCGATCGCAGCCCCTTCGAGCTGGCCGAAGGTTCCATCGTGTTGATGGCGCTGGCACAGCCGAACTGAGGACGACGGGTTTCCCTGTGGGAGCGCACCCTGTGCGCCACTGCGACGCGAGCCATCCACGCCTCTGATCACAATGTTGCCGCGAGGCCTGTCGCGCACAGGGTGCGCTCCCACAGGAAGAACGGGAGTGCGGGCTGGCCATTGTCATCCTTGGACACCCACTTGCCCGTATGATCAGGCCGTTCCGCCAACCCTACAGGTGAGCCCATGGCAGTCCTGATCCTCGGTCTGGTCTTGTTTCTCGGAGCGCATTCCGTCCGCATTTTTGCCAACGACTGGCGCAGCCGGCAGGTTGCCCGCCTGGGCGAAAAGGGCTGGAAAGGCCTGTATACGCTGGTCTCCATCGCGGGATTCGCCTTGATCATCTGGGGCTTCGGCCTGGCGCGGCAGCAACCGGTGCTGCTTTACGTGCCGCCGATGTGGCTGCGCCATCTCAATGCACTGTTCACCCTGATCGCCTTCATCCTGGTGGTCGCCGCGTACGCGCCCGGCAATCACTTCAAGGCAAAGCTCGGTCATCCCATGCTCGCCGGCGTGAAGACCTGGGCCTTCGGCCATCTGCTCGCGACCGGCATGCTGCATGACGTCGTGCTGTTCGGCGCCTTCCTGCTCTGGGCCGTGGTCGATTTCATCAGCGCCCGCCGCCGCGATCGCGCCGCGGGCGTCACCTACCCGGCAGGTACCGTGAAGGGCGACATCATTGTGGTGGTGGCGGGCGTGGTGGCCTGGGCGGTGTTCGCGTTCTGGCTGCACGGCTGGCTGATCGGTGTGAAGCCGATGGGGTGAAAGTAGTCATCTACGCGCGACGACGCCGCTGGGCTACAGTGGCGCCGTTTCCGGGATGAGGATGGGACCATGGCTGCCTTCCTGCTCTGGTTGTTGCTGCTGGTGTTCTGCTGGCCGCTCGCGTTGTTGGCGATCGTGCTGTATCCCATCGTGTGGCTGCTGACGCTGCCGTTGCGTCTGGTAGGCATCACCGTCAGCGCGGTATTCGCCTTCCTTGGCGCATTGTTGATGCTGCCGGCGCGAGTATTGCGCGGGCGGCCCGTGTAAGTGGACAAGCCCAGCGCGCCCTCATGCGAGCGCAACCGCGAACCGATCCTCGATGTGCTGCGTGGAGCGTTCGCGGATCGTCGCGACGTACTGGAGATCGGCAGCGGCACCGGCCAGCACGCGGTGTATTTCGCGCAGGCCATGCCGCGCCTGCGTTGGCAATGCTCCGATCGCGCGGAAAACCTGCCGGGCATCCGGCTATGGCTGGATGAGGCAGGCCTGCCGAATACGCCGCCGCCGATCGAACTGGATGTGGGTGGCGCGTGGCCTTCGCATCGCTACGACGCGGTGTTCAGCGCCAACACGCTGCACATCATGGCGTGGGATGAAGTGGAGCAGCTGTTCGACCATCTCGGCCGGGTGACCACCGACGACGCCATCGTCGCCGTCTACGGTCCCTTCAATTACGCCGGGCGCTATACCAGCGACAGCAACGCCGAATTCGACCAATGGCTGCAGGCCCGTGGCTCGCACATGCGCATCCGCGATGCCGAAGCCGTGGATGCCCTGGCCGAAGTGGCCGGCTTCGATCTGATCGACGACGTCGCGATGCCAGCCAACAACCGCATGCGCATCTGGCAACGTCGGCGCTGACTGTCCCGTCGGTACCCACCATCCTGGTTGGCATTCGGGACCAAAAGGCGTCACGATGCACGGCAGAGACGCGCCCCGTGCCGCGTCACATCCAGCCATGCGACCCTACGTGCAAGCCATCGATACCTTGACGCCCTGCCCGTGCGGCAACGACGCCGGCTACGCCCGTTGCTGCGGCCTGCTGCATGAAGGTGGCGTGGCAGCCACGGCGGAACAACTGATGCGTTCGCGTTACAGCGCCTATGTGCTCAAGCGCGAGGATTACCTGCTGGCCACCTGGCACGACAGCACGCGGCCTGCGCATCTCAAGCTCGCCGCACAGCAGCCTGCACCGACGTGGCTGGGGCTGACCGTGAAGCGCCATGAGGCGACGGGCGACGAAGCCATCGTGGAGTTTGTGGCCCGGCTGCGCTACGGCGGCGGCAAGGCACAGCGCATGCATGAGATCAGCCGCTTCGTGCGCGAGGGCGGTCGCTGGTTCTACGTGGACGGCGAGTTTCCCGGCAAGGCTGACTAACCGCTACTCTTCCCTTGTGGGAGCGCACCCTGTGCGCGACCGGACTCACTCCCGGTGCATCCGGCACTGTCGCGCACAGGGTGCGCTCCCACAGTCGCGGTCCTTTACGGGCCGATGGGAATGGCCGTCTCGCCTTCTTCACGCCCGAACGGCCCAAAGCGCCGCTCCACCACCACACCACGCCCGTCGTAACCGATGGCCACCACGGTGCTTGCCCGGGTGCCGTAGCGCTCGCCGCTGATGAACGCCGAGGACAACCAGCGCTCCCGCTCCAGCCCGATACCCGTGTCCGGCAGCAGGTCATCGGGATAGCCATGCGGATCGGCGAGTGCGGCGAACAGCGGTGCGAAATCATCGTCGTCGCCGTGACTGAGCCACGCTTCCACCCGCTGCATCAGGGCGCGCGTCTTCGGCCAGGGCGTGTTGAAGTCGGCATTGGAGAGGCCGTGCACGCCGGCGGTGATCGCCTGCGCGCGCGCATCCGGACGATTGCCGAGATAGAACGCGGCATTCGCATCGAACGTAAGCAGGTTGAAGGGACGGTAATCCGCCGCGGTTGCCAGCAGTGCCGTGGCGTGCGCGGTAGCGTCGATGCTGCCGCCCAGGTAATCCAGCGCCAGGAGGCCGCGCGATCGTCCAAGCTGCGGGTCGCGCGGATCGCGGACGTTGGTGACGACGCTGCAGCGGCCATCGTCGGTCACGCCGAGCCAGGTGCCGCCCGCCTCCAGATCCTTGCCGGCGATGATCGGTGGTGCCGGCCAGCGCGCTAGCGGTGCGCTTGGACGAGCATGGAATTCGTCGCGATTGCCCGCCAGCAGCAGGCGCCAGCGAGGATGATGGTTCCAGGCGAAGGCGATCAGGCACATGCGTGCATTGTCGGCAACCAGCGGCGACAACACCAGCAAAAAGAAGGCGGCGCACCGCGAACACGGTGCGCCGCCTTCATTCCAGGCCGGGCGATTACATCTTCACCTTCACGCCCACGTTGAAGAAGCGACCGACGATTCCCGAATAGCCGTAGGTCGGGTTGTAGTTGTTCGCTGCGTAGTTGATCGGATCCATCGGCGGCTTGCGGTCGAACGCGTTCATGATCGAACCATAGATCGAGACGTGTTCGTTGAAGTCGTAGCTGCCGGTCAGGTCGAACGTGGTGATCGACGACATGTGGCAGCTCGCCGGAAAGTTCGCGCCGGTGATCGTGTTGGTTGAGAAGCACCCCGATTCGATATCAGGCACGACGAACGATTCGCCACTGGTGTAATAGAACGTTCCGGTCACCGTCAGCGCCTTCCACATCACGGTATTGGCCCACGAGGCACGCGTGCGTGGCGTGCCCGCGCCTGATGACAGCTGATACGGGCCGTGCGTGCCCACGAAGCGCTGCTCGGATCCGTCCTGCAGATAGAGGTTCCATTCGAAGATCTGCGTGGCATTGAGCTCGCTGATCCAGCGCCATTCGTCGTTGAACTTGAAGTCGGCACGCAAGTCCGCGTCCAGGCCGGTGGTTTCGAGGCGGTTCTGGTTGACGTACAGCGCCTCGACCACGACGGGCCTCGGCAAGGCCGTGGGGTTCTGCGGGTCGGGGTTGTCCACCACGATGCCCGTGTTCGGGGGCAGCGGTTGGCCTGCGTAGTACGCATCCAGCACGGCACCGGAGTCCGCCGCGGCGATCACGCCCGACTTCTTGATGTCGTAGTAGTCGAGCGAAAGACTGATCGGCTGCCAGGGCTGCACCACGATGCCGAACGTGTAGCTCTCCGATTTCTCGGGTTTGATATTCGGATTGGCCGCGGTGAGGAAACCCAGCGGATACGGCTGCACATATCCGTTGTTGCCATGGGCGGCCTGGAAGTCGGCCGGTGGCGTATAGGTAGTGAAGCCTTCGGAGGCACTCGAACCGTTTTCCGCGAAGCTCGGTGCACGGAAGCCTTGCGAGTAGGTGCCGCGGATCGCCAGCATGTCGAGCGGCTTCCACTTGAAACCCGCCTTCGGCGACACGTTGCTGCCGAAGTCCGAGTAGTGGTCGTAGCGCGCAGACAGGTCCAGTTCCAGCGACTGCAGCAAGGGCATCACGACTTCGCCGTATACGCCGTAGACGTTGCGGCTGCCGATCGTGTGCGCAATGCCAAGGCCCTGTGCCGCGAGGTCCGGATTCAAGTCGGGATCGTGCTGCTTCTCATGCCTGAAATCGGCGCCCACGCCCAGACCCATCGGGCCACCGTCCATCTCCCACAACTCGCGTGACGCACGGAAGTCCAGCGAATCCATGTCCGTGGTGGAGGTCTTGTTCAAGGTGGGCGACAGCGCCTGCAGCGTCGCCTTCGAGTTCGCCGATGGATTGACGAAGTTGTAGGTTCCGTTGGTGACGTCGTTGATCAGCTGGTCGTAGTTGAGGAAGCCGTAGTTGTTGATGTCCAGCCAGGTATGGTTGATCACCAGCGCGCTGTCGTAGTCCCAACCCCAGGCGCGCCCTTTCACGCCCGCGGCCACGCGCAGGTTGTGGTTGGTGTTGTCGATGGCGCCGAACTGCAGGCCGGGGAAGGCATAGTTGATCAACGCGTACTGGCCTTGCGCCGCAAACGGATTGTTGGGATTGAGCGAACCGTCCGGCAAGGTCGGTGGCAGTGCGATGGCGTTGGTGTTCTTCGGCGTGCTGGCCTGGATCTGCGTCGGCACTGCCGTGGTCTGCACTTCGTTCTGGAAGTAGCTGGCCGACAGGTAGGCAGTGGCGTCATCGCTCAGCTTGACGGTGAAGCGGCTATACAGGCCGAGTCGCTCCTGCTCGGGCGCGATCTGCACGTTCTGTCCCGTCTGGTTCTGCGCACAGTAACTGCCGGGGTTGTTCGGATCGTCCGTGACCAGGGTGGAATCCGATCCGCACGGGCGCAACGGTTGTGCCACGGCGCCAGGCAATGGCACGCCGGAGGTGAGATCACCCGGCCGGGTCAGCATGCCGGGCGTGACGGTGCCATAGGTCGAGCCGAGGTTGAGGCTGGGCTGGCCCTGGATCAGGTTGTTGCCGCCGATCGAGGAAAGATTCGTGGTGTTGTACGGAAAGCCGCGGTCCTTGAGCTTGATCGGATCATCCTTTTGATATTCGACGCTGAGGTAGGCGTTGTGTCCGTCCTTCTCCAGGTCGCCGCCACCAAGCAAGCCCGTGAAGCGCTTGGTTGTGCCGCCGCCATGCTGCGACGTGCCGATCTCGGCGGTGGCCTCGCCGCCCCTGTAGCTGGGCTTGAGGATGATGTTCACCACGCCGGCGATGGCATCGGCGCCATACAGTGAAGACGCACCGTCCTTGAGCACGTCGATCCGTTCCACCGCATTGACGGGGATGGTGTTGAGATCGACGAAGGTGCGTTGTCCATCGTCCGCGAGCGCGTAGCTTGCGCTGCGCCTGCCATCGATGAGTACCAGCGTGGAGTTCACGGTCAGGCCGCGCAACGCCACGCCGGACGATCCGGCCGCGAAGCCCGCGGTGAACGACGTGGGAATACTGCCGCTGTTGTCAGCCGATATCGCACGCACGACATCGCTGACGGTCTTCAGGCCGCTACGTTCGATCTGCGCGGCGGTGATGACGGTGACGGGTGATGGTGTTTCGACGTCGACGCGGGGCAACGCCGAACCGGTCACGGTAATGGTCTGGAGTTGTTTGGCCTGTTGGTCCGACGGCGCTGCCGGCGCCTGGTTGTTGTCCTGGGCTGAAACAGTGGCGGATGTCGAGGCAACAAAGAGTGCAGCCAACGACAAGGCAAGCTTGTTGCGCTTCATGGCGATCTCCTCTTGTGGGGTCTGGGGAAGGACCCAAGTGCGCCCGTCCCGGCATCGCATCGGGACAGTCGAAAGAGAAAAACAAAGCCAATAACCGGTCAGGCGCGAACGGACTATTTCACCGGCGCCAGCGCATCACAAGTACGTAACAACGGCCCCACATTGTCATAGCTATGCGGAATTTCTTGCGCAGAAATCGTTTCGGAGCGAATCCTGCAGGACAATGTCATCGGTACGGTGACGATCGGCACCGATCGCCGCTCTTCTTCGCGTTGCTGATAGATGTCTGGACATCCAAACCGGTGTTGCTTCGCAGCACCTGCATATTGCGCGCCATGTCGATTTCATCGACAACGGCAACAAAACCTCGACGTTCCATCGAGGATTCGCGCTGCCGCAGCCGGCAGGAAGGTCGTGGAAAGCGGCCTCAGCGGCTGGCTTTTCGCAGCCGCGCGCCATCCGCCCAGCGTGCCGCCACGCGCGGCGAGGTAATACATGCCGCCTCATCGGTACGCGTGGTGACGGCGCGTTCCAGCAGCTGGATGTCGGCTTCGTGCTGGCGCGCCACATGCGGGTCTTCGAAGAAGATCGCGCGCTGGCAGCGCCGTTCCAGCACCAGGTCGGCGATCTGCGCATCGCCGCCCATCGGGCCGCTCTGGTATCGCTCCACCCAGGCCGAGTCGCTGGGCCAACCGCGGCTCCATGCCAGTTCGTTGAGCCTCTGGCCGGTGGTGCCCGTGCCCACGCGTTGCGCAAAGCGGGACAACACGTCGAAGTGTTCCGACGCGTAGGCGAGCATCTGCGGCTTCATCGCATCGTGGGCGATCAACGCGATGGTCTGCGTTTCCAGCGCATACAGGTTGTCCGCACCAGGGTCGGGCGCAAGGCCTGCATGCACGCGTTCCATCTCGATCCAGTCGCGCGCGGTGGCGACGGTGGAGATGAAGGGCTTGCCGTGGATGACACACTGGCGCTTGAGCGCGATCGCTTCGGGGAAAATGGATGATGGATCGACCGGATCGATCAGGTAGATGGCGCCATCGAGCACGCGGCCTTCGCCAAGCCCGACCACTTCGGCGACGAGCTTCATCAGCCCGCCTTCGCGTCCATAGGGGTAACGGCACAATGGCGCGTAGTTCTCCAGATGCCCCGCACGCTGGATGGCATCGTAAGTGCGCCCCACGGCATGCAACCCCAGACCCAGTTCGCGAATGCCCGCCTCGCAGGCGCGCAGCCAGCGGAACAACGCGGCATCGGCCTGGGCGTGATGGAGTTGGTTGGCGGCAAGGCCAAGGCGCATGGGAATTCCTCAGGAATGAAGTGGATTAGCCGTCTTCGGGCAGCAGAAGGACAAGCTTGTGGTCGGGCAGCCCCGAAGGGACCAGCGTAACCTGCCGGTGCAGTCGAAGGCCAAGCCGCGGATGCATGAACGCGCGCCGCCCGCCCTCACGCGCCAAGACGTCGTGCTGGCTCCAAAAGCGGGCGAACGCTTCGCTTTCCCGTTGCAGGCCGGCAACCAGCGCGGCGAGCAGCGCGTCGTCCGCATGCTGGGCGATGTCGGCACGGAACTCCGCCACCAGACGTTGCGCGCGTTCATCCCAGTCGCAGATTAGCTCGCGTGCCGAGGGATGCAGGAACACATAGCGCAACAGGCAAGGCTCGCCACTTTCCAGCCAAGCTGCCAGCAGCTCGGCGGCGGCCGCATTGCATGACCTGATGCACCACGCGCGATCGAGCAGGTATGCGGGCATCGGCATGGCGGAGACGGCCTGTTGCCATTCTGCCGGCAATTCATTGGAGATCGTCGCGGGCGGTGTCGGGTCACGCCGCCGCGCCAGCTCGAACAGGTAATGCCGCTCCGCGGCGGTCAGGCCAAGCGCGTCGGCGAGGCGCGCCAAAGCGGCAGGTGACAGCGCGATGTCGCGACCCTGCTCCAGCCACGTGTACCAGGTGGTGCTGATGCCGGCGAGCTGGGCCACTTCCTCACGCCGGAACCCGGGCGTGCGGCGACGGCCATAGCCCTGCATGTCGCCCGGCGTCGCCGCCTCGCGCCGCGCCCGCAGGAACTGGGCAAGCAGCGCGCGCGGGTCGCTGTCGTCCAAGGGGGTAGCGTTCATACCAGCATGATCACACCACTGCCGCGATGCTGTCAGGCACTTGCAAAATGCGCGCTCCTTCCATCAGGAGACGAGCCATGACCGACACGCCATCCTCCTTCGCCGCCACCCACTACGCCCCGCGAGCCCAGGATTATCTCGGCAGCGAGGTGCACCGGCAGGGTCCGGACCTGGACCAGCTCGAACAGCTGCTGGACGGATACGCCCATGCCCGGCTGCTCGACCTGGGCTGCGGCGGTGGTCATGTGAGCTACCGCGCGTCGCCGCGGGTGGCCTCGGTGGTGGCCTGCGACGTCACCCCAAGCATGCTGGACACGGTCATGCGCACGGCGGCGAATCGCCACCTGGCGAACATCGCGGTCGAACAGGCCACGGCCGAGCGGATGCCGTTTGCGGATGACAGCTTCGACGTACTCGTCACCCGGTACAGCACGCATCACTGGCAGGATCGCGATGCCGGCCTGCGAGAGGCGCGTCGCGTACTGAAGCCCGGCGGGCTCGCCGTGTTCATCGACGTGGTGTCGCCCGAATCCGCCCTGCTCGACAGCTGGCTGCAGACGCTGGAACTGTTGCGTGATGTCTCGCACGTGCGCAACTACCGCGCCAGCGAATGGACGGCCGCCCTGGGCATTGCGGGTTTCAACATCGCTGGCTGCACTGTGCGACGTCTGCCGCTGCGTTTCGCCGACTGGGTCGCCCGTACGCGCACGCCCGCCGAACAGGTAGCTGCGATCCGGGCCCTGCAGGAAGCAGCGCCACGGGAAGTGCGCGAGCATTTCCTTATGCAAGCGGATGGCAGTTTCACTTTGGACACGGCGACTTACGTGGCGAACTGAAGACACGCCTGGCCGCGATGCCGGGCGCAGGGCCGTAGACCGTGCGCGCCTGCTGCAATCAGGCGTGCACGACTTCGACGGCATCGGCGGTCTGCAGCATGCGTACGATGGAGTTCGCCGCTTCGCGCCCGTCGTACACCGCGCGTACCACGAGATCCGCGCCACGCACGTTGTCTCCGCCGGCGAAGATCTGCGCGTGACTGGTCTGGTGAGGCAGCGAGCCATGGGCGCCGGTGATGACGCGCCCGGTGTTGTCCAGCGCCACACCATGCGAACGCAGCCAATCCGGCGGGCTCGGCAGGAAACCGAAAGCCTGGATCACCACGTCGGCATCGATCACGTATTCCGAACCCGGCACGTTCTGCGGGCGCATGCGACCCGCGCCGTCGGCGACCAGCGCCGTTTCCACCACGCGCACGCCACGCACGTTGCCGCGCGAACCACCGAGGATTTCCAGCGGCTGCCGCTGGAACAGGAAGTTCACGCCTTCCTCGCGGCTGTAGTTCACCTCGCGCGCCGAGCCGGGCATGTTCGCTTCATCACGGCGATACACGCAGGTGACGCTGGCCGCGCCAAGGCGGATCGCCGTGCGGTTGCAGTCCATGCCGGTATCGCCACCGCCCAGCACCACCACGTGCTTGCCGCGGAAATCGAACGAGGGCGACGGTGCTTCATCACGCAGCAGGCGTTCGGTGTTGGCGATGAGGAACGGCAACGCATCGTGCACGCCGTGCAGGTCGCGGCCCGGCAGCTGCGCGTCCACGTAGGTGTAGGCGCCGGTGCCCACGAAAACGGCGTCGTATTCATCCAGCAGCTGGCCGAACTCGATGTCGCGACCCACTTCCCGGTTGAGCAGGAAGCGTACGCCCATGCCCTCGAGTACATCGCGACGCGTGCGCACGACGCCCTTGTCGAGCTTGAACGGAGGGATACCGAAGGTCAGCAGGCCGCCGATCTCGCCTTGGCGGTCATAGACATCCGCAGCGATACCGGCGCGACGCAGGCGATCCGCGCAGGCGAGGCCTGCGGGGCCGGCACCGATGATCGCCACGCGCCTGCCTGTTTCTTGGACGGCGGAAAGATCGGGACGCCAGCCGAGCCGGAAGGCCTCATCGGTCACCCACCGCTCGATGCTGCCGATGGTCACCGCGCCGAACGACGTCTGCTCCAGCGTACATGCGCCTTCGCACAGACGATCCTGCGGACACACGCGGCCGCAGATCTCCGGCAACGGATTTGTCTCGTGCATCAGCGTGGCCGCCTCGATCAGGCGACCTTCCTGCACCAGCTTCAGCCAGTTGGGAATGTAGTTGTGCACCGGGCACGCGTGCTCGCAGTACGGGTTGCCGCAATCGATGCAGCGCTCCGCCTGCGTGCCGGCTTGCGCGCTGGCGAAATCGCCGGCGATCTCGCCGTAGCCCAGCACGCGGATCGACACCGGTACGGTGCGCGGCGTCTGTCGCGTGATGTTGAGGAATTGAAAGTCCTTCTCGCTCATGCCGCGCTCCTGAGTTCTTCAGCCAGTGCAGCCAAGCTTGCCGCCTTCGGCTTCACCAGCCAGAACTTGTATTGCAGGCCACGGAAATCGGCGAGGATGCGACGCCCCCAGTCGCTGCCGGTGAGCTCGACGTGTCGCGCCACCAGTCCGCGAAGGTGCTGCATGTAGTGCTCCATGCCTTCGGGCGAGATGCGCAGGATGTCCACCAGTTCGTGGTTGTAGCAGTCGACGAACGTGCGTTCGATGTCGAGCACGTAGGCGAAACCACCGGTCATGCCCGCGCCGAAGTTGAGGCCCACCTTGCCGAGCACGGCGACCACGCCGCCGGTCATGTATTCGCAGCAGTGATCGCCTGCACCTTCCACCACGGCAAGCGCGCCGGAGTTGCGCACGGCGAAGCGCTCGCCCGCGCGCCCGGCGGCGTACAGCTCACCATCGGTAGCGCCATAGAGACAGGTGTTGCCGATGATCGCGGCGTCCTGCGTGGCGAACGGCGAATCTTCCGGCGGGCGCACCACGATGCGACCGCCAGCCATGCCCTTGCCGACGCCATCGTTGGCCTCGCCGACGAGATCGATATGCACGCCGCCCGCGTTCCACGCTCCCAGGCTCTGCCCCGCCGCACCGCGCAGCTTCAGCGTCACGGGATGCTGGTCCATGCCGTGGTCGCCCCACAGGCGCGCTACAGCACCTGACAAGCGCGCGCCCACGGCACGGTCCGTGTTGACGATATCGAAGGTGAACTCGCCACCCTTGCGATGGGCCACGACTTCACGCGTCGCCTCGTCGATGCGCGTGGCCAGCGCGGCCTCGTCGCGCATGGGATTGCGCGGCAACGTGCAAGCGAAATCCACATCGGCCGCCAGCGCGGCATCGCCGAGCAACGGTTGCAGATCCAGCTTGTGCTGCACCGGTGTAGTGCCATCGACCTGTTCGAGCAGGTCGACGCGGCCGATGATTTCATCGAGGCTGCGTGCGCCCAGCCGGGCCAGATGCGCACGCACGTCCTCGGCGATGAAGCGGAAATAGTTCATGACCATGTCCGGCAGGCCGGTGAAATGGTCCTTGCGCAGCACGGGATGCTGCGTCGCCACGCCGGTGGCACAGTTGTTGAGATGACAGATGCGCAGGTACTTGCAACCCAGCGCGACCATCGGGCCCGTGCCGAAGCCGAAGCTCTCCGCGCCGAGCAACGCAGCCTTCACCACATCGAGGCCGGTCTTCAGGCCACCGTCGGTCTGCAGCCGCACGCGGCCGCGCAGATCGTTGCGGCGCAGCGTCTGCTGCGTTTCGGCAAGGCCGAGCTCCCAGGGCGTGCCGGCGTACTTGATCGACGTGAGCGGGCTCGCGCCCGTACCACCATCGTGACCGCTCACGGTGATGAGGTCGGCACCCGCCTTCACCACGCCCGCGGCGACCGTGCCCACGCCGGCGTGACTCACCAGCTTCACCGAGATCAGCGCGCCGGGATTCACTTCCTTGAGGTCGTGGATCAACTCGGCGAGATCTTCGATCGAATAGATATCGTGATGCGGCGGCGGCGAGATCAGGCCAATGCCCGGCTTCGCATAACGCAACCGCGCGATGGTGCTGTCCACCTTGTGGCCCGGCAGCTGGCCGCCTTCGCCGGGCTTGGCACCCTGCGCGATCTTGATCTGCAGCACCTCGGCATTCACCAGGTACTGGGGCGTGACGCCGAAGCGACCGGAGGCGACCTGCTTGATCTTGGAGGTCTTCTCGGTGCCGTAGCGCGCCGGATCCTCACCGCCTTCGCCGGAGTTGCTGCGCGCGCCGAGCCGGTTCATGGCGATGGCGAGCGCTTCGTGCGCTTCCGGTGACAAGGCGCCCAGTGACATGCCGGCCGAGTCGAAGCGGCGCAGGATGCTTGAGGTCGACTCCACTTCGTCGAGCGGAATCGATTCGCGCAGCGGACGCGGCGACAGCAGGTCTCGCAATGCGGACGGCGGGCGATGATCGACGAAATCGGCGTAGGCGCGGTAGTCGCCCGCATCACCCGAACGCACCGCGCGCTGCAGGCTGGCGATCACGTCGGGGTTGTACATGTGGTATTCGCCACCGTACACGAACTTGTAGATGCCGCCGGCGCGCAAGGGCAACGCATCGCTCCACGCCTCAGCCGCGAGCAGGCGCTGGTCGATCTCCAAGTCTTCGAAGGTCGCACCACCGATGCGCGAAGGCGTACCGGGGAAGCACAGCTCAACCACCTCGGGCGCCAATCCGACGATCTCGAACAACTGCGCGCCGCGATAACCGGCCACGGTGGAGATGCCCATCTTCGACAGGATCTTCATCAGGCCCTTGCGGATGCCGCGACGATAGCTGCGGCCGATCTCGAAGCGGTCGCTGGCGATGTGACCTTCGCGACCCAGCTCGAACAGGCTCTGGTAGGCCAGCCATGGATAGATCGCAGTGGCGCCGAAACCGAGCAGGCAGGCGAACTGATGCGGATCGCGCGGCGTCGCCGTCTCCACCAGGATGTTGCACTGGCAGCGCAGCGCCTTGTCGATGAGATGCGCATGCACCGCGCCGACGGCGAGCTGCGAATGGATCGGCAGCAGGTCCTTGTGCGGATAGCGGTCGCTGAGGAACACCAGCTGGCAGCCTTCGCGCACGGCCTTTTCCACCTCGCGGCAGAGGCGGCGCAACGCGGCCTCCAGGCCTTCCTCCGGCGCGTACATCAGGTCGAAGCGCGGCGTGCCGACAAACTGCGGCAAGGCCAGCAACTGGCGCAGCTTGCGCTGCGAGAGCACCGGCGAGTTGATCAGGATCTGCTTCGCGTTCTCCGGCGTGAGGTCGAACACATTGGCTTCGGGGCCGATCTGCGTGACCAGCGACATCACCAGCTTTTCGCGCAGCGGATCGATCGGCGGGTTGGTCACCTGCGCGAAGGCCTGGCGGAAGCGGTCGAACAGCGGACGCACCTGGCGCGACATCGCGGCGATCGGCGTGTCGTCGCCCATCGAACCGGTCGCTTCCTGCTCCAGCTCCACGATGGACTTGAGCACGGTCTCGCGTTCCTCGCGCGACAGGCCGTAAAGCTTCTGGTAGCGGCGCAGCTCATCCTGCGGCAACGGCTCGGCTGCCAGCGAAGGGTCGATCAGATCCGATTCGAGATAGCTCACGCCGGCGCGCAGCCAATCGCGGAACGGCGCGCGCTTGCGGTTGATGTCGTCGATGTCGGCGTCGCGCAGCAAGCGATGGGCCTTCAGGTCCACCGCGATCATTTCGCCGGGCGCCAGGCGACCCTTGGCGATCACCTGCGACGAAGGCACATCCCACAGACCCGCTTCGGAGGCGACGATCAGATGGTTGTCCGCCGACAGCGCCCAGCGCGCGGGGCGCAGGCCGTTGCGATCCAGCGTGCAGGCGGCGTAGTGGCCGTCACACATCACCAGCCCCGCCGGGCCGTCCCACGGCTCGCTGTGCAGCGCGTAGTACTCGTAGAAAGCGGCGAGATCTTCGTCGATGCCTTCGCGTGCAGCGAACGCCGGCGGCACCAGCACGCGCATCGCGGTGATCAGGTCGAGGCCGCCCGCGATCAGCACTTCCAGCGCATTGTCGAGGCTTTCCGAATCGGAACCGGTCTGGCGCACCAGCGGCCCGATATCGGACAGATCCACCAGAGGCGAATGCAGGATGGATTCGCGTGACTGCATCCAGCGCCGGTTGGCGCGGATGGTATTGATCTCGCCATTGTGCGCGAGCAGTCGGAACGGCTGCGCCAATCGCCACTGCGGCAACGTGTTGGTGGAATAACGCTGATGGAACACCACCGCATCCGCGCTCAATGACGGATGCATGAGATCGGCGAACACATCGCGCAGCCGACCGGGCGCGGCCATGGCCTTGTAGCCCACGACCTGCGACGACAGCGTCACCACATAGAAATGGGGATCGTTCGCCAGCGCCGTCTCCGCGCGGCGGCGCGCACGAAACAGCGCGCGCTCGAACTGGCCTTCGTCCATCGCCGATGAAGGTTCGACAAACACCTGGCGCACGCGCGGCTGCGCGGCGGCGGCAAGCGGGCCGCAGGCCTCGGGATTGACCTGGACATCGCGCCAGCCGGCGACACGCAGGCCTTCTTCGCGAAGATGATTCTCAAGGACCGCCGCAGCGTCGTCGCCACCAGCCGGATCGAGGAACACCACGCCCGCTGCAAACTGTTCGCCCAGCGCAATGCCGGCGTCGATTGCGAGGGTTTTCAGCCATGCCAGCGGACGATGGAAGAGCACGCCACAGCCGTCGCCGCTCACGCCGTCGGCATTCACGCCGCCGCGGTGGGAAAGTTTGGCCAATGCCGTGAACGCGGTGTCCACCACCCACGCACTGGCGTGACCATCGATATTGGCGACGAGACCAAAACCACAGCTGTCGTGCTCGAACGCAGCGTCGTAAAGCGTCGCTGGCAGTGCTTGCGCCATCTTGCCTCCCCGGCCGATGGATAGAGACACGTCGTCCCAACGGCGCCGAAGGCTCCGCTGTCACGTATCCAAGTGTGGCCTCGACTAAAACACAATTGGTGCGTCGCGTCAAAGACATCTTTACGGCTAAATGAAAGTTTCAATTGGAAGCATTCGTTGTCTTCCTGACATCGACGCGCATCACGTGTCGCGCAGCGCGAAACACACGCGCAATCCACGATACGAGTGCGAAGACATCTTTCACCCGGCACAACGATCCACGTCATGACGACCCTCAGGCATACCAGTGCGGTGGATCGGCGGGCGCCTGCATGGAGCCAGCCAGCCGCATATCGCCCAGCGCGCCGGCTCGCGCGCCGTCATCACGCTCTGTGATAATCGGCCGATGCCCATACCACTCCGTCGTGCCCGCCCCCTCGCCCGCGCCATGACCGGCGCCCTCCTCCTCTCCCTGTTGGCCCTGCCCGCCTGGTCGGCGCAGGACAGCAAGACGCGCACCGAGCAGGCCGAGGCGCAGAAGAAGCTGTCGGACATCCGCAGCAAGATGGAGGCGCTCGCCAAGGAGCAGGCGGAGACAGCCGCCAAGCGCGACAGCGCCACCGCCGAGCTGGCCAAGCAGGCCAACGCCGTCGCCGCCGCCGCCAAGGCCGTGCGGGACACCGACGCCCAGCTCGCCGCCAAGCAGAAGGACCTGGACGGACTCGAAGCCCAGCGCGGCGAACTGCAGAAGAGCCTCGAAGGCCAGCGTGCCGCCATCGCCGAGCTGCTGCGGGCCACGTATGCGCTGGGCCGCGGTTCGGACCTGCGCCTGCTGATGGGCGACGATGACGTGGCGCGCATCGCCCAGGCGCTGGCCTATTCGAAGTATTTCCAGGAAGACCGCGTCGCCCGCGTGCAGAAGCTGATGGGCGATCTCGCGAAGCTGCAGGATCTGGAAACCCAGATCACCGCCGAGAAGCAGACCTTGCAGGCCAGTCGCGCCGAGCGCGAGACCCAGGCCAAGACACTGGAGCTGCAACGGGCCAGCCAGGCCAGGCTGGTGGCCGACACCGACGCCCAATACAAGGACCAAGGTGCCAAGCTGGCAGCGCTGAAGCAGAACGAGGCCTCGCTGAACCAGCTGGTCGACAAGCTGCAGAAGGCCATCGAGGAAGCCGCCCGGGAGGCCGAGCGCGCCGCCGCCAAGGCCAACGCCGGCTCTGCCGCGCCCCCACCAGGCAAGGGCCTGGTGAATATTCGCGGCAACCTGCCCTGGCCGGCCACCGGCGCCGTGAACACCTACGGCAACGGCGTGCTGATCAAGGCGCCGGGCGGCAGCGAGGTGCGCGCGGTTTCCAGCGGCAAGGTGGTCTACGCCGCCTTCCTGCGCGGCTACGGCATGCTGGTCATCCTCAGTCACGGCAACGGCTGGCTGAGCATGTACGGCAACAACGAGACCCTGCTGCATGGCGTGGGCGACCAGGTGTCGGTCGGCGAGGCGGTGGGCACCGCCACCGCCCCGACCGGGGTCAATACCGGCGTCTACTTCGAGCTGCGCCAGAACAACAAACCCGTGGACCCGCGCACGTGGTTAAGCCAGCGCCGTTGACGTCCGCTACGCGCCGTCGCAGGCTAATCTCCGCGACATGACATTGAATTCCAACGCGATCCGGCGGTCCAAGCAGCACGGTGCCGCCCGCCGGTGGCGTTTCCCTCGGTTCCCCGGAGTCTTCCCCACCATGCGGTTTTCCACCTTGAGCCTGGCCGCCCTGCTGTTGGCGGCGCCGCTGGCACAGGCCCAGACCGCGCCCAACGGCGCCAAGCACCCTGCGACCCCCACCGCCACCGCGCCAGCCCCGGCCAGCTCTGCGCCGGATCGCCTGGACCTGGACGACGTGCGCAACTTCAGCCGCGTCTACGAAATTGTGCGGCAGGCCTATGTCGAACCAGTGGACAACAAGACCCTGATGAAGGCCGCCATCAGCGGCATGCTCAGCGGCCTTGATCCGCACAGCGAATACCTCGACAAGGACGGCCTGGCCGAACTCAACGAAGACACCACCGGCCAATACGGTGGCCTGGGCATCGAAGTGCTGCAGGTCGATGGAACGCTGCGCATCGTTGCGCCCATCGACGACACACCGGCCGCGCGCGCCGGCATCAAGCCGGGCGACACCATCGTCAAGATCAACGGCAAGCCGGTGGACGCCGAGAACATCGACGAGATGTTCAAGGAACTGCGCGGCGACCCCGGCAGCAAGATCACCCTCACCATCCTGCACGAGAAGAGTGACAAGCCGATCGATATGCCGCTGGTGCGCGAGCGCATCTCGGTCACCAGCGTGAAGACGCGCGAGATCGAGCCGGGCTACGCCTATATCCGCATCAGCCAGTTCCAGGACGACACGCCGGCGGACCTGGAGAAGAAGCTGGGCGAGCTGATTCGCAAGAACGGTGCGCAGAAGGGCGCCATCCTCGACCTGCGTTCGAACCCGGGCGGCCTGCTCACCGCCGCGGTCGGCGTCAGCGACGATTTCCTCGACTCGGGCACCATTGTCACCACGCGCGGTCGCTTGCAGGACTCCAACCTCAGCTTCGAAGCGCACCAGGGCGACCTGCTCCACAGCGCACCGATGGTGGTGCTGGTGGACAACGGCACCGCTTCCGCCGCCGAGATCGTTTCCGGCGCGCTGAAGGACAACCGCCGCGCCCTCATCATCGGCCGTCGCACCTTCGGCAAGGGCGTGGTGCAGACCGTGCTGCCGTTGGACGCTGACCACGCGGTGAAGATCACCACAGCCCGCTACTACACGCCCAAGGGCACCTCGATCCAGGCCGAAGGCATCAAGCCCGATATCGCGCTGGCCGATCTCTCGGTGAACAAGGCCGACAGCCCGCCAAGCCTGATCAGCTCCGAAGCCGACCTGCCCAACCATCTCGCCAATGAAGACGGCGCAGCTGGTCACGACATCGACAATGACGGCAGCGCAGAGAATGCCAAGCTGGCGACGCAGGATTACGCGTTGTCGCAGGCGCTCAATGTGTTGAAGGGGTTGGCGCTCAATCGCACGGCGCCTGCGGCTACGGTGCCGAGCAAGCACTGAGACCCTGCCTTCATTTTCGAGGCGCACCCGCGTGCCTGGTGCGCCTTTCTCCGAACCCTCACCGGCTTCCAATACGCCTCGCCTTCCACTGTAGGAGCGCACCCTGTGCGCGACATCCTTTCGCGCCGATCTTCATTCTTCGTCGTCCCGGCCTAGGCCGGACGGAGCGAGCAGGACACCGCGCTCGCGACGCGAGGATTACGCGTTGTCGCAGGCGCTCAATGTGTTGAAGGGTTGGCGCTGAGCCGCACGGCGCCGGCAGTTACGATGCCGGGCAAGCATTGAAACCTTGCCTTCATTTTCGAGGCGCGCCTGTCTGCCCAGTGCGCCTTTCTCCGACTCGCACCGGCTTCCAATGCGCCTCACCTTCCACTGTAGGAGCGCACCCTGTGCGCGACATCCTTTCGCGCCGGTCTTGATTCTTCGTCGTCCCGGCGTAGGCCGGGGGAGCGAGCAGAACACCGCGCTCGCGATGCGAGGATTACGCGTTGTCGCAGGCGCTCAATGTGTTGAAGGGGTTGGCGCTGAACCGCACGGCGCCGGCAACTACAGTGCCGAGCAAGCACTAACGAAAACGCCCTGCTAATCGCGGCAACCCCGCTTTAAGTCCTCACCGCGACGGCGCGTTGCGGTATAGCCGCGGTTGACCTGCATTGGCAGTCGCAATCCGGACTCCGGAACCTCCAGAGCTTTTCCCATCGAAATGCAGCCAGCCCTGGCTCTTCAGGCCATTTTCTTTGGGTTACGTTTTGACGCGAAGGTAATCCCGTGGAACTTTGACTCCCTGCCAGCGCCCTCCGCCCTTCCTCGCTCCTCAAAGCCGGCGCCATCCATGGCGCCTCCCCGCGTGCGGGCCGGTCGCCGTTCGCATGCCAAGAGCGTGTGCGTGGGCCAGCAAAAGAAAGGTGACTCGAGCGTCCCACAGGGACTAGCTTCGCGTCGCCCCACAGGGACTAGCTTCGCGTCGTCCCACGGGACTAGCTTCGCGTCGTCGGCAGACGATCGAAAGGGCCGCTGCGTAGGCGGCAAGCTGGCGGGAACGCAACAATCTCAGACCGACGAAACTGGATCCCGGCTTACGCCGGGATGACGAGAAGCGGAGACCGGCGCGAAAGGCTGTCGCGCACAGGGTGCGCTCCTACAAAGCGAACAGCGAGGTCAGAACCCTATTTCCGGCGCCAGCCCCGCCAGATGCCCCGCCAGCGGATCACTCTCCGCCAGCAGCTCGAAGCCTTCGTACTCAAAACCCGGCGCCACCAGGCACGTCACCAGGGCATAGCGACCCAGCGGCCTCGCGGCCTGCCACGCGCCCGCCGGCACCACGGCCACGGGGCGATGGTCGCCGGTCAATGGACCCAGGCAATGGCGTTCTAGGCGATTGCACACAGGGTTGTAGATCAGCAGTTCCAGCGGTTCGCCTTCGACGAAATGCCAGGCTTCTTCGGCATCCACCCGATGCCAGCTGCTGAACTGGCCCTGCTCCAGCAAATAGTGGATGGCGCTCATCGCATGGCGCACGCCGGTGTCGCCGTCGGCACCCTTGGGCGGATGGAAGCGACGGTAGTAACCGCCTTCCACATGCGGCTGCAGTTGCAGCGAGTCCTTCAGTTCCACGACGCGGGCGACCGCGTCGTTCACGCGGCCTCCGCGGCGGCGGGCTTGAGCAGCCAGCGCACGGCAAGTACGCCGAGCTCGTACAGCAGACACATCGGCACGGCCAGCATGATCATCGAGGTGATGTCCGGCGGCGTGATGAAGGCTGCGATGGCGAAGGCGCCGACGATGGCATAGCGCCTGCCGTTGCGTAGCTGCTCCAGGTTCACCACGCCGATCGCGGCGAGGATCACCACCGCCACCGGCACCTCGAAGCACAAGCCGAAGGCGAAGAACATCAGCATCACGAAATCGAGGTAGTGCGTGATGTCCGTCATCATCTCCACGCCCTGCGGCGTCACCGCCGTGAGGAAGCGGAACGCGGCGGGCAGCACCAGGAAATAGGCGAAGGCGCAACCCAGGTAGAACAGGAACAATGCCGCCACCAGCAGCGGACGCGCCAGGCGCTTCTCGTTGCGATAGAGACCCGGCCGCACGAACGCCCACAACTGATAGACCACCACCGGCATGGCGATGAACAAGGCCGCATAGAAGGCCAGCTTCAACGGCGTGACGAACGGGCTGGCCACTTCGGTGGCGATCAGGTGCGCGCCCTGCGGCAGGCGCGACACCAGCGGTGCGGCGAGCTCGGTGTAGAGGCGATTGGCGAATGGAATCAGCGCCGCAAGCACCACCAGCACGGCGACGATGGCGCGCATCAGCCGCGAGCGCAGCTCGATCAGGTGAGAGAACAGCCCCTCTTCGAGACCGCCGTCATCCGGGTTTTCCAGCTCAGGCGCCGCCATGCGATGACTCCTTGGTCGGCACGGTGCCGGAAGCGTCCGCGGCCGGGTTCACGGCGGGTTGCTCCGTTGGCGCAGCAGGTTCGGAAACGGCCGCAGGCGCAGGCGCTGCCGCATCGCCATTGGGGCGCATCTTGCGCAGCGTCTCGTCGAGCTCGGCCTGCGCCGCGTGGGCGCGGTCCGCGGCCTCCTTGGCCTGGCGGCGGATTTCCTCCACCTGCAGTTCGCGCTCGACCTCAGCGCGCACGCTGTCCCAGCCGGTACGCACGCGACGCAGCAGCGCGCCGGCCGTACGGGCGGCGTGCGGCAGTTTTTCCGGGCCGAGTACGATCAGCGCGATGAGCGCGAGCAGTACCAGCTTGCCGAAGCTGATCTCGATCATTGGAACAAGCTCTCGCCGACCGGCTTACTTCTGCTCGGTGGTGTCGTGCTGGCTCTGGTTCTGGGTCGTGCCCGCCGGCGGGTCGGCGCGCAGGCGCTCGTCGGGGTCGCTCGATGCGGTCGGCTTGGAAGCGCCTTCTTCGCCGCCGTCCAGGCCCTTCTTGAAGTCGCGCACGGCGCCGCCGAGGTCGGAGCCGATGTTGCGCAGCTTCTTGGTGCCGAAGATCAGCACGACCACGACGAGCAGGATGAGTAGATGGGTAATGCTCATGAATAGGCCTCAGGGACGTTAAAGCGGCGGAACGAAGCTGTCACGCTGCCGCGCCGCCGCTCCACATCATCGCTGAGTGTACTCCTCAAGGCGATCCCTGAAATCGACCACCTGACTGGGCACATTGCTGACCCCGCCTTCGAAGATGCGGCGAGGGGTCACACCTTTACCGTAGATCGACTCGTTGGCGTCGTAATCGATGCGCAGGGCGGAGCCATCGAGGGCCACGCCGGCGAACAGGCCGCGCGAGCGCGAGTAGGAGTAGATCTCGGCCTTGAAGTCGCTGTCGGTGGAGGCCTGGGCGGTGCGGCCGACCGGGCCGGCCGCCGCGGCGGCGTCCGCTCCCAGGGTGAATTTGCCGTTGACGATCGAGTCAACGCCGCGCTGCGTGCGGAACACCAGGATCACGTCGGTGGACGATGCACCGGCCTGAAAGCCCACGCTGCCGCCCGTCATGGTGATGAAACTGGGGTTGGACCATGTGCCGTCCGGGCCCTTGACCGAAATCAGGCCCTCGCCGCGGCGGCCGCCGAACACGAAGCCCACCTTGAGCAGGTCGGGGATCACGGCGATGGCCTTGGCTTCCTTGAGCAGGTCGGTCGGGATCGACTTGTCGGGCGCCTGCATGATCTCGTTGAGCACGCGCACGGAATTTTGCGCGCGGACCAGCGGCGGATCTTCGGCGTGCGCCGCCATGGCCGGAAGCAGCAGAACCGACAGGGCAAGCAACACGCGATGCAACGATGCCTTGAACATGATGACTCCTGGAGCTGGTTTCGACGGCTGCTGCGGCAACCGTGTCCACGGCAGCCTGGGCAGCTTGTGGCAGACTCTGCGGCGGTTTCTTCCGCCGACGCCACGATGCCACGCAGCGATGACTATACCGGCCCTGCCGGCGATTCCCATGACCCATCCGTTCAGGCTGCGGTGCTGTTGGTGAACCTCGGCACACCGGAGGCACCGACCGCGCAGGCCGTGCGTCCGTACCTGGCGGAGTTCCTCGGCGATCCGCGCGTGATCGACTACCCGCGCTGGCTGTGGTGGCTGATCCTGCACGGCGTGATCCTGCGCGTGCGGCCCGCGCGATCGGCCCACGCGTACCAGCGCATCTGGACGGCCCAGGGTTCACCACTGCGCGTCGGCAGCGAGGCATTGGCCGCGCGGCTGCAGGAACACCTTTCCCGCGACGGCGGGACACCGGTGCGCGTGACGCTGGCGATGCGCTATGGCCAGCCTTCGGTGCGACGGCAAATCGAACAGCTGCAACGCGAAGGCGTGCGCCAGCTGTTGGTGCTGCCGCTGTATCCGCAGTACTCGGCCACTTCCACGGGCTCGGTGATCGATGCCGTGGCCGATGCGATGAAATCGCTGCGCTGGCCGCCCGAGCTGCGCATCGTCAACGACTATCACGAAGATGCCGCGCATATCGAGGCGCTGGCGGCGAGCATCGAGCAATGGTGGTCGACGCACGGACGAGGCGATCGCTTGTTGTTGTCGTTCCACGGCATTCCCGAGCGCTATGTGCGCGAGGGCGATCCCTATCTCGAACAATGCCAGGCAACCGCGCGGGCCTTGCGCGAGCGACTGCGGCTGGACGAATCGCAGCTGGTGGTGAGCTTCCAGTCGCGCGTGGGCCGCGAGCAGTGGCTGCAGCCGTATACCGACGCCACCGTCCGCGAACTGGCGAACTCGGGCGTGAAGACGCTCGATGTCGCCTGCCCGGGCTTCGCCGTCGACTGCCTGGAAACCCTGGAAGAGATCGCCATGCAGAACCGCGAGTTCTTCAAGGAAGCCGGCGGCGGCGAACTGCGTTACATCCCCGCGCTCAACGATTCGCCCGGCCAGGTGGATAGCCTCGCCCGCTTGGTGCGGCGCCATATGGCCGGCTGGTCGACATCCGTCGACGCGCCTTTCGCATGACCTTGCCGCGCGAACGCGACATCGCCCTGCCCCACATGCGCCTGCGCGCACTGGTGTGGGGCGATGAAGAGGCGCCACCGCTGCTGGCACTGCATGGCTGGCTCGACAATGCCGGCAGCTATGCCTTTCTCGCGCCGCTGCTCGCCGATCGGTGGCGAGTGATCGCGCTCGAACTGCCAGGCCACGGCCACTCGGATCACCTGCCCGCCGGCATGCACTACCACTTCATCGACTACGTGCGCGCGGTACTGGCCGCGGCGGACGTGCTCGAGCTGTCGAAGTACTGCCTGCTCGGGCATTCGCTGGGTGCGGGCATCGCCGCATTGGTAGCCGCCGCCACGCCCGAACGGGTGGAGCGAGTGCTGCTGATCGAAGGCCTCGGTCCGATTGCCGACGATGGGCACCACACGCTGCGCCGCTTCCGCGATGCACTGACCTCGCTGGCCACCGGGCGCTCGCTGCGCGCTTTCCCTTCCGTCGACCATGCCATCAGCGCGCGCACCATCGCCAGCGGCTTGCCCGCCACGCAAGCGCGTCCCATCGTCGAACGCGGACTGCGCGAAACAGCGGAAGGCTGGCGCTGGCGAAGCGATCCGCGACTCAACCGTCCCTCGCCGCTGCGCCTGCCGGAAGATCAGGTTCGCGCGCTGTTGCGCGGCATCGAAGCGCCTGCGTCGCTGCTGCTCGCGGAACCGGCCACCTCCTATCTGCCACGCACGCAGATGGATGAGCGCGCGGCCTGCGTCGGCCGTATCGACGTAAGCACGCTGCATGGCGGCCACCACCTGCACTTGGAGCATGCTGACGAGGTGGCCGCCTGGGTGCGCCGCCACCTCAACGGCGCACCGGCCTAAGTCGCTACGCGACTATTTAGCGCCCTTGCTGCTGTTAGAAGCAGTATTGCTCATGTGGTAGATGCTGATATCGCGCGGCGGCGGACCAAGCAGCGGCAAGGTGCTGAAGATGTCGGCATCGCCCTTCCGCGCCGCCAGGATGCGCGAAAGCTTTTCGCGATTCACCGGCTGGATGCTCTGAAAGTGACAGGATTCCGCATGACCCTGCGCATCTTGCGTCACTATGCTGCCGTCGTCGGTGATGAAGGGCTGCGCGCAGCCATCCTTGGTCGTAACGAGCCAGAGCTTCTGGCTGGCCTTGTCGACGAACACCAGCTTGTTGGGACCGAGCACGAATCCACCCAGCCTGCCATCGACGCTCAAGCTTGAGCTCTTGCCGCCTGCGGCCGATTCGAACGCCGAGAGATATGGCGATGACTTGTCCGCCGATTCCGCTCGTGCCACCCCCGTCGCCAGAAAAGCGACCACAACCGCGCCGGCGATACCAACCCACGACTTCCCTGCTGCTTTGCTGTCACGCACGACACACTCCCCTTCGCGTTGAACTACCAAGGAATCAGCCATCGATAAGCGAAAGCGGCGACATTGCGCCCCCTGACGGGCGCAATATCGCCGCCCGCGGCCGGGGACGCAACTCGCCTTACTGCATGACGGGCCTGACCGACGGCACATGCCCTATAGGGGCAGCGGCCTAGACTGGCGCCATGGAGCATCTCAAGCGCACCAACTATGGACAGCCCGACCAGGTCCGTCGACTGGGCAGCCTGCAGGTCTCGGCTACGCCGTACATGGCCGGCGACGCCCTGCCCTGGCATGAACACGACGAGGGCTATCTGTGCCTGGTGGCTGCCGGCGCGTATACGCAGCAGTCGAGCAGCGGCGAGCTGGACTGCGCGCCCGGCTTGTTGCTCACCCATCCGCAGGGCCACCGCCACGCCAATCGCTTCGGGCCGCGCGGTGCGCGCTGCATCAGCATCTTTTTCACGGATGAAGCGGACGGCACCGCGCGCCTGCTGCGCGACCATCGTCAGCTGCGTCTGCCGGAGGCCAGCCGCCTGCTCGCCCGCATCGAACGCGAACTGCGCGCCACGGATGATGCCGCTGCGCTGGCGCTGCAATCGGCCGTGCTGGAGCTGGTGGCATCGGCCTGCCGCATGGAGGGCGAACGCCGGCCCGCCTGGCTCCAGCGCGTGCTGCAACGCCTGCACGACGATCCACTGGCGACGCCCACGCTGCCGGAGCTCGCACGGCTGGCGGGCGTGCATCCTTCGCATCTTGCCCGAACCTTCCAGCGCGCCCAGGGTTCGACCGTGGGCGACTATCAGCGTGGCCTGCGCATCGAGCTGGCACGCCGTGCGCTGGCCGGCAACGACCTCTCGGTCGCGGAAGTGGCTGCGCAGGCCGGCTTCAGCGACCAGAGCCACTTTGCCCGCGTGTTCAAGCGCGTCACCGGCGATACGCCGCGTGACTATCGGCACAAAGTGCAAAGAGCGTCCTGATATGTCACTCCCGTCCTAGCTATCGCAAGCGTCCGCAGGGACGATGGCGCCAACCACGCAAGGAGCCATCGTCATGTTTCGTCATCACCGCCTGTTGCTGGGCCTGTTGCTTGCCGGCGCCCCCGCGCTGACGTTTGCCGCCACCGACCCCGACGCCCTGCTGCGCGACATGCGCCAGGCCTACGGCGGCGCGCACTGGAGCGCAGTCGCAGCGCTGCAAGCCAGCGGCAAGGAAACCGCCGACGAACTCACCGGCCCATGGCAGATGACGGTGGATGTGCGCAGCGGCCAGTTCGCCTCCCGCATGCACAACGACGTGTTCTCCTCGGCGGAAGGCGCGGACGGCCACGGCCGCTGGCGGGAGGACATCACCGGCCTCGTGCATCCGCTCGATTCGGATGAGGCGCGCACGGTAGGCGTGACCGAAGACTGGCTGCGTCGCTTCGGCTTCCTCGATGCCCGCGCGTCGGCAACCTATCGTGTCTTGCCCGACGCGCAGGAAAACGGCCGCAACTGGCAACGCGTCGAAGTCACGCCGACCGGTGGCCGCACGGTCACGCTATGGATCGACCCACGCACGCATCGCCTCGATCGCGCCACGTGGGCCAGCTCGTTCCTGGTTGTTACGCAGCACTACAGCGACTACCGCGAGGTGAGTGGGCTGCAGTTGCCCTTTCGCATCGAGACTTCGAGCGCCAACCTCGCCGGCAATGCCGATGGCAGCAGCGTGGATATGGTCGATCGCTACGACGTGCTACCCGCCGTGCCCACATCCGCGCTGCAACGGCCCGAAGGCAAGGTACGCGACGTCACCATGGCGAACGGTGCACGCACTGCCACCACGCGACTGCGCCTGGAAGGCGGCATCGTGCTGGTGGACGTGAGCATCGAAGGCCGACCGCCGATGCCCTTCATCCTCGACACCGGCGGCCACGCCATCCTCACCAGCGATGCGGCGAAGCTGCTGGGCTTCGAGACGAAGGGCAACGGTGTCTCCGGTGGATCGGGCTCGGGGACCATGAGCACGTCGTACACGAAGGTGCATGACACCGCGCTCGGCGATGCGCATGTTAGCGACCTGACCTATACGGTGCTGCCCTATCCCTACGAGTTCTATGAACGCGGCAACGACGCGCCGATCGCCGGCATCCTCGGACTGGAGATGTTCGAGCGCTTCGCCATCACTTTCGACTACGACCGCGGCGAACTCCGTCTCGCGCCGTATGACCAGGGCGAAGCACCCGCGGCCATGAAGGGCGACGCCATCCCACTGCGCTTCACCGACGACATGCCGCTCGCCAGCGCCCGACAGGACGGTCACGCCGGCATGTTCGGCATCGACACCGGCAACGCCGGCTACGTGCTGACGTTTCCGCAGTGGGCCAACCGTAATGGCGTGGCGGCGCACTATGCCGCCGGCCTGCCGATTCCCACGGGCGGCGTGGGCGGCCTCTTCATCGCCCATGTCGCCCACGCGAAAGAGCTGATGCTGGGCCAGCAACGACTCGACAATATCGTCGCGATGCTTACCCGCGACGACGCCGGCGCAACCGGCAACCCCAGCGAAGCCGGCAACATCGGGCAGGACGTCCTCTCGCGCTTCAACGTGCACTTCGACTATCGCCGCCAGCAGATGGTGCTGATGCCTCGCGCAAAGGCGCCCGACTGGCACTACGGCATGGCCGGTTTCCGCGCCGACAAGAAACAGGACCACCCCGACCGCTTCGACGTCATCAATGTCATGCCCGGCAGCCCCGCCCAGCAGGCGGGACTCAAGCAGGGCGACGCCATCGTGGCGGCCAACGGCAAACCGGCGGCGTCGCTCAGCTTCGGCACGCTGCGCGACATGAGCACCCATCTTCCGGAGGGCATGCCGCTGTCGCTGAAGCTGGCGGATGGGCGGGTGCTGGAGATGAAGGTGAGGGATTTGGCGCCGCAATAAGCGCCAATCTCGCACTGTAGGAGCGCACCCAGTGCGCGATAAGCGTTGCGGCGTCACCGCTCCGCGAAGGCCCTTAGAGGGGCCGGCTTGTCGCGCACTGGGTGCGCTCCTACAGCCAGATGCAGTCCCAATAGGGGTAATCGAGCACGGTCTTCACCAGCCCCGCCCGCACGGGGTTTGCGACGATGTAGCGAGCCACCGTGCGAATATCCTCTTCCTTTCGCAGCGCACGATCATGAAAGCCGCGATCCCATACGACGCCCGTTTGCGTGCAGCTCATGCGCCGTGCGGTGAACGCTTTGAAGCGATTCATGACCAGGGAAAGACCGTCGCGCTGGCCCAACTGCACCAGGCCATGCCAGTGATCGGGCATCAAGACCCAGCACAGAAGACGCGCATCGCCCCAGCACGATGGATCCATGGAACTTCGCGACACGGTTCGAGCCGGCCCGATGTCCTTGAAGACAGCTCTTCGATGCGCCGTCGTCGTTGTCAGCAGGTAGACATGCCCGGGCAACGAGACCCGTCCTCTCCGTAGTACCTGATGTCCATATCGCGTCATGCGCGGAACGTCGCATCGACCGGATGATCACAACATCAGCGATACCCGAAGCCTTCTGTAGGAGCGCACCCAGTGCGCGAAAGGCCAACGGAGCGGTGACGCCGTAACGTGGATCGCGCACTGGGTGCGCTCCTACAGAAAGGGCGTCTCAGGGCTTGGCCAGCCCCAGCGCATCCAGCCCCTGGTCAAACGTCACATCCACCGGGATCTTCGCCTCATCCAGCCGCTTGAGGTCGCCGGCCAGCGTGGCGTCCACGTTGCCCATGGTGTCGGTGAGTTTCTTGGCCACGTCGTAGTCGCCATCACCCTGGATGGTGAGAAGCTTCGCCGACAGCGCATTCATCGCCGCGGTCATCTTGTCGAAATCGACGCGGTAGCGGCCGGTGGTGGCGTCGCGAGTGAAGGCGCCCTGCTGCTGGAAGAAGTTGAAGCGCACCATGTTGGCCTTGGCGTGCGCATCGCTGGCGCCGAAGCGCACTGAGCGCAGGATGCCGGCGAGGAAGGTGACGTAGTTGTCCATCAGCTTGGCCTTGTCCAGCTCGCCCTTCTCCGCGAGCTTGGTGACCATGTAGAGGCCGAGGATGTCGGCCTTGCCTTCCTCGAAGCTGGAAGCCTGGTCCTTCAGCGCCGTGCGCACCAGACCCTTGTCGGAAAGCGTCTGCTTGATGCCCAGGCCGTGTGCGACTTCATGGAACATGGTGTTCTCGAAGAACGCATCGAAGGTGAGGTGCGACTGTTGATCGTCGGCAATCAGTGCCTTGGCGATGGGCAGCATGATCTTGTCAAACTTCGCCTGCATCACGTTTTCCAGCTGCAGGCGGCGCGTGCCCTTCTTCAGCTGCACTTCTTCGTCGTTGGGCAAATTGATGGCGATGGTCTTGGCGCCAACGTTGGCATCACCCGCGTAGTACACGGCGAAGTAGGCGTTGAGGTCGGCATCGGAACCCGGCTTCTCGGCCTTGTACTTGCCATCCACCGGCAGCTCGCGCTGCAGTTCGGGCAGGTACTTGGCGAAGCGCGCAAGCTTGGCGCTCCAGGCCTGGTCCTTCACCAGTACGTAGCTTTCGTAGCTGGCCTTGTAACCGTAGAGCTGATCTTCGTACGTTTCGATCGGACCGATCACGATGTCGACCGGGTTGTTCTTCATCGACATCCAGGCGAAGTCGCTGGGGCGGTAGTCGTCGCTCTGCAGCGCGTCGGCACGCTTCTTCAGGTAGCCGGCGAAATCCTTGTCGGATGAGAGATCGGCGGCCTGGCGCAGCAGGCCGGCGGCGCGGTCAAGGTCGGCCTTATACGCCTCGTGATACGGCACCGTGACCAGCTTGCCCTGCGCATCGCGGCGCAGCAGCGTGTAGAGACCGGTCTTGTCCTTGAGGTCGGCCTTGTCGAATTCGTCCTTGCTCATGTCGGCCGGATAGAACTGCGCGCCCGGTGGACGTGCGCCCACGCCGGCGACGAACGGCTGGTCGTTGTCGAGACGATCCCACGGGCCGTAGTTGATCTCGGCGAAGCGACGCGTGACGTCGTCGGGAATGCGCGCCATCAGCGCCGCCTTGTCGCCCCACGACTGCTTCCAGTAGATGTCGTTGGTGACATCGGCGGCCTGCACCAGCAGCGCGATCATCTGCTTCTGCTTGTCGTCGAAGGTGGAAAGGTCGGCGGTGAGCTTGACCGTGGCGTAGTTGGCCATGCGCTGCGCGGCGTTGTCGGCATCGGTGGACGGCGGCGGCACCGCAGGCACGGTGGCCGCCGGCGCCGGTGTCGGTGCGGGCGCCTGCGCGGTGTTGGCGTTGTCGTGCGAACTGCAACCGGCGAGGGTGGCGACGAGGCTCAGGGCGAGCAGGTGGCGGCGCATAGCGAATGTCCCGGAGGGAGAAAACGCCATGGTAGCGCGGACCTGACTCCCTCTCCCCTTCGGGGAGAGGGTTGGGGTGAGGGGGCAATCTTGCGGTGGCGCAATGACGTGCCGGCTTTGATGATGCTCTATCGCGAGCACCCGCCCCTCATCCCAGCCTTCTCCCCGTAGGGGAGAAGGGGCCAGAAGCGTCAGCCGGAAATCGCCAGGCGCTCCGACTGATACAACCTCGCCGTCACCAGCACACCCAGCGCCGCGGCCACCAGGCTGCCCAGCAAACACAAGCCCAGCTGGTGCGGATCCACGCCATCGCCGCGCAGCAGTTGCATGATGCCCAGGTGCTGTCCGAGCAAAGGCACGGCATACATCCAGGCCTGCGCCTTGATCGGCATGGTGGAGAGCAGGATGCTCGGGATCACCGGCACGAACATCAGCAACGACACGTACGTCTGCGCCTCGCGATAGCTCTTGGCGAAGGCCGCCACCAGCGACTGCAGTGCGGCCAGCAGCACGATCAGCGGCAGCATCAGCAACAGCACGCGGCTGGCGAAGTTCAGGCCCAGGTCCAGTTCCATGCCGAGCTTTTCGGTAGGCAGGAAGCGCCCCACCACGGCGAACGCCGCCAGCGAGATGAGCAGGCTCGCCGCCGAGAACACGCAGATGGCCGCCAGCTTGCCCGCAAGAATCTTCCAGCGCGGCACCGGGTTGGCGAACAGTGGCTCCAGCGACTGGCGTTCGCGTTCGCCAGCGGTGAGGTCAATGGCCAGATACATGCCACCCATGAACACGGTGAGCACGAAGAAGTACGGCAGGATGGAGAACATCAGCGCGGCGCGCGCCTGCGCCGTCGCCTGGTCGCGCTTGGCGGCGATCACCGGCCATGCCGTGCCGGGCGACAGGCCGCGCGCCACCAGTCGCATCGCGCCTTGCTGGCGTGCATAGGTTTCCACCAGCTGGCTGACGCGGGCCACGGCGGTGTTCGCATCACGCTGCGAGGAGTCGTAGATCAGCTCCACCTGTACCGGCTCGCCCTTGCGCCACGCACTGCCGTAATCCGGCGAGATGCGCAGCACCACGTCGGCATCCTGCCTGCGCACGGCCAGTTCCGGATTGGCGATTGGCGGCCTGGGCACGATGCCATCGACCTTCAGCGCCGCGATGAGGTTGGGCGCGTAATCGGCGCCGATCACCGGCACCGGCAGCGGCTTCTCGGCCTTGTCGAACTCGCGGTTGAGCGTGATGTTGAGCAGCATTACCAGGATGATGGGACCAAGCAACGGGCCGGTGAGAAACGCACTGGTGAGCGTGCGGCGATCGCGCAGGTTTTCCCTCACCTCCTTGAGAAAGACGGTGAGGAAGGCACGCGTGCGACCGATCGACAGCGTGGTAGGCATGTTCATGCGGCGAGTCCCTCTTCGCTGCCGATGATCTTCACGAAGGCGTCTTCCAGGTTCGCCTCTCCGGTCTGTGCACGCAGCGCCTCGGGTGATTCATCCGCCACCACGCGGCCATTGGCGATCACCACGATGCGATCGCACAACGCAGCCACCTCCTGCATGATGTGACTGGAAAACAGCACGCAGCGTCCCTCCGCCTTCAGGCGCTGCATGAACTGGCGCAGCGCGCGCGTGGCCATCACGTCGAGGCCATTGGTGGGTTCGTCGAGGATAACGTTGCGCGGATCGTGGATCAGCGCGCGCGCAATTGCCGTCTTCACGCGCTGCCCCTGCGAAAAGCCCTCCGTGCGGCGATCGCCGATATCTTCCATCTCCAGTGCACGTACGAGCGCCTCGCGACGCTCGACCAGCACGCCTTCGGGAAGTCCGTGCAAGCGCGCGAAATAGTCGATGTTCTCGCGCGCGGTGAGGCGCTTGTAGAGACCCCGCGCATCAGGCAGCACGCCCAGCTGGCGGCGCACGGCCAGCGCATCCTGTGCGGCGTCGATGCCATCCACCAGCACCTGGCCGCGATCCGGCTTCATCAGCGTGTAGAGCATGCGCAGCGTGGTGGTCTTGCCGGCGCCGTTGGGGCCGAGCAGACCGGTGATCTCGCCGTCACGCGCCTTGAAGCTCACGCCGTCCACCGCCTTCACCGTGCCGAACGCCTTGTGCAAATCCTTCACTTCGATCATGGCGTGGCTCCGTTGAAGTCGATGAACATCGGGGTGGCACGCAGGCGGTCCAGGCATTTCACGTCCAGTGCCTTGGGGTTCTGGTCTTCGATGAAGTGCTTGATGACCTGCGGCGCGCAACCGGCGTTCATCACGTTGTGGCCCTGCCCGTTGAGCACGAGATGGCGCGAGTTCGTGAGGTTCTTCGCCACCTCTTCGCCGTAGCGTGGTGGTGTCACGGGATCGAACTCGCCGGAAAGTAGAAGCACCGGCTTGTCGGTCTTCAGCGGCTGGTGGAAATCATCCGGGCGCGTGCCCTTGGGCCACACCGAGCAGACGTTCTGCAGCGTGTCGATCATGCGGGTGCCGAGGATGGTGTGCGCGTCCTGCGGGCGCGGCACAAGCAGATCGGCATCTTCACTACAGATCACCGAGAGCTGCATGCCGCCGTTCATGGTGTCGGACAGGTCGCCCGACAGCAGCTTGGCCTGGCCCAGCAGCGGACCGACGTCGCCGTGCGCGGCCGCGTCGATGGACAGCGGCAGCAGCGCCGCCGTGAGCGGCGTATAGGCGAACATGCGCACCACGCTGGCCAGCGAGGCTTCACTCAGCACGCGCTGCACAGTCTGGTAATTCTGCGGATCGCGGAAACTCACCGTGTGCGGGTTGGCGCGCAGCGCATCGCGCAGCTGATAAAGCGTCTGGTACGGATCGTTGAAGCGCTTGCGGCACGCATCATTCGTTTCGCAGCGTGCGAACTGGGCTTTCAGCGCGGCATCGAGGTTCTGCGCGAAGTCTTCGCCCAACACCAGTTCGTTCGGCACCACGCCATCGAGCACGAGGCTGCGCACGGCCTGCGGATAACGCATGGCGTACTGCTGCGCCATGCGCGTGCCGTAGGACACGCCCACCAGATCGAAAGTCGGCGCACCGAGCGCCTTGCGCACGTCTTCCAGATCCTGTGCGGCGACGGTGGTGGTGTAGTAGCGCGGATCGGCCTTGTTCGCGAGCACCTTGAGGCAGCGCTGGGTTTCCTCGCGTTCCTTCTCGGGGCGCTCATCGAGCGCATCGGCGCCTCCTTCCGGACCTGCGCTTTCATCCTTGCAGGTAAGCGGGTTGGAGCCACCCGTGCCGCGCTGATCGAGCAGCAGCACGTGGCGATGCGCGGTGAGCGGCTGCAGCGCGGTGGACACGCCGGGCCACGATTCCGTGGCCGCCTGGCCGGGACCGCCGGCAAGCATCACCAGCATGTCCTTGCTCGCCACCTGCGCGCTGCTGCGGATCACCGCCAGCTTGAGCTTGATCGTGCGGCTGTGCGGGTCGTTGCGGTTCTCCGGCACCTCGAACGGCGCGCACCACGCGGCAGTGGAAAGGCCGCTGTTGGGTTGGCCCAGCTCGCACGGCGTGAGCGTCACCGAACCCAGTCGCCAGGTTTGCGGCTTGGCAGGCTGAGCCGGCGGCGTCGGTGCGGTGACGGCGGCTTCATCCGCATCCGTCGTTTTCGCCATGCGTGCGTGGAAGTGATTCCATCCCAGCGCCGCGAGGCCGACGGCCACGATGCCTATGCGCAGGGCGGTTCGCCCTTGGATTGCCATATCTGCTTACCCCTCGGTCCATTCGGGTTGCACGGTTTCGTTCCCTTCGCCGCTCATGGCGCGGGCTCGAAGATCGATTCGATGGAAAGCTCGAACAGCCGCGCGATCTTGAACGCAAGCGGCAAGCTCGGATCGTACTTGCCGGTCTCGATCGCGTTCACGGTCTGCCGCGACACATCCAGCCGCTCGGCCAGATCGGCCTGCGACCAGCCGCGATCGCTGCGAAGTTCGCGCACGCGGTTGTTCATTCGGCGCGGCTACGCCAGACCAGCACGCAATGCGTCACGCCATAGGTGATGCTCAGCGCCGGGTAGACCAGCAGCAGCGCCAGCGACGCATCGACGACGATGAGCTTCGCGGCGGCAAGGAAGCCCAGCACCATGCTCGCCACGCTGACGATGGCAACGCCGATGGCGAGCGCTTCCAGATGCTGTCGCCGTTCCAGTTCATCGTGACCCAGCACATAGCGGATCGAGGCGACGATCAGCCAGCCAATGGGCAGCACCGGCAGCAGCGCTGCGGCCACCTTCAGCAGGCCCGGCTCCATGGTCTTCTGCAGCGGACACACGTAGAGCATGGCCACCATGTAGATGAGCATGGCAGGCATGAATTGACGGGCATAACGATGCTCGACGGTGCGGCTGCGCTCGCGGCGCACGGCGCGCCCGGCGTGGATGGAAAGGGGAATGCCCGCGGCGAGCAGGGCCAGGCCGATGACCCGCGCCGCGCCGGCCAGCGTGATCAGCCAAAAGCCACCGACCAGCAGGGCGCAGGTCATCGCCATGGTCAGCCAGCGTCCCCACGCCGGCCAGGTATGCATCGATGCAAGCCATCGAGTGTCCGTACTTCCCATGCCTATCCCCCCTCCCTCGACTGGCATAGGCCGGCCGCAGCGACTGTCAAGTTGACTTGACAGCAAGGCTACGGTTGCTCGGCTGGTGATGTCAAGTGAGCTTTACACAAGGCGGCTTGTATCGGCACGCCAACGGAAAAACTTGAGGACTTTTGACATCAGACGGCTCTCAAAATGTGACCCAATTTGCACATTCGGCCCCTTTCGGCACGCGGGAAGTGACCTATTACGGCTCACCTAAATGTCACCTCTCCCTAACAATTAGGTCTCACTTTCGGCCAGGCGGCCATTTCTGTGACCGAGTTCACATTGGCACGGGGGTTGCTTTAGGGCGGTTAGCGGCCCGGTCATCACCCGCAGAGGTAGGAACCTGCGGTCGCAAAGCGCAATCGGGGGGCGATGTCCCAAGTTGTCCGGAAGCGCCTGACTCGTTTTTGTTTCAACTACTTACGCTCAATCAAAGGACATCGTATGAAGAAGATTCTGGTTTCTGCCGCTCTGGCCGCGATCCTCGGCACGGCCGCGTTCTCGGCCGCTGCGGTCGACGGCACCATCACGTTCAACGGCAAGGTCAACAGCAACACCTGCACCATCAACGCCGGCACTGGCGCCTCATTCGCCGTCACCCTGCCGACCGTTGGCGCCAGCGCCCTCGGCACGACCGCCGGTACGGTTGCCGGTACCACCCCGTTCAACATCGCGCTGAGCGCCTGCTCGGCCACCGGTGTGGTGAAGGCTTACTTCGAGCCGGGCTCGACCATCAACGCCAACGGCCGCCTGAGCAACACCGCGACCACCGGCGCCGCCACGGGCGTGGACCTGCAGGTGCTGAACAACTCGCAGACCGCGATCAACCTCAACACCCAGGCCAATACCACTTCGGCCACGATCGCCTCGAACGCCGCCACGCTGAACTACTACGTGCAGTACTACAACACCGCTGCCGCTTCCGTCGGCGCCGGTACCGTGACCAGCACGGTGAACTACACCATCCAGTACCAGTAAGTCGTACTGCGATCCCGTGGCCGGCATGGCTGGTCACGGGATTTCCAACCCCTCTGCTCGGACCCCAACGATGAACCGCTTCTTCCGCGCCGTAGGTACGGGGCTGCTGGCTTATTGCCTCGCTCTGACCAGCGCCCACGCCAACGTGATCATTGCAGGCACTCGCGTGGTCTTTCCGGCCAGCGAGGGCGAGGTCACGCTGCGGCTGTCGAACGAGAACACGTCGCCCGCGCTGATCGAGGCATGGATCGACGCCGGCGACGAGCACTCCACGCCCGACAAGGTGAACACGCCGTTCCTGATTACGCCGCCGCTGTTCCGCATGGAGGCGCACAAGGATCAGAGCCTGCGCATCATTTTTTCTGCCGGCAAGCAGCCGCTGCCGACGGATCGCGAGTCGCTGTTCTGGCTCAACGTTCTGGAAATTCCGCCCAAGCCCAACGGCCAGGAATTCGCCGGCAAGAACTACCTGCAGCTGGCCATCCGTTCGCGCCTCAAGCTCTTCTATCGTCCCGCCGGCCTCGCTGGCGACGCGAACAAGGCTGGCGCCGAACTCAGCTTCAAGGCGACGGCCGCGGACAAGGGCTATGCGCTCGTCGTGCATAACCCCTCGCCTTACTACGTCACCATCAGCCAGCTTACGCTGGACAGCAACGGACAGTCGGTCAAGGTCGATGGCGACATGGTCGCGCCCATGTCCGACCTTCGCCTCGCCGTGCCCGGACTGACGCATGCGCCGGCCCCGGGCAGCGCCGTGCAGTTCGATTGCATCAACGACTACGGCGCACCTTCGCCGTTCAAAAGCACGCTCACGCCGTGACGGTGGCGCGCGCCACCGCGAATGGATTCGCGCAGCCGATGATGAACCGGCGCGCTCTTCTGTGCGTGGTGATCGCCGCGGCACTGGCGCACTGGGCTCCAGGCGCCGCTGCGGCGGCCGCCAGCGGCGCAGCGCCATCCGCGGGCGCCGACGCGTCAGCCAGCAGCAGCTACGCCGACTTTGACCGCAACCTGCTTTCCGGCGCAGGACAGAACACCACCAACGACCTGTCGCGCTTCGAGCACGGCAATCCGGTGATGCCGGGCAATTACAACGCCGACGTGTTCCTCAACGGTACCTGGGCGGCCCGCACCGACCTGCGTTTCGTGGCGCCGTCAGCGGATACCAATGCCGTGCCATGCATTACGCCGGAGCTGTTCCGCCAGATGGGCCTGCACGCGCCCGCCCAGTCGGCCGAGGCGTCGGAGAAGCTGCAGAACGCGGCAGCCTGCGTGAGCATCGACGAGCTGATTCCCGGCGCCACCGCCAACTTTGACATGACCGAGCTGCGCCTGGACATCAGCGTGCCGCAGGCTTACCTCGGCCGTGCGCCGCGCGGTTACGTGAGCCCGGAATACTGGGACGAAGGCGTGGCGGCGGGCATCCTCAACTACAACTTCAACAGCTATCACAGCAGCGCCCAGGGCCAGAGCCAGACTTCTTCGTACCTGGGCCTCAACGCGGGCGTGAATGTCGGCGCCTGGCACTTCCGCCACGACTCCACGCTGAGCTGGCAGTCGGGCACCTCCAAGACTCCGGCGCGCCGCCGCTGGCAGAACATCGACACGTACGTGCAGCGCGACGTGCCGTCGCTGCGCGCGCAGTTGACGATCGGTGACAGCTTCACCGATGGCTCCGTGTACGACAGCTTCGGCCTGCGTGGCGCGCGACTGGGCACGGACGATCGCATGCTGCCGGATTCGGTGCGCGGCTACGCGCCAGTGATCCGCGGCACGGCGGATACCAATGCCTTGGTGACCATCCGCCAGAACGGCCTGCAGATCTACCAGACCACGGTGGCCCCCGGCCCGTTCGCCATCAACGACCTCTACCCTACCGGCTACGGCGGCAATCTAGACGTCACCGTGACCGAAGCGGACGGTCGCGTGCGCAGCTTCAGCGTGCCCTATGCCTCGGTGCCGCAGTTGTTGCGTCCGGGCACGCTGCGCTTCGACGTCGCCGCTGGCCAGATGCGCAACATCGCGCTCGAACACAACCCGAACGTGCTGCAAGGCACGCTGCAGTATGGCTTCAACAACTTGGTCACCGGTTATGCCGGCATGCAGGGCGCGCAGGATTACGCCTCCGTGCTGCTCGGCGCAGCGATCAATACCCGCTACGGCGCTTTCGCCGCTGACGTCACGCATGCGCGCACCGAGATCCCAGGCTACGACTCGCAGTCGGGCCAGAGTGTGCGCCTGAGCTACAGCAAGATCCTGCCGCAGTCGGGCACGTCGTTGTCAGTGGCAGCCTATCGTTATTCGACGAGCGGCTTCCTCAGCCTCAGCGACGCCGCCATCGTGCGCGACTATGCGCTGCGTGGACTGGATGCCTTCAAGGACTACACCCCGTCTGATGCGACGCTGGTCAATGGCGTCGCGCTGCAGACGCTGCTGACGCCGGCGCAGCAGGCAGCGCTGGCCGGTACCACCTACAACCCGCTGCTGCATGTCACCGGCCTCGATCGCCAGCGCAACCGTTTCAGCCTGACCTTGAACCAGCAGCTGGGCGAGCGCGGCGGGCAGCTCTACGCCAACGGTTCCATCAGCGACTACTGGAACCGCAGTGGCTCGGATACGCAGTTCCAGGTCGGCTACAGCAACACGATCAAGACCGTGGGTTTCAGCGTATCGGCTACGCGCACACGCGATCCGTTCGGCCGCTACGACAACGAATACAACCTGACGCTCGATATTCCGCTGGGTTCGGGCCGGCATGCACCGTCGTTGAACCTGACGTTCAACCATACGGCGACCGGCGGAAACCAGGAGCAGGCCATGCTCAACGGTTCGGCCGGCAGCAACAACGAGTTCAACTACAGCGCCGCGGCGTCGCACGCCGAAACCGGCGGTACCGCGGGCAGCGTAAGCGGCAGCTATCGCAGCCCGTTCGCGGTATTTAACGCCAGCGCGGGCGGCGGCAACGGCTATTCGCAGCAATCGGCCGGCATGAGCGGCGGCATCGTGGTCCATGCGGGCGGCGTGACGTTCGGCCAGCCGCTGGGCGATACCGTCGGCCTGGTTTATGCGCCTGGCGCCGGCGGTGCGCGCGTGATCAACGCAGTCGGCGCGCATATCGATTCGTCCGGTTACGCCATCGTTCCGTACCTCACGCCGTACCAGCTCAACTCGGTCGCGATCGACCCGAAGGGTCTGCCGCTCGACGTGCAGATGGATGCGACCAGCACGCAGGTCGCTCCGCATGCGGGCTCGGTGGTGCTGCTGAAGTTCAAGACACAGAGTGGTCGCACGGTGGTGCTTCACATACATCAGCCCAATGGCGATGCACTGCCGTTCGGCGCGGAACTGCTCGACGAAAAGGGCACGGCGCTCGGCCTGGTTGGCCAGGGTGGGCAGGCGCTGGTTCGCGGCATCGCGGACGCCGGTGAACTGACGGCACATTGGCAGGATGATGGCGGCGTGAGCCAGGTTTGCACCTTCTCCTACCAACTGGGTGCGAAGGCCAAGGGCAAGATCATGAAGTACGAAACCATCGATGCCGTATGTGCAGTGCCTAGCACGATGGCGCAGATCGCGAGGAATCACCCGTGAAGCACCGTTTCGGAATCATCCGGTTCATGCGTCGACTGGCGTTGCTCGCGCTGGTGGTGCTGTGCGCCATGTGGGCTCCCGGTGCCCTGGCCGCGGTGAAATGCACGTCGTCGAATGCCGTGCTTGATCTGCCTGACGCCACGATTTCCACGAACACCGCGGTGGGCGCACCATTGGGCCCTCCAGTGCAGGCGACGATCACCGTAACCTGCACCGGCCTGCCCTATGACAACAGCACCTTCGGGCAGACGGTTACCGTCCAGGCCGGCAACCTTGCCGCGCGCGACACGGCAAACGATCCGCCCGCCGGCGGCGGCATCATGTTCAAGACGAGCAGGGCCGGCGTTTCGCTGAAGGTGACCGCCAGCCCGATCCAGGCATCCGACAATTCGTGCCTGCGTTGCGGCCCCGGCCAGACGCCGGGCTGGGAGCCTGCGACCATCACGTATCCCGCGAACAGCACCTCGTTCACAATCACCGGCCAGTTGATCAAGACGGGCAACATCAGCGCGGGCACGGTGAATGCCATCTCCACGTTGATGCAGTTTTACTACTACATCTACGGCATCACCGCGAGTTCATCGGCGATTTCGACACTCTCGACCAACTCGGCCGTACTTTCGAATGCGAGCTGCGCGCTCAATGGCGGCGACGACAATACCCTTACCGTGACGCTCCCGACGATTTCGGCGAGCGCCCTGGGCGGCGCGGGCCAGGTGGCAGGATTGACGCCCTTCAACATCAGCTATCAATGTTCCTCGGGCGCGAAGCTCACCATGACGATGGCTTCCACCACGGCTTGGAGTACGAGCCTCGGTGTGATTTCATCCAGCGCCTCGTGCAGCGGAACGACGCCAGCCGGCAATGTCGGTGTACAGGTGCTGCAGTCCTCGATGTCGCCGATGCCGCTTACCAGCACTGGCCAATCGCTGGGCAACTCGCCCAACGGCACGCTGACCATTCCCTACTATGCGCAGTATTACCAGACTGGTTCGGTAGTGACGCCCGGGCCGGTGTGTGCCACCGCGACGTTCACCATGACCTACAAGTGATGGCGGCAGAGTTGCCGCACTGTCACTCGTAGGTACGCGTCACCAGTTGGGCATTGCTTGCGCCGGCATAGGTCGCGAAATACATCAGCAGGCGATCGTGCGCCTGCATGGCATCCTCAAGTGAGACCGTGGACTGCCGATAAACCGAAGAGCGTGATGCAACGCTGGCCAATGGCGCACCGCATCCGCCTCGCAAAGCGTTGGGTGACGACGCTTCCGATACCGCGACCGCACCACACGTGGGTGCCGCAATCGCGCCGACAAAGGTGATTGTGCCGCTCTGCGCATGCGCCACCGGCACGCCTATCGCCAAGGCGACCACGCATCCGATCCAGGTCCTGCGAATCCAGCCCTTCATAAATGCCCCTTCCCGTACTGCCTTCGGAAAGAGGCGGTACTGATGGGATCTATCGGCGTGGGTTTCCGGCCCTTGATATCGGAATCCCGGGCAGGTGTTCGCAGCGTGAACTGCGTCACGCTTTTGGCGGGTGTCGGGAAAACGACCCGTGGTGCTACGAGTGAAGGGTGGCGAAGGGCATCGCCGGGGCTGACTCGTTAGCGGCCGGTCTCAGTCGAACTTGAGCACTTTGTTCAACAAGGGTTTAGAAAGTGCTCCTGCCACTCAACGTGAGGAGACGTACTTCTCGCGGCGAATCTGCGCGACCGGCAGGCCCGATTCCTTCAGGGCGGCAAAGGCGGCATCGACCATGTTGGGGTTGCCGCACAGGTAGGCGATATCGCGCTCGGCCGTGGGGGCGAGCTCGGCCAGCACCGTCTGCACGTGGCCTGGGCGATCGTTGGAGCGCGGCACCTCGCGCGGCTGGCGACTCAGGCAGCCGTAGAACGAGAAGCCGGGGTTGGCCTTTGCGAAGGCTTCGAATTCCTCGCCATAAAGCAGCTCGGTCTCGTTGCGGGCGCCATAGAGCAGCACTACTTCGCGGCCCTTCTTCACCAGCTCGGCGATCTGCGGAAGCATGGCGCGGTAAGGCGTGACGCCCGTGCCCGTGGCCAGCAGCAGGTAGCGGCCGTTGGTATCACCGGCCTGCAGGCAGAAGCGGCCGTAGGGGCCGCTGGCGTCGATCACGCCGCCGATCGGCAGTTCGCCGAGCAGCTTGGTGGCGGCTCCACCGTCCACATAGCTCACCGCGATCTCGATGCGCTGCACGGGCGACGAGCCATCGCCCACCGTGCCCACCGAATAGCTGCGCTTGGTGGCCACGCCGTCGTCGTAGTGGAAATGGATCTGCAGGAATTGCCCGGGCACAAAGGCCAACGGCTGGCCGTCTGCGCGTTCGAAAGCCATGTGGCGCACGGTGGGCGCCAGCATGGTGCTGTCGACGAGACGGAGCTGGAAATGGTCTGCCATGAATATCCCGGGGGAAACAAAGTGATCGCGACGCCGCGCCGGACGGCCCGGGCAAGCCTCGTATAATAAAAGGCTAGCCCCTTCGGTGCAGCTCATGTCCTCTCCTGCCACACCCGCGCTGGTCGTCAATAACCTGCGCAAGACCTACAGCAACGGCGTCGAAGCCCTCAAAGGCATCAGTCTCACGGTCCAGCCCGGCGATTTCTTCGCCCTGCTCGGCCCCAACGGCGCCGGCAAATCCACCCTGATCGGCATCCTGTCCTCGCTGGTGAACGCCAGCGGCGGCGACGCCGAAGTGTTCGGCGTATCGGTCAACAAGCAGCGCGGCAAGGCCATGCAGCTCATTGGCCTGGTGCCCCAGGAAATCAACTTCAACCAGTTCGAGAAGCCCTTCGACATCTGCGTGAACGAGGCCGGCTTCTATGGCATCCCACGCAAGGTCGCCATCGAGCGCGCCGAGAAGTACCTCAAGGAGCTGCGCCTGTGGGACAAGGCGCACCACCAGGCGCGCATGCTCTCCGGCGGCATGAAGCGTCGCCTGATGATCGCCCGCGCCATGATGAACGAGCCCAAGCTGCTCATCCTCGACGAACCGACCGCGGGCGTGGATATCGAGATCCGCCGCTCGATGTGGCAGTTCGTCAGCGGCATCAACGCCGCCGGCACCACGGTGATCCTCACCACGCATTACCTGGAGGAAGCCGAACAGCTGTGCCGCAACATCGCCATCATCGACCACGGCACCATCGTGGAAAACACCTCGATGAAGCGCCTGCTGGCCTCGCTGGACGTCGAAACCTTCGTGCTGGACATCAACCATGTGCCGATCGAACTGCCGCCCATTCCCGGCATCACACTGCGCCGCCTCGACGAGCACACGCTGGAAGCGGAGATGTCCCGCTCGCATGACCTCAACTCGCTGTTCGCCGCGCTGTCCAGCCAGGGCATGACAGTGACCTCGATGCGCAACAAGACCAACCGTCTGGAAGAACTGTTCGTGCGACTGGTCGAAAACGGCCGAACCACGAAGGAAAACGTGGAGAAAATCGCATGAACGGCGCCGCCAACCTTGTCGCGCTCAACACCATCGTCCGTCGCGAGATCATGCGCATCATGCGCATCTGGACGCAGACGCTGATCCCGCCCGCGATCACCATGACGCTGTACTTCGTGATCTTCGGCAAGCTGATCGGCAGCCGCATCGGCCAGATGCACGGCTTTACCTACATGCAGTACATCGTGCCCGGCCTGGTGATGATGAGCATCATCACCAACAGCTACGGCAACATCTCCAGCTCGTTCTTCGGCGCCAAGTTCAGCCGCGCCGTGGAAGAGATGCTGGTGTCGCCGATGCCCAACTGGGTGATCCTGCTCGGCTACGTCACCGGCGCCGTGGCGCGCGGCCTGGTGGTGGGCGCGCTGGTGCTGCTGATCGCGCTGTTCTTCACCGACCTGCACGTCGCTCACCCCATCATCACCTTCCTGTCGGTGCTGCTGGGCGCGACGGTGTTTTCACTGGCCGGCTTCGTCAACGCGGTGTTCGCCAAGAAGTTCGACGACATCGCCCTGGTGCCCACCTTCGTGCTCACCCCGCTCACCTACCTCGGCGGCGTGTTCTATTCGGTGGACCTCTTGGGCGAGCCGTGGCGCAGCATCTCCATGGTCAATCCCATCTTGTACATGGTCAACGCGTTCCGCTTCGGCGTGCTGGGCGTGAGTGACGTGCAGATCGGGGTGGCGTTCGCGGTGATGCTAGTGTTCGTGATTGGCCTGAGCGCCGTGGCGCTGCATCTGTTGAAGCGCGGCGTGGGGCTGCGTTCGTAAAGGCATCGCCACACCTTGTGGGAGCGCACCCTGTGCGCGACCGCGGCATTGCAGCTCACCGCTCCGCCTGGTCGTCGCGCACAGGGTGCGCTCCCACAAAAAGCAACGAAGACACCGATTCCATGCGCGTCAACAAATACATCAGCGAAGCCGGCATCTGCTCCCGCCGCGAGGCGGACGAGCTGCTGCTGGCCGGCCGCGTCACCATCAACGGCGAAGTCGCCACCACCGGCGCCAAGGCGCTGGAAGGCGACGAGGTGCGCGTGGATGGCGAAATCGTCAAGGCACGCATCCTCGCCGCGACGCCATCGGCAAAGCGTGCGGTATACATCGCGCTGAACAAGCCGGTGGGCGTTACTTGCACCACCGACCAGACGGTGAAGGACAACATCGTCGATTTCGTCGATCACAAGGAACGCATTTTTCCGATCGGCCGGTTGGACAAGGATTCGGAAGGGTTGATCCTGCTGACCAGCAACGGCGACATCGTCAACGAGATTCTTCGCACCGAGAACAACCACGAGAAGGAATACCTGGTGGCGGTGAACAAGCCCGTCACTGATGAATTCCTCAAGGGCATGGCGCGCGGCGTACGCATCCATGGCCAGATGACCAAGCCCTGCAAGGTGCGCAAGATCGCCAAGTTCGGCTTCGCCATCATCCTCACCCAGGGCCTGAACCGGCAGATCCGCCTGATGTCGGCCGAGTTCGGCTATCGCGTGACGCAGTTGCGGCGCGTGCGCATCATCAATGTGAAGCTCGGCCACCTGAAGCCAGGGCAGTGGCGGAATTTGACTGAGGCGGAGTTGAAGGGGCTGTTGCCGAATCGCACCCAGTGGTGACGGCGTCTTCCCCGCCCTCCCCTGTAGGAGCGCACCCAGTGCGCGACAGCCTTTCGCGCCGGTCTTCACTTTTCGTCGTCCCGGCGTAGGCCGGCTCCCAAGCGCGAGCGAAGCGAGTCACCCAGTAGAGTCAGTCTCCGGTTGTCGCCGTATCGCCAGCGGGCCGCTTACGCAGCAGGCGTTTCGATCTCCTGCCGGAGCTCGAGTCACTTTTCTTTTGCTGGCCCAAAAGAAAAGTAACCCAAAGAAAATGGCCTTTAGAGCCAAGGCTCGTAGCGATATGAGGGATAGGAGCGTCGGATGACCGAGGCCAGCCAGGATGCGCTCGTTACTACCTCACACGAAGCCGCTACACCGCAACGCGCCGTAGCGAAGAGGACTTAAGACAACTTCGTTGCCTTGCGAGGGAATCCATGGGCACCGCGCTTTCTCCCTCTCCCCTCCGGGGAGAGGGCCGGGGCATTGCCACCTTTACGGTGGTGAGGGGCGGGTGCTCGCGAAAGCCTTGCCTACCTCTGTAGGAGCGCACCCAGTGCGCGACCGCTACGCATCAACGACCTCTGCGGTCGCGCACTGGGTGCGCTCCTACAGGGAAGACGTCCCGCTCTTCGCTCTGGCTTTTGACATTCGGCCCCTATGCCGCGAGCAGGCGGGAGGCGGGGTGGCCTTTCTCTTGGCATTGCCACCTTCTCGGTGGTTACTTCTCTTGACTCCGGGCATCCTGCCCTTCGCCCTTCGGGCCGGCTTCGCCGTTCGCACGCGCTTCTGCGCGTGCGTGGCCAAACAAAGAGAAGTGATCCGGGTCGCGGCAGCGGTTCGGAAGCCCGCCGCAGGCGAGCCATCAGCCGTATCGCTACAACCAGAAACCGAGGCTCTGGATCCCGGCCTGCGCCGGGGTGACGAGCATTGAAGACCGACGCGAAAGGCTGTCGCGCACGGGTGCACTCCCACAGGGAGGTCAGCCAAGAAGAGAGAGGTTAGGCTGGTCGCCTCATTCCCGAACCGATACTGCGCCGCAGCAATACCAGACTCTCGCTACAACCAAAATCCACGCAAACCGAGCATTGCGCCAAATCCAGTCATCACGCACCTGCACCATCGCACCCCATCCAATAAAACCTCGACATGCACCCTCCCTCTAGTGCATACGTATTCACTTCGAAGCGAGGCGCCTGCCAACGCAGAATCGCCAGACTTTGCATGGGGAGAGGCGATGAATCTCAATACATCTGACAAGCCCGCGAACGCGGTCGAGGACCTCGGCCAGCACGCCACGGCGCGCGTGGTCCTGATCGCCAGCGCCGCAGCGCTCGGTGGATTCCTGTTTGGCTTCGATACCGCGGTGATCAACGGCGCGGTCGATGCGGTGCGCGGCAATTTCGGATTGGGCGCGGGACAGATCGGCTTTGCCGTGTCGTGCGCGCTGCTCGGTTCGGCGGTGGGCGCGTGGTACGCCGGCCCACTGGCCGATCGCTTCGGTCGCGTTCGCAGCATGCAGGTCGCGGCGTTGTTCCTCGCGCTCAGCGCGCTGGGCTCGGGCCTCGTGTCCGGTGTGGCAAGCCTGGTGTTCTGGCGCCTCGTCGGCGGCATCGGTGTCGGCATGGCTTCGGTGATCGCGCCGACCTATATCGCGGAAGTGTCGCCCGCCGCCGTGCGCGGACGACTGGGCTCACTGCAGCAACTCGCCATCGTGCTCGGCATCTTCGCTGCACTGCTCAGCGATGCATGGCTCGCTGGTACGGCCGGTGGCGCGGCGCAGCCGCTGTGGATGGGCCTGGCCGCGTGGCGCTGGATGTTCCTGGTGGCCGTGGTGCCCGCGCTGATCTACGGCTCGCTGGTGCTGGGCGTGCCGGAATCGCCGCGCCATCTTGTGGCGAAGGGTCGCCTCGCCGAGGCGCACGACGTGCTGCGTCGCGTGCTGGACATGCGTAACGAGGCCGCGCTCAACGCCAAAGTGAAGGACATCCAGGACAGTCTGCAGTCGGAATACCGCCCTCGCCTGCGCGACCTGCGCGGCCCCCGCTTCGGCCTGTTGCCGGTGGTGTGGATCGGCATTCTGCTGTCGGTGTTCCAGCAGTTCGTCGGCATCAACGTCATCTTCTATTACTCGTCCACGCTGTGGCATTCGGTGGGCTTCAGCGAGTCCGATTCGTTCTCCATCACCGTCGCCACCTCGGTGGTGAACGTGCTGGTGACCCTGGTGGCGATCGCGCTGGTGGACCGCATCGGCCGCAAACCGCTGCTCATCATCGGCTCGGCCGGCATGACCATCACGCTTGCCGCGATGGCCTGGTGCTTCTCGCAGGCCACTGGCAGCGGCGCGGCGCTGAGCCTGCCCTCACCGTGGAACATGGTGGCGCTGGTCTCGGCCAACGCCTATGTCGTGTTCTTCGGCCTGAGCTGGGGCCCGATGGTGTGGGTGCTGCTGGGCGAGATGTTCCCCAACCGCATCCGCGCCATCGCGTTGGCCGTTGCCGCCGCCGCGCAGTGGATCGCCAACTTCATCATCACCAGCAGCTTCCCGGCGCTGGCCGAAATGGGCCTCGCCTTTGCCTACGGCCTGTACGCCGCGTTCGCGCTCATTTCGCTGATCTTCGTGGCCAAGGCCGTGCGCGAAACCAAGGGCATGGAGCTGGAGCAGATGCAGGGCTGAGGTTTTCATGCGCCATGAACGCGTAGATGCGATCATGGCGCATGACTGATTTCCGCACGCTTCCGCTCAAGCCCGCGCTGCTCGCCAGCGTGGAAACCCTCGGCTATGCCGAGATGACCCCGGTGCAGGCCCAGAGCCTGCCGCCGATGCTGGAGGGCCGCGACGTGATCGCGCAGGCTCGCACCGGCAGTGGCAAGACCGCAGCCTTCGGCCTGAGCCTGCTGCAAAGCCTCGATGTATCCATCATCCGCCTGCAGGCGCTGGTGCTGTGCCCTACGCGTGAACTTGCCGACCAGGTCAGCAAGTCGATCCGCAAGCTGGCGGCCAATGTTCCCAACGTGAAGCTGCTGACGCTGTGCGGCGGCATGCCGTTGGGGCCGCAACTCGCATCGCTCACGCATGATCCCCACATCGTGGTCGGCACACCCGGCCGTGTGCAGGAGCACTTGAAGCGCGGCAGCCTGCATGGCGGCGGCATCAAGGTGCTGGTGCTCGACGAAGCGGATCGCATGCTCGACATGGGTTTCAGCGAAGCGATCGACGACATCGTCGGACGCATCGCCAAGCATCACCAGACGCTGCTGTTCTCTGCGACCTATGCCGAGGAAATCCGCCAGGTGAGCAAGCGCCTGCAGCGCGATCCGGTGGAAGTGACAGTGGAAGCGCCGCATGAGGAGTCCACCATCGAGCAGCGTTTCCACGAGGTGGAACCGGCACAGAAGCTCGATGCGCTCGCGCAGCTGTTGGGCAAGGAACACGCGCAGCACGCGCTGGTGTTCTGCAACATGCGCAAGGACGTGGATGCCGTGGCGGAGGAGCTCGACAAGCGCGGCTTCTCCGCGTTGGCGTTGCATGGCGACATGGAGCAGCGCGATCGCGATGAAGTGCTGGTGCAGTTCGCCAATCGCAGCTGCTCAATCCTCGTCGCGACCGATGTGGCCGCGCGCGGCCTCGATATCGCCGGCCTGCCGCTGGTGGTGAGTTACGACATCGCGCACGACCCGGATACGCACACGCATCGCGTCGGTCGCACCGGCCGCGCGGGCGAAGCCGGCCTCGCGCTCACCCTGGTGACGCCGCGCGAACGTCCCAAGGCACTCAACATCGAAGACCAGCTCGGCCAGCCGCTGGCGTGGCATCCGCTGAAGGTGGCGCCGCCGCGCGGCAAGCAGCTCAACCTTGCGCCGATGCGCACGCTGGTGATCGATGCGGGACGCCAGGACAAGTTGCGACCCGGCGACATCCTCGGCGCGCTCACCGGCGATGCGGGCCTCGATGCGAAGGACATCGGCAAGATCGACGTGTTCGCCACGCGCGCCTACGTGGCGATTCGGCGGGATCTTGCGAACAAGGCGCTGGAACGCCTGCGCGCCGGCCGCATCAAGGGTCGCAACTTCCGCGTGCGCGCATTGCATTAAGGCGGCACTTGTTCAGTGTCGCCTTACGTCGCGTGTACCATCCGCGTTCCACCCTGAGGAGTCCCCGGATGATCCGCTGGCTTGCCTGCGCCGCCGCGCTCGGTGTTCTCGCAACGGCCCTGCCTGCCCAGGCCGCCACACCGGTGTACCGCTATCGCGTGGTGCACACCTATCCGCACGACATCTCGGCGTACACCGAAGGCCTGTTCTACAAGGACGGCTATCTCTACGAGAGCACGGGCGAGGCTGGCGAATCGACGGTGCGCAAGGTGGAGCTGGAAAGCGGCAAGGTAGTGCAACGCCATGACTTGCCGGCCCAGTACTTCGGCGAAGGCATCGTGGACTGGGGCTCGCATATCGTGCAGCTTACCTGGAAGGACCAGCTGGGTTTCGTTTATGACCTTGCTACTTTCAAGCAGCAGCGCACCTTCAATTATCCCGGCGAAGGCTGGGCGATGACGCGTGACGACAAACGCATCTTCATGAGCGACGGCTCGGCGGTGCTGCGCATACTCGATCCGGAAACGCTGGCTACCGTCGGCAGCATCCTCGTCACCGACGGCGACAAGCCGGTACTCAACCTCAACGAACTGGAATGGGTGAAGGGCGAGATCTACGCCAACGTGTGGATGACCGATCGCATCGCCCGCATCGATCCGGCCACCGGCCATGTGAAGGGCTGGATCGACCTCACCGGCCTGTTCGATACCAGCAAGCTGCCCGACCCGACCAACGACGTGCTCAATGGCATCGCCTACGACGCCCAGCACGACCGCCTGTTCGTCACCGGCAAGCGCTGGCCCAAGCTGTTCGAGATCACCTTGGTGCCGCCCAGCCACTAGGCTGCCTACCCCTGCCGTTCGGCAGGGGGCGGGCCTGGCGGGCGGCGCTAAAGTCGGCTGTCGACTCAACGGAGAATCCGATGCGCCCCGCTCCCCTGCTGCTTCCGCTGGCACTCAGCCTCGCCGTGTCCGCCGCGTTCGCCGATGAGGCGCCGGCGCAGCCGCGATTGCAGCCTTCGCTGCTGGCACTCTCCACGCAGCCCAGCGAAACGGAGCTGCACGCGACCATCGAACAGCTCATCGGTTTCGGCACGCGTCACACGCTGTCCGATACCAAGTCGGACAAGCGCGGCATCGGCGCCGCCCGGCGCTGGGTGAAGTCGCGCTTCGAGCAGATGTCGAAGGAATGCGGCGGCTGCATCGAAGTGGTCACGCCTTCGCAGGTATTCACCGGCAAGCGCATTCCGCGGCCGACCGAAGTGATGGATGTGGTGGCGATCAAGCGCGGCAAGACCGACCCCAAGCGCGTGATCGTGATGACCGGCCACCTCGATTCGCGCGTCACCGACGTGATGAACACCACCAGCGACGCGCCCGGCGCGAATGACGATGCTTCGGGCGTCGCTGCGCTGATGGAAGCGGCACGCGTTCTCTCCAAGCAGGACAACGACGCGACGCTGGTGTTCGCGGCGCTGTCGGGCGAGGAGCAAGGCCTCTACGGCGGCAAGGTACTGGCCGACTACGCCGTCGCGCAGGGCTGGCAAGTGCAGGCCGATCTCAACAACGACATCGTGGGCAACAGCCAGGGCCAGAACGGCGTGCGCGACAACCTCACGGTGCGCGTGTTCTCCGAAGGCACCAAGAGCAACGAAACGCCGGAGCAGGCGAAATACCGCGCCTATCACGGCGGCGAGGTGGATTCGCCTTCGCGCAACGTCGCGCGCTACATGGAACGCATCGCCTCGGATTACCTGCCCGACTTCCGCGTGCACATGGTTTATCGCACCGATCGCTATAGCCGCGGTGGCGACCAGGTGCCGTTCCTGGAGGCCGGCTATCCCGCCGTGCGCGTCAGCGAAGGCCACGAGAATTACACGCGCCAGCACCAGGATCTGCGCACTGAGAAGGGCATCAAGTACGGCGACACCATCGACGGCGTGGATTTCCGCTACCTCGCCCGCGTCACCGCACTCAACACCCTCACCATGGCCGCCATGAGCCGCGCGCCCGCACCGCCGAGCGGCGTGAGCACCGAAGGCGCGCTGGCCACCGACACCACCGTGCACTGGAAGAAGGTGCCGGGCGCCGCCGGCTACGTGGTGCACTGGCGCGACACCACCGCGCCGCAGTGGCAGTACAGCCGCGTGGTGGGCGACGTGGACCAGGCGGTGATCAAGGACGTGGTGATCGACGACTGGTTCTTCGGCGTGTCGGCCGTCTCGGCCGACGGCTACGAAAGCCCAGTGGTGTTCCCGGGCGACGCCGGCGGTTTCGACCGCTCGCCTGCGCCCAAGTCGCCCTGAGGGCACTAGACTCGGTTATCGCCGCCGCGTGCCGCACGTCGTAAGATCGTGCGGCCGCTGCGCCATTGGGGGAGCCGCGGCCGCATCGCTCGATGCGTATCCATGGACGATACCGGGGGAATGCTCGATGCTTCGCAAGACGCTCGTGCCAGCGCTGCTGCTGGCTGCCTTGATGTGCGCCTCGCCCGCCTGGGCCGAGGAATCCGGCCAGATGACGGCCGAACAGTTCGTCGCCACGCTGCACCCGCTCACCGGCAAGGTGAACCTTCCGGGCGCGCAAGCCACGCTCGACATCGCCGACGGCTACAGCTTCCTGCCCGCGGCGGATGCTCAGCGCGTGCTAAGTGACCTGTGGAACAACCCGCCCAACCACGACGTGCTGGGCATGATCCTGCCCAGCACCGACGCGCATAGCGTGCTCGAGGACAAGAACTGGGCCGTGGTGGTGACCTTTGTCGACGAGGGCTACGTCACCGACGAGGACGCCGCCAAGATCGACTACAACGACATGTTGAAAGACATGCAGAAGGCCACGAAGGACGACAACGAAGACCGCGTCAAGGAAGGCTATCCCGCGATTGAACTGATGGGTTGGGCCGAGCCGCCGCATTACGACACGGTCAGCCACAAGCTCTATTGGGCGCAGGACCTTGTGTTCAAGAAGCCCAACGGCTCACATGAAAGCCGCACGCTCAACTATGCGATCCGCGTACTGGGTCGCAAGGGTTATCTCTCGCTCAATGCGGTAGCGCCCATCGAAGAGCTGGCGCAGGTACGCGCGGACATGCCGCAGGTGGTGGAGATGGCCGAGTTCGACGCCGGCCAGCGTTACACCGACTACAACCCCACCACCGACAAGGCTGCCGCCTACGGCATCGCCGCCTTGGTCGCGGGCGGCATCGCGGCGAAGGCCGGCCTGTTCGCCAAGCTCGGCGTGCTGTTGCTGGCGTTCAAGAAGTTCATCGTGCTGGGCGTCGCCGCCATCGGTGGCGTGTTCGCCAAGCTGTTCAAGCGCAAGCAGGCCTGAGGCCCTGGACGCGGTGGCGCCGCGCCGGCGCCATCGCGTTCCACGCAGGAAGTCGTTCCGGTTACCGCTCCGAGGGCAGTCCGATGGCTCTTCCCGATTCGCCGTACCGCCGCACCGACCGCATCCCGCCCACCTGGGACGGCACGCTGCCCCTGGACCCGCCGGGACAGCGCCCGCCTCCGCTGCCGCCACCCAAGGCACGCACGAACTACCTGCTCGCGCACTGGCGCGGCGAACTCTCGCTGGCGCAGTCGTACTGGTGCAACAGCGTGCTGGTGGGCCTGGGCATGAACCTGATGCAGTCCGCGCTGCTGGCGTGGCTCAACCAGGCGCACCTTTCGCTTACGCACCTGCTCATCGTGGTGGCCGGCTTTGCCGTGGCTCGTCTCGTCGTTTCGGTCTGGCAGGTGGTGGGCACTTTGCGCGCCGCCGCGATGAGCGACAGCCGCTGGGCCATCGTGGTGAACATCCTGATGGTGCTGGGCATCCTTGCCACCATTGGCAGCCTGCCCACCGAGTGGGCAGCGCTGCAGAAGATTGCCGCCGGTGCCTCGGAGCAGCGGCGCTTCAGCCAATACACGATTGCACCGGATGCGGGCGGCCAGGCGATCCTGGCCAAGGGCACCATCGGCGTCGACTATGCCGATGCGGTCGCCGACGCATTCAAGACCCATCCGTCGATCCATCGCCTGGTGATCGACAGCGTGGGCGGCGACGTCGACAACGGCATGCAGCTGCACGACTTCCTCGCATCGCGTCCCGACATCACGGTGGAAGTGGATCACCTCTGCGCCAGCGCCTGCACGCTCGCCTTCATCGGCGGCAGCCAGCGCATCGCGTCGACGCATTCCTCGTTCGGTTTCCACCAGATGCGTTCGATGATCGACAGCCGCGCCTCGCAGGCCTATGTCGGCGAACTTCAGGAAAAGTACAAGACGCTGCTGACCCAAAGAGGCGCCTCGAAGGATTTCATCCGCCTCGCCTTCGCCAAGCAGGGTGACGAGGTTTATTCGCCCCATGCCGACGAGCTGTTCGCCAATCACATCATCACCGGCCTGCGCATGGACGACCGCGTGCTGACTGCCGAACAATGGCGGCAGGAGCAGTTCCTGTTTGGCCTGCGCATGCACGCCCACACCCGCCGCATGGGCGATGCCATGGCGATGATCCGCAAACAATGGCCGTCCATTTACGACGCCTGGGTGCGGCGCGACGTGCGCCTGCTGGACGCACCCGATAATGACGAGACCGACCGTGCCTATGGCATTTCCATGTGGACCGCGCTGCACGAGGCAAGGCGCGCCGCGATGCGCACGGTCACGGCGGACCACGTGCGCGCCTTCGCCACCGCGCGACGCAACCTGCTGCAGATGATCAGCCAACGCCTGTCGCCGGATGCCTGCGGACGCTACCTGGATGGCGTCGGCTTCGACGCCGGCAAACAGGCGGATGCGATCTTCATGGCGAATGGCGAAAGCTACGCGAGCCTGCTGGCCGACAACGACCCGAAGCGCAGCATCATGGTGGACTGGCCACTCGGGGCACGCGAGCTGTCGCTGGCACGCGGCACCGCTGCGCGATCGCTGCCGTTGCGCCCCGGCACGGACTTCCATGCGCAGTCGTGCCGCCAGCAGGTTGCCTTGCTCGACGGACTGCTGGCCTTGCCGCCGCGGGGCAGCGACATGGCCTTGCGCAGCCTGTTCTCGCAGCCCCAGTGACGATCGTCAGCTGGCGTCGATGCGCACGCCGAGCGTCATCAATCGGCGCAGCCCGTCGTCGCTGGGTTGCAGTGCACGGCTACCGCGGTGGCGGCGTAGCCATCCTGCCTCCAGCATGGCATCGGTGAGCGACACGCCGAGCGGGCCGCCGACGTGCATGCGCCGCTCGGTCCAGTCGAGACAACTGCGACCCTGCAGCGGCAACAAGGCTTGCGCCGACGCCTGCTGCAAACCGGCACTGACCAGGGCTGCAGCCCCGGATTCGCGCAGCCGCAAACCCTCTCCGGTCATGTGCAGGTAGTCGTTCGCCAGCATCGCGTCGCAAAGCCCGACGCCCAGTCGCCCGGCGAGATGCCGATAGCACGTGCGCGCCAAGCGCAGTGCGCGATCGCCGCCCGCAGGCGTGGGCAACGCCGGGCGCGTGCGTGGCAACGCAAGCGCTTCGAGCAGGGCGGACACATCCTCGCCGGCCAACCGGTAATAGCGATGGCGACCTTGCACATGCACGGCCAGCAAGCCGCCTTCGAGCAAACGCTTGAGATGCGCGCTCGCCGTGGCGGCGCCTACGCCGGCGGCCTGCGCCAGCTCGCCGGCGGGACGCGCGGTGCCGTCGATCAGCGCCAGCAGCATGGCCGCGCGAGCGGGCTCGGCGAGCAAGGCGCCGATTTCCGCAAGCTGGTAGCGACTTGGCGTCGTGGTATCGCTCATGCGTGGCAGTCTAACGCTGCCCGTCCACGGATATTTCGTTGCACAGCGAAACCTCGACGGAGGCCGCGCTGCAGACTGCCGGCATGGACCATTACCGCACACCCGACACGCGCATCATCCATCCTTCGATCCTCTACTTCGGCACGCCGGTCGTGCTCATCACCACGCGCAACACGGACGGCTCGACCAACATCACGCCGATGTCGTCCGCATGGGCGCTTGCCGATCGCGTGGTGATCGGGCTCACCGGTGGCGGACAAGGCCTGGCCAACCTGCAGCGCGAACGCGAGTGCGTGCTGAATCTCGCTGGAGAAGATCAACACGAGGCCGTGGAGCGCATGGCGCCGACCACGGGGCGTGATCCGGTGCCCGCGTGGAAAAGCGCGGTGGGTTATCGCCACGAAGCCGACAAGTTCGCGCTGGCCGGCCTGCACACCGCGCCATCGCTCACGGTGAATGCGCCGCGCATCGCCGAATGCCCGCTGCAACTGGAAGCGCGTTTGCTGCTCGCCGTCGAACGACCGCTCGATGCGTGGCGCGATGGCGCTGGTGGCTATGTCATCGCCGACCTGGAAGTGCTGCACGTGCACGCGCATGACGACGTGGTAGTGCCTGGCACGCAGCACATCGATCCGCGGCACTATCAGCCGCTCTTCTACCTGTTCCGGCACTACGTGGGCCGCGGCCATGCGCTGGGCAAGACCTTCAAGGCGGAGGTTTAAGGCGCGAATGTCGCGTGTGGCTGGCGGGTGCTAGCATCGCCCTCTTCCTGCTCGGCGGACCACACGCATGCGTATCCTGGTCACTGGTAGCTCCGGCCATCTTGGCGAAGCGCTCGCGCGTACCTTGCGCGACCTGGGCCATGACGTCGTCGGCCTGGATATCGTCGAGGGACCATTCACCACGCAACTCGGCTCCGTCGCCCATCGCGCGACGGTCAAACGCTGCATGGCGGGCGTGCGCCACGTGTTCCATCCGGCCACGCTGCACAAACCTCACGTGGCGACGCACAGCCGGCAGGAGTTCATCGACGTCAACCTCACCGGCACGCTCAACCTGCTGGAGGAGTCGGTGGCCGCGGGCGTCGAGTCTTTCGTCTACACCAGCACCACCAGCGTGTTCGGCGATGCACTGGTGCCACCGGCGGGCGAACCCGCCGCGTGGATCACCGAAGACGTCGCACCGATACCGAAGAACATCTACGGTGTGACCAAGGCCGCCGCGGAAGACCTGTGCCAGCTGTTCCAGCGCAACCAGGGCCTGGCCTGCATCGTGCTGCGCACCTCACGCTTCTTTCCCGAAGAGGACGACGACCGCAACGCGCGTGCAAGCTACGTCGACGACAACCTCAAGGTGAACGAGTACCTGCATCGGCGCGTGGATATCGAAGACGTAGTGAGCGCGCACCTGCTGGCGGCGCGACACGCCACCACGCTCGGCTTCCGTCGCTACATCATCAGCGCCACTTCGCCGCTGCAACCGGAGGACATGGCCGCGCTGCGTGCCAGTGCGCCGCTGGTCGTGCAGCGGCGCGTGCCCGCCTATGCGGCGCTGTACGCGCGGCTGGGCTGGAAGATGACGCCGGGCATCGATCGCGTCTACGTCAATGCGCGGGCGCGCGAGGAACTCGGCTGGCAACCGCGTTACGACTTCAACACGTTGATCGATCGCCTGCAGAACGGCGATGACTTCCGCAGTCCGATGGCACGACTCGTTGGCGCCAAGGGCTATCACGCCGAAGTCTTCGCCGAAGGTCCCTACCCCGTCGAGTAGCCGCTTCACCGCATCCAGGAAGCTTCGATGAAGATCCCCGCGCTGCCGTTCACCGTGACGAACTGGAACGAAGTAACGCCCACGCGCCACCCGGGTGAAACCGGTGAAGCGATCTGGCGCAGCTTCACCATCGGCGACCTGCGCGTGCGCCTGGTGGAATACGGCCCCGGCTACCTGGCCGATCACTGGTGCGATCGCGGCCACGTGCTCTACGTGCTGGAAGGCGAGCTGCATTCGGAACTGAAGGACGGCCGCCGCTTCGTGCTCACCCCGGGCATGAGCTACCAGGTGTCCGACTTCGGTGATGCTGCGCATCGCTCCTACACGCCCACCGGCGCCCGGCTCTTCATCGTCGACTGACGCGCGCCGGCCTGCGGAAGAAGCCCTGCCGCTACCTGGCATGCGAACCCGATCCATCGATGTCGAAATCGCGCCGGTCCGTTCGTCATTCAGATGAGCGCGGCCGGAACGGCCCGCCAAACCCACTTTCCAGGAGCCGACGATGACCGCTTTGCCCCCTTTCACCCGGCACGCCGCACTCGCCACGCTGGCCATGGCATCCGTCCTCGGACCGGTGCATGCAGGCCCGGCCACTTACACCATCGACCCCATGCACACGTATCCGAGCTTCGAGGCTGACCACTTCGGCGGTCTCTCGACGTGGCGCGGCAAGTTCGACAAGACCCAAGGCAAGATCACACTGGACAAGGCTGCCGGCACAGGCAGCGTGGATATCACCGTGGACACCTCCAGCGCGGATTTCGGGCTGGACAAGATGAACGAAGCCGCGCGCGGGCCGGAGCTGTTCGACGTCGCGAAATATCCCAAGGCCACGTACAGGGGCAAGCTCACCGCCTTCGTCGCTGGCGCTCCTACCAAGGTGTCCGGCGAACTGACCCTGCATGGCGTCACGCGACCGCTCGAGCTCACCATCAACTCGTTCAAGTGCATGCCGCACCCCATGTTCAAGCGCGAATTCTGCGGCGCCGACGCCTATGCCACGTTCAAGCGCGATGAATTCGGTATGGACAGCGGCAAGACCTACGGCTTCAAGATGGACGTGGTGCTGCGCATCCAGGTCGAAGCATTGATCGATGAAGCCGCGGCTAAGGACAAGGTCGCCCTGGTCCAGCCGCAACACTGAGCCGCAGGCACGAGGTTCATCATGTCACTCACGCTCTACATGCATCCGCTGGCCTCGTTCTGCCACAAGCCGCTGATCGCGCTGTACGAGAACGACACGCCGTTCACCTCGCATCTGGTGGACCTGGCTGATCCACAGGCGCGCGCCGCGTTCCACGCGCTGTGGCCCATGGGCCGTTTTCCGTTGCTGCACGACGATGCCCGCGACTGCCTGGTGCCCGAATCCACCATCATCATCGAGTACCTTGCGCAGCACTATCCGGGCAAGGTGTCGTTGATTCCCGAGGATCCCGATCTCGCACGCGAGGTTCGCCTGCGCGATCGCTTCTTCGACCTGTATGTCAACGAGATGATGCAGAAGGTGGTGACCGATCGCCTGCGTCCTTCCGGCGCGCACGACCACTACGGCGTGAGCGCCGCGCGCGACAAGCTTCTCGCGGCTTATGACCTGCTGGAGAAGGACATGGCGACACGCACGTGGGCCGTGGGTGACAGCTACACCATGGCCGATTGCGCGGCGTCGCCCGCGCTGTTCTATGCCAACCTGGTGATCCCGCTCGAAGAAGCACACCCGCATACGGCCGCCTATCTGCTGCGGCTGATGCAGCGGCCCTCGTTCGCCCGCGTGCTGCGCGAAGCCCAGCCTTACATGCACATGGTGCCCAAGGAACAAGCCGGCGCATGACGCGCACGGCTTCCACCTACTTTCAAGGAGTCTGATCATGCTTATCGTGCTCGTCATCGTCCTGCTCGCCATCGCCGCCCTGCTCGGCGTCGCGGCGACCCGCCCCGACCAGTTCCGCATCGAGCGTTCCGCCACCATCCAGGCATCGCCGGAGCGCATCTTTCCGCTGATCAACGATTTCCATCGCTGGCAGGCGTGGTCGCCCTATGAACGCAAGGACCCCGCCATGGAACGCAGCTACGAAGGCCCCAAAGCCGGCGAAGGCGCGATTTACGGCTGGAATGGCAACAAGGACATCGGCAGCGGTCGCATGCAGATCACCGAATCCATTCCATCGTCGCGCATCGAAATCAGGCTGGAATTCTTCGCGCCGTTCAAGGCCACCAACACCGCGGAGTTCGTGCTCGAACCGCAAGGTGAAGGCACGCAGGTGACCTGGGCCATGCACGGCCGCTCGAGCTTCATCCACAGGCTGATGGGCCTGGTATTCAACATGGACAAGTTGGTCGGCAAGGATTTCGAGCAAGGGCTGGTCCAACTGCGCAGCCTTTCCGAAGACCGCGCCGCCGCATGAAGGCGTTCTTCGACGGCATGGCTTTCGCCTGACTGACGATATGGCATGCAACGTGGTGGCCGAACCTGCCTGCAGCTGAATGAAATCGCGCACGCGTTCGTCAACGCCGTCAACGGCGTTGGTGGTCCCTCGTTCTCCGCATCGAGCCAGCCACCTGTGGTGGCTCGCTGGGGAAACACCCGAAGAGAAGCCGTAGCGACGACGCCTGCGCGTTGCGTTGCGGCTGATCACCATCCGACCCGAGGATCATCCGCCATGAAGAAGACGACGTCGCGTTTCAGCCTGATCGCCATCACCCTGGTCGCTGCGTGCGCGAGCGCCGGCGCCATGGCGCAATCCACCTCGCCGGAGAATGTCCCCGGCCATCCGCGCGTGAGCGAAGTGAACCAGCGCCTGGAAAACCAGCAGGATCGCGTCCAGGCCGGCGTCGCCGACGGCCAACTCAATGCCAAGCAGGCCGCACACGACGAAAGGCAGGACGCCAACATCGCTGCGCGCGAGAGCCGTGATGAAGCGCAGCATGGCGGCCATCTCACCAAGCAGGAACAGAAAAACCTCAACAAGTCGCTGAACAAGGACAGCAAGCGCATTCACAAGCAGCGCGCTGCCGGCTGAGCCTCGCACCCGACGACAGCAACGGCCCGGTACGTCCGGGCCGTTGTGCCAGTGCTGGAAATACAACTTCCAGCACTGGCAACGACCCGCCACCGTGCGAGCATCCCCCTCACCTCAAACACGGTGGAGGGCTTATGGTCAGCAGGATCCTGGCAGTCGCTTGCGTGAGTGCGTTGGTGTTCGGTGCGGCCCACGCCGCCGACACGGCGACAGCCAAGCCGCAGTACGGCACGTGGGGTTTCGATCGGGCCGGTGCCGATACCGCGACGAAACCGGGCGACGACTTCTTCCGTTACGCCAACGGCACCTGGCTGGACCACACGCCGATCCCTCCCGACAAGCCCGCGGTCAGCCTGCGACTGGCGATGACCGACCTCACCGAGCAGCGCCTGCACGGGCTGATGGAAGCGGCCGCGCAAAGCCACGCATCGTCCAGCACGCTCGACGGCAAGGTCGGTGCGTTCTACCAGTCGTTCATGGACGAGACGCATATCGATGCGCTCGGCGCCAAACCCATCGCGCCGCAGCTCGATGCCGTGCGCAAGGCCACCACGCGCGATGCGCAAGCCGCGCTGATGGGGCGCACCAACACCGATTTCGACGGCGCGTTGTTCAACCTCGTGTTCGACGTCGATCTGAAGGACAACTCGCGCTACGCGGTTTATGTCACGCAGGCGGGCCTTGGCCTGCCCGATCGCGACTACTACCTCAAGCCGGCATTCGCGAAGGAAAAAGCTGCCTACCAGGCCTATGTGGCCAAGCTGCTGAGCCTGGTCGACTGGCCGCATCCGGAGGCGGCGGCCAAGGACGTGGTCGCCTTCGAAACCGCCGTTGCGGAAGCCAGCTGGGACAAGGTCGCGCAGCGCGACCCCGTCGCCATGTACAACCCGATGAGCGTGGAAGAGCTGCAGAAGCTGGCGCCCGGTTTTGCATGGCACGACTACCTGGCGTCAGCGCAGCTCGGCGATCTCAAGCGCATCGTGGTGGCAGAGAAAACCGCGTTCCCGAAGCTCACCGCCGTGTATGCGAAGACGCCGGTCGCCACCATCCAGGCATGGCAGGCTGCGCGCATTGCGGACAACGCCGCCTACTACCTCTCCAAGCCGTTCCAGGATGCGTACTTCGAGATGCATGACAAGACGCTTTCGGGGCAGCAGCAACAGGAAGTCCGCTGGAAGCGCGCGGTGCATGCGGTATCCGGAGGCGATTGCGGCGTGGGCGACCGCCTGTCCTGCTTCGGCAACCTGGGCAGGGGCGTAGGCGAGCTCTACACGACCAAGTATTTCCCGGCGTCGTCCAAGGCGAAGATCAAGGAGCTGGTGGCCAACCTCAAGGCGGCTTACCGCGTCCGCATCGAGAAACTTGACTGGATGGGCCCCAAGACGCGCGAAGAGGCACTGCGCAAGCTCGACACCTACACCATCAAGGTCGGCTATCCGGATCATTCGCGCGACTACGCGAACGTGAGCACGAGCAGCGATGATCTCGTGGGCAACGTGCTGCACGCCGCCAAGGCGGACTGGACGTTCTATGTGAACCGCCTCAACGGCGCGGTGGATCGCAGCGATTGGTCGATGACACCGCAGACCAACGACGCGTACAACGGCTCGCTGCGCGACATCGTGTTTCCCGCGGCCATCCTGCAGCCGCCGATCTTCGACCCCAACGCCGACCCTGCCATCAACTACGGCGCCATCGGCGGCGTGATCGGCCACGAGCTCACGCACGGCTTCGACGATCAGGGCCGCAAGATCGACGCCGACGGCAACCTGCGCGACTGGTGGACGGCCGACGACGCCAAGGCCTTCGAAGAGCGTGCAAAGAAGCTCGGCGCGCAATACGACGCCTTCCAGCCACTGACGGGCGTACACATCAATGGCGACCTCACCATGGGTGAGAACATTGCCGACCTCGGCGGCCTCACGCTAGCCCTCGATGCGTACCACGCGTCGTTGCACGGCAAGCCGGCGCCGGTGATCGACGGCCTCACCGGCGACCAGCGCGTCTTCCTCGGCTGGGCACAGGCATGGCGTGGCAAGCTCACCGACGACGCCATCCGCCGCCAGGTCACCAGCGATCCGCACTCGCCGCGCAAGTTCCGCGTGAACGGGCCGGTGCGCAATATGGATGCGTGGTATCAGGCGTTTGGGGTGGAGTCGGGCCAGAAGCTGTACCTGTCGCCCAATGATCGCGTTCGCATCTGGTGATAACGAAGGCGCCCGCCACGTGATGGCGGCGGGCGCCACGTTGCCGCAGCCAGCCCGGCATGGTTAGAGTGGGTGGTGTATCCAGGGGGAAAGTTATGCGCCGTACTTATCTGGCCGTCTTCACGGCAGCCGCCATGCTGGCGGGAATGTCCGCACATGCGGTGGACCTCAAGAATGTCGCTGAGGCCAGCATGCTGGTCGAGGGCAAGGCAACACTGAATCCCGACGGCAGCATCGCCAGCTACAGTCTCCGGGAGCCCGAGAAGCTTCCCGCGCCGGTCATCGATCTGATCAAGGAGAACATCACCACGTGGAAGCTGGTGTTCGTCCAGGCGCCGACGGGTCCCGTAGAAGAAGACATGACGATGCGTGTCATCGCCACCGACATCGATCGTACGCACACAACGCTTCGTCTGGCCTCCGCGCACTTCGAAGATGCGAACCGTCCAGCCAACGAAGTCGTGCACTCGAAGGATCAAGTACAACCGAGCTATCCGCGCAGATCAATCGACGGACACGTATCCGGAACCGTGTATGTGCTTGTGCGAGTGGGCCGCGACGGTCACGTGCTCGATGCGGATGCAGAGCAGGTAAACCTGCATCAGTATGTGGCCCCCAGCGAGCAGACGATCTACCGCAAGGATCTAGCCGCCGCTTCGATAAAGGCCATCAAGCAATGGACATTCGAGGTTCCTTCCGCAGGGCCGACGGCAGGGCAGCCCTATTGGTATAGCCGAGTTCCGGTCAAATTCCATCTGCACCAAATTGGTAACCCGGCTTTCGATAGTCACACCGGCGAAGACTACGGCACATGGGAAATCTATGTGCGCGGCCCGCGCGAAAACATCTCATGGCTAAAGGACCAAACGCTACTAGCCGAAGCACCGGATTCCACGACAGATAGTGGAGTGCACCAGCTCGGTATCGGACCGACTTTGCAGACGCCACTGGCGCCGAACTGAAGGTTAGCGCTCAGTCAAAAAGCCCGCGTTGCGCTCCCGGCGCAGCGGCGCCACGATGAAACGCCGCCACCATCGGCGTCGTCATCATCGTGGTAACGATCGCCATCACAAGCAAAATGGTGAACATCGCCGGCGTGATCACGCCGGCGTCGAGGCCCACCTTGATCACGATGAGCTCCATCATGCCGCGCGCATTCATCAGCGAGCCGATGGCGAGGCTGTTGCGCCAGCCTTGACCTGAAAGGCGCGCACCGGCCGTACCGCCGATGAGCTTGCCGAGGATCGACACGGCGAGCACGAGTGCCAGCGCGAGGCCGGCATCCGCGCTCAACAGCTGCGCGGTGGTGCTCAGCCCCGCGAGCACGAAGAACACCGGTACCAGCGTCGCGAGGGTGACGTGCTCCACGCGTTCGATCAGGCCCTGCAGCAACCGGTCGTCGCGCGGCAGGCACAAGCCGAACAGGAACGCGCCGAACACGGCATGCAGGCCCAGCCATTCGGTGATCGCCGCGCAACCGATCGCGCCCGCCAGCAGGAACGCGAGTACCGCACCGTTCGCGTGACCATCGGGCGCATGCCGCGCAAGCAGCCACGCACATGAGGGACGCAACACGAACCAGGCGACGCCGAGCAGCAGCACCAACCCGCCAATGGTCCGCCAGAACGGCAGCCAGTTACCGTGCGCGCTGATCAACGCCACCACCAGGGCCAGCGCCACCCAGGCCAGCACATCGGCCACGGCGGCGGCGGCGATGCCCAGGCGGCCCGGAAGACTGTCGGTGAGTCCGCGCTCCTTCACGATGCGCGCCATCACCGGCAATGCCGTGATGGCACACGCCGTGGCCATGAACATCGCAAACGGTCCGTACGACACGCCGGTCGGCGCATAGCCGCGGAACAACCAGGGTGAAACACCGAGCGCCAGCAGGCCGGGCAGCACGAACGCCAGCCCACCGACCCACATCGCCGGCCGCAGCAGGCGGCTGCCCGTCGGCACGCGCAGCTCGGCGCCGACCACCGTCATGAACAACACCAGGCCCAGCGTGCTCAGGCTCTGCAGGGCGCCAAGGCTATCGGCAGGAAACAGGCTCGCCTGCCACGACGGCGCCAGCGCGCCGAACAACAGCGGACCCAGCGCGAGTCCCGCGAGCATCTCGCCAACCACGGCGGGCTGCCCAAGCCAGCGCAGCAGCCATGCCAGCAGGCGCGAGGCGACGATGATCACGAGCAGTTGAACGAGCAACAGCGGATGGCCCATCGCCAAACCTCTCCCCAAGGACGCCTGGCAGCTTGCATGGCGTGGCCAGCCGCTGCAATGCGCGGCGCATCGCCGACCCCGCATGCATGTGGCTCCTTCGCACGCGGCCGGCAGTTCACGCCTGTCGTAGGAAATTTTCCTGGCCCGATTAACCCGCGCAGGCACTTGGGTTTTCGGCCTTATCCACACGCCATCCACAAGGTATTGGGTTGACCCACCCCTGCGGGCCCGATATGTTGTGCCCCGTCGGTGCCACTCTCAGACTTGATGTCGGACTGGCTTAATAGGGAATCCGGTGGAAATCCGGAACTGCCCCGCAGCGGTAAGCGGAAACGAAAGCCAACAACGCACTGGCCCTCAGCGGCTGGGAAGCGGGAGCGAGTAGGTCGGGTCGCAAGGCCCGTGGTCCGCGAGTCCGAAGACCTGCCGACACATCGTGGCCTGAGCGCCGCGGTGCGAGATGACGGCTTCCGCGGGGAAGTGCGTCGATGCGCGGGGCGATCCGCCTTGCTGCTCGACCGTCCGTGGAAGTGCATCTCTTCAGCCCTGCGCGCGGGAGCAGGCGGTTGATGACCACGCTTGGAGCGAAGTCGACATGCAACCTATCGATACCACCGGCCGCGAACGTGAGGACGATCGCGCCGACACCGCCGTTTTTCCCGCCGACACCGCCGTGGCCGAGGCGCCGCGCACGGACACGCCGTTCGCGCTGACCCCGCCGCACAACCCGGGCCAGATGCGCGTGACCAAGCGCAACGGTCGCCAGGAAACGGTGGACGTGAACAAGATCGTCCGCGCCGTGACCCGCAGCAGCGAAGGCCTGCACGCGGTCGATCCGCTGCGCGTGGCGCTCAAGACCATCGGCGGCCTGTACGACGGCGCCACCACGCAGGAGCTGGACGAGCTGTCCATCCGCACCGCCGCCGCGCTCACCGCGGAAGAACCCGAGTACGGCCAGCTCGCTGCGCGCCTGCTGGGCGCGTACATCGACAAGGAAGTGAGCGGCCAGGAAATCCAGAGTTTCTCGCAGTCGATCGCACGCGGCGCGGAGCTGGGCATCGTCAACGACCGCCTGCGCGATTTCGTCTCGGCGAATGCGCGCAAGCTCAACGACGCGATCGACCCGCTCGCCACGCGCCGCTTCGAATACTTCGGCCTGCGCACGGTGTACGACCGCTACCTGCTGCGCCACCCGCAGCTGCGCAAGGTGATCGAGACGCCGCAGCACTTCTTCATGCGCATCGCCTGCGCCCTGGGCGGCGGCGAGATCGGCGAGACGCTGGAGCTGTATCGCCTGCTCTCCTCGCTGGAATACATCGCCAGCTCGCCGACCTTGTTCAACTCGGGCACCGCGCACGAGCAGTTGAGCTCCTGCTTCCTGCTCGACTCGCCGGCCGACTCGCTGGAGTCGATCTACGAGAAGTACGGCGACGTCGCCAAGCTCAGCAAGTTCGCCGGCGGCATCGGCCTGGCCTACTCGCGCGTGCGTTCGCGCGGCTCGCTGATCAAGGGCACCAACGGCCATTCCAACGGCCTGGTGCCGTGGCTGAAGACGCTGGACGCCTCGGTCGCCGCCGTGAACCAGGGCGGCAAGCGCAAGGGCGCGGCCTGCGTGTACCTGGAGCCGTGGCACGGCGACATCGAGGAATTCCTCGAGCTGCGCGACAACACTGGCGACGAAGCGCGCCGCACGCACAACCTCAACCTCGCCAACTGGATTCCCGACGAATTCATGCGCCGCGTGGAGAGCGACGGCGAATGGTCGCTGTTCGATCCCAAGGTGGTGCCGCACTTCGTCGACAGCTGGGGTGAGACCTTCGAAAAGGCCTACCGCGAAGCGGAAGCCGCGGGCCTCGCCGTGAAGAAGGTGAAGGCGCGCGAGCTATATGCGCGCATGTTGCGTACGCTGGCGCAGACCGGCAACGGCTGGATGACCTTCAAGGACCGCAGCAACGCCACCAGCAACCAGACGGCGAAGGCGGAAAACGTCATCCACTTGTCGAACCTGTGCACCGAGATCCTGGAAGTCACCAACGCGAACGAAACGGCGGTGTGCAACCTGGGCTCGGTGAACCTGTCGCGTCACGTGGTGGACGGCCGTTTCGATTTCGACAAGCTTGCTGCCACGGTGCGTACCGCGGTGCGCCAGCTCGATCGCGTGATCGATCTCAACTTCTATCCGATCGATACCGCCAAGGTCGCCAACAACAAGTGGCGTCCGGTGGGCTTGGGCGTGATGGGCCTGCAGGACGTGTTCTTCAAGCTGCGCCTGCCGTTCGACTCGGCCGAGGCGCTTGCGCTGTCGACGCGTATCGCGGAAGAGATCTACTTCAACGCGCTGTCGCAATCGAACGAACTGGCGATGGAACACGGCCCACACCCGGGCTTTGCCGAAAGCCGCGCTGCCAACGGCGAGCTGCAGTTCGACTACTGGGCAAACGCCAAGCCGAACGACCAGGCTCGCTGGGAAGCACTGCGCGAATCCATCAAGGCCAAGGGCCTGCGCAACTCGCTGCTGATCGCGATTGCGCCGACCGCCACCATCGCGTCGATTGCCGGTTGCTACGAGTGCATCGAGCCGCAGGTGAGCAACCTGTTCAAGCGAGAGACGCTGTCGGGTGACTTCCTGGTGGTGAACCGCTACCTGGTGGAAGAACTGAAGACGCTGGGCCTGTGGACGGCGGAAGTTCGCGATGCGATCAAGCTGGCGGAAGGTTCGATCCAGGGCATCAGCGCGATTCCGGAACGCCTGCGCAGCATCTACCGCACCGTGTGGGAACTGCCGCAGAAGGCTTTGATCGATCTCGGCGCCGCACGCGGTGCGTACATCGACCAGAGCCAGTCGCTCAACCTGTTCATGGAAAACCCGAACATCGGCCAGTTGAGCTCCATGTACATGTACGCGTGGAAATCCGGCATCAAGACCACGTATTACCTGCGTTCGCGCCCTGCCACCAAGATCGCCAAGACCACGGTGTCCGCCGCGCCGACCGCGAAACCGGTACCGGCCGTCGACCAGGAACAGGCCACCGCCGCGGTGTTCTGTTCGCTGGAGAATCCGGAATACTGCGAGGCCTGCCAGTAATCGTCGTGCCATGAAGCGCTACCGCAACCGCAGCGGGAAATCCGGCGTCGCCAGCTATGAAGCTGGCGACGGCTTCATCCGGGTGCGCTTCATGAACGATGGCACTTACGAATACACCGACGCCAAGACCGGGCGCATGCACGTGCGCAACATGCAGCAACTCGCTGCCGCTGGTCTTGGCCTTTCCACCTATATCAGTCGCTTCGTGCGCGACCGCTACGCGCGCAAGCTCGATTGAGCGTCGCTGGCGCCCTCAAGGAATCCTTCATGTCCCACATCCTCGATCCCGGTTTCGAACTCACGCTGCGCCCGATGCGCTACCCCGAGTTCTACGAGATGTACCGCAACGCCATCAAGAACACCTGGACGGTGGACGAAGTGGACTTCTCGCTGGACGTCACCGACCTGCGTTCGAAGATGAGCGAGGCCGACCGTCACCTGATCCATCGCCTCGTCGCGTTCTTCGCCACCGGCGACACCATCGTGGCGAACAACCTGGTGCTCAACCTGTACCAGCACATCAATGCGCCCGAGGCGCGCATGTACCTGTCGCGCCAGCTGTACGAGGAAGCGCTGCACGTGCAGTTCTACCTCACGTTGCTGGATAGCTATATCCCCGATCCGAACGAGCGCAACAAGGCGTTTTCTGCCATCGAGAACATTCCCTCGATCCGCCAGAAGGGCGAGTTCTGCTTCAAGTGGATCGATTCCCTGCAGGACCTGAAGACGCTGGAAACGCGTGAGCACCGCCGCCAGTTCCTGCTCAACCTGATCTGCTTCGCCGCATGCATCGAGGGCCTGTTCTTCTTTGCTGCCTTCGCCTACGTCTACTTCCTGCGGTCGCGCGGCCTGCTGCACGGCCTCGCCTCGGGCACCAACTGGGTGTTCCGCGACGAGAGCTGCCACATGGCGTTCGCCTTCGACGTGGTGCGCACCGTGCGCGCGGAAGAACCCGACCTGTTCGACGAAGACATGCGCACGCAGATCGAGCAGATGCTGGAAGAGGCCATCGCCTGTGAGACGCAGTTCGCCGAGGACGTGCTCTCCGGCGGCGTGGCCGGCCTGTCGGTGAAGGACATGCGCCAGTACCTGGAATACTGCGCCGACCAGCGCCTGACCCAGCTCGACCTGCCCAAGAAGTATGGCGCGAAGAACCCGTTCGACTTCATGGACCTGCAGGACGTGCAGGAAGTGACCAACTTCTTCGAGCGTCGCGTCTCGGCCTACCAGGTCGGCGTGCAGGGCGAAGTTGCGTTCGACATGGCCTTCTGACCGGTCGGCGCCGCGCGCCACGGGTGCGCGGCGCCGCCGTTCTTCATTTGCGCGCGCCGAAGAACCGTCGCAGCGTGATGGAAAGCCACCCATCCTCGCTGGTGTCGCCGGTCAACTTGAGGATGTTGCGCTTGACCGAGTCCACGTAGGCCCAGTCGTCGTTGCGGATGTGCTGAAACAGCCATCCGATCAGCATCGTTCGCAGTTCCTCGGCGATGTCTTCACCGGCACGAAAGCGCCGCCGGTAGGCCTCGATGCGCTCCGCATACACTTCATGCACCCGCTTGTGAGCGTCGACGAACGTGTAGCCGGCGTCCTCCATCAGTGCTTCTTCGAAGGTGAAATGCGACAGCGTGTAGTCAAGCAGCCCTTCGAGTACGTCCGCGATGGCGCCCTGGTCGCCCCTGGCCTGGGCGTCGCACACCGCGTTGGCCAAGGCGACCATGCGTCGATGCTGGTTGTCGATGACCTCGATACCGGTATCGAGATCATCCCTCCATTCAATCCTCATCATTTCCTTACCCCCTGTCTCCCTTTCGCCTACAGAGGTTGCCGATAGTTTCCTGGCCCGCGTTGATGTGGGTCAGTAACAAGGCATAGCCCTTGCCGGACATAGGTTGGCGACGGCGGATTCCGACGCCCGGCCGTGCCGTCAGTGGGCGGTACCAAAGAATCGGCGCAGGGATCGCGCCAGCCACCCGCTGCCATGCTCTTCGGTGCCGACCGCGTGCAGGTGGCGGCGCACCGAATCGACGATGGCCTTGTCGTCGTTGCGAATATGGTTGAACAGCCAGTGCGAGAGCGTGTGCAGCAGCTCGTTGCCGATCTCTTCGCCGGCCCGGAAGCGCAGCCGGTACTCCGAGACGCGCTTGACGAACACTTCGTGCACGCGCTTGTGGGCTCGGGTGAACTCGTAGCCGGCGTCCTCCATCAACGATTCCTCGAAGGTGAAGTGGGACAGCGTGTAGTCCACCAGCTCGTCGAGAATGTCGCTGATTTCCCGGCGGTCCCGATGCTCCATGGCATCGTGGAGATGGTTGATCATCTCCACGATGCGCCGGTGCTGGTTGTCGATGACCTTGATGCCGGTGTTGAGATCGTCTTGCCAGATCATGCGGGGCATATCGCACCCTCCCTTGCGCAGTAGTCCGGCTATTGGCCGCGTTTTTTCCTGCGCCAGGCTTGATGTCGATCAATGACGACGGGCGTTTTTGACCCAAAGCGACACTAAACCGCAAAGCGTGCCGGCCATGCCGAAGCATGGCCGGCCGTTGCTCATTTGCTGCTATCAGGTGCATTGATGTGCAGGAAGGGCAGCGCGCCACCGCTGTAGGTAGGCAGACGCCCATCCCACTTCTCGATCGCCGACATCTGCACCACGTTGGGGTTCTGGCGCAGCGCCTCGCCCTTCAACGCGATGGCTTTCGCCTCGGCCTCCGCGATGGTGATGCGTGCCTGGGCCTGACCTTGCGCTTCGGCCTCCACCTTCTGCGCCTCGGCCTGGGCCTGCGCCACTTCGTTCTGGCGTTGCTCGGCCATCTGCGTGGCCTGGATCTTCGCGTTGATCGACTGCACGACGTTCTCGGGCAGGCGCAGCTCGCCGATCCAGTAGATCTTTTCCACCACGATGCCGACCGGGCCGACCTCGTCGCTCACGTCGCGTTGCACGGATTCGATGAGGTTTGCCTTGCCCTTGCCGTACACCGATTCGATGTCCAGGCTGGCCGCCTCCTTCACCAGCGCGTCGCGCACCATGTTGCGCAGGTACACGTCGGTGATCTCGTCGATGCCCTTGCGGTACTTCTGGAAGATCAGCGTCACCTTGCTCGGATCGATGTGATAGGTGATGCCCACGTCCGCATTCACGGTGAGGCCCTGCGACGTCTGGAAGCTGATGGATTCGTCCACCGGGCGTCCTTCATTCGACGAGCGCGTGAAGGTATAGGTCTGGGTGAAGGTGGGGAAGGTGTACAGCTCGTAGCCCCAACCCACCCAGTAACGGCCCGGCGGCAGTTCCTGCAGCGCGCCCTTGCCGTCGCCATACATCTGGAACTTCACGCCGACGTTGCCTGCCGGCACCTTGGAACAGGCCGCCAGCAACAGCGCCGAAAGCGAAAGGGACAACTTCACTACGCGTTTCATGGAGATCATTCCTTGTGGGTGAAACCGTGGCGCAGGAGCACGATGCCCCAGGCCACGAGCAATGCCAGAAACACCAGGCCAAGCAGCACCGCGGTGGTGCTGGCGGCTGAGATGAGTTCCGGACCGATAAAACCGACGTACAGCAGCAGGCAGACGACGAACGGCCACGGCCGATGCGCCAGCCAGACGACAAGCGTCTTCATGGTTTTCCTCGTGATGGATCAGCGGCGTATGCCGGTTTGGACGTCCATACGGCCGGGCGCGACACAACGGTGCGCGTCGTCGTCAAAGCCGTAATGACTAGGGTGGTAGTGCGCTAATCCGCTGGCGGGAGCGAGGGCCGAGCGAGGACGGGCACTGCAGCGATGACGCAGGATGAGGTCTTCATAAGCGCACTCCGATGCGCGCTGCTGGATGAGGACGGCGCGCACTCTACTCCGTTTCTTGTGCAATGCAACAAAGCGAGCGACAGTTCTCGAAATGCCCGACGGCCTATTGACTACATCTGTAGTCAAGGCGTAGCGTGACTACAGATGTAGTCACCAAGGATCGTGCACATGGGCAAGGCCACCATCGGCGACCAGGAGCTGGCGCTCCTGCAGTACATCGCCGAACACAGCAACGCATCGGTCGGCGAAGTCGCGACCGGCTACGGCGAACCCCGTGGCCTGGCGCGCTCCACCGTGTTGACCATGATGGAGCGCCTGCGCAGCAAGGCATACCTGCGTCGTCGCCAGGTGCAGGGCGTGTATCGCTACAGCCCCGCCACCGGCCCCGGCGAAGTGATGCGCAGCGCCGTCGGGCAGTTCGTCGAGAAGACCCTCAGCGGCTCGGTCTCACCCTTCGTGGCGTGGATGTCCGAGCGCGGCCAGGTGAGCGATTCGGAACTAGCCGAACTGGAAGCCCTCGTGGTCCAGCTGCAGACGCGGCGCAAGGAGACCTGACATGACTGCGCTCTCGCTATGGATGGACGCGCTGCCCGGCCGCCTCGGCTGGACCTCGCTGCAGGCGGTGCTGCTGATCGGCGCCATCGCACTCATCTGCCGGCTCGCACCCCGCCTCAGCGCATCCGCGCGTTCGCTGCTGTGGTGGCTGGTGGGTACGCAGGTATTGCTCGGGTTGATGCTGCCTACGCCGGTGTCGCTGCCCTTGCTGGCGCCTGCCAAATCCGAGATGGCGCAGGTGATCGTCACCGCACCGGCTACGCCGACGTTCGTGGCGCCGAGCGAACATCGCATCGGGAATTTCGGTGGTTCTTCCAACGCGTCGTCGTCGACGGTGGACGAGGGCTACGTCAGCGACATGCCTCGTGTTGCCACGGCGAGGAGCTCGCTGCCGTGGCGCAACATCCTGCTCGCGCTGTGGCTGGCCGGCGTGCTGGTGCATCTCCTGATGGCACTGCGTCAATGGCGCGAAGCGCAGGCGGTGTTGCGCAGTTCGCGTGTGCTGGACGATTCGATGCTGCAGGAAGCCTGCCGTTCACAGGCCCGCGCGATGGGATTACGTCGCTGCCCCGAACTGCGCGTTTCCGATGACATCCGTTCGCCCCAGGTGAGCGGCTGGTGGCGGCCGGTGGTGTTGTTGCCGGCAGAGCACGCGCTGACTGCGGAGGAATCGACGCTGGCCCTGGCGCACGAGCTCGCCCATCTGCGTCGCGGCGACCTGTGGCTCGGCTGGGTGCCGGCCGTTGCGCAACGCGTGTTCTTCTTCCATCCGGCGGTGGCCTGGGCGATGCGCGAGTATGCGTTGAACCGCGAAGCCGCCTGCGATGCGCAGGTGATGCAACAGCACGATGCAGCACCGCAGGATTATGGCCGCCTGCTGCTGCGCCTGGGCGTGGCCCATCCGCTGCATGCCGGCCTCGCCGGTGCCTCGCCCACCTTCCTCAACCTCAAGCGGCGCCTGACCATGCTGCAGTCCGTATCGCAGGGCGCCACGTCGCGTGTGCGCAGCGCCTTGCTGATCCTTATCGTGGCCTGCGCAGGCGTGCTGCCCTATCGCGTGACGCAGGCAACGGCCGAATCGCCGACGCCGTCACCCACGCCTGCCTCCTCTGTAGCGGCGCCTGCGCCATCGGCGGAGCCTGCAGCGAAAGCCGCCCCGGCTGCGTCGGCGGCGCCGGCTACCCGCGCCGTGCCTGCAGCGAATGCCAAGCCGGCAGCCAAGGCCGCGCCAGCCACCAAGGCAACGATGGCCAGTGCGTCGAACGATTGGATTCCGGAGCCGCCCGCGCCGCCGCCGGCTCCTGCCACACCGCCGACTCCGCCAACGCCCGCAACGCCACTCACGCCACTTACGCCGCCGACGCCAGCCACCCCGCGAACGCCACCGACTCCGCCCACGCCGATGACTCCTCGTACGCCTTCGACTCCGCGGACGCCTCCCACGCCTCCTACACCGCCGACACCACCGACGCTCGGCTTGAGTGGCCACCACGTGGATATCGACATCAACACCGATGCGAAGAACGGCTTCGCGCTGTTCGACGACAAGGCCAACACCATTCTCGTCAACGGCACCGACCGCGACGTGGCAGCCGCCAAGCGCGAACGCTCAGGGTCCGAATCGCTGCTGTGGTTCCGTCGTGGCGAGCAGGCTTATGTCGTACGTGATGACGCCACCATCGAACGTGCGCGCCTTGCGTATGCACCGATCCGTGACATCGCGCAAATGGAAGGCCGCATCGCCGGCCAGCAATCGCGCATCGCCAGCATCCAGAGCCGCATGGCCAGTCGCCAAGGCGAACTTGCCGCGCAGCAGGGCCAGTTGATGGCGCGCCAGGGCGAGCTCGAATCCCAGCGCGCGCAGCTGGAGTCGCAGCGCGCCGTGCTCAGTTCCAGGCCGGGTGTCACGCGGGACGATCTCCGCGAAATGGATGCGCAGGTGCGCGTGATCGACAACGAGATCCGTTCGATGGCGTCGCGGGAGCACAGCCCGTCGGAGGATCACGAGTTCCTGCACCAGCAGGAAGAGCTCGCACGCCAGGAGCAGCAGCTGGAGCGCGAGCAACAAGCACTGGAAGTGCGCCAGCGCAGTGAAAACGGCAAGGCGGAGAGCCAGATGGAAAAGCTGCTCGAGGACGCCATCGCCAAGGGCGTGGCCAAGCCCGCCGCCTTGCGCTGAACCACCCCGCATGACGCGCCGCCGTGCAGGCGGCGCGGTGTATCACCGAAACGGCGACACGCATGCCCCGGGCTCGCGGGAGGAGCGATGTCGTGTCCGAACCACGCCTCACGCAACCATGGGAAACAGCGATGCTCGGCTACTACGCGACAATCGCCGCGGCGAGTTTCCGCAGGAACAAGGCGTTTGCAGCACTGATGGTGCTGGTGATCGGGCTTGGCATCGGCGCGAGCATGACCATGATCACCGTGTTCCATGTGATGTCGGGCGATCCGCTGCCGGGACGCAGCTCGCGCCTGTTCGTACCGGTGATCGATCCACGCCCGCTGGATCGAGGCCATGTCGCCAACGCCCCGTCCAGCGACGGCAGCTTCACCTGGCCCGACGCAATGAACCTGCTGCATGCCGCACGCGCCGATCGACAGGCGGCGATGGCCGGTGGCGCAGTGCCGGTGCGTCCCATGCAGGGTGGCGCGTTGCCGTTCTACGAAACGGGACGCTATGCCACCGCCGATTTCTTCGCGATGTTCGGCACGCCGTTTCTCAGTGGTGGCGGATGGACGGCCGAGGATGATGAGCAACGTGCGCGCGTCGTCGTGCTGGGGCATGCACTCAGCCGCAAGCTGTTCGGCGACGCATCCGCCGTGGGGCGAACCGTGCGATTCAAGGACGCCGACTTCCGCGTGATCGGCGTGCTCGACGATTGGCAGCCGCAACCGCTGTTCTATGCACCGATGGATAGCCGCGCTTACGGACGCAGCGACCAGTTCTTTTTGCCATTGCAGACGGCGCTCGATCTCAAGCTGGATTTCGTCGGACGCCTTTCGTGTTGGGGCGATACCGGCGACGGGCGCACCAGCGACCAGTGCAGCTGGCTGCAGTTCTGGGTACAGCTGGACAGCGCGGCCAAGATGGATGCGTATCGCGAGTTCATCACCGGCTACTGGCGCGAGCAGCAATTGCACGGGCGGCTGCCGCGTCCGGTGGATGCGAGGCTCTATGGGTTGATGGCGTGGCTCACGCACCAGCATGCCGTTCCCGATGATTTGCGCCTGCAGCTGTCGCTCTCGGTGGGCTTCCTGCTGGTGTGCATGCTCAACGTGATGGCCCTGCTGCTGGCGACCTTCCTGCGACGCAGCGGCGAGATCAGCGTACGTCGTGCACTCGGCGCACGACGGCGCGACATCTTCCTGCAGCTTGGCGTGGAGTCTTCGGTGATCGGCTTCGCGGGCGGCCTGCTTGGGGTGCTGGTGGCGTTGTTCGGCCTGTGGAGCGTGCGGCAGCGACCAGGTGGCTATGCGCAACTCGCACACATGGACACCAGGATGTTGTTAGCGACGTTCGCGCTTGCGCTGATCGCCGGCGCGCTGGCCGGCCTCCTGCCCGCGTGGCGTGCGTGCCGCATCGCCCCTGCCCTGCAATTGAAGACCCAGTGAGGACCACCATGCCGCACTCACCCCTGCTCGCCAGCCTGGGTCGCCACAAGCTCACCGTCTTGCTGATGGTGATGCAGGTGGCGCTGACCTGCGCCATCGTCTGCAACGTCGCGGCCATCCTCGGTCATCGTGTCACGCAACTGGGCTTGCCCAGCGGCGTAGTGGAGGACGAACTGGTGATGCTGGAGAGCATCAGCGTGGACGCGAACACCGATCCGCTGATGCGCCACGATGCCGACCTTGCGGCCTTGCGCCAGCTGCCGGGCGTGCGCTCGGTAGCGGCCGTCGATGCGTTGCCATTCAATGGCAACAACTGGAGCAATGGCATCACGCTGGTGCCCAAGGGCGATGTGCGACTGGCTGCAACCGCATTCAACGGCACGCCGGGCGAACTGGCCACGCTGGGCCTGCATCTGGTTGCGGGGCGCGATTTCCTGCCTTCCGAATACCTGCCGATGGGTACCGCAACGGACTGGGACGGCATCAACAAGGTGCCCGCCACCATCGTCACGCGTGCGCTCACGCAACAGTTGTTTCCTGGACAGGATCCGCTGGGCAAGGTGATCTATCCCGGCGATGGTCCGGTGCGCATCGTCGGCGTCGTCGATCATCTGCTTCGCCCGACGCTGGACGAATCCGCGGGCAACGAGTACGCGACCGTGCTGCCCATGCTGCCCGATGGCGGAAGCATCACCTATGTGATGCGTACCGCGCCGCAGGATCGCGAGCACGTGCTGCAGGCGGCGATGGCGCGACTGGCGCAGCTGGACGGCAACCGCGTGCTGCGACGTCCGCAGACCTTTGCGCAGTTGCGCGAGGACTATTTCCGCCGCGACCGCACCATGATCAGTCTCCTGCTCGCCGCGGCCTTTGGATTGTTGCTGGTCACTGCCGCGGGTATCGCCGGGCTGGCGAGCTTCTGGGTGCAGCAGCGGCGTCGCTCGATCGGCATCCGTCGCGCGGTGGGCGCGACGCGGCATGACATCCTGCGTTACGTGCAGGCGGAGAATTTCATGATCGTCAGTGGTGGCATCGCGCTGGGCGTGGTGCTGGCGTATGCGCTCAATGTGTTGTTGATGCAGCACTACGCTTTGCAGCGCTTGCCGGTGTTCTATGTGCCACTGGGCGCGATCGCGCTGTGGCTGCTTGGCCAGCTGGCGGTGCTGGGGCCGGCGCGCCGCGCGGCGAGAGTGCCACCGGTGGTGGCGACGCGGTCGGGGTGAATGCGTGATCAACCCACTCTTCCCTTTGGGGGCAGGGTTGGGGTGAGGGGTCACTCTTGCGTCAAAGCAGCTAAAGCCAGCTTTAGCAACTCCTCCGCGAACACCCGCCCCTCACCTCGGTCCTCTCCCCTAAGGGGAGAGGAAGAAGGGCTCGCCTTCGCCAACGCCTCTGTCTTGAACACGCCCTCTCCCCTCCGGGGAGAGGGCTGGGGTGAGGGGTCAGTCTTGCGACAAGGCAGCTAAAGCCAGCTTTAGCAACTCCTCCGCGAACACCCGCCCCTCACCACCGTAAAGGTGGCAATGCCTCGGTCCTCTCCACCGGAGGGGAGAGGAAGAAGGGCTCGCCTTCGCCAACGCCTCTGTCTCGAACACTCCCTCTCCCCGAAGGGGAGAGGAAGAAGAGCAAGGCTTCAATCCTTCGGCGGCTTCATCGTGTACTCCTTCGGCGGCGTTTCGCCGGCGAGGTTGCGCACGAAGTAGTCCCAGCGCTTGCGCATCATGTAGTTGCTGGCGGCGCCGTAACCATGGCGCGCGTTGGGAATCAGCAGCAGGTCGAAGTCCTTGTTGGCCTTGATCAGCGCATCGACCACCAGCAGCGTCTCGTACGGCGGCACGTTGTCGTCCATGGTGCCGTGCGCCAGCAGCAGGTGACCCTTGAGGCCTTCCGCGTGATTCTGGTTGGCCTGGTCGTCGTAATTGCTCTTGCCGTCCTTGTCGGTGGTCAGCAGGCCCTGCCACTTCTCGGCCCAGTCATCTTCGTAGTTGCGGTTGTCGTGGTTGCCGCTTTCGGCGATGCCCACCTTGAAGAGATCCGCATGACGGAACATCGCCGTCACCGTGGCGTTGCCACCACCGGAATGGCCCCAGATGCCCACGCGATCCATGTCGATCCAGGCATTGCGCTTGCCCAGCTCCTTCAGGCCCGCGACCTGGTCCGGCAGCGTGTTGTCGCCGATGTTGCCGAAGTAGGCGTCGTGGAAGGCCTTGGAACGCCACGGCGTGCCCATGCCATCCATCGCCACCACGATGAAGCCCAGTTCCGCCAGCGCCTGGTGATCGACGCGCGCGGCCGCGAAACTGCGCGAACCGACCGAGCCGGTCTGCGGGCCGGGGTAGATGTAGTCGACGATCGGATACTTCTTCGACGGATCGAAGTGGGTCGGCTTGAACATCAGGCCGTAGATGTCGGTCTTGCCGTCGCGGCCCTTCACCGTGAATGGCTCGGGTGCCCTCCAGCCGATGGCGAGCAGGCGCGAGATGTCGGCCTTGGCAATGTTGCTCACCACATGCCCGTCATCGCCACTGCGCAGCACCGTGACCGGCGCGGTGGTCGGCGTCGAGTATGCGTCGGCAAACAGACGTCCATCCGGCGACAGGGTGATGGTGTGGTCGGCCGGCTCCGGCGCCAGCAAGGTCGGCGCGCCGCCGTCCAGGCTCACCTTGTAGAACTGCTGGTAGTACGGATCGACGCCGTGCTCGCGACCCACGCCACGGAACCACGCCGTGCGCGACTTCGGATCGACCTTGAGCACTTCGGTGACGTTGCCTTCGCCCGTGGTGATCGCGTGCTTGAGCTTGCCGCTGTCGAGGTCGTAGAGGTACAGGTTGCCCCAATTGTTGCGCTCGCTGAACCACACCACTTCGTGGCTTTCCGGCAGGTACTGCCAGTTGACCTTGCCGTTGCCGCTTTCGTAATACGTGGGCACGCTTTCGTCGAACACGGTGCGCACGTCGCCGGTGTGCACGTTGGCGACGCGGAACCAGGCCTGCTTGTGGTCGCGCGAAGAGGACACGAAGGCCAGCGAGCTGGCATCCGGCGCCCACTGCACATCATCCCAACCGCCGTCGCGGCCGCAGCTCACGTCGTCGCACAGGGTGGAGCGGTGCTGGTCGGGCTCCATCCTCAGGCGCAGCGTCTTGTGGCTGCCGACGTCGACGATGACGCGTTCGATCATCGTCACATCCTTGTCGCCCACCAGCGGGTACTTCCACTTCTCCACCTTCGGGTGGCCGACGTTGGTGCCGACGATCACCATGTCGCCGGTCTTGCGCTGATCCTGCTGGAACGTGGCGATCTGCTTCGAATCAGGCGACCACACCAGGATGGCCTTGTTGGTGTGCTTCCAGCCAGCGTTGTCGGTGGCGTAGCCGTAGTTCTCCACGCCATCCAGGGTGAGCTGGGTTTCCTTGCCGGTGGCGACATCGCGCACCCACAGGTTCCAGTCGCGCACGAAGGCTTCGCTGCGCTTGTCCGGCGAGAGCACGCCGGGCTCGCTTCCCACGGCTTCGGAGTTCTCATCCTTGCCCACGGTGCATGCGGCCGCCTTGGCGTCGCACAGGTAGTGCTTGCCGCGAACGGCGACGTCGAGATGACCATCGGCGGTTTCGCTGTAACCGGTGATGCCCAGCTTGTCCGCCTTGACCGGTTTGCCGAGTGCCTTGCCCAGCGCCGTGGCGAGGCGCGCATGGTCGAACAGCGGCGCGGACTTGCCAGTGGCGGCGTCGTAACGGAGGTAATGGTCACCCTTGGCGTCGTGGTCGCGATACCAGAAGTGGCCGTTGTCGAGCCACATCACGCTGGTGACGGCGTGATCGACCAGCGGCGTGGTGTTGTAGCCCACGTAGCGCTCGGCCTTGGCGTAGTCGTCGTTGGTAAGCGTGCGGCCCTGTGCGGCCGCGCCCGTCGAAAGTGCACCCAGCACCAGCGCGCCCAGCAGGCGCGAGCCGTGTTTCATCGGAACCATGCGTTCTCCCCAGTCTGCTGCTTGTGACGGACGCCGTCGTAGGCGCCGCGTTCAACCTTTCATCCTACTGTCGGCGGCGGGTAGGGACCCCTGCCATTGGTCCCATACCCAAGACGCCTCAGGCGAATTTCAGCAGGCATACGCCCGCGGTGATCAGTGCCAGGCCGGCCCAGCCCGAAGCGCGCAGGCGCTCGCCGAACAGGGTGATGCCCAGCAAGGTGGTGGCGATCAGCCCCACGCCGCCCCAGATGCCGTAGGCCACGGACAGCTCGATGCCCTTGATGGCGTAGCTGAGCGCCGTGAATGCCGCGAGCGCGCAGGCAATAGCGGCGATGGCCGGACGCTTGTGCGCAAAACCATGCGATTGCTTCATCAGCACGTTGGCGGCTACTTCGAGCGCGATGGCGATTGCCAGGTAGAGCAGATGGACAGGATGGAAATCAGGAAGCATGGCCGCCTCCGTGCTCGCCTTCGTCGGTGCCGCGCTCCAGCAATACGATGCCCGCGATGATGAGCGCGATGGCGATGAGTTTGGGCGCACCCAGGTCTTCGGCAAAAAGCCACGCACTGCACAAGGTGATCAACACCAGGCCGATGCTTTCCCATGCACCGTAGGCCACGGCGAGCGGAATGCGCTTCACCGCGAGCGCGAGGCTGGTGTAGGACACCACCAGCATCACGTACATCACCGCCAGGCCCATGGCGTGCGATGCATGGTATGCGCCGTATTTCATCGCCAATGTGCCGATGACTTCGGTGACAATGGCGGCCGTCATGAACAACCAGTAGCGCAGCATGGCGATCTCCTCGTCGCGCGCACCCGTTCAAATCCTAACCTCTCCCTTGTCGGTCACGCCATGACTCAAACGAACGTCGAGCCGGTTCTCCATCTGCCTGAAGCACGCATGCTGGAGATGGTCTTTCCCGATCACACCAACCACCTGGGTACGCTGTTCGGCGGCCAGGCACTGGCGTGGATGGACAAGGCCGCCTTCATCGTCGCCTCGCGCCATGCCCGTCGCACCGTGGTGACGGCGCGATCGGAAGAGGTGAACTTCCGCACTCCAGTGCGCAAGGGCCAGCTCGCGGAACTGGTGGCGCGCATCGTCCATGTCGGTCACAGCTCGATGACCGTGGAAGTGGAGTTGACCGCCGAAGATCCGCTCACCGGCGATCGCCGCGTGTGCACCACCGGGCGTTTCGTGATGGTGGCGCTCGATTCGAACGGCGTGCCAGCCACGGTACCTCCGCTGCCCACGACTTGACGCGTCGCGCGCCCAGAGCACACGCTCCGCGTGATCCCCGCAGGAGCACCACGATGTCGCCTCGCTTCACTGTCGTCGGCAACTACATCTCGCCCTACGTCCGCAAAGTGCTGGCGTGCCTGGAACTCAAGGGCCTGGATTACCAGATCGATCCGATCACGCCCTTCATCGGCGACGAGCGTTTCAGCGCACTCAGCCCGCTGCGACGGATACCGGTGCTGATCGAAGGCGACCTGGTGCTCAACGATTCGTCGGTGATCTGCCAGTACCTCGAGGATCGCTTTGCGGAACCCTCGCTCTACCCCGCCGACCCCGCCGATCGGGCCAGGGCGCGTTGGGTGGAGGAGTACTGCGATACGCAGCTGGCGAGTGTGCTGGTCTGGAAGCTGTTCTACCAAAAGGTGGTTCGCCGCCACGTCTTCCAGGAGGAGCCCGACGAGGCGATGGTGGCGCACGCCCGCGAGGTGGAGATTCCCGCCGCACTCGATTATCTGGAGAGCTGCGCTCCCGCGGAGGGCTTCCTGTTCGGCGTGCTGTCGATCGCCGACATCAGCGTCGCCTCGTATTTCCGCACGGCGTCTTTCGTGCGCTACGTCATCGATGCGGAGCGCTGGCCGCGCATGGCAGCGCTGGTGGCGCGCGTGCAGGCCCTGCCGTCGTTTCAGAAACTGGCGAGGCTGGAGGAATCCGTCCTGCGCGTGCCACTCGCGGAACAGCGCGACGTACTCGCCGCCGCGGGTGCGCCGCTGACGGCGGAAACCATGGCCACGCTTACGCCGCGCAAGGGTATGCCGCGTTTCGCCTGACATGCGAGGCCCGTTTTTTGTAGGAGCGCACCCAGTGCGCGACTGCAGCGTATCTATTACCTCTGCGGTCGCGCACTGGGTGCGCTCCTACAGAGGTAGGCAGCTTTCGCGAGCACCCGCCCCTCACCACCGTAAAGGTGGCAATGCCCCGGCCCTCTCCCCGGAGGGGAGAGGGAGAAGTCAGATACCGAGGCGAAGAACGAAGTGGCTTTAAGTCCTCTTCGTATCGGCGCGTTGCGGTGTAGCGGCTTCGTTCGAGGTAGTAACGAGCGTATCCCGGCTGGCCTCAGTCGTCCGACGCGTCTATCTCTCATATCGCTACGAGCCCTGGCTCTGAAGGCCATTTTCTTTGGGTTACTTTTCTTTTGGGTCAGCAAAAGAAAAGTGACTCGAGCTTCCCACGGGACTAGCTTCGCGTCGTCCCACGGGACTAGCTTCGCGTCGTCCCACGGGGACTAGCTTCGCGTCGCCGGCAGGAGATCGAAACGCCTGCTGCGTCCCACAGGGACTCCCTTCGGTCGTAAGCGGCCCGTTGGCGGCTGCGTCACATCCGAAGGCTGATGAAACTAGGTGACCAGCCTTCGGCTGTTGTAAAGCGCCTCCGGCCTACGCCGGGACGACGAACAGTGAAGCCCAGCGCGAAAGGATGTCGCGCACAGGGTGCGCTCCTACAGCAGCACCACATCCGAAGAGTGACGAAACTGGGTGACTAGCCTTCGGCTGTCGAGAAACGCCTCCGGCCTGCACCGGAATGACGAGAAATGAAGACCGGCGCGAAAGGCTGTCGCGCACAGGGTGCGCTCCTACAGGGGAGGGCAGCGCGTTGCTCTCAGCGCAGGTGCAGCCAGTACAGGTGAATGCCGTTTTCGCGGTCTTCTGCGCGGAAGCCTTCGCGCCCTTCGACCACGATGCCCCACACGGTGCGCATGGTCTCGCCACGCGGTTCATCGACGCGCACGTGTTCGCCCACCGGGATGACGAAACGCGTCTCCAGCATCATCACCTGGTCGCGCTCCCACACGAGCACGGCGTCGCGCGCGGTGTTGGCGCCCCAGCCGAGGTGCACTTGCACGTCCTTGGGCTCGTATTGGCCGCGGTTGTCCAGCTTCCAGTTCTCCGACCGGCGCAACAGGTCGGCCAGGCGTGGATCATTCCAATCCACGCGATGTCCCTTGGTGTGAGGCTTGTGGGGCTTCATGCAGGTAGCTACTTCCGGTCGGGCAGGTACGGCGGCAACGCCGGCACATCATGCCAGCGTCCGGACCGAAGCAATGCCGTTCAGGGAACGGACGACTTGCCTTACATGGTATCGGCCATGGGTCCGATTGCTTGAGTCTAGTCCATACGGCACCCCCGGCGGGCACTATGGCGGCGTCCACCGGCCGGTGATACTCCGCGCGACCCACCCACGGAGGCTTTGCCATGCGTGCCCCGCTCGTCGCGTTCGCTCTCTGTCTCGCGCTTCCCGCCCTTCCCTGCCTTGCCGATACACCCACCGACGCACTGGCCAAGCCGCCAGCCGATGCGCAGCGCTTCACCATCATGTCCACGGCCGGCAAGCACGGCACCTCGGCGCGCTGGATCACCTCCGACGGCACGCACATGGGGCGCGACAGCCTGCTGTTGCGCGGCATGGTTTCCGAGGTGGACAGCAGCGCCACGCTGGGCCGCGACGGCATGCTGGAACACGTGGTGATCCGCGGCCACACGCCCAATGGCGATGCCGGCGAGACGTTCGAGATCAAGAACGCCACCGCGAACTGGAAGAGCCCGGTGGATGCGGGCTCCGCCCCGTATCGCACGGCCGCCGAGTACGTGGCCTTCGGCGGGCCGATGGATCTCAACGCCAACCTCGTCGAGAAGCTGCTCGCCTCGCCCGACCACACGCTGGCGCTGCTGCCCGGCGGCAAGGCGCACGCCGAGCGGCTGACCACGGCGACCGTGGGCGAAGGCGCGGCGAAGAAGCAGGTGACGGCCTATGCGGTAACCGGACTCAACAATACGCCGGTACCCATATGGGTCGATGCTTCGGGCAAGTTCTTCGCCTTCGTCGATGGGCTGTCGTGGATGCCGGAAGGCTACGAGTCGGCGCAGGCGCAGCTGGAAAAGGCGCAGACCGCCGCGCTGGCCGAGCATGCCAAGGCCATCGTGCCCAAGCTGCTGAAGACGCCAGCCGGCCCGGTGGCGTTCACGCATGTGCGTGCCTTCGTCGACGGCAAGCGCTTCGTCGATGACCAGACCGTGGTGGTGGACAAGGGAAGCATCGCGCAGGTCGGCCCGGCCTCGTCGGTGAAGGTGCCGAACGGCGCCCAGGTGGTCGACGGCAAGGGCAAGACCCTGGTGCCTGGCCTGTGGGACTCGCACCAGCACGTGTCTGACGACGCGAGCGGCCCGATGCTGCTGTCGCTGGGCATCACCTCGGTGCGAGATCCGGGCAACATCGACGAACAGACGATTTCACGCGCGCAGCGCCGCGCCAAGGGTGAACTGCTGGGACCAAAGGTCTATCCCTCGATGCTGATCGACGGCAAGGGGCCCAACACCGCGCAGGTGGCCGACGTGGCGACCTCGCAGGCCGAGGCCATCGCGCTGGTACACAAAGCGAAGGACGAGGGCTTCGATGCGATCAAGTTCTACGGCACGTTCAACCCCGACTGGGTGAAGGCGACCGCGGCCGAAGCGCACAAGCTCGGCCTGCACGTGCACGGCCACCTGCCGGCCGGCATGCGTCCGAAGGAAGCGATCGACGACGGCTACGACGAGATCACGCACATCTACTTCGTGATGATGCAGGCCATGCCCGACTCGGTAGTGAAGGTATCCAACGGCATGGCTCGCTTCGAGGGCCCAGGCCGTTATGCCAAGGACGTGGACCTCACCAAGGAGCCGATGAAGTCGCTGATCGCCACCATGGGCCAGCGCAAGATCACCTCCGATCCCACGCTGGTGGTGGCCGAGAGCCTGTTCATGCCTGAGAACGGCGATCTTTCGCCGGCGTATGCGCCGTACGTCGGCGCCTTGCCGCCGGCCGTGGAGCGCGGCTTCCGACAGGGCGGCTTCACCGTGCCCAAGGACCTCACGCGCGCCGACTACCGCGCCAGCTTCGCCAAGCTGCAGGCTTTGGTCGGCGCCATGCACAAGGCCGGCGTGCCCATCGTGGCCGGCACCGACGGCAGCGGGCTGGAACTGGTGCGTGAGTTGGAGCTGTATGTGCAGGCCGGTTTCACCAACGCCGAAGCATTGGCCAGCGCCACCATCGACACCGCGCATCTCGTGGGCGCAGACCAGCGCACGGGCAGCATCGCCGTAGGCAAGGCCGCCGACCTCGTGCTGGTCGAGGGCAATCCCGCCGAACGCATCGGCGACCTGCGCCACACCGAGGTGGTGATGATGGACGGCAAGTTGATGGATGCCACGGCGCTGCGTGCCGAAGGCGGCATCAGCAAGCGGCCGGCGTGGTTTGAATGATCTAACCCCATGTAGGAGCGCACCCAGTGCGCGATTGGGGAGATGCGTCGTTACGATGGCATCCGGTTGTCGCGCACCAGGGTGTGGCCTCTACGCCTCGTAGGCTTTTCGCGCACTGGGTGCGCTCCTACAAAGGCGAAAGAGGTACTTCACGGCAAATCACCCAGCACACCGGCCACCCAGTCGATGAACACCCGCAGTCGCAACGGCAGTTGCCGTTGCGACTGGTACAGCACGGTGACTGGAAACGCCGGCGGCGGCATCGACGGCAACAACTCCACCAGCGACCCGTTGGCCAGCGCCTCGCCGATGCGGTAACGCGGGAACTGCGCAATACCCAGGCCCGCTTCGCAACAGGCGAGGTACGCCTCGGTGCCACTCACAGTGACCCGCGCCGGCAGCACCAGCTCGCGCATGCGTCGGCCCACCATGAACTCCAGCGGTGTCGTGCGGCGTGTCGTGGGCGAGGCCCAATTCACCGTGACATGCCCATCCTGCAGGTCGGCAAGCGTTTGCGGCACGCCGTGACGCCGCACGTAATCCGCGCTCGCCACCGTGGCCTGCGACATGGTCGCGACGCGACGGCCCACCATGGTGGAGTCAGAAAGGTCACCCGCACGCAGCACGCAGTCCACGCCTTCCTGCACCATGTCGATGAAGCGGTCGCTGGTGCCGATGTCCAATTCGATCTGCGGATAGCGCGCCAGGAAATCCGGCAGCGCGGGCACCAGCACCTGGCGCGCCAGCGACGCCGCCAGGTCGATGCGCAGCTTGCCCTTGGGCACTACGGCCGCCTCGCGGAAATCCGCCTCCACCGCATCGAGGTCGGCCAGCAGGCGCACGCAGTGGTTGTAGTAGACCTCGCCGTCGCGGGTGGGACGCACGCGGCGCGTGGTTCGCTGCAGCAGGTGCGCGCCCACGTGCTCTTCCAGCCGCTTGATGGTGTGGGTGAGCGTGGCGCGCGGCAGGTTCAGGTCGTCGGCGGCGCGGGTGAAGCTGCCCAGCTCGACGATGCGAGTGAACACGCGCATGGCTTGCAGACGGTCCATGGGGGCTCCTCCGGCGGCGGACGGCGACTCGCCGATTGTTGATCATTTCAACAACAGACATGGCGATTATTGAGCATTTATCCGCCAGCCGTCTTGTCGAAGAATGCGCGTCTGCCTTCTCTCCCCGCCAAGGAATCCCCCGATGCAAATGCGACAGCTCGGCAAGCATGGCCCTTCCGTTTCCGCCCTCGGCCTCGGCTGCATGGGCATGAGCGACTTCTACGGTTCGCGCGACGACGCCGAATCGATCGCGACCATCCACCACGCGCTGGAGCGCGGCATCAACCTGCTCGACACCGCGGACGTCTATGGGCCGCACACCAACGAAGTGCTGGTGGGCAAGGCCATCCGCGATCGCCGCGACCAGGCCTTTCTCGCCACCAAGTTCGGCATCATCCGCGATCCCAACGACCCGAGCCGTCGCGGCGTCAGCGGCAGCCCGGAATACGTGCGCGCATCGTGCGACGCCAGCCTCAAGCGCCTGGGCATCGATCACATCGACCTGTATTACCAGCACCGCGTCGACCCGAATGTGCCGATCGAGGAAACCGTGGGCGCGATGGCCGAGCTGGTGAAGGCGGGCAAGGTGCGTTACCTCGGCCTGTCCGAAGCCTCGGCCGCCACGCTGGAGCGCGCGGTCAAGGTGCATCCCATCGCCGCGCTGCAGGTGGAGTTCTCGCTGTGGACGCGCGATCCGCAGGAAAACGGCATGCTCGATGCCTGCCGCACGCTGGGCGTGAGCCTGGTGGCGTACTCGCCGCTCGGTCGTGGCTTCCTCACCGGCGCCTTCGCCAGCCCCGACGACTTCGAGGCCGACGACTATCGCCGCCAAAGCCCGCGCTTCCAGGGCGAAAACTTCCATCGCAACCTGGAACTGGTCGAGAAGGTGAAAGCCATCGCCGTCGACAAGGGCTGCACGCCTGCCCAACTCGCACTGGCGTGGGTGCTGGCGCAGGACCCGAACGCGATCGGCATTCCCGGCACCAAGCGCCGCGATCGTCTCGACGAAAATCTCGGCGCGCTCGACGTCACGCTCAGCCAGGACGAGCTGAAGGCCATCGACGCGGTGTTCCCGCCGGACGTCGCCGCCGGCCAGCGCTACGTCGAAAGCATGATGCGCATGGTCAACGTCTGATCCGACTTCACCGCGCGGCCTTGCTGCCGCGCGGTGATCAGACCGGCACCACGCTCCCCACCTTGTCGCGCGCCATCACCACGTGGGTGGTGAAGCGGCGGATGTTCGCGTTGTCGAACAGCAGGCGACGCGTGAACTGCTCGAAGTCGTCCATGTCCTTCGCCGTCACGATCAGGATGAAGTCGGATTCGCCCGTGACGTAGTAGCACTGCTGCACATTGGGGTCGGCGCGCGCCGAGCGGCGGAACGCATCGAGCATGTCCACGCGCTCGCGCTCCAGTTCCACGCCGACGATGAAGGTCATCGCCTGCCCCACTGCCGCCGGGTTCACCAGCGCCACTTCGGCGGTGATCACGCCCAGCTTGCGCAGCTGCTTGATGCGCCGCTGCACGGCGGCCGCGGAAAGGCCGATCTGTGCACCGATCTCCTCGCCTGTGGCGCGCGCGTCGGCCTGCACGCGGCGAAGGATCTCGCGGTCGAAATCGTCCAGGTCGTAGTCGGTCGCCATGCCGCATAGATAGGCCAAAAGATGCGGCCTGGCAACGGCTTTGCCTGCCATTACGCGCCAAGGCCGCGTGGCGGAACCACAGAATGCGTGCACCTCACCACCCCGGGCACGCATGAAACTTCTCTATCAGACTCATTCCCCCTACGCCCGCAAGGTGCTGGTGCTGGCCCACGAAGCTGGCCTTGCCGAGCGGCTGACCGTGGTGCACCACGAGACCAGCCCCACCTGGCGCAACGATGAAGTGTTCCGCCTGAACCCGCTGGGCAAGGTGCCGGTGCTGCTGCTCGACGACGGCACCTCGCTGTTCGACTCCAACGTGATCTGCGAGTACCTCGACGGCCTGCACGACCGCGCGCGCTTCATCCCCGCCGAACCGACGGCGCGATGGCTGACGCTTCGCGCGCAGGCGCTCGCGCAAGGCCTGTGCGATGCCGGCATCGCGGTGCGCCATGAAACCGTGCGGCGCCCCGAAGCGCTGCGCTACCCCGCCATGCGTGACGGACAGATCGAAAAGCTGGTGGCGTCCTACGATTTCCTGGAGCGCGAGTGGGCCGAAGCGGCGAGCGATGCGCCGGTCGATCTCGGCCAGATCGCGCTTGCCACCGCACTGGGCTGGCTCGCCTTTCGCGACTTGCCGGATTTCGAGCGGGGCCGTCCGCGCCTCGCGTCGTGGTATCGCCGCTTCGTCGAACGTCCCTCGATGCGGGCTACCGCATTCGCCGGACAGACCGTGGACTGATCCACGCACTCACTTGCCTTCGGAGATTTCCATGAGCTCGCTCTGGGCCGACCTGCTGTTCCTGCATGGCCACATCACCGACCTCAAGCTGCTGCGCCGGCTGAAGGAGCGGCCACGCCCGGATCCTCACCCGACGGCGGCCCGCCCGGCGCACGGCAAGCGGCGGCTCCCTTGGCCGTTCCGCTTCTGCCTGGGCATCGGCGATGGCGAGATGCGCAGCCAGTGACGTGCCAGCGCGTGAAGCTCGCGCGAACCCACACAAAACACGCCAATGGCTTACTTCCCGGGTAGGCGTTCACTTACATCCGATCGCGAGGCGACTGCGGCAATGTAGCCCGGTCGACGTTTCCACGAACGTCTGACACCTGGGCCGGTCGCCCCCCTAGATCCGGCTCACTGGCCCCCGCAAGGGGGCCTTTTTCTTTCTACCTCCGCCAAACGGTCTTGACGCGACCTGGACTTTCCACGGTGGATGCTCGCGCACGCCCATCGCCTGCTTCATGTCGCCGCCGTCCATGTCGACGCTGCAGGCTGGTGCGCGTCAGCACCGCGCAAGCCTGCGCTGCTTGTAGCGATTCCGCGCTTCAGTTCAGGCGGGAATGGCCGACTTGTTCGCTATATTGTCGAACTGCTTTTGTTACCAAGGCTCCGATGGACAACCCTCGCAACGTGACGCCCTCCGCTTCCCCCCGGCGCCCTTCGGGTCCGCAGGGCACGCGGCTGTTCTCGACGGATGAACTGAACCGCCTGGCCGACGAAGCCGGCGCCGCATCCACGGGACGCGCCAGCGTGCACGAGCCCGTGCTCGAGGGGGCCAACGCAGGGCTGGAAGGACGACGCTTTTCGCTGCGCGCGGGACGCCAGACCATCGGCCGCCGCGACGACAACGACATCGTGATCGGCGACCTCAGCGTGTCGTCGGCCCATGCCTGGATCATGAACCAGCAGGGTCACTACGTGATCATGAATACGCTGTCGACCAACGGCACCTTCGTGAATGGCAAGCGCGTGCACGAAGCCACCCTCAAGCACGGCGACCGTGTCCGCCTGGGACAGGTGGAGTTCGTGTTCCTCACCCGCGAACCGGGTCAGCATTCGCACACGCGCGGCATCGCCATCGCAATCGGCGTGGTCGCACTGGCGGCACTCGGCGTGCTTGCGTGGTGGCTGCTCTAGCCCATGGGCGAACCCACCATTCCCCGCACCATCGGTCGCTACCGCATCGATGGCGTCCTCGGCGAAGGCGCCATGGCGATCGTGTATGCCGGCTTCGACCCGGGCATCGACCGGCCGGTGGCGATCAAGTGCCTGCATCGCAGCATCGCGGCCGACCCCGGTTCGCGCCAGCGCTTCCTGCAGGAGGCCCGCGCCTCGGGCCATCTCGTCCATCCCAACATCGTCACCATCTTCGACACCGGCGAAACCGAGGACGGCCGCAAGTACATCGCGATGGAGCGCCTGTCGGGCGAGACGCTCGCCAGCCGCGTGGCCCGCGAGGGCCTGCCGCCGCTGGCGGTGGCGATCGAGCTGGTATCGCAGGTGGCCGCGGCGCTCGATTACGCGCATGGGCAAGGCGTCATACACCATGACGTGAAGCCCGAAAACATCATGCTCGCCGAGGACTGGCACTACGCCAAGCTCAGCGATTTCGGCATTGCCGAACGTCGCGCCGCACACCTCAACCTGCAGGCGGGCGACAAGAAGACCGGCGGCACGCCGGCCTACATGGCGCCGGAGCGCCTGCGCGGCGAATCCGCCGACGCGCGCGGCGACCTGTTTTCGCTGGGCGTGGTGCTCTACTGGCTGATCACCGGCAAGCTGCCCTGGCCGGACACCACCGACCTCAAGCGCCTGCTTCGCGAACGCCAGCGCCAGCCACGCCCGACGGTCACGCCGCTGGACCCGGCGACGCCACCGATGCTGGTCAGCATCGTGCGCACCCTGCTCGCGCCCACGCCCGAAGCGCGCTACCAGAGCGGCGCGGAGGTGATCAACGACCTGCGCCTCGCGCGGCGCGAGTACGAGCGCACCAACGAATCGCCGCTGGCCGCCCGCATCATCTCGTTGCGGCTGCGCTGGATCGGCGCGTTGAGCGCGATCCTCTGCCTGGTGCTGCTGGTGGGGCTGGCCGCGATCTACGCCAAGCAGAACTCTGCCGTGACGGGCCTGGCCACCGACTTCGGCAGCACGCTGGGGCGCATGGTGGCCAGCGAATCGGCCGAGAACCTGCTGCTCAACGACGATGCGGCCACGCGCGCACTGGTGGCGGACATGTCGCGCAACGGGCAGATCCACTACCTCGCCATCGCCAATCGCGAAGGCAACGTGGTCGCCAGCACGCAGGCGTCCGACGTCGGCCATGCGCTGCCCGCCGTTGCCGGTGCGCGCCAGCAAACGCTCGAGGATGGTGTGGAACGCTTCCTCGGCCGCGTCGCCGAAGACAACCGCGGCAACGAGATGCTGCTGTTCGACGTGCCCATCCGTTATCAGGCCAAGGCAGTGGGCGAACTGCGCCTGGGCGTGAGCAACGCACCGCTGCTCGCCGCACAGCGCACGACGTTCTGGGTCATTGCGGCGGTGCTCGCCATCACGCTGATGGCCCTGGTCGGTGCGGCCTACTGGCTGTTTCGCCAGCCGCTCGCCCTGCTGGGCATGCTCGGCGACGCGATGATGCGCGTGGCGCGCGCCGACTACAGCTACCGCATCCGCCTCGTGCGTCGCGACGAACTTGGGCGGCTGTTCGCCGCCTTCAACCTGATGAACAGCGCCCTGCAATCGCGCCAGCCGGCCGAAGCGCCGATGCCGACGCGCCCGACAGCGGAAGATGCCGCCCAGCCCACGCTGGTGATGTCACCGCCCGCAGCCAACGACGACGCCCGCTGAGCGTCGTCCCTCGCGCCTAGATCTGCTTGAGCCGCTGCTGCAGCTCGATGGCGCGCGCGCGATAGACCGCGGCGCGCTCGTAGCCCGGATCGATCGCCAGCACGTGATCCCATAGCGCGATGGCCTGGTCCAGCTTCTGGTCGCGATACAGCACCACGGCACGCTCGTGGTAGGACGCCAGCAGCTGATCGCGCAGCGCCTGGTTGCCGGCGGGCTTCAGGTGAGGGTCCAGCGTCAGCGCTTCGTCGAGCCGCGCCAGCGCCTGGTCCTTCTGCCCTTGCTTGAGCAAGGCCGAGCTTTCCGCCTGGAGGCGCTGCGCCTTGGCCGAAGGCGAATCGGGCGACACCGTCGTCTCCGCTGGCGCGGCTGCGGGAACGGCAGCCGTGCTCGTGCCGGGCGTGCTTCGACTGCCGGTCGCGGCCTTGGCAGTGGCCTCGGCCGGCAGGTTCACCCGCACGCCCGCCAGCGGCAGCCGCACCGGGTCACCGGCATGCAGCACCGAAGGATTGGTCGAACCGTTGTAGCGGGCGAGTATCAGGAACAGGTTGGAATCGCCCAGGTGGCGCGCCGCCAGCGTGCTGTAGGAGTCGCCGGCCTGCGCCACGTAGGCGCGCGACCGGGTACCCAGCGCCACCTTCGGGTCGGTGGTCAGCTGACGCAGCGTGGTCTGCGCGGTGCGGTCGCTGGGGTATTTCGCCAGGTATTGGCGCAGGCGTTGCTCGCCTTCGGCATAGCGCCCCTTCATCAGGTAGCTGCCGATGATGGTGTTGAGCGGCAACGGCTCGGCGGCTTCCGGCGCGTTCGCCGATGCCGACGAGGCCGTGCCGGAACCACCAAAGGTCGTATCGACCTTGGACTTGAGCGCACCCATCTGCGCACAACCGGCCGTGGCCAGCGTCACCATCAGCAAACCCAACTGCAGGGTTCGCCCGCAGGACGCGCGTGTAGCAGGAAACGATCGGATCAAGAGGATGCCTCGTTGTACGTGTTGACGACCTGCCGCTTGCCGGCCACGCCGCGGCGCAGGACGGCGCGCAGCCGCTCGCGATAGCGTCGCAACCAGCCTTCGTGCGCAGGGCAGGCAAAAATCAGCGCGACATTATCGCCGTCCTGGCCGCCGCGTTGGACGGCCAGCGCAAGCGCCTCCCGCAGTGCCGCATCCTGGTCGCGGCGTCGGGAAAGCCGGCCCAGCTCTTCGGTGGAAAGCTGCTCCCACACCCCGTCGCTGCACAGCACGAAACGTTGCCCGGCGCGAAGCACCGCACAACCATGCTCGACTACCGGCGTTTCGTCACCGCCCAGCCCGCGCAGCAACGTGTGCTGATCGGGATGCGTGGCGAGTTCGCCTTCGGTGATCTCACCGCGTAGCAGGCGCAGCTGCGCCAGGCTGTGGTCCTCGGTCCGACCGAGCAGGCGGGTGCCCTGAAAGCGGTAAAGACGGCTATCGCCCACGTGCGCCCATGACACGCGTTCGCCCTGCACCAGCATGGCGACCACGGTGGAATGCGGCTCCCCGCCTTGCAGGCCGACGCGACGCCGATGCAACTCGGCATGCGCCTCCTGACAAAGGGATTCCAGGAACAGCGGCCCGGGCTGCTCGCGCCACGCGCCTTCGTTCCACAGGCGGCGTGCCGCCTGGACCACGCCGGCCGACGCGAGCTCGCCGGCGCCATCGCCGCCCATGCCATCGGCCAGCACGAGCAGGAAGGCGTCCTGCTGGGCATCATGAAGACACAGCACTTCGTCCTGCTGCGCCTCGCGACCGCCACGCGCGCGTCCGGCGACGACCCGTGGTATCGCCTGAAAGTCGACAGCCTGTTCCATCGCCCTTCCCCCTTCGCCCCCGCGCGCCCCAAGTCCCGCACCTTAGGGGACTTCGGGCGATCATAGTTTGCGCCCGGTCCCGATGCGCGGATCGCATCCTTGGCCCGGGTTACCCTATCGCCGGGTGGCGGCGTCGGGCATCCAGACGGCTAACGGGCCCGGGGAAAGCGCCATGCACGAAAAAGCGATCCGGCTGGCGATCCGTTTTGCCCTGCCGGTTCGTCCTTGGTGTGAAACCTCACCCAAGGAACCCTGCCATGTCTGCTCCGTCCGTCACCCTCATCAATGTCCTCAAGCTCGAATCCGGTCGTTCGGACGACCTCATCGCGCTGCTGAAGCACAACATCGAACACGTGGTCTGCCACCTGCGAGGATGGAAGGGCACCCGGCTGGTGGCGTCCGCGGACGGCAACAGCGTGATCATCCACTCCGAATGGGAAAGCCTGGATGCCGTCGAAGCCATGCGTAGCGATCCGCGCATGCAGGCCTATTTTCCGCAGATAAGCGCATGCGCGAGCATCGAATCCTTCGCCGGCACGGAAGTATTCGCACAAAGCCCGCAACACCGTCATCATCCAGCCGGCGAACCGGCATGATCGCTGGCATGGCTCGCGCTCCCGGTACCACGATCGACGCCAACCCATGAGGCTGGACGCATGAACGAGGAACAGTTCGACGAGCGCCTGCGCGAGCTAAGGCCCAGGCTTCATCGCTATTGCGCGCGCATGCTCGGTTCGACCGTGGATGGCGAGGACGCCGTGCAGGATGCCTTGCTCAAGGCGCTGCGCGTGCGTGGCGAAGGCACGGCCGTGGACGATGTCGAAGCCTGGCTGCTTCGCATCGCGCACAACACCTGCCTCGATGTGCTTCGCCGCCGCTCCCGCCATCCGGTCGTGCCGATTACGGAAGACGTGGAAGTTCCTTCGGCGATCGAGCCATGCGTCGTCGACGTGAGCTTTCATGTGTTCCTTCAATTGCCCGAGCTCCAGCGGTGCGCGGTGATCCTCAAGGATGTCCTGGGGCATTCCATCGAAGAAGTCGCTTCGATCGGAGGCTGCACCTTTCCTGCCGCCAAGTCGGCGCTTCAGCGAGGACGCGCCGCGTTGCGGCAATGGGCACAGAGGCCCGACGAAACACGCGTGCCGCTCATGGCGGACGCGGATCGCCAGAAAGTCCGCACCTATGTTCGCCTGTTCCAGGCGGGCGACTTCGATGCCATCCGCGCCATGCTCGCCGACGACGTCAGGCTGGACCTGGTCAACCGGCTCAAGCTCGAAGGCCGCGGCGACGTCGATCGCTACTTCACCCGCTATGCCGAGGAAACGAAGTGGCGCTATGCCTTCGGAGCGATCGAAGGCCGTCCGGCCGTGCTGGTGTTCGACCGTGGAAGCCCGGCGCAAAAACCTGCGCATTTCGTGCTGTTCGACTGGCGGAACGATCAGGTCGTGGCCATCCGCGATTTTCTGTTCACGCCCTATGCGATGGAGGCGGCCGACTGGGTGCTGCTCGGCTGACGCGCTTCGGACGCCCCGCATCGGCAATTGGACGTCCAAACGCATGCGATATCCGTGCCACGGCTGCTTCAGCGCGCATGGATACACCGGGCGTCATGCAACGACGCCGGTTTGGATGTATGGTGGCTGGACCGCCCGCGAATTACATAGGTATTCGCATGAATGACACACCCAAGCCCTTGTCGGCCGCGACCATCCATTCGGTTTACGCAGGCAAGACGACTTCCGCGACGGTCGATCCCTCCAAGGACTTCCGATCGACCAACCGCTTTGCGCGCGATCCCGCCCATTCAGGCCAGGCACCACAGCAACCCCGGAACGACAAGACCCCGTTTCGCCGCGGCTAGGAACGCCTGACCCGAGAGGGCGGCTGATTCATTCGCCTTGAGAAGTCGAAGCGACGTTTCTCGGCGAGTGTGTCCGTGCGTTTGCGATGCAGTCGTTTCAAGCGACGCTCAGGTCGTAGCCGCAGCAAACGTGATGTTGCGCAGGAAGCCGGCGAGTATGGGATCGGCATGGCCGCGTCTCAGCGCACGCGCAGAAATGGGTGCTAGCCATCGTGCGATGAACCAGCCGATGAGGGCCACCGCCATTGCGGCGGTCAAGCGTATGGCCCAGGTCATGAGCGCAGCGGGTGCCGGGCCCGTCATTCTTCAGAAGTGGCATCGGATGGCACGACGAACGGAACGCCAGTAGTAGCCTCACGCCCGTCAAGGCTCACTCATCTCGCTGTCGGGGTTTTGTTACGGCACACGCCATGATTCAGTCGCCGCCGTTTCGCGCCCGTGGATGCGGCATGGCCGCTGCATGTCACCGCAGCAGCGTCTTGCTGGATCCAGGTCAAGGGACCGATCGCGGCCCCTTCGTATGCTCGGTCCTTTCGGATTTCTCGAAAGGGTCCCCATGCTCAAGGTGCCTTGCCGGCGGCGGCCGCTGCCCCATGCCGTCGACGTGAAACTGACAACCTCGCGTGTGTTCGACGGTGTCGTGGAAGTGACCATCAGCACACCTGGACGCTCCGGGGTGGATCGTCCCGAGGGCTCGCGTGAGGTGGCGGGGCGCGGCGCAAAGTCCGCCTCCTCGACACGGGCCAAGGCCAAGCCGACGAAGAGGCCTTGAGAGACGATGATCGCCACAGCCATCGTTTCACCATGCGTCATCACTGGTTCCGTGATCATGCATGGATGCGGCTTGAGCGCTGCAGGCCATCCTTGAGGTCGAACGTCATGCATCGCATCAAGGCCTACATGGCCGGCCCCGACGTGTTCCTGCAGAACGCAAAAGAGAAGGCCGATGAAGTACGCGCGCTATGCAGGCAGCATGGCGTCGAACCGCTCATTCCTGCCGACAACGATGGCGAGGAAGCCGCCCCGGAAACGCTGACGGAAGAAGCCCAGTCGCTTCGCATCTTCAGGAAGAACGTCGCCCTCATCGACCGCGCGGAGCTAGTGTTCGCCAACCTCGAGCCGTTCCGGGGACCCTCGGCTGACGTCGGCACCGTGTGGGAAATCGGATATGCCTACTCGCAGGGCAAACGGATCTTTGCCTACTCGTCCGCGCTCTCCCATTACCTGAGCCGTGTCAGCCCGAAGACGACGGTGGAAGGAGAAAACTGGATCGACCAGGAAGGCATGCTTGTCGAGAACTTCGGGCTATTCGACAACCTCATGATCCATCACTCGCTCAGCGGCCTCTATACGGACCTGCACTCCCTGCTTGTATCCAGCGAAGTCCAGGACGAGTTGAAGCGACACAGCAGGTGAGCGAAGGAATGGACGTCCATCCGTTCACAAGCCTGGGCCGGCCTCGTCCATCACGCACCACTCCGGCAACGGCGGCTCGTGGCTGCCGGCTGTTTCCGTTGACGGCACATCGCCAGGTCGGCGATCCGCAAGCCATTGCACGGCCGCGTCGATTTCAGCCTCGCTCATGCGATTGGCCACGACGCTCATGCAATAGGGCCTGTCCGCCGCGCGAGCATGCGATCGCCATTGTGCGAACTGCGCCTTGAGATAGGTCGTCGACAGCTGGGTCAGGCCGGGAATCAGCGGTTCACGGCCTGCCAGCCGAACGCCGTGACAACTCGCGCAAGGCGGAACGCCCCGGCTTGGATCGCCCTTGAGCACGACCTGCGCACCTCGCTCCGCAAGTTCGCCCGCAGGTACCGATGACTTGCCGGCATCATCGGCCATGGTCTGGCTCGCGAAGTATGCGGCGATCTCTTTCGCGTAGCCGGGCGTCAGTGGCTGGGTGATGTAGCGCATGGCGTCGTCCTTGCGCTGACCATTCTGGAAATACCTGAGCTGCAACGCCAGATAGGCCGCCGGCTGTCCTGCAATGCGCGGACCCGCCGTGCCATCGCGCGAACCCCTGCCATGGTCGCCATGGCATGACGTGCAGGCGGCTACGCGTTGCTCGATGGTGTCGGGCACGCCTCCGGTGGCAGCGCCTGCGGCGACGCACACCGCGTAGACGGCGAGACCGGCGATCCAGCGGAGCACGCGCATGGATGCGTTTCGAAAGAGCACTGAAGAATTCATGGAATGGTGTACAGCCGTTCGACGCGCCGGCGGCGCGCGATGCGGCACTGTTTTGCGAAAAGGAAAAGGAGGCCGGTCATGACACCGGCCCCCTTGCTTCGTGATGCGCCAATCAGGCTTCGGAATGACTTGCTTGTGCAGCGATCACCGTGGCCGGTGCGGGCGCCTTGCTGCGTCCAAGCAGCTTCCAGGCGAAGGCGGCAAGGCTGACGATGCCCAGTGCGAACACCACGTCACCCGGCACGCGCAGCCACACCATCCATTGCATGAAGGCCGAATGGACCACTTCAGGCGAACGTGCGTACCACAGGCCGTACTCGACGCTGGTCCAGGCCTGGTAGATGCCCGAGGGAACCAGCGAGATGAAGACCATCATGGCGAGACCGATGTTGAGCAGCCAGAACATCGACTTCAGCAGCGAATCCGACCAGTTCGCACGCGGCGCCAGGCCACGCAGGCAGAACAGCATCAGGCCGATGCCGAGCATGCCGTACACACCGAACAGCGCCGCGTGACCGTGTGCCGGGGTGAGGTTGAGGCCCTGCACGTAGTACAGCGAGATCGGCGGGTTGATGGCGAAGCCGAGCAGGCCCGCGCCGACGGTGTTCCAGAAGCCCACGGCGATGAAGCAGAGGATGATCCACTTGTAATTGGCGACCCAGGGCGCGGCCTTGCTGCGCTGGTAGTTGCGATAGCCCTCGAAGCCGATCATGGCGAGCGGCACCACTTCCAGCGCGGAGAACATCGCGCCCACCGCAATGACGGAGGTCGGCGTGCCGGTGAAGTACAGGTGGTGCAGCGTGCCCAGGATGCCGCCGAACAGGAACACGATGGTCTCGAGCACGATGGCAGCGTTGGCGGTCGAGGCGCGGATCAGGCCCAGGCGGGAGAAGATCAGCGCGATGACGGCGGTGGCGAACACTTCGAAGAAGCCTTCCACCCACAGGTGCACCAGCCACCAGCGCCAGTACTCGATCATCGAGTAGTGCGTGTGCTGGCCCCAGGTGAGCGAGGTGGCGTAGAACAGGCCGATGCAGGTGGCGGCGATGAACACCATCGCGATCAGGCCGCGGCTTTCCGACGGACGCATCAGCGCCGGCCACAGCGCACGCCCCATCAGCAGCAGCCAGAACAGCAGGCCGACGAACAGCAGGATCTGCCAGATGCGACCCATGCTGGTGTATTCCAGACCCTGGTTGCCGATCCAGAAGCCGTAGTCGAAGCCAAGCTTCTGCATGGTACCGAGCCAGCCGCACACCAGCGAACCGACCACGACCACCACCAAGGCCACCAGCAAGGCGTTGACGCCGAGCTTCTGGTATTTCGGTTCCTTGCCCGACAGCGCAGGGCCGATATACAGGCCGGTGGCGAGCCACGCGGTGGCGATCCACAGCACGGCCAATTGCGTGTGTATCGTGCGGCTGGCGACGAACGGCAGCACGGCGCCGAGCGGTATGCCGAAGAAGCTGGTGCCTTCGACCGAGTAGTGCGCCGTGATCACGCCCATGATCACTTGCAGCGCCATTAACGCGATCACCACGTAGAAGTACTTCATCGTGGCGCGCATCGATGGCGTGGGGGTGAGATTGAACAGCGGATCGTTCTTGGGCGCTACCGGGTCGCCTTCCTCATGGTTGGCGGCGTGGAACCACACCATGCCCGCGATGGCGGCGATCAGGCCGATGAAGCTGGCGATCGACCACATACCGTTGGCGGCAGTCGGCACGTTGTCGATCAGCGGCTCATGCGGCCAGTTGCTGGTGTACGACAAGTGGGTTTCGCCCGGGCGATCCGTGGCTGCCGCCCAGGACGACCAGAAGAAGAAGGCCGGCAACGCGGTGAGATCCTGTTTGTCCGGCAGCGAGCCCGGCATCATCGCGTACTGCTCGCGCAGCTTGTCCAGCGCCGGGTCTGTGCCGAACAGCGACATGTAGTGCTCGGCCACCTGCTCGATCACCTGCGCGCGGTCGGCATCGATGGTGAGCGTGCCGGTGGCGGCGTCATAGGTGTTGCCGCGCAGGGTGGTCTTCATCAGCGCGTCTGCGGAGCCCTTGGCGGAGGCATCGAGCTTCTCGTACGGCTGGCCGTAGTGCGACTGCGCCATGAGTTCGCGATAGCCGAGCGCCTCGCGATGCAGCCAGTCGGCCGACCAGTCGGGCGCGACATAGCTGCCATGTCCCCACACCGTACCCAACTGCTGGCCACCGGCCTGCAGCCACGCTTCCTGGCCGCGCTGGATCTGTTCGCCGGTGAAGATCACCCGCCCGTCGGTGGTGACCACCTGCTTGGGAATGGGGGGCGCCGACAGGTAGATCTCGCGCCCGAGCCACCCCAGGACGGCGAAGGACGCGAAAAACATGATGGCGAGCCAACGCCATAGTTTCCGTGTTGATTGCATCAGTGTGCTCCCGATAAGCGGGGCGCGCGGCTCCGCATGAAAAGGCTTTCGCATGTGACTTGGCGCGAAACATACATCCGAAATGCATGTTTCACCTTGAGCTGCGTCAATGCGTCTCGGGGGCGAGGGGAGCCCGGAAAACCGGGGCGGAGTCAGGCGATCTGCAGCAGGTTCGCGAGCGGCCTGGGCTTCACGATCAGGTCGGCGAGGGTGTAGCGATCCAGCGTGGCGAACATGGCTTCCATGGCCTCGGCCAGGATGCCCTTGAGCCGGCACGAGGGCGTGATGCGGCAATTGCGGTTGCCTTTCTCGAAGCACTCCACCAGCGGGGTGGAACTCTCGCTGGCGCGCACCAGCTCGCCGATGCTGATGTCGGCAGCCGCATGGGCAAGTCGCATGCCGCCGCCCTTGCCGCGTACCGTTTCGATATAGCCCTGGCGCGCCAGCCAGTGCACGACCTTCATCAGGTGGTTGTCCGATATGCCATACGCCGCCGCGATATCGGCGCGCGTCGCCAGCTCATCGGTGTTCAGGCCGAGGTACATCAGGGTACGCAGGCAGTAATCCGTGAAGGTATTCAGGCGCATTGCATGCACTACAAATATGTATATCCAATGCATCATAGTGCAGGCCATGACCCGCGACCATCGGCGCCGGCGGCTGCGACTATCCGTCTCGAAGGAGGCCAGTGCCGGCGAATGGCCGCGTCCTAGCGGGAAGGATCGAGCAGGAACTCGATGGTTACGCCGGGGCCCAGCGAGACGAACAGCTGCATGGCGCCGGATGACGGCACGCGCGCGACGCCATATCGCAGGCCGTGCCGTTCCAGTCGCGTCTTGAGATCGGCCCACGCCTTGGCATCCGTCACCCTGTAGGCGAGATGGTCGATGCGTGGCGCACACCTTTCGGCTGATGCCGGCTCCGTGGCATCGACGAGATGCACGGCCCGATGGTCATCGTCGTAGAGCCAGTAGCCCGCCACGCCAAACGGAGGGCGCTCGCCCTCACGCAGGCCCACCACGTCGATGAAGAAGCGGCGGGCGCGTTCGAGATCGCGGGTGACGATGGTGACGTGATCGAGCTTCACGGCGTCGCTGTCTCAGGCAATCGCGCCGCCGCCATCGACCCGCACGGTCGATCCGGTGGCATAGGGCGTGGTCGCCAGGTACACCACCGCATTGGCGACATCTTCCGGCTGGCCCACGCGACGCGCCGGCAGGCGGGCCGAAGCGCTTTCGTACATCGCCTCGCGCGCACTGGCTTCCAGCTTCGACCAGAGCGGCGTCGCGATCAGGCCGGGCGATACGGTGTTCACGCGTACCGGCGAGAGTTCGAGCGCCAGTCCCCGCGCCAGGGCCTCAAGCGCCGCATTGATGGCTCCCTGCAGCACCGAGCTCTTGCTTGGGCGAACGCTCAGGAAGCCGCTGATGAAAGTCAGCGATCCACCTTCGTTGATCCGCACCGCCCGTGCCACGCGATACGCACCCCAGAACTTGCTGTCCATGGCTGCGTAGGCATCGTCCAGCTCCAGGCCGCGCACCGGCCCTGTCGGTGTCTGCGCGGCGGAGATCACGACGTGGTCGAACGTGCCCGCCGTTGCGAAGAACGCCGCCACGTCGTCATCGCGGGTGATGTCCAGCACGGCCGTGCGTACGCCTTGCCCGATTTCGGCAGCGGACGCATCGAGCTTCTTTCGATCGCGCGCGGCGATGGTCACGTGGGCGCCAAGCGCGGCAAAGGCCTTGGCCACGGCGGCGCCGATGCCGGAACTGCCGCCAACGACGAGCACGGATTGGGAAGCAAGCGATGTCATGTTCGATCCTCGGTGGAAGCGACCGCGCGCACCGGCGCGGTCAGATGGTTTCGGTTTCGCGCAGCGTCAGCGGGCTCTTCAGGGCGAATCGCGCGATCTCGTCCTTGCGCATGAAAGCCACGCCCGGCCTGGCCTTGGCATAGCGGATGAATTCATCCCACGCGCCGACCATCTGCGGCGAGCCGCTGATCCGGTCGTGCGCGCTGATCGACATGAGGCGGCGGCGCGTGCCGGCTTCGCGATACAACTCATCGAAGTCGCGCTTGATCTGTCCGAGGAACTTGTCCGGCGAATAGTGCCGTCCTTCGATCAGCAGGATGTCGTTGTTGCGCAGCGTGTACGGAACCACCGCGAAATCCTTGCCGTTGACCTGCTCGATGAAGGGCTCGTCACGGCTCAAGTCGTCTATGTGATAGAGGAAGCCGAGTTCCTGCAGCAGCGACAGCGTGTGCGGTCCACGCCGCAACCAGTTCGCGTTGTAGCCGACAGGTCGTTGGCCGGTGACTTCTTCCACCATGCGCACGCCTTCGGCAATGAACTGCTTCTCTTCCTCACGCGTCATCGCGTACTGCGAACGCCACTGCGGTCCATGGGCCGCCGCTTCGTGGCCGCGCGCGACGATCTCACGGGCGAGTTGCGGATGGCGTTTGGCCGCCTCGCCGATCATGTGGGACGTGACCTTCACGCCATGCCTGTCCCACAGGTCGAGCATGCGCGGGATGCCTTCGCGATAGCCGTAGGCGAACCAAGTGTTGGTCGCCGGATCGGAGGGCACGCTTTCCGGAAACGCCACCGGCGGAAACGGACTGTCGGTGCCCTTGGGCGGCTGGCCACCGGCTTCGAATTGCATGGAGATCGAAATGACCAGCCGCGTGTCGCCCGGCCAGAACCTGCCTTCGGTAGACGAGGATACGTTGGGCATGGTTACGGGAGCCTCCGTTTTCGCCTGCGCAGTGAGCGCCATCGCGGCGATGCCACCCGCCGCTGCGCTGGCCTGGGCGAGGAATCTGCGGCGGCCTGCGTGCAGGCCATCCATTGAACGCGTGTCTGCAATATCCATGGCGGTCTCCTTCACTTCGTGACCAGGCCGGCCTGCTGGAGGAAAGTCAGGTTGTCCTCCAGATGCCAGTCTTCGGCGATGCGACCATCGGCGATGCGGTAGATGTCGGTGGCGATGAAGTCGATCGGCTGGCCTTGCCCCTGCTTGCCACCGAACGTGCCGGTGAAGTGCCCGGTGAAATGCAGGTGCGTCACCACACGGTCGCCCGCCACGATCATCTGCGTCACTTCGCTGCGCAGATCCGGCACGGCAGTGCGGAAAGCCTTGGACGCCTTCAGCACGCCATCGACACCCTGCGGCCGACCTTGCGGCAACGTGTTGTCGAAGAACGTCGGCGCCAACGCGGCGCGCGCCATGGCTTCGTCGCCGGTGTTCCAGAACGTGTCGTAGCGGCGGGCGGCGAGGATTTCTGCCTCCAGCGTCTGCGGAGGCAAGCTGTGGTCGGCAACCAGCACCTTCGGCTGGACCAGTTCGTTCGCGCCAGCCAGGGCCGGAGCGGTGGCGGCCAGCGCCAGCAACAGGGCGGAGGACCAGCGGAGGCTGCGGCGAATCGCGATGGGTGCGGTGACGTTCATGGGCGCTTCCTTTGAAAGGTCGGGGCACGGTGGTTTGGCCGGGCTGGAGGTATGGTCACTTGCCCGATACGCCAGAAATACCCTTAAATCGCCCAATCATCCTTTCGTTTTTTTCCATAATGGCGCCATGATCGATAACCTCCCAGCCCTGCGGACTTTCGCGCGCGTGGTGGCGAGCGGCAGCTTGTCGGCGGCCGCGCGCGACATGGACCTGTCGTTGACGGTGGTCAGCAAGCGGCTGGCGCAACTGGAGAAGGAACTGGGCGTGCGCTTGCTTCAGCGCACCACGCGCCGGCAGGTGCTGACCGAAGAAGGCGAAGCCTTCCACGCCGAAGTGCTGCGGATCATGGCGGCGGTCGAACAGGCCGAAAGCGTCGTTTCCGGTCGCGCGCAGGCGATCGGCGGCACGATACGCATCACCGCTCCCGGCGAACTCGGCCGCCAGTGGATTGCGCCGGCGCTTGCCGCCTTTCAGCGCGTGCATCCGCAAGTGAGCGTGCAACTGATGGTGACCGACGCCGTGGTGGACCTGCTCGACGCCGGCGTGGACGTCGCCATCCGCTACGGCAGCCTGGAGGATTCATCGCTGATTGCGCGCCCGCTGGCCCCGAACTTCCGCGTGCTCTGTGCGTCGGCGGCCTACCTCAAGCAATTCGGCATGCCGCGACACCCCGCGGAGCTGGTCCATCACCGATGCATTCTCATCGGCGAGCAACGTCGCGCCGTGTGGCGCTTCGACGGCGAGGAAAGACTCTCGGTACAAGTGACGGCAGCCTTCATCACCAACGATGGCGGCGCGGCGCACACGCTGGCGCTGGAAGGCGCAGGCATCGCGCGCAAATCGATCTGGGACGTGGGCGACGATCTCGCGCAGGGACGCCTGGTGAGGGTGCTGCCTGATTTCGCGATCTCCGCCGCGCCGCTCAACGCGCTCTATCCCAGCCAGCGACATCTCGCGCCGCGCGTTCGTGCGCTGGTGGATTTCCTGAGCGAACGCCTGGGCAAGGCGTGGCGATGGGGAACATCGGCATCCGGCTGAACATGCCGCCGGTATCGATCGCTCTCGCCGGCTTTCACACGGCACAAAAAAGGGCGCCATGCGCCCCACTCTTACTGTATACAACGTGGGGGGCCTTGCCGAAAGTCCCCACCCTCGGTCCAGCATCGCCGGCCTGTCGACAATGACAGGTATCGGAGTGACGCCATGGCTGATGCGCCCATCTACTATCACGGCACCAAGGTCGACCTGCAGTCAGGTGACCTGATCGCACCGGGGTTCGCCTCCAATTACGGCAAGCGGGAACGCGCGGCCTTTGTCTATCTCAGCGCCACGCTGGATGCGGCCACCTGGGGCGCGGAACTCGCGGTCGGCGAAGGGCGCGGCCGGATCTACATCGTGGAGCCCACCGGCCCCATCGAGGACGATCCCAACCTCACCGACAAGAAGTTTCCCGGTAACCCGACCCTGTCCTATCGATCGCGCCATCCGTTCCGGGTAGTCGGTGAAGTATCGCCGTGGACCGGTCATTCGCCCGAGCGGCTGAAGGAAATGCTCGACCGCGTTGAAGAGCTCAGGCGACAGGGTGTCGAGGCCATCAACGACTGAGCCAGGTTTGGACGTCCCTTTCGCATGGCGTCGGTGAAGCACGCTCACGCACGCGTCTGGTTCGCTTGGCCAGTTCGCTCTGCAAACGCCGCCAGATTGGCAAGGCTCGATTGCATGCCGATCTCGTGATCCACCTGGCTGATGCCGACCGGCACGTGCTCGGCGATCGTCGTCACGCGCGTGCCTGTCGAGGTGGGTTGCAGCTCCCACGCCATGGTCATGCGACCGGCGAAGGCGGCATCGGTCGAGTCGAACTCCACCACCATCACGATGCGCCGGCCGGGCACGAACTCGACGAAGCAGCCATGGACCACATCGGTGTGCTCCGCAGATTTGCCCTGGGCCACGTCGAACGTGAGCGTCAACTTGAAGCGGCCGCCCGCGTGAGGCTCGAACGCATCGAAAGTGCCTTGGGCGCCAACAGGCGGGAGCCAGCTCGACATGGCTTCCTGCGTGAGGAACGCGCGATAGACCGCCTCAGGAGCGGCGTGGATGTCACGGAAAGCCGTATGCGTGCGCTCGCTTGTGGCCATCATCACCCTCGTTCCAGCCCGGCTTCTGCCGGTAGCAGCGTGATGTTACGCCCGTCGGCCTCGCGCGTTGCCCGGCGCGAGCTACTCCGGAATGGCGGCGTCGATCACTTCGCCCAGCGCGCTGGCGAACTGCTCGAAGGCCTGGATGGTGGGTTCGTCGATTGACCGCGGTTCCGGGTCCACGGCGCACAGCGTGCCGAAGAAGCGTCCGTTCGCGCGATAGATCGGTACCGAAATGTAGCTCTCGAAGCCATACAGCGCGGGCGTCGGATGGCGGGAGTACAAGGGGTGCGTGCTGGCGTGATCGAACGTCACGGTGTGCCCGTGCTCGCGGATCTCGTTGCAGATGGTGGTTTCCAGCACGAGGTCCTGGCCGGCGCGCAAACCGAAGTTGATCGTGTCGTAGACGGCGCACGCAGTCCAGCGCGTTTCGGATACGCGGGCGACGGTGGCGAAACGCATGCCGGTTTCGCGAGACACCGCTTCCAGGATCGACGCCACCATCGGCAGCTTCGCCACCAGATCCACATCGCGCACGGCGGCCGCGTTCTCCGCCAGGACCGAGGTCGACGCATTCTTCCGGCTGATGCGCTCGAGCACGCGCCGTTGCAGGCTGATGCGCGACACGCGGTGCACGAAGTCGCGCAGAGGGCCGGTGAGGCTTCGCAGCTGCAAGGCGGAACCTGTCACCACCAGCCCGCGCGCGTCGATGCGCACATCGACCAGTTCATGTCGCGCCTTGAAATCGCCGACTTCCGAGGCGAACGCCTCGATCCAGTAGTGATCGGGCCGGCCGCTGAAGAAGGCGACCATGACTGGCTTCGCATCCGCCTGACTGCCCACGGAGGGCGACGGCATGTCGAAGCCCGCCACGGCCGGCGGCCAGGCGTAATCGGACGAAGGCTCGGACGTGGCCGCGGTGCATTTCCCCCTAGCAACCTGACGGCCCGAGTATGCGGGAAACCAAAGCACGCCATGCGCAGATGGCGATAGGAATTTTTGTAGCCGGAAGCGCGTCGCCGGGGTGGCACTACGCAATCGCCCGGGTCCTCGAACGGCATGCCGGTATTCACAACGGTGTGGGCGGTATCTCCAGCTGCAACGCTGCACCGAGATCACAGCTTTCGATGCCCGCACCGGACGATGCCGATGCTGCCGTGACGCGCACCCGCCTGTCGCCCGTCGCCACCCGCAGATCGGCATTGAGGCGCTCGATCAATTCGACCTGGGTGCGCGCGGCGCGATAAGCGCCGATGCGCTGCTCGATACCCAGCACGCGATCCACCAGCGCGAGCGCGTGCTGATCCGCATACCGGCCGTGCAGGCACGCTTGTATGCGACCGGCGATGGCATCCGGCGCCGCGATGGCCTGCTCGGCGCCGGATGCCGGCGGGCCGGCGCCCAGCATGGCGATCGCCACGACCAGGAGCCGGCCCGGGCTCATGCGCCGGCCTTGACGCTGGCTTCGCGCAGTTTCTGTGCGCACTCCTCGCAGCACACTTCGACCACGCGGTTGCCAATGGTCACCTTGATGGCATTTCCGTCCAGCGGGTAATCGCACGCGGCACAGGTTTTCTCGCTCATGGCACTCTCCTGATATCGCCCGTCGGTGGGCAGGCTCAGGAGACCACTCGGCGCCGCTGAATGCTGTCGAATTCTTTAGCCGTTCATACCTTGGCCGAGCGGCGGAACTCCGTTGGCGAGCGGCCGTAGGCCTGGCGGAACGCATTGGCGAAATGGCTGTGGCTGGAGAAGCCGAGCTCCGCCGCCAGCGCGGAGAGGTCGTCGTAGTCGCCCATGAGGTCGAGCGCGCGCGCCAGTCGCAACTGAAGCTGGTAGCGGTAAAGCGGCATGCCTTCGACCTGGCGGAATACCTGGGTGAGGTAGACCGGCGAGCTGCCGATCTCCTCGCCGATCTCGGCCAGTGTCCAGCGCCGCGAGAGATCGCTGGCGAGCAGAACTTTCACGCGATCGGCCAACCGCCGGCGCGCATGGGTCGATGCGGGTTCGCGCGATGTCCGCGGGCCGAGGCTTCGGCACACCAGCGTAAGCAGCAAGGCTTCCGCTTCCAGCGGCTCGATGCTGCCGTTGTCCAGGCTATGGCGTAGCAAGGCCACCAATGCCTGCGCGCGGGCATCGATGCGCAGCGATTGCCCGCGAAACGCGACGCCGCCGCCCGCCTGCAGCAGCGCCTTCGGCGCCAGTTCGGCCAACAGCGCCGGGTTCAGGTCGAGCGAGAGGCAGGCATCGCCACCATCCAGCGGATGGCTGACCTGGTAGCCCTCCTGCGCGTTGAAGAAGAGCACGTGGTTGGCATCAGCCACGGCTTGGTCCTTTCCCACGTGCCTGAGATAGACGCCGCGATAAGGGAACACCAGCTGCGTCGCCGATGCACATTCCTCCGCGCTGCGATGCCGGCACGTGCCTGAACACTGCACGTTGCGCAGCGTCAGCGACTCCGTCGACAGCAGTGTGTTGGACGTCAGGATCGACATGGCACGCGCGGTGGTTTACCTGGCGATGGGCGGGAGAAGCTTAGCAAGCCAGGCCATCGGCTACCTGTGCCGAACGGCGACGGCTAAAGATTCTGACAGCGTGAACGCAGCAGGAGTGGTCTGCTTGCCTTGCCACGAACCGTAGGCGCGACTTGCAGGCCAGGACCATGAATCGTGAACAGCGCCTTCGGGCGGAACGCTTCCATCAACTGCATGCCGGAGCGCAGCCGCTCATGCTCCCCAACGCCTGGGATGCCGCGAGCGCGCGCATCATCGAGAGCGCGGGCGCACCGGCCATCGCGACCACCAGCGCGGGCATGGCCTGGGCGCTCGGATATGCCGATGGCGAACGCCTGCCCGTACACGACCTGCTGGCTGCCTGCGAGCGCATCTGCCGGAGCGTGAGCACGCCGGTGAGCGTGGACATCGAGCGCGGCTACGGTCGTGACGCGAACGACACGGGCGGGCTGGTGGGCGCCCTCCTCCAGCTCGGCGTCGTGGGCATCAATATCGAAGACGGCACGCAGCCCGCTACGCGGAAGCCGTCGCCAGCCCACGCGCTGGTCGAGCGCATCGCGTGCGCTCGCGCCGTGGCGCAACACCACGAGGTGCCTTTGTTCATCAACGCACGCATCGATACCTATCTCGCCGATATCGCCCCGGCATCGCGTTACGAGGAAACCGAGCGCCGGGCGCTGGCGTATATCGATGCGGGCGCCGACGGCATCTTCGTGCCCGGCCTGAGCGAGCCTGACGAAATCGCCCGCCTGGCGCGCCGGTTGCCCGTACCGCTGAATGTCTACGCCGGTTATGCCGGCGCGCCTGCGGCGGCACAGCTGCGCGAACTGGGCGTGCGCCGCATCAGCCTCGGTTGCGGCCCCATGCAATCGGTGCTGTCCCACCTGCAACGCATCGCCCATGAAGCGCTCGCGGAAGGTCGCTATGACACCATGGCAGAAGACATGCTCACGGTGTCCGAAGCCAATGGCCTCTTCAAGCCAAGCGCTGATGTCGACGTTCCATCGGCACAGCGCACGCTTCAGGCGGGGATGGGCGACGGGCCGGTGGCCTTGCTGCTGCCGCGAAGCTCACGTGCTCCCGATCTTGCGCGGTCGCGCCCGGTCGAGCTGACGACACGCAACGGCTTGCTCGGTGATGCGTCATGGCGCAACGGTTGCACGCAAGGCAACGCGCCAACTGCATGGCGCCGGCTCATGGCTTCACTGCTGGGCGAACGATCGCACGGCACCGAAGCGGGCACGCGATGAAGGAGGTGCGATCACCCGGCATCGCCCGGTATGCGTTGTTGTCGATGATCGCCCTGCCCTTCAGTGCGCTGGCCGATACGCCATCGACTCCCGACTTCATGCGCCAATCGCTGTCGGAGGCGTGGTGGACCGGCCCCATGATGGCCAACTCGGCCGCGGCGCTGCCGCGGGGACACTTCCTGATCGAGCCCTATCTGTATGACGTGCGCTCGTCGAAGGTGGACAGCTTCGGCTCGTTGACCTACATGGAGTACGGTGTCACCGACCGCCTGATGGCCGGCATCATTCCCACCTTCAGCTACAACCGCGTCGTGCACGGCGCCAGCGGCAGCGGCGTGGGCGACCTCAGCGTTCTCCTGCAATACAGCCTCACCTCGTTCCATGAAGGAAGTGCGATGCCGGCCATGGCGTTGATGGTGCAGGAAACGCTGCCCACCGGCCACTACGACGAACTGCGCGATCCACTGGCCGACGCGACGGGCAGCGGCGCCTCCACCACCACCGTGCAGCTCAACACGCAAACTTATGCGTGGATGCCGAATGGACGCATCCTGCGCATGCGCTTCAACGTGGGCGGTTCGTTCTCAAGGCAGACCGGCGTGGAGGGCGCCAGCGTGTTCGGCACGCCGCCCGGGTTCCACGGCCACGCGAAGCCGGGCACCGCGTTCCTCGTGAATGCCGCGTGGGAGTACAGCGTGACGCAGCGCTGGGTGCTGGCGTTCGATCTCGCCTACCGCCATGCGCAAGGCGCGTGGGTGGCTGGCGTTGTCGTTACGCCGGACCGGGCAACGCGGCTCGCCTACCGCACGCGTTCCAGCGCGAGCTTCGGCTTCGCACCGGCCATCGAGTACAACTGGAGCAGTCACATCGGCATGCTTGCGGGCGTGCGCGTGTTCACCGGCGGGTACCGCAGCCCCACCACCGTCACGCCCGCCGTGGCGTTGAACTATGTGCACTAGCGCCGGCATCCCATGCCGCGCGTTCTTCCCTTGAAAGCGCAAGATCGATCGCGCGGCCGCTGGCTGCGGACTCGATGGCCGCTTCGATCACCGCCATCACGGTCACCGCCTGCAACGGCGTGACCGGATTGCCGCCATAGCCCGTCACCGCGTCGCGCAACGCGGCGTAATAGCGGCGCTGATCGCCGGCGGGCACGGGCACGCGCGACAGCTCGCCCTTGGCGTCGTAAAGCAGCAACGCGTCGGCGTCCTCGCCCCAGCCTTCGCTGCCCGGCTGCATGCCGGACAGCAGCTGCGCTTCCTGTCGATCGGCATGCGTCTTCACCACGCTCGCGTGCGTGCCGTGCACGATGAAGCGTGGGCTGCCACCCGCCACCAGCATGCTGGCGTGCAGGATGACGCGACGTGCGCCGTACTCGAGCACGACATGCGCCCAGTCGGCCACCTCGCCGCCATCGCGCAATACAGCGAGGCTCGCCATCACGCGCTCGGGTACGCCAAACAACAGCAGTGCCTGGTCGATCAGGTGCGGGCCAAGGTCATACCAGATGCCACTGCCCGACCCTTGCTGTTCGCGCCAACGCGCGCGTACCTCCGGCCGATACCGGTCGATATGCGATTCGAAGTGCGTCACTTCGCCGAGCAGGCCATCGGCCATGGCCTGGCATACGCCGAGGAAGTCGCTGTCCCACCGGCGGTTCTGGAACACCGACAGCACGCGGTGCTGTTCCGCCGCCAGCGCGGCAAGCTCGCGCGCCTGCGACAGGTCGATGGCGAACGGCTTGTCCACCACGACATGCTTGCCCGCCTGCATCGCCGCGCGAGCCAGCGGCGCGTGCGTGTCATTGGGTGAGGCAATCACCACCAGGTCGATGTCCGGATTCGTCATGACGTCGCGCGGCGTGCCGACCACCTCGACGCCGCTCATGTCCGCGCACACCTTGTTCGCGTCGCGCGATACCACCACGACGAGTTCGAGCCCGGACACGCTGCGGATCAAGGGTGCATGGAAGGTCTTGCCGGCATAGCCGTAGCCGACCAATGCCACGCGTACCGGTGATGGCGTTTCGTTCATGGCCTGGAAAAGTGTCGGTGGTGCTTCATGGTAAGCCATCGTGACCCATGTTCCCTCCGGTCATTTCGCATGGCGCTAACACCTCGGCGCGCAACATCCGGCTCCAGTTCAGCCATGGGCGCTGCCATGCGAAGCCGCACGCTTGTGTTCGCCGTGCTGGTCGTCGGCCTGATGATGTCGGCAGGTGGCGCTCGTGCGCAGGACGCTGCATCCTCCGCGCCGCAACCCAAACGGACAATACTGGACAAGCACGACCAGAGCGGCGTGCCGGGCAAGGAGATCGTGATCGGCACGGCCGAGCTGCCGGCGGGCGCGGTCATCGGCTGGCACTCCCACGAGGGCGATGAGTCGGGTTACGTGCTGCGGGGCAACCTCGTGCTCAAGACGCGCGGCAAGCCGGACCAGATGCTCAAGGCCGGCGATCATTTCTTCAACGAGCGGGGCGCCGTGCACAGCCTGGCTGCCGCACCGGGCAGCGAAGGCGGCGAGGCGCTGTCGACGTGGATCGTCGACAAGGGCAAGCCGCTCGCCCAGCCTGCGAAGTGAACCTCGCCCCGGTCTTGTAGGAGCGCACCCAGTGCGCGATGGGCGCCTGGGCCGGCCTGACGTCACAACCCTGGTCCAGACGCCCATCGCGCACTGGGTGCGCTCCTACAGGCGGGATTCGCGGCTGTCTAAGACAACGCTAAGCCATTGGTGCGTGCCCATCATCGTCGTGCAACAGAACTGTCAAACGGCGAAACCACGCTAGTGCGCTGATTCCAGCCACCACTCAGGCCACCATGTCCATCCTGTCGCGTCGGCGCGCTGCTGCGTCGCTTCCTGCCCTGCGTCCGATCTCCCGCGGTATCCGCCAGTGGCGTACGCCGCTGGGCCTGGCCATGCTCGCCGGCCTGTGCCTGAGCCTGCCGGCCTTCGCCGATGACAACGATGCCGATGCGGCAGCCGCCAAGGCGAATGCGGCCCTGAAGGCGCCCAAGCAGTTGGAGGAGGTGGAGGTGAAAGCCACCGCGGGCGGCTCCGCGATCACGCAGGCACCGACCCAGGCCGACCTCAACATCACGCAGCCGCAGTCCGTGATCGGGCTGGACTGGATCAGCAACCACGTCTCGCCGACCGCCGACTACGCCACCATCGCCGCCATCGCGCCGAACGTGACCAACGTGAGCCCGGCCGGCCCGGGCCTGGGCGAATCCAAGCAAATGACGCTGCGCGGTTTCAACGACAACCAGTACAACGTCACCTACGACGGCATCCCGTTCGGCGACACCAACGACTTCAGTCACCACACCAGCAGCTATTTCCCGGCGAAGATGCTCGGCCAGGTGCTGATCGACCGTGGCCCGGGCAATGCGAGCACCATCGGCGAGGCGACCTTCGGCGGCACCGTGGCGCTGAGCTCGAAGGACCCGACCGACACGTTCTCGTTCATTCCCACGCAGAGCTTCGGCAGCTACAGCACGTCGCTCACGCACCTGGAAGTGAACTCGGGCAAGCTCGATGACCTCGGCGGCGGCAAGTTCATCGCCAGCGCGCAGTACATGGATACCGACACCGCCAAGACGAACGGTGACATGTCGCGCAAGACGGGTTACATCAAGTACGTGCAGCCGATCGGCGCGAGCACCGAGCTGACCTTCCTCAGCAACTACAACTACATCCGCTTCAACAACCCGAACCTCAGCTCGCTGACGCTGCAGCAGATCGACCAGCTCGGCCGCAACTTCGGCCTCAACGAAGACCGCACCAGCGTCAACTGCGCCTGCTACAACTACCAGACCAAGCAGACCGATCTCGAATACCTCGGCGTGCGCAGCGCGCTTTCGGACAACTGGTCGCTGGACAACAAGGTCTATACGTACGCGTACGACAACACCAGCCACGAAAGCCCCTATGTGGGCACCAAGGCTTCGCCCACCAACATGGGCGGCTACGTGAAGATCAACAACTACCGCGCGTGGGGCGACACGCTGCAGGTGGTGTATGCCGATGATCACGGCCAGTTCCGCACCGGCGGCTGGTACGAGTACACCAACAACAACCGCAGCAGCATCGCCATCGACTACGGCCGCGACGGCGCGATCGACGTGAAGCCGGGCGCGTCCACCTTCGGCACGTTCAACAGCAAGGGCGTGTACAGCGGCCCGTACAAGTACACCATGAAGGACCAGCTGCACACCGGCCAGCTGTACGCGGAGTACCAGTGGTATGCCACCGACGGCCTCAGCATCACGCCGGGCGTGAAGTACTTCAACGTGAGCCGCGACATCGAGGCGCCGATCAACCAGACCACCAAGACGCCGCTCTACTACAACCAGAGCTGGGACAAGACGCTCGGTTACCTCACTGCCAACTACCAGTTCCGCGAAGACTGGAGCATCTACGGCACCGTGGCGCAGGGTTACCTCACGCCCAACCTCAACCAGTTCTACGTGCCCGACCCGACGCTCAACAACACCAAGCCCACGCAGACGATGAACTACCAGTTCGGCACGGTCTACAAGACCGACCGCTTCAATGCGGATGCCGACGTGTATTTCATCAACTACAAGAACTACCAGTTCTCCACCACCGTGCCGGGCACCACCGAAGCGGTGTACTACCTGGCGAGCGGCGCCTACATCAAGGGCATCGAAGGACAGGCCACCTATTACGTGGGCGGCGGCGCCAGCGTATTCGCTAACGGCTCGCTGCAGGACGCCTATTTCAAGGGCTCGAACCTCGACATGCCCAACGTGCCCGAGCGCACGGCCGCTGTCGGCGTGCTGTACGAACAGAGCGGCTTCTTCGCTTCGTTGTACGACAAGTATTCCGGCAGCCAGAAAGCCTATAACTCCAGCTTCAATCCCGACGTGGCTTCGTCGGTGACCTCCACCATCGGCACCGGCGGCTACTGGCAGGCGGCGATGAGCGTGGGCTACGGCCAGAACCTCACCGGCTCGGTGATCAAGAGCTACAAGATCCGCCTGCAGGTGGACAACCTGTTCGACGCGCACAACCTGGTGATCAACTCGGTGAGCGGCAACGTGGGTTCGTACTACGTGCTGCCGGGTCGCAGCTGGTTCGCCTCCGTGTCGCTGGCGCTCTGAACGAAAGGATTCGATGACGATGATGAAGCACGCCTTCGTGGTACTGCTGCTGGCCGCGCCGGTATTCGCGCATGCCGACAACAGCTACCTGAGCAGCACCCAGGTGAATCAGGCCATGGCCGCGCTGCCCGCACCCAGCGCGCCGGGCAGCGCGGAAGACCTCGCCGACTACGCCGCCACGGATCGTGCCTTTGCGGCGCGCTCGACAGCGGATTTCACCCGCGCCCAGCAGGAAGAGAAGTTCGACGTGTTCGACTTCGCCGAGGTGATCGGCCAGGGATTTCGCGCCGACAAGCTTCCCCACGTCGCCGCGCTGTTCAAGCAGGCCGAGCGCGAGACCAAGGAAGCCGTGGATATCTCCAAGAACCATTGGAAGCGTCCACGGCCCTGCCCTCCGGCCTCGGCCTGCGCACTGGATCCGGAGAAGGCGGCCAAGAAGAGTTACGGCTACCCCAGCGGCCATTCCAGCCGTGCCACGGTGGACGCGATCCTGCTGGCGCAGCTGTTTCCGCAGGACGCGGACGCGATCATGCAGGAGTCGCGCGACATCGGCTGGCGCCGCGTGGTGAAGGGCGTACACACCCTGCAGGACATCTATGCCGGGCGCGAGTTCGGCCAGGCCCTGGCCAGCGACATGCTCGCTTCGCCGGCCATGCAGCATGATCTTGCGGAAGCGCGCGCGGAGCTCAAGGCCGCCGGGCTCGCGGCGCATTGACGATCACGATCGGGAGGAACCCCGCTCAGGGATGAGCACTTACCCGGGACGGTAACAAAACGGCAAGACAATCGTCCGACGCGGCCCGCGCCTTCTGCGCGGGCCTTCGTTTTCGAGGGGAACACGGTGCACATCATCCTGGTGGAAGACGACCTGCAGCTGGGCGCCGCGATCCAGCGCGCGCTGGAACGCCTTTCGTACAAGGTCACCTGGCTCACCGACGGCGCCGGCGCGGTAGCGGCGATGCAGGAAGCGGTCGCGGATCTGGTGCTGCTCGACCTCGGCCTGCCCGGCAAGGACGGCCTGGACGTGCTGACGGAGGCGCGCCAGAGCCACATCCGCACGCCGGTGCTGATCCTCACCGCACGCGACGCGGTGCAGGCGCGCGTGCACGGCCTCGATGCCGGCGCGGACGATTACCTCACCAAGCCGTTCCACCTCGACGAACTCGCCGCGCGCATCCGCTCGCTCACTCGGCGCATGCAGGGCCTGGCGGACAACCGCATCGAAGCCGGCGCCTTGTGCCTGGATCTCGCCACGTTGGAGGTGACCTTCCACGGCAGGAAAGTGGAACTCACCCGCAAGGAACTCACCCTGCTGCAAACCTTGATGGAGCGCGCCGGCCGCCTGGTACGCCGCGACACGCTGGAAAACTCGCTCTATGGCAGCGACAAGGTGGTAGGCGACAGCGCGCTCGACGTATTGGTGCATTCGCTGCGGCGCAAGCTCAGCTTCGACACCATCCAGAACGTGCGAGCGTTCGGCTACATGATCCCGCGGGATCCTCAGTGAAACACGACAGCCTGCGCGGCCGGCTGCGATGGATGATCATCGCGATGCTGCTGCTGTGCCTGGTGCCGCTGGCCGCCTTCAGCTTCCGTCGTACCAGCGCCGAGATGGCCCAGCTCTCCGATGCTCGCCTCGCCGAAGCGGCCCACACCATCGCCGCCATCATCCAGCAGGCCGGCGTCGACACCTTCGTCGGTCGCGAAGGCATCCTGGTGCCGGTGCGCAAGCGCAGCGAAGTGCGCGCGGCCGGCGACGTGGCGACCAACGAATCGGTCGTCGGTTTCCAGGTCTTCGACAAGCAGGGCCGGCTGGTGCTCGGCACGGCCAACCTGATGACGCTGCCGGCCACGCCCGACGACCATTCGACCTATCACGACCTGAAAAAGCAGCACCATGTGTGGCGCGCCTTCAACTACGTCGACCCCGCCAGCCCATATGTGATTCGCGTGGCCGATCGCTACGACAGTCGCGAGGGGATCGTGCATGCGCTGTGGCTGGAGCACGGTCTGCCCTTCCTGCTGGGCCTGCCGGTGCTGGCCTTGCTGGTGGGCTGGGCCGTGGCGCGCGGCTTGCGGCCCCTCGCCATGCTGACCACGGCGCTGTCCATGCGCGAACCGGGCAGTCGCGAGCGCATAGTCCTGCCCCAAGCGCCGCTGGAACTCCGGCCGGTACTCGCTGCACTCAACGAACAACTCGCGCGTCAGGAGGATGCGTTGGAACGCGAGCGTCGTTTCAGCGCCGACGTAGCGCACGAACTGCGCACGCCGCTGGCCTCGATCATGCTCAATCTCGAAAGCGCGATGGAAACCGTCGACCTCGACGAAATCCACGACAGCGTTGCGGGCGCGCACGGCAGCGCGGCGTCGCTGGCGCATCGCATCGAACAACTGCTGGCGCTGGCCAAGCTCGAAGTGGGTGCGGCGTCGAGCCGCCCGGTCGCGGTGGACCTGCTGCACGTCGCCGACCACGTCATCGACGAGTTCCGGCCGGTGATCGAGGACCGTGGCGTGGAACTCGCCTTCGCCGAACGCAGCGACGCGGTGCTGGTGCAAGGCTACGAGCCCGCGCTCGTCGCGCTTTTGCGCAACCTGCTGGAGAATTCGCTGCGCTACGTGCCGCGTGGCGGACGCATCCAGCTCGCCATTACGCATGGCCGGCAGGAGGCGACGCTGGAAGTGATCGACGACGGCCCGGGCATTCCCGTCGAACGCCGGCATGCGGTGTTTGCGCGCTTTCACCGCGAAACTGGCAGCCGCGGTGAGGGGTATGGCCTCGGGCTTTCCATCGTGGCGCGCGCCGCGAGCCTGCATCGCGCGTCGATCGAACTGCTCGACTCTCCACTGGGACGCGGATTGCGCGTGCGCGTGTCCATTCCGCTGGTATGCCCCTGAAGGCCTGGCGATTCAGTTGCCGTTTCGCGTTGCGGCTGAACAAGCCCAACGCAAGCTGAAAGAAGCGATGCACGGACGGCCTCCATGCGTAAAACGCAGGCTCCGCGAAAGACTGGTGTGCAACGGTGTGCTCCCCGTCCCCGTGACGAGGATCCCGCCACTCGATGAAGAGGTCAGCCATGCAATCCCTAAAGTACGCAGCTCTCCTGACCCTGATGGTTGCTGCCCCGGTATTCGCCGCGCCGCAGGCGCACGGCGGACACGCGCCCACGGATCACGGCAACATGAGCACCGACAAGGACATCCACGGTGACACGGTGTCCGCGATGACCAAGACGGCCAAGGCCGACGACGAGAAGGTCGGCCCGGCGGTGAGCGACGTCGCCCAGGACAAGGCCAAGGGCAAGGGCCTGACCAAGACCAAGACGCACGGCCACGGACATTGATCCGTTGCGCGGTGAAGGCGCGAACGGCGCCTTCACCGCGCGGCGTCAGCTACCGGGGTGGTAGCTGCGCTCCGTGTGCTGCTTGAGATCTTCCGGCCAGAAATATACCTGGCGCAAATTGCCGGTGGTGTAGCGCTCGGCCTCGTCGTTGAAGTGCGGCGAATTCGGATGTCCGCTTTCGCCTCCCGCGGTGATCGCGCGCGCACGCACCTTGTCGCCGAATTCGACCACGGCGACGAAGCTGTTGCCGCTGGTGCCGTAGTAGCGGCGCGTGCCCGGCCAGCGATGCGCGCCGAACGACGCCAGCGAACCCCAGCGCGATGACGTGAACGGCACCGGGATGCTCGGCTTGCTGTCGTCGAACGGTTGCTGCAGATCGCCGTTGAGGCGCTGGTAGCGGTTCACCTCGCCCCACGGCACACCCCAGCTGCCGAAGTCCTTCTCCAGGCGATCGGCTGCCTCGGCCAGCGCGTCGAGGCGAGCCTTCGGCCCGGCGCGTTCAGCCATGATGTCGTACACCGACAGGCCTTCGGACACGTCGGATTTGTCCACCTTGTCCCACAGCGTGTCGCCCCAGAACACCGCGAGCGAGGTCGGCATCGAGGCAATGCCCCAGCGATAGTCCCAACCGCGCAGCAACGCGATGGGGCCGGCGAGCTTCTTCTTCAGCGGATCGGACGCGGGCAGCTTGTCGTAGTCGGCCAGCAGGACAGGCAGCTGTCGCGCAAAGGCGGGCAGGTACGAGTCGAATGCCGACGTGATCAGCGACGCCATGGTGAAGTCGTGCTTGTCGCTCAGCACCATGGTCGCGTGGATGCCGCGCGGGTTCTCGCCCACGCTGTCCATGTAGCGCGGATAGGCGTCGCGCTTGGGGCTGTACGCGCCAGCGGCGGAGTACGGCCAGTTGTTGGTGTTCATGATCCAGCCGTTGGCCGGATTGAGCAGGTGCGGCGCGCCGTCCAGCGGCAGCAGGCCCTGCCAGTCGGTGGCCGGATCGCTGCCGTCCACGGGCCTGGTGTAATCGAAGCGGTTGTCGCGCTTGGGGATGAACTGCGGATGCAGATAGGCGATGTCGCCCTTGTCGTCCGCGAAGATGGTGTTGTTCGACGAGTTGGCCTTGAGCTCGGCGACCTTCATGAAGCTGGCGAAATCATTCGCCTTGGTACGAAGCCAGCTCTGCTCCAGCGCTTCCATCGGCTTGTTCATCAGCGCGGTGGCAATCCACTTGCCGTCCTTTTCGCGCACCACGGGACCGTGATGCGTGGCGTAGGTGGTGAACGTGCGCTCGCCCCTGGAACCATCCGCCTTGCGATACGCCACGTTGATGGTGCGCGTGGCAACCGGGCGCAGCTCCTTGCCGTAGCGATAGCTCAGCTTGCCGCCGCTGCGCTCGATGGTCTCGGCGAATTCGTCCACCACGTCGGCGGTGGTGGAGGTGTGCATCCAGCCGATGTGCTTGTTGAAGCCTTGGTAGATGAAGAACTGTCCCCAGGTCACCGCACCGTAGGCATTGAGCCCCGCATCGCTGCTCATCTGCAGCTCGGAGCGGAAGAAGAACGACGTGTGCGGGTTGATCAGCAGCAGCGCGTGGCCGTCGGCGGTGAGCTTGGGCGCGATGGCGATGCCGTTGGAACCGGTGGGTTCGACCCAGCTCGACGGCGTATCGACGAAGGCGACCTTGTCGTCCGTCTTGCCGTAGAACGCCTGCAGGTCCTTCAACGAAATGCGCTCGATGTCGCCGCCGATGCTGCCTTCGCTGAAGCTCAGCGCCATCCACGGCTCGAAGTGCGTGATCACGCGCGGATGCACCTCCGGATGCGTGGCGAGGTAGTAGTTGAGCCCATCGGCCCAGGCGTTCATCAGGTCTTTCAGCCAGCCCGGGCTCTTTGTGTAGAGACGCTTGAGCTCCGCGGGATCGATCCATAGCTGCTGGCGCAAATCGGACCAGATCGCCTGCTCACCTTCAGCCTGCGCGAGCCAGCCCAGCGAATTGAGGTAGTTGGTCTCGACGCGATTGAAGTCGTCCTCGGCCTGCGTGTAGGCCATGCCGAATACCGCATCCGCATCGGTCTTGCCGTGCACATGGGCGATGCCCCAGTCATCGCGTGTGACGGTGACGGCCTTGGCTTCGGCTTGCCATCGCGTGGCGTCGTGGGTTTGCGCCGAGGCGGTCGCGCCTAGCGCCAGAAGCACGGCAAAGGAGAGCGACTGTATGGCTTGGTGACGCGAGAACTTGAAGGATGGCTTGATGGTCACGTGGTCGGTTCTCACTGGGTTCTGTCGTAGCGTCGTGCGTGCACTCACGCGCTTTTTTTCCGTCATCCCGGCGCAGGCCGGAAGCGCTTTACAACAGCGAAGCTGGTCATCCAGTTCCCGTAATACCCGGCTTTCGCGATCAAGCAATGAGGCTGGTCGTGAAAACCGAATTTGGTCGCCACTGGATCCCGGCCTCTGCCGGGATGACGAGCAATCAGGGTATCGCGTAGCTGTTGTTGCTCCGATCCGCATCCGGCAACTTGTGGTCCGGATCCAGCGTCAGCTTGCTGATGCGCTTGTCCGTATGCAGCGCCAGTTTCGGCGTCGCGTTCTGGCGCCACGCTTCCACCGGCACGCGCGTGTCTTCATGCGTGCCGTCGGCAAAGTCGATGCGCAGCGTGGCTGGCATCACCAGCTTCTGCCTGCTGCCCAGCGTCACAACCGCGCCCTTGGACGGATCGTTGTCCACGTAGCTGGCCGCCGTCACGCCCATGTCGAGCTGCCAGTTGTTGAGGTACCAGCCGCGCCACCACCACGAAAGATCCTCGCCTGCCTCGCTGCTCATGAAGCGGAAGAAATCCGACGGCGACGGATGGTGATACGCCCAGGTGGCGATGTACTTGCGGAAGGCCGGATCGAAACGCTCCGGCCCCAGGATCTGCTCGCGCAGCAGCACCAGGCCCAGCGCACCCTTGAAGTAGCTCACCGAGTGGCGGTACTTCTCGGACACCGAATCGGCCGGCGCCATCATCGTCGGTGCATTGGCATCGGCCAGCAGGGGCAGGATCTCGTCGACCGGATTGCCGCCCTTGGGCGCATATTCGCTGTCGCGCTTGGGCGCGAACTCGCCCTTGTTGAAGGCATCGGACGCGTACACGTCGATGAAGGTGTTGAAGCCTTCGTCCATGAACGCGTGGCGGCGTTCGTCCGAGCCCACGATCATCGGGAACCAGGTGTGGCCGATCTCGTGCGCGGTGATCCAGAACAGCATCGGGCCCTTGTCGTCGTAGCCGTCGAACACGATGCCCGGATACTCCATGCCCGCGCCGTGACCGCCGAGGTTCACCGCCGCCGGCCAGGGGTACGGGTACCACTTGGACGAGAAGTGCTCGATCGCGCCCTTCACGTACTCGGTCGAACGGTTCCACTGGTCCTTGCCCACGCCCTCCACCGGATACACCGACATGGCCAGCGAGTGCTTGCCCTCGGGCAGGTTGATGCGCGCGGCATCCCACACGAACGCAGGCGACGCCGCAAACGCCACGTCACGCGTGTGATCCATGTGGAAACGCCACGTCAGCGTGCCGCTCTGTTTTGGACGGCTGGACGGCTCGTTCACCTCCTGCGGCGAGCGGATCATCACCGTGGCATCGCTCTGCGCGGCCTGCGCGAGGCGTTGCTGCTGCGCGGCGGTGAGCACGTCCTTGGCGTTGGTGAGCGCGCCGGAGCCGGCCACGAGGTAGTTCCACGGCACGGTGACGGCGTAGTCGATGTCGCCGTATTCCAGGTAGAACTCCGAACCCAGGTAGGGCAGCGTGTCCCAGCCGCGCAGGTCGTCGTACACCGCCATGCGCGGGAACCACTGGGCAATTTCGTAGATGTCGCCGTTCTTCGTCGGCGTCACCGCGGTGCGGCCGCCCCAGGTGCCCGGCACGGTGTAGTGGTAGCGGATGCGCAGCTTCAGCTGCTTGCCGTTGCCCGCAAGGACCTGCGGCAGGTCCACGCGCAGGCGCGTGTCGTCGACCAGGAAATGCACCGGCTTGCCGTCCACTTCCACCGCGTCAAGCTGGTAGCCGTCGGTGAAATCCTTGCGCGGTCGCGGCGACGTGAGCGAGCCGCGCGAATCGCGGCGATAGGCGTTCTGGTCCAGCTGCACCCAAAGCACGTCGAGCGCATCGGGGCTGTGGTTGGTATAGGTGATGGTTTCGTCGCCACGCAGGGTATGCGTCGCGGGGTCGATCTCGGCCTGGATGGCGTAGTCCACGCGGTTCTGCCAGAACAGCGGGCCCGGCTTGCCCGCGCCGCCGCGGAAGGCGTTGGGCGCATGCGGCAGGGAGAGCGGTGCAAACAGCGCCTGGGGGTCGAAGGCGGCGTCCGTGCCGTCGGCGAATACGGGCGCGTTCACGGCGCCGGCCACGAGCAGGCCCACCGCAACGCGGCCGGCCAGGACGAGTTTCTTCATCGGTTTTCCTCAAGCTCCCCAGAATCTTCACCGGACACTATAGGAACCGGTCAGGCGGGTGAACCGGGCCAATCGTCATGGTGCGGGGAGCCGTGAAACGGTGCCTCACGGCGAGGGACGGTAGAATGACGGCATGAGTACTCCCGAACATTCCCCTCTCGGCAAGACCGCCGTCTACGCCGACCGCTACGACCCTGCCCTGCTTTTCCCCATCCCGCGCAGCGCCAAGCGCGATGAGATCGGCGTCGCCCAGCCCCTGCCGTTCCACGGCATCGACATCTGGAACGCCTACGAATTGTCCTGGCTGGATGCCCGCGGCAAGCCGGTAGCTGCGTTGGCGGAATTCCGCATACCCGCCGAATCGCCGAACATCATCGAGTCGAAGTCGTTCAAGCTGTACCTCAACGGCTTCTCGCAGGAGCGCATGACCAGCACCGAGGCGCTGCTGGCGACGCTGCTGCGCGATCTCTCCGCCGCTGCCGGCGCGCCCGTGCAAGTACTGCTGACCGAGCCGCGCGCCAAAGGACACGCCACCACCGATCTGGCCGGCGAATCCATCGATGGCATGGAGGTGGAGATCAGCGACTACGGCCCGCCGCACGCCGACTACCTCAAGGCCGATATCGCGGGTGCCATTGTGGAGGAAACGCTGGTCTCGGACCTGCTGCGCTCCAATTGCCCCGTCACCGGCCAGCCCGATTGGGGCAGCGTGCAGATTCGCTATCGCGGTGCGCCGATCGACCGCGAGGGCCTGCTGCGCTACCTCGTTTCGTTCCGCAACCACAACGAGTTTCACGAGCAGTGCGTGGAACGCATCTTCGTCGATGTGATGGCACGCTGCCGCCCGGAGCAGCTCAGCGTCTATGCGCGCTATACGCGGCGTGGTGGCCTGGATATCAATCCCTATCGCAGCACGGGAACCGAAACGGCCGGCAATCCGCGCGGCGCACGGCAATAACGTTGCGTTTACTTGTTGATCCCGTGCCAGTCATGTTCTGCATGAGACGCTCGGTAACCGGGGCTTCAGTCCCACGGGACTAGCCTGTCCCATACGAGGCGCCCGGCATATCGGCTTCGCCGGTCGGGTGTGTGTTCCGCCACCAGCCACGGGGTCAGTCATGAGAATTCAGGCACGCAACACCGCTCTGTACTGCGCGACCCTTGCCGGCCTGCTGATGCTCAGCGCGTGCGGCAAGAACGACGAGCAGCAAACCAACACACCACCACCCGCACCGGCCGCCAGCGCCCCGGCGCCGGCCGCGCCGGCGCCGACCTCCACGACATTGCCGACGCCTGCGCCCAGCACCACGCCGGCACCGACCGGCACGACGCCTGCTCCTGCCACGACGTCCGGCAAATCCGCGAGCCTCAAGCCCGCCGAGAACATCAAGGTCACGTCCGTGACCATCGGCAGCGCGGTCGATGCCTCGCTGGCGATCAGCCGCGAGCAGCGCAGCTTCAGGCCGCAGGACAAGGACATCTACGCGAGCGTCGCCACCACCGGCAATACCGACAACGCGACGTTGAATGCCAAGTGGAGCTACGTGGAAGGCAAGGAACAGCCGTTCAGCACCACGAGCGAATCCATCGCCACGACAGGACCGGCTGTCACCACGTTCAAGGTGGAAAACCCGAACGCGTGGCCGCAGGGCAAGTACAAGGTGGAGATCTCGCTCAACGGCCGAACCGTGGCCAGCGAGGACTTCGTGGTCCGCGGCTGAGTGCTTTATCCCAAGAACGAAAAGGCGCCCTTAGGGCGCCTTTTCGTTTTTACGGCCGCTGAGGATACTTCAAAGCACGGCCTTCACCTTGTGCAGCCGGATGCCGGCCGCCAGCTGGAGCACGCCGTAGACCAACGCCGCTACCCCGATCCATACCGCGATGGTGAGCAGCCCCGCGCCCGGATAGGCGATGAACAGGCCGCCCAAGAGGATCGCCAGCACACCGCTCAGCGCGATCATCCATTCGCCCTCGATCTCCTTGCGCACGCGGATCGCGAACACGATGCGGTAGATGCCCGCCACGATCAGCCACACCGCGAGGAAGATCAACAGCACGCTCACCACTGCGAGCGGGTGCCAGATCGCCAGCAGGCCAAACACGATGGAGGCGAGGGCATAAAGCACGAGCCAGCCCCGCGAGATCGCGACGTCGCGGTTGAACAACGCGAAAACGCTGACGATGCCTTCGGCCAGCGACATCACGCCGAATGCCCAGGCCAGAGCGATCACGGTGGTGCCTGGCCACAACAACGCGCTCAATCCAAACAGGATCGAGATCGCCCCATAGATGATCAGCAGCCACCCGGTACGGCCCACCCCTTTGCGCAATGCAAACGCCATGACGCGACCCTCCTTGCTGTTGGGAAGCGGCCACCTGGCCGCCGTCATTGCCTCGGCCCGCATTTTGGCGCGGCCCAGCGCGCTGTCGCCCGAAGCATCGAGACGCATCGACGCATCTTTCATGTCGACGTGACGCGAACGTCGCTTCACATGTCATGCCGCCAGCCAACGCGAAGACTCACCAGCGACACGAAGGAAACGCGTCCTTAACCGCGGCGCTGCTCGAATCGATACCGCAATGCGCATTGCATCTCTTCCACCTTCATGAGGTAAGACCAAATGAATCAGGACACCATCCAGGGCAATTGGAAGCAGCTCAATGGCAAGATCAAGCAGCAATGGGGCAAGCTGACGGATGACGACCTTAAGGTCGCCGAGGGCAACGCCGAATATCTCTCGGGCAAGTTGCAGGAGCGCTATGGCATGGCGCGCGACGAGGCCGACAAGCAGGTCAAGGCTTTCGAGAAAGAGATCCGGCACCACTGATCGTCCTGGGAGGCCCTCTCCTCCACGGGGGAGAGGGCCCGGCGACCACGTCGCCGCAACGACGCAGTCGGCTCAATCGTTCGCGCAGAACAGGTCGAACAGCTTTGCCATGAGTGCGTGCACACGCTCATCGCTGATCACGTAGTAGATCGACTGCCCTTCGCGCCGTCCGGCGACGAGGCCATCGCGCCGCAGCAGCGACAGGTGTTGCGAGACGACGCTTTGGGCCAGGTCGAGCGACGTCGCCAGGTCGTTGACCGAGCGCTCGCCTTCCAGCAGTTCGCACAACAGCATGAGCCGGTTCGGGCTGCCCATGGCCTTGAGTATCGCGACCGCTTCATCGGCGTGACGTTGCATGGATGCCATGTCGATGGCGGGCTTGCGGCGTCGTGCAACGGCGGATTTTGCGGAGCGGTTCATCGCGGCTCGTTTCGTCAGAAGGCGTTGAGGGGAATCTTCAAATAGCTGATGCCATTGTCTTCGGCCGGCGGCAACTGCCCGGCGCGCATGTTCACCTGCACCGACGGCAGGAGCAGGCGCGGGACCGGCAGCGTGGCATCGCGGCTCTCGCGCAGTTGCACGAAGGCTTGCTCGTCGACGCCCTCGCGCACATGGACGTTGCCGCTCGATTCCTGGCCCACGGTGGTCTCGTAGGAGAACACATCGCGACCCGGCGCCTTGTAGTCATGGCACAGGAACACCCGGGTGGATGCCGGCAACGCGAAGATGCGCTGGATCGAGCGATACAGCGTGCGCGCGTCGCCGCCGGGAAAGTCGCACCGCGCCGTGCCGTAGTCCGGCATGAACAACGTGTCGCCCACGAAAGCGGCATCGCCGATCACGTGCGTCATGCAAGCCGGGGTGTGGCCCGGCGTGTGCAGCGCCACCGCCTCGATGCTGCCCAACGTGTAATGTTCGCCGTCCTTGAACAGGTGGTCGAACTGGCTGCCATCGCGCAGAAACGCAGGCCCTGCATTGAACAAATCGCCGAACACACGCTGCACCTCGCGGATGTGTTCGCCAATGGCCAATCGTCCGCCCAGCCGCGACTTCACATAGGGTGCGGCCGACAGATGATCCGCATGCACGTGGGTGTCGATCACCCATTCCAGCGTCAGGCCGTTCGATTCGATGAAGCCGATCATGGCATCCGCCGAATCGTGCCGAATGCGTCCGGAAGCCGCGTCGTAATCCAGCGCGCTGTCGATCACCGCCGCCTTGCGCGTGGACGGATCCCACACCACGTAGCTGAAGGTGTTGGTCGGCTCGTCGAAAAAGGCCTTTACGTCAGGTTGATTCATGGCTTCACCCTCATTTCGCATCCGTGTTGCGGCTCGGTACCTTCGCCGCCAACCACCAGCCCAGCACCATCATGGCCACCAGCAGGAACACCGGCGCCACGCCTGCGCCCAGCGAAGCCAACGCCGGCCCCGGGCAATAGCCGGCGATGCCCCAACCGATGCCGAACACCACAGCGCCCAGCGCCAGGCGGGCATCGATCCGACGTGCCGCCGGCAACTGGAAGGACGCATCGAACCAGGGACGCTGTCCGCGCCATACCAGCCGATAACCCACCGCAGTCGTCACGACGGCACCGGCCATCACGAACAGCAATCGCGGATTCCACGCGCCCGCCAGATCGAGGAAGCCCAGCACCACGGCAGGCTGAGTCATGCCGCCAAGGCTCAACCCAAGGCTAAACAGCACGCCGACCAGCAAAGCCATCCACGTCTTCATGCGCCAACTCCGAGCAGGTGCCGCACGACGAACACCGTCGCCATGCCGGTCAAAACGAATACCACGGTCGCCAACAGCGACCGTGGCGACAGGCGCGCGATGCCGCACACACCATGACCGCTCGTGCATCCACCGCCGAGCCGTGTGCCGAATCCCACCAGCAGACCCGCGAGCGCCATCCACGGCCAACTCACCTGGGGCGCGCCGATCCCGCTGTCGCCCTGCCACCACAGCAGCAGCCACGGCCCGGCCACCAGGCCCACGATGAACGCGATACGCCAACCGCGATCACCGGCGCCGGCGACCAGCCCGCTGGCGATGCCGCTGATGCCGGCGATACGCCCAAGCGCCCCCATCAGCAATACGGCCGATAGCCCGATGAGAACGCCGCCAACGGCGGAAAGGAGCCAGGGATGCATGAGGATGACTCAGATATTCATATATTCGATAATTTGAATATACACCATTCGAGGCGACTGGGCAAAAGTCTGGCATCTGAGGAATCGAGGCCAGGTCAACGCCCCGACGGCGCATCGCCCATGTTGCGGCGCATCTGTACATCTGGGAGGCAGCCACGTGAACATGCGGCTGCGTATCGCGGCGCCCCGGGGGAAACGGGCGCGGCGCGCACCACTCGTTGCCGGGTCCAATCCAAGGGGATTTCCAATTTATGCCTATCCGTAAGAGAGGCCTCGCCTCGGGTATCGCCTGTGCGCTTTTCCTGGGTTCATTGGGCGCGAGCACACAAGTAGCCGCCCAGGATGCGCCGACGGGCGGCCAGCCTTCGGAACAGAAGCCCTCCAAGGCCAACGCGACCCGTCTTGAGCAGGTCACGGTGACGGCGCAGAGCCGCACGCAGGAAATGCAGGAGGTGCCCATTGCGATGGACATTGTCACCGCCAAGCAGCTGGATACCGTGGCGGCCACGGACCTCAGCCACATGAACCTGTTCGTGCCTGGCCTGGTTGTCGACAACACCGACGCCACCCAGCCCACATATCGTCTGCGTGGCATCGAGACGAACGATTTCGGCATCGGCACCGACTCGGCCGTCGGTGTCTACATCAACGGTATTTACCAGACGCGCAGCGGCGGTTCGCTGATGGCGTTCAATGACATCGCCCGCGTGGAAGTGCTGAAGGGGCCGCAGGGCACGCTGTTCGGCCGCAACACCGCCGCGGGTGCCATTTCCATCGTCACCAACGACCCGACTGACCGTTTCGAAGGCAATGCACGCCTGCGCGTGGGCGACTACGGCAAGCGCTACGGCGATGCGCTGGTCAACATCCCCATCAACAAGGACATGGCCCTGCGCGTCAGCGTGGTGGACAACCAGAGTGATGGCTGGAAGAAGGACGCCGCCACCGGCCAGCATTACGGCAAGGACGACGAGTGGGGCGCCCGCGTCGTCTATCGCTGGAACATCACCGACGACACGCAGGTGAAGCTCGCCTACGACCACGATCGCGTGAAGCAACCGTCGCGCATGGACGTGGGCCTGATCCCCATGCCGGCCAATGACCTCTACGCACGCGCGCCGTTCCCGGCCAATCCGTCCACCTTCTACAATCCGATCAACGCCCCGTTCTACAACACCGCCACCGACGGCCGCGAAGAGCGCAACTATAACGACTGGACACTTACGGTCGACCACAACTTCAGCTGGGGCAACCTCACCTCGACCACGAACTGGACCGGCTACAGCATGTCCCACGTGGAGAACGGCACCGGCCTGCAGCAGATTCCCGAGTACCTCAACACGGGCGTGATCGGCGACGGCCATACCTGGTATCAGGAGTTCAAGTTCACCGGCAACACCGACCTGATGGACTGGGTGGCCGGCGCCAGCTACTACCAGGAGCACGCGAACCAGACCAACCTGGCGCGCGTAAACACCGACACCTACGACACACTCGCGCTCAACACCGGCGTCGGAAAGCAGTTCACGCCCACCGGAACCATCTTCGGCTACTTCGATTCGGTGCTGCAGTCGTTTGGCCTTCCGTATCGCCTGCTGGGCGATCCGTGGGTGGAGACCGTCACTAACCACGGCCGCTTCAGCGCCGGCGCCGTGTACGGCGACGTAATCTGGCATCTCGACGACAAGTGGGATCTCACCACCGGCCTTCGCTACACGCACGACAACAAGGATTTCAGCTGGTACACGCCAATGCGCTCGGCGCCCGAGCTGGACAACACGCTCGCGCAGATGCAGCAGGCGGGATTGCTCAACCTGGTGTCGCTGCTCACCGGCGGCAAGGTCACCGGCGCGCAGCTGGTCACGCTGCTGCAGCAGAACCAGATCTTCAGCACCGCGGTGAACGAGAACGTCAAGAAAAACGCCAGCTGGAACGACCTCAGCCCGCGCCTGGTGCTCTCCTACAAGTTCAGCCCGGACGTGATGGGTTATGCGTCGCTGGCCAAGGGCTACAAAGCAGGCGGCTACGACGGTACCGAGCCCGGCGCCGAGTTCGCACCCGAAAAGGTGTGGAACCTGGAAACCGGCTTCAAGGCGACCTTCCCGGACTACAACCTGCTGGTGAACGGCTCGGTCTACTACTACCGCTACGACAACGTGCAGACGCTGACGGTGATTCCGTCCACGTCAGGCTTCAACGTGCCGGAATACCAGGTCAGCAACACCAACCAGAGGGCGACGGGCCTGGACCTGCAGGTGGAGTGGGTGCCGATCGAGGACCTGCGCCTCGCCTTCAACGGCGGCTACATCGACTCGCAGTACACCACCGCAAAAGTGCCGATCGGCCTGAGCAGCACGAACCAGATCGTCTACTCGGACGTCTCGGGCCAGCCAGTCGGCGAGCCGAAGGTGTCCTACTCGGTGAGCGCTGGCTACACATGGCATGACGTGGCGAACGGCCATCTCACCTTCGACGCGAACTATGGCTTCCGCGGACCGTTGCGCTGCAACGACGCCTCGATATACCAGGGCAAGTGCTCGCTGCCGACCAACTTCAGCCTCAACCAGGCCCAGGAACGCACCGACCTGCGCCTTGGCTGGTCGTCGTCTGGCGATCGCTGGGGCGTCGCGCTTTACGTCAATAACCTGTTCAACAAGCAGTACGTGTCGGGCCTCGGTACCGTATCGCAGTCGGTGCTGGGCACGCCGTACGCCTACATCACGCCGCCGCGCATGTGGGGTGCGGAGTTCCGCGTGAAGTTCTGAGGCCGGAAATGAAGAACCCTTCCCGGCAACCGGGAAGGGTTCTCTACAACTGGCGCGCCCGGAGGGATTCGAACCCCCGACCAATGGCTTCGGAAGCCACTACTCTATCCGGCTGAGCTACGGGCGCATGAGCGTTGACGCGGGGCGCGAGGCTGGGCCTCTTGTCCGCGGCGGACGCGCAGTATAACGGAGTTGGGGGCGGTAGCCCATGTGCGCACCTTGGCGCAGCCCCACCCGCCCTTTGTAGGAGCGCACCCTGTGCGCGACAGCCTTTCGCGCCGGTCCGACCGAGGCCAGCCAGGATGCGCTCGTTACTACCTCACATGAAGCCGCTACACCGCAACGCGCCGACGCGAAGAGGACTTAAAGCAACGTCGTTGCTTCGCGAGGGAATCCCTGCGCACTGCACTTCTCCCTCTCTCCTCCGGGGAGAGGGCTGGGGCATTGCCACCTTTGCGGTGGTGAGGGGCGGGTGCTCGCGAAAGCCTTGCCTACCTCTGTAGGAGCGCACCCAGTGCGCGACCGCTACGCATCAACGACCTCTGCGGTCGCGCACTGGGTGCGCTCCTACAGGGAAGACGTCCCGCTCTTCGCTCTGGCCTTTGACCTTCAATCCCCTATGCCGCGAGGAGGCGGGAGGTGGCATAGCCCGAAGAGTGGCCGGCAGGACGCCGGCCAGTGGATCGTCAGGGCAGGACGCCCTGTCGATCCACCCCGCCTCCCGCCTGCGACTCCGCAGGGGCGCGGCATCGGGGTGGCCTTTCTCTTGGCATTGCCACCTTCTCGGTGGTTACTTCTCTTGACTCCGGGCATCTTGCCCTTCGCCCTTCCTCGCTCCTCAAAGCCGGCGCCATCCATGGCGCTCCTGCGCGTGCGTGGCCAAACAAAGAGAAGTGACCCGGCCTTCCCATGGGGACTAGCTTCGCGTCGCCGGCAGGAGGGCGGAAGCCCGCCGCAGGCGAGCCAGTTCGCCGGATCTCTACAACTACATACCGAGGCTCCGGATGACCAGCCTCCGGCTGCTCTGAACATCTTCCGGCCTGCACCGGGATGACGAACATTGAAGACCGGCGCGAAAGGTTGTCGCGCACAAGGTGCGCTCCTACAGAAGAAGCGAAAAGAAAAAAGGTCCGCGGTGAACCGCGGACCCTTTCATTCACCTCGTTCTCCTCACACGAGAAGAACCAAAAGCCTCACACCATCAACGCGCCTTCAACAGCTCCGACAGGCGATCGGCCTTGCCGCTGATGCGCTCCAGGTGCGGATACTTCAGACCGTCGTGGTAATCGATGCGAATCGTCTTGTACTCGTCGAAGTTCTTCACCAGCAGTTCGACCGGCTGGTTCTTGTCCTTCGCCGCGGCAGTGACCGCATCCTTGATGGCGTCGCTGGAGTATTCCTTGTCGTTGACCGCGACGAGCTTCATGCCCGGCGACAGGCCAGCCTTGAAGGCTGGGCCGTCCCACAGCACGTCGGCGATGTCACCGCCCTTGCCCACCGAGACGCCCAGCGAATAGGTGAGGTTGGCGCCGCCCATGCGTGCTTCCACCGCCTTGGTGACGGCCGAGGGCTTGTCGTTGTAGACCAACTTCCAGCCGTTGGCCTCGAAACCGCCGATCAGCGGGCCGTGGCCATCGAGACGGTCACGCAGATACTTGGTCCAGTCGTACGGCGTGATGTCGTTGAGCGTCTTCACCACGTCTTCGAACGTGTAGGTGTTGACGTCCCATTCGCCGTTCTTCATGCCGAAGAACGCTTTGGCGAAATCGTCGATGGAGCGCTTGTTGCCGGTGAGGTCGCGCAGCTTGCCGTCGACGTCGAGCCAGATCATCTGGCCGCCCGAGTAGTAGTCCTCGCTCATCTGGTAGTTGCGATACGGCAGCGGGCGGCGCATCGCGATGATCGGGTCGTTGGTGGTGTCCTGGATGTTGCGCCACTGCTGCAGGCCCGGGCGGCCCCTGTCGTAGGTGGCGGCGACGTTGGCCAGCATGTCCAGCGCTTCGTCCTGCTTCCACAGGCCCGAGCGCGCGGCCATCACGTATCCCCAGAACTGCGTCTGGCCTTCGTATACCCACAGCAGGCTGTCCTGCATGGGCACGTTGAAGTTCGGCGTGGTGAGGTCGGCACCGCGACGGTACTTGCCATCCCACGAGTGATTGAACTCATGCGAGAGCAGGTCGCGCATGATCACGTTCTTGTCCCACTCGGTGAAGTAGCCGGTGCCCACGCCGTTCTCGCTCGAACGGTGATGCTCCAGGCCGTTGCCCGACATCTTGTCGCTCAGCGAGAACAGGAAGTCGTAGTGGTTGTAATGGTGCGCGCCGTACAGCTTGTACATCTGCTGCACCAGGTTCTGGTGCACCTTCAGCTGCTCGGGTTTGATCTCCAGGAACTTCGGATCGTCCGCCACGATGTTGAGGAACACCGGCGTCTGCGCGCCCGGATCGAGGTCCACGCGCTTGAAGTATTTGCCCGCGTAGATCGGCGAGTCGACGAGGTCGTCATAGTCGATCGGCTTGAAGCTCACCGTGTCGCCGCTGCGCGAGGCCATTTCCAGCGCGCTGCCGTACTGCCAGCCGGCCGGGAAGGTCACGGTGGTCTCGGCCTTGATGCGGCTGGCGAAGTAGCCCGCCGGATACAGCGACACCGAGTTCCACTGCAGGTTGAGCATTTCCGGCGTCATCACCACGCGGCCCTGTCGGGTGTCCTGCGCGGAAAGGAACTGGAATTCCACGTCCACGTTGCTCGCGCCTTCGGGCACGTCCACGTGGAATGCGAACACGTTGAGCGGATCGCGCTTCCACGGGATCACCTTGCCGTTCGCCTTCACCACCAGGCCTGCCAACTTGTCGATCGAACCCGTCGGCGAATGGTTGCCCGGCAGCCACTGCGGATACAGCAGCGTGAGCGGACCCGACTTCGCCGGCACCACTTCGTGCACGCGGAACACGCGGTGCGCGATGTCGGTCGCGTCGACGTTGATCTTCAACACGCCGTCGAACGGAATGTCCTGCGGCGCAGGCACATCGGCGAGTGCGGCAAAGCTGCCCAGGCCAAAGGCCGAAGCGAGGATGGCGGAAGCGAGACGCGAGGCTTTCAAGAGGTTCTCCTGTGGAAATCGCGCAGCGCGACACGTAGCTGCACGAAACATGAACCTCCGATGCTAGTGCGACAATGCACATCGCACCCCCTGCCATTGGTCATGGCGGTGTCTGAACCTCGCCCGTCCCGCGGGATGTCGCACCCGCTGCATGTGCGACGAATGCCCGTATCCTTTCGCCGCCGCGATCCCCACGCGGACCGATGCGTCCTTCCCCCTTAGGCGTCGCATCGGACACAAGAAAATGATGGAGCATTCCATGAACAAGACTTTCATCGCGGCCGCATTGGCCGTCGCCGCCGTTTCGCCGTTCGCCGCCAAGGCCGACGAGGGCAACCAGCTCGACAACTTCTTTGTCGCCGGCAACCTCGGCCAGAGCAACTACCGCGTCGGCGGCCTCTCCGACAAGACCGATGCGTTCTACAACGTGCGCTTCGGCTGGCGCTGGAACGGCATCGTCGGCGCCGAAATCGGCTACGCCGACCTCGGCAAGGGCAAGGACAACGCCGACTTCGTCAGCACCTGGGCCAAGCCGCGCGTGGCGCAGCTGGGTGTGACCGCCAAGTACAACTTCTACAACAACTGGTATGTCACCGGTCACGGCGGCTACCTGCGTTCGCGCACCACCGCCGGCATCACCGTGGGCAATGTTTCCGCCTCGGAGAAGAGCTGGAACAACGGCTGGTACGCCGGTGCCGGCGTGGGTTACGACGTCACCAAGAACGTCAGCCTGGCGCTGAACTACGACAACTACCACGTGAAGTACGGCCGCGCTGGCGCCAGCCAGTCGCAGCTCAACACCAACATCGCGGCCTACTCGGCCTCGGTGGAATACCGCTTCTAAGCGGTGCGGTAGTTGGAACAAAAAACGGCCGCGAAAGCGGCCGTTTTTCTTTGCCCACAACCCACCAGCTCTTTTGTAGGAGCGCACCCAGTGCGCGAAAGGCCTACGAAGCGATGAAGCGGGACCTCGATGCGCCCGCGAAAACCATTGGCATCGATACATCGACACGCTGCGGTCGCGCACTGGGTGCGCTCCTACAACGGAGGGGCTGGCTACTAAAGCTTCTCAAGCTTGCTGTGCCGCATGCCGTAGCCAAGGTAGATCACCATGCCCAGGCTCACCCAGATCAGGAACACTTTCCAGGTGATCGCCGGCAGCTCGGACAGCAACCAGATCGAGAAGCCGATACCGATCAGTGGCACCAGCGGCACCAGCGGGGTGCGGAAGGCACGAGGCAGCTCCGGCTTGCGCTTGCGCAGGATCAGCACCGAGCTGCAGATCACGATGAAGGCCGACAGCACGCCGATGTTGACCAGCTCGGCCACTTTCTGGATAGGCGTCGAACCCGCCACTAATGCGGTAAACACACCGAGCGCGATGGTCGGGCGATGCGGCGTGCCATAGCGCGGATGCACGTGCGCAAACCAGCCCGGCAACAGGCCATCGCGTGCCAATGCATACCAGATGCGCGATGCGCCCAGCATGAAGGCGAACAGCACGCTGATCAGGCCGAACACCGCCGACACCGATACGGTCAACGCCACCCAATGCAGGCCCAGGCCCTTGAACGCATCAGCCACCGGTGCATCGGTATTGAGCGTGTCGTAGTGCGCGATGCCCGTCAGCACCAACGACACGGCGAGATACATCGCCATCGAAATACCAAGCGACAGCAGCACTGCGCGCGGCAGGTCGCGCTGCGGATTCTTCGACTCTTCCGCTGCCGTGGTGAGCGTGTCGTAGCCGAACACGGCGAAGAACACCACCGCCGCCGCCGTGGCGACACCCGAGAAACCAAAGTGCGACACGCCATTCGCGCCGGTGACTCGCTCAGGAATGAACGGCACCCAGTTCGACGGGTTCACGTAGAACACGCCCACGCCAATCACCAGCGCCACCGCGGCTACCTTGATCGCCACCACCAGCGTATTGAAGCGCGCACCCCACTCGGTGCGGAAGGTCAACAGGGCCGACACGCCCAGCGTGATTAGCGCGGCGATGACATCGAAGACCTGTCCTGGCTTCTCGGGATTCATCGCACCCTTCGCCCATACGGGAAGATGTATCCCCACGCTGTCGAGCGCCGACTGCACATAGCCGGACCAGCCGATCGCGACCACCGCCACGATCAGCGCGTATTCCAGCAACAAGTCCCAGCCGATCAGCCATGCGGCGAGTTCGCCGAGCACCGCATAACCGTAGGTATAGGCGCTGCCAGTCACCGGGATGAGGCCGGCGAACTCTGCGTAGCACAGGGCCGCGGCGGCGCTGGCGATGCCGGCGATCAGGAAGGAGAGGACCACCGCGGGGCCCGCATTGAGCGCGGCCTGCTGGCCCGCCAGCACGAATACGCCGACACCGATGATGCCGCCGATACCGATCGCGGTGAGCTGCCAGAGTCCCAGCACGCGGCGGAAATCGCCACGCTTGCCGGCCTCGGCCTGCAGCATCTCCACCGGCTTGTGCCTTACCAGCTTACTAAGGAAATCCATCCGCTCGTCCCCGCAAAGTGAGCGGCGATCATAGCGAATGCGCCCGGCCGTGCCACGCTGCACCCGCGCGAACGGCGGGGCATCAGCCCGGGATCGCTTTCCCCGGGTCAGCCTGCGCGGGCGTATGGATGGCCAGCCACCCGAGCGCGATCGCGCTCACCGCAGGCCAAGCAACCAGTACGGCGACAATGCCCGTGCCCAACCCCTCGATGCCGAACCAACCGCCGGTAAGCAGAGGAATGGCGGCGGTGGCCAGCAGACGCAGGAGTTCCATCACCACGCCGCTGCGCCGGCCTTCGGTCAACATGCCCAGCGCCGTGAGACTGAGCACGAGGAACGCCGCGTAGGCAGCCAGCGATACGGCCGGCAGATGCTTGGCCAGATCCAGGAACTGCACCGCCATCACCAGCAGCAGCGCGAACTGCACCAGGCTGTAGATGACGAGGCCGCGCGACAGCACGGGCTGGTAGCGCTGGCGATGGATATCGAAATCGGGCTTGGGAAAGCGCTGGGCCACATCGGCAGGACGCCAGCCCGGCGGCTTGATCCACACCATCAACTTGTCGCGCCAGCGACGCGCGTGCCATGCGTCCTTCAACGCCGCCCAATACACCTCGACGTTCGCCCACAGTGGATTCCAGCTGCGCAGCGGCGCACGCGTGCCGTAGATGGGCGGATCGTTGTCGTCTTCCTCCACGAAGGTGCCGAACAGGCGATCCCAGATGATGAGGACACCGCCGTAGTTCCGGTCGAGGTATTTGTCGTTCACCGCGTGATGCGCGCGATGGTTGGACGGGGAGCAGAACACGCGGTCGAACCAACCCAGGCGGCCCACCAGTTCGGTGTGTACCCAGAACTGGTACAGCAGGTCGATCAACGCCACCACCGCGAACACTTCCAGCGGATAGCCGGCAATCGCCATCGGCAGGTAGAAAAGCCAACCCAGCAGCACGCCGCTTCCCGTCTGGCGCAGTGCGGTGGACAGGTTGTAATCCTCGCTCTGGTGATGCACCACGTGGGCGGCCCACAGGATGTTCACCTCGTGGCCGGCGCGGTGCAGCCAGTAGTAGCAAAGGTCGTAGAACAGCAGCCCGCTGATCCACACCCACGCGCTGCTGGAGGACAGCGAGAAGATCGCCAGGTGTTCCACGCACCACGCATAGATGCCCAGCGTCAGCACCTTGCTGAAGACCGCCACCACCTGCGAGATCACGCCCAGCCCGAGGCTGTTGATGGCATCGCTGCTGTGATACACGCGGCGGCCGCGCAGCTTGCCTACCAGCAGTTCCAGCCCAATCAGGGCGAAGAACACTGGCGTTGCCCAGCTGATGATGGTGGCCTGCAGATTCACGTGAAATCACCCGTCTGTCGGACCGAGCGCGCCAGGCACCACAGCGCCGCGTAATAGGTGGCCAGTACCCACAGGGCCGAAAGCGGAATGGCAAAGCGGAACCGGTTCCAGGCCAGCAGTGTATCGCTGAGCATGAACAGCAGCGCGCCGCCCGCCGCCCACTGCGCGGCCCCGGCCAACGCGTCGTCGCCATGCGTCCAGGCCCGCGCCACCGACTGTCCGCCCATGGCCGCGAGCACCACCACATAGACCACCACCGGCAGGTGAAGTGCGTCCGGCAGCGTGGGCCACAACGCCCACAGGTTGAGCCCGCCGTAGGCCAGGCAACCCAGGATGGCGAGGGGCCTGGCTGCGAAGCGGGTATCGGACAGGAACGCGCGAATGAAGCACAGATGGCCGAACAGGAACGCCACCAGCCCGGCCACGAACGCATCCACCGGCAACATCAGGAAGATATCGCCAACCAGTGAGAACGCCATGCCGATGGTGATCCAGCGCCGATAGCCCGGGGAAACCGCCGGTTGAGCCCGCCATGCCCGCCAGAGGATCAGCAGCGTGGCCAGCGGCTTGGCCAGCCAATGCAGCAGGCGCCAGCCATCGACGGTGGCAGGCGCGGCGAACGTGGCCCCCATGATGGCAGCCACGGCAGCCAAGGCGATCGCCGCGTCGAGCCAGCGCCACGTGAAAGGCGCCGCGGCCACGTTTGAAACAGACATGCCTGGATTCCCCCAAACCCTTTGGTCGAATCCTCATCTTAGAGCCTGTCTGCCCTCTTTCGCTCGCCGCGTCACGCCAGGCCGGGCACGCTCCCGACCTGGCGTTTTCTCACCCTTTAGAACTTCGCGTTGATGCTGAAGAACACTTGGCGCGGCGCACCGGCCATCAGCGTCTGGTTCCAGCCCTGCGGGTCGGAGGCCACGTAGCCGTTGGTGCCGGTGGTGGCGAAGTACTTCTTGTCGAGCAGGTTGGTGACATTCAGGCCCAGGCTCAGGTCCTTCAGCACGGACACCGTGCCGATGTCGTAGCTCACGCCCAGGTCGAACAGCCAGTACGAGGGCACCTCGGAATCGTTGAGGTAGGTGATGTAACGACGACCGGTGTACTTGCCGTCGATGCTCGCGCGCCAGCCGCCCCAGGTGTAGCTGAGGTCACTGCTGAACATCCAGCTGGGGATGCCGACCACGTACTTGCCATCGGTTGCGACCACGCCGTTGTTGAGGTAGTCGTCCTGGTACTTGGAGTTGTTGTACGAGAGCGAGTTGAGCCAGCGCACGTGCTCGATCGGGCGCCAGATCACCGCCAGGTCGACACCGGTGCTCTTCACCGAGCCCACGTTGTTGAGGATGGCCGAACAGGTCTGCACCGCGCTGCACGGCGACACCGCCAGCAGGCGGTTGGTGAAGCGGGTGTAGTACGCGTCGGCCGACGCTTCGAAGGTATCGCCGTGCACGCGATAGCCCAGCTCGAAGGTCTGTGACTGCTCGGGGCTCAACGAACTCTTGCTCGCATCGAACGCCGCCTGCGACTGACTGAAGGGCAGGAAGCCGTAGGCCGCGAGATTCTTGCTGTAGGAGGCGTACACCTCCTGGTTCGCGTCGAGCTTGTAGTTGACGCCGACCTGCGGAAGGAACCCGTCGCTTGCGCGGATGCGGCCCTGCGCGAGCGCGCTGCTCGGCACCAGCGACTCGGCGCTGTTGGTCACGCCCAGCGCCTTCGCGCCGAAGTTCACCGTCAGGCGATCGTCCATGAAGCGGATCGTGTCCGACGCGTAGGCCATGCGCGTCTTGCTGTCGTAGTGCTGGAAGAAGCCGCGCAGGAACGGCTCCTCGTTCTCGTAGAAGTTGCTGAGGTAGTTGTACGCACCGGTCAGGTAGAAATAGTTGCGCTCCTGGTTGGTGGTGGCGTCCTCCGCCCAGAAGCCCACTTCGATCTCGTTGCTGCCCAGCGTGAACTGCAGCGAACCGGTGCCGCCGAAGCGATCGAGTCCGTAATCGGTGGTGCGCATCGCCAGCGGTACGGTCGGCGACGACGCCACGTATGGCGTGGCCCACTGACCTTCGCCGCGATTGTCGTGGTAGTAGGTGCCCAGGTTGAGCGTGGTGTGCTCGGCCAGGTTGAAGGTGCCGCTCAGGCCCGTCAGCGTGTCGCGACGGATGCCGCCGCCCGCGTAATAGGTGGAATCCACCAGGTCGTAGCCTGCCGGCAGCGGCGACAGCATGGCGGGATACGCGCCCTTGCCGTTGTACGCATTGGCGATCTGCACCGCCGTGCTCCAGTCCGGCTGCAGGTAATCGAACTTCCAGCCCAGCGCCTTCTGGCTGGCGAGCGAGAGGTCCATGTAGTCGTATTCCTTGCGACGCGATTCGTCGTAGAACAGGCTCACACTACCGCCTTCCCACTGGTACACCGACTTCAGGTTGATCTGGTTGGAGCGCTGGTCGCCATAGCCCTTCCACTTGTCGGTGGAGGCGTGGTCGTACGACACGTACATCGAGAAGCCGTGGTAGTCGCCGGTGTCCAGGCGCACGAAGGTGCGCGTGGTGGAATCGGAACCTAGCACCTGATTGATGCGCGCACCGGCCACCGCATCCGGATCGGCCGAGAAGAACTGGATGGTGCCGCCCAGGTTGGTGTTTGCCGGCGTGCCCAGCGCGCCGGCGCCCTGGGCCAGTTCCACCGTGCTGATGTTGTCGCTGCTGATCGCGCGCGTCACCTGCAGGCCGGTGGTGGTGCCGTAGGTCATGTTGCCGAGCGGGATGTTGTCCAGCGTGAAGCCGAGGCGGCTCTGGTCGAAACCGTGCAAGGTGATCTGCGTGGACCATTCGTACGCGCCCCACGGATCGGCCGACTGGAAGTTCACGCCCGGCAGCTTGTCGATCGCCTTGAGCGGACTGGTGCCGGGTGCGAGCGCCTGGATGTCCTCGCTGGTGACCTTCTGCACCTGGCGCGTTTCGCCGGAAGCCACCACCGATACCGCATCCATGGTCTTGGCCTTGTCCACGCTCGCCGCACCGTCGGCGGTGGCGGGCACGGCGGTGGCGGGCACGGCGTCGTCGGCGAAAGCAACGCCCGCATGAAGGGCGGCCAGGGTTGCCAGCGCGATCGCGGTCTTGCGAAGGGAAAGCTTGGGCATGACGAATCCTCGCGCGCGGATTCGCCACGAATCCGCACGATCAAGTAAGGGGAACGGAAGAGGCAAATAGCCGTCCGAACCGTTCGGACGACATCGGGAAAGCGTGAAGCCCGCGTGTGTATCCGCGATGACACGCACATTTAAAACATCGGCGAGAACGCGCTTTGTGCGCGTTCTCATGTCACCCCTTGCGTTCAGGGCAGCAGGGATTTGCCTTGCGCTTGCGGCAGGCTTACACCGAGTGCGCGAGCGACGGTGGGCGCGATGTCGCGCATGTCGATTTCGCCGAAGTCCTTTCCGACGGGCACCCCCTTGCCCGCCATGATGAAGGTCGACCGCATCTGCGCCAGCGAAGGATCGAAGCCATGCATGCCCCGATAGTGACTGGGCGACGGCAGCGGCGCGTCGGGACGGATGGCCATCTCGTAGCCCGGCTTGAACAGCACGAACCAATCGGCCCTGGATGTGCCGCCCTCGCGCAGCACGTCATCATGATCGAGCACGCGAGCGATGCCGAACGCGGGATCCTTCTGCAGCTGAGCCAGCAAGGTCGCGACCTTCATGCGAACACCGGCGTCCGCCGGATCGCGCAGCACGATGGCCGCGCTGCCACCATCGTTCCACGGCATCGCCTTCCAGTCGGCCACCTCGGTGCCCTTGAGCGTGACCAGGCCCGACCGGATGAAAGGCGCATACAGGTTCACGTCGTTCTGCACCGGCACGAAGCCGTGGTCGGACACGACGACCACCACGCCATCGGGATGAACACGCCTGGACGCCTGCACGAGATCGCCCACCAGCGAGTCGATGTGCTGGAGCACGGCGCACGCTTCCGGCGTATCAGGACCGCTCACATGCTGTTCGTGGTCGAGCGCGGTCAGATACGCCGTCATGAAGTCGGGCTTGCGGGATTCCAGCAGGGCGACAGCAAAGCGCGTGCGCGTCTGGTCGCCCGCCAGGCTCTCGTCGATGCCATCGGCATACGGTCCCAGCTGCTGCTCCAGCGAGGGCAACAGGCCCGGCGTGGCAAGCGCGGCGAGCAGCTTGCGATCGTCGGCCGTGCCGGTGCGCCAGATCTGTGGGAGGTTCCAGTCCACCGTCGCGCCGACGCTCACGGGCCAGTGCACGTTGGCCGTATGCAGGCCCGCCGCGTGCGCGGCATCCCACAGCGTGGGCACCTTGATGTCGCTGGCATACCAGGCCCAGCCCTGCTGGTTCTTGTTGGTCGGGTCGAAGGTGAGGTTGCCGCCGATACCGTGCGTATCCGGCGTGACGCCGGTGATCAAGGTGGTATGGCTGGGATAGGTGAGTGTCGGCAGGACGCCGCGCACGCTGTCGGCATGGCTGCCTTGTTGCAGCAACGCCTGGAGGTTCGGCAGCGCAAGGCCACGCTCATGTGCATGCAGCACATCGGCGGGGCGCAGGCCATCAATGGAGATCATCAGCACGGGCGATGCCGAAACCGCGGGCACCACCGCAAACGCCATGAAGCTGGCGAGCACACGGCTAGTCAGTCGACGCATGAGACACTCGAAGGGATCAGGGAAGCGGTGCGGCCTTGCGCGTATGCAAGGCCGGATATGGCGGGCTCAGCGCTCGTCCACGGCCTTGCGGCCAATGGCCGGGTCGTCGGTGAAGAACGCATCCACGCCCGCGGCGAGGTAGGCGCGGATCTCGGCGATCGACCCTGCTTCGTTGAACGCCTTGGGGTCGTTGCCTTGCCAGAAGTTCTTCGCCTGGAAGTGGTTCTCCGGGCGGAACGTATACGGATGGACTTCCAGCTTTGCCGCATGCGCATCGCGCACCAGCGACGTCGGCTTGCCGAGCGAACCATCGGATGCAAGCGGGATGATGGCGCGGATGTTCGGCCCGATCGCATCGGCGTAGGTGGCGATGTCGTGCAGGCCCTTGGGGGTCATCATCCCGCCGTAGCTCAGCTTGCCGCCAGCGGCGACCACGTCGTACGGCTGCTCGGTCGCGTCGTCCAGCAATTGCAGCAGGCGGATATTCGGATGCGCCTTGCCCAGCTTGCCGCGCAGATAGCGCAGGTTGGCCACCTCGAACGACTGGATTTCCACCGGCGCCGTGCGGGTGTATGCATGCGCGGCGAGGATAGCCAGCACCCGGTCTTCCATCGGCAGGCCGGCCTTCTGGAAATAGGTGCTGTGCTTGATCTCGGGGATGATGCCGATCACGCGGCCACGGGTGGCCGACTCCGTGGCGACGAAATCGATGATCTCGTCCAGCGTGGGGATCTGGAATTGCCCATCGTAGGCCGTGCTACGAAATTCCGGAAGCCGTTCGCGCGCGCGCAGCGTCTTCAGTTCGGCGAGGGTGAAGTCTTCGGTGAACCACCCGGTGACGGCGTGGCCATCGATCGTCTTGGTGGCCTTGCGCGAGGCGAATTCGGGATGCTGCGCCACGTCGGTGGTGCCGCTGATCTCGTTCTCGTGGCGCGCCACCGGCACGCCGTCGCGCGTCATCACCAGGTCCGGTTCGATGAAGTCCGCGCCGTCGGCGATGGCCTTGCCGTAGGAAGCGAGCGTGTGCTCCGGACGCAGCGCACTCGCGCCGCGATGGCCGATCACCAGCACCTTCGGCGCCAGCGGAGCCTCATTGGCCTGCACATGACCCATGAACATCGCACCCACGGCGAAGACAGCCCAGCTTAAACGAACCCCAGCCATTCCCTACTCCGTTGCGATGCCTGCACGCCGATCGCGCATAGTGGGCCTGCCGCATGTCGTTTCCTTGACATGACCAAGGCGGCGTTGCGACATCAGCGTCGCGCAAGTCAGGGGCATGACTGTCGGCAGGGTCGTGACTTGCGGCCAATGGCGCGCACTTTGCCGGTTGATAGCCTGCAGGAACTTTCGAAAGGACACGGATCCCATGTTCTCCCTGCTCTTTGCCGCCCTGCTTGCCAGCGCACCTGCCGCCGCCGATTGCCACGTAGGCGCCTATCGCCTCGCCGATGGGCAATCGCTCGATATTGCACCCAGCGACGAGGGTACGCTGCGCTGGCGCAGTATCGATGGCGCCAGCGGCCAGCTGCATCGCGATCATGACGATGCCTGGAAGAGCACCTTCGGCTGGACCGACCGTCCGGATGGCAAGGATGTGGTGTTCAGCGACTGCGCCAAGGGCACGCTCACTTTTGCTGGTATGGCCGCCAAGCGCATTCCGCTGGAAGTGCGCGATACGGTCTTCACCGGCGAGGGCGGCACGCGGCTGGTCGGACGGCTGATCCTTCCTCCGGGCTCGGGCAAGGTGCCCATCGTGGTGCTGGTTCACGGTTCGGAGCACAACTCCGCACGCACCTGGGACTTCATGCAACGCCAGCTACCTGCTGAGGGCGTGGGCGCGTTCGTCTACGACAAGCGTGGCACCGGCGATTCGGCCGGCGAGTACACGCAGGACTACAACGTGCTCGCGAACGACGCCGTTGCCGCCATGAACGAGGCCCGCAAGCTGGCCGGCGCGCGCGCGTCCCGAGCGGGCTTCCGCGGCGGTTCGCAGGGCGGCTGGGTTGCGCCGCTGGCTGCGACCCGCACCAAGGTGGATTTCGTGATCGTCGGCTATGGCCTCGCCATTTCGCCACTGGAAGAAGACCGCGAAGCCGTGGCCTTCCAGCTGAAGCTGAAAGGCTACGACCAGTCGGTGATCGACAAGGCCTGGCAGCTCTCCGATGCCATCGGTCTCATTCTTTCCAGCGAGCTCACCGAGGGTTTCGACCAGCTCGACGCAGCGCGCGCCAAGTACAGCAAGGAGCCCTGGTACAAGGACGTGCGCGGCGACTTCAGCTATCTCGTGCTGCCGATGAGCGATGCGGACATCCGCGAGAAGGGCAAGGCGTACATGTTCCACACGCCGTGGCACTACGACTCGATGCCCGTGCTGCGCAAGCTGCACACGCCGCAGCTGTGGATGCTCGGCGGACTGGACATCGATGCGCCGAGCGGCGAAACGCTGCGCCGCCTCACCTCGCTGCAGGGCGACCGCCTGCCCATCACCACCGTGGTGTTCCCGAAAGCCGAGCACGGCATGACGGAATTCGAGACGGACGCGAAGGGCGAGCGCGTTTCCACGCGTTATTCGGAAGGCTATATGCGCATGACCATCGACTACGCGAAGGGCGCGCTGCACCCGCCGTATGGCGAAGGCCGCATCGTGCCTCCCGCAAAGCCTTCCCTGTAGGAGCGCACCCAGTGCGCGATGGGTGTTGCGAAAAGTCGTGATGAGGACGCGGTGATAGTTTGCGAGTCGAAAGTCCAGACGCGATCGTCAACCTGCGATCGCGCACAGGGTGCGCTCCTACAAGAGCAGTAAGGCCGCGAGTTCATTCTGTGGGAGCGCACCCTGTGCGCGACGATGACCCTCAGTCCGGCCGGTGCGAATGCGAAAACCGAAGTACACCGCGGTGCCCCGGTCGCGCACAGGGTGTGCTCCCACAAGGTGACGGGATACCGCTTGAGGGAGCGCTTCGCCTGTAGCGTCAGCGCTTCGAACTCACCTGCTGCAGCCACGCCTCATACGTGGGTCGGTCCACCGGCACGCCGTCGGCGTTGCAACTGCCGAGCCTGCACAGCTCTTCGCGAATACGCGGTGCATGCTGCACGATCACGTGGAAGATCGCGTTCTGCTCCAGCTCGCCGTGGAACGCGGCGGCACCCGGTCCGGTGGCGAAGATCGCCACGTCTTCGCCGCCATGCGTTTCCGCCTTCATCGGCAGGATTGCCTCCTGCATGTAATCGGGGTTGCTGGTCTTCACCTTGCTGAGGTCGGGGCGGCCCTTGGTGTCGTACGAGTAGTCGTGCGGGTTATGCGGAAAGCGTTTGCTGCCGTCCGGTTGCACATCGCTGGCGCCGGTATAGCCCGGGCCGTTCGCGAAGCCCAGCGTGGTGTAGGGGCGGCCCGCGGCGTCGCGAGCGAGGCCGGCGCCACCTTCCTCGTCGTAGCTGTCGGTGTGGCCTTGCACCAAGCCGAGGATGTCGTTGCCGCGCCTGGGATAACCGGCAAAGGTCATGGTGTGGCTGTGATCGGCGGTCACTACGATCAACGTATTGCTGGGGTCGGTGTGCTGCAACGCGGCCTGCACCGCATCGGCGAAGGCGATGGTCTCGTCGAGCGCACGATAGGCGTTGCCACCATGCAGCGCATGATCGATACGGCCACCTTCCACCATCAGGAAGAAGCCGTTCGGGTTCTGCTTGAGCACGTCAATCGCGCGCGTGGTCATTTCGGCGAGGCTGGGTTCGTCCAGCTTGCCGGTGGTGCGCTCGTGCTCGTAGTTGAGGTGCGAGGGATTGAACAGGCCGAGCAGGCGCGGCGTCCTGGCCGGATCCAGCGCCAGCAGTTGCTGGCGACTCCACACATAGGCGCCGTCCGGGTGATGCTGCTTCCACTCACCGATCAGGTCGCGGCCGTCCAAACGCTGACCAACCATGCCGCGTTCGACTGGATCGTCCTCGCCCGCGCGCATGAACTCGGTGCGGCCGCCGCCCATGGCAACGGTAAGCCCACCGGTACCAGGGAAATCGACCAGCTGCGCGGCGAAATCCTTGCACCCCTGCGTCTTGGCATCGGCGGTGAGGTCGGCATCCACTTCCCAGTTACGCTCGGGCAGATGGCCGTAGGTGGCGGCAGGCGTGGCGTGCGTGATGCGCGTAGTGGTGATCGCGCCCGTGCTCATGCCCGCGGCGGACGCGAGTTCCAGCGTGCTTACCAGTTCCTGCCCGCGCGTGGCGGCGCAGTCCTGGCGACGCGGCACCTGCGAGACACCGATGAAACCCGCGCGCGTCTTTACGCCACTCATGATGGCGGTCATGGTGCCGGCGGAATCGGGCGTCTGCTGGTCGGTCTCGTAGGTGCGGCTCAAGGCACTGAACGGAAAGCGCTCGAAGCTCAGGCGATAACTCTCGCCATCCACGCCCTTGAGCTGTCCCGCACGCACATGGGCGGCCGCAATGGTCGGCAGGCTCATGCCGTCGCCGAGGAACACGATGACGTTCTTGGCGTGCTGTCCACCGGTGTTCGCTTGCGCGGCGAGCTGTGCGGCCGCGGCTGCACCGTTGCGGAACCACCACTGCGGCGTCTCACCGTCGGGACGCTGGATCGCCGGCACGTCGATAGTCGCGGTGGGTGTGGCCGGCGGCGTGACGGCCTGGCTGGCGCAAGCGGTGAGCAGCGAGAACGGGGCCAGCCACAGCAGGCGTGGCGCGCGCAACGGCGAAAGCGGCATGGAGCAAATCCCTTGGATGAAAGACGGACCGCGCATGATAGTGGTGTCGCAAGAAATTGCTGTGACAGATGGGCGTGGCCATCGATGCTAGCCTCGCTTCATGCTCCGTCGCGTACTGCTGACGTCCCTGTTCGCATTGGCCTCCTGCGTGGCCGCCGCAGGTGATGGCGCTGCTGGCGACGCCGGCCTGCACCGGGACATGGTGTTTGACCAGTATCCCGACCTCGCCACCAGTTCGCAGCTGATCCGCCGCCTGCTGAGTCCCTTGAACGCGCAGCGCATCCGGCAACAGGCTCACGCAACGGGCATCGCCATCCGCGAGCAGCCAATCGATCTTTCGAAAGAGCACTTCACCGTCTACGTGCCCACGAAAGCGCCGCCGGAAGGCTACGCGCTGATGGTGTTCGTGCCGCCATGGGACGAGGCGCGCATTCCGCTCACCTGGATTCCCGTGCTGGAGCGCCGCGGCATCGTGCTTGTCACCGCCGCCGAATCAGGCAACGACGAGGACGTGCTCGATCGTCGCGAACCGCTGGCGCTGCTCGGTGCCGCCAACGCGATGTCGCGATACCGCATCGACCCGCGGCGGGTGTTCATCGGCGGCTTCTCCGGCGGTTCCCGCGTGGCGCTGCGACTGGCGCTCGGCTATGCGGACATGTTCCACGGCGTGCTGCTCGATGCTGGCAGCGACGTGCTCGGTCAGCAGGTGCCGCTGCCGCCGCGCGAGCTGCTCGAACAGTTCCAGGCATCGACCCGGGTGGTCTACCTCACGGGCGCCACCGACACCGCGCGCCAGCAGGCCGATCGACAAAGCCGCCAGTCGCTGAAGCAGTGGTGCATCACGGACATCGACGCGCGAACCATCCCGTGGACCGGCCATGAGATCGCCGATCCCTCGGCGTTCGATCGCGCCTTGGGATCACTGGAGCACCCTGGCGCGGACGATGCGGCGTCCCTTGCGGCGTGCCGTGCGCGCATCGACAAGGAGCTCGGAGAACAACTGGATGCGGCCGAGTCCTCGCTGGCACGCGGCGACCGCGACCAGGCGCGCACCCGCTTGCAGGAGATCGACCAGCGCTTCGGTGGGCTGGCCGCGCCGCGAAGCACCGATCTGGCGTCGCGGCTCGACGCCGCGACATCCAAGTGATCGCGCTCCCAAGTCAGCGCGTACCGTCGAATATCGGTGTGCCCTGGGTGCTCCAATGGAACGGTTCGATGTACGGCGCGCGCCGTGCCGTGCACTTCCAGTCGGGGCCGCCGTTGGCGTGGTAGATGATCCAGTCCTGGCCGTCCGGCGACTTGAAGAACCCGTTGTGTCCCGTGGCGTACACGCCGCGCTCCGCCGAACCATGCAACACCGGCGCCGACGACTTGCGCCATGACGACGGCGCCAGCAGGTTGGCGTTGGCATCGGCTTCGAGCAGGCCCAGCGCATAGTCGTCAGACCAACAGGCGCTTGCCGAATACGTCAAGAATACCTTGCCGCCAGGACCCTTGAGGAACTCGGGACCTTCGAGAATCTTGCGTCCGCCCTGCATCTCCCACGCGTAAGTGGGATGCGCGATGTCCACCTGCGGTTCGCCCAACGTCCACGCATTGGTCATTGGCGCGATGATCAGGTCGCTGTGGTCGTCCACATACGCGGAGTAGACGAAGTAGCGCTTGCCGCCGTGATCGAACACCGTACCGTCGATGCCCGACAGGTGCGTCTTCAGCATGCCCTTGTCGATCCACTCGCCCTGCGTGGGATCGGCGGAGGCGTTCTCCAGCACGAAGACATGGCGATGGGCATCGTCGTTGTGCGTCTTGTCCACCGCGGTGTAGTACAGGTACCACTTGCCGTCGAGGAAGTGCAGCTCGGGCGCCCACACCGAAGCGGAGTTGGGGCCTTGCGCGGGCGGACGCCATACGACCACCGGCTTGGCCTCGCCCAGATGCGCGAGGTCAGCGGTCTTCCACAGCGAAATGCGATCACCCTGGGTGTTCGTGTAGTAGTAGACGCCATCGCGCTGCGCCACCCATGGATCGGGGCCCGAAGGCAGCAGCGGGCCTTGCGGCTTGGCCGGCATCGCATGCGTCGATGCGGCAAATGCCAGGCCGAGCAAAGCAAGCGTCATCCGCATCGAACGCATTACGGCTTCCTCGCTGGCGTTTGGCCGTCCATCTCCAGGTAGTCGACGTCGAGCACATGCTCGCCACCATCGACATCGATCGTGTTGAAGCCCGGCAGCAGGTTCGCCTGCACGCTGATCTCGTGCCATCCGTCCGGCGTGTCACTCGCGTGCGGCGTGGCGACGCGCGCGCCATTGACCACCAAGGCAGGCTGTGCCGCGAGGCCAAGATCGGCGTAGCGCACGGCAAGCGCGTGCGTGCCACCCGTGCTGTTGACCACGAAGCGCAGCCGCGCCTGCGGGCCCGCACCCAGGCGTGCCTTGCGCAGGTTGGACGCCTTGGGATCGGGCACGGCCACCGCACCGGTGAAGGATGCGTCTTCCGCTTCATAGCGGTTGAACGACAGCGTCGCCGCGCGATAGAGGATCTCGTTGCGCGAGGCATGCGTCGGCGCGTCGGGCACCGACGAACTGGTGACGTGCAGCAGGCTGCCGTCGTCGCGCAGCAGGAGCTCCTGCGTCCAGCCCGCGTGGATGTTGCCGGTGAGCTTCTGCACCGGCGCGCGAACCTCCCACCAGGGGCCACGGCCCGATGCATTGTTCCAGTACAGCGTGCGGCCGCCCTCGTCGCCACCGCCGCCCGCGCGTTCCGCCGAAATCACGATCACGCCTTCAGGGCCACCGAGCGGGAACCAGCGCACCACGGGGCACGCGGCGGGCCAGAAGCCCGACAGCGTCATCACCGGTTCGCCATGCCGTTGTGGATCGCCCCAGTCGAGGCCGTCGCGACTGAACTTGATGAATACCTGGCCGTTGTCCGGGCCGTCGATGTTCTCGTAGGTCATCGCGTAACGCTTGTCCGGCAGGCGCGTGACGATGGCCATGCCGGGGCGCTGCACGCCGCCGGGAATCGCCACGTCGCGTACTTCCTGCCCCCAGTGCCGGCCGCCATCGTCGGAAACCTTGTGCGCCAGCAGCTGGTTGTAGCCTTCGGCCTTGTGCTGCTCGGTGGAGTAATAGGCCACCAGCCGGCCGTCGTCGAGCACGTGGACGTTGGATTCCCACACGCCCTTGTTGTCCTTGTCTTCCGGATGTCCGCCGCCCTTCACGATGGAGCTGCGGTAACCCCAGGTCTTGCCGCCGTCCTGCGACACGTACATCTGCAGGTCTTCGGTGACCACGTGGCCCTTTGCATCGTTGCCGGTCGCATTCGCCGACAGCACCAGCGTGCCCGCCGGCAGATCACCCGCTGCACGCTCCAGCTCGGTGATGTGCGGCTGCCAGCGCAGCTGCCAGTGCTTGTCCGAGGCATGCACCTGGTCGGTGACGTTCATCAGGAAATGCCAGGTATCGCCATGGTCGCGGCTTTCCCACAGCGGAATGCCACCCATACCGTTCTGCTCGAACACCATCAGCAGGCGTCCGCGATCCTGTGCCGGACCATGTTCGACGCGCGCGATGGATACATAGCCCGTGCCATCAGCGAGACGCGTACCCACGGCCCGCTCGGGAGTGTCCTGTGCGTGTGCGGTGCACGCCAGCGAAACAGCCAGTGCCAACGTGGCCAGCTGATTTGTTGCCCTTTTCATGCGGACTCCTCGACATCGACGGAGGCGCACCCTGCCCTCCAAAAAAATGGCGGAACGACGGCGTTGCCAGCCGCCGCCCGCCAAGTGGGAGAGATTTACATCTTGAAGCGCAAGCCCAGGCCGTAGGTGCGATCCTGGTAACGGACGTCACGCGGGCGCGTTTCGCCGTCACCCCAGTACTGGTGCAGGTCCGCGCCAAAGATGTTGGTCGCGTTGAACACCACGGTGAAGTACTGGTTGACGTCGTAGCCGAGCGAGAAGTCGACCTGGTTGGCCGGCTTGATCTCGTCGTTCACGCCCGCCACCGTCTGCTGGTTGAAGCCGTCGATGAAGCGGCTGCGGTAGTTGTACGCCAGACGTGCGGACCAGCCGAACTTTTCGTACATCAGCACGGCGTTGCCGTTGTTCTTCGACACGTTCTGCAGCGGCGAGGTAACCACCGGGCCGCCGATGTACTGCGGCGAGCGGGTGGAGCCGTCGATGTAGGTGTAGTTGAACTGCACGCCTAAGCCGTTGAACGGTTCCGGCAGGAAGTCGAAGAACTGCTGGTACGCGAATTCACCGCCGAACAGGTGGCCCGAACCCGCGCTCTGCGGCGAGTTGAGCTGGTACGGCTGGCCGCCGATGGTCACGTCCGTCACGTAGTTCTGGATGTAGCCGTTGATGTCGCGGTAGAACAGGCCGCCGCTGACGTAGCTGGCCGGCGCGAAGTACCACTCCAGCGAGGCGTCGTAGTTGTTCGACTTGATCGGCTTCAAGTCCGGGTTGCCGCTGCTGGCGATGCCGGCGCGGTTGATCGTGCCCGGATTGAGCGACAGCGACGGGTTGAGCTGACCGAAGCCCGGATAGGTGAGCGTCTTGGCCGCCACCAATCGCAGCTGCAGGTTGTCCTTGATGTGCAGGTTGAAGCTGGCGTTCGGCAGGTACACCGGTGCGCTGGTGTTCGCCGACAGCGGCGTGTAGATGTTGGTCGAGGCGTCATACGAGAACGCATCGAGGTTGCGCTTCACGCGTTCGATGCGCATGCCCAGCAGGCCGTCGTACGGCAGGCCGAACATTTCGTTGCCGTAGGCGAACTGGAAGTAGCCCGAGTACGACTTCTCGTCGATCTGGTAGTAACGACCCGGGTTCACCGGCGCCAGGCCGTTCGGCAGGCCATACAGATTGCGGATCGCGTCGGCATTGTTGACGAGGAAGTTGTAGCAGCCGCTCAGCCAGTGCCCAGGAATCGCGTCGGTGCTCGGCTGGCTGCAGAAGTAACCGTTCGGGAAGCGCGCGATGACCTGGTTGGCCGGGTTCGGGTTGGCCGAGATGGCGCCCGTGCCGCCCGGCGGCGGCGTGGAGACTTCCACGCTGCCCGTGTACTCGGCCTTGTGGTCCGAATAGCGCAGGCCGAAATCCACGTACTGGAAGAAGCTGCCGTTGAGGTCGTATGTACCGTCGCCGCGCCAGGCGGTCTGCGTGCCGCGCTGGTTGTTCCAGGTCTGGAACAGGCCGTTGAGGTAGTACTGCGACGGATCGTTGGCCGGGTTGCCCGCGAGCGCCCAGCTGTTGCCGCCGTTCCATACCGTGGTCACCGGCGCCTTCAGGAAGGTGTCGACGATGAAGGTCTGGTCGTGGAACGACGAGGAGTTGAACGACAGGTCGGTGGACAGGTTCAGGCGATCGCCATGCCACTTCGCGCCGATCGAGTTCTGGATGTCATGGCCCCACTGCTGGTGTGCCTGCGTGCTGGTGGCCGCATAGGTGTTGCCGGTCCAGCTGCCGCTGGTGGCGTCGCAGATGGTCTGGCCCTGGTACGGCGAACCGGTCAGCTGGTTGGCGTAGCAATGGTTGCCCACGCTCACCGAGGTCGGATCGACCGAGCCTACCGGGAAGCTGAAGTAGAACGGCTGGTTGTAGCTGTCCGAATCCCAGTCGTACAGGCCTTCGACGTAGACCTCGGTGCTGTCGTTGGGCTTCCACTGCAACGCGTAGTTGAATTCCTGGCGCGTGCGGTTGCCGATGTTGTAGTCGGCGCCGAAGCCGTTCGGCATGGAAATGAGGTTGCCGTCATTGGTGCGGATCGGCGTGCCGTTGGCGCCGGTGAGCACCTTCGGGAAGTCGTTCCACACCGCGTTGTAAGCGTAGTGCTGCTTGTCGTAGCCCACGTTCATCAGGGCGCCGAACTCGCCGATGTCGGTCTTCCAGCGATCGCTCAGCAACAGGCTGCCGTTGGGATCGTTGTGGTCGCCGTACTTGCTGTGCGTTTCGGTGAAGGTGGCAGCCGCCTTCGGGCCGTCGAAGTCGAACGGACGATACAGCTGCATGTCCACCAGGCCGGCGATGCCGCCGGTCGGCAGGCTCGCTTCGCTGGTCTTGTAGACCTGCACGGTCTTCACCGCCGTCGCCGGCAGGTTCTGGAACGCAAACGCACGACCCACGCCGCTGAAGATCTCGCGACCATTCAAGGTGGTGATCACGTTGGGAAGACCACGGATCACGACCGAGTTGGTCTCGCCCTGGAAACCCTGTGCGATCTGCACGCCGGTGATGCGCTGCATGGCATCGGCCACGCTGTTGTCCGGCAGCTTGCCGATGTCCTCGGCCACGATCGAGTCGACGATCATGCGCGAGTCCTGCTTGATCGACTGCGCACTCTGCAAGCTCTCGCGCAGCGGCGTCACCACCACGCCCGAGAGATTCACGGCGTTCTGCGTGGACGCTTCGGTGCCGCTGGTGGTCGGCTTCTTCTGCGCGCCAGACTGGTTGCTCTGTGCATCAGCGGACTGCGCGTCGGTGGTCTGCTGCTGGTCGCCCGGAGCCGGCGTCGGCGCGTCGGCTGCATGGGCGGTGGCGAAAGCCGCGGCGATCATCGTCGCTAGCAGGGTCATGGGAATGCGATGGCGATACATGGGTGAAGCCTCCCCTCAGAGGTCGGTCGTGTGCCGCCGGTTGGGCCGGCAGCTGTCGTTGTGCAATGCCGTTGTGGGACGGCGAGTGGATAAGGCGTGCATCAGTGCGTCTTGCTTGTGGCCTGCGCGGGATACATCACCGCCTCGGCAGGCACTACGCCGCGCGGCGCGTGGGACAGCGCGCGGAGAATCTCGGCTTCACGTTGGCGATAAGGCGTGCCATCGCCATGCAACAGGTCGTGGAACCACAGCGTCGGCGGCTGCTGCGTGTACGGACGCAGCCATGAATCCCACGGCATGATGGTCTGCGACTTACCTTCCACGAAGCCCCAGTTCACCATGCCCACGTCGAGCTTCTTGGCGAGCGGCAACACGCCGTCGATGGTCGAGCCCGCGCCGCGCGCCATGTATTCGGTGCAGATCAACGGACGTCCATAGCCCTTCAGCTGCTGCACGCGGTTGGCGAACTCTTCCGGCCAGCCGTAGTTGTGGAAGCTGATCACGTCGGACTGCTCCAGCTGCGTGCGCTCCACCGCATTGAGCTTGGACGGATCGGACCAGTCGTCGTCATGCCACACGCCGCTGGTGAGCGGCTGCACCGGCGATGCGCTGCGCGCCCAGGTGAACACCTGCGGCAGCAGCTTGGCGACCAGCGCCACCTTGTCCTTGGGTTCCTTCGGGTCGTAGTTGCCGCCACCCGGATTGTCCGGTTCGTTCCACACGTCCCAGGCGAGGACGCGGTTGTCCTTGCCGAAGCTGCCCACGATGTCCTTCACGTACTGTTCGAGGCGCGGATACTGACTCGCATCGGTCATCGCCACGCCGGGGCTCTGCACCCAGCCGGAGTTGTGCACGCCGGGAATCGGCGGATGCTGCGGGCCAAGTTTCGGTTCCGGATCCCAGCACGAATCGAACAGCACGAAAATCGGCTTGATGTTGTGCTTGGCTGCAATGGTGAGGAAGCGATCGATACGCTGCTTGAATCCGGCGGGGTCCTGCTGCCACAGCAAGTCGTGCAGGAACACGCGCATGGTGGTCATGCCCAGCTTCTGCGCCCAGCCAAATTCCAGGTCGATGCGTTCGGCATCGAAGGTATCGGCCTGCCACATTTCCAGTTCGTTGATGGCGTTGGCCGGGAGGTAGTTGCTCCCCAGCGCCCACGGCTGCTTGGCATACCAGGCCTTCGCTTCGGCCGGCGTCCAGCGACCGGAGGCTTCGCGCGCCTGCGTCGGCGCGGCGAGGGTCGCCGCCAGTCCCATCGCGATGGCCAGTAGTGCGTACTTCATAGCTCTCCTTCTTGGATCGCGCGATCCGCCGCGCGAAGCATGGTTTGGTGCGTGGCGGCCCTGTCGCGAGACAAAGCGGCCCTACGAGCGCCCTTTCGGGCGCCCTTGCGTCGATCACTTGATGCGTCAGCGCGCTCCGCGCGCCGATTCGGTGGTGAACTCGTACACGATCAGGTTGCGGTACTCATGGCCCGGCTCCAGCCGGGCCGAACCGAACGACGCCTGGTTCGGCGTGTCGGGGTAAAGCTGCGGTTCCAGCACGAAGGCATCGCCCTGGCGATACACGTGTCCGCCCGTGCCCACCGTGGTGCCGTCGAGGAAATTGCCCGAATAGAACTGCAGGCCGGGCTTGGCCGACTTCAACGTCATCACGCGGCCCGATGCCGGATCTTCAACGCGCGCGACCATGCGCGGCGCGGATGCTTCGTCACGACTGATCACCCAGTTGTGGTCGTAGCCGCGTCCGTTGAGCAGTTGCGGATCGTTGGTGCGGATGTCGCGGCCGATCGGCTTGGCCTGGCGGAAATCGAATGGCGTGCCGTCGACCTTGCGGATCTCGCCCGTGGGAATGGAGCCTGCATCGACCGGAAGATACGCATCGCCCGCGATGGTGAGGCGCTCGTCCATCACGCTGCCCGCGCCTTCGCCGGAGAGGTTCCAGTACGCGTGGTTGCTGAGATTGACGATGGTCGTCTTGTTGGTGGTGGCGCGATAGTCGATCGAGAGGCGGTTGTCCTCATCCAGCGTGTAGGTCGCGCTGACCTTCAGCTCGCCCGGATAACCCATGTCGCCGTCGGGGCTCACGTAGCTCAGCGTCACGCTGGCCTTGCCGGCGTCGTGCTTCACCTCGCCGACGGTCCATAGCACCTTGTCGAAGCCGCGCGTGCCGCCATGCAGCGAGTTCGCACCGTCATTGACGGGCACGGTGTAGGTCTTGCCATCGAGCACGAAGTGTCCCTTGGCGATGCGGTTCGCGTAGCGGCCCACCGTCGCGCCGAAGTACTGGGGCTTGCTCAGGTAGCCGTCCAGCGAGGCGTAGCCGAGCGCGATGTTCGCGCTCTTGCCGTTGCGGTCGGCCACCTCCAGCGACTGCAGGCTGGCGCCCAGCGCAAGGATGCGCGCCTTGGTGCCATGGGAGTTGCTCAACACCACGGCATCGACATGCTTGCCGTCCGGTGTCGTGCCGAATGTTTCGCGCTTGGCATCCGTCGCCGCGTGTGCCGCGGACAACGTCGCCAGCCAGAGAATCGAAGCCATCAAACCTGCACGCTGCATGTCCCCAGCATCCCCTTCGACGTATCACGAGTGGCGGCATGCAATCACATTGTATGATTATCGTGCAAGTGTTCCTGGTCACCGAAATTTTTCGTGGTGCGATGCGACATTGCGGACGCTGGCATGCTCGTCGGATCGCCAAACCACGGTTTTCATGCGGCGAATCGGAAAGCAGGGCGTCGCGCCCGAATGTGATCCGGGCGGCAACTTTCTGCAGTGCGTCATGGCGCGTTTCGATCGCGGACTGCCATGTCGGTGTGTCCGCACGAAGAAACCGTGCGAAACAGCTTGGCAGGCGCCGAGCAACTTGCTTATAGTCCGTTTGTATGACAAATGATTCGGGCGGCCAATCATCGCCCGCGCACGTACGGGCGCATGTCGCCAGAACCGGGGGTCAGAGGATTTCATGAAGAAGCCGATCGCAGTTCGCAGCCTGTACGGACATGTCATGCACGAACTGGGGCAGCGGATCGTCAGCGGCAAGGTGAAGCCCGGCGAAATCCTTCCGCGCGAAGAGACCCTGGCCGAGAGCCTGCAGGTCAGCCGCACCGCGTTGCGCGAGGCGCTCAAGGTGCTTTCCGCCAAGGGCCTGATCGAGTCGCGCACGGGCGTGGGCGCTCGCGTGCTGGAAGAGCGCTACTGGAACCAGCTCGACGCCGACGTGCTCGCCTGGCGCTGCGCCTCCATGCCCACCGACGACTTCGTCGACAAGCTGGTGGAGATGCGCGAGATCATCGAACCCGCCGCCGCCGCCGCCGCCGCGCGTCGGCGCACGGCGCCGCAGCTGGCCGCGATCGAAGAAGCCTACAACGCGATGGATGCCGCGCAGACGCTGGACGAGTGGTCGCACGCCGACCTGCTGTTCCATGACGCCGTGCTGCATGCCACCGGCAATGAACTGATGCAGTCGCTGTTCTCGGTGATCGAAACCGCGCTGGGCACGTTCTTCACGCTGTCGGCGCGCAACGCCGGCAACTTCAAGTACTCGCTGCCATATCACCAGAAGGTGCTGGAGGCGATCCGCCGCAAGCAGCCGGAAGTGGCGCGCAAGACCATGCAGAGCATGATCGTGGACTCGCACACCAACCTGCAGCGCAGCCGCAGCAGTCGCAGCCGCAAGAAGGCGAGCGCGTGACCACAGCGCTCATCGGCCTCGACTGGGGCAGCACGCACCTGCGTGCCTACCGCTACGACGCCCACGGGCAGGTCGAGGAGAAACGCGCATTCACGCATGGCATCCGGCACCTGCCCGAGGGCGGTTTCCCCGCGGCGTTCGCCCAGGCGGTGGAACACTGGCCGGACGTGCCCGTGCTGGCGTGCGGCATGATCGGCAGTCGCAACGGCTGGAAGGAAGTGCCGTACCTCGATACGCCCACCAGCGTCGACCGGCTGGCCGGTGCACTGACTCGCCTTGAGGCACCGAACGGCCGCCGCATCCACCTGGTGCCGGGCCTGCGCGATCCGCAGCGGCCGGACGTCATGCGTGGCGAAGAAACCCAGGTGGTCGGCGCACTCGCTGCCACGCCCGCGATCGGACAACGCGGCTGCCTGCTGTTGCCCGGCACGCACAGCAAGTGGGTGTCGCTGCGCGATGGTTCCGTCACCGGCTTCGCCACGGTGATGACGGGCGAGTTGTACGGCGTGTTGCTGCAACATTCGATTCTTGGCGCGCAGCTGCCTGAGAGCATCGACGACGAGCAGGCTTTCCATGGCGGCGTGGTCTGTGCACGCGACAGCGGAGCCGCCGGTGCGTTGTCCCGCGTGTTTTCAGCGCGCGCGCTGATGCTCGACGGCGTGCTGCCTCCCTCTTCGGTGGCCGACTATTTGTCGGGTCTGCTGATCGGCGACGAGCTGCGTATCGCGCTTGCCGCCGGCTGGTTCGACCCGCTCACGCCGGTACAGATGGTGGGCGAAGGCGCGCTGTGCGAGCGCTATCTGAAAGCCGCTGCCATCTTCGGCATCGACATCGACACGGCTCCCGATCACACCACGGCGCACGGCCTCTGGCGCATCGCCAGCGCGGCCGGCCTGGTTTCTCCTCTCGCAGCGGCATGACCTCATGAAAGCCTGGCTTGAACCCCTCCCCCTTGTTGCGATCCTGCGCGGGCTCACACCCGAGGAATCCGTCGACGTCGGCCACGCGCTGGTCGGCGCGGGCTTCCGCATGCTGGAAGTGCCGCTCAATTCACCGCGACCGTTCGAAAGCATCCGTCGTCTCGTCGATGCGCTGGGAGACAACTACCTCATCGGCGCGGGCACCGTGCTCGAACCGGGTTACACCAAGGACATCGCCGACGCCGGTGGCCGCCTGGTGGTGATGCCGCACGCCGACGTCGCGGTGATCCGTGCGGCGAAGCAGGCCGGTCTCTACTGCGTGCCCGGCGTCGCCACTCCCACCGAGGCGTTTGCCGCGCTGGCCGCCGGCGCCGATGCGCTGAAGGTCTTCCCCGCCGAGCAGGCCAGCCCTGCCGTGCTCAAGGCATGGCGCGCCGTGTTGCCCGCCGATGTCGCGGTGCTGCCGGTAGGTGGCATCTCGCCGGACAACATGGGGCCGTGGCTTGCCGCTGGCGCCAATGGCTTCGGTATCGGTTCCTCCCTCTACGCCCCTGGCCGGTCGGCCGGCGACGTTGCCGTCCGCGCGCGCGAGTTCGCCGATGCGTGGCAGCGTCATCTCGTTTCCTAAGGATCGCCTGCATGAAGATCACTCGCCTCACCACCTACATCGTTCCCCCGCGCTGGCTGTTCCTGCGCATCGAAACTGATGCCGGCATCGTCGGCTGGGGCGAGCCGATCGTCGAAGGCCGCGCGCATACCGTGGCGGCAGCGGTGGAAGAGCTTTCCGATTATCTGGTCGGCAAAGATCCGCGCCATATCGAAGATCTATGGAGCGTGATGTACCGCGGCGGCTTCTATCGCGGCGGCCCGGTGCTGATGAGCGCGATCGCCGGCATTGACCAGGCGTTGTGGGACATCAAGGGCAAGGATCTGGGCCAGCCCGTGCACCAGCTGCTCGGCGGCCCGGTGCGCGATCGCATCCGCGTGTATTCGTGGATCGGCGGTGACCGCCCCGCCGATACGGCGCGCCAGGCGAAGGACGCGGTGGCGCGCGGTTTCACCGCGGTGAAGATGAATGCCACGGAAGAACTGCAGTACGTCGATACCTACGACAAGGTCGAGCAGGTCATCGCCAACGTGCAGGCCATCCGCGAGGCGGTGGGCCCGCATGTCGGCATCGGCCTCGATTTCCACGGCCGCGTGCACAAGCCGATGGCCAAGGTGCTGATGCGCGAGCTCGCGCCGTTCAAGCTGATGTTCATCGAAGAGCCGGTGCTGTCCGATCACCTGGAAGCGCTGCCGGAGCTTGCCGCCATCTCGCCCGCGCCCATCGCGCTGGGCGAGCGCCTGTACACACGCTACGACTTCAAGCGCGTGCTGCAGATGGGCGGCGTGGACATCATCCAGCCCGACCCCTCGCACTCCGGCGGCATCACCGAGACGCGCAAGATCGCCGCGATGGCCGAAGCCTACGACGTCGCGCTCGCGCTGCATTGCCCGCTCGGGCCGATCGCGCTGGCGGCGAACCTGCAGCTCGATGCGGTCTGTCACAACGCCTTCATCCAGGAGCAGAGCCTGGGGATCCACTACAACGCCGGCAACGACCTGCTCGACTACGTGCACGACCGCAGCGTGTTCGCCTACAACGATGGCTTCGTGACGATTCCCGGCGGCCCGGGCCTCGGCATCTCCGTCAACGAGGAATACGTGGCCGAACGCGCCGCCGTGGGTCATCGCTGGCGCAACCCGATCTGGCGCCACGCCGACGGCAGCGTGGCGGAGTGGTAAGCATGACGGCATTCGCCACCTATCCCAGCCTGGTCGATCGCCACGTGTTCGTCAGCGGCGGCGCGACCGGCATCGGCGCCGCCTTCGTCGAGCACTTCGCGCAGCAAGGTGCGCGCGTGTCGTTCGTCGACATCGATCGTGCGAGCGGCGAGCAGCTGGCGAAAAGCCTCGCCGAAGCGAAGCATCGTCCGCTGTTCCTGCCGTGCGACGTTACCGATCTCGCGGCGCTGCAGGCGTCCATCGACGACGCGCGCAACACGCACGGTCCAATCGGTGTGCTGGTCAACAACGCCGCCAACGATGTGCGCCATACCTTCGGACAGACCACGCCGGCGGAATTCGACCGCAATATCGCCATCAATCTTCGCCACCAGTACTTCGCCACGCAGGCCGTGCGCGATGACATGCGCGCGCTGGGTGGCGGCTCGGTGATCTGCCTGGGTTCCACCGGCTGGATGAAGAAGAACGCCGGCTACCCGATGTACGCGATGGCCAAGGCCGCCGTGCACGGACTGGTCAATGGCCTTGCGCGCGAACTCGGCCACGACCGCATCCGCATCAACGCACTGGTGCCCGGCTGGGTGATCACCGAAAAGCAGCGCCGCCTATGGCTGGATGCGGAAGGCGAAGCTGAGATTGCCCGCGTGCAGTGCCTGCCGGGCTACCTGATGGCGGACGATCTCGCGCGCGCCGCTCTGTTCCTGGCCGCCGACGACAGCCGCATGTGCACGGGACAGGATTTCATCGTCGACGGTGGCTGGGTATGAACATGCGCGCCACGGTCGCGATGCAGGTGCACAACACGCTGGGTGAAGGCGTGCTGTGGTGCGACCGCGGACAGGTGCTGTACTGGACCGATATCCACGCCTCCACGCTGTGGCGCTATCGGCCGCACGACGGCGCGCTGCACCAGTGGAGCCTGCCGGAGCGATTGGCCTGCTTTGCACTGTGCGAAGCCGATGGCTGGCTGCTGCTCGGCCTCGCTTCGCAACTGGCCTTCTTCCATCCGGCCAGCCAGCGCCTGGTGCCGATCATGGCGGTGGAAGCCGAGCTGCCCACGCGCCTCAACGACGGCGCCTGCGACCGCCAGGGGCGCTTCGTGTTCGGCACGCTGCACGAGCCGCCTGGTGGCGGACCCAAGCAACCGATCGGCGGCTTTCATCGCCTCAACCACGATCTGTCGCTGGAACGCCTGCCGCTGCCCGGCGTGGCGATCAGCAACAGCGTCGCCTTCAGCCCCGACGGCGACCTCATGTATTTCTGCGACTCGCTCACGCGCACCATCCAATGCTGCGATTACGGCGACGAGGTTTCCGACGTGCGCACGTTCATCGCGCTGGATGATCCACGCGGCGAGCCGGATGGTTCGGCGGTGGACGCCGAGGGCGCGCTGTGGAACGCACAGTGGGGCCTTGGTCGCGTGGTGCGCTACACCAGCGATGGCCGCATGGATCGCTGCATCGACGTGGCGGCTTCGCAACCAACGCGTCCCGCCTTCGGCGGCACACACCTTTCGACGCTTTACATCACCAGTGCGCGCGATGGCCTCGACGAAGCCGCGCTCGCCAGCCAACCGTATGCCGGCGCGCTGTTTGCCGTGCACTCGGACTTCGGCGGATTGCCCGAGCCGCGTTTTCCCGGGCCGCCGCCACACGTCATCGCTGCCGCGTAGGGATCGCGGCCCACCCATGCCCACAGGGGCCACACCATCGCCAGCGGGGGAGTCTCACCCATGAATGCCCAAGCCATCGCGCCATCCTCGGCGCAATCCAAGGCCACCGTCGTCTTCGTCTGCATACTCGCAGCGTTGGCGGGCCTCATGTTCGGCCTCGATGTCGGCGTGATCTCCGGCGCCACGCAGTTCATCCAGGCCGAGTTCAAGGTGAGCGACCACACCATCGAGTGGATCGTGAGCGCGATGATGTTCGGTGCCGCCGCGGGTGCGCTCGCGGCCAGCTGGCTGTCGGGTCATCTCGGCCGCAAGCGTTCGCTGGTACTGGGCGCCGTGCTGTTCGTCATCGGCTCGCTGCTGTCGGGCATGGCATGGTCGCCGGAGACGCTGATCGCCTCCCGCGTCGTGCTGGGCATGGCCATCGGCATCGCGTCCTTCACGGCGCCGCTGTACCTGGCCGAGGTCGCGCCGGAATACATTCGCGGCGCGATGATCTCCACCTATCAGCTGATGATCACCATCGGCATCCTGGTGGCGTTTCTTTCCGATACGGCCTTCAGTTACAGCGGCGCCTGGCGCTGGATGCTCGGCATCATCGCGGTTCCGGGTGCATTGTTCCTGCTGGGCGTGCTGTTTCTTCCCGACAGCCCGCGCTGGCTGCTGATGCGCGGTCGCCGACAGGAGGCCATCGACGTGCTGCAGCGCCTGCGTGGCGACAGCGACGTCGTGTCGCGCGAAGTGGCCGACATCGACGAGCAGCTCAAGACGCCGCAGCGCGGCTGGCACATGTTCCTGGAGAACCGCAACTTCCGCCGTTCGGTGTGGCTGGGCGTGCTGCTGCAGCTGATGCAGCAGTTCACCGGCATGAACGTGGTGATGTATTACGCGCCGCGCATCTTCCAGGTGATGGGTTACGACACGGCCGCGCAGATGTGGTTCACCGCACTGGTGGGCCTGACCAACGTGCTTGCCACGTTCATCGCCATCGCACTGATCGACCGCTGGGGCCGCAAGCCCATCCTCTACACCGGCTTTACCGTGATGGCCGTCGGCCTCGCCGTGGTGGGCCTGATGATGCACAACGGCATCCACGACCAAGGCACGCAGATCTTCACCGTGGCGATGCTGCTGATGTTCATCGTCGGCTTTGCCATGTCGGCCGGCCCGCTGATCTGGACGCTGTGCTCGGAAATCCAGCCGCTCAAGGGCCGCGATTTCGGCATCGGCTGCTCCACCTTCACCAACTGGGCCTGCAATTACCTCGTCGGCATCAGCTTCCTGAGCCTGCTCAACGGCATCGGCAACGCCAATACGTTCTGGCTGTACGCCGGGCTCAATGCCGTGTTCATCGTACTTACCTTCTGGCTCGTGCCCGAAACCAAGGGCGTCACGCTGGAACAGATCGAGCGCAATCTGATGAGCGGCAAGCGTCTGCGCGACATCGGCCGGTAAGCGCTAACCGGCCAACCACCCGCTGTACCCATCAACCCATGCTTGGCCGTCTCCGGACGGCCACGGAGGTCGTTTATGCGGTGCTGTCGTAAAAACCATCCCTTGTTCCTTCTTTTTGTCCTTCTGCTGGGCCTGCTGCAGATCGGCGGCAAGGCCCACGCAGCCACTGGAACCGTGCTGCAGGGAAGCACGCTCTACCCGCGCGTGGTGAGGCTGCAGCATGGCCCCGCCAATACGTATGGACGTCTGATCGCCAGCACCAACGGCATCATCTTCCAGAGCAACGACAACGGCGCCAGTTGGTCGCTGCTGGGCCCGGTGCCCACGGTGAGCGGCAGCACCGAGCGCTGCTGCGCCACGCTCTACGAGCTGCCGCAGCAGGTGGGCTCGCTGCCGGCGGGCACGCTCATCTCCGCCGCGTCGTATTTCTCCGGCAGTACGCCGGCGATCGAGGTGTACATCAGCACCAACCAGGGTGGCTCCTGGTCGTACCACAGCACGCCGGTCGTGCGCGGCGACAGCAGCCATGGCCTGTGGGAAGCCGAGTTCGAAGTGGCGAACGACGGTGCGCTGGTGATGTTCTGGTCCGACGAAACCGACAGTTGTTGCAGCCAGAAGCTCGCGCAGATCCGCAGCTACAACGGCACGAGCTGGCAGGACGAAACCAACACCGTGCGCAGCACGATCCAGGGCGATCGCCCGGGCATGATCACGGTGAGCAAGCTGCCCAACGGGCACTTCTTCATGAGCTACGAGTTGTGCGGCCCTGCTGCCTGCACGGTGTTCTCGCGCACGTCCACCGACGGCTGGAACTTCGGCGATGCGAGCAACATGGGCACCAGGGTGCAGACCGCGGCGGGGCAATACCTGGAGCACGCGCCGCTCAATCGCTGGAGCCCGTCGGTGCTGTCGAGCAACGGCGCCATCCTGCTGGTGGGTCAGGTGATGTACGAATCCAACGGCAGCGTGTCCGCCTCCAACGGCAAGGTGCTGTTCGTCAACACCAACACCGATGGCAGCGGCAACTGGTACACGATCGCCGCGCCGGTGCAGGTGCCGACGGCCTACGACAACTACTGTCCCAATTATTCATCGGCACTGCTGCCGGCCACCGACGGGTCGAGCATTCTCGAACTGGCGTCGGACTACCTCAACGGCGGCTGCATCACCTACTTCGCCAGCGAGGCATGGAACCGCCTGCCGGCCGATGGTTCCACGCATGTGTTCCAGAGCGTGCAGGCACCGGCCTTGTGCCTGGACAACACGGCCTGGTCCACCGCCAACAACACCAGCGCGGAGCTGTGGGACTGCAACAGCGCGCCGGTGCAGAACTGGACGGTGCACGCCAAGGGCGGCGGCTGGTTCAGCATCCAGAACCAGCAGACCGGCCTGTGCGTGGACAACACCGGCGGCAGCACCTCGCCCGGCAACCTGGTGACGTTGTGGGGCTGCGCCAACAACGCCAACCAGAACTGGATGTTCATGGACCTTGGCAACGGCACCTACAAGCTGATGAACCAGGCCTCCGGCTCGCTGATGCTGGACGACCCCGGCGGCTCGACCACCCACGGCACGCAGCTGCAGATCTGGACCGACAACGGCCTGGCGCCGCAGCAGTGGACGCTGCACTGAAACCGTGAAAAAGGGCCCGGCGCCAGCCGACATGGCTGTGCCGGGTCCTGCTGCCGAGAGCCGGGAAGATGCGGCGGCGGCGCTTTCGGCCTTATAGTGCCCGCGTCCTGCGACTCCGCTGCCGCCTCGCCGCCATGACCGTCAGCCGCACCGAAGTGCCGACCGGAGAGCTCCCTCGAGCGCGGGGCGGCGTCATGGCACGGGACTTGCCTGCTCGATGGCACGCCAATGATCCGGCCGCCTGGGGCCGACCATGACCACGCAGCCGATCGTCCTCACCTCGCTCAACAAGATCATGGACCTGCTGTGGGATGCCATTTGCGTGGTCGACGAGGAAGGGCGGTACGTGTTCGTCAGCGCCAGCTACGAACGCATCTTCGGCTACGCCCCTGCCGAAGTGATCGGGCGCCCGATGATCGACCTGGTGCATCCGGACGATCGCGAACTCACCCTGCAGACCGCCAACGCCATCATGGCCGGCCAGCCGCAATCGCACTTCCACAATCGCTATGTCCGCAAGGACGGCAAGGTCGTGCACATCATGTGGTCGGCCCGCTGGTCCGAGACCGACCGCCTGCGCATCGCCGTGGCGCGCGACATCACGGAGCTCAAGCGCGCCGAACTGATGACCGATGCGCTGCATGCGATCTCCGAAGCAGCGCATGCCAGCGACAACCTGCCGTCGCTGTTCGAGCAGATCCATCGCATCATCGCCGGCCTGCTGCCCGCCGACAATTTCTTCGTCGCGCTTTACGACGCCCAACGCAACGAGCTGAGCTTTCCCTATTTCGTCGACGAACGCGACGCCTCACCACCGACGCAACCACTCGATTCGGGCACGCTCACCGCCGAGTTGATCCGCCGCGGCGAAGCGCTGCTGTTCACGCCCAGCGAGCGTCCGTCGGGCGCACTGCCGCTGCACGGCACCGACGCGCTGCAATGGCTGGGCGCGCCGCTGACCTCGCACGGCCACACGGTGGGTGCGCTGGTGCTGCAGAGTTACTCCGACACCATCGCCTATACCGAGTCGGACAAGGAACTCCTTCAGTTCGTCTCCACCCAGGTGGCCTCCGCGATCGAACGCAAGCAGGCGGAGGCGCGGCTTCATCACATCGCGCGACACGACCCGCTTACCGATCTGGCCAATCGCGACCTGTTCTATCAACAACTCGAGTCTGCGCTGGAGCATGCCAAGCGATTCGGCGGCCATGTCGGCCTGCTCTACATCGACCTGGACAAGTTCAAGCAGGTGAACGACCACCATGGCCACCACGTGGGCGATCTCCTGCTGTGCGAGGTGGCATCGCGCATCGTCGGCCACGTGCGCGAGGCCGACGTGACCGGCCGGCTTGGCGGTGACGAGTTCGTCGTGTTGCTCAACGCGTTGCAATCGCCGAACGACGGCCTGCACGTGGCTGAGAAAATCCGCCAGGCTCTCCACGCACCGTTCTTCCTCGCAGGACGCGAAGTGCGCATCGCCACCAGCATCGGTGTAGCCACGCACCCCGAGCACGGTGCCGACCCCGAACCACTCACGCGCGCCGCCGACAATGCGATGTATGAGGCGAAGAAGCGTGGAGGCAACCGCGTGCACTTCGCCGGCAGCGCTTCCGGATACGACAGCGACAGCTGAGCCCGCCATCGCTACATCTTGCGATGCAGGCCGCCTTGCAATGAATACGTATGCAACCCTCTGGTTGCTGCATTGCGATGCTCTCTACGATGCCTCGCACTCGCTGCCGGCCGGTACATCGTTGCGCATCACGGCTCCTCCTTCGGCCCATCGCGAGCGTTGAAACGCACCATGCGCACGGACTGCGCACGCTCATGTGTCCCGATCCGCAACCGCTGGATGGAGGAAGTCCTGCATGAAGTGTTCGACGTTGCTTGCCGCCTTGCTGGCCTGCGCCAGCCTTGTCACTCTTCCCGCCACGCCCGCCATCGCAGCCATCAACGGCGCGAGCCTGGGTGCCAGTTACGACGCGCAACACGCGAACGTGACGTTTCGCGTGTACTCGTCCCACGCCACGCGCATCGCGCTGTACCTGTACGCCAGCGGTTACGGCGCGCAGGAGGCGGCCACCTACGTGATGAGCAACGTCGGCAACGGCGTGTGGGCGGTGACTGTTCCCGTGTCGTCCATCCAGGCGGCCGGCATCACGGGTTCCATCTACTACGGCTATCGCGCATGGGGACCAAACTGGCCGTACAGCACGAGCTGGGGCAAAGGCTCGCAGGCTGGCTTCGTCTCCGACGTGGACGTCGGCGGCAATCGCTTCAACCCGAACAAGCTGCTGCTCGATCCGTATGCGCTGGAAGTGAGCCAGGACCCGCTCAATCCGTCCAACCAGAACGGCAACGTGTTTGCGTCCGGCGCGAGCTACCGCACCATCGACAGCGGCACCTACGCACCCAAGGGCATCGTGCTTGCACCCAGCGGGCAAAGCGTCGGCACCAAGCCCACGCGTGCGCAGAAGGACGATGTGATCTATGAGGTGAACGTGCGCGGTTTCACCGAGCAGGACAGCAGCGTTCCTGCGGCGTACCGGGGCACCTATCGCGGTGCCGGCCTCAAGGCGAATTACCTCGCCAGCCTCGGCGTGACGGCCGTGGAATTCCTGCCGGTGCAGGAAACTCAGAACGACGCCAACGACGTGGTGCCCAATTCCAGCGCCAACCAGAACTACTGGGGCTACATGACGGAGGACTACTTCGCGCCCGATCGCCGCTATGCGTACAACAAGGCGGCGGGTGGCCCCACCGCGGAGTTCCAGGCGATGGTGCAGGCGTTCCACAACGCGGGCATCAAGGTCTACATGGACGTGGTCTACAACCACACGGCCGAAGGCGGCAGCTGGAGCAGCACCGATCCGACGACCGCGACCATCTACTCGTGGCGCGGACTCGACAACGCGACGTACTACGAGCTCACCTCAGGCAACCAGTATTTCTACGACAACACCGGCACCGGCGCAAACTACAACACGTACAACACGGTGGCGCAGAACCTGATCGTCGACTCGCTCGCCTACTGGTCGAACACGATGGGCGTGGACGGCTTCCGCTTCGATCTCGCTCCGGTGCTGGGCAACAGCTGCCTCAACGGCGCGTACCAGTCGGCCGCGCCCAACTGCCCCAACGGCGGCTTCAACTTCGACGCGGCGGATGCCAACGTTGCGATCAACCGCATCCTGCGCGAGTTCACCGTGCGCCCCGCCGCCGGCGGCAGCGGCCTGGACCTCTTCGCGGAGCCATGGGCGATCGGCGGCAACTCGTACCAGCTGGGCGGCTTTCCCGCCGGTTGGTCGGAATGGAATGGCGCCTTTCGCGACAGCCTGCGCCAGGCGCAGAACGAGCTGGGCAGCATGACCATCTCGATCGGACAGGATGCCAACGATTTCAGCGGATCATCCAACCTGTTCCAGGCCAGCGGACGCTCGCCGTGGAATTCGATCAACTTCATGGACGTGCACGACGGCCTGACGCTCAACGACGTCTATGCCTGCAACGGTTCCAACAACAACCAGGCATGGCCCTACGGTCCTTCCGATGGCGGCACCAGCAGCAACTACAGCTGGGACCAGGGCATGTCCGCCGGTACGGGCACGGCGTTCGACCAGCGACGCGCGGCGCGCACGGGGATGGCCTTCGAGATGCTCTCGGCCGGCACGCCGTTGATGCAGGGCGGCGACGAATACCTGCGCTCGCTACGCTGCAACAACAACGCCTACAACCTCGACTCCACGGCCAACTGGCTCACCAACAGCTGGACCACCGACCAGTCCAACTTCTACAACTTCGCGCAACGCCTGATTGCCTTCCGCCGCGCGCATCCGGCACTGCGACCGTCCACCTGGTATTCGTCGAGCCAGGTCGTGTGGTACCAGCCGAACGGCTCCGTCGCCAGCAGCAGCTACTGGAGCAACACGTCCAACTACGCCATCGCATACACCATCAACGGACCGTCGCTGGGTGACGCCAACTCCATCTATGTCGCCTACAACGGCTGGTCCGGCAGCGTGACCTTCACCCTGCCCGCACCACCCAGCGGCACGCAGTGGTATCGCGTGACGGATACGTGCAACTGGAACGATGGCGCCAATACGTTCGTGACACCGGGTAACGAGGCGCTGATCGGCGGTGCCGGCACCACGTATGGTCAATGCGGCCAGTCGTTGCTGCTGCTGATTTCCAAATAGCGGGCTGCGTTCGCCGCGCGCCGTCCATGCCTCATGCGTGGATGGCGCGCTGCTCTGCGAAGCAGCCCGTGGCCCAGCGATGGCTCAAAGCTTGATGTACCAACGCCGCCGATCCATCGCGTAGACGATCGCCCACCACACGGCGACAAACGCGACGGCATACGCGAGCGAGGCAACATACGGACCAGCGAGCGGCGTGATCCAGGCGGCGAAGGCATGCTGGTAGAGCGGCTCCTGGAGGCCCAGACCCGGCAGCAGGATCTGCATCATTTCGGAACCCGCGTAGGCCGCCACCGCATTCACGCCAAAGCGGCGTCCAATGGCTGGCCAGCCGCGGTGGTCGATCGCCACGTGGAACAACGCCAGCGCGAGCATCGCCCAGCCGCCGGTCCACAGCACGAACGACGACGTCCACAGATTCTTGTTGAGCGGAAACACCAGTGACCACGCATAGCCCAGCGCCAATGCGACCAGGCCGGCCACGAGCAGCGGCTTCATGCGGTCATCGCGCAACCATTGCCCTGCGCGCAATCCGAGCAGGCTGGTCGCCAGCGAAGGAAAGCAGCTGAGCAGACCTTCCGGATCGTGTCCGCGCCCCGTCACCGGATCGATGAGATAGACGAAGCGTCCGAAGATCGCAAAGTCCGTGCGGCTCACGATGTTGACGTACGGCTCCATCGTGCCGCCCGCCAGCAGCAGGCCCCAGTAACCTGCCAGGATCGCCACGATCGCGCCCCACTGCACGCGGGCGGGCGTGTAGATCGCAAACAGCGCCGCGCCCGCAAAGCAGACACCGATGCGCTGCAGCACGCCGGGAAAGCGCAGGTGCGCCCATGGCAACACCAGCCAGGCCAACACATTGATGGCCACGCCCAGCACCAGGATGCGTAGCGCGCGCTTCATCGCCGCGCGAGTGAGCGCACCCTTGTCCTCGCCGCGCTCCACGCGTGGGCCGATCGCCAGCGCGATGGACACGCCCACCACGAAGAGGAAGAACGGAAACACGAAGTCGGTCGGCGTGCAGCCGTTCCACTGCGCGTGTTCCAGCGGCCAGTAGGTATGTTCCCCATCGCCCGGGTCATTCACCAGCAACATCAACGCGACGGTGCAGCCGCGCAGGGCATCGACCGAGGCCAATCGGCGAAGCATGTTCACGGAGCGGTGCCTGCAGGCACGAGAGTGGCCGAGCCGATGCCGTAAAGCGGGCCGGTGATAGGCGAGGTGAACATCAGGCACAGGTCATGCGCACCGGTTTGCGCGGCGAAGGTGCCCTTCAGGGTGAAGTTGTCGGGACCGCCCGCAGGCAATGGCAGCGTCGCCAGCGTCTTGCCCTTGCAGCTGTCCATGCGCACGACCAGTTCGCCCCGTGGCGTACTGCCCTTGTGTGCAACGACCAGCTTCGTGTCGTGCGCCAGCTGATAATTGCGTGGCAGGCGTGCGGTCTCCACACGGATGCCCGTGATGCCGTCGAGCTTCGCCGCCGGATACATGCGGCAATTGTCGAACACGTTGATGACGTAGCTAGGCTTCATGCTGGTGGCGTCGGGCGTGGGCTGCACGCGCAGGCCGAAATCGCTGCCCGGGCAGTTGACCATCTCCGCCGTACCGCGGGTGCGCAGCGACGGAAGGTCGAGCACGCGCTGGCGTGCTTCCGCCATGAGTGCGCCATCCGGTGCAAGCGCCACGGCTTTCACCGTGGCCGGCAGCTTCACCGTGAACGGCTTGGCGTAAACGGGCGCAGCGGCGGTCGGCGGGGTGCCGTCGGTCGTGTAGTGAAGATCACCGTAACCCGCCTGGTTGGACAAGGCCACGCTGGCCTCGCCGCTGGCGATGGCCGCATTGCGATCGACCTCGATGTTCGCCGCGAACGCGCTGTCGGCATAGCCGATGTCCTGCGCACGGTAGCGCGCGAGCTGCGCCGGCAGGCGGCCGAGGAAAGCCTGCCAGTCGCGCACGGTCACCGGCGACCATGCCGCTTCCGCCAGCGCATCCAGGCGCGGGAACATCGCGTGTTCGACATGGCGCATCGTGGGCATGTGTTCCGTCCACAGGTTCGCCTGCATGCCGAGCACATGCTTCGCCTGCGTGGCATCCAGCTCCTTGGGCACTGCTTCGAAGCCGTAATAGCTTTCCAGCGTCATCGGCGGCATGCGGCCCGTGGTTTCGTCCTCGCGATCACTCTGCATGTGGTCGAGGTAGAGCTGCGGCGCCGGCGACAGCACCACGTCATGTCCCAGTTTTGCCGCGCTGATGGCGCCTTGTGTGCCGCGCCACGACATCACCGTCGCGCTCGGCGGCACGCCGCCTTCGAGCACTTCATCCCAGCCGACCAGTCGGCGGCCGTGTGCGGCGAGGTACTGACCCATCTGTTCGATGAACCAGCTCTGCATCGCGTTCTCGTCCTTGAGCTTGAGTTCGCGCATGCGTGCCTGCACCGCGGCCGATGCCTGCCACTGGTCCTTGACGGCTTCGTCGCCGCCGACGTGGATGTAGGTCGACGGGAACAACGTCATCACCTCGTCCAGCACATCCTCCAGGAAACGGATGGTGTGGTCGTCGACGTTGTAGAGATAAGGGTTGACGCCCCAGTCCACCGACACCGGCGGACGCTTGCCGGTGACGCCAAGCTCCGAATACGAGGCCACCGCGGCCTGCGCATGACCGGGCATGTCGATCTCGGGCACCACGGTGATATGGCGCTCCGCCGCGTAGGCGACGATGGCGCGGACCTCGTCCTGCGTATAGAAGCCGCCATAGCGCTTCGGCTCGCCGTTCTGGCCGGCGCCCGGCGGCGTGCGCCATGCGCCGATGCGGGTCAGCTCCGGATACTTCCTGATCTCGATGCGCCAGCCCTGGTCATCGGTGAGATGCCAATGCAGCACGTTGAGCTTGTGCTGCGCCATCTGGTCGATGACGGTGCGCACTTCGTCCGTCGTCCAGAAGTGGCGCGCGGAATCGAGCATGAAGCCGCGCCAATTGAACCGGGGCTCATCGCGGATATGCACCGCGGGCACGCGTACGTCGCCCTCGCCTTGCGCCGGCGTCATCAACTGCCACGCGGTCATGGCGCCGTAGAACAAGCCTGCTTCATCGCGCGCCGTGATGACCATGCCCTTGGGCGTGACGTCCAACGCGTAGCCTTCCGCGTCGGGCACCGGCGCCGACGCATCACGCTTCAACACGATGGCCGCACCGGTGGCGGATGCCTGCTGCACCTTGAGATCCAGATGGCGGGTGCGCGCCATCAGCGACGCGAGGTACTCGGCCGAACGCTTGGCCTGTGCATCACCCGCATCCACCACGATGGGGGTCTGCGCACTCACCGCGAAACCCTCGCCCGATTCGGAGACCTGCGCCGGCATCGGGATCACATCGATCTTTGCACCGGCGCCATGGGCAAACGTCGCCAGGCTGGCCAGGGCAAGGCAAAGGGCGGTGCGGGCTGGGCTCATCGGTCGTCTCGCGTCGTCACGTCAATCGTGGGGAAGGCTGATGGCGAACAGATACCACGCATCGTGCGGCAGCCACTGCTCGGTCCATCGCCAGTCGTCGTCCTTGCCGGTCTGGGCGTAGCCGAGATCGAAGGCGATGCCTTCCTCGTCGTCCAGTCCCGAGGTGATGCCATTGATGATCGCTCCTGGCGCATTGGTGTAAGCGTAGGAGTCGAAGAACATATACGGTGCGTTGCCGTGACCGCTACCCATCAGCATGCTGCTGTCGTACGGGTTGCGGCCAAGAATCCAGTGCAACTGGTTCCACGCATACGCCTGCAGCTCACCCTGGAACCGGGCATCACCTGCATACAAGGGCGCGGCGAGACGTGCGGCGGCGGCAAGCGAAGCAATGCGCGCGTTCTCGCCTTGCCACCACGGCGCAGCTTCAGTGTCGTGCGGGAAGAAGAAGGCAGTTCGCACCTTGTCATCGCCACCGCGCACGAGTTGGCGTGCGTAACCGAAGGGATTGGCCACGGCGTTCGTCGTCGCCAACTCGGCCTGCAGGGAGCGGCGCACGACATCGTGCGCCTTGGCCTGGTTCTGTGCATCCGCAATGGAGGCGTATTCGACCAGTGCGATCACCGGCATGCCGGCATCCGAAGGATGGAAGAACGGGCGCACATCGTCATCAGCTCGCCAATAGTCGCGATGCCCGTCGTGGCTCACCAGCCTGGCCATCAGCCGCGCGGCGCGGCCATCGGCCAGGCTGCGCCATGACGCATCGTGCGTGGCGCGATAAAGCTCCACGGCAGCCAGCAACGCGCAATAGTCATCGACGATGTTGTCCTTGCCGTCGTTGGCCAGTTCACTGTTGTGCGCGTCGAGGAAGCGATAAGCCGATGCCGCCGTGCGCAGATAATCCTGCGAGGTGAAGTCGCCATCCACGCCCGTGCCCGCCGCCAGCGCGAGCGCGGCGATCGCCATGCCGCCGCCAGCGCGGAAGCTGGCTTCATACGCATGCGGCCCACGCGCCGGTTCATCCACACGTTCGGTGCGATCGCCAGGCTTGAGCTTGATCTGGGTGCGCCAGTTGGGATCGCCAATGTGGCGATCCTGCGGCAGCTTGCCTGCGCCTGGCGCGTCGATCGATTGATAGAACGATCCGTCCGGACGCTTGTCGCGCACGAGGAAGTCCGCGCCGAACAGTCCTTCGTCGAGCAGGCGTCGCTCGTATTCGTGGAAGTTCTTGTCGTGCCTTGCCTCGAGTTGTTGCCAGCTGCGCAACAGGCTCCACGCCACCAGCGGCAGTTGCTGCGTGTTGAAGTAGCGGGTGAGGTTCTGGTGCGACAGGTGAATGCCGTAGTCGCCGGTAGCGTCGTACCAGCCACCGCGAAGATCGAGCGTGCCGGGCTGACCATCCGGCCGCGCGAGATGGCGGTCCGCCTGGTCCATCAGTCCGCTGGCGCGCTGGCCCTTGAAGTAATAGATGACGTTGGAGAGCGTGTGGCGCTCCAGCACGTTGTCCTGCACATCGAACGTGGACGATCGCACCTGGCGGTCGCCTGACTTCCATTCGACGTAATAGTGGCCTGATGTCTTCAGGCCGCTGAAGTCGGCGAGCGCATAGCGATCGTCGCTCCATCGCGCGACCTGCACGGCCGGCGTCGTTTCGCCCTGCCATGCGGTCTTGCCGGTATCGGCATCCACGATGCGAAAGCCTTGCTTCGACGCATCCGGCAGGCCCTGTATGACGGCCTGCTTGGAGGCGTGCGTGTCGTAGCCCACCTGGTCGACCAGCACTTTCTGCCCGGATGCACCGGCGGCGTTCGCGAGGAACGCCAGCAGTGCGATCGCGAGACGGCGACATTGCTTCATGCCATCGACCCCTCGAGCTTGCCTGACAATGTTGCGGATCCCCGATGAAAAATCGGGCCCGGCAAATGTGCCGGGCCCGTTGGCGGGGAGGTAGCCTCAAATCAGATCTTGAAGCGAAGGTTCAGGTAGTACTGGCGGCCGTTCACGTAGAACGCATACGGCTGCTTGCCGTAGTTCGGATTGACCGTGTAGTACTTGAGCTTCGGGTTGTTGAGGTTCATCGCGTCCAGCGTGAGCGACATCCACGAGTTGATGTTGTAGCCGAACGATGCCGCCAGGTTGCCGATGCCGGCCTGGTAGTACGTGTCGGTACGGCTCACACCCGCGTAGAACGACGAACGGTAGGTGTAGCTGATGCGGGCGTTGAACATCTGGTTTTCGAAGTAACCGGAGACGTTGAACGTGTTCTTCGAGGTGCCCTGCAGCGGCTTGCCGTCCTCCGCCGAACCGCTGGCGTAGGTGTAGTTCGTCTGCACGCCGAAGTAGTCGCCGATCGGCTGGATGTAGTTCAGCTCGACGCCCTTCACGTGGCCGTTGACGTTGGTCGGCACGCTGACCTGGTACGTCGAGAACACATCGTGACCGGCGGTGTTGCTGGCCTGCTGGTCCTTGAACTGGATGTTCTGGGTACCGAAGTTGATGTAGTCGCTCAGCTGCATGTTGTACACGCCGGCCGACACGAGGCCGCGCGGAGCGAAGTACCACTCCAGGCCGGCATCGAAGTTGGTCGAGATGAGCGGCTTCAGCTGCGGGTTGCCGCCGCTGCCGGTGTGGGTCAGATCATCCAGCGAGTACGAACCGGCCAGTGCCGAGTAGTCCGGACGGGTCATGGTCTGCGACGCGGCGAAGCGGGCGATCACGTCATCCGTGATGTTGAACTTGAAGTTCGCGCTCGGCAGGAACTTGTCGTAGCCGTGGTTGTAGGTGTTGACGTAGTAGTCACCGAAGGCCGAACCGGTGATCGGGCCCGCCGAGGTGTACGACGACACGGCGCTGGAGTTGTAGTTGATGTCTTCCTTCGTATAGACGTAGCGAAGACCCACGTTGGCACTCCAACGGTCGCCGGCGAAGTTCGCCTGCACGTAGGCAGCCGTGTCCTTCTCGTTGACCTTGTAGATGTTCTGCCAGTTGAAGCGCGCCACCGGATCGCGGTTGGCGTACTTGGCATCGAACGCGGCCAGGTCACCCGGGCTGTAGTACCAGGCCGGACCCGGGCCGGTCACGCCGAGGTCGCTGTTGAAGCCGCTCGGGTAGTTGGACCAGCTGGTCGGATAGTTGGCTGGGTTCTGCCAGTCGCCCGTCGGGCCCTGACCGATGTCGGTCTTGTTCTCGCGGGTGTGATCGGAGTAGCGCACGCCGAAGTCGAGCGTGTTGAGGTTGATCGGCGAGCTGTCCAGCGCCCACTCGCCATCGATCTGGTAGAAGTCTTCCTTGTCCTTGACGTGGATATCCTGGTCGCCAAAGATCCAGCCGGCCGCAGGGAGAATGCCCGACGGCGAGCTGTTGTCACCACCGATCGCCCAGTTGGTCGGCTTGCCGGTGCCACGCATATCCCAGCTGGCGCCCGCGCCGGCGCCAAAGCCGAGTTCGCTCACGTCCTGGTGATCGCTGTTGCCCTTGCCCTGGGTGGTGCCGATCTGGCCGGTAAAGGTCAGGTGGTCGCTGGCGCGCCATTCGGCGTCCAACGTGGTGTATGCCGACGACGACGACGCACCCGGGCGGGAGATCTGGTCATACACGCCATACGGCGTGGTGCTGCCCGGCTGCGGTGCGAACGAGGCATTGCTGAGCACATTGCCCTTCACCGTGTACGACTGCAGGCCCGCGCCACTCGGCACAAACTGGCTGGCCCACAGCATGTAGTTGCGGTTGAAGTTGTCGGCTTCGAGCTTCGAGTAGAAGCTGTTGAGGTTCAACGTCAGGTTGTCGAGCGGCTTCCACTCGATGTCGACCGTGCCGCCCTTGCGCGTACGCGTCTGGGTAAACAGGGTCTGGCCGATCAGGTTCGGGTAGTACTTGCCCGCCAGGTCAGGATGCGCAACGGCGATGGGATCGGCGGCGCCGATCTGGTTGTAGCCGCCGACGATTTCCTGGCCGTCGCGCTGCAGGCTGCGCTTCTCGTAGAACGCCTGCGCCATCACGCCGAACGTGTTGTCGTCGCTCTTCCAGTTGACCAGGCCGTTGAACTGCGGCTTGGTGTCGCCCGGCAGGTCGGAGTAGACGCCACCGACGGCTGCCTGAGCGGTGAACGGCTGCGCGAATTCCAGCGGCTTGCGGGTGATGATGTCGACCGTACCGGCACTGCCGCCTTCCTGCAGCTTGGCTTCGGAAGACTTGTGCACGACCACTTCGCTGACGACTTCGGCCGGCAGCAGGGTGTAGCTCACACTGCGGCCCACGGTCTGCACCTGGCTCAGCACGAACCAGTCGCCGGTGCCGACGGTATGACCGTTGACCAGGGTCTGGGTCATGCTCGGGTTGGTGCCGCGCAGGCTGACGCGATCGTTTTCGTCGAAGCCGCCTTCGCTGGCGCTCGACGAGCTGATGTTGATGCCCGGCAGGCGCTGCAGCGTGTCGGCCACGTTCTTGGCCGGCAGCTTGCCGATGTCTTCGGCGGTGATCACTTCAACGTGAGCATCAGCCGCCTTCTTCAGGTTCAGCGACTCGGCTTCCGAATCGCGGATGCCGACGACGGTGACGGTACCCAGTTCCTTGGCCTTGTTCTTGTCGGCCGTGGTCTGGGCGTTGTCCTGGCCGGAAGCGGCCGGGCCCGGCTGCGCCGGGGTGGTATCGGCAGCGTACACGGAGCCGGACAGACACAAGCCGGCGATGATGCTTGCTGCTAGCAGAGTCTTGCGGTTTGACATGGTTTCCTCCCCTCGAAGGCGTATCTGCAGCGGATGTATGTGGGTCGTCCGGCTGCGGCGTGGCTGTCTGGGCTTGCGCCCGGTTCAATGCAACGGTGAAGCGGTTACTGCGTTCTCCCCCGGTCGTGCTGGCCGTCCAGGTACATGCCGGCCGCGCCGATCACGCCGAGCTGGCCGTGTTCCATCAGTCGTACGGGAACTTGCTGCAGGAAAGGGCGCATCACGCCCTTGTTGAAAAAACGCTCGCGAAAACCGCTGGCCAACAGCACGTCGCGGATTTGCGGCAGGATGCCGCCGGCGAGGAACACGCCGCCGCGCGCGCCATAGAGCAGCGCCAGATCACCCACGAAACTGCCCAGCAAGCTGCAGAACACTTCCAGGGCTTCCACCGCCGCCGCGTCGCTGCGCGCGAGCGCGGCCTGCGTCACCTGGCTGGGCAGGGAAAGCACCGGCGCCTGGTCGCGCAGCACGCACAGCGCGCGATACAGGTTGATCAAGCCAGGGCCCGACAAGGCGTGCTCGAACGACACGTGGGCGCGTTCGCGCGAGAGGTAACGGAGGATTTCGATCTCGCGCTCGTTGCCCGGCGCCAGCGCGATCTGTCCGGCTTCGGTGGGCAGCACGGTGGCGTGCGGCTTGCCCGGCAGCAGCACCGCCGAACCCAACCCCGTACCCGGACCCATCACCAGCACCGGGCCCGCCACGTGCGGCACCTCGGTTTCGATCACCGGCGTGGTGTCGGCATGGCTGAGGAACTGCGTGGCGTACGCCACTGCTTCGAAGTCGTTGATGACGGCGAGCTGGTTGATGCCGAGGCTGTCGCGGATATCGCGGATCGACACCGGCCAAGGAAGGTTGTCGTTGACGATGGCGTCGCCCAGCACGTAGCCGGCGCTGGCGACCGCGCAGGCATCCACGTGCACGCTGCGATCGAGCTGGCTGACGAAGTCCTTCAGCACCGCGGTGAGGCTCGGCCAGTCGGCACAGGCATAGCGGTGGTACTGCAGCACCGTCACCGGGCGGATGCCGTCCGGCTCCTGGCTGACCAGACCGATGCGCGCGTGCGTACCCCCGACGTCGGCCGCCAGAAACATGCCTTCCGTCGAAAACCCGCCCGTGCTGCGGCTTACCCCTTCGCCCACTGCGATCCCCTCGTCATCCCTTCGTCACGTACTTGTGAAACGCGACCCGATTTTGGCCGGAGTCTGGTAACGACTGACAACGTTGTCAACAGCCTGGCGCTTTTGGACAGGAAGATGATGTGTTGCTACGCAGCAGCCACCATAACCAGGGGGTTATAAGCGCACGCCAACATCACCAATGTTTTCTTTTAATTCATATATTTACCAGCCGACGCAAGCAACGTGAAGACGGTCCCGCGCCGCGCCATGGACAGCTCGACGGATCGCAGCCATAGCAGCCATTTGGCACCCTGCCGGAGGTCATGAGGAATGACTCGACAGGACATTTTGGCCTCCCACTCGCCCAGAAATTGACAACGTTGCTAGACCCGACTGTCGCACGGTCATCGAGGGCCAATCACCCGCCGCGCGGGTGCGTTCGTCCCGTCGCGGGCTTTTCCCGCAACAGCCGCGCTCCTACAGTGGCGGCTTTCCGATGGACGCCTGTTTCGCATGCAAAGAACCGCCCGACGCCCGGCGTTGATGACCTGCCCCAGGCAGGAGCCATCGCCATGGCGTTGAACGGGGATTTCTCCATCGAGATGCTGTCCGAAGAAGCGTGGCTGCTGCGTTTCGGCGACACGATCGATGCTGCGGTGAACGCGCGCGTGCACGCGGCCGCAGGGCGCCTCCAGGCTGCCTTGCCCGGCGTCGAATGCGTGCCCGCCTACGCTAGCGTGCTGCTGCGCTTCGATCCGCTGCAGTGGATCGATATCGGTGACACAGCGCCGAGCCAACGCCTTCACGATGCCGTGCGTGCTTCGTTGCGCGACGCTCCAGTGGTTGTCGAAGATGCCCGCGTGGTGACGATTCCAGTGCTTTACGGTGGCGAGCACGGCCCCGACCTGCACGACGTCGCATCGCACGCCGGCATGACCGAAGCAGAAGTCATCACTCGCCACACCGCAGCCGACTACCGCGTCGCGATGCTCGGCTTCGCGCCCGGCTTCCCGTATCTGCTCGGCCTGGATCCGGCACTCGCGATGCCGCGTCGCGCCGATCCGCGACTCGACGTGGCGGCGGGCAGTGTCGCCATCGGCGGCATGCAGACAGGAATCTATCCGCAGGCGTTGCCGGGCGGTTGGCAGCTGATTGGCCGCACGCCACTCGTCCTGTTCGAGCTGGCATCCACGCCGCCCTCGCTGCTGCAGCCCGGCGATCGCGTGCGCTTTCGCGCGATCGATGCGCAGGAGTACGAACGACTTGCCGCCACGGGCGATAGCGACGCATGAACGCGAGCGTGCTCAAGCCCGGGCTGCTGACCAGTCTTCAGGATGGTGGCCGGCAAGGTTATGCAGCGCTCGGCGTGGGACGCGCGGGCGTCATGGATGGGCCGGCATGGCGGCTGGCCAATGCGCTGGTCGGCAACGCCGACGATGAAGCGGTGCTCGAGTTCACGCTGACGGGGCCGACCCTGCGCTTTTCTCAGCCCGCGATCATCGCTCTTACCGGCGCCACCGTGGACGCACGTGTCGATCAACATGCGCTGCCTGGCTGGACCCGCTGCGTGCTCCCTGCCGGAAGCGTGCTGCAACTGGGCGGCATGCGTCGTGGCTGCCGCGGCTATCTGGCCGTGCATGGCGGTTTTGCCGCAAGCGCCGTGCTCGGCAGCCGCAGCACCGACATGCATGCCCGTATCGGCCCACTCGAGGGACGGATGCTGCGGGCCGGTGACGTGCTCGCGATCGGCGAACAGAAAACGCGGCCTTCGCTGCGCACGACCGATACGCCACACGTGTTGCCGTGGGGACTCGATCCCCGCCCCTGGTTCGATGACATGGCGCGTCCGCTCGCCCTGTTGCGCGGCCATCACTACGCGCAGCTCGATGACGCGTCGCAACGTGCTCTGTTCGACGCATCGTTCCATGTCAGCAAGGACAGCAACCGCACGGCCAGCCGTCTGGATGGCCATCGGCTTGCCTTGCGCCAACCCCTGGAACTGATTTCGGAAGCCACCCTGCCCGGCACCATGCAGTTGCCGCCGTCGGGACAACCGATCGTGCTGCAGGCGGAGGCACCGGTCACGGGTGGTTATCCGCGCATCGGCCAACTTGCGGCGGTGGATCTGCCACGCCTCGCGCAGCGACGCCCCGGCGATGCCGTATGCTTCCGGGAGACCACGCTGGATGAGTCGCTACAGCGACTGGCGCGCCGCCAGGAACGCCTGCAGCGCCTGCTGTATCGCATTGAAGAACGCCTGGAATCCGCATGACCGCCGCCATCCGCAAGACCATCGACATCAATAGTGATCTGGGCGAATCCTTCGGCGCCTGGCGCATGGGCGACGATGCCGCCCTGCTTGCCGTGGTGAGTTCGGCGAACATTGCCTGCGGTTTTCATGCGGGCGATCCGGACATCATGCGCCGCACGGTCGCACTGGCCGTCGAGCACGGCGTTGCCATCGGCGCCCATGTATCGCTGCCCGATCTGCAGGGCTTCGGGCGGCGCGAGATTCCCGTCACGCCGGCCGAGGCTTATGCGATCACGCTCTATCAGATCGGCGCATTGCACGGCTTCGCGCAGGCGGCGGGCACGCGCCTTCATCATGTGAAGCCGCATGGCGCGCTGTACAACATGGCCGCGCGCGATCGTCGTCTCGCCGACGGCATCGCGCAGGCCATGCGCGATTTCGATCCCACGCTCTGCCTGTTCGGCCTGGCGAATTCCGCGCTGGTGGATGCCGGTCGCGAGGCCGGATTGCCGGTGGCGGCGGAGGCCTTCGCCGATCGGCGCTATCGATCCGACGGTTCGCTGCAGCCTCGCCGCGAAGCGGACGCCGTCATCACTGAAAGCGATGAGGCGATCGCGCAGGCGATGGCGATGGTGCGCGAAGGCCGCGTGCGCGCGGTGGATGGCGACATCGTTGAGCTGCAGGCCGACACACTCTGTGTCCACGGTGATGGCGCACATGCGGTGGCCTTCGCACGCCAGCTGCGCGTTTCGCTGGAGGCCGCAGACATCGGCATCCGTGCTCCGGGCTTGCTCGCATGAACTACTGGCCGCTGCTGGGCGTCGCGGTGATCGTGATCGGCTTCGCCCTGCGTTTCAACGCGGTGCCGGTGGTGGTATGCGCAGCCCTGGTCAGCGGCCTGCTTGCCGGCCTGCATGTGCCCGACCTGCTCGCGTTGCTCGGCAAGAGCTTCGTCTCCTCGCGCATGCTGTTGATGTTCGTGCTGACCTTGCCTGCCATCGGATTGCTCGAGCGTGCGGGCCTGCGGGAGCATGCCCAGCAATGGATGGCACGATTGCGCGGCATGACATTGGCACGCCTGCTGATCGGTTACCTGCTGGTGCGCGAGGTGCTGGCCACGCTCGGCCTGATGGGCGTGGCAGGCCACGCGCAGACCGTGCGTCCACTGCTGGCGCCCATGAGCGAAGCGGCGGCAGAGAAGATCCTGCCGACATTGAACGATGACGATCGCGACGAACTGCGCGCGATCGCCGCCGCCACCGACAATGTGGGGCGCTTCTTCGGCGAGGACGTCTTCATCGCGCTGGGCGCCGTGCTGTTGATCCAGGGTTTCTACGCGCAGCACGGCATCGAACTCACGCCACTCGCGATCGCGTTGTGGGCGCTGCCCACCGCCATCGTCGCCTTCGTCATCCAGTCGGTACGCATCTGGCGTTATCAGCGTCGCCTGCAGCGGCGCGCGACGCCGTTGCGCAACGAACAGGGCGGCTGACATGTTGCACATCGAGTACACGTATTGGCTCATCGCCGCTTTCCTCATCTACGTGGCGTGGCGCAACCTGCGCGACGGACAGGGCAGTCGCGCGGCGTTCTGGCTGCTGCTGGGGTTGTTGTTCGCCGGCGGCGATTACGTGCTGGCGCAGCAGAAGGCGGGAAACTCACTGCCGGCCCAGGTTGCCGGCGCCATGGTGATCGCACTCGCCTTGCTCGCACCGCGACTGCGCCGGCACGCCCACGTCGATACCGTCAGCACGGAACAGCGACTCGCCTCGGCACTTCGCCTCGGCCACAAGCTGTTCATGCCGGCGCTGCTGATTCCACTGGTGACGTTGGTCGCGGCCTTGTTCGGCGCCCATCTGTCGGTGGCGGGCCATGCACTGTTTGCAACGCCGCAGATGACCTTGACGGGATTGGCGCTCGCCTGCGTCATCGCGCTGTTTGCCGCCACCTATGTGGCGCGCGCGCCGCTGCATCAGGGCCTGTCGGAGGGCCGACGTCTTCTCGACGCGATCGGCTGGGCGGCGCTGTTGCCATTGCTGCTCGCCGCGCTCGGTGAGGTCTTCACGCAGAGTGGCGTAGGTGCCGCCATTGCCGCGCTTGCCAACGCCATCCTGCCCGAAGGCAGCGCGTTCGCCTGCCTGCTGGTGTTTGCGTTGGGCATGGTGTTGTTCACCGTGATCATGGGCAACGCGTTCGCCGCGTTCCCGGTGATGATGGCGGGCATCGGCCTGCCCCTGCTGATCCAGCAGTACGGCGCGCACCCGGCCATTCTCGGCGCGATGGGCATGCTGTGCGGCTACTGCGGCACGCTGCTGACACCGATGGCGGCCGACTACAACCTGGTGCCCGCCGCACTGCTGGAACTACGCAGCCCGTATGGCGTGATCCGCGCGCAGTTCTGGAGTGCGGTGATGATCTTCGTCGCCACCTTCATGATGATGTGGCTGTTGGTGTTCCGCTGAGACTCCGTCGATGAGCAAGCCCCGCATCCTGTTGACCGGCTTCACCCCGTTTGGCGACGAGACGATCAACCCGTCGTGGGAGGCCGTGCGCGTGCTGCACGATCGCGAGATCGCCGGCCATCGCGTGGTGGCGCGACTGCTGCCGACGGTGTTTGCGGCCTCCCGGCGCGAGCTGGAGGCGGCGGTGCATGAGATCCAACCCACCATCCTGCTCGGCGTCGGGCAGGCGGGGGGACGCAGCCGTCTGTCGATCGAACGCGTGGCGATCAACGTGCAGGATGCGCGCCTGCCGGACAACGAGGGCGCCCAGCCGATCGACGAGCCGGTGATGCCCGTCGGGCCCTCTGCCTACTTCAGCACGCTGCCGATCAAGGCCATGCTCGCCGCCCTGCAATCGGCAGGTCTGCCGGCCGAGGTGTCCAACACCGCCGGTACTTATGTGTGCAACCACGTCGCCTATCTCATGCTGCACCTGGCCACGCGGGCGGCGGGGGCCAGGGCCGGGTTCATCCATATCCCGTACCTGCCCGCCCAGGCGGCGCGACTTTCCGGTGCGCCGAGCATGGCGGCCGAGGACGTGGTGCGCGGACTGGCCCTGGCGCTCGAAGCCGCAGCCACCCATGCCACGGACGAGAAGCTGGGCGCCGGCACGCTGGACTGAGCCGGGGCGCACAGGCGGCTTCCCTCCAGCGTCCAAGGCGCGCATGCTGGATGGGGCACGTCTGGAACAGGCTGTCCGACGCCACCGCCGCCTTTGGTGGCCTTTTATGATAACGTTGTCATTGCAGCTTTCTCAGGCCAAACAATAGCTTGGACAAGCGGCAGAGCAGAACGTCGAGCACCTTGCTTGTGCGATGCAACACCTTGTTATGAATGCTTTTTTAAGCAATCTGGCGATACTGCAGACCGTACCCTGCCGTGTGGAAAGCACCCATCCCGCCTGAAGTCCGCCCGGTACGGCCATGACCGCTCCATGACTCGCACGCGTCAATATTTGACAACGTTGTTAGTTAGCTCGATAAAGAGCCATTGGGGGAGTCGGGCCGCTAGAGCCCGCCAGTCATGAGGCCATCCGCGGGGAGTTCACCATCCATGTCGTCCACAACGCTTTCCGCCGGACAGACGCGATCGTCCAGCGTCGTGCCGATGCTGATCATCGGCGTGCTGTTCTTCATCTTCGGCTTCGTCACCTGGCTCAACGGCCCGCTGATCACCTTCGTGAAGCTCGCCTTCAACGTCGATGACGTGTCGGCCTTCCTCGTGCCGCTGGTCTTCTATTTCTCGTACTTCTTCCTGGCCATTCCGTCGTCGAGCGTGTTGCGCCGCACGGGCATGAAGAAGGGCATGGGCCTCGGGCTGTTCGTGATGGCCATCGGCGCCGTGCTGTTCGGCCAGTTCGTCAGCATGCGCATCTTCTATCCCGCGCTGGTCGGCCTGTTCGTGATCGGCGCAGGCCTTGCACTGCTGCAGACCGCCTCCAACCCGTACATCAGCATCCTCGGCCCGATCGACAGCGCCGCGCAGCGCATCGCCTTCATGGGCATCTGCAACAAGGTTGCCGGTGCACTCGCGCCGTTCGTGTTCGGCGCGCTGGTGCTCAGCGGCATCGACAGCTTCGACGCGCAGGTCAAGGCCGCACCGACGGACGCAGCGCGCGAGGCCTTGCTCAATACCTTCGCCGCCAAGATCCACATGCCCTATATGGTCATGGCCGCGCTGCTGGTGCTGCTGGCGATCTGGGTGGTGCGTTCGCCGCTGCCGGAGATCAAGCCGGCGGGCGCCAATGCGGAATCGGATATCGGCCACGGCAAGGGCGGCATCTTCAGCTTCCCGCACCTGTGGCTGGGCGTGCTGTGCCTGTTCCTCTATGTGGGTGTGGAAGTGATGGCGGGCGACGCCATCGGCACCTACGGCCAGGGCTTCGGCTTGCCGCTGGAAGAAACCAAGCACTTCACCTCCTACACGCTGATCGCCATGCTTGCCGGTTACCTCGCAGGCCTGGTGCTCATCCCGCGCTTCATTTCGCAGCAGAGTTATCTCGCGGTATCGGCGGTGCTCGGCGTGCTGTTCACCCTCGGCGCCTACTTCACCACCGGCGGCGTGTCGGTGGGCTTCGTCGCCGCGCTGGGCTTTGCCAACGCCATGATGTGGCCGGCGATCTTCCCGCTCGCCATCCACGGCTTGGGTCGCCTGACCGAGCGCGGCTCCGCGCTGCTGATCATGGCCATCGCGGGTGGTGCGCTGGTGCCGCAGCTGTTCGTGCACCTGAAACAGCACTTCAACTTCCAGCTGGTATTCATGGCGCTGATGGTGCCCTGCTACCTGTACATCCTTTACTACGGCGCCAAGGGCCATCGCGTCGGCCAGCACGCGCCTTGAGCCAGGGCGGGCATGGCGCCCGCCTCGCTGGGCTACGATGCCCTTCCCCGCTTTCCGGAGTTTTCACGTTGCGCAACCCCACCATCAAGGACGTCGCCAAGCGTTCGGGCGTTTCGCTCAAGACCGTCTCGCGCGTGATCAACCGCGAGACGTCGGTGCGCGCCGATACGCGCGAGAAGGTCGAGCGCGCGATCGAAGCGCTGGGCTACCAGCCCAATCCTTCCGCACGCGGCTTGCGCAGCACGCACGCCTATGCGATCGGGCTGGTGTACGACAACCCGAACGCGCACTACGTCATCAGCATGCAGGACGGCGTGCTGTCGGCCTGCCGCGAACGTGGCTATGGGCTGCTGATCCATCCGTGCGACTCGACCTCGCCAGATCTCGCCAACGAGCTGTGCTCGCTGGTGGACCGCAACCGCCTCGCCGGACTGGTGCTGGCGCCGCCGATGTCCGAAGAGCCGGAGCTGATCGCCAAGCTCAGCGCGAACGACATCAGCTTCGTGCGCATCATTTCCTCGCGCGAAGATCCGCACGACGGCGCGCCCTGCGTCTACGTGGACGACCGCAGCGCGGCTTACGCCATCACCGAACACCTGATCCAGATGGGCCACAAGCGCATCGGCTTCCTGTGGGGCGAACCGCACCACCGGTCGAGCCCGGAGCGCTACCAGGGTTATGCCGACGCATTGAAGGACTACGGCATCCCGCTCGACAAGAAGCTGGTGCTGCCCGGCCGCTACGCATTCGACGATGGCTTCCGCGGCGCCCGCAAACTGCTCGCGCTGAAGGATCCTCCGACCGCGATCTTCGGCAGCAACGACGAAATCGCCGCCGGCGTGCTTGCTGCAGCGCGCTCCAGCGGCCTGGACGTACCGTGGAATCTCTCCATCGCCGGCTTCGAGGACAGCCCGTTCTCCAAGCAGGCATGGCCCGCACTCACTACCGCGCGACAGTCCACCAGCGACATCGGTCGCCATGCCGCGTTGCAGCTGATGGCCGAACTGCAGCGCAAGGCCGGCGCTTCGGTGGAGATGCCGCACGCGGAATGTTTCGTTCCCGAACTGGTCGTGCGCGGCTCCACCGCGCCACCGCAAACCACCCCGCCACGCAAGGGCTGATGCCCTGCGGTGTGCGCCCACACGCATGCCATTGAGAAGACGATGAAGGAAGCCAGCTCCACCCTGATGTACCGCGAGGCCCATGAAACGGCCGCCGTGGTCGAGCGCCAGTTGCGCGAGAACGCACCGATCCTCGCCGCTCTCGGCGAACGTCTCCGCGCCAACCCGCCACGCTTCATCGTCACCTGTGCGCGCGGCAGTTCCGATCACGCCGCCGCCTACGCCAAGTACGTGTTCGAGACACGCCTGGGCCTGATCACGGCGTCGGCTTCCCCCTCCATCTCCTCCATCTACGACGCCGACCTGCACATGGACGGCGCGTTGTTCGTCGCCATCTCGCAATCGGGCAAGAGCCCCGACCTGCTGCGCAGCGCGCAGGCCGCGAAGGATGCAGGCGCTCACGTGGTGGCGTTGGTGAACGTGGAAGACTCGCCGCTGGCGCAGATGGCCGACACCTTCGTGCCGCTGCGTGCAGGCCCGGAACTGAGCGTTGCCGCGACCAAGAGCTATCTCGCCACGCTGGCGGCGATCCTGCAGCTCACCGCGCACTGGTGCAACGACGACGACCTGCATACCGCGGTGGCGCGTTTGCCGAACGACCTGCGCCAGGGCTGGGACTGCAACTGGAATGCGATGGTCGAAGGCCTGCGCGATACGCACAACCTGTTCGTGGTGGGTCGAGGCTTCGGCTTCGGCGCTGCGCTGGAAGCGGCGCTCAAGCTCAAGGAAACCTGCGGCCTGCATGCCGAAGCCTTCAGCGCGGCCGAAGTGAAGCACGGGCCGATGGCACTGGTGGGCGAAGGCTTTCCGGTACTGTTCTTCGCGCAGGACGACGGCACGCTGGACAACACCATGGCAGTGGCGCGCGAGTTCCGCGCCCGCGGCGCACGCGTATTCGTTGCCGCGCCCGGCAACCATGATCCCGACAAGCTGCCGCTACCCGAAGGCATCTCGCCCATCGTGACGCCACTGCTTGCCGTGCAGAGCTTCTATCGCGCCGCCAGTGCGCTGTCGCTCGCACGTGGCTACGACCCGGACGTGCCGCCGCATCTGCGCAAGGTGACGGAGACGATGTGATGAGCACCCAAGCCACTGCTCTCGTCAATGCACGCGTGCTTACTGATCACGGCCCGCAGGATGGCTTGGCCGTGCTGGTGCGTGGCGATCGCATCGAGGCCATCGTACGCACCGACGATGCGCGCGTTGTGGCTGCACAACGCCACGACCTCAAGGGTCAGCTGTTGCTCCCGGGCTTCATCGATGTGCAGGTGAACGGCGGTGGCGGTGTATTGTTCAACGCCGAACCCACCGTCGAAGCGCTTGCCACGATGGGCGCCGCGCACCGCAAGTTCGGCACCACGGGTTTCCTGCCCACGCTGATCACCGATACTGCCGACGTGATGCGCAAGGCGCTGGATGCCGTCGATACGGCGATCGAGCAAGGCGTACCGGGCGTGCTCGGCATCCACCTGGAAGGCCCGTTCCTTGCCACCGCACGCAAGGGCATCCACGACGCCAGCCTGTTTCGTCTGCCGGATGCGAATGACATTGCCGCTATCACGCGCAACCGGCGCGGCGTGGTGATGCTCACGCTCGCGGTGGAAGAAGTACCGCTCGATACCATTCGCCAGCTCAGCGAAGCCGGTGTGCTCGTCGTGGCCGGTCACACCGCCGCCAGCTATGACACAACGCGCGCCGCGCTCGACGCCGGCGTGTGCGGCTTCACCCATCTCTACAACGCGATGACGCCACTCGGCAGTCGAGAACCCGGCGTGGTCGGCGCCGCGCTGGACGATCCGTACAGCTGGTGCGGACTCATCGTCGACGGTCATCACGTGCATCCCGCGGCATTGCGCGTCGCGATCGCTGCAAAAGCGCGCGGCAAGAGCGTGCTGGTCACCGATGCGATGCCACCGGTCGGCGCCGACAGCCCCGAGTACATACTCAACGGCCAAACCATCATCGCCCGCGACGGCATCTGCCAGAGCGACACCGGCGTGCTCGCTGGCTCGGCGCTCGACATGGCGACGGGTGTGCGCAACCTCGTGAACATGGTCGGCCTGCCCCTGGCCGAAGCCTCGCGCATGGCGAGCGCTTATCCGGCCGCGTGGCTGGGGCTCGACCGCACGCATGGTCGCCTGGTGGCGGGGCAGCGGGCGGACTTCGCGGTGATGGATGAGGGGTTGGTGGTGAGTGAGACGTGGATTGGGGGCGTGCGCTACGCCGCGTGAGGCTGGTGTTGCTTTCAACGCATCACGCTTCAAGTCACCACGAGAATCACGGTCCCGCTCCCCTGTAGGAGCGCACCCAGTGCGCGACATCCTTTCGCGCCGGTCTTCATACTTCGTCGTTCCTGAGTAGGCCGGACAGAGCGCGAAGCGCGGAGAACCCCGAAGGGGCGAGCGAAGCGAGTCATCCAATGGCGTCAGTCTTCGGATGCGGCGCTCCCGCCAACGTGCCGCTTACGCAGCGGGCGTTTCGACGTCCTGCCGGACGCCGAGTCACTTTTCTTTTGCTGGCCCAAAAGAAAAGTAACCCAAAGAAAATGGCCTTCAGAGCCAGGGCTCGTAGCGATATGAGGAATAGAGCCTGAGAACCGAGGTTAGCCGGGATGCGCTCGTTACTACCTCGAACGGCGCCGCTACACCGCAACGCGCCGATACGAAGAGGACTTAAAGCACTTCGTTCTGCGCTCCGGTCGATCACTTCTCCCTCTCCCCTCCAGGGAGAGGGCCGGGGTGAGGGGCGGGTGCTCGCGAAAGCCTGTCTATCGCTGTAGGAGCGCACCCAGTGCGCGATCGCAACGCATCAACGACCTCTGCGGTCGCGCACTGGGTGCGCTCCTACAAGATAGAGAAGACTCCGCTCTTCGCTCTGGCCTTTGACCTTCGATCCCCTATGCCGCGAGCAGGCGGGGGGCGGAATAGCCCGAAGGGTGGCCGGCAAGGACGCCGGCCAGTGGATCGTCAGGGCAGGATGCCCTGTCGATCCACCCCGCCTCACGGCTGCGACCCCGCAGGGGCGCGGCATCGGGGTGGCCTTTCTCTTGGTTACTTCTCTTTGGCCACCCAAAGAGAAGTGACCCGGCCTCCGGCAGGAGGACGGAAGCCCGCCGCAGGCGAGCCATCTAGCGGTATCACTACAACAACCGAAGACTGACGAAACTGGGTGACTCGCTTCGCTCACCCTTCGGGCGTTCTGCGCGCTCCGTCCGGCCTGCGCCGGTACGACAACCATTGAAGACCGGCGCGAAAGGCTGTCGCGCACAAGATGCGCTCCTACAGTGGACGCGGCGCGAAACGCAGGAAGGAGGGTGTCGCCGACGCATGCCGAGGTCCGTATGCCTCCAAAAGGAAGAAGGAAAACCACCTTCCAACCACCACACGCACAACGACCCGACATCAGCACCAACAACGCCCCGCCGCCTCACTGATAAACATGCAACCGATCAAACACCCACGCGTGATACGACTTCACCAACCCTGGCTGCGCGCAATCGGTATACAAGCCATTGCACTTCGTCCGCAACGCGATCGCCGCCGAGAAATACGGATCGGTCGGCAGATCGGCCGCCTGCAGCACCATGCTCGGCAGCATGGCGATGTCGAGCAACGGATAGCGCGGTAGCGCCGCGCCATGGAAGTTGCTCTTGATCATGTAGTACGTGAGGTAGTCCTTGTACTGCGCCATGCCATCCGGCCACGTGCGCGGCATCTCGCGGATCAGGCCGCTGAAGGACGGCTGGTGGTCACCGAAGTGGACGATCACCGTCGGCTGCGCGCGATCAAGGAAGTCGCGCTCCAGCCCGCGCATCGCCACGTCGGAGTTGTGCAGGTTCGACAGATAGGTATTGAAGTTCACCGACTCGCGCGTCGGCAGCCCCTTCAACAGGCCCTTGTTGAACGGCGCGGGCAACGAGGAGATCGGGTCGGTGTCGTGCGGGCCGTGCTGCGCAAGCGTGAGGATCATGATGAAGACGGGCTGCCCCGGCTTCTTCACCTTGTCGTAGACGCGCTTGGCTGCGGTGAACATCTGCGCGTCGGTTTCTTCCCACTCTTCCAGGCCGAGCTGGCCGGCATCATAGAACTGGTCGAAGCCGTACGCCGTGTACGCATTGCGACCGTTGAGGAAGGCGCCGTTGGTCGGATAGATCGCCACCGTGAGATAGCCCAGGCGCTGCAACTGGCGCGGCAGCGAATCCTGTACATGCGGTGCAAGCACATAGGGCGCATACATGCCGCCCGGCCCGAAGATGTCCTGCGGCATGCCGGTGAGCGTGGCGAATTCGCTTACCCACGTGCCGCCGCCGAACGTGTGCACGCGCAGCGGGCCCGTGGCGCGGGTGCGCGCATCGGCCTTGAACATGTTCACGCGGCACTCGGGGATGTTGCATTGGGTGAAGTTGGACGGATTGAAGGTGCTCTCTTCCAGCACCTGCACGATATCCGGGTAGTTTTCCGGCGTGCGCGGCGTCGCTCCCGGGAAGCCCGAAGCGGTCGCACTCCAGTCCTGTTCGGCGACGGCGTCGTCCGCCATCTCAGGCATCTGGACGTCCGAATCGCTGAAGTTGACGAAGAAGTTGGTGATCTGCGCGTCGTCGGAGAGCTTCTCCCACACATTTCGCGCATGCACCTCGGCGAACGGGCCGTTCGGCAACAGGCACACCCAGAACGCCACCGCCCACAGCGCCACGCCACCTACCCGCGTGGCCCACGCGCGGCGCCGGCTCATGTGCGAAAGCATGCGGCGGTCGAAACGCCACACGGCCCACAGCGCGAGCGGCGTCAGCACGCCCACGGCCAGCGTCAGCATCCACAGGTGCGGGTAGTGGCCCAGCGTCTCCAGCAGGCTGCTGCGGGCGTAGTAGATGAAGTCCGCCGGCATCAGCGGCGAATCCAGGTAGCGCAGCTTGAGGATGGACAGGAAGTTGAGCGCGAGGAAGAGACCGCCGCTCACCACCAGCGCCGTGGCCGGGCGCGCGAAGGCGAACAGCAGGACGCCGAACGCACAGACCATCAGGGCGATCACGAAGGCCTGCTGCAGCAGAGCCGGTTCGCGCAGCGCCGTCATGCTGATGCAGAACGCAAAGAAACAGGCGGCGAACAGCCAGGGCCCGCTTTTTCGCAGGAAGCGAAGCGATGATTGCGGCATAGGTTTCGGCCCCCTGTTCGGCCTGGTTGTCATTCGCCCGCAATTCTACGGTCTCCAAACCGTCACATGCACAACGGCCGGCAACGGCAGAATGGCGCCACCAAGCGGTTCAGCACCGGTTTCGCCGCCCGGGGCGCGGCCCATCTGGTAGCTTGCGCAGTCCCCGACAGGAACAGGTCCCCCATGCCCCTTCGTTTGCGTCCCATCGCCCTGCTTTGCGCCACCGCCCTGGCCGGCTGCGCCAGCCAGTCGTCCAAGCCTGCCGCCAGCCTGCCGGACGGCAGCCATGCCCAGGTGGCGATCCTGGAGACCACCGACGTCCATTCCAACGTGCTGAGCTACGACTATTACAAGCAGCGCGAAGACACCACAGTGGGCTATGAGCGCACCGCGACGCTGATCCGCCGCGCCCGCGAGCAGTATCCGAACAGCTTCCTGTTCGACAGCGGCGACACCATCCAGGGCAGCGTGCTGGCCGACTACCAGGCCCAGGTGAAGCCGGTGGGCTGCAACGAGGAGCTGGGCATCTACCGCGCCATGGACGCCATGGGCTACGACGGCGGCACCGCCGGCAATCACGAGTTCAACTACGGCCTGGGTTTCCTCTCGCAGGTGACCGGTACGCCGATGAACGTGGACGGCGGTCGCAGCGAGCGCTGCGCCGGTCCGCACTTCCCGCTGGTGCTGTCCAACGTGTTCAGCGCCCGCGACGGCGCGCCGATCTTCAAGCCGTGGACGGTGGTGCAGAAGGACATCACGGTCACCGCGCCGGACGGCAGCCAGCGCAAGGTGCCGCTGAAAGTCGGCATCATCGGCCTCACCCCACCGCCGATCCTTGAATGGGACAAGCAGAATCTCGCCGGCAAGGTGACCGTCACCGGCGTGGTGGAAGCCACGCAGAAATACCTGCCGGAACTGCAGGCACAGCATCCCGATATCGTGGTCGCCGTGCTGCATGGCGGCCTCAACACCGCGCCGTATACGCCGGACATGGAAAACGGCGGCTGGTACGTCGCCGGCGTTCCGGGCGTCGATGTGGTGCTGATGGGTCACTCGCATACCGAATTCCCTGGCCCGCATTACAAGGGCATGAAGGATGTCGACGCCGACCGTGGCTTCGTGCGCGGCAAGCCGGCCGTGATGGGAGGCTTCTTCGGCAAGGACCTGGGCGTGATCGACCTCGCGCTGCAGCGCAAGGACGGCCGCTGGGTGATCGACGCCAGCCAGACGCATAGCGAGGTGCGTCCGATCTGTCCGAAGAAGAACGAATGTGTGCCGGCTGACCCCACCATTGCGCCGCTGGTCAAGCAGGCGCATGAAGCGGCCGTGCAGTATGTGAACACGCCCATCGGCACGACCAAGGTGCACATGAGCAGCTACTTCGCCGACGAAGGCAACATGACGGCGCTGGCACCCATCAACGCCGCGATGCGCGACTACGTGCAGAGCGAGCTGCCGAAGCTGCATCCGGAACTGGCCAAGCTGCCGGTGCTGTCGTCCGCGGCCGCGTTCCGCACCGGCTTCGGTGGTCCGGATGACTACACCGACGTCGAGCCCGGCCCGCTTACCCTGCGCAGCGCGGCGGACCTGTACTTCTATCCCAACACGCTTTCGGTCGTGCAGGTCGACGGCTCGGGTCTCAAGGCGTGGCTGGAAAAGTCGGCTGAGCGCTTCAACCAGATCGATCCGGCGAAGGAAGGCGAGCAGGAGCTGATCGACACGCGCATGCCCGGCTACAACTTCGATCAGATCCAGGGCGACCTGGCCTACGTGATCGACGTGTCCAAACCGGCCGGTGAACGCATCACCAAGCTCACCTACAAGGGCAAGGCAGTGACGCCGCAGCAGCAGTTCGTGGTCGCCACCAACAACTACCGCGCCAGCGGCGGCGGCAACTTCCCCGGCCTGGACGGCAAGAACATCGTGCTGGCCGCACCCGACGGCGCGCGCGAAATCCTCGCCAAGTGGCTGCAGCGCGAACAGACCATCAGTGCGAAGACCTTGCCCGCTGCGTCGTGGCACTTTGCGCCGCTGAAAACCCGCGGCGAAGTGATATTCAAGGGCGCCACCGGCAAGCAGGAAGTCGCGCGCGCCGTGGGCTTGAAGAACATCCGCCAGCTCAAGGACAACGGCGACGGCACGGCCACCTACGCCATCGACCTGTCGCACTGACGTTACAGGCGCGGCGGCACGACCGTCGCGCCCCTTTCTTTGCGTGGTTTTTTTGTAGGAGCGCACCCAGTGCGCGAAAAGCCTGCACAGCGGTGAAGCTGCCGGTTTCATTCGTAAAAGTCGCGAACCGGGGTACAACCCATCACCGCGGTCGCGCACTGGGTGCGCTCCTACAGATGCGGGTTTCCGCACCATTTGGCCGTCCATCCGCCAAAAGGTTTCAAACGTACCTGTTGACTGCACTGCAACAATCGGCCTAAGGTCAAACCCATGTCGCCGCTTATTTCGCCAGCCTGCATGCCCTTCCGCCCGGTTTTGACCGGCGGCGTGCCGCTGTGCAACGGCGTCACCACCAACGTCACGACCACCACCACGACCACTATTACCACCGGGTCGGGGTGGGTTTCCGTGCGCGAGTAAGTTCCCTAACGCAAACGGCCCCGCCCTCGATGAGGCGGGCCGGACTGCACCACTCCGATACCGCCAGCGAGCACGGGCCCCGAATGGAGGCCACCGTGAACCTTGCCGTATCGCCATCGCTCGAACAGCCATCGCTTCCGCCGCATGCCGCAGCGCTGCCGATGGTCACCGCACGCCAGCGCGTGCTCGCCGTGGGCCTGGTCGGCCCCGGCCGTGTCGGCAGCGCCCTGCTCGACCAGCTGCGCACTGCGCAGCCGCGCCTCGCGCGGTCCGGCCTGGAGCTCAAGCTCTGCGGCGTGGCCGCCAGCCGCCGCATGTGGCTCGACGCCGACGACCCGGAACTCAACGGCCGCTACGGCGGCGCGCAGACCTGGCGTCCCAGCAACCTGGATGAGTTCGCCGCCCACGTGCGCGGCGACGACGGCCGCCATGCCCTGCTGATCGACTGCAGCGCCAGCGAAGCGGTGGCTTCGCGTTACGCCGAATGGCTCGCTCAAGGGATCCACGTGGTGACGCCGAACAAGCTGGCCGGCAGCGGCTCGTTCCCGCGCCTGCAGGCGATTCGGGCCGCCTGCGTCAGCGGCGCGCGTTTCCGCTACGAGGCCACGGTGTGCGCGGGGTTGCCGGTGGTGCAGACGCTGCGCGATCTGCTCGACACCGGCGACGAGCTGCTCGCGGTGGAAGGCATGTTCTCGGGCACGCTGGCCTGGCTGTGCCATCGCCACAACGGCAGCCGGCCCTTCTCGGCGCTGGTGCGCGAGGCGCACGCGCTGGGCTATACCGAACCGGACCCGCGGGACGACCTCTCGGGACTCGACGTGGCGCGCAAGCTGGTGATCCTCGCCCGCGAAGCCGGCTGGGCGCTGTCGCTGGAAGACGTGCAGGTGCAGAGCCTGGTGCCGCCGGAGTTGGCTGCCATGTCTCCCGAGGAGGCGTTGGAAAACCTGCATCTCCTTGATCGCGCGATGGCCCGCGAAGTGGCCTCCGCGCAGACCCAGGGCAGCGTGCTGCGTCATGTGGCCAGCCTGGATGCGAAAGGCCACGCCAGCGTTCGGCTTGCCATGCTGCCGGCCTCGCATCCGTTCGCGCATTCACGCCTGACCGACAACATCGTTCAGTTCACCACACACCGTTACCGCGATAATCCGATGCTGGTGCAGGGCCCCGGTGCCGGACCGGAGGTGACAGCGGCGGGCATTTTCGCCGATCTTCTGCGCATTGCTGAATCCCTGGAGGTGCGCTGATGAATGCGCAACTGGCTGATCCCATGTCCGCATCGCAACGCGCGTTGAGCGCCCAAGCCATGGCCTACGCGAGCGTGGGCAACGTCGGCGTGGGTTTCGACATCCTGGGCCACAGCGTGGCCGGCGCCGGCGATCGCGCCGTCGTGCGTCGCATCGACGAACCCACCGTCCGCATCGCGGCCATACACGGCCTGGTGACCGATCTCCCGCTTGACCCTGCTCGCAACACAGCGGGCGCCGCGCTGCTTTCGCTGCGGCGCGCGCTCGGGTTGCGGCATGGTTTCGAGGTGGAGCTTTACAAGGGCATCGCGCTGGGTTCGGGCATGGGTGGATCGGCCGCCTCGTGCGTCGCGGCCCTGGTCGCCGCCAACGCGCTGCTCGAGCGACCGTTGCCGCGCGAGTCGCTGTACGGCTTTGCGCTGGATGGCGAAGTCGTCGCCAGCGGCAGCCGGCATGGCGACAATCTCGGCCCCATGCTGCTCGGCGGATTGGTGCTGTCCACGCGCGAGCGCCTGCTGCGCCTGCCCGTGCCCGATGCATGGCATTGCGCCCTGGTGCATCCGCACGTGGTGCTGGAGACGCGCGAATCACGCGCGGTGCTCGCCGGCGGTTTCGCGCTGGCCGACGTGGTTGCGCAGCATGCGAACCTTGCCCTGGTGCTGATCGGCTGCCAGCGCGGCGACGCCACGCTGGTGCGCGAAGGCCTGAAGGATGTGCTGGTGGAACCACGCCGCGCGCCACTCGTACCTGGCTTCGCACGCGTGAAGCAGGCGGCGCTGGATCACCACGCGCTCGGTGCCAGCATTTCCGGCGCCGGCCCCAGCATGTTCGGCTGGTATGAGAACCGCGAGGATGCCGAGCATGCCGCCGAAGCGATGGTCGCGGCGTTTGCCGAGGAAGGCATCGCCAGCGACCGCCTGGTCTCCCCCATCAATGGCCCAGCCGCAGCATTGCTGGACGAGGAAGCGGCATGAGCGAGCCGTTGCATTACCGAAGTACGCGCAGCGCGCGTCACTCGGCGCGCATTGACGAAGTGATCGCCGCCGGGTTGGCACCGGATGGCGGACTGTATGTGCCTGAGGCGCTTCCGCAGCTGGACGTGGCGGCCTTCGGTGCGCAGGGTTCGCTGGCCGACACGGCGGCGACGCTGCTGATGCCGTTCTTCCGCGGCACGGCGCTTGCGTCGGAGCTTCCGGCCATCTGTCGCGAGGCGTTCGACTTCCCGGTGCCATTGCGCCCGCTCGCGTACGCGGACGGCGCCTCCGTGCTGGAGCTGTTCCACGGTCCAAGTGCAGCCTTCAAGGATGTGGGCGCGCGCTTTCTCGCCGCGTGCTTCCGTCGGTTGCGTCGAGACGGTGATGCACCGCTGACCATCCTGGTCGCAACTTCAGGCGACACCGGCGCGGCGGTGGCCGCGGCCTTCCATCGCCAGCCCGGCGTGCGCGTGGTGATCCTCTATCCCGACGGCCGTGTGTCGCCGCGACAGGCTCACCAGTTGGGCTGCTTCGGCGATAACGTGCACGCGTTGCGCATCGCGGGCAGCTTCGACGATTGCCAGCGCATGGTGAAGGCTTCGCTGGGCGACGGGGAACTGCAACGACGCGTGCCGCTGTCCTCGGCCAACAGCATCAGCCTTGGCCGCCTGCTGCCACAGATGAGCTATTACGCGCACGCCTCGCTGGATTGGTGGCATCGGCATCGCTCGCCTCTCAACTTCATCGTGCCTACTGGCAACCTTGGCAACGCGCTGGCCTGCGTGTGGGTGCGTGAGATGGGCCTGCCCGTCGGCGAGATCCATCTCGCGTGTAATGCCAACGCGACGTTGCCCGACTATTTCGATGGCGACACCTATTCACCACGCGACGCGATTCCCACGCTGGCGAATGCGATGGACGTGGGCGCACCGAGCAACTTCGAGCGCCTGCGCTGGACCTTCCCTCGCGATTACGAATTGCGTGTGCAGCTGCACGCTACCAGCGTGGACGACGACACCATCCGCGACACCATCGTGCGCCATGCGCGCGACCACAACGAGCTGTTCTGTCCGCATACCGCCACTGCGGTGCATCTGCTCGATGCCATGGGTTCCACGGGCTTGCCGTGGGCCGTGGTGGCGACGGCGCATCCGGCGAAGTTCGACAGTGTGGTGGAACCGTTGATCGGTCATCCGGTCGAGGTGCCACCGGCGCTGGAGGCGATGTTGCGGCGGCCGGCGCATGCCGAGCCATTGGCGGCCAGCGATGCGGCGTTGAAGGAGTGGTTGGTGCGGCGGGTGGAGCGGGAGCAGGCGGTCACGGGCTGAACGACCAAGCCCTACTGTAGGAGCGCACCCAGTGCGCGAAAAGCCAACGGAGCGGTGACGCCGTGATCGCGCACTGGGTGCGCTCCTACAAGAGCAGCGCCGTTCACTCGTCCAGCACCGCCCCATTCGTCTCGATGACCTTGGCGTAGAACTTCGCCGTGGCCTTCGGCGTGCGCTTCTGCGTGGCGAAGTCCACGTGATACAAGCCAAAACGCTTGGAGAAACCCAGCGACCACTCCAGGTTGTCCAGCAGCGACCACGCGTAGTAACCCTTGAGGTTCACGCCCGCCTCGATCGCGCGATGAATCGCCTTGAGGTGCTTGCGCAGGTAGTTGGTGCGCAGCGGATCGTCCAGCACGTCGCCTTCGGCCACCGGCGGGTCGTAGAACGCCGAGCCGTTCTCGGTGATGTAGAGCGGGATGTCGCCGTAGCGCTGCTTGAACCAGGTGAGTGTGTCGGTGAGGCCCTGCTCGTACACCTCCCAACCGGTTTCCGTGTATGTCTTGTTGGGCTGGCGCACCGGCGCCGCGCGCAACGGATAGTGGTTGGGATCGTTCTTCACCACGGCGCGCGTGTAGTAGTTGATGCCCACGAAATCCACGGGCTGGCGCGTGAGCTTGAAGTCGTCCTCGGGGAAATCCGGCCACGCCGCACCGAAGACTTCCTTCAACTCCGGCGGGTAACTGCCCAGCAACGCAGGATCGGCGAACTGCTCGTTCATGTACGCCTGTGCGCGACGCGTCGCGGCGAGGTCTTCCGCGCTGTCTGACGCCGGATATTTCGGCTCGATGTTGAACACCACGCCGATCTCATGCTTGCCGATGGCGCGATACGCCTGGATACCCGCGCCACTGGCGCGCATCAGGTTGTGCGCGGCGATAGGCGCTTCGTACAGGCTGCGATGACCCGGCGCGAGCGCGCCATGCAGGTAGCCGCCATCGGTCACCACCCACGGTTCGTTGAGCGTGGACCAGCGCTTCACGCGATCGTCCAGCGCCTTGTACACCACGCTGGCGTACTCGGCGAACCAGTTCGCGATGTCGCGGTTCAACCAGCCGCCGCGATCATCCAGCGCCGCAGGCAGGTCCCAATGGAACAACGTGACGTTCGGCTCGATGCCGTTCTGCAGCAGCTCGTCGACCAGGCGCGAATAGAAGTCCAGACCCTTCTGGTTGATACGGCCGGTGCCTTCCGGCAACACGCGCGCCCACGCGATGCTGAACCGATAACCCTGCAGGCCCAGCGCGCGCATCAGCTGCACGTCGTGCTTGTAGCGGCGGTAGTGATCGCACGCGATATCGCCCGTGTCACCGTTGGCCATCATGCCCGGCGTATGCGCGAAACGCTCCCAGATGCTCGGGCCCGCGCCATCGGCCAGGGGCGATCCCTCGATCTGATAAGCCGAGGTCGCGGCGCCCCAATGGAAATCGGCCGGGAAGCGATAGCTGTGCGTCATGATGGAGGCAATTCCTTATGCCGCAGTGCGGCTTGATGAAAACGTTTACATCGCGAGAATAACGGAGCGCGACCCGAATGTGCACGGGTCTTTTCGCCTATACATGCAGGGGCCGCCCGCGGTCCGGACAGTGGAGTGACGCAACGTCGATGGCAACGGTGACTCTGGATCGGTTGCGCAAGGTCTATCCCAACGGACATGTCGGCGTCGACGAGGCGACCTTCGAGATCGCCGACGGCGAACTGCTGGTGCTGGTGGGTCCTTCTGGCTGCGGAAAAACCACGTTGCTGCGCATGATCGCCGGCCTGGAATCGATTTCCTCCGGCACACTGAGCATCGGCGGACGCGTGGTCAACGAGGTGTCGCCCAAGGATCGCGACATCGCGATGGTGTTCCAGAACTACGCGCTGTATCCGCATATGACGGTGGCGCAGAACATGGCCTTCGGCCTGCGCCTGCGCGGCAAGCCCAAGGCCGAGATCGATGCGCGCGTGCGCGACGCGGCGAAGCTGCTGGAACTGGAACATCGCCTCGACGCCCTGCCCGCCGCGCTTTCCGGTGGACAGCGCCAGCGCGTGGCGCTCGGACGCGCGCTGGTGCGCGAACCCAAGGTGTTCCTGCTCGACGAGCCGCTGTCCAATCTCGATGCGAAGCTGCGTCTGTCGATGCGCGTGGAGATCGCGCGGCTGCACCGGCAGCTCGGCACCACCACGATCTACGTGACGCACGACCAGGTGGAAGCGATGACGCTGGGCCAGCGCATCGTGGTGCTCAACGGCGGCCAGATCCAGCAGATCGACACACCGATGCGCCTGTACGAAAAGCCCGCCAACCTGTTCGTGGCCGGCTTCCTCGGCTCGCCCGCGATGAACCTGCTGCGCGGTACGCTGTGCCACGGAAGCGGTTGGTCGCTGGAAACGCCCAATGGCGCGGTGCCGCTCGGCGAACTGCCGGCGCAAAGCCACGAGCTGCTGCCGTGGATCGATCGCGAGATCGTGCTCGGCGTGCGCCCCGAGGATCTGCGTCTCGCCGATGCCGATCACGCGGCCCTGAGCGCTGTGCTCGAAGTGCCCGAGCCGGTCGGCAATGAGATCTTCCTCAACCTGCGCCACGGTTCGCAGTCGCTGGTGTCGCGCGTGGCACCCGGCGCCCTGCCCGAGGCCGGCACCATCATGCACTTCGCGTTGGCTCACGATCGTCTGCATGTGTTCGAACCGAGTGGCGGTACCCGTATCGTCTGAGGAAGGTCAGCCCTTCACGCTGCCGAGCAGCAGGCCTTCGATGTAGTAGCGCTGCATGGCGAGGAACAGCGCCAGCACCGGAATCACCGTCACCACCGAGCCCGCCATCATCAGCTCGCTGTCCTGCGCATGCTCGCGCGCCAGCGAGGCGAGGCCGATCGGCAACGTGTAGTGCTCCTGGCCGGTGAGCGCGATCAGCGGCCACATGAAGTCGTTCCATGCGGTGAGAAAGGTATAGATCGCCAGCGTCACCATGATGGGCTTGAGCAGCGGCAGCACGATCTGCGTGAAGATGCGCAGCTCGCCTGCGCCATCGATGCGCGCGGCTTCCATCAGTTCATCCGGGATGCTGCGCGCGTACTGGCGCACCAGGAAGATGCCGAAGGCGGTGGCCATCGCCGGCACGATCACCGCCGCATAGCTGTTCACCAGCCCCATGTACTTGAGCATCAGGAACAACGGCAGCATCGCCACCTGCGCCGGAATCACCAGCATGCCGAGCAGACCCTGGAACAGCCGCTCACGACCATGGAAGCGCAGCTTGGCGAAGGCGTAGCCCGCCATCAGGTTGCAGGCGAGCGAGAGCGCGGTGATGCCCGTGGAAATCGCCAGGCTGTTCACCAGGTAGCGCCCCATGCCGGCGCGGGTGAACAGCTCCTCGTAGTTCTGCCAGCCGGCATGCGCGGGCAGCAGCGGCGGCGGCAACCCACTCGCCTCGCCGGGGCGCATGAACGACACCGACAGCATCCACAGCAGCGGAAACAGCGCGACAACGGTGCCGCCGATCAGCAAGCCGTTGATGACGGCCTTGGCGATGCGCGGATTCATGCCGCCGCTCCGCGACGTGCCACGCGCAGCATCAACGCGGTGACGGCGAACATGATGACGAACAGCAGGAACGCCACTGCCGACGCGGTGCCGAAGTTCCACCATTTGAACCCTTCGTTGTACATGAGGTACAGCACGCTGGTGGTGCTCTGCAGCGGACCGCCCTCGGTCATCACGTAAGGTTCGGCGAACAACTGGAAATAGCCGGACACGGTGAGGATGCTCACCATCAGCAGCGTCGGCGCCAGCATCGGCAGTGTGATGTGACGGAACTGCTGCAGCGGCGAGGCGCCGTCGATGTGCGCCGCTTCGTAGAGATCACCCGGGATCGCCTGCAGACCGGCCAGGAAGATGATCATGTTGTAACCGAAGTTCTTCCACACCGCGAACAGGATGATCGTGGGCATCGCCCAGTGCGGATCGCCCAGCCAGTCCACCGGATGGATGCCGACCGCGCCCAGCACATAGTTCGCCATGCCGTACTTTGTGTTGAAGATGTATCGCCACACCAGCGCCACCGCCGCCACCGTGGTCACTACGGGCGCGAACAGCGCCGTGCGGAAGAACGGCTTGCAGCGCGCCAGCGGCGAGTTGAGCAGCAGCGCCGAGCCGAGCGACACCATGATCGACAGCGGCACGCCGGCCAGCACGAAATAGAACGTGTGGCCCAGCGCCGACCAGAATGCCGACTGATGCAACAGATCCCAGTAGTTGCCCAGCGCGACGAAGCGAAGATGACGGATATCGGCCAGCGCGTAGAGGTCGTAGTCGGTGAGGCTCAGTCCCAGCGCCGCGATGACGGGGAGCAGGAAGAAGACGGCCAGCACCAGCAGCGCAGGCGTCAGGAACCACCAGGCGGCGCGCTGCGGGTTCACGGTGCGGCTCCGGCGGCGTGGCGTTCGTGGTCGAGAATCCAGCGACGCTTTTCGAGGATGCGATCGGCGCGACGATCCATCTCAGCTGCGGCCTCGTCGATGCTCAACGTGCCGGCCACCGCCTGCGCAGCGACCAGCTGCATCTCGTTGGCGATCTGCTCCCACTCGGGAACAGGCGGCGTCGGCTTCACATGTTCCAGCTGCTCGCGAAACGCCAGTACCTTCGGATCATTGCGCAGGCCATCGCCATCCCACGCACTGCGTCGTGCAGGCATGTCGCCGAGCAACTCGTAGAAGCGTTGTTGCACGTCCGGGCGTGAGAGGTATTCGATCAGCGTCCACGCTTCGTCCTTGTGCTCGGACTGGCGAAAGATCACCAGGCTGGAACCACCCGCCGCGCCGACGCCTGCACCATCAGGCCCGGGAAGCGGCGCCGTGGCCCAGTCGTCCTGTTCGGTCGCCGGCAGGCGCTTGCGGAACTCGCCGATGTTCCAGGGGCCGGAGAAGTAGAACGCGTACACGCCGCGCCCAAATTCGTCCCAGGGATTGCCGGCCTCGACATTGGTGATCGGCGGCGCCTGGTGCAGGCGAAAGGTATCCACGTAAAACGACAACGCACGCTTGAAACCTTCGCTGCGGAAATTGCCGTAGCGTCCGCCGTCGCGCAGCATCGGCTCGGGCTGCTGCAGCGCCAACGACATCAGCTGCTCGTATTCGTTGGTCGGCAACAGGATGCCGTAGATGCCGTCCTGCGGCTTGCTGAGTGCGGCCAGCGCCTTGCGCCACTCGTTCCAATCGCGCGGCGGCGCGTTGAAACCGGTGGCCTTGAGCAGATCGGCGCGATAGAAGATCAGCCGCGTATCCACATACCACGGTACGCCCACCAGCTTGCCGTCGATCACGCTGGTGGCCCAGATATTGGCGAAGTAGTCGCCCTGCTTCACCACCGCGGAGCGATCCACGCGTGGCTGCAGCGGCTCCAGCGCGTTCAACGCGGCGAACTCGGGCAGCCAGGTATTACCGAGCTGACTGAGGTCCGGCGTGGAGCTGCCGGCAAAAGCAGTGAGCAACTTCTGGTGCGCCGCCGTCATCGGCAGCTGCTGCACCTTCACGTGGACGCCCGGATGCAGGCGTTCGAACTCCGGCAGCAGCTTCACGACCGCCTCGCCTTCGCGTCCGATGGTCCAGAACGTCAGCGTGGTGCCGTCATCGTGAGGCGAGGCGCAGCCGGCCGCGATCATCACGACGCCACCGAGCAGCATCGCGCGCATGCGATGCAGGATTAGGCTCGCCCGGCGTTGCGTGGTTGAAGACATGTCTCAGCGTGGTTTCTGTTCCAGCCATCCGCCGGTGAACCCGGCACGCTCCAGACCCTTGCGGACATACGGGTTCTTGCGCATCACGTTCCACACGAAGCCGCTGCGCCAGTTCTCGATCATCAGCACGATGGGGCCCTGGTCGATGCCGATCTGCTTGTCGTCCGCCCAGCCCATGCCGGGCACGGCGCGACCTTCCTTCGGCGCGATGCCGGTATCGTAGCTGGGATTGAACGCATCGACGAAACCGTACTTGGTGTAGATCGCGTCTCCGTAGCGCGCCTTCATCTCCATCAGTGCAGGCACCACGATCTCGGGCGCAAACGCGATCGAGCCACCGGCGGCGGTCGGCGCAATGGTGCCGTCGTCGGAAACATAGTCGAGGCCGGCACCGCGCGCCGTGTAACCGTAGAACGCGCGCGTGCTGCCGTCGTTGCGCTTGACCACCGCATCGCCCGGGCCGTTGCAGGCGGTCAGGCCCCAGATGTTTTCGCCGTAGCCGGTCCAGTGATTTGGATTGGCGATGGCGTACGCGCGCTGCGCATACGTCGCCTCGCGGCTGTTCTGTGCGTAATCGGTATCGTGCTCGCGACTCCACGCATCGCGGATGCCACGGAAGTCGATCCACGCGTGGCTGTACTGGTGACCGAACAGCGGTGCGAAGTTGAGGAACGTGCGGCCCTGGTATTCGCCCCAGTTCTGCGGATAGGTCTTGGTCCACGCCGCCCAGGCATCGTCGTCCACCGGATGCGTGGGCGAACCCAGCGCCAGCACGTAGACCAGCATGCCTTCGTTGTAGCCCTTCCAGTCCGCCGGGATGAACTTGCCGCCTGGCGTCCAACCCATGCTGATCAGCGGCGAGCGCGGTTGCATCCAGGTCCAGTCGACACGGCGATAGATGATGTCGGCGAGCTGGCGGATTTCCTTTTCGTCCTTGGTGTTGCGGTCGAAGTACGACTGCGCGAACAGCACGCCGCCCAGCAGCAGCGTGGTGTCCACGCTCGACAGCTCGACGCCGCGCGCATGGCGCTTGCCAGTCTGCATGTCGAGGAAGTGATAGAAGAAACCGTGATAGCCGGTGACGTCGTCTTCGTCGTCACCCTGCTTGGCATCGTTGAAGAAGTGCAGCGTGGCCAGCGTACGCTCGATGGCCTGCTTGCGCGAGATGTAGCCGCGCTCCACGCCCACGCCATAAGCGGTGAGCGCAAAGCCCACCGACGCGATGCTGGCGAAGGAGTCGCCGGGCCAGTGATCCGGCACCAGGCCGGTCTTCGGATCGGCGCTGTCCCAGAACCACTGGAAGGTGCGTTTTTCCAGGTCTTCGACCATCGCGCGTTGCGATGCAGGCAATGCATTGAAATCGCGCGTCGGCTTTGCCTCGGTAGCCGCGATGACCGGACCCGAGGCCGATGCCATCACCAGCAGCGCCGCCGCAGCCATCGGAAAGAAACGGGAAAAACTGCCACGCATCGTCGTCGACCCTTGAAAAAGCTGGAATGGCGGACTGCCCACAAACAGCCGCCATTCCGGTGGAAACACCGGCCCTTCGCACAGAAGGTCCGGCCGGCGCGGGCCGGGGAGGGTTGGCCCGCCCCTGTGTCCCGGCTCCATGAAAGGAGAAAAGAGCCGGGAAGCCCTGCCGCCCGGGGGAGGCGACAAGGCGGACCGAAAGGGCCTTAGAACTTCAGGCCCACTTCGAACTTGATCGTGCGCGGCACGAACGTGATGTTGCCCGTCGGGTTGTACGTCACCATCCGCGTGCCTGCCGGGGTCAGGTAGTCGGAATAGTTGTTCCAGTTGAACAGGTTCAGTACATCGAAGCGTCCGTACAGCGTCATCCCGTGACCGAGGTCGAAGTCCTTGGTGGCCTGCAGGTCGATGTCGCGATAACCCCAGATCTTGCCGCCGATGAGGAACTTCGACGCCGGTGCAATCGCCGCATACGCTGAGCAGATGCTGCCGTTCGCCTGCAGGTTGCTCGGGTCGCAGAAGATACCGTTGTACGGCAGCGGCGTGGCCAGCGTGAGCTTGGCCGACAACACCGTGCCCCACGGACCATCCATGTTGCCCGTCGCGACGAAGCGATGCTTGGACGCGGCGTTGGAGGTGATGAACGGATAGTCCTGGATGGTCGCGTAGTCGAACGAGTAGTGCTCGTTGATGTCGCGGTTCTGCTTGGCGTTGGTGTAGGTATACGCGAACGTCGCGCCCCAACCGGAGGCCTTGTCGTACGGCTTCTCCGCCGACAGCAGCAGCTGCGTGGTACGCGTGCGGATGCCGTTGTTGCCGAGGATCAGCGCGCCGAAGCCCGGGATGCCGTTGCCCCACGGCTGGCTGCCGTTCTGCCAGAAGCTGCCATCCGGATAGCGGTTGCCCAGCGTGAAGGCGAAGCCGTCGTAGCTCAGGATGCGCGTGACGGTGGCATCGGTATGCCAGTCGCCGATCTGGTTGGACATGCCCAGGCTGTACTGGTCGGAGTACGGCGCCTTCAGGTTGTTGTTGAGCATGTCCACTTCAGTGCCTGCATTGGAGGCGGCACCGATCAACGACTGCAGGTTGCCCAGGCCGTTGAGCAGGTTCGGGTTCCACGCGTAGCACGGTGTGCTGTTGCGATGGCACTGCCCGGTGGCCGGATCCTGGAAGAAGATCGTGTACTGCGGCAGCGCGGACTTGGTCGTTTCCAGCTGCAGGTAGTCGTACAGGTCGCGATCGTACGCACGGCCCACGCCGCCGTGGATCACATGCTGCTCGTCGCCGAACCAGTCATACGAGAAACCCAGTCGCGGCTGCCACTCGCCCTTGTAGGCGCTGCGGTTGTGGCCGTTGCTGATGTAGTCGTTGATGTTGATGCCGCCCTTGGCGAGCGTTTCCGCGTAGGTCTGGCCTGCGGGCGCACCGGCGTTGGTGTCCTGCGAATTGAACGCGGCGACCACGTTCGCCGGCGTCACGAAGTCGGTGTACGACGGCGTGCGCTCGTAGTCCCAGCGCACGCCGAGGTTCACCGTGAGCTTGTCGTTGACCGACCAGTCGTCCTGGATATAGGTGCCGAACTGCTTGCTCTTGGTTGAAACCGACGGCGTCAGGCCCAGACCGTTCACCGGCTTGGTGAAGAACGCCTTGTACGGCGTGGCATCGACGCCGTTCGAGGTGACGTTGTAATAGAACTGCGGATTCACGTCGGCCGCATCGGCCGCATTCAACGTGACGGCCTTGTACTTCACGCCCATCTTCACGACGTGCGTGCCGTTCCACTCCAGGTCGTTGAAGGTGAAATCGTCCTGGATCGCCGGGCCCTTCTGGCCCTTGTTCTGCGTCGCCAGCGGATTGGCCGCGCCGGTCTCGATGATCACCGGATCGTCGGTCGGACGCTGCCACGTGTACACGTAGCCATTGCCATAGTTGATGGCGGTCGGCGCGTTCTTGGCGTCTTCGTACGTGAACAGCAGTTCGTTGAAGTACGACTGGCCGCTGTGCTGCCAGCGCACGGCGTAGCGCTTGTCGTCATTCTTGATGTTGTACGCCGCCGACTGCGCGGTTTGCGAACCGTTGCCTAGGCCGTCCAGCTGCGTTTCGTTGCGGATCTGCGCGCTCAGCTCGAAACGGTCGCGGTCGGTCGGTTCCCAGTCGATCTTGCCGAAATACAGGTCTTCCTGGAACGGCAGGTTGGTCGGCCCGAGCTGCGAAGCGATGTTGCTGGGCAGGTAGGGCACGCCGGGCGAACCATCGGCGCTCGGCGTCACCGTCACCGGCGTATCGAAGCGCTTGCCTTCGTATGCCATGAAGAAGTGCATCTGGTCCTTGATGATCGGACCACCGATGGCAAAGCCGTATTCCTTCTCGTTCGACGATGCCTTCGTACCCGAATCGTTCTCGGCCGGCGTGCGCGCACGGAACGAGTCGTCGGTGTAGCGGTAGTACGCCTCGCCGTGGAATTCGTTGGTGCCCGACTTGGTCTGCGCCGTCACGGCCGCGCTGGAAAGCTGGTCGTACTCGGCCTTGTAGTTGGAGGTGATGACCTTGTACTCGCCGATCGCCAGCTGCGGGAACGGGTTGCCCTGGCTCGCGTTCTGGCCGCTTACACCGCCTTCCTTGACGTAGCTCTTTTGGCCCACGCCGTCGATGTAAACGTTTACAGAGCTATCGTTCATAGCACCGCCACGCAAGGACGTGTGGCCTGCCGAATCGACGGTTAAAACCATGCCCGGGACGGTGTCCGCGAACTCGAGGAAGTTGCGCGACACCTGCGGAATGGTGTCGATCTGGCGCAGCGAAATGGTGGCGCCCACCTCGGGCGTCTTCACTTCCTGCAGCGTGGTGGCCGAGACCGACACGCCACCGAGGTTCTGCGCATTGGCGGCATTGGCGGTCGCCGCCGGCGCGGCGGCAGTCAGGTCCAGCGAAGCGGTGGAGGCGACGGTCAGCGTCACCGTGCGCTCGGTGCCCGGGCCGGCATCGACCTGGTAGGTACCCGGCGGCAGGCCGACCAGCGCGTAGTTGCCCTGCGCGTCGGTGGTGGTGCGGCGGGTGGAACCGGTGGCGACGTTCTTGGCAGTGACTTCGGTGCTGGCCGGTCCCTTGCCGCGCAAGGTCGCATTGGCCGTCTGCGCCCAGGCAACGTCAGGCGCGGCAACCGTGGTGACCACCATGCCGGTGATCAGACTGGCTAACAGTGTCTTCTTCAGGTGATGCGGCAACTTCATGGCTCCCCTCCAAGGAATCGATCAGGGATCGAATGGGCGTGCAGGTTGATAGGTATTTTTTGTGGCTGACGCGTCGCGGCTCGCGCCGCAGGTTCCACGAACAGCGATCGCGCAACCGAGCGTGTCCGTGCTATCCGACTGACCCCGCCCGTCCATCAGCGCAGCCAGTCGTTCCAGCGCATTGCGGCCCAGCTCGGCGATGTGCACGCTGACGGTGCTCAACGGGGGCGTGAGATAACGCGCGATGGGAATGTCGTCGAAACCGGCCAGCGCGATGTCCGCTGGCACCTGCAGGCCGGCTTCCTTGAAGGCGTAGAGGCAACCCACTGCCATCATGTCGTTGGCGGCGAACGCGGCGGATGGGCGCTTGCCCTGCGCAAGCAGCTCGCGTCCCGCGTGGTAACCCGATTCCTCGGTGAAGCTGCCGGCCACGATGTTGAGCGGCACCTTGGGCGCGAGTTTCTTCATCGCCTCGCGATAACCCAGCGCGCGTTGTTCGGCGTCGAAGTTGCCGGCGGGGCCGGCGATGAACGCGATGTCCTTGTGGCCCGCCGAGCGCAGCAGGTGCTCGGTCATCGCATACGCGCCACCGCGGTTGTCGATGTTGAGCACGCTGCGCCCGCTGGCATGGATCGGGCTGTTGATCAGCACGGTGGGCAAGGTGCCCGGGAGATTGGCTTCGAGGAAACCTTCGTCCACCCACGGCGAAAGGATCAGCATGCCGTCGACACGACCCTGCATGGCGCGCAGTGCTGCGGCGGCCTCGTCGGCGCCGTCGTGCGAGCTCGACACCAGCAGGTGCAGGCCGCGCGAGCGCGCGGCGAGATCGATGCCGCGAATCAGCTCGGAAAAGAATTCGCCGAACAGATCCGGCAGCAGCGCACCGATGGTGTGCGTGCGGCGGGTGATCAGGCTGCGCGCGGCGTTGTCGGGGATGTAGTGCAAGCGCTTGGCGGCGATGCGGATGCGTTCGAGCGTTTCGGCGGTGACGCCGCCCTGCCCGTTCAATGCGCGCGATACGGAAGCCACCGACACCTTGGCCTCACGCGCTACATCTTTGATGGTCGCTTTCTTGGTCGTCACGGCGCCGGCTTTGAGGGTGACCCGGGGGTCACGGCGGCGCCAACGTAAACGTTTTCATGAAAGCTTGTAAAGAAGCCGCAACGACATCTTTCGCTGCGGCGCAGTAATTCACACGGCATGCGATGACGGCCGCAAGCGACAAGGACCGCATAACGCCGCCATAACGCGAGCTACACGGCGATGAACGCACCGCAACAAAAGCGATTTAGGTGGCGGCCATGATTGTGCCCGCGCCGTGGTTTTGCCGGTGTCGTCGCGTCAATGGTCCGCACGATGGGAGAACATCCACGGCCACAGCTCGGCGGTGGCGTAGGCCGGCACCCAGGAACCGTGGTTCACGCCGGGAAACTGCGTATAGCGAACCTCGTCGCCCACCTTCAGCAGCGCCGCATACATGTTGCGTGCCTCGCTTGGCGCGACCTGGTCGTCCACCTCGCCGTGGAAGATCCACACCGGCATCGGCTTCACCCGCTCGGCCACCCACTGGTAAGGATTGCCGTCCTGCGGCGGGCCATGCACGACGAGTTCGGGCATGTCGCTCGGTGCGCGGATCGCGCCACAGACTACCGCGGCGGCGGCGAACAGGCCGGGATGATCGACGGCGAACTGCCAGGCGCCGTAGCCGCCCATCGAGAGGCCGGTGACATACAGGCGGGAACGATCGCCGTGGTAAGCCTTGATGCTGTCTTCCATGGCCGCGAGCGCGGCCTGTTCCTGCGCGCCGTCCCAGATGGTGTCGTCGGGCGCCTGCGGCGCGACCACCACGGCCTGGAAATCGTCGCCATGCGTCTTCAGCCACGGCGGCAGACCTTGCTTCAGCTGCAGCTGGTTGTCGCTGCCGCGCTCGCCGCTGCCATGCAGGAACAGCACCACCGGCCATTCGCGATCCGGCGACCAGTGCTTGGGCACGAACACCTGGTAGGCCACGTCATGGCCGTCCACCTGCACGTGGCGAGCGGAAAATTCGCCGTTGGCGGCCCATGCGGACGATGCCATCGCGCACGACAACCCTGCGATCGCCAAAGCGACTTTCACCTTCATGCCCGTTCCCTCGCACCGAATTCGTCGGGCGAGGGTAACCAAGCGGCGGTGCTTCAGGCCAGCATGGCCAGTACCTGCTCGGTGGAGCGCACGCGTCCCAGGCGGGGGAAGATCGTTCCCACGGCGAAGCGGTGATGGTCGGCATGGGACGAGCTCATCGCGTCCTCCACCAGCACCTGGTGGAAGCCCAGCTCGAATGCGTTGCGCGCGGTGGATTCCACGCCGATGTTGGTAGACACACCACCCAGCACGATCTGCGTGATGCCGCGGCGGCGCAGCTGCAGTTCCAGCTCGGTGCCGTAGAACGCGCCCCACTGGCGCTTGGTGATGTGGATGTCGCTGTCGGCCGCGTCGAGCTCGTCGGCGTATTCCCACCAGTTGGCAGGCAAGGTCGTGTTGCGTGGCGCCTCGTCGGCCAGCGGGTGCAGCATGTCGCCACCATCGGCCGACCAGCCCACGCGCACCAGCACCACGGGCGCCTTCAGTTCGCGGAAGCGGGCAGCCAGGCGGCCGGCGCGAGCGTTGACCTCGGCGCTGGAATGCGGGCCGCCGGCAAACGCCGCAATGCCTTTCTGCAGGTCGATAAGGACGAGCGCAGTGGTGCGGGGATCAAGCTTTTCCATCGATAACTCCAGGGAATGCCGGGGATCGAGCAGGCATCGGCGTAGAATAGGCGGCGTTCATGCAGCGCCCCAATGCCTGCGGGGGGAAGACTATTATGTGAGGGAAGCCTCACATTAGAGTTTATGAGGATGTCCTCACAAAACACAAGCCAGGGCGGCCGTGCGCCCAGCCGCCGCCGCGGCCACGAGCGCGTGGCGACCCTGCTGTCAGCCGCCTCGGACTGCTTCGTCGAAAAAGGCTACGACGCCACCACCATGACGGAGATCGCCTCCCGCGCCGGCGCCTCCATCGGCTCGCTGTATCAGTTCTTCCCGACCAAGGAGTCGGTGGCCGAGGCGTTGATCACCGGCCACGCGAACGGGCTGAACGAGCACATGGAACGCCTGCTCGCCCAGACCCCGGACTGGACGACGGAAGAGCTGGCAGGACACCTGCTGCGGGCCTTCGCCGACTACCGCAAGCGGCACCCGTCCTTCGTCGCGCTGGTGGAGGTGGCCGGCTCCCTGCCCTCCATGCTGGGTCGCACCATTCGCCAGCGCATGCGCGATTACCTCAGCCAGATCCTTGCGATCCACGCACCCGGCATCCCCGCTGGCGAACTTCGCCCCGCGGCGATGGTGGTGCAGCAGTTGATGAAGGCAGCCGTCGCGCTCGACAACGAACAACCGGCCGCACTGCGAAAAACCGCGCAAAACCAGCTGCAGAAAGCGCTTTCGCTCTACCTTGGCGAACTCGCTTCGCGACGCTGATCGCGGCCGCGCGCTCGCGCGCGAGACGTACGGGCTAATCGTTTCGGACATCTGGACGTCCGAATGTGCATCGCGACACGCGATCACAAAATTTTCAAAAGAAACTGTTGACAACCCGTTGGACGGGCCATTAGGGTCGGTTGCATGTCGCAGCGCAACAGCCACGATCGCATCGCCGAACCGATTGGTCCACCGACCATCGACGGCGTGCTGCGCCTTCGCAACAACCTCCTTCTTGCCCTTGTACTCGTACTCCTTATTACCAACGGAGGTGCGGGCTGAGGGCGTGTGTCCAGGTAAAGCAGAACTAACCTAGATACCACCAACAAACCCCGCACCCGGAAACGGATGCGGGGTTTTTTGTTGCCCAACGGCGCGTGCCAGCGGAGCCAAACGAATGACCCCCGAGACAACCAGCAACGAGAGCAGCGACGTGGGCGATGTAGCCGCCGATCGCGTGCGCATCTTTGACACCACCCTGCGCGACGGCGAGCAGGCGCCCGGCTTTTCGATGGATCGCCGCGCGAAGCTACGCATGGCACATGCACTCGAAGCACTGGGAGTGGACATCCTGGAGGCGGGTTTTCCCAGCGCCTCGCCGGACGATTTCGCATCGGTGGCGGAGATCGCCCGCGTGCTGCGTGGCCCGACCGTGGCCGGCCTGGCGCGCTGCCACGACGGCGACATCGATACCTGCGGCCGCGCCCTGGAAGCCGCGCGCCATGCGCGCATCCACCTGTTCCTGTCCACCAGCCCGCTGCATCGCGAGCACAAGCTCAACATGAGCAAGCAGCAGGTGATCGATACCGCCTGCGCCGCCATCGAGCGTGCCAAGCAGCTGTGCCATGAAGTGGAATTTTCGGCCGAAGACGCGATGCGTACCGAGCCGGAGTACCTGGTCGAGGTGTTCAGCGCGGCGATTGCCGCTGGCGCCACCACCGTCAACGTGCCCGACACCGTGGGTTACACCACCCCGGTGGAAATGGCCGAGCGCATCGCCTACCTGCGCAAGCACGTGCGTGGCGCGGACCAGGTGGTCTTTTCCACGCATTGCCATGACGACCTTGGCATGGCCGTGGCTAACAGCCTGGCAGGTGTCGCCGCCGGCGCGCGCCAGGTGGAATGCACCATCAACGGCATCGGCGAACGCGCCGGCAACGCATCGATGGAAGAAGTGGTGATGGCGCTGCGCGTGCGCGGCGCCTACTTCGGCGTCGATACCGGCATCGACGCGCGCAAGCTCTACCCCACCTCACGCCTGCTGACCCAGCTGACCGGCCAGGCCGTGGCGCGCAACAAGGCCGTGGTCGGCGACAACGCTTTCGCGCACGAATCCGGCATCCATCAGCACGGCATGCTCAAGCATCGCGGCACCTACGAAATCATGCGTCCGCAGGACGTGGGCATGGGCGAGACGAAGCTGGTGCTGGGCAAGCACTCGGGTCGCCATGCGTTGCGCCAGCGCCTGCAGGCCCTGGGCCACGACGTCGACGAAGCCGCGATGGACAGCATCTTCGCGCGCTTCAAGGCGCTGGCCGACAAGAAGCGCGAAGTGCACGACGAGGACCTGGAAGCCATCGCGCTGGGCATGGATCCGGAAGCGACCGGCCCGTGGCGCATTGCGCAGCTCAACACCAACTCGCACCTGGGCGGCAGCGCGTCGGCCTCGGTGAAGCTGATCCACGACAACGGCCACGAAGTGGGCGAAGCCGCCATCGGCGACGGCCCGGTCGACGCCGTGCTGCGCGCCATCGAACGCGCGACCGGCACCGCGCTGGACGTCACCCAGTTCCAGGTGCGCGCCGTGAGCGAAGGCGGCGACGCGCAGGGCCACGCCAAGCTCACCGCTCGCCACGGCGAACGCGACTGGCGCGGCTCTGGCGTCAGCACCGACATCATCGAAGCGACGGCCCATGCGGCGCTCGCCATCGTCAACCGCATCGAACGACAACAACCCGCATTGCAACGGGCTGCCGTTGCCAGCCTGTGATCCAAGGAGTCCTGTAATGACCACGCCATTTCTCTGGCACAACGGCCAGATCAAACCCTGGACCGAGGCCACGGTCCACGTCAGCACCCACGCCCTGCACTACGGCTCCTCGGTCTTCGAAGGCGAACGCGTTTACGCCACGCCGCAAGGCCCCGCCTACTTCCGCCTCGCCGACCACACGCGCCGTCTGTTCGAGTCGGCCCGCGTGTACGAGATCGAGATCGGCTTCAGCGAAGACGAGATCAACGCCGCTTGCCACGAAGTGATTCGCGCGAACCGCATGAAGTCCGCTTACGTGCGCCCGATCGTGTTCCGCGGCGCGGGCGGCCTGGGCGTGCTGCCCAAGGGCGATTCGCCGGTGGACGTGGCGATCATGGCGCTGGAATGGGGTGCCTACCTGGGTGACGCGATCGAGCACGGCGCCGATGTGTGCGTGTCGTCGTGGCATCGTCCCGCGCCCAACACGATTCCGAGCTGGGCCAAGGCCGGCGGCAATTACCTCTCCAGCCAGCTGATCGCGCTCGAAGCGCGTCGCGGCGGTTATGCCGAAGGGATCGCGCTGGGCCACAACGGCCTGTTGAGCGAAGGCGCCGGCGAGAATCTGTTCCTGGTGAAGAACGGCAAGCTGCTCACGCCGCCCACCAGCGCCGGCATCCTCGCCGGCATCACGCGCGAGTCGGTGATCACGCTGGCCGGCGAATTGGGCATTACGGTGGAAGAACGCGACCTGCCCCGCGAGGCGCTGTACACCGCCGACGAGATCTTCATGACCGGCACGGCCGCCGAGATCACACCCGTGCGCTCGGTGGATCGCAAGCAGGTCGGCGCTGGCCGCCCCGGCGACGTGACGCGTGCGCTGCAGAAGGCCTTCTTCGGCTTGTTCGACGGCACGACCACGGATCAGTGGGGCTGGTTGACGCCTGTATCTGATGTGGTCGTCCCTGACCACGAAGATCAAAAAGCGGCCGTCCATGGCCGCACTCCTCAACAACAGCCCGCTTCGATGGGAGCTGTGGCATGACCGCGAAGACTTTGTTCGAAAAGGTGTGGGACGCGCACGTCGTTGCACCCGAGTCGACTGATACGCCGGCGATCCTCTATATCGACCTGCATCTGGTTCACGAGGTGACGTCGCCGCAGGCCTTCAGCGAACTGCGCGAGCGCGGCCTGAAGCTGCGCCGTCCAGATCGCACGCTGGCCACGCTGGATCATTCCACGCCCACGCTGCCCGCCGATGCGAACGGCGAGCGTCCGTATGCGAATGCCGAGGCGAAGGCGCAGGTCGCGAAGCTGGAAACCAACTGCCGCGAGTTCGGTGTCGAACTGCATGGCTGGGACAGCAGCGATCGCGGCATCGTGCACGTGATCGGTCCCGAGCTGGGCGCGACGCAGCCGGGCATGACCATCGTGTGCGGCGACAGCCACACCTCCACGCATGGCGCGTTCGGCGCACTGGCGTTCGGTATCGGCACCACCGAAGTCGGCCACGTAATGGCGACGCAGTGTCTGCTGCAGCGCAAGCCGAAGACGCTGGCCATCCACGTCGACGGCAAGCTGCCGACCGGCGTGGGCGCTAAGGATCTGATCCTGCACATCATCGGCGAGATCGGTGTGGACGGTGGCACCGGCTACGTCATCGAGTACCGCGGCAACGCCATCGAGGCGCTGTCGATGGAAGAACGCATGACGGTGTGCAACATGTCGATCGAAGCCGGCGCACGCGCGGGACTGATCGCACCGGACGACACCACGTTCGCGTGGTTGAAGGGCCGCCCGCGCGTGCCGCAAGGCGCTGCGTGGGAGGCCGCCATGGCGAACTGGCGTTCGCTGCGCACCGATGCCGGCGCCGCTTACGACCGTGAAGTGCATATCGACGCCAGCAAGGTGCGCCCGACCGTCACCTACGGCACGCATCCGGGCATGGCGATCGCCATGAACAAGCCGGTGCCCGCCGCGCGCAATGCGGTGGAGAAGCGCGCGCTCGACTACATGAAGGCCGAAGCCGGCAAGCCCATGCAGGGCACGCCGGTGGACGTGGTGTTCGTCGGCAGCTGCACCAACTCGCGTCTGTCCGACCTGCGCGAAGCGGCGCATGTGCTGCGTGGCCGCCGTGTCGCCGACGGTGTGCGCATGCTGGTGGTGCCGGGTTCCGAAGCGGTGCGCCGCGATGCGGAGAACGAAGGCCTGCATCACGTGTTCACCGCTGCCGGCGCCGAATGGCGCGTGCCGGGCTGTTCGATGTGCATCGCGATGAATGGTGACCTGGCGCAGCCGGGGCAGCTCGTGGTCAGTACGTCGAATCGCAACTTCGAGGGTCGCCAGGGCAAGGGCGCACGCACCGTGCTGGCGAGTCCCGCCACCGCTGCCGCTTCGGCTGTCGCGGGGCGGATTGCGGATCCGCGTGAGTACGTGGCGGAGGTGGCGGCATGAGCGCGCGCAATCTGCTCCCTCTCCCCTCCGGGGAGAGGGTTGGGGTGAGGGGTCAATCTCGCCTCACCACCAATCAGGAGCGCGCTTCGTTCAACGTCGTCGCTAGCACCCGCCCCTCATCCGCCCCTTCGGGGCACCTTCTCCCCGGCGGGGAGAAGGGACGTTGCCCTTCGGAGATTTTTTAATGCGCCCCGTCACCCGTCTCCACTCCCGCACCGCAGTCCTGCCGGACGAAAACATCGACACCGACCGCATCATCCCGGCGCGCTTCCTCACCACCACCGAGCGCGCGGGCCTGGGCAAGCTGTGCTTCAACGACTGGCGCTACCAGGCCGACGGCAGCGACAACCCCGCGTTCCCGCTCAACCAGCCGAAGGCCAAGGGTTGTTCCATCCTTGTCGCCGGCCGCAACTTCGGTTGCGGTTCCTCGCGCGAGCATGCGCCGTGGGCGCTGCTGGATTACGGCATCCACGCGGTGCTGTGCAGCGAGATCGCGGACATCTTCCGCAATAACGCGCTCAAGAACGGTCTGCTCGCCATCGTGCTCGATGAAGCCGAGCACCGCTGGCTGCTCGCCAACCCCGGCATCGAACTGACCATCGACGTGCGCGAGCAGTTCATCGCGCTGCCCGATGGCGGCCGCATCCGCTTCCAGCTCGAACCCTTTGCCCGCCATTGCCTGCTCAACGGTGTCGACCAGCTCGGCTACCTGCAGCAGCACAACGACGCCATCACCGCCTACGAACAACGCGTGGAGAAAGCTGCATGAGAGCGCAAATCGTCACCCTGCCCGGCGACGGCGTCGGCCCCGAAGTCACGGCGGCCGCGGTCGCGGTGCTCGACGCGGTCGCCGCGCACTTCGATCATCATTTCCATTTCGAAGAACAGCTGATTGGCGGCTGTGCCATCGACGCTACCGGCGAACCGCTGCCGAAGGCATCGCTGGAAGCCTGCAAGGCTGCCGATGCCGTGTTGCTCGGCGCCGTAGGCGGGCCGAAGTGGTCCGACCCCAATGCGCCCGTGCGCCCAGAGCAGGGCCTGCTCGCGCTGCGTGCCGCACTGGGCGTCTACGCCAACCTGCGTCCGCTGCAGGTGCATCCGGCGCTGGCTTCGCTGTCGCCGCTGAAGAACGAGAAGCTGAAGAACGTCGACGTGCTGTTCGTGCGCGAACTCACTGGCGGCGCCTACTTCGGCGCCAAGACGCGCACCATCGACACCGCCACCGACGAGTGCAAGTACACGGTTGCCGAAGTGGAGCGCGTGACGCGTCGCGCGTTCCAGCTGGCGCGCGAGCGCCGCAAGCATGTCACCTCGGTGGACAAGGCCAATGTGCTGGAAACCTCGCGCCTGTGGCGCAGCACGGTGACCCGCATCGCCGCGGAATTCCCTGACGTGAAGCTGGAACACCAGCTGGTCGACTCCATGGCGATGCTGCTGCTGACGCAGCCGGGCAAGTACGACGTGGTGGTCACCGAGAACCTGTTCGGCGACATCCTCACCGATGAAGCCGCGGCATTGGCCGGCTCGCTGGGCCTGTTGCCGTCCGCCTCGCTCGGCGAAGGCAAGGGCGGCCTGTACGAACCGATCCATGGTTCCGCGCCGGATATCGCCGGCCAGGGCGTGGCCAATCCAGTCGGCGCGATCCTCTCCGCCGCGATGCTGCTGCGCCATTCGCTGGGCCTGGAGCAGGAGGCCGCGACCGTCGAGGCCGCTGTAGCCGACGTCGTCGAACACGGTCCGCGCACGCGTGATGTCGGCGGCAGCGCCGGCACCAAGGACGTGCTGGAAGCCGTGCTCGCTGCGATCGACGAGCACGCCTGTAACGCAGCGGCGTTTCTACGCTGGGGGCGGGCCTGCGGATGAGCACCAAGATGCGAAGTGACCTGATCAAGACCGGCCCTGACCGCGCGCCCGCGCGCGCCATGCTGCGCGCCACTGGCCTGGACGATGCCGCCATTGCCAAGCCACTGGTGGCGGTGGTGCACACGTGGTCCAACGTGAGCCCCTGCAACCTCAACCTGCGCGAGCTCGCCGAGCATGTCGCCGAAGGCATCCGTGCCGCCGGCGGCACGCCGATCGAGTTCAACACCATCGCGGTGACCGACGGCATCGCCATGGGCACGCCGGGCATGCGCGCCTCGCTGATCAGCCGCGAGGTGATCACTGATTCCATCGAGCTGGCCGTCGACGGCCACTGCCTGGATGCGATGGTGGTGCTGTGCGGTTGCGACAAGACCATCCCCGCCGCCGCGATGGCGATGGCGCGCCTCAACATACCCAGCGTTGCGCTGTACGGCGGCACCATCGCGCACGGCACGCACGATAACCACCCCATCACCATCCAGCAGGTGTTCGAAGCGGTCGGCGCGCATGGCGCGGGCAAGATCGGCGACGACGAGCTGACCTCGGTGGAACGCGACGCCTGCCCTGGCGCCGGTGCCTGCGGCGGGCAGTTCACCGCCAACACCATGGCGATGGTGCTGACTACGCTGGGCCTGTCGCCGATGGGCTTCAACGATATTCCCGCCACGCATCCAGCCAAGGCCGCCGCCGCGCGTCGCTGCGGTGAGCTGGTGATGGATTGCCTGCGGGAGAACCGCACGCCACGCGAGTTCCTCACCGAAACCGCGTTTCGCAATGCCACCCGCATGGTTGCAGCCACCGCCGGCTCCACCAACGCCGTGCTGCACCTGCTCGCCATCGCGCGCGAAGCAGGCACGCGCTGGACGCTGGAGGATTTCGAACCCGCCTCCAAGCACACGCCGGTGATCGCCGACCTGCTGCCGGGTGGTCGCTACACGGCGGTCGAGATGTTCGGCGCCGGTGGCAGCGCGCGTGTGGCGCAGGAACTGATCGCCGCCGGCATGCTGGACGATGCACCGACCGTTACCGGCCGCAGCCTCTTCAACGAAGCGGCCGCCGCGCCGCGCGCCGAGACGCAGGACGTGGTGCATCCGGTCACCAAGCCGCTGAAGCCGCGCGGCGGTTACTCGATCCTCTACGGCAACCTCGCGCCGGAAGGCTGCATTCTCAAGCTCGCCGGCAAAGGCGCCAATCATTTCGAAGGCCGCGCGCGCGTCTTCGAAAGCGAGGAGCACGCCTTCGCCGCCGTGCAGGGCGGCACCATCGAAAAGGGTGACGTCATCGTCATCCGCAACGAAGGTCCGGCCGGCGGCCCCGGCATGCGCGAAATGCTGGGCGTTACCGCGGCGCTGATCGGCCGTGGCCTGGGCGACGACGTCGCACTGATCACGGATGGCCGTTTCTCCGGCGCTACACACGGCTACATGGTCGGCCACATCTCGCCGGAAGCGGCACGAGGTGGCCCCATCGCGCTGCTGCGCGATGGCGATCGCATCCGCATCGACGCGGATACGCGCGAGATCAGCACCACCGCCGATCTCGCCCCGCGTCGCGCCACTTGGCAGCCGCCCGCACCGAAAGTCACGCGTGGCGCATTGGCCAAGTACGTCTCTCTGGTGGGCTCCGCCTCCGAAGGCGCCACCACGCAACCCATCGCTGCACGCAGTCCATCCGCTGCTTCCTCTGCTTCCCAAAACGTCAACGAAGACACGACCGCAGGAGTCACCGCATGAGCAACAACACCAACGACACGCTGGCCAAGGCCCGCATCGCCGTCCTCGGCTACGGCAGCCAGGGTCGCGCCCACGCCCTCAACCTGCGTGACTCCGGTCTCGACGTGGTGGTGGGCCTGCGCAAGAACGGTCCCTCGTGGGAGAAGGCCCGCGCCGAAGGCTTCAACGTCGCCGAGCCGGGCGATGCCGTGAAGGACGCCGACCTGGTCGCCGTGCTCACGCCGGACATGGTGCAGCCCGCGCTGTACAAGGAAAGCATCGAGCCGAACATCAAGCCGGGCGCCGCGCTGCTGTTCGCGCACGGCTTCAACGTGCACTTCAAGCAGATCGATCCCCGCAAGGACATCGACGTGATCCTGGTCGCGCCGAAGGGCCCGGGCGCGCTGGTGCGTCGCGAGTATGAAATCGGCCGCGGCGTGCCGAGCATCTGGGCCATCCACCAGGATGTCAGCGGCCAGGCAGAAGCGAAGGCCAAGGCTTATGCCGACGGCATCGGCGGCGGTCGCGCGCTGCTGATCAAGACCGACTTCAAGGAAGAGACCGAGACGGATCTGTTCGGCGAACAGGCCGTGCTGTGCGGCGGCGCCAGCTCGCTGGTGCAGGCCGGCTTCGAGACGCTGGTGGAAGCCGGTTACCAGCCGGAGATCGCGTACTACGAGGTGCTGCACGAACTGAAGCTGATCGTGGACCTGTTCTACGAAGGTGGCATCACCCGCATGCTGGAATTCGTCTCCGAGACCGCGCAGTACGGCGACTACGTGAGCGGTCCGCGCGTGATCGATGCCGGCACCAAGGCGCGCATGAAGGATGTGCTCAAGGACATCCAGGACGGCACCTTCGCCAAGAACTGGATCGCCGAGTACAAGGCCGGCCTGCCGAACTACAAGAAGTTCAAGCAGGCGGACCTGGAGCATCCGGTGGAACAGGTGGGCGCGAAGCTGCGTGCGCGCATGCCGTGGCTGCAGGCGAACGCGCCGAAGCCGGCCGCGGAACCGCTCAAGAAGGTGGGTTGAGGTTTGGCATCCGTCCGCCGCTAGGCGGACGGTTCGGGCGGGGGCGCTTATCCCGCAAGTGTTTTCCCCTGCCCGGCCTCCGCCTGCGCAAGCCACCCCTGTCGGGCTTGCGCGGGCGGGGGAGCTTCTTCACCGAAGACGACATTCCCAAGGAAACCCGACGACCGTGAACCTGCCATTGCAAATGGAGATGCCCACTCCGGCCACCACCCATCCACTCGCCGGCCAGACCATGAGCGGCGCGGAAGTGGTGGTACAGGTGCTCGCCGACGAAGGCGTCAGCGTGCTGTTCGGCTATTCGGGTGGCGCGATCCTGCCGGTCTACGACGCGGTGTTCCGTTACAACGCCACGCATCTCTCGCCGCTCGGCGGCGAACCGATGCCGCTGATCGTGCCCGCCAATGAACAAGGCGCGGGCTTTATGGCGGCCGGCTACGCACGCGCGTCGGGCAAGGTGGGCGTGGCCATCGTCACCTCCGGCCCGGGTGCCACCAACATGGTCACGCCGGTGCGCGACGCCATGTCCGATTCCGTGCCGATGGTGGTGATCTGCGGCCAGGTGCCGACCGGTGCGCTGGGCAGCGATGCTTTCCAGGAAGCGCCCGTCAGCAACATCATGAGCCCGTGCGCCAAGCACGTGTTCCTGCTCACCGATCCCACCCGACTGGAAGCCACGCTGCGCACCGCGTTCGAGATCGCACGCAGTGGTCGTCCCGGCCCGGTGGTGGTGGACATTCCCAAGGACGTGCAGAACACACCGCTCACCTTCGCGGGTGAAGGCACCTTGCCCATTCCCGGCTATCGCGCGCGCCAGCATGCGATCCACAGCGCACGCGTGGATGACGCGCAGTGCGAAGCCTTCTTCGCGGCGTTGGCGAAAGCGAAGCGTCCGCTGATCTACGCTGGTGGCGGCCTCATCTCCGGCGAAGCTGCCGCCACACTGCGCGCCTTCGTGCAGCAGTTCGGCCTGCCCGTCACCACCACGCTGATGGCGCTGGGCGCGGTGGACACCACCGATCCGCTGGCGCTGCACATGCTGGGCATGCACGGCACGGCGTATGCGAACTACGCGGTGGAAGACTGCGACTTCCTGCTCGCACTGGGCGCGCGCTTCGACGACCGCGTCGCCAGCGTGCCGGACAAGTTCGCGCCGAACGCGCGCTTCGTCGCGCAGATCGACATCGACCCAGCCGAGATCGGCAAGGTGAAGTCGGTGGACTGGCATCACCAGGGCGACCTCGACCGCACGCTGTCGCGTCTGCAGCAGTACGGCGTGCGCCATGGTTTGCATTTCGCCAGTGATGGCCGCTACGCGGACTGGCATGCGCACGTCGCCGCGCTGAAGACCACTCACGCACTGAACTACGACCACGACAGCGAACTGATCCAGCCGCAGGCGGTGATCGAGGCGATCAACCGCCAGACGCAGGGCCGCGCCGTGATCAGTACGGGTGTGGGCCAGCACCAGATGTGGGCGGCGCAGTATTTCGATTTCCGCGAACCGCGCCATTGGCTCACCTCCGGTTCGATGGGCACGATGGGCTTCGGCCTGCCTGCCGCCATCGGCGCGCAGTTTGCGCGGCGCGATGCGGTGGTGATCGACATCGACGGCGACGCCAGCATCCGCATGAACCTCGGCGAGTTGGAAACCGTCACCACCTACGGCCTGCCGGTGAAGGTGGTGGTGCTCAACAACATCGGCGACGGCATGGTGCGTCAGTGGCAGAAGCTCTTCTTTCGTGGCCGCTTCGCCTCGTCCGACAAGAGCCTGCACAAGAAGGACTTCATCAAGGCCGCGCAGGCCGATGGCTTCGAGTGGGCGCGTCGACTGGAGCGCAAGGAGGATCTGGCGCAGACCATCGACGATTTCCTTGCCTTCGATGGCCCGGCGTTCCTGGAAGTGATGATCGACCCCGATGCGGGCGTCTATCCGATGGTGGGTCCTGGCGCGACGTATGCGCAGATGATCACGGGCGATTTCATTCCGTCGCGCGTGGCACCGGCGGCGCCGAAGGATTCGAAGAGCGACATGTTCTAACGCGCGTCATCCCGGCACAGGTCGGAATGACGGATAACCCAATGTAGGCGCGGCCATGAAACACACCTTATCCATCCTGCTGCAGAACGAATCCGGCGCACTGATGCGCGTCGCCGGCCTGTTCGCCGCGCGTCATTGCAATATCGATTCGCTTACCGTGGCTGCCACGCGCGACCCCGCCGTGTCACAGCTCACCCTGGTGATGCACGGCGCGGACGACACGGTGGAGCAGATCATCAAGCAGACGCGCAAGCTGGTCGATGTCATCGAAGTCAGCCATCCGACCGCTACTGCACCGTGAACGCACTCGCAAAGCCCGTGCCGAGCACCGCTCGCCTCAGCGAGCACGAGTTGCTGCGACAGACCGTCGGCGCCCGCGTCTACGATGTAGCGCGCGAGACGGCTCTTGAAGCGGCGCCGCTGCTCTCCGCGCGGTTGGGCCAGCACGTGCTGCTCAAGCGCGAAGATCAGCAGCCGGTGTTCTCCTTCAAGCTGCGCGGCGCCTACAACCGCATGGCGTCGCTGGAGCCGGCGCAGCGAGCGCGAGGCGTCATTGCCGCCTCGGCTGGCAATCATGCGCAGGGTGTCGCGCTGGCGGCCTCGCGTCTGGGCATCCGCGCGGTGATCGTCATGCCGGTGACGGCGCCGCAGGTGAAGGTGGATGCCGTACGTCGCTTCGGTGGCGCGCAGGTGGAAGTGGTGCTGGCCGGCGATTCATACAGCGATGCGCAGGCTGCCGCCGCGCAGCTGCAGGCCGAACACGGTTACACCTTCGTGCATCCATTCGATGATCCCGCCGTCATTGCCGGACAGGCCACGGTGGGCATGGAGATCCTTCGCCAGCATGCCGGCCCGTTGCATGCCGTGTTCGTGCCGGTCGGCGGCGGTGGCTTGCTTGCCGGCGTCGCCGGCTACATCAAGGCGCTGCGCCCCGAGGTGAAGGTGATCGGCGTGCAAACCTGCGATTCCGATGCGATGGTGCAATCGCTGGAACGTGGCGTGCCGGTAACGTTGTCCGAAGTCGGCCTGTTCGCCGACGGCACGGCGGTGAAGCGCGTGGGCGACCTCACCTTCGAACTGTGCCAGCAGCACGTGGACGCGATGGTGCGCGTGGATACCGACGCGATCTGCGCGGCGATCCGCGACGTGTTCCACGACACGCGCAGCGTGCCGGAGCCTGCCGGCGCGCTCGCGCTGGCCGGTCTCAAGCAATATGTCGCCACGCACGGCGTGTCCGAGCACCCGATGGTCGCCATCGTGTCCGGCGCCAACCTCAACTTCGATCGCCTGCGTTTCGTGGCCGAGCGCGCCGAAGTGGGCGAGCAGCGCGAAGCCGTGTTCGCGGTGACCATTCCCGAGGAGCGCGGCAGTTTCCGCCGCTTCTGCACGGCGCTGGACCAGCGCAACATCACCGAATTCAACTACCGCATCGGAAGTACCGCCGAGGCGCACATCTTCGTCGGCGTGCAGACCACGCATCGCGACGAACGGCATACGTTGATCGACGCCTTCCGCACACATGGCTTCGGCGTGCTCGATCTCACCGACGATGAGCTCGCCAAGCTGCACCTTCGCCACATGATCGGCGGAAGTTCGCCGCTGGCGCGCGATGAGCTGCTATATCGCTTCGAGTTTCCCGAGCGGCCCGGCGCGCTGACGCGTTTCCTCGGCCATATGCATCCGGACTGGAACATCAGCCTGTTCCATTACCGCAACCAGGGTGCGGACTATGGGCGCATCCTGGTCGGTATCCAGGTGCCGGAGGATGAGCGGACGTTGTTCCAGGCGTTCCTGCAGACGCTGGGGTATCCGTTTCGCGACGAGAGTGCGAATCCGGCGTATCGGTTGTTGTTGAGGGGGTGAGGCCGGTTGGATCGCGCACTGGGTGCGCTCCTACAAGAGCCGCGCTTCTGTAGGAGCGCACCCAGTGCGCGATTCGACTTACCTCAGCCTTCCACAACCTCCAACTCAAACACATGGTTGTCGTAGTCACTGAAATACAACGCCGTGTCCCCACGTGCCATCTGGTAATCCAGCGCCAACTCGTCCATGCGACGCGCGCACGCGAGCTGCTCTTCCTTGCTCACCGCGAAAGCAATGTGGTCACCATTGCGTGATGCAGGGCCCTGCCCGCGGATCAATGCGAACTCCAGTCCTGCTACCTCCACGATCACTTCCGGGTGCGAGTCGGCCGGATCTTCCTCACGCAAAATCCGCGCATCCTCGAACACACCCGTGAGCAAATGGGCCGTGCGCGTAGGGTGCGCGACGATCAAGGCGATATGGCTCAAGGCTTTGGGCATGGCGGTGGTCCGTTCCGGAGGACCGCAGTGTAGTCAGCTTTGTGACCGTGTTGCGACGGCGCGCGCCACGCAAACCGGCGCTGCATCACGCCACCCCGGCCGGCGGGGCACGCTACACTTCGGGGATGGCTCCGACTTCACGCAAGCGCCAGCGGCGCAACCTGCCGACGACCAGTACGCCCCGTCCGCGTCCTGGCGTAACGCCTCGCACGGCGCGCGGATCCGCGCAGCCCGCCGATAGCTCCAGCCGCGCCACGCGTGTATTGGACTGGCTGCTGCAGAAGTTGCCGGCACCCTATCGCAGCAAGGCGCGCGACTACCTCGTGCTCACGCGCATGGATCGCCCGATCGGCGCGTTGCTGCTGCTGTGGCCGACATGGTGGGCGCTGTGGCTGGCCGCGGCGGACTTCCCGCCGGTGAAGCTGCTGGTGATCTTCACGCTTGGCGTGTTCTCCATGCGCGCGGCCGGTTGCGCCATCAACGATTTCGCCGATCGCAAGCTGGACCCGCAGGTGGCGCGCACTGCCGGCCGACCCATCGCCGCCGGGCGCGTGACGCCGCGCGAAGCGCTGATCGTGTTCGCCAGCCTGCTGGTGTTCTCCTTCATCCTGGTGCTGTTCACCAACAAGCTCACCATCGAGCTTTCCTTTGCGGGCGCCGCGCTGGCCGCGCTGTACCCGTTCACCAAGCGCTACACGCACCTGCCGCAGGTGGTGCTGGGCGCGGCGTTCGGCTGGTCGATCCCGATGGCGTTCGCGGCGGTCTCCAACACCGTGCCAGCGGTGGGCTGGCTGCTGTTCATCGCCAACATCATCTGGTCGGTGGTCTACGACACGCAGTACGCGATGGTGGATCGCGACGACGACCTCAAGGCCGGCGCCAAGTCCACCGCCATCCTGTTCGGCGACGCGGACCTGCCGATCCTGGGCATCCTCATGGCCACCTTCCTGCTGGCCATGCTGTTCGTGGGCCAGCGCGCCGCCCTGGGCTGGCCGTACTGGCTGGGCCTGCTGGTCGCCGCCGGCCTGTTCGGCTGGCAGATGTGGCGTATCCAGGGGCGCGAGCGCGACGCCTGCCTGTGGGCGTTTCGCAACAACAACTGGCTCGGCATGGCGGTGTGGATTGGCATCGTGCTGGCGCTGGCGGTGCGCTGACCGGCTCCACCGCCCAACTGTGGGAGCGCAACCAATGCACCGCGGCCCTTGGGGTGCCTCTCCGTAGGTTTGTCGCGCACAGGGTGCGCTCCCACAAAAAAAGTTGAATCGTCTCCCCTGTCGATTTCGACGGGTGCCGTTCGTCGTCTGGATAAGAGCCGCCCTCCGCGGCCCGGCCACCCACCAGGAGCAACGACGATGCGATTCATAGCCATGGTGCGCGCCAACCGCGCCTCCGAAGCCGGCGAGATGCCGAGCGAAAAGCTGCTGACCGAGATGGGCAACTTCAATGAAGAGCTGGTGCGGGCCGGCGTGATGCTGGCCGGCGAGGGTCTTCACCCGAGCAGGAACGGCGCGCGCATCCGCTACGAGGGCGACAAGCGCACGGTCATTGACGGCCCCTTCACCGAAACCAAGGAGCTGATCGCCGGTTTCTGGCTGCTGCAGTGTGCCTCGCTGGAAGAGGCCGTGGAGTGGCTCAAGCGTGCGCCCAACCCGTTCGAGGATGGTGCGTCGGAAGTGGAGATCCGCCGCGTGTTCGAGGCCGAGGATTTCGGCGAGGAATTCACGCCCGAGCTGCGCGAACAGGAAGCGCGCCAGCGTGCGCAGATGGCCGAGAAGCACTGATCACAAGGAGATCCTCATGCAAGTGCAACCCTATCTGTTCTTCGACGGCCGCTGCGAGGAAGCCCTCGCCTTCTACGGCAAGGCCGTGGGCGGCCAGGTGCAGCACCTGGTCCGCTTCAAGGAAAGCCCGCAACCCACGGAAGGCTGCGGGCCGAACGAACCCAACGGCGAGAAGATCATGCACGCGTCGATGAAGATCGGCGAATCGCTGGTCAACTTCTCCGATGGCGAATGCCGAGGCCAGCCGGATTTCCACGGATTTTCGCTCGTACTGAACGTGAAAGACGAAGACGAAGCCAAGCGCAGCTTCGACGCGCTGCTGCAAGGCGGTGGTGAGGCGACCATGCCATTGTCGGCGACGTTCTTCGCCTCCAGCTTCGGCATGCTGCGCGACGGCTTTGGCGTGAACTGGATGGTGATGTCGCCGCCGAAGTAACCATTCGCGGCCGCAGGGTTGCGTCGCGGGAGGTGCGGTGTTGTGATCGGCGACCATGACGGCCACCGACATCCACCGCACCATCGACGCGCTGTGGCGCATGGAATCGCCCCGGCTGATCGCCGGCCTGGCCCGCATCGTGCGCGACGTGGGTCTCGCCGAGGAGCTGGCGCAGGACGCCCTGGTAACGGCGCTTGAGCAATGGCCGACCATCGGTGTGCCGCGCAATCCCGGTGCCTGGCTGATGACTACGGCCAAGCATCGTGCGATCGACCAGATGCGCCGCCATGCGCTGCATCGTCGCAAGGAAGACGAACTCACCCGCGAAATCGAGGACCAGCTCGAACAGACCGTGGGGGACCCGGACGCCATGCTGGACGATCCGATCGGTGACGATTTGCTGAGCCTGGTGTTCACGGCCTGCCATCCGGTGCTGTCCACCGAAGCGCGCGTGGCGCTGACGCTGCGCCTGCTCGGCGGGTTGACCACGCCCGAGATCGCACGTGCCTTCATGGTGCCCGAGCCCACCGTCGCCCAACGCATCGTGCGCGCCAAGCGCACGCTCAGCGAAGCGAACGTGCCATTCGAAACACCGCGCGGCGAGGCGCTGTCGGAGCGGCTTGCGTCGGTGCTCGAGGTGATCTACCTGATCTTCAACGAGGGCTACACCGCCACCGCAGGCGATGCATGGATGCGCCCCGACCTGTGCGAGGAGGCCCTGCGCCTCGGCCGCGTGGTGGCCGGGCTCGCCTCGGGCGAACCCGAGGTGCACGGGCTCGTGGCGCTGATGGAAATCCAGGCATCGCGCATGGCGGCGCGCGTCGGGCCAAAGGGTGAACCCGTTCTGCTCAGCGAGCAGAACCGCGGGCGTTGGGACCAGTTGCTGATACGCCGCGGACTTGCCGCGCTGCAACGCGCAGAGGCTCTCGGCGGCGCGAATGGCCCATATGCACTGCAGGCCGCCATCGCCGCCTGCCATGCACGTGCGCGCACGGCACAGGAAACCGACTGGGTGCGCATCGCCGCGCTCTACGACACGTTGGCGCAACGCATGCCCTCGCCCGTGGTGTCGCTCAATCGCGCCGTGGCGCACGCGATGGCCTTTGGCCCGGCCGCTGGCCTCGCCCTGGTCGACGCGCTACGCGATGAACCGCTGTTGCGCCACTATCACCTGTTGCCCAGCGCACGCGGCGACTTGCTCGGCAAGCTGGGCCGGCATGACGAAGCCAGCGCGGAATTCGAACGCGCCGCCTCGCTCACGCGCAACACGCGCGAGCGCGATCTGCTGCTGCAGCGCGCCGCCGCAAGCCGGCAGGCCTCCAGTCACTAGGAAGCGGCGGCTTCACCCTTCGCCGCACGACGATACGCGGCAGGGCTCATCCCCTTGTGCCGCTCGAACGCACGGATGAAGGCCGACTCCGATTGGAATCCCACCGCTTCGCCGATCGCACCGACGCTGTCGCCGCTGCGTTCGAGACGTACGGCGGCCGTATCCATGCGCAAGCGGGCGAGAAGTTGGGCCGGCGGCGTACCGCTGGTGCGCTCGAACAAGCGCAGGAAGCTGGCGCGCGACATATGGCAGCTCGCCGCGAGTTCTTCGATCACCAGCGGCTCGTGCTGCCGCGAAAGCATCGCGATGGCCGCCGGACGCAGGCGCGGCTCGCGCAGCAAACCGAGCACGCCATGCGCTGCGTCCGCATGCTGCCACCAATGGCGAACAGTGAGCACGAACAACAACGACGACAGTTGTCCCACCACGCTGCGCGCACCTGGCGCACCGCCCTGTACTTCGCTACGCATCAGTGCCACCAGCGGCGCCAAGGCCGTCATGGGCATGCCGGCCTCACCGGGCAGATGCAGGTGCTGCGGCAGCGCCGACAACAACGTCGTTGCCGCGGCACCGAAATCGATACGGCCGCAGAGCATGTCCAGTTCGGGCGTGGGACTGCCATCGGTGCGCCACTCAAGCAGACCGTTTGCCTGGATCGTCGAGCGCGGCGCGGGCGCGTTCCAGTCGTCGTCGTGCGAAGACAGCAGATGCCTCCCGCCAGCGGGTAACACGACGATATCGCCCGCCGACAGCGCCATCGCGGGCGCATCGTCCACCTTCAGGTGAACATGGCCCTGCAGGATCACGTGGAAACGCACCGAGCCGGGCGCTTCCGCTCGATGCGGATAAGCCCAATGGCCCGACCATTGGCAATGCACGTCGAGGTTGCCGCGTGCCGGGTAGGCGTCCAGCAATTCGCTGAGCGTGTCCATGGTCGTCGCTTCGATGGAAACCCGCAGCTTAACCCAAGGCACTCGCTACGACCTTGGCGATACCAGAAGCTCGATGGTACGGCGCATCACACCAGCCAACTCGGATGCCAGCGCCGCCATGCGGGGATGACGTGCAAACTGCGCTTCGACATCCACATGCCGCACGATCACGCCGCCCTCCGGCAGTTCCACTACTGCGAGCTTCAACGGAATCTCGATCAACGCGGCAGGGTTCGCCTCCAGCAGGCGGGCCGCATAACGCGGATGGAAGAACAGCAGCTGGCGCGCCCTGCCGATGCGGTGACCGCCACGTGCCAGCAACATCTGCGGATCGATCTCATGGATAAGCCAGAGATCCTGCAGCGCAAACGCCTGCCTGAGACGCTCCAGCGTGGCATCGAAGTCCACCGGAGATACCACCACCGCCTCGCCGGGCGGCGGTGATACCTCTCCATACGACACGCCCTTCAACGAGTCGATTGGAGTGTTCATGCGGCAGCCGTTTCGTGCGCCTTCACCGCGTCCAGCACGCGCGCCGAGTACACCATCGCGGCACCGGCGTTGAGTGCAACGGCTACACCGAGTGCCTCGGCGATTTCCTCATGGCTGGCGCCCTGCTTCAGCGCTTCGGCGCTATGCACGGTGATACAGCCATCGCAACGCGTGGTGACCGACACGGCCAGAGCAATCAGCTCTCGCGTCTTGGCATCGAGCACATCGGTCTTCTTGCCGGCGTTGGAAAGCGTCTGGTAGCCGGCGAGCGTGTCGGGGCTCAGCTTGCCGAGCTCGCCAATGCGACCGACGAGCTCTTTGCGGTATTCGGTCCAGTTCAACATGGCATACGTCCTCAAGGGGTGGATGGTCCGGTGGCTACCGGAAGCTGCCGCACAGGTTGCGCCGGCACCCCTCCGGGCTGAATGCCCGGGCGGCTCGTTCTATTGCCCGTTCGTCTCAGATGATGCCGGCGGCCATGCCTGTACGAGCCGATCGGCGCGATAAGCCGCGAGATCCGCATGCATGCCGTACATGTGCTTCACGAACGCATTGCGCTCATGCCACATCACTTCCATGTCCCACAGGCAGAACGAATAGCGGCCCAGGTCTTCCACCCAGCCCTCGGGTTGCGTCACCGCGACAGCCACGAACATCTCGTTGTCATTACCCCACCAACCCAAGGTGAGATAGCGCGCGCTGGCGCCGTCGTGGCAGATGGCGAACGCGGGCGTGTCGCGCCACGGGTGGGCCGAGCGCGCCGCCTTCATGGCCTGCAACCGCGCGAGGTAGGGCAAGGGATCGACCGGCTCGCCGGTGGCCGAAATTGTGTAGATTTTCACCCCGTCGGCATCGACATGGGCGGGCAGCGCTTCGATACGACGTTCGGAAAACATGGCGTTGTCCTCTCTTCGCAGGCATCCTGACCACTGCACCACGCAGGGCGGGTCGCTCCAATCATGCGCGTTTGGCCTTCCATGCGGCCACCTGCACCTGCTGCCGCACTGCTCTATTGCTCTGAAGTTTCCCTGCCGCTCATCCTGAAGGAAGCAAGGTATGGATCGTTCGCAGCACGCCATGGCTACCTCGGCAACCTCGTTGCCGGCATTCGACCATGCTTTTTCGACACCCCGCGCCTCGCAGGTCGGGTTGGCCGCCTGCATGATCGGCCTGGGCATATTGGGGTTGATCTACGGTGACGTCGCGCTGGTCTGGCAGCACCTGCCGATCGAGCACCCTCCCGGCGAGAAGCTGATTGCCTATGTGTTCGCCTTGATCGAGCTCGCCGGCGGCATCGGCCTGCTGATCAAGCCGCTGGCAAAAACTGCCTCGACGCTGCTGTTTGTCTTCCTGCTGGTATGGGCGGTGCTGCTCAAGCTGCCCGCCGTGGTGGTCGTGCCACTGATGGAAGCGACCTGGCTGGGCTTGGGCGAAATCACCGTGATCCTGGCGGGCATGTGGGTGCTGTTCGCACACTACGCCGGCGATCACGGCAGCGGCTGGCAGGGATGGCTCTGCGGCCAGCGCGGCACTCGCGCTGCGCGCGTGCTGTTCGCGGTATCGCTGCCCATGATCGGACTCTCGCATTTCTTCTACAGCGAGCAGACCGTTGCGCTGGTACCCGCGTGGCTGCCCTACCCGCTGGGTTGGGCCTACCTCACCGGCGCGTGCAGCATTCTCGCCTGCGTGGCTGTGCTGTCAGGCGTGCTGTCCAGGCTGGCGTCGCTGTTGGAAGCGATGATGCTGTGGATCATCACGCTGCTTGTATGGGCGCCCGCGATCTTTAGTCATCCCAGCGATCGCACCGCGTGGACGGCGTTCACGATCTCGGCAGCAATCGCTTGCGGCGCCTGGGTGGTGGCCGACTCGTATCGCGCACCGTCAGCCGATGCCTGACTGCGTTTCTCGGCTTTCGTCATTCGCGTCTGGGTGAACGGTGCCGCGCCATGATGAAGCGGCGCGGACAAGGCCGCCCACTGACTATGCAGGTGGCGCGCAAGAACACGATCAGCGGCCGCGCCTGGGCTTGTCAGTCGTCGTTCTCAAGGCAGTAGCCGTTGCGATGGCATGAGTTCCGATCGCAACGGCTCTGCTTGGTTACCGACGGATGCCATCACCTGGATGTGTGGCGCCCGGCGCCCCTGGACATTCTCGTCCAGGGAGATGATTACTTCACGCCTTCGATGAACCAGTAGGTGCGCTTGCGCTTGCCAAGCTGGGGCGGCGTGATCTTCTGGGCACCAAGCACCGAGGTGTTGTTGCCGCCGCTGGGCGAGGTCTGGTTGCCGCCACCGATCAGTACCGGCGTGATCACGCTCGAGCTGCCCGAACCGATCGAGATCAGGCCAAACACGGGCGACGGCGGGAAGCCACCGCCGGAGAACACCACGAAGCCATCGGAGTTCAGGCCCACGCCGGTGAGGAAGTTGATGGCGTAACCACGCGCGATGCCGAGGTTCGGATAGCACTTGGTCGAATCGGCGCCGATCACATCGGGTGTGTTGGTACCGAAGTAGGTGTAACCGGCCACTGTCAGCGGCGCGTTCACCGCCTTTTCACCCGTGTGGTTCAGCGTGACGTAGAAGCCCGAGGTCGTGCTGGTGATCGAGTAGGGAGCCACCGAACCGCCCCCGGATGCGCCTGTTTCGTCGGTAAGGGTCGCTTCGGTAATGGGCGTCCAGTTGTTCGCCACCGTGGTGCCGGTATTGGTGTCCCTGAGCATGTAGAACCGGTTCACCACGTTGTAGGCCGTGCCCGCGGTGGTCGAGGACGAATACAGCGGGTGCTCGCGATCGCCGCTCGCGGCCGTTACCGCATCGAACGTGCTGGTCGGCGTGACGTCCGGCGGATAGAAGAACTTGCGCGCGTTGTTGCCCGTCCCGCCCAGGCTGGCGATCTGGCTGACCGCCCAGCCCGAAGGTGCGGTGGCGCCGTTGGGCTCCAGGTCGACACGCCAGATGTTGCCGCCCACATCCGCTGCGTACAGACGATCGATATAGCCGTCCGAATTGCGATCGAGCAGGGTGATGTCGGCCGGGATGGAACGCGTCATGCCGGTGACGGTCTTGCAGGTGGTCGAACCCGTGGGACACGAAGGCGAGGCCGTCCACACGACGCTGCCGGTGAGCGCATCCAGCACCACGATCGCACGGCCCTGCGTATCGGCGGCAGGCGCGGGGTCGCTGTCCTCGGCGGGGTCATAACCGCCGCCCATGATGATCACGGGGTTGGTGTAACCCTTGACCAAGGCCACCTTGGGCTGCGACCAGGTCTGGCCCAGCTCCGCAATGTCCGTATTGGTGATCTTCCATACAAATTTCGGCTTGGTCGGAATCGTCACGTCAAAGGCGTAGACGAAGCGGCCGCCACGGCGCGCCGACAGGAAGATGTAGACCTTGGGATTGTTGGCGACGCGCAGATCCTGGTAGACCGTCGCCGTACCGTCGAAGAAGTAATCCTTGGGCGTAGCCGTGGGATCGGTGGAGCCATAGAGCTTGATCTTCGGATTGTTGTTGTACAGACGCTGGAACTTGCCGAAGAACTCCGGCGCCACGAAAGACCACAGCTCGCCGCCGGGGCGCACGCCACCGATGCCCTGCGGTGCTGTCACATCGGTCGAAGGCTTGTTGCCGTTGATGGCGTGGAACATGCCGTCGTTCGATCCGTAGAACACCACCACGCCGGTGGTGCCACCGTAGTTGACGACCGCCGGACGCGAATGAAGCACATCGCCATGGATGGACGGACGCACGGTCACCAGGCCACCCGGGCCAGGCTCGGTTTCATTGCCCGCGTTGTCGGTGCCGCGCACCCAGTTGATCAGGTTGGCCACCGTGGGTGTCGTCGTGGCGCTGCCGAGTGCCGTACCGCTCAACGAGGTGTTGCCGGTGGCGAACGATTCCATCGGGAAGGTGGTGACGCAGTTGCTGACGGTGCTGCAGGTGTAGACCGTGCGCTTGGTCTGGTCGACCAGGTAATCGATGCGCATCGATTCACCCACGCCGCCCTTTTCCACCACCTCGCCGTCAGGCGCATCGTAGGCGCCGCCCACGCCCGAAGCAGGCGCCGGTGCGTTGGTGCTCGCAGGTGCGCTCCAGAAGCCCGCGGTCGGCCAATTCGGCACCGGGTTGGTAGTCATGCTGTTGCTGGTGAACAGGAACGGCCCATCGCCGGAAGCCGATGTGTCCGACGTCCAGAAGCTGGTCGCATTGGGCGAAACGAATCCCGTGCCCGCGCTGCTGATGGCCGGCTGTCCGTTGGCGTCCTCCATCTGGACGCTGGTATTGGTGCTGTCCGTGAAGCCGAGCTGGTACTGCTTGAGGTTACCCATCCAGCGCGGCAGGCCGTTGGCATCGGGACGGAACATGCCGACGTAGATCTGGTTGAGGTAGCTGCCCTGGCCGTTCACGCTGACCGGCAAGCTGACCGAGGCGAACACGCTGTTGACCGCCTGCACTTCGTTGAAGATCTGCGTGAGGTCGGCCACGAGCTGGTCGAGGGCGCCCGGGTTGGTGACGTCGATCACGAACGCCTTGCCGCCACCGTTGGACGCCATGCTGCCCACGAACTGCACGTAGTCAGGATTGCTGCCGTCGGACATCGCGATGGTATAGGTGACGATGTTCTGCTTGTTGACGTTGGTGCCGTTGGACAGGTCGGTCTGGTACATGAACCGAGTCCATTCGTCGGCCCAGTTGCCCTGATCGGCGTTGCCCTTGTTTGCGTTCTTGTACGGCGGCGGAATGGTGATCGTGGTCAGCTGTGCGCTGGTGGCGCCCGCGCTTTGGAGTGCCGTATACGAAGGCGGCGTACCGTTCGGCGTCTTGGGGTCGTTGTTGTTGACGGCGTTCGCGATATAGATCACGAAGCTCTTCTGGCACGGCTGCAACGGCGAGTTGTACTTGGTGCCGGACAGGCCCTGCTTGCCGGCGAAGTATGCCCAGACCTCCTGCATCTCTTCGTCGACCTTGTTGCTGTTCGACTTGTTGGCGACGCTCAGGTTGTTCTGGATGGCGCTCTGGAAGCCGGCCACGCCCGTGGCATCCATCAAGGGGAGCGCACCCGGCGGCGTTGGCGGCGTATTCGCCGGATAGTAGAACTGGCCGCCATTCAACGGGCTCAAGGCAAACATCATGAGGCCCATGTTGATCTTGCCCGCGAGCAGCGGGTTGGTGCCCAGGCCAGTCACCGCCTTGTAGAGGCCGCAGCGGATGAAATCGGCGTCCTTCGTGCCCGTGATCCAGCTCGGACAGTTGGCGGCGGCAGGAATCGACACGGTGGCATCCCACGCTGCGGCATTGTCGATGGCCAGCAGCACATTGGGCTTGCCGCCGTTCGCGGGTGCGCCGGTGTACAAGTCGATGTCGTCACCCAGCGCCAGCCCTGGCAACGTGAGCAGTAGCGTGCTGCAAGCCAGCGCGGAGAGCAGGCGGCTCAGCGGTGAACGCTTAAGGGTCATGGCGGCGTATCCGTGGATGCGTAATGAGAGGTCAGGGACAGCTGGCGCCGTTGAGCGCGCGCACTGCCACACCCTGGTGTACGGTGACCGATGCAGCGGTGTTGTTGGGATCGGTAACACTGGACTTCACGTCCCACTGCGTTGCCTGGCAGGGCGGCGCAGGCACCGCTCCCGCGTTCGGCAGCAGGATTCCGGTGTTCTGGCCCGAGCCGCTGAACATGCAGCCGACATCGTTGGGATTGGTCGGATCCAGATCCTGGTTGAGCACGGGCTTGGTGCCGGTGCAGACGGGAGGATCCACCTGCGCAGTGAAGTCGTTGGTGCCGTCGCCGTTAACGTCCACCGGCACGCTGGTGGTGGTGGTGATCGGCACCGAGGTGAACGGCTGGCTGAGCACCTGCTCGATGCCTTGCTGGGCAACGGTCTTGGCTTCCAGGCGGAACTGCTGGTTGCTGACCACCTTGGTGTTCACCGTGCTGGAGCCCACCATCGAGATCGCGAAAATCAGGAAGATCGCGAGAAACACCAAGGTGGTGACCAGCGTGAAGCCGCGCTGATGTCGCGCAAAACGAAGCCTGCTCATCACTGGACCTCCCGCTGGCCGCCGATATTCCAGACGCGTGCCGTGCTGTTGTAGACGTGGCGCTTGTAACTGTCGTTGTAAGGCCCGCTTGCCGCGGCGCGGCCAAGGTCATACGTCCGCTTGTCGACCCAGCCCACGCTGCTGGCGAGGTTGCGCGACAGCACGCTTACCCTTACCGCGGTGACATTGGCCCAATTGGCCGCCGATAGCGCCCAGCTGTAGGCGCCGCCATTGGGGCATTGGTTGGTACCGCCGGTGGAATTGTCGACCGCGGGATTGTCGACATAGCAATCGGGGCCACCGTTCTTGTCGGTGTCCACGCCATAGCTGTAATGGACGTCCTGGATGCCGGTGACCAGGGACGTGGTCTTGATCGCGCCACCGTTGAACTCGGCGACCTTGAGCGTGGGTATGCCGTCGTTCTTGGTGCAGTCGTCGCATGAAGCGAGGTAATACGTGCGCACTACGTACTTGCGGATTTCCGTGTACGCGCCGCTGCATGTGCGCGTCTGCAGGGTGAAGCTGGTGTCCGCGTTGTCATACACCAGCGGCGCGGCATCTAGACGACAGCGCGAGAGCTGGAGGAAATAGTCGTTGCCCGACACGGCGCTCGCCGAGATGCTCGACGCGTACCGCACGGTCAGCACTTCGGAATTGGCCACGATATTCGGAAGGCAGGTCGGTGCGGCCGCCGTCGTGGGGAGACCCGCCACGCCCACGGGCACCGTGAGGCCAGCCGTGGTGTCGAAGCCCATGGAGGCTTTGGCGACGGCGCACGGATCCGGAACGATGTAGTTGATCGAGCTACCCAGATTGGCCTGCCCCCAGAAGCCGGCCATCTCGACATCGCGCACGATGGAGTCGAGCGCATATCGCCCGTTCTCCACCTGTTCGGATGTCTTGTTGAACTCGGCGCGCGCCTTGCTGCTCGATACATAGAGCGAACCCAGCGCGGCGAGCAGCACCAGACCGATGGCCATGCCGACCATCAGCTCGATGAGCGAAAGGCCCGCCTGGCGGCGCAGTGGGATGGCAGAGCACTGACGGGCGGTCATGTCGAAAGATTCGCTATCTGGATCTGGACGCTGACGGCGCGCCGCAGAGTATCGGTACCGAACTGTCCTTTCCCGCATGACAGACCCGCGGGCGACGCGGTTGTCACCAGCCCCTGCCACACAACCGTGACGCGATAGACCTGGATGATCCCGGGGATGCGTTCGACACAACCGACTGCACCGATCATCGCGCCAACCTTCGAACCGCTGCTGATTTCGGCAGCGCCGCGCAAGCTGTTCTGCCAGGCGGTGAGATCGTTGTTGGCCGTAGCCGATTGGGCCGTCGTACCGGAAGCGCAGACCGGCAATGCGGTGGCTACATTGCCCGCAGTGAGTCCGGTGGTGCCGTTGGAGTAGCAGTCGGCCACCTGCCGGTTGGCATTGATGCGCGAGACCATGTCCTGCACCAGCGTCAGCGCCTGAACGCGTTGGTAGGACTCCATTTCGCTGCGCGTGGACTTGGCCATCATGGTGACGGTGCCCAGCAGCGCGATGGCCGCGATGAAGATGGACACGAGCACTTCGATCAGCAGCATGCCGCGTTGGCTATTCATCAGCACGGCCCTCCCGTTGTCGCAACGCGTCCGCTTGTGCCGACCGCCACGCAGAGCGGCTGTTGTTTCGTATTGGCTTCGGTCGGCTGCACCTGGAAGGAATCCGCGCTGGTGACCATGCGTCCATCACCACCAAACGAGAGCGTCGCGCTGCCGTTCTTTGCGGTGACGTTGAGGTTTGTATAGCCGTCGTAGCTGCGCAGGCTGGTGCCGGCACTCAGCACTCGCCAGCCGTTGGACCATCCGCCTGTGTTGGCTGTCATGTCGATCTGCGCGTTGCGCTTGATGGCCTCGCTGCGCGCAAAGATCACCGAGGACGACATGTCCATCGCGGCGTTCTTCACGCGCTGAGATTGGACGAAGGTTCCCAGGTACGGCACGGCGATCAAGGTGAGCACCACGAAGATCGTGACGGTCACTACCAGTTCGACCAGGGTGAACCCATGCTGTCGGTGCTTGGTCATGGCGTCATTTCCAGCAGCCATCCGGCTTCTTGCTGCCATCGCCGTTGAGGGTGAGCGTGCCGCAACTGTCGTTGGCCTGCGGGCTTCCCGCCTTGGGTGTCGCCGTGATCGAGTAGGTGGGAGGCAATGCGGAACTGGTCGCCACCGCGACGTCGTAATTGGAAGAGACGCCCGAGGGCTGCGCGGTGGGGCCATAACCCAATGTTCCGGCGTCCGGCGCGTATCCGCGGTTGTCGACCATGTAGCGCTCCTGCGCGCTGGCGATTTCCAGCATCAGGCTCTCGGCGGCTTCGCGGTTGCCGTGCATGACATAGCGGCGATAGCTGGGCACGGCGATGGCGGCGAGGATCGCCACGATCGCCACGACGATCAGGAGCTCGATCAAGGTGAAGCCCGTGGTATCCGCACCATGAAGCGCGCGCGATCCACGCAACGGCAGAACCGAATGGCGCCAACAGCCCCTGCCCATGATGCTCCCCCGCTATCAGGCAACGTTTCGAAATGGGATGAGTGACGTCGCGTTGAATAACGCGATGAATCGGAATCCCCTGAATTAAGCGTAAGGCGATTAATGCAACGCTGTCAATTTGTGAAGCGGATCACATTTGAATACAAACAAGAACTTACCGCGATTTTCGGCGCTTTATCAGGCATTCGCCAAGCAGGTTCTATTTCGTCCGTAATAGGCTGCAAACCAAATGCCCCTAAGTCCGGATTTGTTTCGCCGGCCTTTTCTCCGCCGGCGCGTGCAGGAACGGCGTCGCGGAAGACAGGCTTCAAGACGCATGCCGTGCGCGCTCGAAACCCCAACATTCAAGGTATTTGAAGCGAGTTTCGTGCCATTGCCGCCAGGCGGAGGCCTCTTTTTGAAAAGCCCCAACCGCCGCGCCGAAATAACGGCACGTCTAGGGAGAAAAAAAGGTGGTTTTTCGCAAAGTCACCCCCGAATGAGATTCTCTTTCGGCCGCCTTACAGGAAGCTTAGGAGACGCTTATGCAAATCTGGCGCCATGCTTACGTTATTAACCAAGGTAAATAGGGAGCCATTAGGGGAGGTGACGCTTTTTGGAACCTTCAAACCCGTAGCGTCATTGCGCATTTCCATACTCGCCGGACGCACTTCGCCCCGCTCCGGGTCGAGCGACAAAACCCCACGGCTTCCGGATCCACGCGCCTACGACTTGCCTTCGTAAGCGCCGACGGCATCCATCACGCGCGCCGAGTACACCAGCGCCGCGCCGGCATTGAGCGCCACCGCCACCCCCAGGGCCTCGGCGATCTCCTCGTGGCTCGCGCCGTGCTTGAGCGCCTCGGCGGTGTGGACCGTGATGCAGCCATCGCAGCGCGTGGTGACGGCTACCGCGAGTGCGATGAGTTCGCGCGTTTTGGCGTCGAGCTTGCCGGTCTTCTTGCCGGCATCCGACAGGGTCTGGTAGCCGGCAACCGTATCTGGACTGAGTTTGCCGATTTCACCGATGCGGGACACGAGTTCCTTGCGATATTCGGGCCAGTTCAGCATGGGTGTTTCCTCGGCAAAGGGAGGTCCGCTGCACGCGGGACGACCATGCTGCGCCGGGCGTTGTGTGGCGCGGGTGATGCGCGCCGACTCAGCGATGGGTGACCGGCGCACGTGCCAGGGCCCACACATCGATGCGCCTGACCCCGGCCCGGCGCAGCACGCGGCTGCATTCGCCCAATGTGGAGCCTGTGGTCATCACGTCGTCGAGCAGAACAACGTGTCCAGGCCAGGCCACGCCGGCCTTTACCCCGAAAGCGCGGCGCACGTTTCGACGTCGCGCCACGGCACCCAACTCGGTCTGTGCCGCCGTGCCACGTTCGCGCGACAGCCAGGCGATCTGCAGGGGCACGTCCATCGCCCGGGCGAGCGGCCGGGCGAGTTCGAGCGCCTGGTTATGGCCGCGCACCCGCAGCCGACGAGGATGCAGGGGTACCGGCACGATCAGGTCCGGCCGTGCCGCCCAGGGCAGCTCGCGCAGCCACAGGGTCGACAGCACGCGGCCGGCCGCGAGGTCCGCGCCGAACTTGAAGCGTGTTTCCAGCCGGTCCAGTGGCCATGCATAGCGGAACGGCACCCACGCGGCGTCCCAGGGCGGTGGCCGGCGCTGGCATTGGCCACACAGTGCCGCCGACTCCGCCAGCGGCAGGGCACAGCGCGCGCAGCAGCGTTGATTGCGCGGCAGCTCGGCGGCGCAATCGCGGCACAGGTCGATGGTGTCTGCGCCTTCGCCACCACACAGCAGGCAGCGATAGGGCAGGACGAAACGCTGCAGCGAATCCTTCGCCGCGTGCCACCAGGAAAGCGCATCCATGCGCCGGTACCTCGTTCAGTTCTTGGGTTTGAACATCGCCGCGTCGAGGATCGACCACAGGTGGATGATCCAGCCTAGCCACACGATCCACAGGATGGCCGCCAGCACGAACATCACCAGCGCGATCCAGAAACGGCCCTGCACCAGTTGGCCTAGGCCAGGGATGAAGAAACTGCAGATGGCGGCGAGCACGTTGCCCGCGCTGCCCTGTCCTGCACTCATGCCTTGAGGCTCCCAAAGAGTGGAAGGTCGATGGTAGCGCCAGCCATACGGCCACGCATCGTCAACTTTGCACGCACATCAGAAGTTGACAGAACAAAACCCGCTGCCACACTGTCGCCCATTCCCCACCCAGAGCTGTCGCCATGGCCCACCCGATCCGCCACGACTGGACGCGCGCCGAAGTCGCCGCATTGTTCGCCCTGCCGTTCAATGAGCTGCTCCATGAGGCGCATTCGGTACACCGCGAACACCACGACCCGAACGCGGTGCAGGTCTCCACGCTGCTCTCGATCAAGACCGGCGGCTGCCCGGAAGATTGCGCCTACTGCCCGCAGGCCGCGCGTTACGACACCGGCGTGCAGGCGCAGAAGCTGATGAGCGTGGAAGCGGTGGTGGCGCGCGCACAGGCGGCCAAGGACGCCGGCGCCTCGCGCTTCTGCATGGGCGCGGCGTGGCGCAGCCCGAAGGATCGCGACGTGGCCAAGGTCGCGGAGATCGTGAGCGCGGTGAAGGGCCTGGGGCTCGAAACCTGCGCCACGCTGGGCATGCTCGACGGCGATCAGGCGGCCACGCTCAAGCGCGCGGGCCTGGACTACTACAACCACAATCTCGACACCGCGCCGGAGTTCTACGGCGAGATCATCCACACGCGCCAGTACCAGGATCGCCTGGACACGCTGGAGCATGTGCGCGAAGCCGGCCTGAAGACCTGCTGCGGCGGCATCGTGGGCATGGGCGAATCGCGCGACCAGCGCGCCGGCCTGCTGCAGACGCTGGCCAACCTGCCGGAACATCCGGAGTCGGTGCCGATCAACCAGCTGGTGCAGGTGGAAGGCACGCCGCTCAACGGCGTGCAGGCGCTGGATCCGTTCGAGTTCGTGCGCACGATTGCCGTGGCGCGCATCCTGATGCCGGCCTCGATGGTGCGTCTCTCCGCCGGCCGCCAGCAGATGGACGATGCGGTGCAAGCGCTGTGCTTCTTCGCCGGCGCCAACTCCATTTTCTACGGCGAAAAGCTGCTCACCACCGGCAATCCCGACGTGGAACACGACCGCCAGCTGTTCAAGCGCCTGGATCTGCATCCGCTGGAAGTGGTGGAGACCTCGGGCACGGTGCACGCGGACATCCTCGAGCACTGCGCGGCGTAACGCGCAGCCGCCATTGTGGGAGCGCACCCTGTGCGCGACCGCAGCGTCCTGGTATTGCCGCTCCGCACGGTTGTCGCGCACAGGGTGCGCTCCCACAAGGAAGCCGTCGTCCGCATGACCGCACGTCCCGACCTGCTCGACCGTCTCGCCCTGCACACGCAACAGCGTGAGCAGGCGAATCTGCGCCGACGCCTGCACACGATCGATCGTGTCGACGGGCCGTGGATCGAACGCGGCGGCCGTCGCCTCCTTTCCTTCTGCAGCAACGACTATCTTGGCCTGGCGCAGCATCCCGCTCTAGTCGCGGCCCTGAAACGTGCGGCGGACAACGACGGTGTGGGCAGCGGCTCGGCCCATCTCATCGCAGGGCATCGCTCGGCGCATGCCGCACTGGAAGAAGCCCTCGCCGAATGGACCGGACGGGAACGCGCCCTGCTGTTCTCCACCGGCTACATGGCCAACCTCGGCGTGATGCAGGCGCTGCTCGAACGCGGCGACCTGTGCGTGCAGGACAAGCTCAATCACGCATGCCTGCTCGACGGCGCGCAGCTCGCCGGCGCGGAACTGAAGCGCTATCCGCATGCCGACGTGGGGGCGGCCGCACGCCAACTGGCGCACCGCGGCGATGCGCCCGCGCTGCTCGCCACCGACGGCGTCTTCAGCATGGACGGAGATATCGCGCCGCTGGCGGAGCTCGCCGCACTGTGCCGTCGCGAAGGCGCCACGCTGATGGTCGATGATGCCCACGGTCTGGGCGTGCTCGGTGCGCGCGGCGAAGGCGCCGTGCTTGAGGCGGGTTTGGGCGCTGACGATGTGCCCGTGCTGATGGCCACGCTGGGCAAGGCGGTGGGCTGCAGCGGTGCCTTCGTCGCCGGTCCCGCGAGCTTGATCGATGGCCTCGTGCAGTTCGCGCGCACCTACATCTATACGACATCAATGCCACCCGCGCTTGCAGCGGCCACACTGGCCGCAGTGCGGCTGGCGCAGACGGAAACCTGGCGACGCGAGAAGCTGCGCGCGCTGATCGCCCGTTTTCGTCGCGGCGCACGCGAACTCGATCTTCCGCTGATGCCCTCCGCCACGGCCATCCAGCCGCTGCTGCTGGGCGACGCGCAGGACGCCATGCACGCCGCGGAATCGCTGGAGCGGCAGGGTTTCCTCGTGACCGCGATCCGTCCCCCCACCGTGCCCCAGGGCAAGTCGCGCCTGCGCATCACGCTGTCGGCGGCGCATGAGGAAGGCGACGTGGACCGGCTGCTGGACGCGCTGTCCCGGCTGCCGGCGGGCCAGCCCGTATAATGGCGGCCTTGTCGTACCCGCATCCCTCCATGTCCATCGTCAACCTCTCCGCCTATCGCTTCGTCAGCCTGGACGGCCTGCCCACGCTGCGCGAACGCGTGCTCGAGCGCTGCCTGGCGCTGGAACTCAAGGGCACCATCCTGCTGGCGCCCGAAGGCATCAACCTGTTTCTGGCCGGTCCGCGCGAACCCATCGATGCGTTCATGCATTGGCTGCGAGAAGATCCGCGCTTCGCCGGGCTGGAACCGAAGGAGTCGATCTCCGACGAGGTGCCCTTCGGCCGCATGCGCGTGCGCCTGAAGAAAGAGATCATCACCATGCGCATGCCGGCGATCCGCCCCGAAGGTACGCGCGCGCCGTCAGTGGCGCCGGTGACGCTGCAGCGCTGGCTGGCGCAGGGCCACGACGACAACGGACGCGAGATCGTGCTGCTGGATACGCGCAACGACTACGAGACCGACGTGGGCCTGTTCAACGACGCGGTGGACTACCGCATCGCCAGCTTCACCGAATTTCCCGAGGCCATCGCCGCCGACCGCGCACGCTATGACGGCAAGACCGTGGTGTCGTACTGCACCGGCGGCATCCGCTGCGAGAAGGCCGTGCTGCACATGCAGGACATCGGCATGGAGCATGTCTACCAACTGGAAGGCGGCATCCTGAAGTACTTCGAGGAAACAGACGGCGAGCATTGGCGCGGCGACTGTTTCGTGTTTGATGAGCGTGGCGCGGTGGACAAGGACCTCGCGCCATCACTCCCTCTCCCCGCTGGGGAGAGGGCTGGGGTGAGGGGCCAACCTAGCGATAACCCCGCAACAAGCGATGTTTTCGCAAGTCCCATCCCCTCACCCCAACCCTCTCCCCAAAGGGGAGAGGGAGAAGGCTGCGCATGACGCTCCACATCGAAACCCACGGCCGCGGCGACATCCCCGTGGTGATCCTGCATGGCTGGGCCATGCATGGCGGCATGATGGAGCCGTTGTGCGACGTGCTTTCGGATCGCTGTTCGCTTCATGTGGTCGACCTGCCCGGCCACGGCTATTCGCGCGACAGCGCGTTGCCGCTGGAGCCATCGGCCTGCGTGCAGGCCATCGCCGAGCGTACGCCACCGGCGATCTGGATCGGTTGGTCGCTGGGCGGACTGATCGCCATGACCGCAGCGCTCGAACGCCCGCAACACGCACGCGCGCTCGGCGTCATCTGCGGCACGCCGAAGTTCTCGCGTAACGACACCTGGCCCTACGGCAGCGATCCGAAGCTGGTGCGCCAGCTTGCCGATGACCTGGAGACGGACTACCACGCCACGCTGGAGCGCTTCATCGCGCTCGAAGCGATGGGCAGCCCCGACCCGCGTGCCGAGCTGCGCCATCTGCGCAACCTGATGTTCCAGCGCGGCGAGCCCAACCTGCGTGTGCTGCAGGAAGGCATCCGCATCCTGGAAACCACCGATCGCCGCGGCGAGCTCGCCTCGATGGCCGTGCCGAACGCCTGGATCGCCGGTCACCGCGATCGCCTGGTGCCACCGCCCGCGATGGCGTGGTCCGCCGAGCAGGCGCACGGCAGCTACCACGAGATCGCGCACGCCGGACACGCACCGTTCTTCGGCTATGCCGGCGCGGTCTACAACGCCCTGGCGCCGCTGCTGGATACGTTCTCATGAGTTCATCGCACTTCGACCAGCGCCAGGTGCGCCGCAACTTCGGCCGCGCCGCCAACACCTACGAAAAGCACGATGCCCTGCAGCAGGAAGTACAGACGCTGCTGCTCGACCGCCTGGGCTTCTACCTGGAAACACCCGAGCGCGTCATCGACGTGGGCGCCGGCACTGGGCGCGGCACGGCGCTGCTGCGCAAGCGTTATCCGAAGGCGCAGGTGGTCGCGATGGATCTCGCGCTGCCGATGCTGCGCGCGGCGAAGAAGCACGTGAGCTGGCTCAAGCCGTTCCAGCGTGTGTGTGCTGAAGCGACAGCGCTGCCGCTGCCCGATCACAGCGTGGACGTGCTGCACTCCAACCTGTGCTTCCAGTGGGTCGACGACCTGCCGGCGCTGTTCGGCGAATGCGTGCGCGTACTCAAGCCTGGTGGCCTCCTGGTGTATTCCACCTTCGGCCCCGACACACTGAAGGAGTTGCGTGCCGCCTGGGCACACGCCGACCAGCAGCCGCACGTGAGCCGCTTCCTCGACATGCACGATCTGGGCGACGCGATGATCAACGCCGGCCTGCGCGATCCCGTGCTCGACGTCGACCGCTACACGCTCACCTACAGCGAGCCGCGCATGCTGCTCAAGGAGCTGCAAGGCCTGGGCGCCACCAACGCCGATCGCGAACGCGAACGCCACCTGCTCGGCAAGCGCCATTACCAGCGCATGCTCGAAGCCTACGAAACCATGCGCGTCGATGGCCGCATTCCCGCGACGTGGGAAGTAGTGACCGCACACGCCTGGGGTCCGCCGCCGGGACAGTCGCGTCGCATGGCGGGCGGCGGTGAGATCGCCAGTTTTTCGATCGACAGCCTGCGCGGCTCGCGTCGCCGCTGAGGCTGGCATCGGCCAAAAGTGACATTCGCTTCCGATCGTACCCTTGGCTAGAGTGTGCGGCGCCGCGGAGGCGTTCCGCGGTGATGCCGCGCGCTAGGGGAGCCGGCATCACACTGAAACAGGGGGAAAACGTGAAGATGAATCGACTTGCCCTTCTGGGCATGATCCTTGTCGTGTCCGGCTGTTCGACGATGACGCCCGCGCGCTATTCCGTCTCTGTCGACAATGACATGATTCTAAAGAAGTATCAGGGCAAGACCCTGCAGGTAGCCTCGCTTGATGCACCGGCCAGCTACGACGCCAACTGTCGCCTGATGGGCCCGATCAAGGCGTCCGATGGCGCCACCATTCCGCAGTTCGTCCAGAAAGCCTTCAACGACGAATTCAAGCTCGCCGGCGTCTACGGCGAGAGCAATGCCGTGCTCACAGGCCGCATGGAGAAGATCGCCTTCTCATCCAGCTCGGGGTTGACCAACGGCTGGTGGGACCTTTCGCTGACTTTGAACTCAAACAATGGCAGGTCGCTTTCCGTTGAGAACAAGTACGACTTCAAGAGCGGCTTCGATGCGATCACCGCATGCAACCAGACGGCCCAGGCACTTGGGCCCGCCGTGCAGGACCTGATCAAGAAAGCGGTGTCCGATCCGCGCTTCAAGGAACTGATGAACTGAGTTCGCCCCTGGCGGCGGCCGAGCCTCCGCCAGGATTTACCAATGCGCGAAGCTCCCACGAAGATCACACCTGCTTGTACCGGAAGCAGCTCACCGTATGGTCATTGACCATGCCGGTCGCCTGCATGAAGGCGTAGCAGATGGTGGTGCCGACGAAGCGGAAGCCGCGCTTCTTCAAATCCTTGCTCATGCGGTCGGAGACGGGCGTGCTGGCCGGCACGTCGCCCTGACCGGTCCAGCGGTTGCGGATCGGTTTGCCATCCACGAACGACCACAGGTAACGATCCAGGCTGCCGTGCTCGTCGATCGCCTTCAGTGATGCAACCGCGTTGTCGCGCGCGGCGTACACCTTCAGGCGGTTGCGCACGATACCGGGATCGAGCAACGCCTTCTCCAGCTCGCGATCCTTCATCGCGGCGACGCGTTCGATATCGAACTGATGGAACACGCGGCGATAGTGCTCGCGCTTTAGCAGGATGGTTCGCCACGACAGCCCGGCCTGCGCCCCTTCCAGGCACAGGAACTCGAACAGCATCTGGTCGTCGTGCAGCGGCGTGCCCCACTCGGTGTCGTGGTAGTCGTGCATATCGGGGCTGTCGCCCCAGGCGCAGCGTTTCAGGGGCTTTGCCGAACTCGTTGCCATGTTCCGATACCTGCTGATGACGCGGACGTTCCGCGTTGTCGTGAAAACCGACGTGGGAGCCAGCCTGCACGGTCCGCGGATGCGCTGCATGCCCACGCGCCCCTTGTAACTTGGCGGGCGAGCAACGACGCTATCCCACCCATGCGTACGGAACAAGGGCACGCCCTGCCGAACGCGTCCTCGCCTCCATGTGGATCCAGATGACTGCCACTTCGCACTCGCGCGGCGCCGTGCTCGCGTTACTCGCCACCATCGTCATCTGGGCATACAGCTGGGTGGTGATGAAGCAAGTGCTGCAGCATGCGGGCCCGTTCGATTTCGCCGCGATCCGCTACGTGCTGGGCGCCCTGGTGTTGTTCGGTGCGCTGCTGGTCATGCGCCAGCCGCTGCGCCCGCCGCCGTTGTTGCCCACGATGATGATCGGCCTGTGCCAGACCACCGCTTTCCAGGGGTTGGGACAGTGGGCACTGGTCAGCGGCGGCGCCGGCCGCGTGGCTCTGTTGGCCTACACCATGCCGTTCTGGGCGGTGCTGCTGGCCTGGCTGATACTGCATGAACGCCTCACGCCGAGGCGCTGGCTTGGCCTTGGCCTGGCGGCCATCGGCCTCGTATGCATCATCGAACCCTGGCACGGTCTCGGCAACACGACCAGCACCCTGCTCGCGATCGGCGCGGGCGCGGCATGGGCAATGGGTACCGTGCTCAGCAAGCGCGTGTTTATCCGCCACGCCCCCACTCCGCTCAACCTCACGGCATGGCAGATGCTGTTCGGTGCGCTGATGCTGGTGGTAATTGCGTTGTTCGTTCCGCAGCGAAGCATCGAGTGGAACTGGCAGTTCATCGGCGGCCTGGCCTACAGCGTGGTGATGGCTTCCAGCATCGCCTGGGGTCTATGGCTGGTCGTGCTGCAGCGCCTGCCTACCGCGGTCGCGAGCCTCGCCAGCCTGGGCGTGCCGATCATGAGCGTGCTGCTGGCGTGGATGATCCTGCACGAGCAGCCGAGCGCGATGGAATGGCTCGGCATCGGCTTCGTGCTGCTCGGTCTGCTGGCGGTAAGCGGCCTGCGTCTGCGCAAGGCCTGATCGTTTTTGTGGGAGCGCACCCTGTGCGCGACAACCTCACGGAGCGGTGAGCCGCAACGCCGCGGTCGCGCACTGGGTGCGCTCCGACAGTGGAGCCCTCTCTACCAGGGCAGCGCGTCGAGATCGACGTTGCCACCGGTGAGGATCAAGCCCACGCGCTTGCCCTTGAAGCGCTCCGGCCGTTTCAGCACGGCAGCCAGCACCGTTGCGCTGGACGGCTCGACCACGATCTTCAGCTCGTTCCACAGCAACCGCATCGCGGCGACGACTTCATCATCGCTCACGGTGGTCACTTCGACGTGGTGCATGCGCAGCGCGTCGAAATTGGTTTCGCCGATCAATGTGCGCAGGCCATCGCAGATCGTGTCAGGCGTGAATGGGCCCACGCGCCGCCCCTGGGCGAGCGAGCGCGCCGCGTCATCCGCGCCGCTGGGCTCCGCGCCATGCACTTCGATCTGCGGCGCCACGCCATGCGCGGCGATGGCCGTGCCGGCGATCAAGCCACCGCCGCCGATGGGCGTGATGACCGCATCGAGACCGCCCGACTGCTGCAGCAGTTCGAGCACGGCCGTGCCCTGCCCGGCCATCACGCGGGTATCGGAGAACGGGTGGACCAGCTCTGCGCCGGTGGCACGCTGCACTTCATCCGACTTTGCTTCGCGCGCGGCTTGCGTGGCTTCGCAACGATGCAGGATCGCGCCAGCGCGTTCGATGGCCTCCACCTTGGTACGCACGGCGCCGTCGGGCACGACCACATGCGCGGGAATGCCGCGCGTGGCCGCCGCCAATGCCAATGCATTGCCATGGTTGCCGGAGGAATGCGTGACCACACCGCTCGCTGCCATGGCGTCGTCCATCGACCACACGGCATTGCATGCGCCGCGGAACTTGAAGGCACCGCCGCGCTGCAGGTTCTCGCACTTGAAGTACAGGTCGGCACCGGCGAGCGCATTCAACGTCGCGTTGCGCAGCACGGGCGTTTTCACCGCGTAAGGCGCGATACGCGCAGCGGCTTCCTGCACCTGTGCAAACGTCGGCAAGGCCGAACGATTCATCGTGGCACTCATGGACTTTCGATCTCCACACCGCAAAAGAAGCGCCGCTCGGCGCCGGGTTCGAGCCGGATGGTGTCGGCGCAATCAGGCCGGTTGAACGCATCGGCCCAGCTCTCCATCGGTTCCAGTGCGACCGACCGGCGCACATCGCGCGTCACCGTGTCGGCGGTGAAGGCCAGCATGACGCCGGAGGTCTGCCACACCGCGATGGCCAAGCCACTGTCTGGATCGCGCAGCCGCGTGCGCGTGCGGCCGTCGGTATCGAAACGCAGATCGGCGAAGGCGTGGTTGAGTTCCCGCGGACCGATCGCCTGTCGTTCGCGAAAGTCGACTTCCGGCGCGTGCTCGATCGAGAGACGACCGCTCTCCGCCGGCAACGGGATGAAGTCGCTGCCGGTGCGCACCACGCTGTCGGCCGGAATCTGCAGCTCCCAGCTGTCGATCGGCAGCTCGCTCAGTCGGAAATACGGGTGCCAACCGAAGAAGCACGGCGCCGCTTGATCGCCCACGTTGCGCATGACCGCCTCCAGCGTGAGGCCGGCGGCATTGAGCGTATAGGTCACCGCGAGGTCGATCGCGAAGGGATAGCCGGGGTGCACGCCAGGCCGGATCGCCTGCGTGCCGAAGGTCGCGCGCGCCGACTCGGCGTCGGCGGAAAGTTCCACCAGATCGAAATCCACGCCGCGCACGAAACCGTGGCGTGCCGCGCGCGCAGCGCCTTCCACTCCGGGCTGCAGGTCATACGACTTGCCTTCGAACTGGTATCGCGCATCGGCAATGCGGTTGGCGAACGGAACCATGACCGCGAAGCGCGAGCTGGGACGCGTGTCCAGTTCCTCCTCATCGCGATATCCGTCCGCGATATCCCAAGCGCCGCCCGGCGCCGGTACTTCGAAGCTCAACAGCGTGGCGCCACGCCGGGCAATGCGCACGCGTCGGCCATGGGCCGCGTCGGTCAGCACCGCCAGCTCGTGGCTCTCCAGTTGGGTACGTTCCGCCAGATAATCGGCCATCGACTTGTCCTGCCTGGAAAGGGCCGCATGTTAGCCTGAGTAGTCCCTTCCACCCCAGCTGTCCCGATGAAAAACCGAAGCGACACTTCTCCTACCCTGGTCCGGCTCAGCGAATACCGCGCCCCTGCCTGGCGCGTTTCGCAGGTGGAACTCACCTTCGACCTCGGCATCGACACCACAGAAGTCACCTCTCGTCTTCACCTCCAACGCGACCCTGCGCAAGACGCACCGCTGCGGCTGGACGGCGAAGGCCTGGAGCTTCTGTCGATCGCCCTGGACGGCCAGCCGCTTGCCGGTGATGCCTGGCGCTACGCGGACAACGTGCTCGAAGTGGACGGCGCACACGACGGCAGCGTGCTGGAAACGCGCGTGTGCCTGCGGCCGGCAGCCAACACGGCGCTGGAAGGCTTGTACCTCTCCGGCCCGCGCGAGCGCGGCTTCCTGCTTACCCAGTGCGAGGCCGAAGGCTTCCGCCACATCACCTTCTTCCCGGATCGCCCCGACGTGCTGGCGAGCTACACCGTCACCCTGTGTGCCGACCGCGACCGATTTCCGGTGCTGCTGGCCGGCGGCAATCCGGATGGCGAAGGCGAGCTGGAAGGCGGCCGTCACTGGGCGCGCTTCGTGGATCCGCATCCGAAGCCGAGCTACCTGTTCGCCCTCGTTGCCGGCCGCCTGCAGAAGATCGAGCGCGACTACCGGACCGCCAGCGGCCGCGCCGTGAAACTGGTGATCTGGGCCGAGCCCGATGCCATCGGCCAGTGTGGCTACGCCATGGATGCGCTGGAACGCTCCATGCGCTGGGACGAGGAAACCTACGGCCGCGAGTACGATCTGGACGTGTTCCACGTCGTCGCCACGCACGACTTCAACATGGGTGCGATGGAGAACAAGGGCCTCAACATCTTCAACGCGAAATACCTGCTGGCCGACCCTGATTCCAGCACCGACGACGAGTACCGCGCTGTGGAAGCCGTGGTGGCGCACGAGTATTTCCACAACTGGAGCGGCAACCGCGTGACCTGCCGCGACTGGTTTCAGCTGTCGCTGAAGGAAGGCCTCACGGTGTTCCGCGAACAGCAGTTCTCGGCGGACATGAATTCGGCCGCGCTCAAGCGCATCGAGGACGTGGCCTTGCTGCGTCGCGCCCAGTTTCCCGAAGACGCCGGCCCGCTGGCGCATCCGGTGCGCCCGGCCCAATACAGCGAGATCAACAACTTCTATACCGCCACCGTCTACGAGAAAGGCTCGGAGTTGGTGCGCATGGTGTCCGGACGTCTCGGACGCGACGGCTTTCGTCGCGGCATGGATCGCTACTTCGCGCGCAACGACGGACACGCCGCCACGCTCGAAGATTTCCTCGGCGCCCTGGGCGAAGCCAACGGTATCGACCTCACGCCGTACCTCGCGTGGTATGCGCAGGCAGGCACGCCGCGCCTTTCCGCTCGCGGCCACTACGACGCCGCGCACCGCACCTACACGCTCACGCTTTCGCAGCACACACCGCCGACACCGCATCAGCCTCACAAGCAGCCGCTGCCGATTCCGGTGAAGCTGGCGCTGTTCGACCGCGCCGGAAAAATGATCCCGCTGCATCTCACCGATGACAGCGCGGAGACGTCGGGCGCCACTGAGCGCGTCGTCGTGCTCGATCGCGCCGAGCAGGCGTTCGTGTTCCAGCAGATTGGCGAAGCACCCGTGCCGTCGCTGCTGCGCGGCTTCTCCGCGCCGGTGATCCTTGAGTGCGCCTACGAGCCGGCCGATCTCGCCCTGTTGCTGCGCCACGATCCCGACGGCTTCAATCGCTGGGAAGCAGGACAGCAGCTAGCAGCGCGCGCCTACGACAACCTGCGCGAGGGCGACGAGACCAGCGCGCTGGATGCGTGGTGCGACACGCTCGAGGCGCTGTTCAACGACAGCGCCATGGATCCAGCCCTGTTGGCCGACCTGCTCACGCCGCCAGGCGAAATCGAACTCGCCGAACGCGAGCGCCAGGTCGACCCTTCGCATGTGCATGCGTTGCGCCAGCAACTGCAGGAGCACCTCGCGCTGCGTATCGGCCAGGCCGACCTGCAGCGTCGTTACGAATCGCTGGCGGCGCATACGAGCCTCCATCTCGACGCCAACAGCCAGGCACGTCGACGGCTCAAGCGACGCGTGCTGGAGTTGCTTTCGCGCATCGACCCGTGGACCGCTCACACGCAGGCTACCTTGCAGTACGACAACGCGCCCAGCATGACCGACCGCCTCGCGGCATTGGCCGTGCTCGTGCGCGGCAACGCTTCGCAGGCGCACGCGGCGCTGGCGCATTTCCGCGAACGCTACGCGGACAATCCGCTCGCGATGGACAAATGGTTCTCGGTGCAGACGCAGTTGCCCGGCGAAGTCGTGCTCGAGCGCGTGCGCGCGCTGGAAGCGGACGAGGCGTTCACGCTGAAGAATCCCAACCGCGTCAATTCGCTGTTCGGCGCCTGGGCGCGCAACAATCCTGACGGCTTCCATCGACCGGACGGCAGTGGCTATCAGCTACTCGCCGAGCGGCTGAAGCAGCTCGATGCGCTCAATCCCCAGATTGCCGCGCGCATGGCCACGGCGTTCAACGGCTGGCAACGACTGGAGCCCGGACGTCGGGCGCTGGCGCGCACGGCCATCGAGTCGGTAGCGGCGCACGCGGGCCTGTCGCGCAATCTCACCGAGATCGTGCAGAGCATGCTGCACAGCTGAAAATCTGGCATTCCTGCCGTTCGGTCTGGGATGCCCGCAAAGAACAACGCCCGAGTGCGACCCGTCCATGACGGGGCACCCGGGCGTAATGTCGATCAGCGAGGGAAGGATCGATCCGGCGGAACCATCACGCCGAAGCCCTAAAGCTTCTCTTCAATCGTCCCTCGAGCCGCCCATGGACATGTGGATGCCATGGGCGATGAAACGGATACGTTGCCTGTGGTCAGACTTCCAGGCTCTGCAATTCGTCGCGCAAGCGGCTGATGCGCGACTGCAGGCGCGGACGAAGCACCTGGCGTTCGTCTTCGCTACGGGCGTCGAGATGTTCCATGGCCATCTCGACGCGACCGAGTTCGATCAGCAGGTCGTGGTGCGGATACACGGGTTGGAAATCGAAGCTGGTTTCCATGGGCGACTCCTCCAAAAACGATGCGTCTTGTCGGCACCGTTTGGAAATGCAACGCCCATGCCAGCAATGTGATGCGGCTCACATGCAAAGCGGTCTTCGATCACGAAATGACGCTGTACGTCATCTCTTGCCGAGACTCGGCACAAACAGGCGTTTTAGTCACTCCACGTTCACGCTGCAGGCCCGAATATCCACCCCACGCACAGCGACATAAAACCTCGCTGCCAGCCACCGAATCTCCGGTTTCTGGCGCCCGGCAACACGGTCATCCTGGATTCCCCCTGTTCCTGAGACCGCCGGGCGCCAGATCTTATTTAGGCCTGAAAAGCCCCACGCTTGGGCAAGGCCAGAAAAAACGACGGCGCCCCGAGGGGCGCCGTCCTGCTTCCTCTCCCCAGCACGCGATCAAGCCCCTGTCGCTCGATCTCGGCGCGCGTTGTCGCGCAGCTTCTGCCTGTGGAAAGTGCACGTGAGATTAAGCAGGAAGCGTGCCAGCGGCCAGGACGGCGTCATGGCAGTACCATAGCGTCCTGTTTGGTCCATTCCTGCGCTTGCAGGGCAAGTTCTGTCGGGGCAGCTCCCATGTTTCATCCCACTCACTACGACGTCATCGTGATCGGCGGCGGCCATGCCGGCACCGAGGCCGCGCTCGCTTCGGCGCGGGCCGGTGCACGCACGCTGCTGCTCAGCCATAACATCGAGACGATCGGCCAGATGAGCTGCAACCCGGCCATCGGCGGCATCGGCAAGGGCCACCTGGTGAAGGAGATCGACGCCCTAGGCGGCGCCATGGCGCATGCAGCCGACCTCGCCGGCATCCAGTGGCGCACGCTCAACGCCTCCAAGGGCCCGGCCGTGCGCGCCACCCGCTGCCAGGCCGACCGCGCACTCTACAAGGCCGCCATCCGCCGGATCGTGGAGACCCAGCCGAACCTGGAGCTGTTCCAGCAGGCAGTGGACGACCTGATTCTCGAAGGCGACCGCGTCACCGGCGTAGTGACCCAGATGGGTCTTAAATTCCGCGCCCGCGCCGTGGTGCTCACTGCCGGCACCTTCCTGGCAGGCAAGATCCATATCGGTCCGGCGCAGTACGCCGGCGGTCGCGCCGGCGATCCCCCGGCCAGCACGCTCGCCCAGCGCCTGCGCGAACTGCCGGTGGCCGCCGACCGCCTGAAGACCGGTACGCCGCCGCGTATCGACCTGCGCAGCATCGATTTCACGGGCCTGGAGGAACAGCCCGGCGACGATCCGGCGCCCGTGTTCTCCTATCTCGGCTCGCGAGCCGAGCATCCGCGCCAGGTGAGCTGCTGGATCACGCACACCAGTGAGCACACGCACGAGCTCATCCGTGGGTCGCTCGATCGATCGCCGCTTTACAGCGGCCAGATCGAAGGCATCGGCCCGCGCTACTGCCCGTCGATCGAAGACAAGGTGGTGCGCTTCGCGGAGAAGAGCTCGCATCAGATCTTCATCGAGCCCGAAGGCCTGGACACGTTCGAGGTCTACCCGAACGGCATCTCCACGTCGCTGCCGTACGACGTGCAGCTTGCGCTCGTGCGCTCGATCAAGGGCTTCGAGAACGCGCACATCACGCGGCCGGGCTATGCGATTGAGTATGACTACTTCGATCCGCGCGGCCTGCATCCGTGGCTGGAAACCAAGACGATTCCCGGCCTGTATTTCGCCGGACAGATCAACGGCACCACCGGTTACGAGGAAGCCGGCGCGCAGGGATTGATCGCCGGGCTCAACGCCGCGCTCGCCGTAAAGGGCGAGTCGCCGTGGTATCCGCGGCGCGACGAGGCCTATATCGGCGTGCTGATCGACGATCTCACCAGCAATGGCACGATCGAGCCGTATCGCATGTTCACCTCGCGCGCCGAGTACCGACTACACCTGCGCGAAGACAATGCCGATCTGCGCCTCACCGAATCCGGCCACCGGCTCGGCGTGGTACCGCAGGCGCGTTACGACGCGCTGCGCGCGAAGCGAGATGCGGTGGAACGCGAGACGCAGCGCCTGGGTGCGATCTGGGCCGCGCCGGCCAATGCGCTCGGCGCGACCATCCAGCAGCAGCTCGGCATCACGCTCAGCCGCGAGACGAACGCGCTCGACCTGCTGCGTCGCCCGGAGCTGGACTACGCGAAGCTGACGTCCGTCAACGGTGTCGGCCCGGCGGTGGATGGCGATGACGTCGCGGCGCAGGTGGAAGTACAGACCAAGTACGCCGGCTATCTCGATCGACAGCGCGAAGAGATTGAGCGCCAGCGTCGCCACGAACAGACGGCGATTCCCGGCAGCTTCGATTACGACAAGGTGCGCGGCCTGTCGGCCGAAGTGCTGCTCAAACTCAAGCGCGTGCAGCCGGAAACCATCGGCCAGGCCGCGCGCATCAGCGGCGTGACGCCGGCCGCGATCTCGCTGCTGCTGGTGCATCTCAAACGCTCGGCGGCCTGACGTTCGCCGCGTGCCCGGCCATCGGATAATGGGCATCACGCTTCCCTTCGCGCATGCATGGCGAGCGGGAAATCATCGCCACCCATGGCATCATGCACGCCATTGATCTGTGGAGCGGCAGGTATGGAAGTCTGGATCGGTCGGGATGGCGAGCGACACGGCCCCTATAAGGAAGTGGATGTGCGCCAGTGGCTGCGTAGCGGCCAGGTGAGTCCGCAAGACCTGGGCTGGTACGAAGGCCTGGCCGACTGGCAGCCACTGTCGGTGCTGTTTCCCGATGAAGTCCCCGCTGCGCCACCTGCCTTCACGCCGCCGGCGCCGCCCTATGACGCCGGCCTGCGCGCGAATGATGCATCGGACGCACTGACCGATTACGCCGGTTTCTGGAAACGCGTCGCCGCATACATCCTCGATGCGCTGGTGCTGTGGATTCCCAACATGCTGCTGAGCGGCATGCTCGGTGCGAACGAGGCGGCGGAAACCTATCTGCAAGCCAAGCTCGCCGCAGGCAGCGACCCGCAGCTGGCTTTGCAAGCGTTCGATACCTATCTTCATGCGCTTGGTCCGGCGTTGATGGCACAGACCGTGGTGACGTGGCTGTATTTCGCCGTGTGCGAAAGCTCCACGTGGCAGGGCACGCTGGGCAAGCGTGCGCTCGGTATCCGCGTCACAGACCTTACCGGCGGGCGTATCAGCTTCCTGCGCGCCACCGGGCGTTACTTCGGCAAGCTGCTCAGCGCTTTCATTTTGTGCTTCGGCTTCCTCATGGTCGCGTGGACACAGCGCAAGCAAGGCCTGCACGACATGCTTGCGCAGACGCTGGTGCTCAATGGACGTCCGGGCGAGCAGCCGTCACAGCCGACGCCATCCTCACGCGATCAAGGTTCACTCAGCGCCTGATGCCCGGACGCGCGCGCCGGCCGTCGAGACGCGCGCGATTTCCGCGCACATAGAACGAAAGCACGAGTGATTGGCGCTCGCGCGCGACACGTCATTCTCCGTGCGCGGCGCGACATGGCATGACGTCATCAGCACGCAGCGTTTACGGCGCGCTCGCACTCGCTAAACGCCAGGCAAACACACACGCCTCGTTGCGCACGCATGGCGCATGTTTCATGTGTACGGCGCACCGCATGCGCGCGTGCCATCACCGCTGCGAAGGCATCGCCACGTTATGACCTATGGCGGATGCGCAGGCATGCACCAAGAGCGCATTCTCCTCGATGCAGGGGGCCTCACCTGGCAAGGTCATGGCCCATCCCCAACCTGATGATGGCTGGATCTATCAGTGCGAAGACATTGTGATCGAGCCGCGCGCACATCGCCTCGAACGCGCAGGCGTCGCTCTTTCGGTGGAGCCGAAGGCGTTCGCCGTGCTGGTGGTGCTGCTGCAGCAAGCCGGCGAAGTCGTCGGCAAGGATGCCCTGCTGGACGCGGCCTGGGGCCATCGGCACGTGACCCCCGGCGTGCTCACGCGCGTCATCTCGCAACTACGGCACACACTCGGCGATTGCGCCGGCAGCCCTCGCTATATCGCCACTGTGCACACGCTCGGCTATCGATTCATCGGCGATGTGCAGCGTGTGGCCGCGCCTTCCGCCACGCCCCCGGTGGCTGCCGCTCCCGACTCGCGACCCGACGTCATTGCATTGCCACAGGACAGACCGCCGGGGCGGCCTGAGCCACCGCCCGTGCCGTGGTTGGCAGCGGCGATCATGGTAGCCGCCATCGTGGCGATGCTCGCGGCGGCCAGCCTGTGGCATCCGCCGCGCGACCAGGCGCGTGCGCCGCGTGCGGCGCCGCAGCCTGCGCTGGTGGTATTGCCCTTCATCCACGCGGCCAGTGCGCAGTCGGCTCATGCCAGGCGCTGGCCCCATGCCCATCGCATCGCCACCCGTTACCCAAGCGCCCAGCGCGAGCCGCCGCCAGCAGAAGGTGGCGCGTATCTTCACGCCCGCCCTGAACAGGCCCCCGCCGCCCGCGACTGAGTGCGGCGGCCATCTTGCTATCATCGATGGTTCGATGCGCCGCCACGGTGTGGCGCATTCATCGTCGAACGCCAAGGAATCGTTTCAGCCTCATGCTCAGCATCGAACAACGTATTGCCCAGGACATCGCCGCCAAGCCGGACCAGGTCCACGCCGCGGTGGAATTGCTCGACGGCGGCGCCACCGTGCCGTTCATCGCGCGCTACCGCAAGGAAGCCACCGGCGGTCTCGACGACACGCAGTTGCGCCTGCTGGAAGAACGCCTGCGCTACCTGCGCGAACTCGAAGAGCGCCGCGAGGCGATCCTCGCCAGCATCGAAGAACAGGGCAAGATGACCGATGCGCTGAAGGGCGACATCCTCGGTGCCGACACCAAAGCGCGCCTGGAAGACCTGTACCTCCCGTACAAGCCCAAGCGCCGCACGAAGGCGCAGATCGCGCGCGAAGCCGGGCTCGAACCGCTCGCCACGGGTCTGCGCGAAGATCCCACGCAATCCCCCGACGCATTCGCCGCGGCATTCGTGGATGCCGAAAAGGGCGTGCCCGATGTGCGCGCCGCGCTCGATGGCGCGCGTGCCATCCTGATGGAGAGCATCGCCGAAGACGCCACGCTGGTCGGCGAGCTGCGCGACTGGCTGTGGGACAAGGGCCAGATCCGCGCCAAGGTGGTGGAAGGCAAGGAGAACGAAGGCGCTAAGTTCCGCGACTACTTCGACCACGTCGAGCCGATCGGCAAGATTCCTTCGCATCGCCTGCTGGCACTGATGCGTGCACGCAACGAAGGCGTGATCGAACTCGAACTCGCACCTGCGCTCGACGCGGAACAGGGACACCTGGAAGGCGAAGGCCGCGTGGCCGCGCGTGCCGGCATTCTCGACCGCGGTCGTGCCGCCGATGCATGGCTGCGCGAAACGGTGCGCCTCACCTGGCGCGTGAAGTTGCATCTGCATCTCACGCTGGATCTGTTCGGCCGCGTGCGCGAAGGCGCCGAAGACGAAGCGATCCGCGTGTTCGGCGACAACCTCAAGGACCTGATGCTCGCCGCACCGGCCGGCGCCAAGAACGTAATGGGCCTGGACCCGGGCATTCGCACCGGCGTGAAGGTCGCCGTGGTCGATGCGACGGGCAAGCTGCTCGCCACCGACACCATCTACCCGCACGAGCCGCGCCGGCAGTGGAACGAGTCGCTGGCCGCTCTGGCGCGCCTGTGCCAGAAGCACGGCGTCGACCTGATCGCGATCGGCAACGGCACAGCATCGCGCGAGACCGACAAGTTGGCCGGCGAACTGATCAAGGGCCTGGCCAAGACGCACCCGGAACACAAACTGTCGAAGGTCGTGGTGAGCGAAGCCGGCGCGTCGGTGTATTCGGCGTCCGAAACCGCGGCCAAGGAATTTCCCGATCTCGACGTGAGCCTGCGCGGCGCCGTTTCCATCGCGCGTCGCCTGCAGGATCCGCTGGCCGAGCTGGTGAAGATCGAACCGAAGGCCATCGGCGTGGGTCAATACCAGCACGACGTCAACCAGGTGAAGCTGGCGCGCGCACTCGACGCCAAGGTCGAGGACTGCGTGAACGCCGTGGGCGTGGACGTGAATACCGCATCCGCCGCGCTGCTCTCGCGCGTCGCCGGCCTCACCTCCAGCGTGGCGGAGAACGTGGTGAAGCACCGCGACGCCAACGGCCCGTTCGCCAACCGCAAGGCGTTGCTCAAGGTGCCGCGCCTGGGCGACAAGGCGTTCGAGCAGTGCGCGGGCTTCCTGCGCGTGCCCAACGGCGACAACCCGCTCGACGCCAGCGCGGTGCATCCGGAAGCCTATCCGGTGGTCGAGCGCATCATCGCGCAGTGCGGCCGTGAGGTGCGCTCCATCATTGGCGACACCGTGTTCCTGCGCGGCCTGAAAGCCGAGCAGTACACCGACGAGACGTTCGGCCTGCCGACCGTGCGCGACATCCTCAAGGAACTGGAAAAGCCAGGCCGCGACCCCCGCCCGGAATTCGTCGCACCGAGCTTCGCCGAGGGCGTGGAAGACCTGAAGGACCTGCGCGTAGGCATGGTGCTGGAAGGCCGCGTGACCAATGTGGCGGCGTTCGGCGCCTTCGTCGACATCGGCGTGCACCAGGACGGCCTCGTGCATGTCTCGGCGCTCTCGCACACCTTCGTGAAGGACCCGCGCGACGCGGTGAAGGCCGGCGACATCGTCAAGGTGAAGGTGATGGAGGTCGACCTCCCTCGCCAGCGCATCGGCCTGTCGATGCGCCTGGACGACGAACCCGGCCAGCAGGTCCGCGGTGGTCGACCGGCCGGCGGCAACGACGCCCGTGGCGGCCAGCGCGACAACCGGGGTCCGCGCCCCGGCGGCGGTGCGCCGAAGCCAGCGGCCGCACCAGCCAACAACGCCTTTGCCGATGCGCTGGCGAAGGCGATGAAGCGTTGAGCAACGTCTTCATCCGATAGGCTAGAACCCGCTGCGAGATGGCCTGGCAGTCCCTGTCAGGCCATCGACAGCGCTGCGGTAGCCGCCTGTCATCGTGGATTTCCCGCGATGCGGCGCAGCATGCGCCGACGTATGGCCTTGCATTACCGTAACGCGGAAGTAACAAATGGCTTACTTGACCAGGAGCGTCATCACCATGCCCCGCACCCGCCTCATCGTTGGCGCCATCACTTCGGCGCTGCTCTTCAGCTCTCACGCCTTCGCGGCCGACCAGCGGTTCAACAACGTCGTGGTCTTCGGCGACAGCCTCAGCGACGCCGGCAACGTCTCGCTGATTCTGGACCCGGCGCTGCAGACAACCCAGCGCTTCACCACCAACCCGGGCTCGACCGCCGCCGAAAACGTGGCCAAGGCCCTTGGTTTCAGCAGCACGGCGTCGAAGCTGGGCGGCACGGACTACGCCTACGGCGGCGCCGGCTTCGTCAACAACGCCACCACGCTGCCGATCGAGAACATCCCGCAGCAGCTGCAGCAGTACCTCGCGGCCACCGGCGGCAAGGCTGATCCGCGCACGCTGTACCAGGTGTGGGGCGGCGCCAACGACATCTTCTATCTCACCGATACCTACACCGACGCGAACGTGATCGCCGCCGGCGCTGCCGCGGCCGCGCAGGCGGAGGTCAAGCTGCTGGGCAATCTCCAGGCGGCGGGCGCCAAGTACGTGGTGGTGTACAACCTGCCAGACATTGGCAAGACGCCCGAGAGTATTGCTGCCGGCGCCGCCGCGCAGTCCGGCGGCACGCAGATCTCGCTGGTCTACAACAATGTGCTGCAGACGGGCATCACTCAGCTAAGCGGCAGCGGCCTGAACATCATCCCGGTAAACACGTTCGCGCTGATCAACGAAGTGGTGGCCAATCCGTCCGCCTTCGGCTTCACCAACGTCACCACGCCGGCGTGCGGCGCCGGTTCCAGCTCGGTGGTCTGCGGCCCGGCCGGTTCGACCAGTGGCCTGTATCTCTACCACTACCCGGCGGGCGCTGATCAGACCTACCTGTTCGCCGACGGTGTGCACCCGTCCACGGCAGCCGACGCCATGCTGGGCCAGTACGTGATGTCGATCATCAACGCACCGGGTTATGCCTCGTTGTTGGCCGAGGCGCCGCTTGCGTCGATTTCCGCCCAGAACCGCGCCATCCGCAACCAGATGCTGGCCGACGGCCAGGGCAGCGACACGCGCGTATTCGCCAGCATCGACTACGGCGACCAGCGCTTCGACGCGATGAGCGGCTCGCCCAAGACCACCAGCAACAACGTCAACCTCACCATCGGCGCCGACGTGCGCTTCACCGACAACCTGTCGGGCGGCGTGGCCATGAACGTGGGCCAGCACAATGCCGACTACAGCGGTGGCGGCGGTTACAAGCTGCAGGACATCTCGGGCTTGGGCTATGTGACCTACCACCAGGGCGGCGGCTACATCGGCGGCTATGTCGACTTCGGCCAGGACAACTTCTCCGATATCGAGCGCCGCATCCAGCTGGGCAACTACGTGCGCAATGAAACCGCCAAGGCCGATGGCAACCACATGGGCGGCGGCGTCACCGGCGGCTGGTGGTTCGACTTCTCGAGCCTGCGTACCGGCCCGTTCGCCACGGTCGAATGGCAGACCGTGAAGGTCGACGGCTACAGCGAGAACGGCATCGACAGCAGCGCCATGTGGTTCAGCCGCCAGCAGCGCGACTCACTCGTTTCCACGCTCGGCTGGCGCCTGGAAGGTCATTGGCAGGCTGGCAACACGATGCTGTCGCCGTACGCCGAAATTGCCTGGAACCACGACGACAAGGCTGACCCGCGGGCCGTCACCGCAGGCCTCAACAGCATGCCGGGCAGCTTCTCTCTGGTCGGCTTCACTCCCGACAAGACCTGGGGCACCGCCGATGTGGGCCTGAGCGCGCAGTTCACCCAGGCGCTCAGCGGCTGGCTTGGCTACAGCGGTCGCTTCAGCGACAACAGCCAGAAGTACAACAGCGTGAACGTGGGCCTGAAGTACGCTTTCTAAGGCAACGGCACCACGCTGACGAAAAGGCCGCCCATGCAAGTGGGCGGCCTTTTTCTTTGCGTGCCTGCCCGGCATCCGAGCGCCGGCATGAGCCACCAACATTTGGCAGCGGCCGTCTGGACGGCCAAACGACGGGCACAAAAAAGCCGCCTCATGGGCGGCTCTTTCGTTTCGGCGATGGGCGGACTTACTTGCCCTTGCCGTTGGTCGCCAGCTTGAGGATCGCATCGGCCTGCTTCTGCAGGTCCGCGGCGGCGTCATCGCTGAGCGGCGAGGTCTTGCCACCGGCTTCGGTGGTCTTCAGCACCAGCTGGCCGTCCTGGCCCCAGGCGGCGCGATCGGTTTCGTTCGGCTTGGCGTCCTTGCTGGACTTCTTCTGCTGCACGACCACCCACGGCTTGCCATCCTTGTAGGCAAAGTCGGTGCTGGTGAAGCCCTTGTCGCCGTAGTCGACCTGCTCGCGGATGAACTTCACTTCGCCCGCTTCGCGGAACACCTGCCAGCCACGCGAGACCTTGTCTTCCAGCTTGGTGCCGTTGCTGATCTTCATGCCGCCGATCTGCTTCTGCACGGAGGTGAAGGCAGCCAGTTCCTTTTCGCCGGCTGTCTGCTCGGCCACCAGCTGGATGTTCACCTGCATCGGCGCGCCCTTGGTCAGCACCTGGGTCTGCAGCGGCGGGGTGTAGTGGCGGTCACCGTCAACCAGGTCGGCCTTCAGCACGTACAGGCCGTTCGGGTTCACGTCGTTCGGGTTGAACTCCAGCTCGAACGACAGCGGGAAGGTGTTGGCGGGCTGCACCGTCTTGGTGGCCAGCGGCGCGGCGTCCTGGGTCGACACATCGACCAGGGTCAGTTGCAGCTTGGCATCGGCGGACACCTGGGCGGCGTCGCGCAGCGTCACCTGACCCGTGATGGCATTGGCCTTGGCGGGCGCAGCGGCCGGAGCGGCAGCCGAACCGGACGCGGCAGCGGTTTCGCCGCCCTGCGTGGCGCTCTGGGAAGAATCGGAAGAATTGCCGCAACCGGCGAGAGCCAGTGCCGCAACCGACATCAGCGACCAAACCAACCTGCGCATGGGAAACCTCTATCGACTGTCAGGACTTAACGCGAGAACCAACAGGCGCCCAACACGCCTCGACTCTACACGGGGGAAGCACGCAGGATAGCCCAAAATCAAGGGCTTGTAAAAGTTGGCCCATGCGCGACCGTATGCCGCGGGTTTAGGCGTCTAAATGTCCGATAAACAAAAAAGGGACCCGTTTCCGGGCCCCTTCTGTAACACCTTAGATACAGCTTAGAAGCGCTGCGTGTACTTCACGTAGTAGAAGCGACCGATGTCGAAGCCGCCGTAATAAACGAACGAGCTGTTCGGCTTCGAGTACATGATCGGGCCCTCCTTGTCGAACACGTTGTTCGCGCCGACCGACACGACGCCCTTCCACGGCATGGTCCAGCGGAACTGCACGTCGTTGAACGTGGTGGAACCGGTGTGGCGCTGGGCCTGCGCGCCGTTGAACGGATCGACGTGCGTCAGGTCGTTGCACTCTGCCGCCGTGGTGTACGAGCAACGCTCGGTCATGCCCGAGTAGTAGCGCACGGTCCAGCTGGCGCCGAAGATGCCGCGCGTCCAATCCAGCGTGAGGTTCGAGCGGACACGGAAATTGCCGCCGTAGCCGGTGAGCGGCTGCATGATCGTGGTGGGGTTGTCGTCCGCCTTGACGTTGAGGTAATCGACGTAGGTGGTGTTCCAACGCGTGGCGAACTGGCCGATCGAACCGATGGTGAAGCGATAGTTCACGCCGAAGTCGTAACCAGCCGTCTTCTCCCAGCCCTTGTTGGTCAGGCCGTAGTTCATGCCGGTGATGACGCCATTCGCCGGATCGCGCTGGAAGCTGCTGCAACGCGAAGCGATGCCCGCCACGTAGCAGTCATCCAGGATGTCCTGCACGGAGTCCTGCGAGATCAGGTGCTTGATGTCGATCTTGTACCAGTCGAGCGAGACGTCGAAACCTTCCAGGTAATGCGGGCTGTAGATGAAGCCCAGCGTACGCGTGGTGGCCGTTTCCGGCTGCAAGTTCGGGTTGGAGCCGGTGATGAACTGGTAGTTGGTCTGGCACGGATAGGTCTTGCAAGGCACCAGCGCCTGGCCCAGCTGCACATAGTTGCCCGCCACTGGCGCCTGGCCACCGAAGCCCGACGTACAACGCGCAGCCACCGCCGAGTTGCCCTTGGCCGAACCATGACTGGTATCGCACGGATCGGTGTACGACTCGAAGCTGCCGTTGGTGCCGCCATAGAGGTCGGAAATGGTCGGCGCGCGGAAGCCCTGCGCCCAGCTGCCACGCACCAGCAGGTCGTCGATCGGCTTCCACTTGATGCCGACCTTGCTGTTGGTGGTGCTGCCGAAGTTGTCGTAGTCGGAATAGCGCGTGGCCACATCGACCGACAGTTCGCGCGCCATCGTCATGTCGCGCAGCAGCGGCGCGTCGAGTTCCAGGTAGGCCTCGTTCACCCGGTACTTGCCCGAGGTGGTGGTGGCCGCCAGGCCGGTGCTCTGGCCCGTCTGGTTGAAGGCGTCCGGTACGAAACGACCCTTCTCCTCGCGATGTTCCAGGCCGGCAGCGATGCCGAGGTCGCCCGCCGGCAGCGTGAACAACGTACCGGCGATATTGGCCGTGTAGTCGGTCGTGGTGGTCTTGCCGGTGTCGTGGAATTCCGGGAACAGGAACTGCTGCAGGTCCGCATCGGCCAGCGAGCCAGCGCCCGCCTGACCGTAGGGCAGCAGCGGATTCCACGGCGTGCAACCGGCGGTCGGGTTGGCCGCGGTGCCGCAATGGACCTTGCCGTCCGAGCCGAGGAACGAGGGGCCCACGGCCTGGCGCGCATTGATCAGGTTGAAGTCACCGTGACCGTTCTTGAGCGCGTCATTGCGATTGGTCATCGCGCCGACGTCCCAGTTCCAGGTACGGCCACCGAGATCGAAGTAACCCTCGAAGCCCGCCGTCCAGCGATAGGTTTCCAGTTCGCTGTCGGTAGTGCGCGGCATTTCCCAACCGCGGCGGCGGAAGTTCAAGTCCTTGCCGAGCGGATTGAAATAACTCTGGCCGGACAGCGCCATGCCGGTGTAGTTGGCCGACTGGAACGGATAGCCCGCGATTTCCTGCTCGGTCTTGCGCTTGTTGTAGAGGAAATCGGTCTTGAACGAGACGTTCTCGAACAGGTTGTACTTGCCGGCGACGAACAGCGAGGTACGCTCGGTGCCCGTCTGAACCGTCATCTCCTGGTTCGCGTTCGCGTACTCGGCCGGCGTGATCGGGTGATAGCTGGCGATGTTGCGCGGATCAGCACCATGCGTGAGCGTGCAGGTCGCCGACTTGCCGCCCGGGCCGCACGGGCCGGTGAAGGAGCCGTTCTGGCTCACGGCGCTCCAGCCATCGTTCGGGTGGAACGGGCCGGCAGGGTAGGCGCTGAAATCACGATCCTTCGCGAAGACCGGATCGTCCTTCTGGTACTGCGCGCTGGCCATGATGGAGCCGTGCTCGTTCGCCGTACCGATGGTGAAGTCGTAGCTCTGCTTCTTGCCGTCGCCCTGGTCGTACTCGCCCACGTAGGCGTTCGCTTCGGCGCCGGTGAAGTTGCTGCGGGTGATCACGTTCACCACGCCGGCAATGGCGTCGGAGCCGTAGATCGACGAGCCGCCATCCTTCAGCACTTCGATGCGCTCGATGGTGGACACCGGGATCTGGCCGAGATCCTGCAGACCCGTGGTGTTGACGCCCAGGCGCTTGCCGTTCACCAGGATCAGGGTGCGGTTGGCGCCGATGTTGCGCAGGTCGACGTAGTAACCGCCCACGTCTTCACCCGACGACAGCGCGTTGGCGCGGCTGATCGGCGGCGTGCCCACTTCGGTGAGGTTCTGCAGGATATCGGCGACCGAGGTGAAGCCCTGGTTTTCGATCTGCTTGCGGTCGATGGTGACCACCGGCTGGGCGGTTTCGATATCGACGCGCGGGATGCGCGAACCGGTGACGGTCACCGTCTCGAGCTTCTTGGCGTTGTCCTGGCTGGCCGGGCCGCTGGCATCCTGCGCCAGGGCGGGACCAACGATGGCGAAAGTACCTACGGACAGGGCAACGCGTACGGCGACCGTAAGTTTGTTGTCGAGCATCTTGCGGAACTGCATGTCTTCTCCCCAGATAAATGACCCCGGCCCCAACCGGAGTCGAAAAAACTCGCCTTCGAGGCGAGATGCAGCGTCGGGGTCTCACCCGTCGGCGCTTGCTGTCTGCCGGCTGAACGGGCCGGCGTGTTCTTGATCACCAATCAACGACAATTGCGTTGTCAGGACTCGGCCGGCGTCTTCCCCAGAGGTACGCTGGCCTACAAGAACTTACGAACCTAGTAGAGAAATCTTGCGAGTGTCAACAAATTCCTAACACTTGCTTCACGCTTACGTGACGCTTGCTTCACACTGACATCTCTAACTCCGGTTCACGCTCCCCAAATTGGTCGCCATCCGTCAGGAAACTGCGATGAACATGCAAAAAATTTCGCCCAACGAGCCCTCAAATACCTTCGCGGATCGCATCAAGGTGCTGATCCAGCGCGTGGGGAGCGTCACGGAGATCGCGCGTATGTGCGGTTTCTCCGAGGGTGTCGTGCGCAGCTGGCGCGACGGCAACACCGACCCTTCGCGCGCGCGCTGCGTCACGCTGGCCAAGACCCTTGGCATTTCGCTGGTGTGGCTGGTGGCCGGTGAAGGTTCGATCCAGGCCGATGCCATCGCCTCGGGCGAGGAGCTGCCGAATGCCGAAGCATCGGCCAATCGTCATCGCTCCAAGCTGCGTACGGCCGCCGATACGCTGCATGCCAGCGGCATGGCGATGGATCCGCAGCGCCTCAACACGGCCCTGCGCATCCTGCAGTCGGAACTCGACCTGGCCGAGAGCCGCCTGACCCTGGCCGACAACGCCGACATGCTGGCCGACCTCTACGAGATCCTCGGTCCGGGCGGTTCGGATGTGGACGCCGGCGAGATGGTGGCGTTCAACCAGCGCCTCCACGAGCGCGTGAAGCGCGGTCGCCAGGCCATCGCCTGACGGCATAAAACAACGGCAGCCCTCGGGCTGCCGTTTTCATAGGGGCGATCGCTGCGTCGTTACAGGCGAGCGATGTCAGCGATCGCGCCGAACTGCGCCTTCAGCTGACCCAGCAGGGCCAGGCGGTTGGCGCGCACGGCGGGGTTCTCGGCATTGACCAGCACGCTGTCGAAGAAGGCATCCACCGGCGCCTGCAGTTGCGCCAGGCGCGTCAGCACCGCGGCGTAATCACCCGCTTCCAGCGGCGCGGACGTCTCGGCGCGCGCGCTATCCAACGCGGCAGCGAGAGTCCGCTCGGCGTCCGCCTCGAAATGTGCGGGATCGACGACGGAACCCACCGCCGGCGCGCCTGCTTCTTCCGCCTGCTTGCGCAGGATGTTGGCCACGCGCTTGTTGGCAGCGGCCAGGCTCAAGGCTTCCGGGCGACGACCAAACTCGGCCACCGCGCGCAGGCGACGATCGAAATCGACCAGCGTCGCCGGTGCCACCGCGAGTACTGCTTCGAACTGTTCACCGGTGAAGCCCTGCTCGGCGTAGTAGCCGCGCAGGCGCTCGAACACGAAGTCGACCAGTTCGTCGGTGAGCGCTGCACGGCGCTTGCCGGCATCGAGCGCCGGCGCCTTGCCGTCCTTGCCCGGCTTCAGGCCTGCGGCGAGCGCGGCCTCCGGCAGCAATTCCAGCGCTTCGACGAAGGTCGCGCGCAGATCCAGATCCAGGCTGCCTTCCACCAGGGTGCGCGCGAGGCCCAGCGCCGCACGACGCAGGGCAAACGGATCCTTGTTGCCGCTGGGCTTGAGCCCGACGGCGAAAATACCGGCCAGCGTATCGAGTCGATCGGCGACCGCGAGCACGCGACCCACACGGCCCGCAGCGATCGCGTCGCCGGCAAAACGCGGCTGGTAATAGCTGTCGAGCGCATCGGCCACGTCGTTGGCCTCGCCATGATGCGCAGCGTAGTAGCGGCCCATCACGCCCTGCAGTTCGGGAAACTCGCCGACCATGCGCGTGAGCAGGTCGCACTTGCTCAGCGCTGCGGCACGCGTCGCCTCGCCCGCATCCACATCGACGCGGTTGGCGATGACGCGCGCCAGTTCGGCCACGCGCACGCTCTTGTCCCACAGGCTGCCCAGCGCCTGCTGGTAGGTGACGTTCTTGAGCTGATCCTGGTAACCGGCCAGCGGCGTCTTCAGGTCTTCATCCCAGAAGAACTTCGCGTCGGCGAAACGCGGACGGATCACGCGCTCATAGCCCTTGCGGATCTCCGATGGCTGCTTGCTTTCGATATTGGCCACGCCGATGAAATGCTCGGTGAGCTTCCCCTCGGTGTCGAACACCGGCACGAACTTCTGGTTGGTCTCCATGGTGGTGACCAGCGCTTCCGGCGGCACGGCGAGGAACTCGCGATCGAACTGGCAGGCGATCGCCACCGGCCATTCGGTGAGGTTGGCGATCTCGTCCAGCAGCGCATCATCGAGCTGCGGCACGCCACCGGTTTCCTTCGCGGCGCGAGCGATCTCATCGCGGATCTTCTGGCGACGCTCGGCGGGATCGGCCAGCACCTTCGCCGCGCGCATCGCATCGGCCCAGCTGTCCGCATCGACCACATGCACCGGATGCGCATGCATGAAGCGATGGCCACGCGACTTGCGGCCGCTCTTCAGGCCAAGCACTTCGCCGTCGATGATGTCCGCGCCATGCAGCATCACCAGCCAGTGCACCGGCCGCACGAAGCTGTAATCGTGATCGCCCCAGCGCATCGGCTTGGGGATAGGCAGACCCTTGAGCGCTTCGTCCACGATTTCCGGAAGCAAGGCCGCCACCGGCTGGCCCGGCTTCACGGCGCGGAACACGAACCATGAACCCTTGTCGGTTTCGAGTTTTTCCAGCTGCTCGACGGTGACGCCGCACGACTGCGCGAAACCCTGTAGCGCCTTGCTCGGCTGGCCATTCGCATCCAGCGCGGCATTCACCGCCGGACCGCGACGCTCGATGCTCTGCTCGGGTTGGTTCATGGCCACGGACGGGATATGGACGGCCAAACGACGGGGCGATGCGAACAACGTCGCCGAGTCAAATGCAGCCCCCACCCCGCGCTTGGAGAGGCCGTCGCACACGCCACGCAGGAACGCCGAAGCGAGTTCATCCAGCGCCTTGGGCGGCAGTTCCTCGGTGCCCAGTTCAATCAACAACGGCTTGGCGGCGCTCATGCGGCCTGCTCCTTGAGATTCTTCTTCAGGCCCGGAAAACCGAGCTTTTCGCGCTGCGCCACATAGGTCTCGGCCACGGCACGCGCCAACGTGCGCACACGCAGGATGTAGCGCTGGCGCTCGGTGACGCTGATCGCGCGACGCGCATCCAACAGGTTGAAGGTGTGGCTGGCCTTCATCACCTGCTCGTAGGCAGGCAACGGCAGGTTCGCGGCGATCAGCTTGTTCGCCTCGCCTTCGCACACGTCGAACCAGCGCAGCAACTCCGGCACGTTGGCGTGCTCGAAGTTGTAGGTGCTCTGCTCCACTTCGTTCTGGTGGAACACGTCGCCGTAGGTGACGGTGCCATGCGGGCCTTCAGTCCATACCAGGTCGTAGACGTTGTCCACGTTCTGCAGGTACATCGCCAGGCGCTCGAGACCGTAGGTGATCTCACCGGTGACGGGACGGCATTCGAGGCCGCCGGCCTGCTGGAAGTAGGTGAACTGGGTCACCTCCATGCCGTTCAACCACACTTCCCAGCCAAGGCCCCAGGCGCCGAGTGTCGGCGATTCCCAGTTGTCCTCGACGAAACGCAGGTCGTGCACGAGCGGATCGAGACCCAGCTCCTTCAGCGAACCGATGTACAGGTCCAGGATGTTGTCCGGGTTGGGCTTCATCACCACCTGGTACTGGTAGTAATGCTGCAGGCGATTCGGGTTTTCACCGTAGCGACCATCGGTGGGACGGCGCGAAGGCTGTACATACGCCGCCGACCACGGCTCGGGACCCAGCGAACGCAGGAACGTCGCGGGGTGGAAGGTGCCGGCGCCGACCTCGGTATCGAGGGGCTGCAGCAAGACACAACCCTGGGCCGCCCAGTAGCGGTTGAGGGTCTGGATCACATCCTGGAAGGTGCGCGCGGACATGGCTTTCCGTGGGCTTCAATAAAGCGGGTTAGTATAGCCGGGACCGCTTTCGCCGCTGGATTTTCAGGCGAAAACCCGACAGGGAGACTTCCGCATGGCAGCTTCACCGCAAACCGTGTCCTTGCTGGGCCGCCGCGCCCGCCTCGGCCTCGAAGAACTGCTCGCCGCACTCGTGGTGGACGGTTATCTCCTGGCCGAAGACGCCAAGCAGGTGCGCATGGGGTCGCGTAGCGGCCGCGCGACGGTGGAGCTGCATCCGCTGGTGATCGTAGCCAACGCGCGACTGACCAACCAGCGCGACCCCGGTCGCCCGCTGGCCATGGAAACGCTGACGGAATGGCTGGCCGGGCACGCAAAGCTGCCCTATCTGAAGATCGATCCGATGAAGATCAACGCGGCCGCGGTGACCCAGGTGGTCAGCCGCGCCTACGCGGAACGTCATCGCATCCTGCCCGTGGCCGTGGCGCCGGGCGAAGTCACCTTCGCGACGTGCGAACCCTTCGACAACGCCTGGGCCGCCGACCTCGCGCACATGCTGCGGCGTGACGTGAAGCGCGTGGTGTCCAATCCGATCGACATCAACCGCTATCTGCTCGAGTTCTACGGTGTCCAGCGCTCGATCCAGCTCGCCCAGGATGCCAAGAACACCGGCTACGACTCCTCCGCCATCCTCAACTTCGAGCAATTGGTAGAGTTGGGCAAAACCGGCGAAGTCGGTGCGGACGACCGCCATGTCGTGCACATCGTGGATTGGCTGCTGCAGTACGCGTTCGAGCAGCGCGCATCGGACATCCACCTCGAGCCGCGACGCGACGCAGGCCAGATGCGTTTCCGCATCGACGGCGTGATGCACAAGGTATTCGAGTTGCCGCCGCCGGTGATGACCGCGGTGACCGCGCGCATCAAGATCCTTTCGCGCATGGACGTCGCCGAGAAGCGCCGCCCGCAGGACGGTCGCATCAAGACGCGCTCGGGCGGCGGGCGCGAGGTGGAACTGCGCATCTCCACCATGCCGACAGCGTTCGGCGAAAAGGTGGTGATGCGTATTTTCGACCCCGACATCGTCGCCAAGGATTTCGCGCAGCTGGGCTTTTCCCCGGAGGAGGACGCCATCTGGCGTTCGATGGTGGAACGGCCGCACGGCATCGTGCTGGTCACCGGTCCCACGGGCTCAGGCAAGACCACCACGCTGTATTCCACGCTGAAACATCTCGCCACGCCTGAGTTGAACGTGTGCACGGTGGAAGACCCGATTGAAATGGTCAGCCCCGAGTTCAACCAGATGCAGGTGCAGACGGCGATCGATCTGGATTTCGCAGCAGGCGTGCGCACGCTGCTGCGCCAGGATCCGGACATCATCATGGTCGGCGAAATCCGTGACCTGAGCACGGCGCAGATGGCCGTCCAGGCGTCTCTCACCGGCCACCTGGTGCTGTCCACGCTGCACACCAACGATGCGCCCAGTGCTGTCACGCGTATGCTCGATCTGGGTGTGCCGCATTACCTGATCCAGTCCACGCTGACCGGGGTGGTCGCGCAACGACTCGTCCGCACGCTGTGTCCGCACTGCAAGGCCGAAACCACGCAGGACGCGCACGAGTGGACCGCGCTCACGCATGGCTGGACCGTGCCGCTACCCGAGAAGGTGTACAAGCCGGTCGGTTGCCTGGAATGCCGCAACACCGGTTTCATGGGACGCACCGGCATCTACGAGATGATGGTGTTGTCCTCGCGCCTGCGCAGCCTCATCTCGGCGCAACTCGACCTGGGCCACTTCGGGAGCGCAGCGCTTGCCGAAGGCATGCGTCCACTGCGCATCTCGGCCGCGTCGCAGATCGCCCGGGGCCTGACCACTGTGCAGGAAGTGCTTACGGTGATACCGCCCATCGAGCACGGTTCAGCGTGACTACGCATGATGTCTTCTTGAACGCACTCATTTTCTACGCCGCATGAAGCCCGTCCTGATCATACGCACCGGCCGCGCACCCGCTCCCATCCGTGCACGCCATGGTGATTTTCCCCATTGGTTCCGCCTCGGCGCGCAGCTCGAGCCTCAGCGCGTACGCGTCGTCGACGTGGAAGCCGGCGAGAGCCTGCCACCGCCGAACGAGGTCGCCGGAGCATTGATTACCGGGTCGGCGGCGATGGTGACCGAACGCGCGGCGTGGAGCGAACGCACCGCCGGCTGGATCCGCGACGCCATGGATGTCGAACTGCCGATGTTCGGCGTCTGCTACGGCCATCAGCTGATGGCGCATGCGCTGGGCGGCCGCGTCGACTACCTGCCGGGCGGTCGCGAAATTGGTACGGTGACGATCCAGATGCTCGATGCAGCAAAGAGCGATCCGCTGACCGACAAATTGCCTGCGGAGTTTCGCGCCCATGCCACGCACGAACAGAGCGTGCTCGAGCTGCCCCAAGGCGCAACGGTGTTGGCGAGCTCCTCGCGCGATCCGCACCACCTCGTGCGTTACGGTGCGCAAGCGATGAGTGCGCAGTTCCATCCGGAGTTCAACGCCGACGTGATGCGCGCCTATATCCATCGAAAGCATCACGACATGCGCCGGGAGGGCTTCGACCCGCACCACACGTTCCGCCAGGTCGCTCCAACGCCCCTGGCGCGGCGCTTGTTCCGCCAGTTTTCCCGACATCATGGGCTCGCGGCGGACTGACATTCCCGTCATCGTCGATGCCTAGAATCACCCCAGGGAAGAGGCCTCGCATCTGGCGCGGCCTTCCCGGACGAGGACGGGCTTCATGGGAAAGATGCAGCCGCACGTGCACCGCGCATCCGTCATCGCGATGCGCCTGGTCGATATCGCGGACACCATCGACCTTGCCGAAGTGGAGGCGTTATGGGCACGTCATGCACGCACGTTGGCGGCGCGTAGTCGGCTGATCACCACACCGCCCAAGGCGATGACGTTCGGCGTTCCGCCGGTCGAGATCGCCTTGGAGGCCGCGGACGTCGTTATCGGCGGCAAGCCGATGCAGGCGACGGTGATGGCACGCTTCTACGAATTTGGCGTCGCCGCCTTTTCCCTGCGCGTGGAGGCCAACGACCTGCCGTGGGTGGATTTCAGCGCCCGGGTGAATGCCGTGGACGCTGCCTTGGGCATTGCCTCGGGCAGCGATCTGTGGACGAGGTTGATTGCGCAGGTGAGCGACGTGCTGCAACCCGCCTTCATCCGCCCGAGCAGCGAGCCGCTTTACGAGGACTACCTGCTGGGTCTGGTCCACGCGCTCGAGGGCGTCGCCAGCACCGCGACGCTGCATGAGGACCTCGATCTCGTGCCGCTGCTTTCCGGCGAATCGCGCGCTCTTTCCGAACAAGCCGTGCAGGATCTGTTGCGTCAGCGCTACACGTACTACACCGACGACCTTGTCGTGCTGACCTGGGACCGCGCCTTCATCGTCGAGCCACGTGACGATTCCGATGTTTTGGATGTACTCGAGGTTGCCAACGCACAGCTGCTGGAGCTGCGCTATTACGACGAACTGCTCGACGCCGAGCTGCCACGGATGTACGACCTGATCGAGGCGACCCGCAATGTCGCCAATCCATTTGCCGCTCGACGCTACGCCGACCTTGCACGCCGTTTGCAGACCTTGGTGGCCGAAGTCACGGAGGTGACGGAGAAGGTCGACAACGCGCTGCAGGTCACCGAAGACGTCTATCTCGCCCGTGTCTACACCGCAGCGCTTGAGTTGTTCCGCGTGCCGCATGTCAGCAAGGCGGTCGACCGCAAGCTCGCCATCATTCGCGACAGCTATACGGCGCTCTACGAGGAGGCATCCAGCAAACGTGGCGAGCTGATGGAGTTGGCGATCATCGCGCTGATCGCCGTGGAGATCGTGATCGCCATGATCCGCCACGTATAGCGTAGCGGCGTCAGCGCCCCCGCGGCGGCATCGGGAACGGCGTGATCTTCTGACCGTCGGCCGCGTCGCGGATTACCAGGGCACCTTTGCTCGCCACTTCTTCGACGCGCACGATGGATTGCATCGGCAGGTGCAGCACACGCGTGTCCTTGAACTCTTCGCGCAGACGCTCTTCCGTCGGATCGACGAGGATGCCTTCACCCACTGGCTCGAACACCAGTTCGCCGACTTCGGTGAAGCCCCAAAGATGACTGGACGCCACGTGGCGGGCATAAAGCTCGTAGCACTTGCCCAGGTGGAGAAAGGTGACTTTGTAGAGTTTCTTGCTGTGCATGGCGGCATTTTAGCCGCGCAGTCGTCGAGCGATGTCATCGCGCGAAAACAGCGCAAACACCACGCCAAACAGGAAGCCGGCGATGTGCGTCCACCACACCACCGCGCCATAGCTCGGCCCGGCATAGCTGAAGAGCAGCTGCAGCAGCACCCAGATGCCGATCAAGAGGAACGCCGGCATGCGCACGAACTCCAGGTACAGCCCAAGCGGCACCACGAGACCCAGCCGCGCACGAGGAAAAAGCGCGATATACGTGCCCAGCACCGCGGACACCGCTCCACTGCATCCGATGATCGGCGATCGCACACCGGCCAACGACAGCGCGCCAACCAGGTTGGCCACGATGCCACCGAAGATGAAGAGCAGCAGGAAACGCAGCGAACCCAGCGCGCGCTCGGCAGGGATGCCGAAGATCACCAGGAACAACAGATTGCCCAGAAGGTGAAGCCACGCCAGGTGGATGAACAAAGCAGTGAACAGGCGCAACAGCGCCGGATCATGCAATTGCGGAAGAATGGGCTGCTTCGCGTCAAAGATGTTGGCCGGCACCGTGCCCCATTCCAGCCACATCGATGTGCGCTGCGGCGCGGGCATCAACGCCAGTCCGACGAAACTGATCACGCAGACAATCACCAGCAGCGCAGTAGCCCACTGCACATGCTGACGACGACGAGTTTCGACATGGACGAACACGGATAGATGCTTCTCTGGCTACCGGCCGGGCTGGACTTGCATCATAGGCGATCCACGGCAGATGTCGTTGCGGCTCGCACCGGAAGGTCGATGGACATCACCGCGGACGCTGGACGGAGTGGCGAAGGGGCCTGGGACTGCCGGTAGGTCGACTTGCTGCGACCACGCCCGGTGATCCAAGCCTCACGCATCCGCAGCGGATCGAAGCGCTTGGCAGCCAATCGCCCTTGCTCATCGAGCGCTATCTGCCGAGCGTCGATCACGCCCTGATGCGCGCCGACAACAACCGCGTGGCGCCTGTAGGAGCGCACCCTGGGTGCGATACCCCTTGCGGCCAGGCTGACGCGCGATGGTGGTCGCGGAGGTGCGTCGACGTGCGATATGCGTGCAGTGCGCGCGGCCCTGCCGGCTGCACAGTTTCCACGTGGACTCATGGCGCAGAGGGCGGGCCCGTTTTTCTCTCGCGCAAAGACAAACGCCTTCCCGGATGGGAAGGCGTTTGAGGGATAAAGCCCCTGGCGGTGACCTACTCTTGCATGAGGATTCACACTACCATCGGCGCAGCTGCGTTTCACTTCCGAGTTCGGG